>JAESGJ010000054.1_pt1 | contig 235126 bp, 223 predicted proteins | sample 9266241 | NCBI WGS metagenome assembly JAESGJ01 (sample SAMN14514841, study PRJNA621669) | algae metagenome | isolation source: Brasilonema octagenarum HA4186-MV1 and co-occurring heterotrophs from wet... | place: USA: Manoa Valley, Hawaii | collected 2009-07-20
GAGCTTGGTCAGGTCGACCTGACCGGCTTCATCCGTCGACTGGCGAATCTGTCGTGCGATCAGCCGGTGCATGGTCAAGCTGCCGCCTCCGCGATGACGGTCACTGTCATGGTCTGGTTGTGCAGCTCGCAGCGGCCGGACGCGGCCGGCGGGGCGATCTCGCCGTAGGAGTAGAATCCGATCCGGACGAAATCCTCGCCCAGTTCGGCGGCAACGGCGTCCAGCTCGTCCTGCGTGCGCTGTCCCATCACCCTGCGGCGACCGGTACAGCTCACCAGGATGGCAAGCTTGTCGCCGGCAACGTTCTCCGCGAGCGCGCTGCGCGCCTGCCTGCCCGCTTCGCCGGCACCGGCGGCGAGACTGTCGAAATTGGCCCGCATCAATTGCGCAGTGCATCCTTCCGGGATGTCAGCCGCGAACGTCAGGGTGCGGGCATTGCGATCCACCGCGAACACCGAGCGCACGATCTGCCGTTCCGGCTCCGCTTCGTCGTGAATGCGCAAGGGAAACGCCAGACCCGAACCGGGCATCCCCTCGGCCTCTTCCTCGCCGAGATAGCGGGTGTAGAGGTCCAGCGGCGGCTCGCCGTCGAGCTCCACGACCACGGATCCTTCCGACTTCGTCACCCTTCGACGCGGACCGAACACATCCCAGCCGCCGGCACAGCCATGCGCGAAACGGAACGAGGCGCCGTAGAATGCGATTGCGGCGACGCGGTTCGGCGTCGGCTCGGCGTCAGCTCCGACAATCGTCTGTTCAAACCGGGTGCCGTCGCCGGCGAGCCCGCCGGTAACCGGCAAATCCGGTCCCAGAACCTCCGTGATTCCGGCAAGCAGTGCGCCACCGTTCACGGCCAATCCGTCGGACAGGACAAACAGACCCGCCAGATCGGCCGCCTGCGCCTGGCGGGCCAAGCGCGCGCCGCAGGCCTTTGACCCATCGCGGGCTTCGACGACCTCTTGCACCAATCGCACCTGCGTATGGGCGAAACGCAGGGCGACCGCGATGACTTCGTCATCGCAGATGTCGTCGCCATGGATTTGTCCGCCGGTGCTGCAGCCGACGATATGACTTTCGGGATAGAGTCCGCGCAGTTCGCGATAGCGTTGGCCGTCCACCAGTTGCTCACAGCTGCCGAAATAGAGCACGAGTTGGGGAAGGTCCCGGAGGGCTTCCGCTCCGCGCCAGCCATGGGCAGCATTCCAGTGAATATATTGAATTTGCATTCCGCGCTCTCTGCAGCTCTTGAACCACAGATTGTGGAGCGGCGCATTGCGTCGCCGTTAATTGCACGTGTCCTTCGGCACCGTTGGTTACCCCGTCATGAAAGGTATTGTCGGGTTGCGCAGGATTTTCCGTAGGAACCCGGAGAAAAATACGTCCGACGAGACGATCGACACCTCGGCCCAATCGCTTTGGCAATGCCCTACGTAATCTACCGGATGCGCGCGCTATCGCCGAGGCGCATCGGCTGCACGGCATTTTCTTGCCGCTTCGGAACTCGGCCCCTCTCGGCGGCGGTCCGAATGGCCGCAATGTTTGCGGCATATTCGGCAACGCTCTTGCCGCGAAACACCGCGGAACCCGCCACCAGCGTATCGGCGCCCGCGGCGGCCACGGCAGCGGCATTGTCGCGCGTGACCCCGCCGTCAACCTCGAGCCGGATCGGCCGATCGCCGATCATGGCCTTGATCCGCTCGATCTTCGCGAGCTGGGATTGCAGGAACGACTGGCCGCCGAAGCCGGGATTGACCGTCATCACCAGCACGAGGTCGAGACGATCGAGCACATATTCGATCGCACTCTCGGGCGTGGACGGGCACAGGCTGACACCGGCCTTCTTGCCGAGCGCGCGGATGGCCTGAAGCGAACGATCGAGATGAGCGCCGGCTTCGGCATGAACGGTGATGACGTCGGCCCCCGCCTTCGCGAACGCTTCGAGGTAGGGATCGACAGGCGCGATCATGAGGTGCACGTCGAACATCTTCCTTGTCGACGGCCTGATCGCCTTGATGACATCGGCGCCAAAGCTGATGTTCGGCACGAAATGTCCGTCCATGACATCGCAGTGGATCCAGTCGGCGCCGGCGGTGTCGATCGCCGCGATCTCCTCGCCGAGGCGCGCGAAATCCGCGGCCAGGATCGAGGGAGCGATGATGATCTCCCCGGTCATGGCTGTGTGCTCTTCGCGTCGGCCCCACCGCTGAAGACACGGCTCGCCAGCACGTCCATGGGATCGATGGTTTCGAGATCCGCGACATCGAGCATGCGATCGAGATCGGACACCAGACGATCGGCCTGCCGCAGGCGGATGCGGTCGACCGCGTTGCGGATCGAGCGCGCGTTGGAGAAAAAGGGCTGGGTCCGGCGCAGATCGATGTACTTTTCGAAGGCCTCACGGGCTGCCGGGGAAAAGCGATAGCCACGCTCCTTGAGCATCAGTTCGGCGATCACCAGCAATTCCGCCTCCGAATAGTCCGGGAATTCGATGTGATGGGCAATGCGGGAGCGAAAGCCGGGATTGGAGCCGAAAAAGGTCGTCATCCGTTCGCGATAGCCCGCAAGGATGACGACGAGATCTTCGCGCTGGTTCTCCATGACCTGGAGCAGGATCTCGATGGCCTCCTGTCCGTAATCGCGCTCGTTGTCGGGGCGATGCAGATAGTAGGCCTCGTCGATGAACAGCACGCCGCCCATCGCCTTCTTCAGGATCTCCTTGGTCTTCGGCGCGGTGTGGCCGATATACTGACCGACGAGATCGTCGCGCGTCACCGAGATCACCTGCCCGCGCCGCACGAAGCCGAGGCCGTGCAGGATCTTCGCCATGCGCAGTGCGACCGTGGTCTTGCCGGTACCGGGATTGCCCGTGAACGACATATGCAGCGTCGGCGGTGCGGAGGCCAGGCCTGCACGCTGCCGAATGCGCTCGATTAGCAGCAGCGAAGCGATCTGGCGCACGCGGTCCTTGACCGGCCGCAGACCAATCAGCTCCTGATCGAGTTGCTGCAACGTTGCGATGATTCCGGCCGATTCGGCTTCCTTGCGGAGATCGAACGCGGTTTCGGTGGTCGTGGTATTAGGCACATCCAGCATCGGCGCCTCGAATAAAAGGGCTTCGCCGCGGGGTGGCGGCGAAGCAGTAGTCCGCCAAGGATCTGGAGCAACAAGGCTCCGCGCGGAGACGAATGGCTATTGCGGCACGTGCGCGACGTTCTTTCGGATGGTGCTGTAGCGGATCGCGCGCCCGCCGATCTCCTGCCGCACCAGCTCGAATTCCGCCTCCTGCGGTGGCCGGTTGACCAGGAAGGAGATGCGCACCGATTCCCAACCATGGCTGGAATCAAAACCGCTGATGCGGATGTAGCGATCGCCATACACGCGGCGGCATTCGGCAAGTTCCATCATCACGCCGGCGGCATCCTGGAGATCGAACATCGGCAGGCCCCACATCTCCCAATAGGTGTTGCGGGGGTGCGGGTCGTCGGTGAACTCGATGTTCACCGCCCAGCCGTTGGCGAGGCAATACTGCACCTGCTTGGTGATCTGGTCATCGGTGAGATCAGGCAGGAACGAGAAGCAGCCCTGGGTCAGTTTCATGATGTCGTCTCCTCAAACGGTTTCCAGCGCGGTCGGCACGAAGTCCGGAGTGTCCGTGGACTGATAGTTGAAGCTGACGTCCTTCCAGACCTCGAGCGCGGCCTTCAGCGGCGTGCAGGTCTCGGCCGCCTTGGCCAGGATCTCCGGACCCTCGTGGACGTAGTCGCGCCCCTCGTTGCGCGCGAGGATCATCGCCTCCAGCGCCACCCGGTTTGCGATTGCACCTGCCGCGATCCCCATGGGATGACCGATGGTACCACCGCCGAACTGCAGCACGACGTCCTCGCCGAGGTGATCGAGCAACTGGTGCATCTGGCCGGCATGGATGCCGCCCGAGGCGACTGGCATCATTTTGTTGAGGCTCGCCCACGACTGGTCGAAGAACAGGCCATGCTCGAGCTTGGTCGCATTAAACTCCTCGCGGCAGACGTCGTAGTAGCCGCGCGTAGTGAGCGGGTCGCCCTCAAGCTTGCCGACCACGGTGCCGGCGTGGATGTGGTCAACACCGGCGAGTCGCATCCATTTGGCGATCACGCGGAACGACACGCCGTGGATCTTCTGCCGCGTATAGGTCGAGTGACCGGCGCGGTGAAGATGCAGGATCATGTCGTTGCGCCGCGCCCATTTCGCCATCGACTGGATCGCGGTGTATCCGATCACGAGGTCGATCATGATGATGATCGAACCGAGCTCCTTGGCAAACTCGGCGCGCTCGTACATGTCCTCCATGGTCGCGGCGGTGACGTTCAGATAGGTCCCCTTCACTTCGCCGGAGGCGGCCTGCGCGCGGTTCACCGCCTCCATGCAATAGAGGAAGCGGTCGCGCCAGTGCATGAAGGGCTGCGAGTTGATGTTCTCGTCGTCCTTGGTGAAATCGAGCCCGCCCTTGAGCGCCTCGTAGACCACGCGGCCGTAGTTGCGCCCCGAGAGCCCGAGCTTCGGCTTCACGGTCGCACCGAGCAGAGGCCGGCCGAACTTGTCCAGCCGCTCGCGCTCGACCACGATGCCGGTCGCGGGTCCCTGGAACGTCTTCACATAGGCGACCGGGAAGCGCATGTCCTCCAGGCGAAGGGCCTTGAGCGGCTTGAAGCCGAACACGTTGCCGATGATCGAGGCCGAGAGGTTGGCGATCGAGCCCGGCTCGAACAGGTCGAGGTCATAGGCGATGTAGGCGAAATATGAGCCCGGCGCGCCCGGCACCGGATCGACGCGGTAACATTTCGCGCGATATTTCTCCGCGGCCGTGAGCCGATCGGTCCACACCACGGTCCAGGTCGCGGTCGAGGATTCACCGGCAACAGCGGCGGATGCCTCGATCGGGTCGACTCCCTCCTGCGGAGTGACGCGGAACAGTGCGATGACATCCGTGTCTTTTGGCGTGTATTCGGGCTCCCAATAACCCATGCGTGCGTATTCCATCGTGCCCGATCGATAGCGCTCTTTGCCGCGGACGGTTCCTGCATGTGCATTCATGGCTCTCTCCTGCTCTTCTCTCTCTCTGAATGATCTAGGCCGCGACCGGCTCACGCGTGCCGATGCGCGGATCGAGTTCACCGACGCGATATCGCCGCGCCATTTCGCTCATCGGAATCACCTTGATCTTGCCGGCGTGGCCCGCCGTGCCGAACTGCTCGAACCGATCGCGGCAGAGCTCGCGCATCGCGTCCATCGCAGGCTTCAGGAACTTGCGCGGGTCGAACTCGGAACGCGTTTGCGCGGCGACTTTCCGGAACACCGCCGTCATTGCGAGGCGGCAGTCGGTGTCGATATTGACCTTGCGCACGCCGCTCTTGATGCCACGGACGATTTCCTCGACCGGCACGCCCCAGGTCTGGGGCATCTCGCCGCCGAACTGGTTGAACATGTCCTGCAGTGGCTGCGGCACCGACGAGGAGCCGTGCATCACCAGATGCGTATTCGGCAGCCTGCGGTGGATTTCCTCGACCACCCGCATCGCCAGGATGTCGCCATCCGGCTTGCGGCTGAACTTGTAGGCGCCGTGCGAAGTGCCCATCGCGATGGCGAGCGCATCGACCTTGGTGGCACGGACGAAGTCGACCGCCTGATCAGGATCGGTCAGGAGCTGGTCGTGGCTGACCTTGCTCTCGACGCCGTGGCCGTCCTCCTGCTCGCCGCCGCCATGTTCCAGCGAGCCGAGCACGCCGAGTTCGCCTTCGACGGAGGCGCCGACCCAGTGGGCGAGATCGACCACGCGGCGGGTGATCGCGACGTTGTACTCGTAATCGGCTGCGGTCTTGGCATCGGCCTCGAGCGAGCCGTCCATCATGACGGAGGTGAAGCCGTGGGCGATGGCGGAGGCGCAGGTCGCCTCGTCGTTACCGTGGTCCTGGTGCATGCAGAGTGGAATGTCCGGATAGGTCCGCTCCAGCGCGTCGATCATGTGCGAGAGCATGAGATCGCCGGCATAGCTGCGCGCGCCGCGCGAGGCCTGGATGATGACGGGCGCATCGACCTCGGCCGCCGCCTGCATGATCGCGATTCCCTGCTCCATGTTGTTGATGTTGAACGCCGGCACCGCGTAGCCGTGGCCGGCTGCGTGGTCGAGCAGTTGCCTGAGGGTGATACGTGCCACGAATGGTCCTCCTTAATGTCGCTTGCGCGCGATTGCCCGTCGGGCGGCCTCCGCAATGCTTTGCGGTGTGATGCCGAATTCGCGGTACAGCACGGGTGCCGGCGCCGAGGCGCCGAATCCGCGCATGCCGACGAACTCGCCGTCAGCGCCGATCCAGCGCGACCAATCGCCCTGTACGGCTGCCTCGACACCGACGCGCGGCGCGTTGCCGAGCACGGTGGCGCGGTATTCGTCAGGCTGTTCCTCGAACAGGGCGAAGCAAGGTGCGGACACGACGGCTGCGCGGATGTGCTCGGTTGCGAGCAGGCGGGCGGATTCCAATGCGATCGACACCTCCGAGCCCGTCGCGATCAGCGTCACGTCGCGGCCGCCGTCCGGCGAGACGACGAGATAGGCGCCGCGGGAGACCCGGTTTTTGCCGCGCGCATCGCTGCGGAAAGTCGGCAAGGCCTGACGCGAGAGGCACAGCACGGAGGGGCGGTCTTCGGAATTAAGCGCGCAGTCCCAGGCTTCCAGCGTCTCCACGGCGTCGGCGGGGCGGAACACCAGGAGGTTCGGGATCACCCGCAGCGCCGCCAGATGCTCGACCGGCTGGTGCGTCGGGCCGTCCTCGCCGAGCCCGATGGAATCGTGGGTCATCACATGGATGACGCGCAGCCGCATCAGGGCCGCAAGACGGATCGCCGGCCGGCTGTAATCCGAGAACGCGAGGAAGGTGCCGCCGTATGGGATGAAGCCGCCATGTAGCGCAAGGCCGTTCATCGCGGCGGCCATGCCGTGCTCGCGAATGCCATAGTGGATGTAGTCACCAGCGAACGCCCCGCGCTTGACGGCGGCTTGCACCTTGGCGTGCGTGAGGTTCGAATGCGTGAGGTCCGCGGAGCCGCCGACTAGGCCAGCGATCGTCCCGGCGATGCCGTCGAGCACCTGTTGCGAGGCTTGCCGGGTCGCGAGCTTCGGACGCTCGGACGCAAAGCGTTCGCGCAATTTTGCCGCGGCCAGCGCATAGGCGGCCGGCAGGCCAACCGTCTTGCCTTCGACGAACATGTCGCGCTGCTCGGGCGTCGCGCCTTCATAGCGATCGAGCCAGGCCAGCCGGTCCACCTGCCCGCGTTGCCCGATCATCCGCCATGCCTTGAGGATCGGGATCGGAACAACGAAGGGCTGGTAGTCCCAGCCGAGCGTGCGGCGGGCGGCCGCGGCCTGCTCGGTCCCGAGCGGGGCGCCATGCGCCTTCTCGGTGCCCTGTCTATCGGGCGCGCCGTAGCCGATGATGGTGCGGCAGGCGATCAACGACGGCTTTGCGGTCTCCCGCTCCTCTGCGATCGCCTGCGCGATCGCTTCGGGATCGTGTCCGTCGATGCTGCGCACCGACCAGCCGGAGGCGGCGAAACGCGCGAGCTGGTCGTCGGAGGTTGCCAGCGAGGTCGGCCCGTCGATCGAGATGCCGTTGTCGTCGAACAGCACGATCAGACGGCCGAGCTGAAGATGGCCGGCAAGTGAGATCGCCTCCTGGCTGATGCCTTCCATCAGGCAGCCGTCGCCGGCGATCACATAGGTGAAATGATCGACGAGCCCGTCGCCATGCCGCGCATTGCCCATCCGCTCGGCGAGCGCCATGCCGACGGCAGTCGCGATGCCCTGCCCCAGCGGCCCGGTCGTCATCTCGACGCCCGGCGTGTGACCGTATTCCGGATGACCCGGCGTCTTGGAGCCCCATTGCCGGAAAGCCTTGATGTCGCCGAGGCTGACATCGCCGCCCGTCAGATGCAGCAGCGCGTAGAGCAGCATCGAGCCATGGCCCGCCGACAGCACGAAGCGGTCGCGATCCGGCCAGTTCGGATGCGCCGAGTCGAACTTCAGGAAGCGGGAGAACAGCACGGTGGCGACATCGGCCATGCCCATCGGCAGGCCGGGATGGCCCGACTGCGATGTCTCGATGGCGTCGACCGCAAGGAAGCGGACGGCGTTGGCGAGATTGTTGTGGCTGACCGCATAGAGGTCGGCCTCGGCGTGGACGGAGATGTTCATCGAAGTCTCCCCTCGTTCACTTCAGATTTCGCTTCCGCTCGATCAACTGCATGATCAGCGGCGTCAGGATCAGTTGCATCGCGAGATCAAGCTTCGCGCCCGGACACACGATCGAGTTCGCGCGCGACATCCAGCTCTGCGGCAGCATCGACAGCAAATAGGGGAAATCGATGCCACGCGGGTTCTTGAAACGGATCACGACCATCGATTCGTCCGGCGTCGGGATCCAGCGCGCGACGAACGGGTTGGAGGTGTCGACCGTCGGCACGCGCTGGAAGTTGATGTCGGTCTCGGAAAATTGCGGGCAGATGTAGTGGATGTAATCGGGCATCCGCCGCAGGATGGTGTCGGTGACGGCCTCGGTCGAATAACCGCGCGCACTGCGGTCGCGGTGCAGCTTCTGGATCCATTCGAGATTGATCACCGGCACGACGCCGATCTTGAGGTCGGCATAGCGGGCGACGTTGACCTTGTCGGTGACGACGGCACCGTGCAGGCCTTCGTAGAACAGCAGGTCGGAATTCTCCGGCAGCTTCTTCCAATCGGTGAAAGTACCGGGCGCCGTGCCATGCAGCGCCGATTCCTCGGCGTCGTGGACATAGTGCCGCGTCACTGCCGTGCCGGTCTCGCCATAGTCGCGGAACGCGCGCTCCAGCTCCTCGAACAGATTGGTCTCGGGGCTGAAATGGCTGAAATGCTTGTTGCCGCGATCGGCCTCCTTGGCCATCTGCGCGCGCATCTCGGCGCGGTCGTAACGGTGGAACGCGTCACCCTCGATGTAGGCGGCATTGACCTTCTCGCGGAAGAATATCTGCTCGAAGGTCTTCTTGACCGAGGTGGTACCGGCGCCGGAGGAACCGGTGATGGAGATGATGGGATGCTTCCTGGACATGCGAGGCCTCGTTCAGATGCGGAAGAATCCGCGCCGCGCGAACAGCGGCGATGAGCCGCTAGCCACCAGCAGCGGGTCGCAATGCAGCTCCTCGAGCCGCCGCACCTCCCTGCTCGATCCCATGATCAGCGGCACGCGCTGGTGCAGGTTCTGCGCCGCGAGGTCGAGGATTCGCTCGCGTCCCGTCGTGGCGGAGCCGCCGGCCTGCTCGATGATCATCGCCATCGGATGCGCCTCGTAAGTCAGCCGCAGGCGGCCGTCGCCGTAGCCGGGGCGCGCATCCGAGGGATAGAGGAAGACGCCGCCGCGGGTGAGGATGCGATAAGCCTCGGCGACCAGCGAGCCGATCCAGCGCATGTTGAAGTCGTGGTTTGCAGGCCCTTCGACGCCCGCGAGGCACTCGTCGACGAAGGCGCGCACCGGCGGATCCCAATGCCGGCGGTTCGACATGTTGATCGCGAGCTCCTCGCTCGCCTCGGCAATCTGCGCGCCGCAGCGTGCGAGGCGGAAGCAGCCGGTCCTGCGGTCGAGCGTGAAGATGTCGACGCCCTCGCCGAGCGTCAGCACCAGGGAGGTCTGCGGGCCGTAGGTGACGAAGCCCGCCGCAAGCTGCGCGGTGCCGCGCTGGTGGAAGGCGAGCGACAGGTCATCGGGAGCGGGCAGGATCGAGAAGATCGTGCCGACCGTCATGTTGATGTCGATGTTGGAGGAGCCGTCGAGCGGATCGATCGCGATGCAGATGCGGCCTTCGCGGTCGCCAATCTGGGCCTCGCGCATCTCTTCCGAGGCGAGCGCTGCGATCGGCAGCTTGTTGAGGCAGCGGCGCAGGATCGCATCCGCCTGCACGTCGAGATCGCGCTGGACGTCGCCGTCGCTGTTGCGGCCGGTGGACAGGCCTGAGGCGTCCGCGAGATCTCCGGTAGCGATCAGGTCGGCGATCTCGATCGCCGCTGCCGCGATTGCGTCGACCGCGGCCGCCACGGCCAGCGCGTGAGGTGCGGTCTCGGAATACCGTTGCAGGTGGTCGTCCAGCCTCAGTTGCCCGGTCATCAGCGTCCATCCCCGTCGCCGGCGCCGCATCCAGTTCCCTCCGCTTGGAGGTCGGTACGGTCAGTCCCGGCATCAGGAGATTGACAGGGGCAGCTTAATAAGGAAAATTTCTAATCGTAATGAGCGTCAAAGAAATCTCTTATAATGGTCCGAGCCACGCGACCGCCCAGCTCCGGCATCTGACGATCCGGCAGCTGCGCTCGCTTGCGGCGCTCTCGGCCAAGGGCAGCGTAACGGCGGCATCCGGCCATCTCGGGCTGACCCAGCCGGCCGTGACCCAGCAGCTGCGACAACTTCAGGACCTCGCCGGCCTGCCGCTGGTGCAGCGGACCGGCGACGGGATGCTGCTGACGGCGGCCGGCAAGCAAGTGCTGACGCTGGCCGAACGGGTCGAGGCCGCCATCATGGACTGTCAGGGCGCGCTCGACCTGCTCGCCGGACGGACCGGCGGCAGCGTGCATCTCGGCGCGGTCTCGACCGCGAAATATTTCGTGCCGCATGCGATCGCGGCGTTCTCCAAGCGGCATCCCAAGATCGAGATCAAGCTCACCATCGGCAATCGCCAGGAGATCCGCGAGGCCATGCACGGCTACGACCTCGATTTCGCGGTAATGGGTCGGCCACCGGCCGACGTCACCGTCGACGTCCGCCAGCTGGGGCGCAATCCGCACATCATCGTCGCGCGCAAGGGGCACTGGCTGGAAAACGATTCCGGCCTCAACCTGACCGACCTCGTCCACGAGACCTTCCTCACCCGCGAACCCGGATCGGGCACGCGGACGCTGATGGAGGGCATGTTCCAGAAGTCCGACCTCGAGCCGATCGTCGGCATGGAAATGAGCAGCAACGAGACCATCAAGCAGGCCGTGATCGCCGGGCTCGGCATCGCCTTCATCTCGGCCCACACGGTCGCGCACGAGCTCGCGGAGGGCCGGCTCGTCGTGCTCGACGTCGCGGGCCTACCGATCGTGCGGCAATGGTATGTGATCCGGCGCAGCGACAAGGTGCTGCTGCCGCCGGCGCAGGCGATGTTCGATTTTCTGGGCTCGGAAGGGTCGAACTATCTGCCCGACGTTCCCGACTTCGGCGCGCGATAGCCCGACGACATTCAGCTCATCAGCTTCATGGCGACGGTCGCCGCCAGAATCACGATGATCTGGAGCAGACGCTCTGTCGTGAAGATGCGGTGAAACGTGGTCATCGCTTGCCCCGGCCGACGCGAAGGAGATTTCGATCGGCCGTTGCTAGCACAGGCGGGCAGCGAGACAACTCCGGAATTGCCACGGTATCTCTTGCCGCCGGCCTGTTGGGCGGAGGCCGCCCGTCATCCCCTCCCCGGCAAACGGTCGATCCACCATGCGAGAGTGCGGGCGGCCCCCTCCTCGAATCCGACGACCGGCACGCTCGCGCTGACTCCGCGCAGGCGGCGGACGTCGGCGGCCAGGATCGGTTCGGCATCGACGCCCGTTGCGGCGAGGGCATCGAACCTGACCAGATGCGTTGCGTCGAGCAGACCAGCCACATGCTCGATCACGCTGCGCAGGCTGCGCACCTTGCCGCTGGCGAGATTGACGGCACCGGTGAACTCGCTGTCGAGCACGGCGGCGATCATTTGAGCGAGGTCAGCGACATAGACGAAGTCGCGCAGCTGGCCGCCATGCGAACAAGCGAAATGCTCTCCGGCGCGCAGGCTCCGGATCAGCGACGGGATCAGGCGCGCCTCGGGCTCGTGCGAGCCGAACGGAACGAACACACGGCCCCAGGTCGCACCTACCGCGATGTAGGCTTCGGCCGTCGCGAGCTTGGCTCGTCCGTACAATGTCGTGGGCCGGCATTGGCTGGTGCGTTCCTCACATGGAGCGCTCTGGGGTCCATATTCGAGGCAGCTGCCGATACCGAGCATCCGGCTGACGCCGCAGGCTCGCGCACGCGACAGCAAATCAATGCTTGCCTCTGCCCAGAGCCGGTTGATTGGATCCTCGCGATAGTGACCCGGCCGGACCTCCCAGGCGAGATGAACCAGATGCGTCGGCCGCGACGCGGACAGGGCATGCCAACGGCCGGCTTCGGTGAGGAGATCGGCGGCGTGCCAGGTCACGCCGGCCACCGCCGGCTGCGCCTTGCGCGCGACGCCGTGGACCTCGAAGCCGCGACCAACCAGCACGGGCAGCAAGGCGCGGCCGATGAACCCCGACGCGCCCGTGACCAGCACCCGCCTCATGCGAGATACGGCAGCGCGCGGTCGCGTGCCGACAGGATCGGATCGGCGAGCGGCCAGTCGATCGCCAGCGATGGATCGTCCCAGCGAATGCCGGCCGCAGCTTGCGCGTCATAGGGCACATCGATGCAATACATCAGCTCGGTCCCGTCGATGAGCGTCTGGAAGCCGTGCGCGCATCCGGAGGGGATGAACACGGCGTTGCCGCGATCGGCGGCGAGTTCGACCGAACACCATTGTCCATAGCTCGGCAGCGATCGGCGCAGATCGACGATCACGTCGAAGGCGCGGCCGGCCACGCACCGCACTAGCTTGGCTTCCGGCCGGACGGCCTGGTAGTGCAGGCCCCGCAGGGTGCCGGCGCGTTCGTTGTGCGAGAGGCTGTGTTGCGCGAACTGCGTCGGCAGGCCCTGCGCCGCGAAGGCCTCGGTGTCGAACAGACGGGCGAAGAATCCGCGCGCATCGATCTCCGGCTGGATGCCGATTTCGATCACGCCAGGCAGAGCCAATGCCGTGAATTTCATCCCGGGCCCCCGCACATTGACGTCGCGCCAATTGCCGTTGCGAACATCCGTTCACCGTAACGCCTTTTCGGTTGCATCATGCGCAACCTTGTCGGAGTTTCCGTGGCTTGGGAAATTCACTAACAGCCGCGGCACGTAGGCACAACGGGACGATCCGTTCATGGACAGGCATCGATGCCGCTTTTGCGCGCGGGGGCTCGACGAAACATTCGTCGATCTCGGCCTGTCGCCTTTGGCGAATTCCTTCGTGTCGCCGGAGCGGGCGGATGCGACTGAGCCGGCCTATCCGCTGCATGCCCGTGCGTGCGGTGCCTGCGGGCTGGTGCAGCTTCCGCAATTCGAGCCTACGGCCAATATCTTCGAGCGGTATCTCTATTATTCGTCCTATTCCGAGAGTTGGCTCCGGCATGCGGAGGGCTATGCCGCAGAGATGATCGCCCGCGCGAAGCTCGGCGCGGCGTCCGAGGTGATCGAGATCGCCAGCAATGACGGATATCTACTGCAGTATTTCCAGCGCGCCGGCATCCGCGCGCTCGGGATCGAGCCCGCCAGCGGCCCGGCGGCCGCGGCCATCGCCAAGGGCATCCCGACCCAGACCTGCTATTTCGGCCGCGATGTCGCGACCGCGCTGCGCGCCGAAGGCCACAGGCCCGAGCTGATCGTCGCCAACAACGTGCTGCCGCACGTTCCCGATATCAACGATTTCGTCGGCGGCCTGCGCATTCTGCTGCCCGAGACCGGGTGCGCGACGCTGGAGCTTCCGCATCTGTTGCACCTGATCGAGGACATCCAGTTCGACACGATCTATCACGAGCACCTCTCTTACTTCTCGCTCGCGACCCTCGAGAGGGTCTTTCGCGCCCATGATTTGCGCGTCTTCGACGTGGATGAATTGCCGACCCATGGCGGCTCGCTCCGTCTGCACGTCTGCAGCGAAGCTGCGCCTCGGAGCCCATCGTCGACGCTTGCGCAATTGCGTCAGCGCGAGGCCGTCGCCTGGCTCGACCAGCCCGGGCGCTATCTCGATTTTCAGGCGAAGGTCGCGGCGAAGCGCGAGACGATCCGCGACTTTCTCGTCGCGGCGAAGCGCGCGGGCAAGACGGTGCTCGCCTATGGCGCACCCGCGAAGGGCAACACGCTGCTGAATTATTGCGGCATCACGCGCGAGCTGATTCCATTCACCGTAGACCGCAATCCGCACAAGCAGGGCCTGCTGCTTCCGGGAACGCATCTGCCGATCCGCGATCCCGCCGCCTTGATCGCTGCGAGGCCTGATTACGTCTTCATCCTGCCCTGGAACCTGAAGGACGAGATCATCGCCCAGCTGCCGGAAGTTCGCGCCTGGGGCGGACAATTCGCGGTGCCCGCACCCGATCTCACGATCACATCGTGAGCGATGGTTAACGATCAGGCTGCGAGCGGAGCGGCGTAGTCCGCGCGCAACGCGAAATAGGCTTCCAGCTCTGACAGCGCCCGCGCTTCCCAATCGCTCGCCTGCTCCAGCAGCGACCAGCTCTGGCCCGGGCGGAATGCGGCGGTCTGCCGATAGAGCGATGCGATGCCGCGGTAGCGGCGCACGTTCTCCAAAATGGCCTGACCGTTGATTTGGCCGTTCATGTCCGAAAACTCCCTCGTCATTCCCGGGGGAGAAGTTGCGGCCAAATCTTTTTCGAAAAGTTAGCGGCGACGGCCGAGTTCGCGGATGGTTGCCGGACTGTTGCGCGCGGGCAACGCGCACAATCGTGACTGATCCGTTTATTGCGGATTCGTTGCCGCGCTGTCTCCCGGAGGCTTGCGCCCGCCGCTCGTGGTGATCCGCATCGTCTCGCGGCAGAGATCGGCCAGGCCGATCAAGAGCACGGCCAGCAGGAAGAACAGATTGATGGAATCCGCGTTCGCGCTGGAGAGCACGGCAAACTTGAAGAACGGCGGCATGAACGCCCACCACACCACGGGAATGGTGAGCAGCGCGGTAAACGCCGCCGCGGGTGCGCCCGCGACGAGGCCGACCATGAAGATGCTGGGCAGGAAGGTCGCGAAATAAAGCTTTGCGCCGAACGCCACACAGATGCCCTGAAGCGCGGCAGATATTGCGACCACTGCGAATCCGAGCAGGAACGCCTGCCACGACCATGGCCGTACCCGCGGTACGCCATAAAAACCCGCACGCCTCATCAGCCTCCCCCTGCCGCCCGTTGACCGGGCCCAATTGAGACCAAAGTACTACAGCCGCAGGCAAACCGCGAGGTGGAAATTGCGGCGACGGAGCCATCGAGAGGCCGCCTCCCCGGGGCTTGGTAAACGGCCGCATCGCACAATCAGGCCCGGCCGGCGGCTATTCGGTCGCCGCATAGAGCAGGCCCGCGACGGGCAAAGCGAGGCCGATGGCCGACGCGAGCATCCAGCCGCCTTGCGCGAAAGCCCAGGCGCCGACCGCGGAACCGGCCGCGCCGGCGGTGAAGAACGTCGCCATGTAGAGGCCGTTGAGGCGGCTGCGGTGCTCATGCCCGAGCGCGAAAATGGCGCGGAAGCCGAGCACGACGTTGCCCTGGACACCGACATCGATCGCGATCGCCGCCACCACCAGGCAGACCAGGTTCAGCATCGAGCCGGACGTGCCGAGATAGGTCACGAGGAAGCCCCCGGCAGCGAGCAGCATCGCGACCAGCGTCGCGACGCGGCTGTGGCCGCGATCGGCGAGCCGGCCGGCGATGGGTGCCGCAAACACGCCCGCCACACCGGCCAGCGCGAACAGCGCGATGCCGCGCTGGGTGAAGCCGAACGCGTCCGCGAGCTGGAGCGGCGCCACGGTCCAGAACAGGGTGAAGCAGCCGAACAGGCTGGCCTGGTAGAGCGCCCGGCGCCGCAGCAGCGGCGTCGCCTGCACCAGATGCGGCATCGACAGCAACAGTTCGCCGTAGTGCATCCGCGTCACCGGCTTGCGGTTCGGCAGCGTCATCCAGAGCACCGCCGTCAGCACGATCATCAGCGCGGCGGAGGCGAATAACACCGCGTGCCACGACAGCGCCGCCGTGACGAAGCTCGAGACCGGACGCGCCAGCATGATGCCGAGCATCAGGCCGGTCGAGACGTTGCCGACGACGCGGCCGCGGATGGCTTCCGGCGCCAGATGCGCGGCATAGGGGATGATGATCTGCACCGCGACCGAACCGATGCCGATGAACAGCGCAGCGACCAGGAACGGCAACGCATGGGTGGCGAACGCGGCGGCGAGCAGGGCCGCCGCGCCGAGCGTGATGACGGAGCAGATCAGGATACGGTTCTCGACGAGATCGCCGAGCGGCACGATCAGCAGCAGCCCGGTGCCGTAGCCGATCTGCGTCATGGTGACGATCAGCCCGGCCGCCGCATGCGACAGGCCGAGCGCGGCGCTGATCGGGGCGATCAGCGGCTGCGCGTAGTAGATGTTGGCCGCGATCATGCCACAAGCCGCGGCGAGCAGGAAGGTCAGGCGCCGCGACACCGCATCCGGCCCGGGCGCGGTCTCGATCGTGGCATTCATCGTCATGGCGTCCAGTCTCCGAGATATCGGGAACGATCATTCCCTAATATGACAACAATTCAGGCGAGCAACTTCATCGCGACGCCGACGAGACGGTCGCCGTCAAGCGGCAGGCGCGCCTTGCCGACGACGCGCAGGCCCTGCGTGATGCAGATCATCAGCCGCGCGGTGTCGTCAGCCGCGACATTGATGGGAATCGAGCCGTCGGCCTGCCCCTCGCGAATGAGGCCGGCGATGAAGTCTTCGTTGGTCTTGAGCTGGGCGCCGACGCGGGCGGCGACGGCGGGATCGACCGCCGACAATTCGACCGCGCTGCCGACCACGAGGCAGCCGCGCCGTCCCTCGGTCCCTTGCGACTGCTCGACATAGGACAGCAGCACATTGCGAATCCGCTCGCGGCCATTGCGGCCGCGCCCGGCGGTGCGGGTCTGTTCCTGGCGTAGCGCCGTATAGCGCTCGAAGGCGGCCAGGAACACCGCGTGCTTGTCGCGAAACGCCTTGTAGATGCTCCCCGTCGCCAGCCGCATCGCCGCGGTGAGGTCGCCGATGGAGGTCGCATGATAGCCGCGCTCGCGAAACACCCGCACGGCGCGGTCCAGGGCCGTATCCATGTCGAACTCCCGGGGGCGGCCGGGCGGACGGGCAACGGATATGGATCGGCGGACGACCTTTTGCATTGCCTGATAATAGGGAATGGTTGTTTCCTAATAAAGACACGTGGTTGTGATGGGTGGATCGGGTGGTCGTATCAGCAGGACGGAATTTTCGTGTCCCGAACGCTCTGCGACGCCTCTTGCATTGCTGCGCGAAGCCGGGACCCAGGGCGGCACGGGACACGGCGAGATGGGCCCCGGCTCTGCAGGGCATCACACCGGTCGATGCTTCGCATCGCCGGGCGTGCTGCGCAGCGTCCGGGGCACGAGAGGGGAGGTTGACGTGGCTCTCCTCCTCGTTATTGCGAGCGAAGCGAAGCAATCCAGAGTCTTGCCGCCGAGAGATTCTGGATTGCTTCGGTGCAAGCGCTCCTCGCGAATGACGGAGCATGAGCCGGCAGTTGGTTCTCCAAGTCTCGTTGTCATTCCCCGCGACGGCGGGGAATCCAGTACGCCGTGGCTTATCGGTTGAACCACTGCCGTCTCGGAGGACTGGATCCCGGTCCTTGTGGCAGCTGCGCACTGGCCGGGCGATCACACTGAGTGTGTGGCTGCAAACACGCCTTCTCGTTCCCGCGGCGCGTTTCGCCCGAGCTTTGCCTGGTCTCGCTACCCTCTGATCCAAGAGGGCGCAGGGAAGGCCGGGTGCCGGCTGGCACCCGCGGTCCGCTGCGCGAAAATGCACACGCAGGAAGAACCGCACAGCAGCATACAGGTGTCGCCGATCACTCGGCCTTCCCTGCGCAGTGGCTGGACGGCTTATGCCGTGATCTCCCGGGAGCCGACCATTCCTCTTGGCCTCCCTCGCCGTTCGGATTGACGATGCCGTCTGCCCGGTTGGGCTCGCGCACATCTTCGAACGGCTTGACCGTGGCAACGACGGCCAGAACCACACGGTTTTGCCGTACGCACGGCCCGCCATGTCGCCGCAGTATTCCCGGCCCTGTCGACGGAGCCGGAAACTTACGAGCGAGACGAAGCCTGACAGCGCCGTCGTCCGCACGTGGCCTCGGGCTCACAGGGACTACCCGCCCTGCCCGCGCCTCCCGTGCCGACGCTGCCGCGTCCACCGCAAGCCCGGCTCGCGAACGTGACGACTTCACGTCGCCCCTCCTGGGTGAGCCGGGATGGGCGACACATACGCCGAAACCGAATTTCGGTAAAGTGGAATATTTTCGCGCACGTGGATTGACAGCGCGCGACACAGGCAAGGGTCTAGCGCGGATGAGCGCAGCGACATCAGGGATTTCGACAGGCACTATCACGGTATCGCTGCGTTCACCCGGGCCACACGAGTTACCGCTTCGGCGGCACCGCCGTTCCATCCGCCATCGTCGTCACGCCCTTACGTTCCACGATCATCCCGTAAGCGTGTGGCTGGCGGTGAACGTCGAAATTGAAGGTGGTGCGCTTGTAGGAGTTGCAGAGGTCGAGATCGCAGCGCGCCAGCGCGATCTCGTCGCCCTTGGTCGTGCATCTCGCGATGATCTCGCCCGAGGGCGCGATGACGCAGCTGCCGCCGATGTGGTCGACGCCCTCCTCGACGCCGGCCTTGGCGACGCCGACCACGAAGGTGCCGTTCTGATAAGCGCCGGCCTGCATCACCAGATGGTTGTGGAACAGCGAGAGATCGTCATGCTCGGGCGCGGGCGGATTGTGCACCGGCGTGTTGTACCCGATCATCACCATCTCGGCCCCCTGCAGGCCCAAGACACGGTAGGTCTCGCTCCAGCGGCGGTCATTGCAGATCGCCATACCCATCACGCCGCCGAAGGCATCGACGACGCCGAAGCCGTTGCCCGGCTCGAAATAGCGCTTTTCCAGATGCTGAAATTTCCGCCAGGGCTCGTGCTCGGCATGGCCGGGCAGGTGAACCTTGCGATATCGGGCGACGATCGCGCCGCTCTTTTCGACCAGAATGGAGGTGTTGTAGCGCCGGACAATTCCATCCTCGACCGCCAGCTCGGCATAGCCGAGACAGAAGCCGACATCGAGCTCGCGCGCGAGATCGAACAGGGCTCGAGTCTCCGGCCCCGGCATCTCGCGCTCGAAGAAACTGTCGATCTCCGCCTGATCTTCGAAATACCAGCGCGGAAAAAACGTCGTCAGTGCGAGCTCGGGATACACGATCAGGTCGCAGCCGCACGCCTTCGCCTCGCGCATCAAAGCCAACAGGCGGGTCACGACTTCGGTCCTGCTCTCGGTCCTGGCGATGGGGCCGAGCTGGCCGGCCGCGATGGTCACAAATCTCGTCACGCCTCATTCCTTCGTTTTCGGAGTGCGTCGGGCCCGAGCCTATCGAGCAACGCCACGCACGCACAGGCCGCCTCGGCCCGCCATCCTGCTGAGGCCCAATCAAATTCCATGCCTGCGGGTATTATCGTGCGGCGCCGCGCAATGGCTCGCGACACATCCAGAGACTTCGTTGCCAATCTGCAACGGTTCCCCACGATCTGAAGCCGGACAAAACAAACTCCCATTCCGGCCACGAACCGCTCTCACAAGGCCGTGAGACTAGCAGGGGAACGACGATGCGTGCACAACGCGTTTGGAAAGTGAATGGGGACGCCAGCATCGGGCAGCTCCAGTCGAGACTGGACGATCTGAACAAGCGTCTCGGTCAGCTTGAAAGCCAGCATCCGGATAGCTGGAGGCTGGAAGAACTGAGAGCGAGTGCGCTCAACCTGTCGCGCGAGATCGACGACATCCGCTGCGCCGAGGCGACGGCGGCCTTGAGCGAGTTGCTACGGAAGTAGAAGGCGCCCGCCGATTCGCAGCGCGCGAAGGAACCAAGTTCCGCCGCCGCCATTGCCCATGCAGAGCATGGAGCATGATCATGACCAGGCACCTGACGCGAGCCGATCTCGTGCGCGGCGTGGCCGGCGCGGTGTCCACGCTGGTCCTGTGCGCGACGGCAGCTTTCGCTTTTGCGCGCCACTTTGCGTTATGAGACTTTGGCGTTGTGAAGAAGTTGGCGCAGTGAGGAATTTGGCATGACGTCCGACCCCGAAGAGCAGGTGCGGCTGCAAGGCTATGGCGAGATGACGCTGCGCACGGCCGTGACCACGCTGATGTTGCTGGCGCCGCGCGACCGCTCCGGGACCGCAATCTACCGCGTCCGCGACGATGTGCGTCTGGCGCAAAGCGAGATCGCCGAGCTCGCGTCACACTGGGGCATCGAGCCATCAGGTGATTTGCGATCACCGGGGCGATCCTCCGAGCGGCACTGGCCGGACATCGTGCGCCGCATGGTACGCGACGCCCCGCTGCCGGCGTTGATGGTGGCGTTCATGGCGGGCGTCCTGGTGGCGCGACGGTAAGCCCTTCGAGCAACGGCATCCGCAGCGCAGCAAGCGGTCAGGCACGACACCCGGCCGCCGGAGCGGCCAGGTGCGCGGTCATGGACCGTCCTAGTGGTGCATCTTCTTCGCGCGCGCCGGCGGCAGCAGCACCGTATCGATGACGTGAATGACACCGTTGGACGCTTCGATGTCCGGCTGGATGACGCGCGCATCGTTGACGCGGACGCCAAGGCTTCCGTCGACGGCGACGGTCTGCCCCTGAACGGTCGCCACATTGAGCGACTTGCCGGCGACATCGGCGGCCTTCACGCGCCCCGGAACGACGTGATACTTCAGAATCGCCGCGAGCTTGGACTTGTTTTTCAACAGCGATTCAACCGTTCCGGGCGGCAACTTGGCGAAGGCCGCGTCGTTAGGCGCAAACACCGTGAACGGGCCCTTGCCCTTGAGCGTCTTCACGAGACCGGCGGCTTTCACGGCCGTCACCAGCGTGGTGAACGAACCGGCGGAAACTGCGGTGTCCACGATGTCGGCGGCGCGCGCGACGGAAGGACCAAGCAGGCCGGCGACCATGGCCGCTCCGGCCACGAACGAGCGAATTGCGGGCGTCATCAAATTCTCCAGGTGTGTTTCATCCATGCCGACGAGATGGGTGCACGCGATACCGCGCATCCATCGTCCGATCAGTTACGATCGACTCCCACGAAACGAAGGGCCGCGACGGCTGGATCACCGGCCGGTTCAAATATCCACCTGGGTCGGATTGTCTCGGCGAGGCAACGGCTCGGAAAGCCGCGGTCATCGCCGTACCCGCGTCGTCGTGCCGCGCCGCGGTGCCGTGCGAATTCAGGCTCTTGACGGTGGCTCGTGACGGATTCAGCTCAGGGTCTTGATCACGAAGTCCTTGAGCCGCTGCGCGGGCAGCGGAAGACGGTCGCGCTCCAGAATCGCGATCTCCGTGTCCTTGAGGTCAGGCATCGGCTTTCCGTCCACGACGTGAAGATCGGGAGGTACCATGTCCTTGGGAAGCACCGTGACGCCAAGCCGGGTGCGGACGGCGGCGAGCGTTCCGGCCAGCGATCCGCAGGTATAGGCGACCCGCCACGATCGCTTGGCACGATCGAGCGCCTCGGTTGCGCGTTTGCGGTAGACGCAGGGTTTTGGCGAGACTGCCAGCGGCAGGACGCCTTGCCTGAGATCGACACCACCCGTCACCCAGACCAGCGGCTCGCGCCACACCCGCGTGCCGTGGATCTCGATCGACCGCTCGCGCTTGATCAGCGCCAGATCGAAAGCACCCTTGCGAAAGCGCTCGATGAGATTCATCGTCAGATCGCAGGTCACTTCGAGGTCGACCTGAGGATAGGCGTGGGCAAACCGGGCGAGCACGTCGGGAAGATGGCGGGTCGCGAAATCCTCGGGCGCACCAAGGCGAACGAGGCCACGCATCGCAGGCTCCCGGATGCGCGCAACCATTTCGTCATTCAGATCCAGCATGCGCCGCGCATATTCGAAGAACGTGTCGCCTTCCGCTGTCAACGCGACCGCTTGCGGCGACCTTTCGAGCAGCTTGCCACCGACCAATTGCTCGAGCCGGCGGATCTGCAGGGATATCGTCGACTGCTGCAATCCGAGCGCCTGCGCGGCGCGCGTGAAGTTGCCCAGCGAAACGATGGTCACGAAGGACCGGATGAGGTCGATATCGAGGTTCAGGCGCGAACGGGGCATCATCATTGCCTTTTTCAATGATGACCCTTGATACAATCAATTTTGTCAAATGCCAGCGAAAAGCTATGCAGCCACCATTCGTCCCAGCCCGATGGAGGTCCCTTGCTCGCGCTCGCCGTCCAAAATCTCGTGTCACCTGCGGTGCTGTTCTTCGGCATGGGTCTCGGCGCCTCGCTTGGCCGCTCAGACCTCTCCGTGCCGGAGGCAATTGCACGCTTTCTCTCGCTCTATCTGCTGATCTCGATCGGCTTCAGGGGCGGTGCGGAAGTCGCCCATCAGGGCGTGACATCGGAGCTGGCGCTGGCCATCGTGGCCGGCATCGTGTTGTCGGCCGGCTTGCCGTTCATCGCCTACGCCTTGCTGCGCTACGGTGCGGGGCTGGACCACGTCAACGCTGCCGCCGTGGCCGGTCACTATGGATCGATATCGGCCGTGACGTTCGTTGCCATCACGGGCGCGCTCACCCAGCTCGCGCTGCCCTATGACGGTTACATGATCGCGGTCGCGGCCGCGATGGAGACGCCGGCGATCTTCACGGCGCTCGTGATCGCGCGCAGCGGGCAAGGCCGCGCAAAAGGCGAATTGTCCGGAAATTTCCTGCGCGAGATCGCACTGAACGGCTCGATCGTTGCCCTGCTCGGCGCCTTTGTGGTCGGTTGCATCACGGGCGAGCGCGGCATGAGTTCGCTCAAGCCTTTCCTGCTGGATGCATTCCCCGGCTTCCTCTGCGTCTTCCTGCTCGACATGGGCCTGATCGCCGGGCGTGGACTGCGGGACGGCTGGAGATCGCTCTCTCCCGCCGTGGCAGGGTTTGCCTGGGTGATGCCGCTCATCGGCGCAGCCTTCGCGGCACTGTTCGCCTGGCTCATCGGCCTATCGGCAGGCAGCACCGCGATCCTGATGACGCTTGGGGCATCGGCTTCCTACATCGCGGTCCCGGCCGCGATGCGGCTTGCCCTGCCCGCGGCTAACCCGGCCATCGCTCTGACGCTTTCGCTCGGCCTGACATTTCCATTCAACCTGATCGTCGGCATCCCGCTCTACATTGCTGCCGCTCAGATGATCGCGCGATGAGGACAGCATGCAGATGTTTGCCAAGAAGCGGATTGAAATCCTGATCGAACGGGCTGTGCTGAAGCGACTGACCGACGAACTCGAGCGCACGGGCGTGAGTGGCTACTCCGTGGCTCCGCTCGCCGGCGGGCGCGGCCGAGCCGGTCGATGGGAAGCGGACGGCCAGATCGGCGATGCCGCCGGGATGTTCGCACTATGGTGTATCGTCGATGCGGCCCGGCTGGACGATTTGCTGCAGGTCGTCTTGGCCATCGTTGCCCGGCAGGTGGGCCTCGTTTCCGTCAGCGACGTTCAGGTGGTGCGACCGGAGCGATTCTGAGCCTGCCGACCTCGCGTGGCCATGAGGCAGAGCCGTGCCGTCGAGAGGATTGATTCACCAGGAGCATACTCGATCACCTCGTCGGCCCCGAGAAGAATGGCTCGAGATCGATGCAGCCCGAGGACTGGTCCCAGACAGATGCCGTTGAGCAATCCTCCAGCGGATCTTCGCATGTCCAATATCGATCCGTGACTCCGTTCAATCGATGGGCGCGCGCCGGGTATGCCAGTCCGTTACCGACTGGAAGGAATGACCAGCGCGGGCAAGCACATCTTCGGACAGATGGGGGCCGACCAGCTGCATGCTGAGCGGCAGGCCGTCCGACGCCATGCCGTTCGGCAGCGTGATCGTCGGGCTGCCGGAGAAGTCGAACACCGCGGTGAAGCGCAGGATACTGAGCAGCACACTCGGATCGGCGCCGTATTCGCCCATCTTGGTCAGCGTCGGGATCGGCACGGGCATGGTGGGAATCAGCAGCAGGTCGACGTCACCGAACAGCGCGGAGAGGCCGCCGCAGAACTTCAGGCGCTCGTGATGGATCTGCGCGATCTCGAGGCCGCTCATTGACCTGCCCTGCTCGATCAGTTGCGCCAGATCGGGGCCGTATTCCGACTTCCGAGACGGATAGGTCTCGAGATGCGCTTCCGCGGTTTCGATCGAACACATCGGGATCCACATGCTGACAAGCTTCTCGTAAGCCGGAAATCTGACCTCGCGGATATCGGCCCCCAGCGCCGCAAGTGTCCGCTCGGCCTCCAGCAAGGCGGCGACCACCTGCGGATCGATCCCATCCTGGGTATAGCTGCGGTCCACGCCGATCCGCAGGCCTCGAATGCCGCCTCCGATCCCGGCCAGATAGTTCGGCACCGGCGCCTGCAGCGCCGTCGGGTCGTTGACATCCGCTCCCGCGATCACGCCGAGCATGGCGGCCGCATCGGCTGCGCTCCGGCACATCGGCCCGACATGGTCGAGCGAGTCCGCCAGCGGAAAGACGCCGTGACGGCTGACGCGTCCCCAGGTCGGCTTGATCCCTGTCAGCCCGCAGGTCGCGGACGGAAACCGGATCGAGCCACCCGTGTCGCTGCCGATCGAACCGAAGCAGAGCCCAGCCGAGGTCGCCACGCCCGATCCGCTGGAGGAGGAGCCGACCCAGTAGTCGACATTCCAGGGATTGAGCGGCGCCTGATCGTTCGGATGATGGCTGGTATACGCCCCCTCGGTCATCTTCAGCTTGCCAAGTGTGACGGCGCCAGCGAGTTCGAGCCGATCCACGATCGTCGCATTGAACGATGGTACAAACTTGGCGTGAATCGTGGTGCCGCCCGCCGTGGGCGCGAAGGTGGTGTAACAGAGATCCTTCAGCCCGATCGGCACGCCGTGCAGCGGCCCGCGCCAGATCCCTTTCGCGAGCTCGGCGTCACAAACCTTCGCCCGAGCCATGGCGCGCTCGGCAAGGACGAGGGCGTAGCCATGAAATCTGCCGTCGAGCTTCTCGATCCGGCTCAGCATGGCCTCCGTCACCTTCGACGGCAGCAGCTCACCCCGGCGGAACAGCTCGGAAAGTTCGGTGATCGACTTGTAGTGGATTGGATCTGCTGACATCTGACAGCCCTGTTGTTGTCGGAAACGGCTTCACCAACCGGCGCCCCAACGGGCGCGGTCTGGTGACTGCGCGGCTCGCGATGCGCCTAGAACTGCACGCCGCGCGTGAGCGCGCCATCGACCACGAGGTTGGTCCCCGTGATGAAGCTTGCAGCCCTGCTTGCAAGAAACACCGCACCGTTTGCCATTTCCTGCGGCGTGCCCATGCGGCCGGTCGGGTTCAGCGCAAGCGCAGTCTTGTACAGCTCGGGATTGCCGTCCTTGATCTGGTGCCAGACGCCACCCTCGAAATAGGTGTTGCCGGGCGAGACCGAGTTGGCCCGGATGCCTTTTCCGGCAAGCTGGAATGCGAGCCCTTGGGTGTAGTGGATGATCGCCGCCTTGAACGTGCCATAGGGGCCGCTGGCGAAATCGACCTCGCGGCCCGACACGCTGGAAATGGTGACGATCGCGGCGGCCTCGCTCTTCTCCAGATATGGCATCGCCGCGTTGACCAACCGCACAGTGCCCATCATGTCAGTGGAGAACTCCTTCTCCCAGCTCTCATCGTCCTGCCCGATCGACAATGCGCTGACATTGGCGACGACAATGTCGATGCCGCCGAGCTTTGAGGCCATATCCTCCACCCAGGCCTTCAGTGCCGGGCCGTTGGAAACGTCGACCGAGCTGCCGAACGCGGCGACGCCCTTCGCCTTGATCGCGGTGACCGCGCTGTCGACATCGGCCTGGTTACGCGCGCAGATGCCGACATTGGCGCCCTCGGCTGCGAACGTGTCGGCGATCGCCCTGCCGATGCCCTTGGTGCTGCCGGTGACGAGAACCCTTGCTCCCTTGAGTCCTAGATCCATGTCCATTCCCTCCCTATCGACGACTTGAAAAAATCCGATGCTCTGGTTCAGAGCAGGAGCTGCTCGCGAACATTGTCCTCGTTGACCTCGCCGCCCGCCAGCGACCGGGTGATCTTGCCCTTCTCCATGATGTAGCAGCGCTCGGCGATTGCCAGGATCGTGTCGAGGTTCTGCTCGACGAAAATGATGGTGGTTCCGAGCTCGCTGCGGAACGACTGCAGCGCCTCGCAGATATGCTGGACGATCGACGGCTGGATGCCCTCGGACGGCTCGTCCAGGATCATGAGTGACGGATTGCCGATCAGCGCCCGGCCGATGGCGAGCTGCTGCTGCTCGCCGCCCGACATGGTGCCCGCGGCCTGCCTGCGGCGTTCCTTCAGTCGCGGAAAATACTCGTAGACCAGCTCCGGCAGCTTCTTGCCGCCAGGGCCGCCGATCAGCTCTCCGACCTGAAGATTTTCCTCGACGGTCATCTGCGGAAACACGTCGCGCCCTTGCGGGATGTAGCCGAAGCCGGCCCGCGCCCGTGCATCGGCCTCCAGCGCGGTGACGTCCTGCTCCATGAAACGGATCGTGCCGCGCCACGTCTGCAGCAGGCCCATCAGGCATCGCATCAAGGTCGATTTCCCGACACCATTGCGGCCGATCACGCCGACGATCTCGGCTCGCGCGACCGACATGGTGACACCCTGCAGGATGGGCGTCGCGCCATATCCGGCCCATAATTCCGATACGTCCAAGATCCGGTCGGCAGGAGCGGGCTTAGTGAGCATGGGTCTTACCGAGATAGATTTCCGCGACCTTCTCGTCTTGCAAGATGCTTTCGAGATCGCCGCGCGCGAAGATTTTGCCGAGATGCAGCACCGTGACGCGCTGGGCGACCTGGCGGACGAAGGCCATGTCGTGCTCCACGACGAGCACGGTCATGCCTTCGGCATTGAACGACTTGATCAGCTCGCCGGTCTTGAAGGTTTCCTCTGGCGACATGCCGGCCGTCGGCTCGTCCAGCAGCAGAAGCTGCGGCTTCAGCGCCAGCGCCATCCCGATCTCGAGCCATTGCTGCTGGCCATGCGACAGCGCGCCCGCGAGCTTGTCGCTGTCCGGTGCGAGGTTGAACAGCGTCAGCAGCCGGTCTTCCTCTGCGATACGTTCCGCGCCGGACAATCGTTCCTGGAGGGCAGTCTGGATGTTCTGCCGGACCGGCAATTCCTTGAACACGCTCGGTGCTTGCATCTTGATGCTCATGCCCCTCTGCACGCGCGCATAGGGACGCTCCTTGGTGATGTCGACGGTGTCGAACAGGATGCTGCCCTCGGTAGGGGGGTAGAGACCCACGATCAGCTTGAACAGCGTGCTCTTGCCGGCGCCATTGGGACCGATCAGGCAGTGGATCTCACCGGCGTTGACCGTGAGGTCGACGCCGGAGACCGCGGTCAATCCGCCGAACCGTTTGGATACGCCTTTGACTTCGACCAGCGCCATTGATCAGGACTCTTCCGACTGCAAGCGACCGGCCTCCGTGACGACGTCACCGTCACCGCGACGTCGTCCGCGCCACCAGTCCGCAACAAGCTTGCCGATGCCGAGCACGAAGCCCTGCGGCGCCAGCATCACCGTGGCGAGCAGCAGCGCCCCCATCAGCACGAGCGCCGCCTGCTGGCTGTAGACGGTGATGGTCTGAAAGCCGAACAGGAGAAGGAACGAACCGATCAGCGTCGCAGTCAGATCGCTGCGCCCGGAGAAAGCGACCCATACGATCGGCATCGCGGCAGCCGGCAGGCCGATGCTGGATGGCGTGATGAACTGCCCCCAGGACGTGTACAGCGCGCCGCTCAGCCCGGCGAGGCCGCTGCCGATCACGAAGGTCAGCAGCTGATATTTACGGACGTCATAGCCCAGCATTTCCGCGCGCTGCGGATTTTCGCGCGTCGCCACGATGACGTTGCCGATCCCCGAATTCACCAGCATCCGCAGCGCGAGATAGACGATCACGATCAGCGCGACCATGACGTAGTAGAGCGCCGATCCCTCGATGTAGAAGTCACCCACCGTCAGCGGATCCATGCCCTTCATGCCGTTGAAGCCGTTCAGCCGGGCGGGACCGATATGCCATTCCGGCCCGGCCGTCTGGCCGAGGAAGAAGGCCAGCACCAGCGTTGCGGACAGCGTCACGATGCCGAAGAAGATGCCGTTGATGCCGCCCCAGATCATGAAGTAGCCGAGGATGCCCGCCGCCATCATCGCGAGCACCACGGAGAGCACGAGCGCGGCGATCGTCGCGGTGCCGCCGCCCATGTTGATCGCGAGCACGCCGTATCCGTAACCGGCAATGCCGAAGAACAGAGTCTGGCCGAACGAGAGCATCCCGCCATAGCCCCACATCAGGCAGAGGCCGAGCGCCATGAAGATCCAGATCAGGAAGTAGGCGAAATTGCCGACATCGTATGAGTCCGCCAAAAGCGGGTAGGCCAGCGCGCCCGCGAGCACGACGAGGAAGCAGGCCCAGAACATCCTGCCCCGTCCGAGCGTTTGTGGGCCTTCCAGCAGCTTGAACATCAACGTTTCCTCCTAGCGCCCACGACGAACCAGCACGCTGGAGAGACCTTCGGGCAGCACGCGGATGATCAGGATGACGGCCACCAGCATGCCGATCTGCCCGATGATCTGGCCGTAGCTCGCGTTCAGCGCCATCCGGATCATCGCCAGGAACACCGCCGCCGGCGCCGTTCCGAGCAGCACGTTGGCGCCGCCGATCACGACGGTGACGAAACTCTCGACCACGAACGTCGCCCCCATGGTCGGAATCAGCGTCATGGTCGGCGCGTACAGCGCCCCGCAAAGCCCGGCGAGGCCGGTGCCGATCCCGAAGCTGATGGCATAGATACGGCCGGTGCGCGCGCCGAGCGCCTTCGCCATCGCGGCGTTCTGCATGGTGGCGCGGGCGATCACGCCGAACCGCGTCTTCATGAAGATGACGTAGAGACCGGCGAGGACAGCCACCGCGCAACCGAACAGCACGAGGCGATAGGTCGAGAACGTGTAGCCACCGACCGCAAAACTTCCCTCGGGCGTACCGATGCCGCGCACGGCGGAGCCGACGATCAGGAGCATCGATTGCGTCACGATGAGGCTGAGTCCCCAGGTCGCGAGCAGCGAATCCAGCGGCCGCTTGTAAAAGCGCCGCACGACCAGGAACTCGACGAGGACCCCGATGAGACCCGCCGTCACCGCGGCCAGGATCTGTGCGATCGGGAGCGGCACGCCGAGATTCACGAGGCCAACGGTGACATAGGCGCCGCACATGATGAACTCGCCGTGCGCCATGTTGATGACGCCCATCATGCCGAACACGATGGCAAGACCCGCCGCAGAGAGAATGAGGAACGCGAACACATCGGCGAACTGGTAGAATACCGAGAACACTTCAGCCGACATCTTGGCACCCCCACCGCTCCCGGCGCCGCGTCGTTGCGGCGCCGGTCTTGTTCGAGAACGAGAGATTCAACACGAGCAAGATCCGTGCCCGAACATCACGACTTCTTGGGAAGATGGCTCGGCGTGTACTGATCCTTGTCGTTCTTCTTGGTCAGATCGCAGCCGATCTCACCGAGCCAGTAGGGCTGGATCGTGCCGTAGTCCTTCTCGACCTTCACCTCGTGCTTTGGCCCAACCGAAATCAGGCGCATGCGGTGAGACGTGTGCTGGCTCTTGGGATCGATGCAGACCTTGCCTTCGGGAGCATCGATACACGCATCGCCGGTGGCGATGACCTTGCGCATGTCCTCGAGCTTGATCGACTTCGCCTTCTCGACCAGCGCCTTGTACATGTAGAGCGCGTTATAGGCGTTGTACCCCATGTCGTTGATGTAGAGCTCGTCGGGGAATTTCGCGTGCCATCGCTTCTTGAACTCGTTGGCCTCGGGCGTGTCGATCTCCTCGAACCAGTTCGCGGTCGCGTGCATGTTGTTGAGCGCCGGCGGCTTGAACCGCTTGTGCTCGAAGCCGAGCATGACCTTGATCGAGGAGCCCATCGGCAGGTTGAGGTTGGCCGCGGCCGCCTGTTCGAAGAATGAATCCTGGGCGGCGCCGACATTGATCGTCAGCAGCCAGTCCGGCTTCGCCTTCTGGATGTTCTGGATGGTCTGCGCGAACTGCGACACACCCAGCGGGATGAACTCCTCGCCGACGACCTCGCCGCCGAGGTCCTTCATGATCTTGCGGTTCCACTCCGCCGAGATCTGACCGAAATTGTAATCGGCGGCGATGACATAGACCTTCTTGCCGAACTTCTCGACCATCCACGGAATCAATGTCGAGAACTGCTGCTCGGGCACCGCGCCCATGCTGATCATGCTGGCGTCGCAGACGCCGCCCTCGTACTGGTTGGTGTAGAAGTAAGGCGTCGTGGTGCGGTCGACGATCGGACGCAGCGCCTCACGCGAGGCGGAGGTGATGCCGCCGATCAGCACGTCGACCTTGTCACGATTGAGCAGACGCCGGCCGAACTCCTGGTAGCGCGCGTTGTCGCCCTGCGGATCGAGGTGGATGAGCTCGATCTGCCGTCCCAGGATGCCGCCGCTCTTGTTGATCTCCTCGACGGCGAGTTGCGAACCGTGCAGCTTCGGCATGCCCATGAAGGCAAGATCACCCGACACGTCCTCGAGCAGACCGACCTTCAGCGGCGGCTCGGCCGCCCTGGCAACACTCATCGACGCCGCCGTACCGAGCATGGCGCCGAGCAAAACCATCCGTAGTTTGAGTCCCGAATTCATCGTGATGTCCCCTCTATTGAAAGCGGCTGGATGTCATGGCTTGAGGTAATTCTTCAGGATCGACGCTCCCATGGTGTATTTGGGGTCGACCATGTTGCCGAGGCGCATGCGGCCGGCCTGGCTGAGCAGCATGTAGGCGTCGATCTCGTCGAAACCGTAGTCGGCCGCCATCCACCGGACGAGCTCGCGATAGGCGATGCGCGCCGCGTCCTCGAGCGGACGCGCACTTCCGATCGTCATGATGAAGTCCTTGGTTTCGAGCCGTGGCCAGGCGAAGCTCCAGTTCTTGATCAAGTCGACCTGCAGCGTGACGGTCGCGCGCTGCTCCAGCGCCACGCCGGAAAGCTCGCCGTCGCCTTGCGTTGCGTGGCAATCGCCGACGTAGAGCATCCCGCCTTCGGTATGGACCGGGAAGTAGATGATGGCGCCCGGCGCGACGTCGGGCAGATCCATGTTGCCGCCGTGATAGTCCGGTTGCAGCGAAGAGATCGCCTCGATCTCCGGCGAGACCCCGATAGTGCCGATGAACGGCTCGTAGGGCAGCGTCAGCCTGTCGTTCCAGCGCACGCCGTTCCGGTCGACATGCACCTTCTTCACGCGTTCCGGCAGCGGCGGATTGAGCAGAGCGGTCGAGCCGGTTCCGACCAGCCCGCCGAACTCCGGAATGATGCAGGTCGTGCCGGCCGGCTGCTCGCCCCGGGTCTCGACGTCGCGGATGTAGATCGCAAGGCAATCGCCCTTCTTGGCGCCATTCACCGCGATCGGCCCGCATTGCGGGTTGAGATAAGGGAAGTTGAGCTTGGCGGTGGGGCTGTCCGTGTCCTTGGTCAGCACGCCGCCGAAGGCATCCTCTGTCTCGACGACGACCACCCCGCCCGGATCAATCGACAAGGTCGGCTTTGCATAGGGACCGTAGACGTAGTGGAATCCGCCCTGCTGCTCGATCGTCAGACCATGCGTCGCGCCCGCCGCGCCCTTGGCGACGGCACGCTTGGCCATGATGGATGTTTTCAACCAGTCTTCGGACATGTGATCGACTCCTCGGGTCAGATCGCGGGATGACGCTTGTGCCAGTCGGTAACGCGCTGAAACGCATCGCCTGCGCGAACGAGGGAGGCCTCGTCGAAATGACGGCCGACGAACTGGAAGCCGACCGGCCCCCCATTTGCCGCGAAGCCGCCGGGCAATGTCACGGTTGGACTTCCCGTCATGTCGAACGGGCATGTGAAGCGAAGCAGGCCTCCGATCAGCGAGGCGTCCTCGCCGAGCGCCGCCATCTTGGCGAGCGTGGGCGCCGCGAACGCCTGGGCCGGGACGGCGATGAGATCGACCGTCTCGAACAGCAGACGCACTGCGCCGCGAAACGCTTCGCGTCGAAGCACGATCTTCTGATAGTCCATGCCGGACTGCTGCCGGCCGAGATCGAGCAGACCTGCGAGTGCCGGGCCATACTCGTCCTTGCGCGCCGGATAGGTCTCCCCGTGCGCTACCGCGACTTCGATGCCGCAGAGCGGGAACCAGTCGTCGATGATCGCCTTGGGATCGGGAAACGTAATTTCCTTGATCGTCGCGCCGAGTTCGGCCGCGACACGCAAACCCTCGGCCAGCACCTTGCCGGCATCGCCGTCCGTGCCCTCGCTGGTCCAGCGCCGATCGACGCCGATTGTCAGGCCGCGCAGATTTCCGGTCAGCCCGGCGAGATAGTCGGGCACGGTCAGCGGTACCGACGTCGTATCCTTGGGGTCCTGCCCCGCGATCACGCCGAGGATGGCACCGCAATCGACCGCGCTTCGCGCCATCGGACCGATGTGGTCCAGCGTCGCCGCGAGCTCGAACGCGCCGTAGCGACTGACCCGTCCCCAGGTCGGCTTGAGTCCGGTGACGCCATTGGCCGCGGACGGAAAGCGGATCGACCCGCCCGTATCCGTGCCGAGCGAACCGAAACATAGACCCGCCGCGGTGGCGACGCCGGAACCGCTGGACGATGCGCCGGGCCACAGATCCGCGTTCCACGGATTCTTCGGCGGATCGATCTTGGGGTGATGATCGGCGTAAGCGCCCTCGGTCTGCTGCAGCTTGCCGAGGATGATCGCGCCGGCGTCCTTTAGTCGCGCGACCACCGTTGCGTCCTCGGTCGGACGGAAGTCGCGATGGATTGTCATGCCATGCGCCGCTGGCGCGCCCTTGGCCCAGCAGAGATCCTTGACCGCCACCGGCACACCGTGCAGCGGCCCCCTGATCTTGCCGGACGCGATCTCCTTTTCAGCCAGGGCGGCGTCGGCAAGCGCCGAGTCGGCCATCACATAGGCAAAGCTCTTGAGCTTGCCGTCGAGCTTCTCGATCCGCCCGAGCATCGCCTTCGTCGCTTCGGTCGGCGACAGCTCCTTGGCCTGGATCTTTCGTCCGACGTCGACGAGCCCGAGATAGTGGAGATCCGTTTCCGCCATCGCTTTTCATCCTCCCGCTCACCTGACACACCGCCGTCCCGCGCATGCGCCATCGTTCTGGCGACGCGGACGCATCGCCAGCTTCTTCGGCGGCAAACGAAAAAAGCCACCCGTCCCTCCCGAATGAGGTGACGAATGGCTCAAATGCCGCGGCTATGATCTGTCGCTTTAGGGTCCGTGATCGAACGAAGCACTTAGTGCAAGGAACTGGACGTCATCGGCCAGATCGGCGCACGCGAGGTTCGACAGGTCGCCCTGTAGGAGAAAAGTCTAAGTAACTGCCTATCGCGTTGTCAACGATGCTGTCTGCCTAAATTTCGAGAGTGCTGCGCAGCAAATCGGCAAGCCACTTGCGCTGTGATCGGCGAAGATGATTTCATTCTCGCTTTACGCGATCGAAAGCCGTCAATGACAAAGCCGTCTGTTCCCGTTGGCATCGTCTGCTCGCAATCCGGGCCTTATCAAGCCATGGGACGCGAGATCCTCAAGAGCGCGATGATGGCGGTCGACGAGATCAACAGCCAGGCGGAGTTCGACTTCGCGATTGCGCCTCATGTTCGCGATCCTCGCGGCATCGTCTCCGAATATCACGCCGTCTGCGACGACCTCATTCGCAATGTCGGCGTCGCGCATATCATCGGCTGTTACACCTCAGCCTCGCGCAAGCAGGTGCTTCCCATCGTGGAGCGTACCGATCGCCTGCTCTGGTATCCCGCCCGCTATGAAGGCTTCGAGTGCTCCGACAACGTGATCTATGTCGGCGCCTCGCCCAATCACAACGTGCTGCCGCTGGTCCGCTACGTGCTCGACAACCTGTCGCGGGAGATCTTCTGCGTCGGCTCCAACTACGTGTGGACATGGGAGACCAATCGCGTCACCCGTGAACTGGTCAGTGCGGCAGATGGCCACATCATCGCCGAGCGGTTGCTCGAGCTCGGCGAGAGTGCCGTCGGTCATATCGTCGACGAGATCGTTCGCCGCAAGCCGCCGATCGTGTTCAATACGCTCGTCGGAAGCTCGAGCTACGACTTCATCCGCGCATTCCACGCCGGCACCAAGGCTGCCGGGCTGAAAATTCCCATGCTGAGCTGCAGCCTGTGCGAGCCGGAACTGGCGATCGTCGGGCCGGCATCGGCCGGCTGCATCACCTCATCGGCCTATTTCGAGAGCATCCACCTGCCGGAGAACCGCGCCTTCGTTGCGCGCTGGAAGGCGCGCTATGGCGAGGACAGCAGCCCCTCCGTCGACGGGCAATCCGCCTATGTCGCAGTCTATCTGCTGGCGCGCGCGCTACAGCGCGCGGGCACGTCCGACATTGCCGAGGTGCGGCGCGCCGCGGCCGGATATCGCTACAATTCGCCGCAAGGACCAGTGTGGATCGACGGCGGCAACAATCATTGTGTCCTTACACCGCGGCTTGCCGTATCCAATCCGCGAGGACAGTTTGATATCTTCTGGGAAGCCGACGCGCCTGTTAAGCCTGATCCTTACCTGACGCAGCTCGACGTTGCCGTCAGTCCGTCGAAAGAAACCGCGGCGGGCGGCGCATTGCCGACTGCGCCGCATTTGCGGGTTGTAAAATGAGCAGACCGTCTTCATTTTCGCTACGCGGACGCAAGGCGCTCGTCGCCATCAAGGACGAACGCGACGCAACCATCGTGCGGCGCCAATTCGAACGTCTCGGGATCGAGGGGGTTGCATGGACGCCGGCGGAGCCCGTTGGCTTCGCACCGGACCTGTCGCTGATCGACGACGAGTTCCTGCCCCTGCTGCAACCGGCGCAACGCGCGTTCCTGGCGCAATCGCCTGTGATCGCCCTGGTCGGAACCGAGACGCCAAGCCGCCTCAAGCTGGTGTTCGAACTCGATCCGGCCTCGTTCCTGATCAAGCCGTTGCGTTCGGCCGGCATTTACGCAGCGCTCGTCATGGCATTCGAGCGCAACGAGCGCACCAGCGAGCTGAAGCAACAGATTCTCAAGCTCGAACAGCGCCTGCGGTCACGCCGTGTCGTGCTCGCCGCCGTTCTCCAGGTGATGCATTCGCATGCGCTTGCTGAACCTGCCGCCTTTGCGCTGATCCGAAAAGCCGCCATGGAGCAACGCAAGACGATCGAAGAGCTTTCGGCAGAGATCACGGCAAGAGGCACCCTCCCGCGCGCAACGGGTTAGGTCGCCTTCAGCTGCGGGCGAGTGTGGCAGGAATTCCTAAGCTGCTTCGACACTTTGCCGTCTGCATCGTCAATTGGGGAGATAAGCCGAGCACGCGCATCGCACAGCGCTTGATGCTATCAACCAATTGCCCCCAAGTCGGCAGTTCAGCTGGCGACGCGCTCGGATGCCGAAGGCCACGGCGGCAGGGGCGGCAATCCAAGAACCTTGCGTACCGGCCCGAACGAACGCCGGTGTACTGCGCAAGCGCCCAACTTTGCGAGCGCCTCATAGTGAGCCGGCACCGGGTACCCCTTGTGATTCGCGAAGCCGTAGCCGGGATAATGCGCGTCGAGCGTCCGCATGACCTTGTCGCGCTCGACTTTCGCGAGGATGGAGGCGGCGGCGATGCTGGCGGACTTGGCGTCACCCTTGATGATGGCCTGCTGAGGGATGTCGATATCCTTCAGCCGCTTCGCATCGACGAGCAAGTGCTGCGGCGTCACCCCCAACCCCCGCACCGCGCGCTGCATAGCCTGGATGCCTGCCCAGTAGATGTTGATCGCGTCGATCTCCTCGACCTCGACGAACGCCACACACCAACACTCTGCCTTTTCCTTGATCTCCTTGGCGAGTTCTTCGCGAGCCGCGGCATCCAGCTTTTTGGAGTCGTCGATACCGACTATCCGTGTGCCGGGCTTGAGAATCACGGCGCCAGCGGAGACCGGCCCGGCGAGCGGGCTCATTCCGGCCTCGTCGACGCCTGCCACGGCATGATCGCCACTTTCCCAAAGCGAGGCCTCGAAGCGGAGCATCTTGCGGAGGCGCTGTCCTTCGGATCGATTTTCGAAGCGCCTTCTATCAATTGAAGCCAGGATGGCACGGACTCCCGCGCGGGTGTCGGCCCGCAAGATCTGCTCAACGCTGGCCTCGAGCGGTCTTTTCTCGACGACATAGCGCTGACGCAACACATCAAGTGAATACTGGGACATCGCGGCCTTCGCAAAGAATCGCGGAGGAGCCTGTCGATCAACTTTGTGGCGATTGTCTGAAGTTGAGCTGCACCGCCATCATCGCCTGCGTAGCGACCTGTCGCGAGGAACCACCGGCTCTCAGCGAGGGTCCTGATATTCCGCGCAGCCACTGTACCCGCCCCTCGCGTCCGCCAAGCTCGGATCGGAACCAAAAGCTGCCTTCGTCCCTTAGACAGAGCGGAGCCTCGATCCCAGGGTGCTTCCGATGGACAGGCCCCATGCTCAGACAGACAAGCAACGAAGAACAGGTTCTGGACCGCACCGCCGAAGTGGCGGCCACCATTGCGGAAGAGGGGCTTCGGTACGTCAGCGATTCCGCGCCCGGGTACACGCGCAAGCGGACCGGAACCACCTTCAGCTACTACGATAAGGAGGGCAAGCGCATCGCCGACGCCGCAATTATCCGGCGTATCAAATCAATCGGCATCCCCCCGGCCTATGAATCCGTGTGGATCTGTCCTTCACCGAACGGCCACATCCAGGCAACCGGGCTCGATGCGCGGGGTCGCAAGCAGTATCGCTACCATCCGAAGTGGCGGGAACTCCGCGATCAGAACAAGTATGAGCATATCATCCAGTTCGCGGCCGCCCTGCCCGCCCTGCGGGAGCGGGTCGCTGCCGACATGAAGCGGGATGGACTGCCCCGCGAGAAGGTGCTGGCCACGATCGTCAGTCTTCTGGAGAAGACACTGATCCGGGTCGGAAACGTCGAATATGCCGAGAAGAACAAGTCCTACGGGCTCACCACCATGCGCCGCAAGCACGTCGCGGTCGGGCGCGGCGTTCTGCGGTTCGACTTCACGGGCAAGTCGGGCAAGCAATGGAAGCTTCGTGTCGAGGACAAGCGGATAGCCGCGATCGTGAAGCGTTGCGCGGAGATCCCCGGACACGAGCTCTTCAAGTATCTGGAGAACGACGGCCAGCCGCGTACCGTCGACTCCGGTGACGTCAACGCCTACATCAAGGACATTACGGGCGAGGACTTCAGTGCCAAGGATTTTCGCACGTGGGCAGGGACGGTTCTAGCAGCGTTGGCGCTTGCCGAATTCAAGAAATATGACAGCCAGGCCGAGGCGAAGCGCAATGTCGTGGCGGCGATCGAGAGCGTCTCGAAGCAGCTCGGCAACACGCCGGCCATCTGCCGCAAGTGCTACGTGCACCCGGAAGTCCTCGACGCCTACATGTCCGGCGACCTCGTGAAGATGATCGAAGCCAAGATCGCCCAGAAGTTCAAGCGCCAGTACGCCAAGCTCACGTCCGACGAGATCATGGTGCTGGCATTTCTCCGAAAGCGTCTCGATTCTCTGAAAGCCCCCGCCTAGCCGCCAGCGCGCATGCTGCAAGGGTGCAACTCGATTCCGGCGAGCCGCCGGACCGCTTCCGCCTACGGCTCCAATTCCGCACGCGCTTACTGCTTTGCGGCTTCGTCCTGGCGATCTCTCAAGTCTTGCGCTATCTGATCAACCGGCGTCTCGCTTGCAAGCTCATCAGGCCTGCTATTTTCGGCGTCCTCCACATCCAGTTTCTTCGCAATGCGCTGCAATATCCGCAACGACTGGGTCGCCTCCTTCTCTGCAAGCAGATTGATCTGCAGCTCCAGATGGTCGCGCCGTTCGAGAGTCCGGTCGATCAGACTTTGGCGGATCAGCACGCAGGAGGTCAGAAGGACTGCTTCGACCGCGAGGATCGTCGCGAGCAGCGGGAACGGATATTCGTCGAAGGCATAATGCGGGAAAAAACGGCTGAAGATGATCCAGCCGAGCACGAATGCACATTGAAGAACGATAAATTGAATGGTGCCGGCGAACCAGCCGATCCAATGAAACAGCCGATGATGAACCGCTAGAGTTTTCTCATCCTGCTTTTCAAGCCGAAGAATTGCGTCGATGCTTTGGGCGGCGGGCTTCTCTGACTGAGTGCCCGCTTGCATCAGGTTGCGACCTTTTCTGCGGCCCGTCGCGCCGATCTCCGCGTCTTGTCAACGGTCTTGTCGGCCGATTTTTCAGCGCGCGCCCTCGCCTCGCATTTGTCGCGTAGATCTTCGATCTCGTCGTGTGTCAGATGTTCAATGCCGACGAGTGAATTGCGGGCCGCGCCGACCCGGATCAATTCGTCCAGCTTGACCTGAATTGCGGCGCTGTCGCGGTTTTGAGAATTTTGGATGAGAAACACCATCAGGAACGTGACGATCGTCGTTCCTGTGTTGATCACCAGCTGCCACGTATCAGAGAACCCAAAGAGCGGTCCGCTTACGGCCCAACCGATGACGATGCCGGCGGCCATGATGAACGTCGAAGCCCTGCCCGCCGCCAGCGAGGTTTTGTTGGCGAGTTCGCCGAAAAACTTCGAGACCCCGGATGGTTCTTCGGCTTTTGCTTTGCTCTTCATGCGTGTCGCCCTTGCGCCAGACGCCGGGATAAACCGGCATTGCGCCCTAAGTTCCATCGCCAGGGAACGCCGCCGTCGGAGCCTTCGTGCGCGAGGTCAATCAAGGGCACACCAAAAAGCGGGACTGGAGAAGGCCACGCCGTCAAGCGGGGCTGAAGGGGCGTGTATGATGGCGACCCATGCCGTCCCCATTACGGCGACATGGCTGCGTCCCGCGACCTCAAACGGTGCGTGCATTTTGCGTGCTGATGGGGCAGAAAAGCCTGGTCTGGAACTGCCGTGAGGCGAGCAAACCATTGAAATCTTGGTCGGAGTGGCAGGATTCGAACCTGCGACCCCTGCGTCCCGAACGCAGTGCTCTACCGGGCTGAGCCACACTCCGACAAGAGGCCGGCTTATAGCGTCGGGTTTGGCGCACCGCAAGCGGCCGAGCTGAGGAATTTTATCCCTGTGAAAACGGGTCTTGAAACGCTGATTTTACCGGCCGGTGCGGCCGGCGCCGAGGCTGCCGCCCGCACGCTGGCCGCCGGCGGGCTGGTCGCGTTTCCGACCGAGACCGTCTACGGGCTGGGGGCGGATGCGGCGAATGCCGCCGCGATCGCCCATCTCTATGCCGCCAAGGGGCGGCCGGCCTTCAATCCGCTGATTGCCCATGTCCCGGACATCGCGGCCGCACGCCGGATCGGGCGGTTCGACGCCCGCGCGTTGAGGCTCGCGGACGCGTTCTGGCCGGGGCCGCTGACGCTCGTGGTGCCGAAGACGGACAACTGCCCGGTGGCGGATCTCGCCACCGCCGGCCTCGACACGGTCGCGATTCGCATCCCCGCCCACCAGGTTGCACAGGCGATCCTGCGCGCCTTCGGCGGAGCCGTGGTGGCGCCGTCCGCCAACATCTCCGGCCACGTCTCGCCGACGCTGGCGGCCCATGTCGAGAACGACTTATCGGGCCGGATCGACCTGATCGTGGACGGCGGGCCCGTTACGGTCGGCGTCGAATCGACCATCGTCGGCTGCCTCGACGCACCGATGCTGCTTCGCCCCGGCGGGCTGTCGCGCGAGCGCATCGAGGCAGTGCTGGGTGCGCCCCTGGCGCGCCCGCCACTGGAGGCCGAAAGCTGCGACAGCCAGCCGCTGGCGCCGGGCATGCTGGCCTCGCATTACGCGCCGCGCGCCCAGGTGCGACTTGGTGCGCAGGACGTTGCGGCTGACGAAGCGCTGCTGGCGTTCGGACCGGCGCGCCTTCCCGGCATCGACGGCGCCGTCGCCGTCATGAATTTGTCGCCCACCGCTGATCTCGACGAAGCCGCCGCCAATCTGTTCGGCTATCTTCGCAGCCTCGATGCGAAGAGCCCGCGGGCTATTGCGGTGATGGCGGTCCCGGAGGACGGACTTGGCGAAGCGATCAACGACCGGTTGCGCCGGGCCGCGGTGATGCGATAGCGCATGATCCGGAAAAAGTGTGCAGCGGTTTTCCGAAAAGATCATGCGCAAAGAGTAAGAAGCTTGAGAAGAGACACGAGAATGAACATCAATCAATCCGCCACGCCTCCGCTCGCGCCCGAGCTGATCGACCAATTCCGCAAGATCGTCGGCGAGCGCCACGCGATCACCGATGCAGCCGATATCGAGCCATACGTCACCGAGGAGCGCAATCTGTTCCACGGCCGCTCGCCGCTGGTGCTGCGTCCGGGCTCGACCGCAGAAGTTTCCGAAATCTGCAAGCTCGCCTCCGCGCACAAGATCGCGCTGGTGCCGCAGGGCGGCAACACCGGGCTGGTCGGCGGCCAGACCCCGCACAATGGCGAGGTGGTGGTGTCGCTACGGCGGCTCGACAAGATCCGCGAGGTCGACACCGCCTCCAACACCATGACGTGTGAGGCGGGCGTGGTGCTGCAGGTTGCGCAGCAGAGGGCGTCCGAGGTCGACCGTCTGTTTCCGCTGTCGCTCGGTGCCGAGGGCAGCTGCACCATCGGCGGCAATCTCTCCACCAATGCCGGCGGCACCGCCGCGCTCGCCTATGGCGTTGCGCGCGAGATGGCGCTGGGGCTGGAAGTGGTGCTCGCAGACGGGCGCGTGCTCAACACACTCTCGAAGCTGAAGAAGGACAACACCGGCTACAATCTGCACAATCTCTTCATCGGCGCCGAAGGCACGCTCGGCATCATCACGGCGGCGACCCTGAAACTGTTTCCGAAGCCGCGGGCGATCGAGACGGCCTATGTCGGGCTGAAATCGCCGGAGGCGGCACTGAAGCTGCTCGCGATCGCACAGAGCGAGGCCGCCAATTTGCTGACGAGCTTCGAGCTGCTGTCGGAGATGGCAGTCGATTTCTCGGTGCGCCACGCCATCGACGTGCGCGATCCGCTCGCACAGAAGCATCCCTGGTACGTGCTGATGGAATTGTCCTCGCCCGGCGACGACGCCCGCACGCCGCTTGAGACGATTCTCGGGCGTGCCATGGAGGCGGAGATCGTCGACGATGCGGTGATCGCGGCCAACCTCACCCAGCGCAACGGCTTCTGGAAATTGCGCGAGGAGATGTCGTGGGCGCAGAAGCCCGAGGGCGGCTCGATCAAGCACGACATCTCGGTACCGATCGCCGCGGTGCCCGCGTTCATCGACGAGGCCAACGCCGCGGTGGTGAAGCTGATCCCGGGCGCGCGACCGGTGCCGTTCGGCCACCTCGGCGACGGCAATCTGCATTACAATGTCAGTCAGCCGATCGGAGCCGACACCGCGGATTATCTGGCGCGCTGGCACGAGGTGAACGCCGTGGTGTTCGAGATCGTGCTGCGCATGGGCGGCTCGATCTCCGCCGAGCACGGCATCGGCGTGCTCAAGCGCGACGAACTGCCAGAGGTCAAGGACAAGACCGCGATCGAGCTGATGCGCGCCATCAAGGCGATGCTCGACCCGCTCGGCATCATGAATCCGGGCAAGGTGCTGTGAGCGCGTCGGTCTCGCCTGCTCCACTCGCAATCGACGCCATCACTGACGCCGATGTCGAGACCGTCGTCGCGCTGTGGCAGCGCTGCGGCCTGACGCGTCCGTGGAACGATCCCCATGCCGACATCGCGCTGGCGCGGCGGCGCGACAATTCCACCGTGCTGATCGGCCGCGACGCCGGCGCCGTCGTGGCGACCGTGATGGTCGGCCATGACGGCCACCGCGGCTGGGTCTATTACGTCGCGGTCGACCACGAGGGCCGCAAGCGCGGCCATGGCCGCGTCATGATGGCCGCGGCCGAGGACTGGCTGCGCGCCGCCGGAATTGCGAAGCTGCAGCTCCTGGTCCGCCGCGAGAATGCGCAGGCCAACGCGTTCTACCAGTCGCTGGGGTTCGAGGAATCCACCTCGGTGATGTTCCAGAAGTGGCTCGACGGGCGGGACACCACGCCAAGCAACTGAGATCAGGCAAATGACCATTTCCGACCGCGTCCGCATCAAGGACGTCCGCGTGCTCTCGGACGGCTGGACCACGCTGAAGACCACCACGTTCGAGTACCGGCGCGCCAGCGGCGAGTGGCAGACGCAGCACCGGGAAACCTATGAGCGCGACAACGCCGCGGCCGTGCTGCCGTATAATCGCGCCGGGCGGACCGTGATCCTGGTGCGCCAGTTCCGCCTCCCGGCATTTGTCCGCGGCTATGACGATCTGCTGATCGAAGCGGCGGCAGGCGTGCTTGACGACGCGGAGCCCGAGGTGCGGATCCGCGCCGAGGCGGAGGAGGAGACCGGCTATCGCCTGCATCATGTGGAGAAAGTGTTCGAGGCCTTCATGAGCCCGGGCGCGATCACGGAGAAGCTGCATTTCTTCGTCGCCGAATACGAACCTTCGATGCGCGTCAGCGACGGCGGCGGCCTCGAGCACGAGGGCGAGGACATCGAGGTGCTGGAGCTCTCGATCGACGAGGCCTTGGCGATGATCGCAGACGGGAGGATTATCGACGCCAAGGCGATCATGCTGCTGCAATATGCAGCCCTGCATATTTTCCGGTAGGGGCTTCTCTCGTCGCAAGCGGGGGGTGAAGGAGCGCACCTGCCGCGTGGCGAGCCATGGCGCAATGCAATTCAGGCCTGCGTCCTCCGCCCCCCGGTTGAGCAACCCCTAAACTATCTCTAGTCTGTCGCCAACCAAGAACCAGGAGACGCGCCCATGTCCACACCGCGCGACGACGAATTCGGCTTTGCGCCCGACTACGATGCCCCCGTCCCCTATATGCAGCGCACCCGCGACTATTACGCTGCGATCGGCTACACCACGCCGTATCGCTGGGCGCATTACACCGAGGCGCCGTTCCAGCCGCTAAAGAGGCCGCTGGCAAAGTCCCGCGTGACGATCATCACCACGGCTGCACCCTACGATCCCGCCAAGGGCGACCAGGGGCCGGGCGCAGCGTATAATGGCGGCGCGAAGTTCTACCAGGTCTATGACGGCGACACCTCGAAAGAGCACGATCTGCGCATCTCGCACATCGGCTACGACCGCAAGCACACCTCGGCGACCGACAACGGCACCTGGTTTCCGCTGCCGCAGCTCCTGAAGGCGTCCGCCGCCGGCCGCATCGGCGAGGTCGCGCCACGCTTCTTCGGCGCGCCGACCAATCGCAGCCATCGCGTCACGCTGGACACCGACGCGCCGGAAATTCTTGCGCGCTGCCTCGCGGACAAGGTCGACGTCGCGGTGCTGGTGCCGAACTGCCCGGTCTGCCACCAGACCACCGCGCTGGTGGCGCGGCATCTCGAGCGGAACGGCATCCCGACTGTGATCATGGGCTGTGCCAAGGACATCATCGAGCACGCCGCCGTGCCGCGCTTTCTGTTCTCGGACTTCCCGCTCGGCAATTCCGCCGGCAAGCCGCACGACGTCACCTCGCAGGCCCAGACGCTCGAACTGGCGCTCAAGCTGCTTGAAAGCGCGAGCGGCCCGCAGACCACGATGCAATCGCCGCTGCGCTGGAGCGAGGACGCCTCCTGGAAGCTCGACTACAACAACGTCGCGCAGCTTTCGCCGGAAGAGCTGGCACGCCGCCGCGCCGAATTCGACAAGCAGAAGGAGATCGCGCGCGGCAACCGCGCCGCCTGACGTCCTCCGATAACGAAAACAAGATGGGGAGAGCGACGTGACGCGACCGTTCGAGGGCGTGAAGATCCTGGACTTCACGCAAGTGCTGGCCGGTCCCTATGCGAGCTATCAGCTCGCGCTATTGGGGGCCGATGTCGTCAAGGTCGAGCGGCGCGAGGGCGAGGACATGCGTCGCACGCCGCTGAGCCGCGAATGGGCCGATCGCGGCCTTGCGCCGGCGTTCCAGGCCGTCAACGGCAACAAGCGCAGCCTGACGCTCGATCTGCAGAAGCCGGAGGCGATCGCGATCGTGAAGAAGCTCGCAGCGAGCGTCGACGTCGTCATGGAGAATTTCCGCCCGGGCGTGATGGACAAGCTCGGCATCGGCTTTGCAGCGCTGTCCGCAATCAATCCAAAATTGATCTACTGCGCGGTCTCGGGCTTCGGCCAGACCGGCCCGGATCGCCTGCGCCCCGGCTATGACGGCAAGATGCAGGCGCTGTCGGGCATCATGGCGATCACGGGGCATCCCGAGACGGGACCGACGCGCGCGGGCTTTGCGGTCTGCGACGTGCTGTCGGGTGCCACCGCCGCGTTCGGCGTGTCGAGCGCTCTGTACCAGCGCGACCGCACCGGCAAGGGCCAGTTCGTCGACGTCTCCATGCTCGAGGCGACGATGGCGTTTCTGTCGGGGCAGATCGCGGACTGGTCGGTCGCCGGCCATCGCCAGCAGCTCTCGGGCAATCAGGCCGTGAGCCGCAGGACCACGGCGAATTTGTTCAAATGCGGCGACGGCCACATCCTGCTCGCCGTCAACAATGAGAAGCAGTACCGCGCGTTGATGAGCGCGCTCGGCCGCGAGGATACGTTCGCCGATCCGCGCTTTGCCGACTGGTTTTCCCGCAACGAGAACGAGCCAGCGCTGCGTGCCATCATCGAGGAAGCGCTCGCGGCCAGACCGGCGCGCGAGTGGGAGACGATCCTGGAGGACGCCGGCGCGCCCTGCGCCAGCATCTGGAAGGTCGAAGAGGTGATCGACCATCCGCAGATCAAGGCCCGCGACGCCATCCAGCAGCTGGATACGCAATACGGCCGCCTGCGCTTTGCCGGAAGCGGCTTCAAGCTCGCCCATGGCGGCGGCCGGCTGGACCGGATGGCGCCGGAACTGGGGGCGGATACGGAGGCGGTGCTGGGCGAATTGGGGTTCGATGCGAGGGAGATCGCTGGTCTCAGGGCAAGAGAGGTTGTCTGAAGACCGCGCTTGACACTCTCCCGTCATCCCGGGGCGCGCGCAGCGCGAGCCCGTGATCCATGATCATAGGGGACGCTTATGGCGCGAGCCAATAACGACGAGCGTTGCCAAACTTCGCCCTGTGTTTATGGATCCCGGATCTGCGCTTCGCTTGTCCGAGGGGACAGCGGAGTAAAGGGCGCCAGCTTGCCCAAGACCAGCTTGCCCAAGACCAGCTTGCCTAAGACGAGCTTGGCTTGAACAACGAGCCCTGCCCGTCATCTGATGACGCCGCCGCCACCTTTCGGGCCGCCTTCTTCGGCTTCGCCGCCTCTGCTTCCGCCGCCATCTCCTCGGCGCTGATCGGCAGCAGGAGCTGATCGTCGTCATTGGCGACGCGGTTGACGCGGGTGGAGACCGGGTGCCAGGCGAATTCGCCGATGCGTGATGCCGTCATCAGCGGCAGAATCGCATCGACCTCGTCGCCGCTGACGTCGAGCCAGCGCTCGAAATCGCGCGGGCTGATGGTGACGGGCACGCGGTCATGCAGAGCGGCGAGATCCTCGCCTGCCGCGGCCGTGACGATCGCGACCGTGTCGAGCTCCTCGCCGTTCGGCCCGGCCCAGGTTTCGTATACGGCAGCGAAGCCGAGCGGCGCACCGTCGGCGCGGTGGATGAAGAAGGGCTGCTTGCGGCCGTCCTCCGTCTTCCATTCGTAATAGCCGTCGGCCGGGATGAGGCCACGCCGCCGGCGAATCGCCCGCTTGAACGCGGGCTTCTCCAACACCGTTTCGGAACGGGCATTGATCAGGAGCGTGAACCCTTTGGGGTCCTTCACCCAGCTCGGCAAAAGGCCCCAGCGCATCAGACGGAAATGACGCGCGCCGTTCTCGGTCCAGACAACCGGAATCGGTTGTGTCGGCGCCACGTTGTACCGGGGCGGGAAATTCGGCTGCTCGACATAGCCGAACAGTTGCCGCAAAGCCGCGGGGGCCGAAGTTATGACGAAGCGTCCACACATCTCAGGGAGCTATATAGGGTCCGTTCAGGTCCTTTTAACCCCGAACGTTAACACTGCGGCGGATGAGCTCAACGGCCTCCCAACCCGCTCGGACGCATGCACAGACGGGCCCCGAGGCCGCCGACTGGGCCGAACGGCTGCGCGTGGCCAATATCAATCCGCGCACCGGGCTGGCCACGGACTATCTCAACCATTTCAATGAAGCCGTGATGCTGCTTGAAATGATTCCGGACATGCCGGAATGCGCAGAAGACTTTTTGACCTGGTCGCCACTGTCCTATGCCGAGCATTTCACGGCATCGAACTTCAAGGCGCGGGACCTGGCCATCGAGGCCTATGAGAAGGCCGATCCGAACGTGCGGGCGCGTTTCGACCACATCACCCAGACCCTGCACTCGATCCTGACCGCGGTCGGCACGGCCATGCGCGAAGTCGAGAAGGATCAGACCCGCATCAAGCTCGCCGAGCAGGCGACCCTCTGGGTCCAGCCGCTGATCGCGGCCTGCGGCGGCATCATTCATGGTGGCGCCGACGCCGACGTCGAAACCATCATGTCGAACTGAGCCGGATTGCCAAAGCCATGTCGGCCGTCGTCCAGCCCACCCGTCCCCAGATCGCGGTCAGCGCCGCGATTTTCCGCGACGGCAAGGTGCTGCTGACCCGCCGCGCCCGCTCGCCCGCCAAGGGCTTCTATTCGCTGCCCGGCGGGCGGGTCGAATTCGGCGAATCGCTGCACCAGGCCCTGAGCCGCGAAGTCGGCGAGGAAACCGGGCTCGAGATCGAGATCATCGGCCTCGCCGGCTGGCGCGAGGTGCTGCCGGCCGCGCCCGGCACCGGCCACTATCTGATCATGTCCTTTGCCGCCCGCTGGGTGGCCAGGGAGCCGTCCCTGAACGACGAGCTCGACGATTACCGCTGGGTCGCTCCCGACGCCCTGGCGGGCCTCGACGACCTCAAGCTAACCGGAGGACTGGAAGAGGTGATCCAGTCCGCCGCGCGGCTGATTGGAGCCTGACGCTCCGCCTTGCGTCCACCGCCCCGAGGGGGCATACACCCCGCCGATGTCCACGCGATTTCTGGCCATTTTTGCCCTGATTCTCGCCTGCGCTTCCGTGCCCGCGCGGGCCCAGGACGCGGCGGCGCCGTTCGACGCCGATTTGCAGCGGCTGGCGGAGATTCTCGGCGGCCTGCACTACCTGCGCGGCATCTGCGGCTCCAACGAGGGCAACAGGTGGCGCAACGAGATGCAGGCGCTGATCGATGCCGAGACCCCCTCCGGAGAGCGCCGCACCCGCATGATCGCCGGTTTCAACCGCGGCTATAACGGCTTTCAGCAGACCTATCGCAGCTGCACGCCGGCCGCGACCGTGGCGATCCGCCGCTACATCGAGGAAGGTTCGAAGATCTCGCGGGATCTGACGGCGCGCTACGCGAACTAGTTCTTCGTGATTCCGGGCTCGCGCTAAACGCGCCCCGGAATGACAGCGAGGATCGACCTGAGGGCCCCTCGGGAACCCTGTCATCGACTTTGTTCACAGCCGTTAACCGTTCCTAAAGATGTGGCCTAGCGGTCGTTAACGCCCGTGCTAAACCTCTCGCACAGCGCATCGCCGTGGATCGCGCCCCAGCCCTGATCGAGTTTCATGAGCCAGCCGATTTCCTACGCCCCCGACCGCGCGCCGCTGCCCGATCACGAGCAGAAGCAGGCCGCACTGAGCTATCTCAACGAGGCCTGGGCCGAAGCCCGCCATGAGGGCGTCGACGGCGACTGCCTGGCGCAGGCCAGCCTGTTTGCGGCCTTTGCCGAGCTCGTCGGCACCTATGGTGAGGACGCGGTCGCCAAGTTCGTCGAGGGTTTTCCCGGCCGCATCCGCAACGGCGAATTCTCGGTCACGCTGGCAAGGCAGTAGGCCGTCCACGAAAATGACCCCGCCACGTGGGCGGGGCCAGTCGACGGATGAATGACTTTGCGAAATTCTTCGCGAAGTCTGCTGCGTTTATCGCACGGAAGCCGCTTTCTGCGGACAAGCATTAGTCTCGCGCCGGCCGGGAGATGTTCCCGCGGCGAGCGGGAACGTACTCCCTCCCCTAGTGCTCGACCTTGAGCGTCGCTTTCATGTTGGGATGATAGCGGCAATAATAATCGATCGTTCCCGCCCTCTTCAGAATTGACGTCGCCGATGTCTTCGGCGGCAGCGTCACGTCGAAGTCGCCGTTCTTTGCCGTGGCGGTGTGGGCGAAGACGTCCTTGTTGATCCAGTTGATGGTATCGCCGACCTTGGCCGATATCTCTGCCGGCGAAATCACGAGGTTCTCCATCGTGATCTCGATCGTCGCGGCGCGGGCCGGGACGGCCATCGCCGCAACGACAAGCGCGATGGAAATCGAAAACAGGCGCCCCGACCGCATCGCACCACTCCCTATTTCAGTTCAGCCGCGACGTGCTCGGCATGCTGCTGATGCCCCTGGAAGATCTTCAGGCCGGTCTGCAGCAGGCTCTTCAGCTCGGCATTGTTCGCCGACGGAATCAGCTGGGTCTCCAGCGCGCCGTTGACCGCCTTGTGGTAGGCGACCTCGTTGGCGACATAGGCCTTTTCGAAGGCGGCGCCGTTCAGCTTGCCGAGTTCGACCAACTTTTCGCTCGCCTGTCTCGACAGCGCTTTGCTGGTGTCGTTGTCTTCTGGGGTGACATTCAGCTTCTTGACCAGCGCGAGCGCCTGCTTGTTGACCGCTTCATGGTCGCGCAGCATGTCCTCGGCAAACGCCTTCACGTCCTTGCTCTTCGCCTTTTTCCGCGCCTGCTTGGCGGCGTTGATGTCGATCACGCCGGCCGTGTAGGCGATGTGGGCAATCTGCGGATCGGTCGGCTGGTCGGCAGCGCCGGCGCCTTGCAGCGCGGGGCTCGACAACAAAATGGCAGCGGCGATCGCCGCGCTCCAGCGGGAGAACATGGTTTGACACTCCTGTGCTGCCGGACGTATCGCCGGCACGTTGCTTCACAGGAATTAGATGGACGTTTCGTGCAAACGTTCCCGGAAAACTACGCGCCGTGGCCAAGGCGCCGGAGCACCGCCTCGGTCAGGCGCTCGCAGCGCTGCCCCGCAAACGGAAATGCGTCCATCACGACTGGGCCGATCTTCTTCTCGACATTCTCACGCAGCAGAGCACGCGCACGATGCAAACGGGTCTTGACGGTCTCGGACTTGATGCCGAGCAGCTCGGCCGTCTCCTCCATACTCATGGTCTCCATCACCCGCGCGATGATGACCATGCGGTAGACGTCCGGCATTTCGTCGATCGCGTGTTCGACCACACGCTGGATCTCGCGTTGGGCCATGGATCTTTCCGGATCGGTTGCTGCGGACGAAAGTGGAAACCGGATGATCTGAGCTTCGAGCACCGCCTCCGGTACCGATCCCAGTTCGACCTCTGGCCTCCGGCTGCGCAGGCGTCCCAGCGCCTCGTTGATCGCAATGCGCGACAACCAGGTCGACAGCCCGGCTTCACCAAGAAAGCCATCGAGATGCGTGAAGGCGCGGACGTAGGTTTCCTGCACCACGTCCTCGGCCTCGCTGTCGTTGCGCAGGATGCCGCGGGCGAGCCGGTAGAGCCTGCGGTTGTTGGCCTGCATGATCTCGCGGAGTGCGGCCTCGTCACGGCGCCGCGCGCGGTCGATCAGCTCTGCCTCTAATGGCCTGGCGCCGGCGGACCGGCCGGCTGTGGTCCCTGGCATGGCGGTTACATTGTCTCCATTGGTTCCGGACATTGGATGCAGGCCCAGGGTAAAGGTTCCCGGATTTTCTTGCCCTGATCTGACCTCGCCCTTCCAGGAAGGCGGTGAACGATCCTAGTCCGTCTCGATCGGCAGCGCCGTATCCCTCGCCCATTCGCCCATCGAGGCATCGTAGAGCGTCAGCCTGTCGTAGCCGAGCTGGGCCAGCAGGAACAGGTCGATCGTCGCCGAGATGCCGCCGCCGCAATACAGAATCACGGTCTTGTCGCGCGTGACTCCGGCCGCGGCGAATTTGGCTTCGGCGTCGGCGAGTGTCGTCAGGGTCTTGTCGGCATTGGTCAGCGTGGCCGCGGGAACGTTGACGCTGCCGGGGACGCGGCCAGGCCGGCCATAGCGGCTCGGCTCGAGGCCGCGATGAAATTGCGGCCCTAGCGCGTTGACTATGACGGTTGCGGGATCGCCGATGCGGGCCGCCACGGCGGTCTTGTCGACGAAGAAGCCCGCGCGCGGCACGGCCTTGAAGGTCGTGGCTGGATAGCCCTTCGGTGCGCCCGTCTCGACCGGCCGCCCCTCCTCTCTCCATTTGTCGAAACCGCCGTCGAGCACATGGACATCGACGCCGAGCGCGCGCAGCATCCACCAGAACCGTGTCGCCCACATCATCGTGCCGATGCTGTAGAGCACGATGGTCTTGCTCGCATCGAGGCCGTGGCGGCCGAAGGCGGATTCCAATTGGGCGACATCAGGCATCATGAAGAACTGCTGCGACGAGGTGTCGGAAAACTCGCCTTGCAGGTCGAGGAAATCGGCGCCTGGGATGTGGCCGGCCGCGAAGGTCTTGTCGCCGGGGACCGCGCGATAGGGCACGTCGCTGCCCGGCGGCACCGGCTCGTTGTAGGTCGTGCAGTCGTAGAGCCGCAGATTGAGATCGCCGAGCATGGCGGCGAGCTGTTCGGTGGTGATGAGGGGTGCCAGTCGGGTCATTGTTGCTTCCCCACGTTAGGTTCGTCGTCCGCATGACACTGTCATTGCCTGCGAAGGCGGGCAATCCAGTATTCCAGAGGCGGTGGTGACCAACCGAAAAGCCGCGGCGTACAGGATGCCCCCGCTTTCGCGGGGCATGACAACGGCGCGAGAGGCCAGACCACCTCTCCCCTACGGCTTCAACGTCTCCAGAAACCGCACCGGCTCGCCTTGCGACGGCGTCACCAGTTCGCCCTGCCACATCACGCGGCGGCCGCGGATGAAGGTGCCCACGGGCCAACCGGTGACTCGCAATCCGTCATAGGGCGTCCAGCCGGCTTTCGACGCCACCCATTTGTTGGTGATGGTCTCGCTGCGCTTCAAGTCGACGATGGTGAAGTCGGCATCGTAGCCGGCGGCGATACGGCCCTTGCAGGCCATGTTGTAGAGGCGCGCGGGGCCGGCGCTGGTGAGATCGACGAAGCGCGCCAGCGACAGCCGGCCCGCATTGACGTGATCGAGCATCAGCGGCACCAGCGTCTGCACGCCGGTCATGCCGGAGGGCGAAGCCGGATAGGTCTTCTGCTTCTCCTCCAGCGTATGCGGGGCGTGGTCGGAGCCGAGCACGTCGATGATGCCTTGCTCGATGCCGCGCCAGATGCCGGCGCGGTGATCGGCGCCGCGCACCGGCGGGTTCATCTGCGCCAGCGTGCCGAGCCGCTCGTAGCATTCGGGCGCCACCAGCGTGAGATGATGCGGCGTCGCCTCGCAGGACGCGACGTCCTTGTGGTCGCGCAGAAACTCGATCTCTTCCTTGGTGGAGATGTGCAGCACGTGGATGCGCTTGCCGGTCTCGTGCGCGAGCTTGACGAGGCGCTGCGTCGCCATCAGCGCCGCGGTCTCGTCGCGCCACACCGGATGCGAGCGGGCGTCGCCCTCGATGCGCAGCGATTTGCGTTCGTTGAGACGGTATTCGTCCTCGGCATGGAACGCGGCGCGACGGCGGATCACCTGGAAGATGCGACGTAGGCTCTCGTCGTCCTCCACCAGCAGCGCGCCGGTCGAGGAGCCGATGAACACCTTGACGCCGGCACAGCCCGGCGCACGCTCCAGCACGGGCAGATCCTGCACGTTCTCTCGGGTGCCGCCGATGAAGAAGGCGAAGTCGCAATGCATGCGGTGATGGGCGCGCTTCACCTTGTCGGTGAAGGTCGCCTCCGTCACCGTGAGCGGCGAGGTGTTCGGCATCTCGAACACCGCGGTGACGCCGCCCATCACGGCGCTGCGCGAGCCGGTTTCGAGATCTTCCTTCTGCTCCAACCCGGGCTCGCGGAAATGCACCTGCGTGTCCATCACGCCGGGCAGGATATGCAGGCCGTTGCAGTCGATCACCTCCGCGGCCGAGGTCTGCGACAGCGGACCCAGCTCGGCGATGCGTCCGCCGGCAATGCCGATATCGCGAATAGTCGCGCCGTCCTGGTTGACGACGGTGCCGCCCTTGAGGATCACATCGAAGCGCTGGGTCATGGCTGAAGGCCTCTTTCATCCCCAAGCGCAGGGCTCGAGGTCTTGTCGTTTATGCCTTGCGGGCTTACGTTCCGGAGCAACATGTCGCAAGAGATTTTCGCATGAAATCAGCGTTTCTTCCCGACCGGGGCGTGGTCAAGATCGCGGGCGAGGATGCGCGCAACTTCCTCAACGGCCTGGTCACGACCGATGTCGACCGGCTGAAACCGGGTCTCGGGCGATTCGGCGCGCTGCTGACGCCGCAAGGCAAGATCATCGTGGATTTCCTGATCACGGAAGCACCCGCAGGGCACGGCGGCGGGTTCCTGATCGACTGTCCGAAGGCGCTCGCCGAAAGTCTCGCCACCAAGCTGAAATTCTACAAGCTGCGCGCCAAGGTCACGGTGGAAAACCTGTCCGACGATCTCGGCGTGCTCGCCGCCTGGGACGGCCAGCCCGCGGCGCAGCCCGATCTTGCCTTCGCTGACCCGCGCAATGATGCGCTCGGCTTGCGCATCCTGATCCCTGAAGATCTCAAGAAAAAGCTATCCGACCTCATTGGGGCCGAGCTGGTCGATGCGACCGAGTACGAAGCGCACCGCATCGCGCTCGGCGTGCCGCGCGGCGGGCTCGATTTCATGTACAGCGATGCGTTTCCACACGAGACCAACATGGACCGGCTTGCCGGCGTCGACTTCGACAAGGGTTGTTATGTCGGCCAGGAGGTCGTCTCGCGCATGCAGCACCGCGGCACCGCGCGCACCCGCAGCGTGAAGGTGCTGCTCGACGGTGCCTCGCCCGAAGCCGGCGCGACCATTCTCGCGGGCGACAAGCCGGTCGGCACCCTCGGCTCGACGTCCGGCGGCAAGGGCATTGCCCTGGTGCGCATCGACCGTGTCGCAGAGGCGCTCGATGCCGGCCAGCCGCTCACCGCGGGCGGTCTCGCGTTGAAGCTGGCAGAACCTGAGGTCGTCCGTATTCCCGCGAAGCAGCCCATCGCATGAGCCGAGCCCCTCGTCTGCATCCCGACGGAAAGACCCGCTGCCCCTGGCCGGGAGATGACCCGCTCTACGTCGCCTATCACGACACCGAATGGGGCGTGCCGGAGTATGACGACCGCGCGTTGTACGAGAAGCTGATTCTCGACGGCTTCCAGGCCGGCCTGTCCTGGATCACGATCCTGCGCAAACGCGATAATTTCCGCAAAGCCTTCGACGATTTCCAGCCGGAGAAGATCGCGCGCTACAATGCCAAGAAGGTTCACGCACTGATGAACGACGCCGGCATCGTGCGCAACCGCGCCAAGATCGATGGCACGATCGCGAGCGCGAAGTCCTATCTCGATATCATGGAGAAGGGCCCGGGCTTCTCAAAACTGCTGTGGGACTTCATGGACGGGCGGCCGCTCGTCAACCATTTCAAGACGACCGCGAGCGTCCCGGCCTCGACGCCGCTGTCGGTGCAAATCTCGAAGGAGCTGTCCTCGCGCGGCTTCAAATTCGTTGGCCCGACCATCGTCTATGCTTTCATGCAGGCGACTGGCATGGTCAACGACCACCTCGTCGACTGCCACTGTCACGCCAGCTGCAGCAAGACGCAGCGCAAGCCGCGCCTCAAGGTCAAATGACCGCGAAGAAGACTGCACGCGACGTGGCGTCCCGCGCCTGGCAGCGCATGCTGTCGGGCCGGCGGCTCGATCTGCTCGATCCCTCCCCGCTCGACGTCGAGATCGCCGACATCGCGCATGGCCTGGCGCGCGTCGCGCGATGGAACGGGCAGACCACAGGCGCGCACATCTTCTCGGTCGCACAGCACACGCTGCTGGTGGAGACCGTGCTGCGGCAAGAGATGCCGCGCGCCGACCAGCGCATGCGGCTCGCCGCGCTGCTGCACGATGCGCCGGAATATGTGATCGGCGACATGATCTCACCCTTCAAGGCGGTGCTCGACGGCCATTACAAGGCGGTGGAGAAGCGCCTGCTCGGCGCCATCCATATCCGCTTCGGACTGCCGCCGGACTTGCCGGAGGAGATCACGCTGGCGATCAAGGCCGCCGATCGCGGCGCAGCTTACCTCGAGGCGACCGAGCTTGCCGGCTTCAGCGAAAGCGAGGCACGGCGGCTGTTCGGCAAGGATCCCGGGCTCTCCGACAGCGTCCGGCGCGACTACCTCACGCCCTGGACCGCGGCGCGGGCCGAGAAGCAGTTCCTGGAGCGGTTCGGGGCGGTGTTCGCGTAGGCGCCGCACGGTGGGCAAAGGCGCTCCTGCGCCGTGCCCACGTCCTTTCGCATTTGCGACAAAGGTGGTGGGCACGCTTTCGCCTTCGCTGTTCGAGCTACGGCGGACATGCCGCTTTGCCCACCCTACGGCACCGGCTATAATCGCGGGAAAAAGGTCCCCCATGATCCACGTCTGTTCCCTCGCCGCGCTTCCCGAAACCGTCCGCCTCACCGGGGCCAGCCACGTGCTGACCGTGATGGCCAATGTCGAGCAGGTGGCACGGCCGGTGTCCGTGCTGCCCGCCAACCATCTCAAGGTGTCGATGGACGACATCACCGAGGAGATGGACGGTTTCGTCGCACCGTCCGAGACCCATATCGATCAGGTGCTGAACTTCGTGCGCGGCTGGGACCGCGGCGCACCGCTGGTGGTGCATTGCTATGCCGGCATCAGCCGCTCCACCGCGAGCGCGTTCGCGGCGGCCTGCGCGCTCAACCCAAACCGCGATGAACTCGAGATCGCGCAGAAGATCCGCACGGCCTCGCCGATCGCCTCGCCGAACCGGCGCATCGTCAGCCTGGCCGACCGTGCCCTGGGACGCAACGGCCGCATGCTGCGCGCGCTCGACGAGATCGGCCCGGGCGCGATGATGGTCGAGGGCCGCCCCTTCGTGATCGAGCTCGAATGACAGCTGCGCGCTACATCGCAGGTGCGGATCGAGCATGGCGGCTCAGTAAGTTCGGGCGCAGATGCTTCCGCATCGTCATGGCCGGGCTTGTCTCGGCCATCCACGAGTTTTCCCGCGGTACGAAGAACGCGGATGCTCGGGACGAGCCGGGGTACGACGAGTTTGTGGCAGCACCTGCGATCGTCATCGCATGAGCGAGGCGCTGCTGACGCCGATAGAGATTGGCTTGACCGCGGCGATCGTCGCGATCGAGGGGCATGAGCCGTTGATCCTGACCGCGCGCGGCAGTGACGGGCTTGCCGGCCTGCCGTTCGGCCCATTCGACGCACTCGCGCACCGCACCTTCGACATCGGCCTGCGCGCCTGGGTCGAGGAGCAGACCGGCTTGCGGCTTGGCTATGTCGAACAGCTCTACACATTCGGCGATCGCGGCCGCCATGCCGAGGCCGGCGACACCGGAGCCCATATGGTGTCGATCGGCTATCTCGCATTGACGCGCGCGGTGGACGGCGAGCTTGCGGCTAACGCGGCGAGCTTCGCGCCCTGGTATCGATTCTTTCCCTGGGAAGACCGGCGCGAGGAGCCGCCTGCGATCATCGCCCGCGACATCATTCCGGCGCTGACCGAATGGGCCGCGGTGGAGACGCCGGAGACGACGCGCGCGCTGCCGCGCAAGGATCGCGTGCGGTTCTATTTCGGCCTCGACGGGGCGGCCTGGGACGAAGAGCGCGTGCTCGACCGCTACGAGCTGCTGTACGAGGCGGGGCTCGTCGAGGAAGCGCGGCGCGATGGCCGCCCAGCGGCATTGGCGCGCAAGACGCTACCGCCGCTCGGGACCTCGATGCAGTTCGATCACCGGCGGATTCTCGCTACCGCTATCGCGCGGCTGCGGGCAAAATTGAAGTATCGTCCTGTCGTGTTTGAACTTTTACCGCCTGAATTCACACTTACCGAACTGCAGCATACGGTCGAGGCGATCTCCGGCCGACACCTGCACAAGCAGAATTTCCGCCGCCTGGTCGAAATGGAAGCCCTGGTCGAACCGACCGGGGTGATGTCGACACAGACGGGCGGACGGCCGGCGGCGCTCTACCGCTTCCGTCGCGACGTGCTCCAGGAGCGGCCCGCGCCGGGCTTGCGCGTGCGCTCCCGGCGCTAAAACTTCAAGGATACGCGGGACCGGCCCCTGCGCGCCGGTTACCTGGAGGCTTCATGTTCGACGGCCCGTTTGACGTCTTTGCGCTGATCATCGCGATCATCGCCATCCTGATCGCCATCAAGGCCTCCAGCCAGGCGGCCGAGCTGCGCCGGCGATTCAACGCGCTCGAACAGATGTTTTACGCGGAGCAGCGGCCGGTTCGGGCGCCGCCACCGCTTCCCCCACAGGCGCAGGCTGAAGCGCCCGCGACGGCAGCCGCCGAGCCGCCGCCGCTGGCGCCTGAGGCCGAGGCGGCGCCGCCTGCGCTGGTCACCGAACAGCCTGCACCGCCCCCGCTCGAAGCGAGCCTCGCGGCTGCCGCACCGCCTCCAGTGCCGGCCGCTGCGCCCGGCTTCGAGGAGCGGCTCGGCACCCGCTGGGTGGTGTGGATCGGCGGCCTTGCGCTCGCGCTCGGCGGCTTCTTCATGGTGCGCTATTCGATCGAGGCCGGCCTGCTCGGCCCCGGCGTTCGCGTGTTCCTGGGCGGCCTGTTCGCAGCTGCGCTGCTGGGGGCCGGCGAATGGTCGCGCCGCAAGGAAAGCATTTCGAACATCCATGCGCTGCCGATCGCCAACATCCCGGCGATCCTCACCGCCGCGGGTACGGCCGTCGCATTCGCGACCGTCTACGCGGCTTACGCGCTCTACGGCTTCCTGGTGCCCGCGACCGCCTTCGTGCTGCTCGGCATCGTGGCCATGTGCACACTCGCCGCCGCACTGCTGCACGGACCCGCGCTCGCCGGCCTCGGCGTGGTCGGCGCCTTCGTGACGCCCCTGCTCGTCTCCAGCGGCAGGCCGGACTATTGGGCGCTCTACATCTATCTTGCCGTCGTCACCGCCGCGAGCTTCGGCCTCGCCCGGATCCGGCTGTGGCGCTGGCTCGCGGTGACCACCATTGCTTTCGCCGTGCTGTGGATCTTCCCGGGTCTCGACACCAGCGAAGTGCAGGTCGCGCCGCACGCCTTCCATGCCATCGCAGGCTTCGTGCTCGCCGCACTGCTCGTCGTCTGCGGCTTCATGTTCGGCCCCAGCATCGAAGACGGCGAGATCGAGCCGGTCTCATCGAGTTCGCTCGGCGCCTATCTGTTCGGCGCAATGCTGATCGTGCTGTCGAGCGCACATGCGGACCTGGCGCTGATCGCGTTCGCGCTTCTCGTCGGCGCGACGCTGCTCGTCGCCTGGCGTGCGCCGGCGGCCACCGGCGCGCTCGGCGCGGCGGCAGCGACCGTCTTCATCGTGTTCGCGGAATGGGCGGTGCGCGCCAATCCTGACATGCTCGTGCTGCCCGGCGGCGCGATGTCCGGTATCGGGCCGACTGCGATCGACAGCTCGGTCACGCTGCATCTGGTGATGGCCGCGATCTTCGCCATCGGCTTCGGCGTAGCCGGCTTCCTCGCGCAGGGCCGCTCCAACTCGACCATCGTTCCCGTGGTGTGGTCGGCGGCGGCCGTCGCCACGCCGATCGCGATCCTCGTCGCGCTCTACGCCCGCATCGCCCATCTCGACCGCTCGATCCCGTTCGCGATCCTGGCTGTCCTGCTCGCAGCCGCCTTCGGCGCCGCGACCGAAGCGCTGACGCGCCGCGAGGATCGACCGGGCGCAGCGACCTCGACCGCACTTTTCGCGACCGGCACGCTCGGCGCGCTGGCGCTGGCGCTGACCTTCGCGCTGGAAAAGGGCTGGCTCACGATTGCCCTGGCGCTGATGTCGCTCGGCACCGCCTGGATCTCGCTGCAACGGCCGATCCCGGTGCTGCGCCGGCTCGCGGCGGTGTTCGCCGCGATCGTCACTGCGCGCATCGTCCACGATCCGCGCATCGTCGGCGATGCCGTCGGAACCACGCCGATCTTCAACTGGCTGCTGTGGGGCTACGGCCTGCCGGCGGCCTCGTTCTGGGGCGCGAGCCTGTTCCTGCGCCGCCGCGGCGACGATCCGCCGCTGCGCATGGTCGAGACCGCGGCGATCCTGTTCACCGCGCTGCTCGCCTTCATGGAGGTCCGGCACTTTGCGACCCATGGCGACATGATCTCGCCGCCATCGCTGCTCGAATTCGCGCTGCAGGTTTGCGTCTCGCTCGCGATGGCGATCGGGCTGGAGCGCCTGCGGCTGCGGAGCGGCAGCATCGTGCACAATGTCGGCGCGGTCGTGCTGACGGCGATCGGCGGGCTCGTCAGCGTGTTCGGCCTGCTGATCCTCGAGAACCCGCTGATCTGGCACGTCGACGTCGGCGGCGCCGTTTTCAACTTGCTACTGCTCGGCTATGCGCTGCCGGCGGTGCTGATGCTGCTGCTGTCCTATGCGGTGGTCGGTCAACGCGGCAAGGTCTACGCCAACACGATTGCGGGCGGCGCGCTGCTGTTCGCCCTCGCCTATGTCACGCTGGAGATCCGCCGCTTCTATCACGGCCCGATCCTCTCGACCGGCCCGACGACGGGCGCCGAGCAGTACACCTATTCGATCGGCTGGCTCGCCTTCGGCGTGGTGTTGCTGGGCGTCGGCATCCTGGTCAACTCCGAGCGGGCTCGGCTGGCCTCGGCCGCCGTCATCGCGCTCACCATCCTCAAGGCCTTCGTCATCGACATGTCGACGCTGACCGGCGTCTACCGGGCGCTGTCGTTCATGTGCCTCGGCGTCGTGCTGGTCGCGATCGGCTGGCTGTACCAGCGCATCCTGTTCCGGCGGCAGACAGTACCGCCGCCGGCTCCGCAGACGGGTGGGTGAGGATCAGGCCGCGCGCACCGATTCCAGGAACCGGGCGACCTCGACCTTCAAACGGGTGCTGTCGGTCGCCAGCGATTTTGCGGCCGAGAGCACTTCGCCCGAGGCCTCGCCGGTCTCCATCGCACCGCGCTGCACGTCGGTGATGTTGGACGAGACCTCCTGCGTGCCGACCGAGGCCTGCTGGACGTTGCGGGAGATCTCCTGCGTCGCGGCGCCCTGCTCCTCGACAGCGGCGGCGATGGCTGAGGACACCTCGGACAACCGCTCGATGGTGCCGCCGATCTCCTGGATGGCGCTGACGGATTCCTGCGTCGCAGCCTGGATCCCTGCGACCTGCGCTCCGATCTCGCCGGTCGCTTTCGCGGTCTGCTCGGCCAGTGCCTTGACCTCCGACGCGACGACGGCAAAGCCGCGGCCGGCTTCGCCGGCGCGGGCCGCTTCGATGGTCGCATTCAGCGCGAGCAGGTTGGTCTGGCCGGCGATGGTGTTGATGAGTTCGACGACGTCACCGATGCGGGAGGCCGCCTGCGACAGCGCGTTGACGCGGTCGTTGGTCCGCGCCGCCTGCTCGACGGCTTCCGCAGCCATTCGCGCCGAATCCTGTACGCGGCGGCTGATCTCGGTGATCGAGGATGACAGCTCTTCCGAGGCGGACGCGACCGCCTGGACGTTGGTAGAAGCTTCCTCGGAGGCGGCTGCGACGACGGTTGCGAGTTCCTGGCCGCGCTGCGCCGTGCCGCTCAGCGTGGCGGCGGAGGCCTCGAGCTCGGTCGAGGCGGACGACACTGTCTCGACGACCTCGCCGATCATGACCTCGAAATTGCGCGTGATGGCATCGACGCGGCGGCCGCGTTCGATCTTGGCTTCGGCGTCGCGCGCGGCAGCCTGATCGGCAGCCCTCTTGGCGACCAGCGCCTCCTTGAAGATCTGCAGCGCATCCGCCATCGCGCCGATCTCGGTCTTCTCGCCGCGATGCGGCACCTCGGCCGAGAGGTCGCCCTCGCCGAGCGATTGCATCGGCCTGATGATGGAGGCGATGCCGCGTGACACGTCGCGCACCGGAAAATAGGCGGCGGCGATCGCGATCACAACGGCCGCGACGATGATGCCGACCAGCACGCGGAAGATCAATGCGTAGCTGTCGGCCGCCTGCTTGGTCTCCAGCTCGGCGCCGTTGTTGTTGAGCTCGATGCCCTTCTGAAGCAGCGGATCGGCCGCCTGGGCCATCTTCGCGACCTTGGTCTGCAGCATCTCGTTGGCGTCGGTCGGGAAACGACCGATGGTCTTGCGGGACAGGGCCATCGTCTCCTGCACGCCGTTGAGATATTCGGCCCATGCCTTGGTCCACTGCTCGTAGAGCGAGCGCTCTTCGGCGGTCGTGATCAGCGGCTCGTAGACCTTGCGGGTCTTCTCGATGCGCTCGCGCAACGAGGCGAGCCGCTTCTCGGCTGCATCCTTGCCCTCGGCAGTATCCTGCATCAGGTGCAGGCGGAGCGCGACGCGCAGCTCGTTGATGTCGGCGCGCATGGAACCCAGCGCACGCACGCTCGGCAGCCAGCTCTGCGCAATCTCGACGGTGTGGGAGTTGATGTTTTGCATGGTGCCAATCGCCATCACGCCGACACCGGCAAGCGAGAGCACGAGGACCGACAGCACGGTCAGTAGCTTGAAGACGATCGACAATTTCGACATCACACAAATCCCGAAGAACATACAACGCGCAGATCACCCGCGCCGCAATCGCCTCAACGGACGACTGGACGTGGTCATTCCAATAATGCTGGCTGGTTCTTATCTCATAAGATTGCGCCCATAATTACAAACAGGCGTTAACAGGAAGCTACGTTGAATTACGGAATTCGGCAGCGCACCCACTATACGGTCCGCTACCATTTGTAGCAGGACGGCCGACGGCGCGCAGCACCGCACCATCGCACCGCACCTTGTTGGACGGGGGGCCGACGTTTCAGGCCGCCCGGACTGTCTCCAGGAACCGCGTGACCTCGCTCTTCAAGCGGTTGCTCTCCTGGGACAATGACTGCGCGGCCGAATGCACCTGTGCCGAGGCGGCCCCGGTCTCACCCGCGCCGCGCTGGACGTCGACGATATTCGCCGAGACGTCGGAGGTGCCCTGCGCGGCGTGCTGGATGTTGCGGGAGATCTCCTGCGTGGCGGCGCCCTGCTCCTCCACGGCCGCAGCGATGGTCGACGAAATCTCCGACATCCGCGCGATGGTTTCGCCGATCTCCTTGATCGCGCCGACGGATTCTTCCGTCGCGGTCTGGATCGCACCGATGTGCTGGCCGATCTCGCCGGTGGCCTTCGCGGTCTGCTCGGCAAGCGCCTTAACTTCGGTCGCCACCACAGCAAAGCCCTTGCCGGCCTCGCCCGCCCGCGCCGCCTCGATGGTCGCGTTGAGCGCCAGCAGGTTGGTCTGGGCGGCGATGGTGTTGATCAGCTCGACCACGTCGCCGATGCGGGAAGCAGCCTTGGTCAGCTCGGCGACACGCGTATTGGTGCGCTGCGCCTGCCCGACCGCGACGTCGGCGACGCGCGCCGATTCCTGCACCTGACGGCTGATCTCGGAGACCGAGGAGGTCAGCTCCTCGCTCGCGGACGACACCGACTGCACGTTCGCGGACGCCTCCTCCGAGGCCGCCGCCACGGCGGTGGCGAGGCTATTGCCTCGCTCGGCGGTCCGCGTCAGCGTGTTGGATGACGCCTCAAGCTCGGTCGCGGCCGACGACACGGTCTCGATGATCTCGCCGACTGCGCCTTCGAAGCCGTCGGCGAGCCGCTGCATGTCGGCTTTGCGCTGTGCGCGACCACGCGCCTCGGCTTCCGCCTGCTCGGCGCGCAGCCGGTCGGCCTCCGCCATGTTGGCCTTGAAGACCGCAACCGCTCCGGCCATCTCGCCGATTTCGTCCTTGCGGCCGACGCCGGGGATCACCACGGAGGTGTCACCGTTTGCCAGGCCGGTCATCGACCGCACCATGGCGATCAGCGCGGTCGAGATCGAGCGGCCGACGAAAAAGGCCACGCTTCCCACCAGCAGGACGGAGCATCCGAGCGCGACCCACATCCACAGCTTGATCGAGGCCCGTGTCGACGCTTCGTCAGCCTTAGCCGCGTCGTATCGTTGGGCGACGTTCTTTTCGACGTCTTCGAGGACAGGTTCAATCACCCGGAACTCCTTGGACATCGCCGAGCCGTGCGAGGCCAGATCCTGCGCGCCGGCTGCCCAGGTCGAGAAATCACTTTCATACTTGGCGAGCTTCTTGGCGATATCCGCCTTCATCGCCGGGGGAATTGTCGATGCATCCACCTGCTTGGAGAACTCCGCCGCGGTCTTCTTCAGAGCCTCCACATATTTCTGGTCGCGACGCAGCATGAAGTCCTTCTCGTGCCGGCGCATCATCAGCATGCCACTGGTAAGTCGCGGGTCGTCGACCTCCTTCAGCTTGGTCTCGATGTCGTGGACCGCCGCGCGCAGCGAACCTGACAAGCCCAGCGTTTCGTTCAAACCAAGCTTGACCTCGGCCCTCTCGACGGCCGCAAACTCATTCACGTATCGCTCGAACCCGGCGCGGGCCTGCGCCACCTTCTCGCCAATCGTCGCGTAGCCAGCCGCACGCGTCGCACTGCCGAGGCGATCGAAATTCCCGACGATGTCGGACGCGAGTTCGGCGTGCCGCTTCGCGTAGGACTGATCGCGACGCAGCTGGAAGTCTTTCTCGGCCCGGCGCGCTTCGAGTAGTTGCTGGGAAACCCGCTGGTTGAGATCTGACATCTTGCGCGCGCTATCAGCGGCATCGCGCGACGTGTCCTGGGAGAGGCTGCCAATCTGGTAGATCGCGCCAAAGGCGATGAGCCCGATGAGACCGAACAGTCCGATCGCCATGACCTTGTGAGTGAGGCGAATGGAAATGCCACTCATGAAAGTGCTCCAACGATTGATAGGCAATGCGAAGGGCGACTCAGTGCCCGGGAAATTACGGCAATGATGACCGGATCGCTTTTCCGGAAGGTTAATCCTGCGCGCGCTGAAATCGCGGCGAATGGACCATGAAAGCGCGCAACCGCCGCGCAGTCACGCGCGATGGTTGCAGATGAGCGTCGAAAGACGCCGCCGTCAGGCGGCGCGCACGGTGTCGAGAAATCTGCTGACCTCGATCTTGAGGCGGTTGCTGTCGCCGGACAGCAACTGCGCGGCGGACAGGACCTGGGAGGAAGCGGAACCCGTCTCGCTCGCGCCGTGCTGCACGTCGGTGATGTTGGACGACACCTGATGGGTACCCTCAGCCGCCTGCTGCACGTTGCGGGAAATCTCCTGCGTCGCCGCGCCCTGCTCTTCGACGGCGGCCGCGATCGTGGAGGAGATCTCCGACAGCCTCTCGATGGTATGGCTGATGTCCTTGATCGCGCCGACGGAATGCTCGGTCGCGGTCTGGATGCTGGCGATCTGCTGGCCGATCTCGCCGGTCGCCTTCGCAGTCTGCTCGGCGAGCGCCTTGACCTCGGTGGCGACCACGGCGAAGCCGCGGCCGGCCTCGCCCGCCCGCGCAGCCTCGATGGTTGCATTGAGTGCCAGCAGATTGGTCTGGCCGGCGATGGTGTTGATCAGTTCCACCACATCGCCGATTCGTGCCGCCGCAGCCGAGAGCTCGCCGACACGGTCGGTCGTGGTGCGGGCCTGGCTCACCGCCTCGCCGGCGACGCGGGCAGATTCCTGCACCTGGCGGCTGATCTCCGTGATCGAGGACGACAGCTCCTCGGTCGCCGACGCCACCGACTGCACGTTGGTGGAGGCTTCTTCGGACGCGGCAGCCACCATGGCGGTGAGTTCCTGCGTGCGCTCCGCGGTCGAGGTCAGCGTGGTGGCGGATGCCTCGAGCTCGGTCGAGGCCGAGGACACCGTGCCGACGATCTGGCCGACCGCCGACTCGAAATTGTCCGCAAGCTTGTGCATCTCGGCCTTGCGCTGCTGGGCTGCGATCTGGTCCTGCCGCACCTTGGCTTCCGCTTCCTCGCGGGCCTTCTGCTCGGATACGACCTTGAATTTCTCGACGGCGCCAGCGACCTCTCCGACTTCGTCCTTGCGGCCGAGGCCCGGCAGCACCACGGAGAAATCTCCGCCGGCAAGTTTTTCCATCGCCGCCGTCAGCGCCCGCATGGGCCGCGCGATGCTGAAGACAGAGAAGATGCACGCACCGATCAAGACAAGCGCGGCCAGAACGCCGGCAACGAGTGAGGTCCGTGCAACTGAGGTCGCCTCGGCTTCCGCGGCTGCGCGCGTCTCGACGCTCCTCTGCTTCGCGAAATCGGTGATCTGGTTGGTCAACTCGGAAATCTCCGCGTTGATCGGCGCGAGCGTTCCCTTGCGAAACTGATCGACGTCGGCCACGAGCTTGGCGAGCTGCGCCGCCGCTTCGCCGTCCTTCTTCCCCTCCAGCGCCAGCTCCTGCTTGCGAATGGCCTCGATCTGCTGCTGGCCCTTGCCGAATTCGCCGATCAACACGGTCAGGCGATCGATCCGCTTGCGGTTCTCCGGCGAGCGCGAAAGCTTCGCCATCTCGCCCGAAAACTTCGTGGCGGCGGCCTGCCGGTCATTGAAGTAGGAAACCGCCTTCTGCATCTCGGCCGGCGAGGCAGACATCAGGATGTCGCGAATGCCGATCTGCATGCCCCGGACCGACGCTTTCGCTTCCGCGGCGTTCTGCGCGATCGCCTGCTGGCCTGACGCGGCATTGCTGAGCTTCTGGACATCGGCATCTCCGCTCGTCTGCAGAAAGATCATGAGCGCGACGAGCCCGATGGTCAGCGCCGAAGTGACCGCGAGCTTGGTGCCGATTCGCAGGTTCTGAATGAACGTCATCAAAGTATCCCCAAGGGTACGCATTTGCCGCGGCGAACCGCGTGAACAACCCGGGGAGGCTAACAGCGAGGTTCCTCATTAACGATAAGCAAAGCCTCGCCGACCTCCGTAGAAATACCGGATGGGCCGCTGAACCGCGTGGTTCTTCGCATCTCTTGCGTGCAGGAAAACGGACTTCGCGGATCTAAACGCATCGGTAGACGTGAAGGCCGGGTCACTCGATCGACAATCGTCAGCGTAAACTCTCGCCGAGGAGGCTGATGCGAAAGACTGGCTTCTTGTCCTCGTCGAGCAGCTCCATGCACCACTCGGCGTTCGGCTTCAGGCTGCGTGCAATACCACCGAGCAGGTTGGCGCAGACCTCCGTCATCTCGGTCCAGGCGGCTGCGCGGTCCTCGAACTCGTAGGGCTGGTCGGCGGCGCCGGAATAGCGACCGGTGCTGATGCGGAAGAAGTACAGCGACATCGTTGAACCCTTTTATCGGGCCGCGCCCCCCGGCCGTACGCAAACTGGGCGCGAACAGCTACCAACGCATGAAAGCCGCCGTCCGTATGACTACGGCGCGGCGGCTTCATGTTCGATGGACGTCTTCAACGACAGAGTGCGCAAACCGTCCTGCGCTGCTGTCTCACTGGGTGGAGCGGCGCAGCTCCAGCGGACCCTCGGTCCTGGCGGGCTCAGACTTGACCTCCGACTTTACCGGCTCGAGCCGGCTGCTCTCGACGCGCGGCGTCTCGACCCGTGAGGCTACTTCGGTGTTGGCAGGGCCGACAGACCCGGTGTGCTCCGCTCGGTGCAGCGAGCGCGGCCGCGCCGCAGCGCGCGCCATCAGCATCTGGTTGCCGCCTTGGTGATGGAAGTCGCAATAGGCGAAGCCCATTCCCGACACCGAGCCGCGGAAGCTGCGGTCGTCGGTCTTTTCCAGGTTGAAACAGGGCTCGAACGGAATGCCCTTGATCGAGGCACAGACGTTCTGGCCGCGGATCTGCAACGTATTGCCGGGCAGGCGGAGATGCTTGACCGGGCCCGCACCGGAGAACTGCACCGCGCCGGCGGCACCGAGATCGTCCAGGATACGGCCTGCGCCGCGGGTGCCGTCGAAACAGGTGAAGGCAAACACCTTGCCCGCCACGAAGCGGCGCGCCTCATCGGCATTCATGCTTCCGGCAAGGGCCGGCGCAAACGTTGCTGCCGCCGTGACAGCCCCCAACACAATACGCGCAAGCATGCTCAACTCCGAACCAACCCCAGCGCGGGCGATGCCTTATCTCTTTACCCGCTGCTTACCATACTAACCATGGCGACATTGAAGCAGCATGGTTGGTAAAGTCTGAACGCCGTTAGACAATTTTTACCACGGTGCGACCGCGGACCTGTCCGGCCAGGATTTTCGCGCCCCACTCCGAAACCTGATCGAGGGAGATTTCGTGAGTAATTTCAGATAGTTTTGTCCGATCCAGATCTGACGCCAGGCGCTGCCAAGCGGCTTTCCGCGGCTCGATCGGGCACATCACGGAATCGATGCCGAGAAGGCACACTCCGCGCAAAATGAAGGGTGCGACCGACGATGGCAGGTCCATGCCGGCGGCCAGGCCGCAGGCCGCGATCGCACCGCCGTATTTCGTCATCGACAGCAGATTCGCCAGCGTGGTCGAGCCGACGCTGTCGATGCCCCCTGCCCAGCGCTCCTTTGCGATCGGCTTGGCCGGCGCCGACAATTCGTTGCGGTCGATGATCTCGGCTGCTCCCAGCTGCTTCAGATAGTCGGTTTCCGAGGCGCGACCGGTCGAAGCGATGACGTGGTAACCGAGCTTGGAGAGCACGGCGATCGCGACCGAGCCAACGCCGCCGGCGGCACCCGTCACCACCACAGGGCCGCTCTTCGGGGACAGACCGTGCTTCTCCAGCGCCAGCACCGAGAGCATCGCGGTGAAGCCGGCGGTGCCGATCGCCATGGCATCGCGCGCCGACAGGCCTTGCGGCAAGGCCACCAGCCAGTCGCCCTTCACCCGTGCCATCTCGGCATAGGCGCCGAGATGCGTTTCGCCCATGCCCCAGCCGGTGCAGACGACCTTGTCGCCCGCCTTCCACTGCGGATGCGAGGACGCTTCGACGGTGCCTGCGAAGTCGATGCCGGCGATCATCGGGAAGCGGCGCACCACCGGGGCCTTGCCGGTGAGCGCAAGGCCGTCCTTGTAGTTCAGCGTCGACCATTCCACGCGGACGGTGACGTCGCCGTCCATCAGGTCGGCTTCGTCGAACTGCGTCAGCGCGACGGTGGTGCCCTTGTCCGCCTTGTCGATCCGGATCGCCTTGAATGTGGCCACGACTGAACTCCCTGACAGGTTGACCGGGATGTTTAGCCGATCAGGCAGGCTGCGCAACCGCCCTAACGACAGGTTTCTCCACGATCGGAAGATTGATCAGCGCCGAGAGCACGCCGAACACAATCGAGAGCCACCAGATCGGCGTGTAGGAACCGTACTTTTCGAAGACGATACCCCCGAGCCAGACGCCGAGGAAGCCGCCGACCTGATGGCTGACGAAGGCGAAGCCATAGAGCGTCGCAAGCCAGCGCGTGCCGAACATCAGCGCCACCAGCGCCGAGGTCGGCGGCACCGTCGACAGCCAGGTCAGGCCGGAGACCGCACCGAAGGCGATCGCCGAGAACGGCGTGATCGGAAACGAGATGAAGGCGAGGGTCGCGAGTGCGCGCGTGAAGTAGATGGTGGAGAGGATGTAGCGCTTGGGCAGCGAGTTCTGGAGATAGCCGACGCTCAGCGAGCCCACGATGTTGAACAGGCCGATCGCTGCAATCACCCAGCCGCCGGTCTGCGCGGAGATGCCGCGATCGACCAGGAAGGCCGGCAGATGCACGGTGATGAAGGCGAGCTGGAAGCCGCAGGTGAAGAAGCCGAGCACCAACAGCACGTAGGAGCGATGGCCGAAGGCTTCCGCGAGCGCCTTCATAAACGTCTGCTCGTCCGCAGGCGCCGTGTTTGCCGTGGTTGCGACCGGCGGCGTCGAGAGCGCCAGCGACAGCGGAATGATCAACAGCATCAGGAAGCCGAACACGGAGAGCGCCTGCTGCCAGCCGAAATTGTCGATCAACGCAACGCCGATCGGTGCGAACAAAAACTGGCCGAATGAGCCAGCCGCCGTGCCGGCTCCAAGCGCAAGGCCGCGCTTCTCGGCCGGCAGCAGCTTGGTGAATGCCGACAGCACCAGGTTGAACGAGCAGCCGGCAAGACCAAAGCCGATCATGACGCCCGCACCGATGTCGAGCGACAACGGCGTCGTGGAATAGCGCATCAACAGCAGGCCGCCGGCATAGAGCAGAGCGCCGACGCACATCACACGGAACAGGCCAAAGCGATCGGCCACCGCGCCGGCGAGCGGTTGGCCCAGTCCCCACAGCAGATTCTGAAAGGCAATGGCGAGGCCGAACACGTCGCGGCCCCAGGAGAATTCGTGGCTCATCGGCTGCACGAAGAAGCCGAGCGCAGAGCGCGGACCGAAGCCGAGCATGCCGATCGCACAGCCACAGAGGATGATGACGGCGGGAGTGCGCCAGTTGGAGGAACGTGGCCCCGGCGCGAGTTCGCCCACTGATGTCGACATGGCATTCCCCGTCTATCGTTGGCGGATTCGCCAGGAGGCGGCCGCAAATGCGTCACTTAATGCATTTGCATGAAAATCCCAAATCAAAAACGGTTGCATCGCGCGGGGAGCTGTCGCGCAAGCATTGCATTTCAATCTGACCTCGCCGGAGGCATCGAGGGCTTGACGGAAATGTGTGCGACAGCATCTGGCGATCCTCGAAAGAGCATGCTATTTTTGATTTGCTCAATATGAGTATATTTAGCTCCCAGTGACGGTCGCGCTGGCCCCGCGGCCGAATGATCTGGGCCCTCGATATACTCATTTTGAGTATAAACGACGTAAGGGAGCTTCAATGCCGATCGCTGAAATCTACGGCCCCGACGATTTTGCCAACCGGCCGCAGGGCCCCACCATCGCCCAAGTCACGGTCTCCTCCCACGCAGCAGCCGCGCGAACGGGTCCGCCCCTGCCGACGCCTGCACTGGAATGGACGCCGGAGGTCGAGCGCGCCACCGCGCCGCTCTACGAGCGTGTGAAACATGTGATCCCGCCGATCGAATGGCCGCTGATGGCGCCGACGATCAAGGCGATCAACGAGCTGAAGCGCAAGCGAGGCGCGGTGATCCTCGCACACAACTATCAGGCGCCGGAGATCTTCCACTGTGTCGCCGACATCGGCGGCGACTCGCTTCAGCTCGCGGTCGAAGCCACAAAGGTGAAGGCCGATATCATCGTGCAGTGCGGCGTGCACTTCATGGCGGAGACTTCAAAACTGCTCAACCCGGACAAGACGGTGCTGATCCCGGACTCGCGTGCCGGCTGCTCGCTTGCCGCCAGCATCACCGGCGCCGACGTCCGCCTGCTCCGCGAAAAATTTCCCGGCGTGCCCGTCGTCGCCTATGTCAATACATCCGCGGAGGTGAAGGCCGAGGTCGATATCTGCTGCACCTCCTCGAACGCGGTGCAGGTGGTCGAGAGCCTGAACGCCCCGAGCGTGATCTTCCTGCCCGATCGCTATCTCGCCACTTACGTGGCCTCGAAGACCGACGTGAAGATCATCGCCTGGAAAGGCGCCTGCGAGGTGCACGAGCGCTTCAAGGGTGAGGAGCTGCGCGCCCTTCGCGAGGCCGATCCGTCGGTCCAGATCATCGCGCATCCGGAGTGCCCGCCGGACGTGCTGGCGGAGGCCGACTTCACCGGCTCGACCGCGCACATGATCAACTGGGTGCGCGAAAAGCGGCCGCGACGGCTGGTGATGATCACGGAATGCTCGATGGCCGACAATGTGCGCGCCGAGCTGCCCGATGTGGAGATGCTGCGGCCCTGCAATCTCTGCCCGCACATGAAGCGCATCACGCTCGCGAACATTTTGGACAGCCTGCTGACGCTCCGCGAAGAGGTGACGATCGATCCCGCGCTTGCGATGCGGGCAAGGCGATCGGTCGAGCGCATGATCAATCTGAAGAACTGAGACTGCACCATGACAGGCAACATCCACGACCTCACCCGCACCGACGACATCGTGATCGTCGGCGGCGGCCTTGCCGGACTGTTCTGCGCGCTGAAGCTGGCGCCGCGGCCGGTGACGTTGATCTCGGCCGCGCCGCTCGGACAGGGCGCATCCTCCGCATGGGCGCAAGGCGGTATCGCCGCGGCGGTGGCCGAGGGCGACACGCCGGAAGCGCACGCCGCTGACACGATCGCGGTCGGCGGCGGCCTCGTCGACGATGCGGTCGCGCTTGGGATCGCGCGCGAGGCCGCGCCGCGCATCCACGATCTCTTGAGCTATGGCGTTCCGTTCGATCGCGATCTCGAGGGCAGGCTCGCCGTGGGACGCGAGGCGGCACATTCAGCCCGGCGCATCGTCCATGTGCGAGGCGATGGCGCCGGTGCCGCAATCATCGCGGCCCTGAGCGACGCGGTACGCCGCACGCCGTCGATCCGCCTGATCGAGGGGCTTGTGGCCGAAGCCCTCCTGACCGAGGGCGGTGCCGTCGCCGGCCTTCAGTTGCGCGAAGCCGGCAACCTTTCGGCGCGGCCGGTCCTGCTCGCCGCGCGCGCAGTGGTGCTTGCCACCGGCGGCACCGGACATCTCTACGCCGTCACGACCAATCCAATAGAAGCCTTTGGCTCCGGCCTCGCCATCGCCGCGCGTGCCGGTGCCGTGATTGCCGACCCGGAATTCGTGCAGTTCCATCCAACGGCCATCATGGTCGGCCGCGATCCCGCGCCGCTCGCCACCGAAGCCTTGCGCGGCGAAGGGGCGACGCTGGTCAACGGCGCCGGCGAACGCTTCATGGTCGCGCTCCACCCGCTCGCGGAGCTCGCGCCACGCGACATCGTGGCGCGCGGCGTGTTCGCCGAGATCGCGGCCGGGCGCGGGGCTTTTCTCGATGCACGGCAGGCGCTGGGCGCGCGCTTTGCCGAGAGATTTCCGACCGTGCATGCGAGCTGCATCGCCGCCGGCATCGATCCGGCCACACAGATCATCCCGATTGCGCCCGCCGCGCACTACCACATGGGCGGCATCGCCGTGGACGCGCGCGGACGCAGCTCGATCGACGGGCTCTGGGCCGGCGGCGAGGTGTCGTCGACAGGCGCGCACGGCGCCAACCGGCTCGCCTCGAATTCGCTGCTAGAAGCCGTGGTCTACGCCGCGCGCATCGCCGACGACATCGCCGGACATGCGATCCCCTCGCCTGCTCGCCTCTCCGGCGCCTTGATGGCACCGGGCGGCGGCCCGCCGGATGCCGCGGCCGTGAAGCGGCTGCGGGCAACGATGGCCGCCCATGTCGGCGTGATCCGCGAGGGCGAGGGTCTCGGGAGTGCTGCGCGCCACTTCGCCGCGGTCGAACGCGGGGCGACCAGCATCGCGCTGCGCAACATGGCGACATCGGCCCTGCTCGTGGCCGCCTCGGCGTGGAGCCGGCGTGAGAGCCGCGGCGCGCATTTCCGCTCCGACCATCGCGCTGAAATCCCCGCGCTGGCGCAGCGAACGATGACCACGCTCACGGCGGCGCGCGAGATCGCGGAAAGCCTGAGCTCCCTGCGCGCTGCACAACCCGTGATCGCCTGATGGAGATCCCCATGATCATCCCGACCTCACTGCTCAACCCCGACGCCTTTCTCTCACCGCTCGCCATCGACGCGGCTGTGCAGCGCGCGCTCGACGAGGACCTCGGCCGCGCCGGCGACATCACCTCGCTTGCGACGATCCCGGAAGCGACCAGGGCGCAAGCCATCCTGGTCGCGCGCCAGTCCGGCGTGGTCGCCGGATTGCCGCTGGCGCTTGCAACGCTGCAACGACTCTCGTCCGACATCGAAGTCCGCGCGCATATCCGCGATGCCGCACGCGTCGCCCGCAGACAGCAGGTGCTGACGATCTCGGGCCCCGCGCGCGCCATTCTCACCGCTGAGCGAACCGCGCTGAACTTCGTCGGCCGTCTGTCGGGCGTCGCGACGCTTACGGCCGATTACGTCGCGCGAACCGAGGGCACGAAGATGCGCATCTGCTGCACACGCAAGACCACGCCCGGACTGAGGGCGCTGGAGAAATACGCAGTGCGCTGCGGCGGCGGCTTCAACCACCGCTTCGGCCTCGACGATGCGATCCTGATCAAGGACAACCACATCGCGGTCGCCGGCGGCGTCGGGCCGGTGCTGGAGCGTGCCCGCAGCCACGCCGGCCACCTCGTCAAGATCGAGATCGAGGTCGATACGCTGGTGCAGCTGCGCGAGGTGCTGGACACCGGAATGGCCGATGCAGTGCTGCTCGACAACATGGACCTTGCAACATTGCGCGAGGCGGTGCGGATGACGGAAGGCCGCCTCGCGCTGGAAGCATCCGGCGGCGTCACGCTGGAGTCGATCGCAGCCATCGCGGCGACCGGCGTCGATTACGCCTCTTCAGGCGCGCTGACACATTCGGCGCCGAATTTCGACTGTGCGCTGGATATCGAGGCGTGATTGGAGCGCCGACGCCTCCACAACGTCATGGCCTGGCTTGTCCCGGCCACGACAGTCTATCGTGAAGCACTACCTTCGCTCACTCACACCCATCTCGGCAGAACTCTTCGCTTCCTGCGCAAGCTCGGCTGACAGCGCAGCGGTCTGGGCCGGGGTACCCCAACTTGGTTCCTCGCTGCCGTCGCCCCAGGCGCGTGGCCGATAGAAGGTATGCACGCCGGTCCTGTACATCTTCTTCATCTCGGCGACCCAGGACGGGCGCACCCAATAGGCATGATAGTGCGTGGACTTGCCGACCTCGGGCAGCCAGATCTGGCCGTCGAGCATGGCCTTGGCGATCTTTTTGGCGCGGTCCCACATCTCGGGCTCGCGGATCACGTCGGAATTGTTGTCGCACGCGAAGGTGAACTGGCAGGCGAGATGGCGGTGCTTGTTCTGATAGACCGCTCCGCACACGGTGTCCGGATATTTGCCGGAGAACACGCGGTTCATCACGACCTGCGCCACCGCCATCTGGCCGCGCACGGCCTCGCCGCGCGATTCGAAATAGACGGCTTCGGCGAGACACTTCTCGGACTTCGCGCGCGACTTGTCGTCGAGCGCCAGGCGCTCCGCCGGCGATTTGGCACGCTGGTTGTCGGCGTTGACCTCACCCTTCGGCGCAACGCTCTCGCCGCTCTCGATATCCTTGGCGATCTCCACCGTCGGCGGCGACAGCGAGGCGGTCACCTTCATATCAGGGTCCGCCATCACGATCAGCGGTTCGGCGCCGGGCTGCCAGCTCTCGATGCTCTCCAGATTGCCGCCGAGCGAGGAACTGCCGAAGAATAGGTTGGACGTCTTGATGCTGAAGGGATCGCGCACGGGCGTCGTCGGCGCGGTGGTCCGCTTGAGAGCCTCGAGCGGCGCGGTCGCGAGCGCGCGCGCGGCGTCGCTGGCCCGCGGTGAATTGGAGTATTGCGGCAGCGGCGGCGCGCGCAGCGCCTCCTGAAGCTCGGGATCGAGCGCGGCCGCGGATTCCGGCGACATCGCCTGCGGCAGCGCGGCCGTCTTGGCGCCGAACACCGAACTGTTAGACGTCGCAGGGTCTTGCTGCGCCGGTGCCGCAGCCGGCGCGACCGTCTCGGGAGTCTCGGTCGGCGCAATGGTCGTGAGGCGATCACCCTTCATCGAGCGATCAACCTTGGGGAAGTCGGAAGCCTGGTAGCGCGGCGCAGCCTGCAGCGCCGGATTGCGGCTGATTGCGCCGGTGACGTCGCGGCCATCGAGGCTTGCGAGGCGAACCATCGCGCTCTGCGGGACCGAGGTGCCGATGGGGCGGGAAAAACTGTAGGTGGCAAGCTGGATGGAGGACGCCGCGGAGAACACCTGCTTCTGCCAACGCTCGGCGACGCCGGGTTGGCGCGCCAGCAGCGAGGCAATATCCTGATAGCCGGTCTCTCTCGGCATCAATGCGAAGATGCAGAGACCGATGCCGAAGGACGCGAACCGCGCGCCCTTCGGATGGTTACGCAACACAGACATCGATACGCTCACGCTACGCTTACGCCAGAAAAATCGAACCGCAGTACATCCGTGCAATTCGATCTTTCTCGTAAGTATCCAATTTAGGTTGCCGGGGCGTTAATCGGCGTTGCGCGTGCGGCACACTCAAGCGAGCGAAGGTGTTTTCACGGGGTGATCGCGCAGGCTGGTAAACGCGTCGTCACGTGAAGCGGTAAACAAGAGGTCAACGCGAATGGTGAAGGAACTCTTGCTCGCGCGTATCATTACGGGACGTCGAGAGTTCCGCTTGGTGAGGCTTGCGCGAGTCGGTTCACATAACCGGGTCGTGCCCCGCGACGGCGCGGCGCGCGTATGGCGCTCGCAATCAGCGACGCCCAAAAGAAAAGAGGCGGAGCTTTGCCCCGCCTCTTCGCATTCAACGTTCAATCGTCGCTTACGCCTGGCTCGCGACTGCCTTGCCGAGCGCGGCTTGCGCGGCGGCAAGGCGGGCGATCGGCACCCGGTAGGGTGAGCAGGAGACGTAGTCGAGGCCGATATTGTGGCAGAAGGCGACCGAGGCCGGATCGCCACCGTGCTCGCCGCAGATGCCGACCTTGAGCTTCGGACGCGTCTTGCGGCCGCGCGCCACGCCGATCTTGACGAGCTCGCCGACACCTTCCTGGTCGAGCGCGACGAAGGGATCGATCGGGAGAATGCCCTTGGACACGTAGGTGCCGAGGAAGCTCGCGGCATCGTCGCGGCTGATGCCGTAGGTGGTCTGCGTCAGATCGTTGGTGCCAAACGAGAAGAACTCGGCGCTCTCCGCGATCTCCGCCGCGAGCAGACAGGCGCGCGGCAGCTCGATCATGGTACCGACCTGATAGGCGAGCTTGGTGTTGGTGTCGCGCATCACCGCCTGTGCGGTGGCATCGATGCGCGCCTTGACGAGATCGAGCTCCATCTTGGTGGCGATCAGCGGCACCATCACCTCGAGACCCACGGCCTTGCCGGTGCGCTTCTCGGCCTCGACCGCGGCCTCGAAGATCGCGCGTGCCTGCATCTCGGCGATCTCCGGGTAAGCGATCGCGATACGGCAGCCGCGGAAGCCGAGCATCGGATTGAACTCCGAGAGCTCGCGGGCACGGTCGGCGAGGCGCCGCGGGTCGGTGTTCATGGCGCGCGCCACTTCCTCGACCTCGGCATGGGTATGCGGCAGGAACTCGTGCAGCGGCGGATCGAGCAGGCGGATCGTGACGGGCAGGCCCTTCATGATCTCGAACAGCTCGACGAAGTCGGCGCGCTGCATCGGCAGGAGCTTTGCGAGCGCGGCGCGGCGCGACTGCTCGTCCTCGGAGAGGATCATCTCGCGCACCGTGCGGATGCGGGTCTCTTCGAAGAACATATGCTCGGTGCGGCAAAGGCCGATGCCTTCGGCGCCGAACTTGATCGCGGTGCGGGCGTCCTCCGGCGTATCTCCGTTGACGCGGACGCCAATCTTGCGGACTTGGTCGGCCCATTTCATCAGCGTGCCGAACTCGCCGGACAGCTCCGGCTCGATCATCGGCATGCGGCCGGCGAGCACCTGGCCGAGCGATCCGTCGATGGTGATGACGTCGCCGGTCTTGAAGGTGCGCGAGCCGATGCTCATGGTGCCGCGGCCGTAATCGACGCGAATGGTGCCGCAGCCGGAGACGCAGGGCTTGCCCATGCCGCGCGCGACGACCGCTGCGTGCGAGGTCATGCCGCCGCGGGTGGTCAAGATGCCTTCGGCGGCATGCATGCCGTGGATGTCTTCCGGGCTGGTCTCGATACGGACCAAAATGACCTTGCGGCCGTCGGCCTGAAGCTTGGCCGCCTCATCAGAGGAGAACACGATCTCGCCGGAGGCAGCACCTGGCGAAGCCGGCAGGCCGGTCGCGATGACATCGCGCTTGGCGCCGGGATCGATGGCCGGATGCAGCAACTGGTCGAGCGAAGCGGGATCGATCCGCATCACCGCTTCCTGCTTGGTGATCAGGCCTTCATTGGCGAGCTCGACCGCGATGCGCAGTGCCGCCTTCGCGGTGCGCTTGCCGCCGCGGGTCTGGAGCATCCAGAGCTTGCCCTGCTCGACCGTGAACTCCATGTCCTGCATGTCGCGGTAGTGCTTCTCGAGCAGCGTGTAGATCCGCGTCAGCTCCTTGAAGGCCTCCGGCATCGCCGCTTCCATCGACGCCTTGTCGGAGCCGGATTCTTTCCGCGCTTCCTCGGTGATGTCCTGCGGCGTGCGGATGCCCGCCACCACGTCCTCGCCCTGCGCGTTGATCAGGAACTCGCCGTAAAGCTTGCTCTCGCCGGTCGAGGGATTGCGGGTGAAGGCAACGCCGGTCGCCGAGGTCTCGCCCATGTTGCCGAACACCATGGCCTGCACGTTGACCGCGGTACCCCAGGATTCCGGAATGTCGTGCAGCTTGCGGTAGGTCACCGCGCGCGCGTTCATCCAGGATGAGAACACCGCACCGATCGCGCCCCAGAGTTGGTCGTGCGGGTCCTGCGGGAAGTCCTTGCCGGTCTCGCGCGCGACCGCATCCTTGTACTTGCCGACCAGCTCGACCCAGTCATCGGCGCTGAGGTCGGTGTCGAGAGTGTAGCCCTGGCCGTCCTTGAAGGTGTCGAGGATTTCCTCGAAGTGATGATGCTCGAAGCCGAGCACCACGTCGGAATACATCGTGATGAAGCGGCGATAGCTGTCATAGGCGAAGCGGCGATCGCCCGACAATTCCGCCAGCGCTTCCACGGTCTGGTCGTTCAGGCCAAGGTTCAGCACGGTGTCCATCATGCCCGGCATCGAGGCGCGCGCGCCGGAGCGGACGGAAACGAGCAGCGGGTTCTTGGTGTCGCCGAACACCTTGCCGGTGATCTTGCCGACGTAGTCGAGCGCCTTCTCGACCTGCGCCTGCAATTCCTTCGGATAGGATTTGTCGTGAGCGTAGAAGTAGGTGCAGACCGATGTCGGGATGGTGAAGCCCGGAGGCACCGGCAGACCGAGATTGGCCATCTCGGCGAGGTTCGCGCCCTTGCCACCGAGCAGGTCGCGCATCTCCGTGCGGCCCTCGGCCTTGCCGTCACCGAACGTGTAGACCCATTTGCCGGCCTTGCCCGCGACCGGCGACACCTTGACCGCAGCGGCCTTCTTCGGCGCAGGCTTCGCAGCGACCTTCGGCAGAGCCGCCTTGGTCACAGCCTTCGCGGCGGGCTTGGCGGAAGCCTTTGCGGTCGGCTTGGCAGCAACTTTGGGCGCGCTCTTGGCAAGCGCCTTGCGGGCCGGCGGAGCGGCCTTTGCCTTGGCGGAAGACTTTGATTTCGCTGCAGTTTTATTGGGCTTCGAGGCGGCTTTGGCCATAGCTTGCACACAACCTGCGAGAGGAATGGGATTTCGCGGGCCTTACACCATTTTGAACGGGCCCGCGCAAGTCAGACAGTTCCGGAAAGTGAACTCCTAGAGGTGGAGCCATTTCAGGAGCCCGAGCCCGATCGCACCGTTCACTATGAGGAAGATCGCAACGATCAGATTGAGCAGTCTCGGCATGATCAGGATGAGCACACCCGCAATCAACGACAGGATCGGCGAAATGTGGGCGACGGTGATGTGCATGAACTATCTTTCTGTCGAGGTGGAGCGAATCGCGGGCGGATCATAGCCCTCCGGGTTCCGCGAGTAGAGACGCACAAGGCGCGATGCGAGTTCCGTCTCCCACGAAAACTGCCCGAAATTGCCGCGAATACGGCAGGGCTTGTCCCGGAACATTGGCAAGGGTGCGTGCATTGGCCAACGGTCGCGTCCTTGGCGCGTCCGAACATCACGTCGAAGGAGTTGTCCATGCGGAACAGGATTCTTGCCCTTGCCGTGCTTGCAGCCGCGACCGGCTCGCCTCTTGCAGCGCAGGCGCAAAGCGGTGTCACCGTCGGACGCGCGCCAGTCGTGGTCGAGAGCGGCCCGACGATTGCGGTCGAACAGCGGCCGGCTTTCCGCGACTATGTCGTCGAGCAGCGTGTGCCGGCCTTCAGCATTCCGGATCGTATCGTCGTCGGCACCACCTTACCCGAGGCAGGCGTCACCTATTATGATGTGCCGCAACGCTTCGGCGCCACCACCTATCGCTACACTGTCGTGAACGGTGAGACCGTGCTGGTCGAGCCCCGCTCGCGCCGCATCGTGGAAGTGCTGAACTGACATCGCCTACTGACATCGACTAGGTGTCCGGCGCGTCACATCAGGCTGGCGCGAGCAGTTAAGCGGACATCGGCCCCGCCCGGTCTTCCCCCCGCCGGGCGGGGCATTTTTTTCGCCGTCATTCCGGGGCGCGCCACTCGGCGCGAGCCCGGAATGACATCGGCGTACGCCTCGCGAGCGCGCCTCAATCCTGGATCTTCGAGAAATCCGCCACCGCGCGCGTGGCGCTGCGGATTTCGTTGAGCAGCTTCAGGCGGTTCTCGCGCACTTTCTGATCATCGTCGTTGACGCGGACTTTTTCGAAGAACGCATCGACCGGCGGACGCAATTTCGCCATTGCGGTCATGGCGGCGGCAAAGTCTTCCTTGGCGACGGCGGCACTCGCTTCCGCCTGTACCTCGCCGATCGCCTTCGCCAAAGCCTTCTCCTCGTCGAGGCTGTAGAGCGCAGCCGCGGGCGCGCCGTCGAACGCGCGCTTGTCCTTCTTCTCCTCGATACCGAGGATATTGCTCGCGCGCTTGATGCCCGCGAGCAGGTTCTTGCCGTCGTCGGTCTCGAGGAACCTTCCGAGTGCTTCGACGCGGCGGATGATCATCAGGAGATCGTCCTGGCCGCCGAGCGCGAACACGGCATCGACGAGATCGTGACGCGCGCCCTGCTCGCGGAGCTGTGGCTTGAGACGGTCGGCGAAGAAAACGAGGAGATCGCTGGGGAGCTTCTGCGCGTCGACAGGCTGCACGGACAAGCCGGCGAGCGCCGATGCAGCCACCTTCGTCAACGACAGCCGAAGCGCGTTATCGGCAATCAGCCTGATCACGCCGAGAGCCGCACGGCGCAGCGCATACGGGTCCTTGCTGCCCGTCGGCTTCTCATCAATCGCCCAGAATCCAACCAGCGTATCGATCTTGTCCGCCAGTGCCACCGCGACGCTGACCGGATCAGTCGGCACGCGATCCGTGGGGCCCTGCGGCTTGTAGTGCTCCTCGCAGGCCGCAGCGACGGACGCGTCCTCGCCCTGGGCCAGTGCGTAGTACTTGCCCATCAGGCCTTGCACCTCTGGGAATTCGCCGACGACTTCAGTCAACAAATCGGCCTTGGCGAGGTGCGCGGCACGTTTTGTCTTCTCGACATCGGCATGGACCAGCGGGGCGATCTCGGCAGCCAGACGCTCGATCCGCTTGATGCGTTCCGCCTGCGTACCAAGCTTCTCATGGAACACGATCTGCTCGAACTTCGGCAGTCGCTCCGCGAGCTTCGTCTTCAGGTCCGTCTCGTAAAAGAACTTCGCATCGCTCAGCCGTGCACGGATCACGCGCTCGTTGCCGGCGATGATGGTCTTGCCGCCGTCGGTGGCCTCGATATTGGCGACCAGGATGAACTTGTTGGCGAGCTTGCCCGTTTTGGGATCACTGACCACGAAGCACTTCTGGTTGTTGCGGATGGTGGCGCGGATCACCTCTGCCGGCGTTGCCAGAAATTCCGGCTCGAACGAACCCATCAGCACGACCGGCCATTCGACGAGACCGGCGACCTCGTCGAGCAGGTTCTGGTCTTCGACCAGCTCGAAGCCTTGTGCAAACGCAAGTTGCTTGGCGTCGGTGAGGATCGCGTCCTTGCGGCGCTCGGGGTCGAGCACGACCTTGGCGTCGAGCAGTTTGGCTTCGTAATCCTCGAAACGGCGAACCGAAATCGCGGACGGTGCCAGGAAGCGATGGCCGTACGTCGTCTGGCCCGTCGCGATGCCGTCGACCTCGAACTTCACGACATCCGGCTCTTCGGTCTCCGGCCCGAACGTCGCGGTGATCGCGTGCAGTGGGCGCACCCAGCTCAGCGATCCCGGCTTGCCCGAGCGCGCGCCCCAGCGCATCGATTTCGGCCAAGGGAAGGTGCGGATGATCACGGGCAGGATCTCCGCGAGCACGTCGATCGCGTCGCGACCGGGCTTCTCGATCAGCCCGATGTAGAAATCGCCCTTAGGATCGCGCTGGATCTTGGCTTCGTCCAATGACTTCAAGCCCGTTGCTTTCAGAAAGCCCTGCACCGCTGCATCGGGCGCACCGACCTTCGGTCCGCGGCGTTCGGTCTTCAGGTCCGGCTGGCGCGCGGGGATGCCGTGCACGGTGAGCGCGAGGCGGCGCGGTGTCGCGAACGCCTTCGCGCCTTCGTAAACGAGACCTTCGGCGACGAGCTTGTCGGTCACCAGGCGGCGCAGATCGTCGGCCGCCTTGGCCTGCATGCGCGCGGGGATTTCTTCCGAGAAAAGTTCAAGCAAAAGATCGGGCATCAGGCCGCTCCGCCCGCTTCAGTATGGATCCAGGCCTCGCCGCAGGCTTTTGCCAATTCGCGCACGCGAAGAATGTAGCTTTGCCGCTCCGTCACCGAGATCACACCGCGGGCGTCGAGCAGGTTGAAGACGTGGCTGGCCTTGATGCACTGGTCGTAAGCCGGAAGCGCCATCAGATGCGCCTCGCGCTTATCGTCCTTCCAGCCGGCGTCGAGATATTTCCGGCAGGCCGCTTCGGCCATCTTGAACTGCTCGAACAGCATCGCGGTGTCGGCAACTTCAAAATTGTGCTTCGAATACTCCCGCTCGGCCTGCAGGAAGACGTCGCCATAGGTAACCTTGGCATCGCCGTCGCGGCCGTTGAAGTTGAGGTCGTAGACGCGGTCGACGCCCTGCACATACATCGCGAGGCGCTCCAGCCCGTAGGTGAGCTCGCCTGCCACCGGCGCGCATTCGAAACCCGCCACCTGCTGGAAATAGGTGAACTGGCTCACCTCCATGCCGTCGCACCAGCACTCCCACCCGAGACCCCAGGCGCCCAGCGTCGGGCTCTCCCAATCGTCCTCGACGAAACGGATGTCGTGCAGGGCGGAATCGATGCCGATCGCGGCGAGCGACTTCAGGTACAGCTCCTGAAGGTTCGGCGGCGACGGCTTCATGATCACCTGGAACTGGTAGTAGTGCTGCATCCGGTTCGGATTCTCGCCGTAGCGGCCATCCTTTGGCCGGCGCGAGGGCTGCACGTAGGCCGCGTTCCAGGGCTTTGGCCCGAGCGCGCGCAGTGTGGTCGCCGGATGGAAGGTGCCCGCGCCCATCTCCATGTCGTAAGGCTGCAGGATCACGCAGCCCTGCTCGGCCCAGAACCGCTGGAGCGCGAGGATGAAGCCCTGGAACGAGCGTTCCGGGCGCATATGGGCGGGCAATGAGGCGTCCATCGTCAGATCAGGCTCTCGCGGGGGTTTGAATCGCGCGGACCGTATCGACGGAGGGGGTGGGAATCAAGGCAAAGGGGGCCGTACTCCGTCATGGCCGGGCTTGTCCCGGCCATCCACGGTCTTGTCGCCGAATGCAGAACGTGATGCCCGAGACAGGCAGGGCCTGACTGTAACTAGCCCGGCCGGTACGCTCCGGTCACGGGGTCACGCTTCAGTTTCTGGATATCCGCCGTATGGGCGGCTTCGGCGACGCGCGACGGGCGCATCTCATCCAGCTCCTGGTTGATCTTGACGGCGGTCTTGTAGGCCCAGCGGACCACGGCAAGCCCACCCAGCACGCCCGCGAAAGCGACGAACGGCGGCATCGGTCGTTCCTTGTCTAGTGCTCAGCCCCCACACGCATTCTTGCGCAGACCGGCCCGCGCCGCAATTGGCTCGGGCCGGACCAAATGGCGCGGGAAGGCGCCGCCTAGAACCCGAATTTAGCCCAGATCGCCCGCGTTTCGACCGCCGAGATCAGCTCGTCCGGCAAGCCGGCCATCGATTCCATGGCCAAAAGCTGCCCTGCGCCCGGGGATTTCCGGCCCAGAAGGCCGGAGAGCAGCCCGGTCGGCTGGGCAATCACGGGCATGAGAACCTTCTCGCCGTAGCGGGCACGAAGAGTTGAGCGGATATCCCCGATGCTGTCGGCGAGCCCCAGCGCGACCGAACTCTCGCCGGCCCAGTATTCGCCCGTGAACAGGGTGTCGTCCGCGCCTTTGAGGCGCGCACCGCGACTCTCCTTCACCAGCGCAATGAAGATCTGGTGGATCTCGCGCTGAAGCGCCTTGAGCTTGGCGACGTCGTCGGGATTCTCTGGCAGGAACGGATCGAGCATCGCCTTGTGCTCGCCGGCGGTGTAGAGCCGCCGCTCGATGCCGAGCCGCTTGATCGCCTCCTGGAAACCGAAGCTGCCGCCGACCACGCCGATCGAGCCGAGGATCGAAGAGGGATCGCAGATGATCTCGTCGCCGGCGCAGGCGATCATGTAGCCGCCGGAGGCCGCGACATCCTCGACGAACACCAGCACTGGCAGTTTCTTCTCCGCCGCGAGCTGCTTGATCCGCAGGTAGATCTGGCGCGACTGCACCGGCGAGCCGCCGGGCGAGTTGATCACCAGCGCCACCGCCTTGGCGTGCCGATACGAGAACGCGCGCTCCAGCACTTTGGCGACGCCAGCGAGCGTCATGCCCGGGCGCAGCGGGGTTACCGCCCCGATCACCCCAGACAGCCGCACCACCGGTACGACGGCGGTGCCGGGGCGGAAGCGTGCCGGCAGATATTGCATGAGCTTGTCGGCCAGGCCGGAACTCTCACGATCATTCAATTGTTCGGCCATGCCGTTACCTCTGATTAACCAATTTTTATCACGCGACTGTCATTGGAAGTGCCTGGAACGTGTTTTGCAGATTTCCGGTTGGGAGGCTGCAATGAGCCAGCGGAGAACACCATGAAAATCTATCTGCTCATGTTGCTGATCGGTGCGCTGTTCATGGCGATCCGCCTGACGTCTCCGCAAGAGCAGCAGCCGGACTCGCTGCCGCAGTAAGCCGTCACGGTTCCACCAGCGGCAAGGCCGCTCTCCCCTCCAGAATCTCGACCAGTTTTGTCTTGGACGCGCCTGACTCGTCGTTGAGCATGAGACCCGGCAGCAATCGCGTCGGAGCCCGGCTCCCTTTGACCGCACGCACCAGCACGCGGATCGCAGGCTGCCCCGCCTCGCCGTGAACCGGCAGGATCGCGATGCTGCCGAAGCCGCGCGACAGCGCCGCCAGGACATCGGCGATTCCATCTGCGCGCCAGATCAGGGTCAGCGCGCCATTCGATCGGAGGATGCGCCGCGCTGCATGCACCCACGCATGCAAGGTCTCCTCCGTTGCCACATGCGCAGTGTGACGCGCCTGATCCGGCGAGCCGCGATGCCGGGCCGGGTCATTGAATGGCGGGTTCATCAGCACGACGTCGACGCTATCGGGCGACAGCCCGTTTGCCGCAAAGACCTGCGCGTCGGCCATGACATCGAGCACAACGGTCTCGGCGGCAAGCGCATTCGCTGCGGCATTGGCGCGCGCCAGCGCGGCGAGTTCCGGATCAATCTCGACCAGACTCAGTCCGATACCGGGGACGCGCCGGGCCAACGCCAGCCCGGCCGTGCCGATGCCGGCGCCGAAATCGACCACGCGGTCCCCGGAGCGGGCCCCGGTCGCCGCCGCAAGCAGGATCGCGTCGTGCCCCGCGCGGTGACCACTCCGCTTCTGCTTCAGGCGCAGCTGGCCGCCGAGAAAAGCGTCCTCGGTGATATCTACGGCCTCACTCATCGCCGCGCAGTTCGTGACTGAGACCCGCTTCGGTCAGCAACTCCCGCGCCTCCTGGGCGTCGTCCTCATGAACCAGGATCCGCCGCGGCAAAATGCCAAGCGAGCCCTCGATGATGCTCATGTTCTGGTCCAGCACCAGGTGATGAATATTGGCGCCGTCGAGCAGCGCGCCGATTGCCGACACCAGCACCATATCGTTGGTCCGAACCAGTTCACGCAAAACGTGGGTTTCCTTGCTTCGAAGGGGCTAAAGCGGCAAATGTCAATGGTTCCGCGGGCCTTGCCGCATCCGCCGCCAGTTTCTATTGTCTTTCCGTCAGAATAGCCCTTCCGGGGCAAATATTGGAGACCGGCGTGGCCGTCATCGTACCTTTCGAAACTCCCGGCGCGTCGATCGAAGAGCTGGTTGCCCTTGTCGCCCCTGACATGGAGCGCGTCAACGCCACGATCCTGTCGCGAACCGGTTCGGACGTGACCATGATCCCGGAGGTTGCCAACCACCTGATCTCCTCCGGCGGCAAGCGGCTCCGGCCGATGCTGACGCTCGCCATGGCAAACCTCGCCGGCTACGCCGGCGACGGCCATATCAAGCTGGCGGCCAGCGTCGAGTTCATGCATACCGCCACGCTCCTGCACGACGACGTCGTCGACGAGAGCGAGCTGCGCCGTGGCAAACTGTCGGCGCGCATGCTCTGGGGCAACGAGGCGAGCGTGCTGGTCGGCGACTTCCTGCTCGGCCAGGCCTTCCGCATGATGGTCGAGGTCGGCTCGCTCCGCGCGCTCGACATCCTCTCCGCGGCCGCTGCCACGATCGCCGAGGGTGAGGTGATGCAGCTTGCCGCCGCCAAGAACACCGCGACCACCGAGGACGAATATCTCGCGGTGATCCGCGGCAAGACAGCCGAGCTTTTTGCCGCAGCCTGCGAGGTCGGTCCCGTGATCGCCAATCGCCCGAAGGCGGAGCAAACCGCCTGCCGCTCGGTCGGCATGAATCTCGGCATCGCCTTCCAGCTTGTCGACGACGTGCTGGACTACGGCGGCAAGAGCGCCAAGCTCGGCAAGAACACCGGCGACGATTTCCGCGAGGGCAAGATCACCTTGCCGGTGGTGCTCGCCTTCCGCCGCGGCAACGACACCGAGCGCGCCTTCTGGATCAAGGCGCTCGAGCGCGGCGAGATCGGCGATAGCGACCTCGATCACGCCATCGGTCTGATGAACAAGCACCGCGCGCTCGAGGACACAATCAGCCGCGCGCACCACTACGGTGCCATGGCCGTGGACGCCCTGGCGCTGTTCCCGTCGTCGCCGATGAAGAGCGCGCTTGAGCAGGTGGTGGCGTTCTGCCTGGCGCGGTCGCACTAGAGCGTACGTTTCCGCCTCGCCGCCTACGTGCGCTGCAATTGGCCCACCATCTCCCGCGCAGTGACGGGGAGCTGACCGTCGTATACACGGCACTCGTGTCCCGGACACGCTGCAGCATGAAACGCTGCTGCGCGGAGCCGAGACCCACGCAACACCCGGCGATCGGCAACATGGGCCCCGGCTCTGCAGCGCACCGCTGAAGAAGCGCTGCGTCCGGGGCGCGAGCGGTTATCCGGCCGCATACCGTCCTCTCCACGCGCCCCGTCACCGCCTGCGCCGCCGGCGTGCAGGCGATCGGCGATGCCGCGCGCGTGATCCGTGCAGGCGAAGCCGATATCGCGATCTGCGGCGGCGCCGAGGCCTGCATCGACATTGTCAGCCTCGGCGGCTTTGCCGCAGCGCGCGCTATCGGGCGGCTTCAACGACGAACCAGCACGCGCCTCGCGCCCGTTCGATCGCGACCGCGATGGCTTCGTCATGGGCGAAGGCGCCGGCATTCTCGTCATCGAGGAGCTGGACCATGCACGCGCCCGTGGCGCCACGCCGATTGCAGAGCTGATCGGATACGGCACGACGGCGGACGCCTATCACATGACATCGGGTCCGCCGGATGGTGACGGCGCCCGCCGCGCCATGGAGATCGCGCTCCGGCAGGCGAGCCTCGCGCCCGGGGATCTGCAGCACCTGAACGCCCATGCGACATCGACGCCGGCGGACGACGAGAGCGAGCTTGGCGCCATCGCCGCGCTGTTCGGCCGTAACCGCGGCATCGCCGTCAGCGCGACCAAATCGGCCACCGGTCATCTGCTCGGCGCCGCCGGCGGCCTTGAGGCGATCTTCACCGTGCTCGCCTTGCGCGACCAGATCGCGCCGCCGACGCTCAATCTCGAAAATCCCGATGCGGGCGCCGATGGCATCGACATCGTCGCCGGCAGCGCGCGGCCGATGCCGATGCAACACGCGATCTCCAACGGTTTTGGCTTCGGCGGCGTGAACGCCGGCGTGATCTTCCGCCGCATGGATTAAACAACGGGCCCTTCGAGCCAGAAGACTTGCAATCGCGGCCCGCTCCGTTACGAAAACAGGATGATCGAAACAAATTTCTGGCTGTTCCTGGCCGCAGCCTGTCTCATTGCCGCCGTTCCCGGTCCCGGCATCTTCTACGTCGCGGCGCGGACCCTGTCGGAGGGACGTGCCAGCGGTTTTGCGTCGACGGCGGGCACGGCACTGGGCGGGCTGGTTCATGTCGTCGCGGGCAGCCTCGGGATCTCCGCAATCATCCTTGCGAGCGCCGAATTGTTTGCAGCCGTCAAATTGATCGGCGCGCTCTATCTGGTCTGGCTCGGCATCAAGACGTTCCGCAACGCCGGCCGCGCATTGTCCCTCGCGAGCGAGCCGGCCGGTGACACGCGCGCGTTCCGCGACGGCGTGCTGGTCGAGGCGCTGAACCCGAAGACCGCCGCGTTCTTCCTCGCCTTCATTCCACAATTCCTCGATCCCGCGGGATCGAATCCCACGCTGCAGTTCATCATGCTCGGCTCAATTTCGGTGGCGTTGAACACGCTCGCCGATATCGTCGTCGTGCTGATGGCCTCAGCAACTCGCACGCAGCTGATTGGGCGGCCGCATCTGATGCGGCGTCTGACGCAAGGCTCCGGCGTCTTCATCGCCGGCCTCGGCCTGTCGCTGGCACTCGTGCGGCGGCCCGCGAATGGATAGCGCTCCGATGCTCGCCCCGCAAAGCCGCTTCTACGAGTCGCATGGTCTGCGGCTGCATTACGCCGATTGGGGCAATGAACGCGCGCCGCCTCTGATCCTGGTCCACGGCGGCCGCGACCACTGCCGGAGCTGGGATGTCATCGCCCGCTCGCTGCAGCCGCATTTTCATGTGGTTGCGCCCGACCTGCGCGGTCACGGCGATTCCGACTGGACCAGAGGCGGCAGCTACGCCCTGACCGAATATGTCTACGATCTCAGCCAGCTCCTCCGTATCATCGCAGCGCCAGACGTGACTCTCATCGGCCATTCGATGGGCGGCATGGTGAGCCTGATCTTTTCGGGCGCATTCCCCGAGCAGGTCTCGAAGCTGGTCGTGCTTGACGGCGTGACCATGCTGCCGGACACGCCGAAGCCGCCGGCGCATGAGCGCATCGGCAAATGGGTGACCCAGCTCGACAAGCTGCACGACCGCACGCCACGCCGCTATGCAACCCTCGCAGACGCGGCCGCACAGATGGTGCTGCATAACAAGCGGCTGTCCCGCGATCTCGCGCTGCATCTCGCCACGCACGGCGCGCGGCAGAACGAGGACGGCACCTATAGCTGGAAGTTCGATCCCTATCAGCGCGTTTCGGCGCCGCACCGGCTCTGGCCGGACGATCACGTCGCGCTTTGGTCGCGCATCGCCTGCCCGACCCTGCTGCTCAACGCCGGCGAGAGCTTCCTCGCCGGTGCCAGAGCAGCAGGCCTGGAGCGGTATTTCCAGAACGCGCGGGTCGAGACCATCTCAGGCGCGGGGCACTGGCTGCAGCACGACAAGCCGGACGAGGTGTTGGGCGAGATCCGAAATTTTCTCGGGCTGGCTGAGGACGGCAGCGGGTAGTTCGACTGCAGTAGCTGCCGGAGGGTGGGCAGAGCGAAGCGTGCCGACGCGGTGGCACCGTATCAGAAATGTCGTGGGCACGGCGCGAGCGCGCCTTTGCCCAACGACGACACCGTCTTCGCGGAAGCAGCTAGCTCAGCGTCCCCGCATGCACCCACCAGCCGGGATGATCGCGCCGGATTCTTTCGGCCGCGGCATGCGCATCGGCGGGCGAGCCGAAGATTGCGAAGCACGTCGCGCCCGAGCCGGACATGCGCGCGAGCTTGACGCCGGCCGAGGAGCGCAAGGCTTCCAGCATCTCGCCGATCACGGGTTCGATGCGCAGCGCAGGCGCTTCGAGATCGTTGGGGACACGTTCGAGAACTTCAACCCAATCGGCGATCGACCCGCCCTCCTCCGGCCAGGCCGGAGCCCGGAGGACCGAGGTGGCGCCGACCAGGAGCTCGCCGTTGCGCAGGCCAAGCTCCTGGAACACGTCCTTGGTCGCCACAGGCACGCGCGGATTGACCATCACGCATGGCATGGTCGGCAGTGCGAGCGGCAGCAGCTGCTCGCCGACGCCGGTCATGTCGCAGGCGCGCGAGAGCAGGCACACCGGCACGTCGGCGCCGGTCGCGAGCGCGACCCTCTGCAAGCGCGGATCGTCGAGCGACAGATTGTTGAGACGCGCCAGGAGCCGCAGCGCCGCTGCGGCATCAGCCGAGCCGCCGCCGATGCCGGCGGCAACCGGCAGCACCTTGTCGAGCGCGAAGGCGCCGAGCTTCAGGTTCGGCACTGCGTCAGTCAGCAGCTTGGCCGCCTTGACGACGAGATTGTCCGCGGTATCGCCGCAAGCCGCGGCGAGCGGTCCGGTGGTGGTGAGCTTCAGCTCGCCGCCCGGCTCAAGCGTCAGCCGGTCGGCGCAATCGGCAAACGCGACCACGCTTTCGAGATCATGATAGCCGTCGGCACGGCGGCCGACGACGCGAAGGCTCAGGTTGACCTTCGCCCGTCCTTCTTCAATCAACGCCGGCATCGGCGATCAGCCCCCAGAACTCACTCAGATCAGCCGCCCTTGCCGTCGTCTTTCTTCTTGTCCGCCTGTGCAGCCGAAGAGTTCGAATCCTCGGTGAGACCGTTGGCGATCTTGGCTTCGATCTTCGGCAACTCCTCCGGCTCGGGCTTGAGATCGCGAGCGTGCGCCCACTGGAATTTGGCTTCCAGCGTGCGGCCGACCCGCCAATAGGCATCGCCGAGATGGTCGTTGATGGTCGGATCCTCGGGCTTGAGGTCGATGGCGCGCTCGAGGTTCTTCACCGCTTCTTCGTAGTTGCCGATGCGATAATAGGCCCAGCCGAGCGAGTCGACGATGTAGCCGTCGTCGGGACGCTGCTCGACGGCGCGCTTGATCATCTTCATGCCTTCGTCGAGGTTGATCCCCTGGTCGATCCAGGAATAGCCGAGATAGTTGAGGACGTGCGGCTGGTCGGGCTGCAGCTCGAGCGCCTTCTTCATGTCGGCCTCGGCCTTGGCCCACTGCTTGGAGCGCTCCTCGCAGATACCACGATAGTAGTACCAGACGCTGTTGGCCTTATCGTTGCCCGGTGTCAGCGCGTCGATGCCTTGCGAATAGGTCGCGCCACAGTCGCCGAACTTCTTGCGGCCGCGCTCGATATTACCGAGCGCCATGATCGCCTCGAGGTCCTTGGCATCCTCCGATGTAACGCCCTTGAGGATCTTGATCGCCTCCTCGGTGCGGTCGGCGGAATCCAGATCGATGGCAAGCTGGATCTGCGCATTGCGCTTGAGCGGCGAACTCGCCGGCACGCGCTCGTAGACCTTGATCGCCATCTGCGGCCGCTTCACCGACTCGTAGAGATCGGCGAGCGAGAGCAGCGCCAGCGGATGGGTCGGCTGGAGGTAAAGCGAGAGCTGGAGATAGACCAGTGCCAGGTCCTCGCCGCCGCGGCGGGTCAGCGTGGCGCCGATGCCGTAGAGCGCTTCGGCGGCGCCGGCCTGGGCGGAATCGACCAGCGGCGGCATTTTCTTGCCGGCCTTGGTCTCGCGCAGGCCTTCCTGGATCAGCGGATGGCGCGCGAGCTTCTTGTCGAACGCCTGGTAGACGGTGGTGGCGGCGGCCGAATCCTTGTTGCGCGACAGCCAGCGCGCATAGGCCTCGGTCACGCGCAGCATGGAATCGTCGAGCTTGTAGGCGCGCTCGAAACGGGTGCCGGCGTCCTTCTCCTTGCCCGCGAGTTCGAGGATCATGCCGGCGTGAAGGTCCTTGAACAGCGGGTACCATTCGGGACCTGCCAGCTTGTCGATGGTGGCGACACCACCCTTGGCGTCGCCCGCGCCATAGGCGGCCCAACCCGACAGCAGCGTTGCGACGAGATCGGTGATCGGACCGCGGATCGACTGGTTGATGTTGGTCTGCGCGGCCGCGTATTTCTTCACCTTGAGATCATGCACACCGACCACGAGACGCGCGACGCGATTGGTCTTGTCGATGGTGAGGATGCGCTCGGCGAGCTTGACCGCTTCGTCGATGTCGCCGTCGGCGACCGAGGAGATGAACGCGCGGTCGAGCAGCTCGTTGTTCTTGGGATCCGTGCGCAGCGCCGAACGGTAGAAGGCGGCGGCGGAAGCCGCGTCGCGCTCGACGCTGGCGTGGCGGGCGGCGAGATAGCTGCCGGCGGTGGTGAGCGACTTCAGATCATTTCGGGTCGGAAATTGCGCCGCCGTGTCGGACGGATGATCCGGCGTCTGCGCCAGGACCCTGCCCGGGACGGTCGCGAGCGCTGTGCCCATGAGGGCGATGGCGGCAACAGTCCAGCGGTTGAAACGATTTGAAAACATCAGGGCTCGCCTTGAGTTGGTAGTGCCTGGGTTTGCAGCAGAGGGCCGTATCGCATGCGAACGCGCCCGGTGGCATCGCGACCCGGAACCGTCGGGCCGACAATGCCGCTTTTGGCGCTCCGCCGCAAGGATTCGGGCCGGACGATCCCCTCCGCACGCCTTAAATCGGCCAAGAGCTGTCCCAAGACGCTGCCAGTATGGCCTTATCGTGGCCGCGACCGGTGGCCGCAGCCCGGTCCTCACGCGAACGTGCGTCGGATCACGCTCGCGATCAGATCAGGTTGCTTGGCCGGCTCTTACATCGCCTCATAGTTCGGGCCGCCGCCGCCCTCGGGAGGAACCCAGGTGATGTTACCGTTGGGATCCTTCACGTCGCAGGTTTTGCAGTGGACGCAATTCTGGGCGTTGATCTGGAAGCGCGGGCCGGTGCCCTCCTCGACCCATTCGTAGACGCCGGCCGGGCAATAGCGATTCGAAGGACCGGCATACACGTCGTGCTCGGAGGTCTTCTGCAGGTTCATGTCGGTGACCTTGAGATGGACCGGCTGGTCCTCCTCATGGTTGGTGTTGGACATGAACACCGAGGACAGCTTGTCGAACGAAATCTTGCCGTCCGGCTTCGGGTAGTTCTTGGGCGCGTGGCTCTTGGCCGGATCGAGCGTGGCGCGATCGGGCTTGGCGTGCGCCTGGGTGCCGAACAGCGAGCCGCCGAACAATGTGTTGCACCACATGTCGATGCCGCCCAGCGCAACGCCCAGCACCGTGCCGAACTTCGACCACAGCGGCTTGACGTTGCGGACCAGGAACAGATCCTTGCCGACCGACGACGAGCGCCACGCATTCTCGTATTCGACCAGTTCATCATTGGCGCGATTGGCCGCGAGCGCCGCCGCGGCATGTTCGGCCGCGAGCATGCCGGTGCCCATCGCATTGTGCACGCCCTTGATGCGCGGCACGTTGACGAAGCCAGCCGCGCAGCCGATCAGCGCGCCGCCGGGGAAGCTCAGCCTCGGCACCGACTGATAGCCGCCTTCGGTGATGGCGCGCGCGCCATAGGCCAGGCGCTTGGCGCCTTCAAAGGTGCCGCGGATCGAAGGATGGGTTTTGAAACGCTGGAACTCGTCGAACGGCGACAGATAGGGATCGTCGTAGTTCAGATGCACGACGAACCCGACGGCCACGAGATTGTCGTCGTAATGATAGAGGAACGAGCCGCCTCCGGTCTTCAGATCGAGCGGCCAGCCGAAGGAATGCTGGATCATGCCCTTCTGGTGCTTGGCGGGATCGATCTGCCAGACTTCCTTGAGGCCGATGCCGAACTTCGGCGGCTCGCTCTTGGAGTCCAGTGCGAACTTGGCGATGAGCTGCTTGGTCAGGCTGCCGCGAGCGCCTTCGGCGAACAGCGTGTACTTGCCGAGCAACTCCATGCCCCGGGTGAAGGAGTCCTTCGGCTTGCCGTCCCGGCCGATGCCCATGTCGCCCGTGGCAATGCCCTTGACGTTGCCGGCGTCATCATAGAGCACCTCGGCCGCAGCAAAGCCCGGATAGATTTCGACGCCGAGCGCTTCGGCCTTGCGCGCCAGCCAGCGGCAGACATTGCCGAGCGAGCCGATGTAGCAATGATGATTGTCCATCAGCGGCGGCATCATGAAGCCCGGCAGCTTGATCGCGCCGCCGGCCGTCATCCAATAGAAGCGATCGTCCTTCACCTGGGTTTTCAGCGGGCAGTCGGCATCCTCGCGCCAGTCGGGCACGAGCTTGTCGAGCCCGGCAGGATCGATCACCGCGCCGGAGAGAATGTGCGCACCGACCTCGGAGCCCTTCTCCACCACGACGACGTTGAGATCGGCATTGAGCTGCTTCAGCCGGATCGCGGCCGACAGGCCGGAGGGACCGGCGCCGACGATGACGACGTCGAATTCCATGGATTCGCGCGGGGGAAGTTCTTCGATGCTCATCTGATCTCAGCCCTTGAGACGGTTCCTTGGTCGTTTGCGCCCCCTTGTTTCCGATTTTTCCGGGTAGGACAACAGCGGAAATGCGTTCCGCTGGGATGCAAGGCAGCCTAAGATGAACTAATAGTCTGACTTCCCAAATGATCCCCGAGCCCGCACCCACCGTCCGAGAGCTTCTTGCCTTCTATCTGGAGGCCGGGGTCGATTGCGCGCTCGCGGAGGAACCGATCGACCGCCTGGCGGAATTGGACGCCCCGCCGCCGGCTCCGCGCGTGACGCCTCCCGTCGAAGCGCCCCGCCCTGTCGCCGCCCCCTCGACCCTGCGCGGCGAGGCCGCACCGGCCCCCGACATCGCGATCGCCTCCGCCCGCGAGGCCGCGCGCACGGCGCCGACCTTGGAAGCGCTGCGCGAACTGATGCAAAGCTTCGAGGGCTGCGCGCTGAAGCACACCGCGACGCGGCTGGTGTTCGCCGACGGCAATCCGCAGGCGCGCATCATGTTCGTCGGCGAAGCGCCGGGCCGCGACGAAGACATCGAGGGACTGCCCTTCGTCGGACGCAGCGGCAAGCTGCTCGATCTGATGATGGGAGCCATCGGCCTCAACCGCAGCACGGCCTACATCGCCAACGTGATTCCCTGGCGGCCGCCCGGCAACCGCACGCCGACGCCACAGGAGACGCAGATCTGCCTGCCCTTCATCCAGCGCCAGATCGAGCTGGTGAATCCCGACGTGCTGGTGACGCTCGGCAATCCCTCGACGCAGACGCTGCTGTCGACGCGCGAGGGCATCATGCGCACGCGCGGGCGCTGGTTCGACTACGACGCCGGCGGGCGCACCATCCGCGCGCTGCCGACGTTCCATCCGGCCTATCTGTTGCGCTCGCCGTCGTACAAACGACTGGCCTGGCAGGATCTGCGCGCGATCGCCAAGGTGCTGGCGCAAGGCGCGGCATAGCACCATGGGTGGCGTCATTCCGGGGCTCGCGAAGCGAGAGCCCGGAATTCATTCATCCACCAACTCTGCTGTTCGTTAGAATTCCGGGCTCGCGCCTGACGGCGCGCCCCGGAATGACGAGCTACGTCCCCTTCGGCCGCACGATGGCCCAGCCGACGCGCAGCAGCTGCTGGCGACCGGTCACCAGCCATTCGAAGGCGCGCGGCACTTCCGGCACGATGCCGGGAAAGCGCTTGAGGATGTCCGGCGGGGGCGTGCCGGCAGTATCGGAGGCGCGCCAGACCACGACGCCGCCTGTCTCGGCAAATTTCGTCTGGTTCATCCACGGCGTGCGCGCGGGGTCGGCATCGATGAAGAGATGCGGCCGGCCGGAATGCAGCGTGATCAGGCTGGCCAGCTGCGTCTCGCCGGCGACCGCGCGCAGGCGATGGTTGGTGCGACGGGCAAAGCTCTCGTCGAAGAAATCCGAGATCGCGCGCGCGGGCATCGAGGTCGCGATTTCGCCGGTGCCGGTCCAGGGCATCAACAGCACGGCGAGCACGACGCCCACGGCGGGCGCGACGACGGCCGCAGCCCACACCATGCGCAGCATGCGCGCGCGGCGCATCGCGATGAGGTCGCCGGCCGCGACGACCACGGCAAGCCCGGACAGGACCAGCAAGACACCGGCTCCGCCGACGACGGAGTCGAGCCCGAGCAGGCCGGAGATCAGCAGCGCGCCCAGCGCAGGCGCCAGCGCGAAGAAATAGACGAAGTTGCGCGCGAGCGGTTCGACCGGCGGCCGATAGATGATCGGCGGCTCCTCGCCCTTGCTGGCGAACAGGCCGGAGTTGAGGAAGGTCAGCGCGGGAATCGCGGCGGCACCGAGCACCAGGCCGGCGAGCAGCCAGGCCGCATGCAGAGCCCGGGCCTGCAGCTCCGCGACTTGCGGCAGGGCCGGCATCACCAGCGTCTCGGCGCGCATCAGCCAGACCGCATAGGGCAGCGCCAGCACCGCGACGACGATCAGCGCGAACAACGGATCGAGCGCGCGCAGCGTCCGACGGCCGCCGGCGGTTGACACCGCAAAAATGACGAGCAGCAGCAGCAGGAAGATCGCCGCGGGCGTCGTCAACAGCAACAGGCCGGCCTCGATCGACCAGGCGAACCAGGCATTGCCGCGACGCTGGCCGATGATCTGCCAGGAGTGAAGCAGCAGCAGCGCCCAGAGCGGCCGGGCCAGGACGAGGGGGCCGAAGTCGAGCGCCGAGGAGGAGAAGGCGAGCACCGTCATCGTCAAGAGCACGGCGAGTACCGCCTGCTGCGAGCCGACCACGGCACGGGACAGGTAGTAGAGCGTGATGAACGTCGCGATCTCGCAGAGCTCAGCCAGCACATAGACGCCGAACATGTGGCCACCGGCGGCGCGATAGGCGATGTCGGCGAGCCAGACCGGTAAGGGTGGGCCGAGATCGGTGCCGACCTGGTATTCGCGTCCGAAAGCCAGCAGCGTCGCGAGGCTGCCGGGCGGGCTGCGGTAGAACACCAGCGCGACGAACAGCCACATCCCGGCCTGTAGCAGCACGGCGATCCAGACGATCAGCCGCGGCCGGGCGCGAATGAGCTCGATGACCAGGGAGGTAAACCGCATGCAACGCCCGAAAGATGCAGCCAACCCGTCAGCCGGCCCTATTCGCTCACGACTGTTTTGATAGAGGGCGTTGCGCGTCGTGGCAACTTTGGTCTCCTCCCTGTCCCCGATCTTACGGGGAGCCACAGAGGCACGCACGACAGATCGTCATGGCCGGGCTTGACCCGGCCATCTACGTCTTTCTCTCGGCTCCACAAGACGTGGATGCCCGGGACAAGCCCGGGCATGACCATGTCGAAGCAGTCGTACTAGACCCTAAAGCCCTGCGGACGCGTCGACCTCGACGCTCGTTTCCACCTGCATCTGGACCGCGGTGCCCCCGAACAAATCCTGCACCGGCTCGACCGTCCACGGCATGTGCTTGGCACGCGCCGCCGCGACCGGAGCGAAGAAGCGGCGGTGGTGGACGGTGGGGCCGAGGCGGTTCAGCGCATCGAGGTGCTCGGGGACGCCGTAGCCCTTGTGCTGCTCGAAGCCGTAGCCGGGGCAGTCCTGTGCCAGCGCGCACATCAAGCGGTCGCGCGTGACCTTGGCGACGATGGAGGCCGCGGCGATCGACAGCACGATGCCGTCGCCGCCGATCACGGCTTCGCAGTCGCAAGGCGTGTCGAGCCGGTCGCGGCCGTCGACGAAGACGTGCCTCGGCGCCTCCGGCAGAGCCACGACCGCGCGCTTCAGCGCCCAGAGCGAGGCCCGCAAAATGTTGTCGCGATCGATCCGCGAGGGCGATGCGACGGCGACCGAGACCTGGGCCGTGGCGCAGATTTTGTCGAACAGTCTTTCGCGCTCCTCCGCGGTCAGACGCTTGGAATCGTCGATGCCGCGCGGGATCCGGTCGGGGTCGAGAATCACGGCCGCAGCCACCACGGGCCCGGCGAGCGGCCCGCGGCCGGCTTCGTCGCAGCCGGCGACCGGCCAGACGCCGCGCTTGATCAGCGCGCGCTCGCGGCGGAAGCTCGGGGAAGCGATCGCGATGATACTTTTTTTGCCCGCGCTCTTGCCGGCCGACACCTTGGGCGCAGGCGCTTTGCCGGCCCTGGCGGGTGCTGCTTTCTTCGCAGCGTCCCCGCCTGGCGCGTCTTTGGCCGGTGACTTGGCGGACTTGTTCCGAATCATGACCGGGATCGTGCGCAAGCGGCCCGGCCGGTGCAACCGGGAACCCCTCACAATACCCGCTATTCAGCCTGCCCTACTCCGCAAGATGCACCCGCCGGTCCTCGCCGACCTCGATGCCGGGTGCGACCACGACCTCCCATGGATGACCGTCGGGGTCGGCGAAATAACAGGAATAACCGCCGTAATCGGTCTCGTGCGCGGCCCTCACCGGTTTCGCCCCCTTGCTGAGGGCGAAGGCCAGCACGGCATCCACCTCTTCGCGCGTGGTGCAGTTCCAGGCGAGCGTCATACCCCGGAAGGCCGCCGGCCTTGGATCGTCCGACAGCCCGGCGTCGGCCGCAAGCTGATCCCAAGGATACAGCGCGAGCACCGGACCGCCGGCATCGTAGAACGCCACCGCCTCGCCAGTCGCCTTCAGCCGACGTGCAAATCCGAGGGCATCATAAAACGCAATGCTGGCGCGAATCGCTGATGCCGAGGGTGATGACGGTGAGCCGCGGCATTGGGGCCTCCAATTGCTTGCTCCTGCGACGGCTCTTCCACTTCCCGTTCAGAACAGGCTGAGCTGGTCGCCGTTCCGCTTCGGCCGGGCAAAATGATCCGTCGTCAGCTTCGAGCGCCGCTTGTTGAGCCCGAGCCTGTCGCAGGCGATCTCGAAGCGGCGGCCGATGGTCCAGGCCATCGGTCCGGTGCCCTTCATCCGCTCACCCCATTTCGCGTCGTAGTCGCGCCCACCGCGCATGTCGCGGATCAGCGTGAAGACGTGGCGGTAGCGGTCCGGATAGTTCGCCATCAGCCATTCGCGGAAGAGATCACGCACCTCCAGCGGCAGCCGCAGCAGCACATAGGAGGCTTCCTTGACGCCGGCATGAGCGGCGGCATCGAGGATGCGCTCGATCTCGGAATCGTTCAGCGCGGGAATCACGGGCGCGACCATCACGGTGGTCGGGATGCCGGCCTCCGAGAGCTGCTTCAGCGCCTCCAGCCGCTTCGGCGGCGTCGAGGCCCGCGGCTCCATGGTGCGCGCCAGCTTCGGATCGAGCGAGGTGACCGAGATCGCGACCTTGGCGAGGTTGCGCTTGGCCATGCGCGCGAGAATGTCGATGTCTCGCACCACCAGCGCCGATTTGGTCACGATGCCGACGGGATGGCCGGCACGCTCGAGAACCTCGAGGATGCCGCGCATGATCTTGCGCTCGCGCTCGATCGGTTGATAGGGATCGGTGTTGGTGCCGATCGCGATCATCCGCGGCTCATAGCCGGTCGCGGCGAGCTCTTTCTCGAGCAGCGCCGGCGCGTCGGGCTTGACGAACAGTTTTGACTCGAAGTCGAGCCCCGGCGACAGGCCGAGATAGGCATGGGTCGGCCGCGCAAAACAATAAACACAGCCGTGCTCGCAACCGCGATAGGGATTGATCGAACGGTCGAAGCCGATATCGGGGCTGTCGTTGCGGGTGATCACCTTGCGTGAGGTGTCGACCCCGACGCTGGTCTTGAACGGCGGCAGCTCTTCCAGGCTCTGCCAGCCGTCGTCGAAGGTGACGCGGGCCTCGGCCTCATAGCGGCCGCTGGCGTTGGACTGTGCGCCCCGCCCTCGCCTGCGCGCGCGGTCGATGGCAACGCCCAGTTCTGGAAAGTCAGAGTCCACACCCGCCGGCTCGGAGGGCGCCTTGACCGGCGGGTGCTTGAGAGCATGAGAGGATGCTGCTGGACTCATGAAGCCAACATAGCACGGCATCGGAACAAATCAAGAACACAAACGAAAAATGGGAAAACAACCCCATGCACAGTAGCCGCCCAAATTTCGGGCTCTGCCGGTTGACCTCACGCAACATGCCCGTCGCAATGATCTCGTTTGATGGCGGCCAGGGATCAATCGTCTCGGACCAATGTTGGTGACGATAGCCGGGGGTGAAGGTCAGCAGGAACATGACAAATCAAAAACAATCGGCCGCAGCAAGCAGCAACCTCGACCTCCTCGATCGCTACTGGCGCGCCGCGAACTACCTCTCCGTCGGGCAAATCTATTTGCTCGACAATCCGCTGCTGCGCGAGCCCTTGCGCGCCGAGCACATCAAGCCGCGCTTGCTTGGCCATTGGGGCACAACACCGGGCCTGAACTTCATCTACGCCCATCTCAACCGCGTCATCCGCGCACTCGATCTCAGCATGCTCTATGTCTGCGGTCCCGGCCATGGCGGGCCGGGCATGGTCGCCAACACCTATCTGGAAGGCAGTTACAGTGAGATCTATCCCGACATCTCGCGCGATGCGGACGGATTGCGCAAGCTGTTCAGACAGTTCTCCTTCCCCGGCGGCATTCCGAGCCACGCAGCGCCGGAAACGCCGGGCTCGATCCACGAGGGCGGTGAGCTCGGCTACGCGCTGGTGCATGCCTATGGCGCGGCGCTGGACAATCCCGATTTGATCGTCGCCTGCGTCGTCGGCGACGGCGAGGCTGAGACCGGCCCGCTGGCTGCGTCCTGGCACTCCAACAAGTTCCTCAACCCCGCCCATGACGGCGCAGTGCTGCCGATCCTGCATCTCAACGGCTACAAGATCGCCAATCCGACCGTGCTCGGGCGGATGCCCGATAGCGAAATCCGCGATCTGTTCCGCGGGTTCGGCCACGAGCCGCTATTCGTCGAGGGCGACGATCCCAAATTGATGCACCAGGCGATGGCCGATGCCCTCGATGTCGCACTCGCCAGCATCCGCTCGATTCAGCAGCACGCCCGAGACGGCCGCAACAGCGTCGCGCGGCCGCGCTGGCCGATGATCGTGCTGCGCAGCCCGAAAGGCTGGACCGGCCCGAAGGAAGTCGACGGCAAGAAGGTCGAGGGATTTTGGCGCGCGCATCAGGTTCCCGTTGCGGGCTGCCGCGAAAATCCGGCGCATCTGAAAATTCTCGAAGACTGGATGCGCAGCTACGAGCCCGAAAAGCTGTTCGACGAAAGCGGCGCGCTCATTCCAGAACTTCAGGCGCTCGCGCCCGAAGGTGTCAGGCGCATGGGCGCCAATCCGCACGCCAATGGCGGGCTGCTGAAGAAGGAGCTGAAGCTGCCGGACTTCCGCAGCTTCGCCATCGAGGTTCATCAGCCCGGCGGCACCATTGGGGAAGCGACGCGCGAGCTCGGCAAATTCCTGCGCGACGTCATTCGCCTCAACGCAAAGGAGCGCAACTTCCGCATCGTGGGCCCTGACGAAACCGCGTCAAACCGGCTGGATGCGGTGTTCGATGAGACCGAGCGGGTCTGGATGGAACCCATCGAGTCTTACGATGTCCATCTGGCGCAAGACGGCCGTGTCATGGAAGTCTTGAGCGAGCATCTCTGCCAGGGCTGGCTCGAAGGCTACCTGCTCACCGGCCGCCACGGTTTCTTCTCCTGCTACGAGGCCTTCATCCACATCGTCGATTCCATGTTCAACCAGCACGCCAAATGGCTGAAGGTGACGCGGCACCTGCCGTGGCGACGGCCGATCGCCTCGCTCAATTATCTGCTGACCTCCCATGTCTGGCGCCAGGACCACAACGGCTTCAGCCATCAAGATCCGGGCTTCGTCGACCTCGTCGCCAACAAGAAGGCCGATATCGTCCGTATCTACTTCCCGCCGGATGCCAACACGCTGCTGTGGATCGCCGACCACTGCCTGCGCACCTATGACCGCATCAACGTCATCGTCGCCGGCAAGCAGCCGGCGCCGCAATGGTTGTCAATTCAGGACGCGGCCACCCACTGCGATGCCGGCATCGGCATCTGGACTTGGGCCGGAACGGAGGATGGGAAGGGCGAGCCCGACGTGGTGATGGCCTGCGCGGGCGACGTACCGACGCTTGAAACGCTCGCCGCCGTCGACCTGTTGCGGAAGGCGCTGCCGGAGCTGAAGATCCGCGTCGTCAACGTCGTCGATCTCATGACCCTGCAGCCGAAGGACCAACATCCTCACGGGCTCTCGGATCGCGACTTCGACAGCCTGTTCACGACGGACAAGCCCGTCATCTTTGCCTATCACGGCTATCCGCACCTGATCCACCGGTTGACCTACAACCGCACCAACCACTCCGGCATGCATGTGCGCGGCTTCATCGAGGAAGGCACCACGACGACGCCGTTCGACATGGTCGTGCTCAACGAGCTCGACCGCTACCATCTCGCGATCGAGGCGATCGAACGCGTGCCGGGTCTTGCGACCAAGGCCGCGCAGGTGAAGCAGCAGTTCCGCGACAAGCTGATCGCGCATTCACACTATGTGCGCGAATACGGGGAGGACATGCCCGAGATCCGCGACTGGGTCTGGCCCAACAGCTCCGGCGGGGATACCCCGACCGAGGCCGGCGACTAGCCATGCCGGACATGGTCCTCGTCCTCAACGCGGGCTCGTCGAGCATCAAGTTCGGCCTGTTCACCGTCGCGGCGGCCGAGCCCAGCCTGCTCTGCAAGGGCCTGCTCGACGAGCACGAGGCAAAACCCCGACTCGTGGTGAGGAGCCCGACAGGCGAAGATCTGTTCGAGACACGGAGAGAGGCGCCGGATGCGGATGGCGGCCATCTGTTTGCCGATGTGCTCGCCTTCATCCAGGAGCGTTACGGCGGACAAGGTCTGCAAGCCGTCGGGCATCGCATCGTTCACGGTGGGCCGAACTATTCGGGTCCGGTCGCACTGACCGAGGACGTCATCGCGAAGCTGGAGGCATTGACGCCGCTGGCTCCTCTGCACCAGCCGCGCTGCCTCGCGCCAATTCACGCACTCGCGGCGCTTCAACCTGGGCTGACGCAGATCGCGTGCTTCGATACCGCGTTCCACCACGGCCTGACGCCGCCCGCGAGTCGCTTCGCCATGCCCAGGCGCTTCGAGGAACACGGCGTCCGACGCTACGGATTTCACGGCCTCTCCTTCCAATATGTCGCAGGCCGCCTCGCCGGGATAACGCCGGAGCTCGCCGCCAAGCGCGTCGTCATCGCGCATCTCGGCAACGGCGCCAGCCTGTGCGCGTTGCGCAACGGAAGCAGCGTCGACACCACCATGGGACTGACGCCGCTCGACGGCTTGGTGATGGGCACACGCTGCGGCACGATCGATCCCGGCGTGCTGCTCTATCTGCAAGAGCACGAGAAGATGTCGCTCGAAGATATCCAGCACCTGCTCTATCACGAGTCCGGCCTGCTCGGCGTCTCAGGCATCTCCGCGGACATGCGCGCGCTGCTCGCAAGCGGCGAGATTGCGGCACAAGAGGCGGTCGATCTCTTCACGTTCCGCGCGGCGCAGCAGGTCGCGATGCTGGCGACGACGCTTGGTGGGCTCGACTGTCTGGTTTTCACCGGCGGCATCGGGGAGCATGCCAAGGAAATCCGCAGCGCAATCAGCGAGCGTCTTGCCTGGATGGGCGTACGCATCGATGCCGCGGCGAATGACGAGGCGCGCGAGCAGATCAGCGGCGACGACAGTGCGGTGGAGGTGTTCGTCATTCCGACGAACGAGGAGCTGACGATCGCGCGCCACTGCAGATCGGTGCTGCGAACGACAGGTTGATATCGTAGGGTACAAAGGCTCGCCAAGCGCCGCGCGCACAGTCTCTCTCCGTCGCAACGGGTGGCACTCGTCGTTTTGCCCAACCTACGTCACTCGCGGAGCTGCGAGGCACAACCCTGCGCCGAAAAAAGCGCTCAATGAGATCCGGTCAAAATCTGAAAACACCCGATCGCGACCTCGATCACGATCAGAACCACGACCGCGATTTCGAGGCGGAGCGAGCGCTGGGTGTCGATGATGTCGGTCAGCGCATTCGCGGTCTCCGACACGGCGGTGAGTTTGCGCTCGAGCGTGTCGAGACGCTCTTTCAGCTCGTACTCGTCCTCGAGGCGCGAATAGAGCCGGTCGAGCTCGGGCTTCTCCCAGAGCACGTCAGGCTTCTCCGCGATCGCGACGCGGCCGGCGACGCGCTGTTGCACCAGCAGTGCGTTGCCGATCAGTTGCAGGATGGCCTTGCGACGGCGCGGCGTGCGGCCGTGCTCGGCGAGTTCGCGCGCAAACGGCTCGATCACGTCGAAGACCGCGGCGACGCGGCGCTCGTCGCGCGCCAGCGACGTGCTCTTGGCGAGCGCATCCGCAACCAGCAACAGCCGGTCGTCGGAGAATTTGGCGAGGCAGATCGGCCCGCCCGGCTGGATCGCCTCAGTGTTTTCATCCTTGCAGAGCTGTGCCTGCGCGATCTCTTCCTCATAGGGGCTGAGCTCGCCGATCACCCGCGGCTTCAGCGTGTCGATCAGCACTTTCTCCTCGGACGGAAGCAGCCCGATCAGCACCACCACGCCGTAGCGGAAGACTACGGCAAGACCGGCATGGACGCGGAAGGCGGCGGGCGACGACGAGACCAGCGTGCCGATCTCGAGGCCCGAGGCGTTGATGCGGTCGCCCAGCATCAACGCGCGGATTCGCAAGGTCGGCGCAGCCTCCGGCTTCGGGGACGTCGACGCCGCGCCAATCGCAAGTTGATCGGCGTTCACAGGAGGCCTCCGTGAGGACCAAAGTCACACATTTGCCGTTCAAACCTTTCTTGCCGGGCGCACCCTCCTTGCCGGAGAAAACAATCCACGCCGCGCAACGTCACCGTGAAGCTGCCGGCTAACACTCTCCAGACGAGCTTGTGCCGAAACAATCGGCAATATTACCAACCCGCGCGTGACACATTTGGCTGCGATGACTGGGTGAAGTTTACCATCGCACGCCGGGGCGCCGCCGGAAAGTTGCACTCGGCAACGCCACGTGTTTATGACAACATCATAGCAAGCTACGCTTCTCCCGAAGTGCGGACATTGAAGCCTCAATCATGCTGAGCGTCATCATTCCGACCGAAGGCGTCGAGCAGACCGCGGTGGCGACGTTGGCCGCGCTGGTCCCCGGGGCCGCCGCCGGGATCATCCGGGAGGTGCTTCTGGTCGACGGCACCCGTAACGGCGTCATCGAGCGGGTTGCCGACGTCGCAGGCTGCCGTTTCGTCGGCTTCGAGGGATCCTCGCAAGGCGCCGCGCTCGCGGCCGGCGCCCTTCAGGCCCGCTCGCCATGGCTGATGTTCCTGCCTGCGGGCGCTGTGCTCGAAACCGGCTGGATCGAGGAAACCACCCAATTCATCCAGGCCGTCGCGAATAGCGGACGCGACCGTGCGGCGGTGTTCCGCTATGCGCGCTCGCCTTACGCCGATACCGGATTGCGCGACATCGTCCGGGCCGTGGTGCGCGGGCTGATCGGGCCTTTTGGCGATCAGGGTCTTTTGATTGCGCGTGATCATTACGACCGCATCGGCGGCTACCCGCCGCAGGCCCGCCACTCCGAGGCGCGGCTGCTGCGGCGGCTCGGCCGCTCCTCCCGGACCATGCTGCGAAGCCGGATCGTCATGGTCGCCTGAACCATCTCATACTTGCCAAAGTCAAACAATTAATTGACAATGGCAAATATCGAGGTGCCCTCATGCCATCAAGCCCTTCCGCATCAGCCATGGCGACCGAACAGGTTGCCGACGACCGCGTCGCAGCGGTCCGCGCCTTCAACCGCTTTTATACCCGCAAGCTCGGTGTGCTCGACCAGCATCTGGGAAAGAGCCCGTTTTCGCTCAGCGAGGCCCGCGTGCTCTATGAACTCGCGCATCGCGACGAGCTGGCGGCGAAACAGATCGGAAACGAGCTTGGCCTCGACCCCGGTTATCTCAGCCGCATCGTGCAAGGTTTCGAGGAAAAAGGGCTGATCACGCGAAAGCCCCTGCCCGCAGACCGCAGGCAATACCAGCTCAACCTCACCGCCAAGGGCCGCCAGACCTACGCCAAGCTGAACCTGAGCTCGCAAAACGAGGTCGCCGCAATGCTGGCTCAGCTTTCGGCCGAGGATGCAACGCGGCTGACGCAGGCGATGGCGACCATCGAGGCCGTGCTGGAGCAACGTCGAACCCAGCCCGCAGCTGTCATGCTGCGCAGCCATCGCGTCGGCGACATGGGCTGGGTCATCTCCAAGCAGGCCGCCGCCTATGCCGCGGACTACAATTGGGACATCAGTTACGAGGCGCTGGTCGCCGAGATCTGCGCGCAGTTCATCAAGAACTACGACTCCGCGCGCGAACACTGCTGGATCGCGGAAGTGGGTGGCGAGCCGGTCGGTTCGGTCTTCCTGGTCAAGGCCACCAACGAAATCGCCAAGCTACGCCTGCTGCAGGTGGAGAAGAAAGCGCGGGGCCTTGGTGTCGGCCGGGCCCTGGTCGAACGATGTATCCAGGGCGCCCGCGAGCGGGGCTACAGCAGGATGACGCTGTGGACGCAGAGCATCCTGGTTGCCGCACGCGGCATCTATCAAAGTGCCGGCTTCAAGCTCGTCGCCACCGAGCCGCATCACAGCTTTGGGCAGGATCTGATCGGCGAGACCTGGGAGCGTGATCTCTGATCTCGCTGCGAACGCGATGCGCATGAATGCGCCCTTTGGAGGAAGAGGGCAGCTCCGCTGGTAGACAGACGCTCACTTGGATGAACGGGATGTCTTCGCGCATTTTGTACCGAGACACACCCCTCATCCGGCGCTTCGCGCCACTATCTTCCACATCCGCCTTCGCCAAGGCTTCGGCGGACACGAGGGGAGAAGCGAAGTCAGCGCACTCACGCCGTCGCGCCCTGAGCCTTTGGTCGGCGCAGATGCTCATCCAGGCGCGGCATGATCTCGACGAAATTGCAGGGACGCGTGCGGTAGTCGAGCTGAGCGGCCAAAATACCGTCCCAGCCGTCGCGGCAGGCGCCGGGGGAGCCCGGGAAGCAGAAGATGTAGGTCGCGCCCGCGACGCCGGCGGTGGCGCGGCTCTGGATCGTCGAGGTCCCGATCTTGGCGTGGCTCAGCATGTGGAAGGCGATCGAGAAGCCGTCCATTCGCTTTTCGAACAACGGCTCGATCGCCTCGGGTGTGACGTCGCGCCCGGTAAAGCCGGTGCCGCCGGTGGTGATGACGACGTCGATGCCACTATCTGCGATCCAGCGGCGAACCATGGCGCGGATCGCCTCGACATCGTCGGTGACGATCTCGCGCGCGACGAGATGATGACCGGCCGCAGTGAGGCGGTCGGCGAGCGTCTGGCCCGACTTGTCGTCCGCGAGCGCGCGCGTATCTGACACGGTGAGCACCGCGATGTTGAGCGGGATGAACTGCTTGGTTTCGTCGATGGAGGCCATTGCTCATTTCCTCTCGTGTCCCGGACGCGCCGCAGCGTGAAACGCTGCTGCGCAGGGCCGGGAGCCACTTCTCAACTGACTGGGCCGGCAAGGTGTGCCCCGGCTCTGCAGCGCAAAGAGCGCTGCGCTGCGTCCGGAGCACGCGCATCTCCGCTACAGCGCCCCGGCGCCGAACGTATTGCAGGCCTGGACCGTGCCCTGCTGGTAGCCGGTCATGAACCATTGCTTGCGCTGCGCCGCCGAGCCGTGGGTGAACGAGTCGGGCATGACCCGTCCCGTAGACTGACGCTGCAGCGTGTCGTCGCCGATCGCACTCGCCGTGGTCAGCGCGGCGTCGATGTCGCCGGGCTCGAGGAAGTTCGGGCGCTTCTTTGCCTCGCGATTGACCCAGACGCCGGAGAGGCAATCGGCCTGCAACTCGACCTTGACCTGGAGCGCGTTGGCCTCGGCCTTGCTGCCGGCCTGCTGCTGCAGCCGCGTCACGCGCGGGATGATGCCAAGCAGGTTCTGGATGTGATGGCCGGCTTCATGCGCGATGATGTAGGCGGTGGTGAAATTGCACGCCGACTTGCCGGAGCAGCCGCGAAAGCGCGTTTCGACCTCGCGGAAGAAGCCGGTGTCGAGGAAAATGGTGCGGTCCGGCGGACAATAGAACGGCCCCATCGCCGACTGCGCCATGCCGCAGCGGCCGCCATTGGTGGAGTTGCGGAACAGCACGATCTTCGGGCCGGTATAGGACTGGCCCGAGGCCTGGAAGATCTCGCTCCAGCGATCGTCGATCTCGCCGAGAATGCCCGATATCATGCTGCCCATCTCGTCCGTGGGCGCGCCGCGCTTGCCGGAGGAGGCCTGGCGGTCGGTCTGGTAGCTCGGGGCCTGGCCGCCGCCGGTGAGGATCTCGGCCCCGCCGATCAGGATGCGCGGATCGATGCCGAAGGCGTAGCCGACCAGGCCGAGGATGATGATCGTGCCGATGCCGAGCCCGCCGCCGCCCATGGGCAGGCCGAACCCGCCTCCGCCACCGCCGCCTCCACCATCATCGCGACGATCCTCGATGTCGTCGCTGCGGCGGAAATCATCGTAGCGCATGGCGGGCTTCCCTCAGTCCTCGATTGGCATCAATTGGGCGCATAGGCGCGAAAGCTCAACGCGCCACACACGTAAAATTTCCGTTGCTTTTATCAATATCTCGCTCGGCAATTATTGCCTAGTGCGACAGCCCGCCGATGCCAGCAATTTTTTCCCAGGGTCGAGCAATTTTTTCCGAGAGAAATTTGCAGCCTTTTTGGAGCCACGATCACTCCCGCAACCCGAACAAATGCAAAATCCCCTGTAAAAAACGGCGAATGCGCACGACGACATACACGCAGAACGCGACACGCGACCTGCTCAACAAAACGGCGGGTTAAGTCGATTTTTACTTTGCCGCTTCATTGTAACGGTCAGTCGGTTGTTTGGTCCCGCGTCGCCGACAGCGTCGCCTGAGTCAGAGTTCTTGAGTCATGGTAGAGTCGCGTCGCGGGGCGTCTGCAAGGGCGCCCCGCACAAATTTTGAGTCTCCGTCGCATCGCATCATCCTCGGTGATTGCGTCGCCGAGATGTCGAAGCTTCAGGCAGGTAGCGTCGATCTGGTGTTCGCAGATCCGCCCTACAATCTCCAGCTCAAGGGCGATCTCAAGCGCCCCGACGAGTCCCACGTCGACGCCGTCGACGACGACTGGGACAAGTTCGATTCATTCTCCGCCTATGACGATTTCACCCGCGCCTGGCTGCTGGCCGCGCGCCGCGCGATGAAGCCGTCAGCAACGATCTGGGTGATCGGCTCGTACCACAACATCTTCCGCGTCGGCGCGATCATGCAGGATCTCGGCTTCTGGCTCCTGAACGACATCGTCTGGCGCAAGTCGAACCCGATGCCGAATTTCCGCGGCCGCCGCTTCACCAACGCGCACGAGACCATGATCTGGGCCGCGCGCGACGAAAAAGCCAAGGGCTACACGTTCAACTACGAAGCGTTGAAGGCCGCGAACGAGGACGTGCAGGCACGGTCCGACTGGCTGATCCCGCTCTGCACCGGCGAGGAGCGCCTCAAGGGCGCCGACGGCAAGAAGGTGCACCCGACGCAGAAGCCGGAAGGCCTGCTCGCGCGTGTGCTGCTGTCGTCGTCGAAGCCCGGCGACCTCGTGATCGATCCCTTCAACGGCACCGGCACCACCGGCGCCGTCGCCAAGCGCCTCGGCCGCTCTTATATCGGCTTCGAGCGCGACAAGACTTATGCCAAGGCGGCCGAAGCCCGCATTGCCGCGGTCGAGCCGCTGCCGGAGGCGAGCCTCGCCCCGTTCATGACCGCGCGCGAAGCGCCGCGGGTCGCGTTCTCCGAACTGATCGAGCGCGGCATGATCATGCCCGGCACGAAGCTGTTCGACGCCAAGAAGAAGCTCGGCGCGCTGGTCCGTGCCGATGGCGCCATCATGTTCGGCGACAAGGTCGGCTCGATTCACCGCATCGGCGCGGTGGCGCAGGGCGCGCAGGCCTGCAACGGCTGGACCTTCTGGCACGTCGAGACCAAGAAGGGCCTCAAGCTGATCGACGAGTTGCGCGCCGAAATCCGTGCCGGCATGGCGGCGGGGTAGCTCACCCGTCCCCCGTCATTCCGGGGCTCGCGACGCGAGAGCCCGGAATTCACCCAACCACAGCATGTGCGGCCCAATGGATTCCGGACTCGCGCCAGGAGGCGCGCCCCGGAATGACCGTGGTGGTCGTTTGGCGCGCCAGAATGGCGGCGATCGGCCGTTGTTACGCCGGCTGATCTGCGTGGCGCGCAGATACAGCCCGGCAAACTCGCCGCTTGCTCTCGCGACGGGTTCAGGCAAGAGAGGCAATGCGGCAACCGTGCTGCCCTCGCACCTCGTAACAAACACTGGGGAGATCGATGCTCAAATTCTATTTCAACGGCTCGCCGAACCCGACCAAGGTCGCGCTTTTCCTGGAGGAGGCCGGCCTGCCCTTCGAGCCCGTCAAGATCGACACCCGCAAGGGCGAGCAGTTCACGCCCGACTATCTGAAGGTCAATCCGAACGGCAAGGTGCCGGCGATCGACGATGACGGCACCATCGTGTTCGACTCGAACGCCATCCTGCTCTATCTCGCCGAGAAGACCGGCAAGTTCCTGCCCGCCGCCAACGTGCGCGGCGAGACGCTGTCCTGGCTGATGTTCATCGCCACCGGCGTCGGGCCCTATTCAGGTCAGGCGGTTCACTTCAAGCACTTTGCTCCGAAGGACCAGAACCACGACTACGCCCATAACCGCTACCAGTACGAGACCGATCGCCACTACAAGATCCTGGACGCTCACCTCGAAGGCCGCCGCTACATGGTCGGCGACAGCTATTCGATCGTCGACATGGCGCTGTGGGGTTGGGCGCGGATGCTGCCGTTCAAGCTCGGCGATGACGCCTTCGCGCGCTACCCGAACGTGAAGCGGCTGGTGGACGAGATCTCGGCACGCCCGGCGGCGGCGCGTGCTATCGCGCTGAAGGACAAATTCACCTTCAAGGCGGAGATGGACGACGAGGCGCGCGCCAACATGTTCAAGCATATGGCGACCAAGGTCGCCTGATCACGCCGCCCCGCTCTTCGAAGGCCACGCGCATGCGCGTGGCCTTTTGCGTTTGTGACTCAGGCAGCGTGGACCGAGTTCAGGAACTTGGCCACTTCCTTGTTCTGCGGGGGGCTGTCCGCCCACCGCGACCGCGCTGCCGACAACACCTGCGACGAAGCCGATCCGGTTTCGGAGGCGCCGCGCTGCACGTCGCCGATGTTGGACGACACCCTCTGCGTGCCATGAGCCGCCTGCTGGACGTTGCGGGAAATCTCCTGCGTCGCCGCGCCCTGCTGCTCCACGGCGGCCGCGACGGTCGACGAGATCTCCGATAGCCGCTCGATGGTGCCGCTGATCTCCCTGATGGACCCGACCGATTCCTCCGTCGCGGCCTGGATGCTGGAAACCTGCTGGGCGATCTCACCGGTGGCCTTCGCGGTCTGCTCGGCGAGCGCCTTGACCTCGGAGGCGACCACGGCAAAGCCGCGACCAGCATCGCCCGCGCGCGCCGCCTCGATGGTGGCGTTCAGGGCCAGCAGATTGGTCTGGCCGGCGATCGTGCTGATTAGTTCGACCACGTCGCCGATCCGGGCGGCAGCCTTGGTCAGCGCGCCGACGCGGTCATTCGTCCGGCTCGCCTGACCGACGGCCTCAACCGCGATACGGGCGGATTCCTGCACCTGACGGGCGATTTCAGACACCGAGGAGGAGAGTTCCTCGGTCGCCGAGGCAACCGCCTGCACATTGGCCGAAGCCTCCTGCGAGGCGCTGGCAACTTCCGTCGACAGGTCCTGGGCCCGCGAGGCGGTCGTGGTGAGAGTGCCGGCGGAGGCTTCAAGCTCGTTCGAGGCCGACGACACCGTGTTCACGATCTCGCCGACCGCCTGCTCGAACTGGTCGGCCAGCCTCGCCATGTCCTTCTTGCGGCTCTCGGCCTGCCGCGCCTCGACCTCGGACTGCTCGGCGCGCATGCGTTCGGTCTCGATCATGTTGTCCTTGAACACCTGGATCGCCTTGGCCATGTCACCGATCTCGTCAGCCTTGCCACGACCGGGGATCTCGACCGCGAGATTGCCGCCGGCGATCATCCCCATGGCGCGCGTCATCGAGGTCAGAGGACCGACGATGCTGCGGGCGATCAGGAAGGCGACGATGCCGCCGAACAGGATGGCGAGGCCGCCGGCGACCTCCTGAATGGTCGTCGTGCCGGCGATCACGGCTTCGGCTTCGTTTCGCGAGCCCTGGTAGTCCTTCTTCAGGGTCGTTTCCGCAGCCTTGAGCCTGCCGATGCTGCTGACGATGAGGGGCGCGAGGTCCTTGTGGTAGAGTTCGTCCGCCTGAAGCATTGCGGCGGAGGTCGACTCGAACGCGGATTTGTAGATTCCGAGCGAGGTCTTGACGGGCGCGAGCGTGGATCGCAATTCCGTCGCCTGCGGGCTCTTTTCGAGAGCCGCGAGCCGTTGCGCCGCCCTGTCTACGCTCGCCCTGAAATTCGCCGGCCCCTGCGCGTCGCGCAGCGCCAGGAAGCGCCAGTTTGCAACCCGAACGAGGAGGACCCTGGATTCGAGGTCGGCGACGAGGGCCGCGGTGTCTTCGTCGACGGCTGCGCGCGCCGCATCGACCAGCTTGCCCATCTTGACGGCCAGTTCCTCACCGCTCGGCAGCAGGGTCGCCTTGCCCGTTCGCGCCTCGTTGACGGCGTCGCCGAGATTGTCACGCAAGCGTCGCATCTTGGCGATGTCGTCGATGAGACCGTTATAGAGCGCTCGCCGCTCCTCGGAGGCCGTTCCCTTCGCACCGACCCGCAACAGCTCGGTGGCGGCATTTTCCCGCTCCAGCGCCTCTTTCATCGCGGGTTCGTCGGCATCATAAACGTATCGCAAATTGGCGCGCTGGATCGCCTGAAGATGGGTCGAAATCTCCAACACCCGCGCCGTGCTGTCCGAGAGCGCGGATTGTCTTGCAACCTGCTCCTGCACCGCCCGCAAATTCCAGACGGCAACCACCGCCATCACGAGACCAACCACCACCAAGGCCATGAAGCCTGCGTACAGGCGTCCCCTGATCCGCAAACGAAACTTCGGCATTCCCACTGTCCACCAAGATGCATTTCACTTCGAGCCGCCGGCCACAGTCACCAGCCACCCCGACAGCCGCGCGTCGCGTCGTTGCGACCCACGCTGCACCGCGGCACAATGGAGGACACTCCTTAATTGAACCTTCAAATTATTCGCGCGAGTCGAATCGGCGGGCGCAAATGCTGCTGATTTTATCGGCAGCTATGCGAGATCGTGCAAGGATCCGCAGCCGCATGCATAACGTGGCCTAACCCTCATGATGCACGGGCCTGCTGCAATTTGCCGAGCGCGTGCTCGACCACTTCCAGCGTGTAGGGCTTCTGAACGACCGGCGCGTCGGCCAGTTGCTCGGGGATCGGCGCGCGCTCGCCGTAACCGGTTGCGAAGATGAAGGGTACGCCAATCTCTTTCAGCTTTTGCGCCACCTTGATGCTGCTCTCGTTGCCGAGATTGAGATCGAGCAGGGCGAAATTCGGTCGGGTGCGCTCGATCGAACGTAGCGCCTGGTCGACCGACGCGGCGGTGTCGACGTGGCGCGCGCCGAGATCGAGCAAAATGACCTCCGCCGCCATGGCGATGATCAGATTATCCTCGACGATCAGCGCTGTTTCGGAGATCCGCGGACGGTCGGACTGCTGTTCCTCAAGTCGCATGGCTGCTCCTGCTATCGCCGGCATCAGTTCGACGTAATTGGCGGGAATGACGAACGTCGCCTGGACGCCCAGAAGGTCAAAGCGAATTTCCGCATCGCCCTTGAGATCGAACGGCACCGAGCGTTCGATGATCGTGGTGCCGAAGCCGCGTCGCGACGGCGGCTGCACCGGTGGCCCGCCGCTTTCCTTCCATTCGATCACGAGGCTGGACGAGGGATCGAGGCGCCAGACCACCTCGACGCTGCCGGTGGAATCGGCGAGCGCGCCATATTTGGCGGAATTGGTCATCATTTCGTGGACGACGAGAGCCAGCGTGGAGAACGCCTTGGGATCGAGCGCGACATCCGGCCCGCCCATCTTCACCCGCCCTGCGCGCGCCCCGAGATAGGCGCCGGCTTCGGATTCGAGCAGGGTTCGCAGCGCCACCGGCGCCCAGTTCAGATTGGTGATCTGGTCGTGCGCGCGGGCCAGCGCCTGGATCCGACCGCCAAGGACGCTCGCAAACTCCTCCACGCTCGTCGCCGTGTCCTTGCTTTGCGCCACCAGCGCGCGGACCAGGCTCAGGATGTTACGGACGCGGTGATTGAGCTCGGCGATCATCAGCTCCTGCCGCTCCTGCGCGCCGCGGCGCTCGCGCGCGGCGAGGTCGGACAATTGCAGGATCACCTCCAGCAGCGTGACGCGCAGACTCTCGGCGATGCGGATGTCGGCGGACGACCACGGTTTAGATTGCCCCGCCACGGTCTCCTGCCAGAGCTCGAAGCTCTTGCGCGGCGTCAGGCGCGGCCCGTTCGGACCTTCGTCATAGACCTTGTCGGGAGCGCCGGCCCAGTTCACGAAACGCGTGACCTCGCGCCGGAAGAACACCAGGCAGTCGCGCGGAGTCCGAGAGATGGGAATGGCGAGAAAGCCCGCCGCGCGGTCGCGAAACGCCTGGCCGGCGGCATAGACCTTGGCGATCTCGGCGCTGGCAAAGATCCGGCCCGGCGAGGTCCGGTTGATGAAGGCCACGAGATCCTTCACCTCGTCTTCGGTGGGCGTGTCTCCCTCGAGCACAATCTTGTTGTCGGACCAGACCGCGACGCCGTCGCACGCGATCATCTTGCGGTAATCGCTGAGAAAGTCGACGACCGCGCGACGGCTGTGCTCGTGTGAGGCCGCGACTTCGATCAAGCGCTCCTGAACCTGGTGAGCGCGCGCCTCATAGGCGACATCGCTCTCGCGCTCGCGTCCCTCGACGATCCAGGAGAACATCTGTCCGAACAGCTCGGCCGCGGTGCGCTTCTCGAACGAGATGTAGCGCGGCGAGTAATGATGGCAGGCGAACAGGCCCCACAACTTGCCGTCGCGCAGGATCGACACCGACATCGACGCGGCGACGCCCATGTTGCGCAGATATTCAATGTGGATCGGGGAAACGGATCGCAGCACGCTCATCGAGAGGTCGAGCAGACCGGCATTGTGCGTGGCCGTGGACAGAAGCGCAGCCGGCCTGGCATTTATGTCGGCAATTATGCGCAGCCAGTTCCGCTGATAGAGGATGCGGGCTTGGCGTGGAATGTCGGACGCCGGGTAATGCAGGCCGAGGAAGGTTTCGAGACCCGCTTCCGCGGTCTCGGCGATGACCTCCCCGGACCCATCCGGGTGAAACTGGTAGACCATGACGCGGTCGAATCCGGTCAACACCTTGAGCTGGCGCGCGGCTTCCCGTGCCAGATCGGTCATGCCGCGCGTCTTGCGGATGCGCTCCAGCATCAGGCGCACGAGTTCGCCGGAATTGATGCCGGGCTCGTTGACGCTGGGCTCTGCCTCGATCACGAGATAGACGCCGGAGAAATGGATCGCCAGATCGTAAAGCGGTTTGCCGGTCAGGAGCTCGACGCCGAACAGGCGCTCGGTCGCATCCGGCCCGCTCAAATGGTCGACGTGGCGGCGGATGGTCTCGACGGCGGCTTCGGAGAAAACCCGCGACAGGGGCTGCTGGAGCAGATCGGCAATTTCGGTCCCGAGGAAACTGCCTGCATTCTCGGACGCCATGCAGATCGTGAAATCGGAGAGCACGGTGAGCAGAAAGCCGTAAGGCTGCACGCTGCCGGGAACGTGAATCGGCTCGCGATCACAATTGGTGAGATTGACCGCCTCGTTCATACGCGATCCGCCGCCAATTCGAACGCGGCGAACGCGGCCTGAGCCGCCTCGATCACCTCATCTTCGTCGCAGGACTCCTCGCCCTGAAGCCTTGACAGGAAGCTCTGCCAGAGCCGCTTGCCGGTGCCATGGCTGAGATAAGCCGTCGCCCCCGCGACACGGGGATCTGCCGAATCCGCGACTGTCTTGAGCAGGAATTTCGCCCCAAGTCGCGAGCCCTCCAGCACGTACATCGTGCCGAGCACGCCGCTCGGTGTCATCGGCGCAACCGACACGGTGGACTGCGCGTCCCGGTCGAGCCGTTCGAGATCCATCGCGATGGCTTGACTGCGCGTCCGCTCCGGCCAATCCGGGAAAATCCTGGCGACCCCGGCCTCGACCAGCGCCGCTTCGAGCGGCAGCAAGGCGCCGGCGCTGGCCTGGAGGAAACGGCGATATCCGGAGAAAACTGTGAGATCGAACGAGGACATCTGCGCATCGAGCTCCCGGTGCGCGGCGGAAGTCGCGTCTCTCAATCTTTCGCGGAGTCCGGGAAGGCTACGGCCCACCTGTGTCGAAACGTCCATAGCCCCAGTTAGCATAAAATTCCCAAGCGCGCGCAATGCCGGGGGCGCTATTGCCCCGGAAGCGAAGAAAACGCCGCGAGAAACCCAAAGGTTCCGCCTGAGAACTTGGAAAAATCGAGGCGGGGCATGCGCCCCGTCCTCTCTATTGATGTCGCCGGGGCAGATAGAGTTCGTACTCGATCTCGGCCCGGGTCATTCCACAGTCCTGAAGTTTTCGGTCGCTCATGGCGGCGAGGTGATACCAGGCCGCGGGCCGTCCGCGCCTGAAACGGACCATTTGCGTCAGTTCTCGCCAGAACCGCACGAACGGAACCAAATGCAGGGAGCGACGGCGTCCGGCAGACGAGACGATGCTCAGTTCTCTCAGCTTGCGACCCTCACAGGTGCCTGCGGAAACGGGCCCAGCGCCCGCTCGGTCAGGATCGAATCGCAGTACTCGCGGATCTCCTTGATCTTGCCGTCCTCGAGACGAAACACCAGGCAATAGTCGTTGTCGTAGCGCACGCCCTCCGGCGTGACGTTGTCGCCCTTGGCTTCGACCACGACGACGTCACCATCGGCGATGAAGCGATGTGCGACCGTGCGGGTCCGGTCGCGCAGGCGGGTGCGCACATAGCCGTGCAGGTCGTTAAGGATCGCCTCCTTGCCGGTGAAGGTACGCGACCAGGAATACTGGCCGGTCACGACCCATCTGGCATCCTCGGCAAGGCTTGCAGTGAACAGGGCGCGATCGCGCGCGGCCGGATCCGGATTGGCGGCGGCGGCGAAAATATCCTGCAGCAGTTTCTTGTTGGCGCTCGCGCTCATGGCGGCATCTCCTTTGGTGAGAACGTCAGGGATCATCGCGGCGCGCCAATAATTCTTCAAATCGATAGCTGGTATGATATCTATTCACCTCATGAATTTGAATTCGCTCGACCTCAACCTTCTGACTGCGCTCGACGCGCTGTTGCGCGAGGCGAATGTCAGCCGCGCGGCCATGCGGATCGGCCTGTCCCAGCCCGCAACGAGCCACGCGCTGCAACGCTTGCGCGACATCTTCGGCGATCCGCTGCTGGTGCGCACCGGCGCACGGATGGAGCCGACGCCGCGGGCGCTGGCGCTACGTGCGCCGCTGGCGCAGGCGCTCGACCAGGTGCGCGGACTGTTCCTGCCCGACGATTTCGACGCGGCGCGCAGCGAGCGGCAGTTTCGCCTGATGATGCCCGATCTCGCCGTCGAGCTGCTGATGCCGCCGTTGATGGAGAAGATGACGCGCCTTGCGCCCAACGTCCGCATCGACGTCGTGCCGTGGCGGGGCCCTGCGATCTTCCACGCCGAGTTTGCCCGCACGATCGACCTCGTGATCTCGATCGGCAATGCCTTCAAGGGCTTTCATCGCCAATTGCTCTACACCGACCGCGACGCGCTGGCGGTGCGGCGCGGCCATCCGCAGGTGACGAAGCTGAAGCGGCGCGAGACGTTCCTGGCGGCCCGCCATGTCGGCGTGATCATCCGCGGCAATGCCGAAGATCTCATCGACACCTGGCTGCGTACCGAGGGCATCGAGCGGCACATCTCGCTGGTCGTGTCAGGCTATCTCGAAGCGCTGCATGTGGCCGCCCGCACCGACCTCGTCGCATTCGTGCCGCGCCGGCTGATCGCGGCCCTGTCGAAGCAGCTCGGCCTCGTCGCGGTGACGCCGCCCCTCGACCCCGGGGTCGACGAGCAGTTCATGTTCTACCCGACCCGCGCGCAGATGGACCCCGGCTCGATCTGGCTGCGGCGGCTGATGCTGGAGACGGGGCGGGAATTGGAGAAGAAGGTTTCGTAGCCTGCGGATGCGCGAGGCGCCGTCCGCAAGGCTAACCTACCCGACGAGAGTCTCACGCCTTCTGCGCGGCCATCACCTTCGCCACCGCGGGACGATCCGACATGCGCTTGAAATGATCGGCAATCTTCGGCGTGGCGTTGATGTCGACGCTGTCGCCTTCGAGCCAGGTGGAGAGCGTGAAGAGATAGGGATCGCAGATCGTGTATTGCTCGCCCATCACCCAGGGCCCCCTGAACATCTTCTGCTCCATCAGGGCAAAGCAGGCCGCCATGGTCTTCGGCACCATCGCCTTCATGTCGGCGAACGAGCTCTCCTGCGTCGCCCAGCGCGCACCGCGCATCTTGTGGGCATGGTTGATGTGCACGGTCGAGCACAGATACGAATTGAGGGACTGCACCTGTGCGAAATCGAAGGGATCGTCGAGCGGCGCGAGCTTCGCCTTGGGAAAGGTTTGGGCGACGTAAGCCAGCATCGCCGGAGTCTCGGTGAGGACTCCCCGGTCGGTCACCAGCGCCGGCACGCGGCCCTTCGGGTTGATCTTGAGATAATCCGGACTGTTCTGCTGGTTGTCCTTGAAGCTCAGCCGTTCGGCCGTGTAGTCGGCGCCGGCCTCCTCCAGGGTGATGTAGGTGGCAAGCGCGCAGGTGCCGGTCGCGTAGTAGAGCTTGAGCATGTCGGACCTCATGGGAAAATCCGAGGTTAACGGCCCTCAGTCGCGCCGTCCATAGGGGACGTCTTCGCAGTTGCCCACCCCCGCCCGGCTGTGCGATGACGCCTTCAATCGAGGGGGGATTTGGTCATGACGGTACTCATCGCCGGTGGCGGCATCGGCGGCCTGACGCTTGCTCTCAGCCTGCACGGAATCGGCATTCCCGTGAAAGTGTTCGAGAGCGTTGCGGAACTGAAGCCGCTCGGAGTCGGCATCAACGTGCTGCCGCATGCAGTGCGCGAACTGATCGAGCTCGGGCTGCTGGACAAGCTCGATGCCAGCGGGGTGCGGACGCGCGAGCTCGCCTATTTCTCCAAGCACGGCAAGCCGATCTGGAGCGAGCCGCGCGGACTTGAGGCCGGTTACAAATGGCCGCAATTCTCGATCCATCGCGGGACTCTCCAGCAGATCCTGCTGGACACCGCGATCGAGCGGCTCGGGCGAGGCAACATCCTGACCAGCCATCATCTCACCGGCTGGACCGAAACCGCGGACGGTGTGCGCGCCGACTTCATCGACAAGGCGACCGGCAAGGCCGTCGGGACCTACGAGGGCGCGATCCTGATCGCCGCTGACGGAATCCATTCCGCCGTGCGCGAAAAGCTTTATCCGGGCGAAGGTCCGCCGATCTGGAACGGCCGCATCCTCTGGCGCGGAGTCACGCCGTCCAAGGCCTTCCTGACCGGCCGCACCATGATCATGGCGGGGCATGAGATCCTGAAATTCGTCTGCTATCCCATCAGCAAGGCGCCGGACGCGGCGGGCAACCATCTGATCAACTGGGTTGCCGAACGCCATATGCCGCCGACATATCAGTGGCGGCGCGAGGACTATAACCGCACCGCACGGCTGGAAGAGTTCCTGCCCTGGTTCGAGAACTGGCAATTCGACTGGCTCGACGTGCCCGGCCTGATCAGGAACTGCCCACACGCCTATGAATATCCACTGGTCGACCGCGATCCAGTCCCGCAATGGACCTTCGGCAAGGTCACGCTGATGGGCGATGCGGCGCATCCGATGTACCCGATCGGCTCGAATGGCGCCTCGCAGGCGATCCTCGATGCCCGGACCATCACGCGCGAGATCCTCGCGCACGGACCGACGACCGCGGCGCTGCTCGCCTATGAAGCCGAGCGCCGGCCCGCGACCACCGACCTTGTCCTGCTCAATCGGAAGAACGGCCCCGAGCAGGTGATGCAGCTGGTCGAGGAGCGCGCGCCCGACGGTTACAAGATCGTCACCGACGTGCTGTCGCAAAAGGAGCTGGAAGACATCGCCGCGAACTACAAGCGCGTCGCGGGGTTCCAGGTCGAGGCGCTGAATGCCAAGCCGCCGATCGTGAGTGCGGGCGCGCGCGCTGGCTAACACTTGCAAAGCCGCGGGCTCCTCTTCACCTTTCCCCGAGAGAACGGGGCGAGGGAGTGAGGACCCGTGCCCGCTTCACCGCACCACCCGCGCCGTTTCCAGCAGCCGCTCGCTTGCGCTCGCCGTCGCCAGCACCGTGCCGTCTTCCGCCATCAGCCTGGCCTCGACGAAGGCAATCGTCCTGCCGAGCTGCGTCACCTTCGCCTCGGCGACGATCGGACCGGGTCTCGCCGGGCTGAGGAAATTCACGGTCATGCAGATCGTCGTGGTGTAAAGCCGGCCCTCGCTCATCACCAGCACCGCCGGGCCCATGGTGTCGTCGAGCATGGCCGACAGCATGCCACCCTGGATGAAGCCGGCCGGATTGCAGAACTCCGGCTTGCCCTCGAAGCCGAGCCTGATCCAGCCCTCCTTGGGGCGGGCATCGAGCAGGCGCCATCCCAGCAATTCGGCACAGGGCGGCCTTGGAAAATCGTCGAGGGCGGTCTTGACCATTCGGGGCTCCGTTGCCGGTCTTTAGCTGAGGCCTGCTGACAGCCTGATGTCAGCAGGCGACGCCGCCCCGCAGCGGGCCGGAGACACCGGAACTTCGCGAGCGAAGCGGCGCTTCAGGTTTTATCAACCAAGCGGCTTCACGACCGATTCAATACGATCCAATTGGGCAATCCGCCGGTAAGCGGTTGGCAGGTACCACATGGCATACGCGACGGTGAAACCGGAGCCTATTCATGCGAGCCCTCTTGCAGCAGGTCGGAAACCGCCTGCACGCGATCGAAGACCACTTAACCGTCAGGACGCAGATCGCCGCGGCCGTGGCCGTCATGTCTGTCGTGCTTGTCGGCACGCTCGCCGCCGGCGCCGCACTCATCAGCTACAGAAACACGGCCGTTCTCATCGAGAGCAGCCTGACAGCGACTGCCGCCACGGCTTCGGGCCGGCTCGATCGGTTCATGGCGACGCGCCAACAGGAGATGAAACTGTTCGCTGAGATGCAGCCGATGCAAACGCAATGGCAGGGAAATCCGGCCGCTTTGCGCAGTTCGCTGGAGAACCTCCAGCGCTCATTTTCTGAATTCGCCTGGATTGGTTATGCCGACGTCAATGGCAACGTTGTTGCTGCCACCGGCGGCCTCCTGCAAGGCAAGTCCGTGGCCGAGCGCCCGTGGTTCAAGCAGGGGCTCGAAAGGATGGCTGTGGGTGACGTGCATGAGGCGGTGCTGCTGTCGTCGCTGCTGGCGCAGCGCGCCAATAACGAGCCCTACCGCTTCGTCGACATTGCGGTCCCCGTGCGTGACGTCCATGGCGATCTGCTCGGCGTGCTCGGCGGTCACCTGAACTGGGACTGGGCCACAAGCCTGATCAAGGACGTCGAAGCCAATGACGGCAACGCCGACGCGACCCTGTCGATCCTCAGCAAGGGCGGCATGGTGTTGCTGGGCCCGCAGAAGCAGACGATCCGCTACGGCGGCGATGAGCTCGCGCGCATCGTGAAAGCCGGCGCCGGCACATTCAGGGAAACCGAGAACGGCGAGCAGATGCTGACGGCTTTCCACGTCGGCAAGGGACATCGCGACTATCAGGGCCTGAACTGGATCGTCACCGCGACCCAACCTGCGAGCGTGGCGCTCAAGGCCGCGATCTCGTCGGCGCAGATGATCCTGGCGATCGGCGCTGCGACGGCGCTGATCGCGCTGTCGCTGGCAGTTGTGGTCTCTCGAAGAATAGCAGCCCCGATCATCGCCCTGACCCGGGAGGCCGATCGCATCGGACGCGTCCACGGCCCGACCATGTTGGCCCGGCAGAGCGGCTCGGCCGAGGTGGTGCAGCTCTCACGCGCATTGCGTTCGCTGCTGCGCCGCATCGGCCTTGCAGAGGAGCGCACGAAGGAAGCCGAGTTGCGCGCGACCGAGAACGCAATGCAGCTCCAGGAAGACATGTTGAAGCTGCGCCAGCTCGCCGAAACCGATTTCATGACCGGACTGATGAACCGCCGGTCTTTCCTCGCTGTCGCCGACGACGCGGTGGCGTTCTCCCGCCGCTACAAGCGCAACATGGCGACGCTGATGATCGACATCGATCATTTCAAGAAGATCAACGACACCCATGGCCACGCCGCCGGCGACGACGCGATCAAGCGCGTCGCCGAGATCGTCAGCCAGTCGATCCGGACCACCGACAAGGCCGCCCGCTTCGGCGGCGAGGAGTTCGTTGTGCTGCTGCGTGAGATCGATCAGGAGACCGCCATATTGCTTGCCGACCGCATCCGAACATCTATCGAGGGCGCGAAAGTGACGCACGGCAATGTCGTTATTCCCATCACCGTTTCGGTCGGGCTCGCACTGTTCGACGAGAGCGATCGCGACGTGCAGGATGTGATCGAGCGCGCGGACCAGGGCCTCTATGTCGCCAAGACATCCGGGCGGAATCGTACCTTCCTGATGCCGGCGGAGGTCGAGCGCCCTGCGCGCGCGGCCTGAATTCAGTCGAGGGCGTGCGCGATCACCTTGCGCATGACATTGGGCAGTGCCTCATCGGCAAGTGTCGCGATCGGCACCCAGCGCATGCCCGCGGGCGCGCGGGTCCGGGCCTCGGCCTTCGCCGTGTAGACCACCAGCTCCAGCGGAAAGTGCGTGAAGACGTGGCTGACGACGCCGACCTTGCGCTGCCAGCCCGATAGCCCTCTCAACGCCGGTGCCTGCTGTTTCGCTGTCGCGTCCTCTTGTCCCGCCAACCAGTCCGAGCCCGGCACTTCCGTCATGCCGCCGAGCAGGCCCTTTTCGGGACGGGATCGCACCAGCAGTTCGTCACCGCGCGTGACGACGAAGGCCGCACCACGGCGCAACGTGCCGTTCTTCTTCGGCGCCTTGCGCGGAAACGTTTCCTGGGTGCCTTGCGCCCGCGCGGTGCAATCCTCGTTGAGCGGGCACAGCGAGCAGGCCGGTTTCTTCGGCGTGCAAATCGAAGAGCCCAAATCCATCAGCGCCTGTGCGCTATCGCCAGCGCGAGAGTCCGCCAGCAGCGTCGCCGCAAGCTGCTGGATCACGGGCTTGGCCTGCGGCAACTCCTCCTCGACCGCGAACAGGCGCGACACCACGCGCTCGATATTGCCGTCGACCGGCATGGTGCGGCGGTCGAAGGCGATCGCGGCAATCGCCGCCGCCGTGTACGGCCCGATTCCCGGCAGCGCGCGCAGGCCCTCCTCGGTGTCGGGAAAGCTGCCGGCATGGTCGCGCGTCACCGCGACCGCGCAGGCGTATAGATTTCGCGCGCGGGAGTAATAGCCGAGCCCGGCCCACATCCGCAGCACGTCGTCCTGCGAGGCCCGCCCGAGCGCCGTGACATCCGGCCAGCGCGCGACGAACTTTTCGAAATATGGGCCGACCGCCTTTACCGTCGTCTGCTGCAGCATGATCTCCGACAGCCAGACGCGGTAAGGGTCCGACGTCTCGCCGGGTGCGGCTCGCCAGGGCAGTCGGCGACGGTGGCGGTCGTACCATTGGAGAAGGGCGAGCGGGCGTGACGAGGTCTCCGCCTGGCTGGGTTCCGATGTCGCCTTCAGCGCGGATTTGGGGCTCATGCTCACACTGTAGCGAGATCGGCCTGATCTCTCCACGTCATGGCCGCGCTCCTCGCGGGCATCCCCGTCTTTCTTCACCGCCGGGAGCCTGTGGGTCGCGCCCTGGAGTGTTATAAGGGTTCATGTCCAAATACCCTCCAAAGCCCGGCCCCATCAGCGCCAAGCCGCTCGGGATCCTGCTCAACGACGTCTTTGCCGAGGCCTATGCCAAGCAGGGCTTTGCGGCGCGCGAACTGGTGACGCGGTGGGCGCAGATTGCAGGTCCCGAGATCGCGGCCCATGCCGAGCCCCTGAAGATGCAATGGCCGCGCCCGGTGGAGGGCCAGCCGCAGGAACCGGCGACCCTGGTGCTCCGGGTGGAGGGGCCGATGGCGCTGGAAATCCAGCATTCCGCCGACATCATCCTGGAGCGGGTCAATCGCTTCTTCGGCTGGAGCGCGGTCGGCAAGCTCGCCTTCCGCCAGGCGCCGCTGTCGCGGCCCCGGGCCCGGAAGCGGCCCGCCCCGCCGGACGCCAAAGCGGTGGCGGAGGTGGCGGAGAGCCTGGGCGACATCGAAGATGAACAACTGAAGACGGCGCTGGCGCGGCTCGGGGCTGCCATCAAGCGAAATTGAGCCTTATTTCGCGGTCAATCTGGACCCGTCTCCACCGCTCGCCATTGCCTCAAGCTACGTTTCAAGCTAGCGACAGGCCGCCCGGGCGGGAAGATGATAAACCCCTGGGGCGACATTTTTGCCAATTCGGGAGCCGACCGTGATCATCACCCGCCGCGCCTTCACCACGATGCTGTCGCTGACAGGGCTTGCCGCGCTCGCCGGACTCTCGCCGCTGCAATTCATATCCGAGGCGATGGCGCAGTCGGCCGCTGACGTCGCCAAGCCTGTGTCGCTGCCCGACATGGCGCTCGGTCCCAACGACGCCGCCGTCACCATCACCGAATACGCCTCGATGACCTGCCCGCACTGCGCCGCCTTCAACGAGCAGGTGTTTCCCAAGATCAAGAAGGAATACATCGACACCGGCAAGGTGCGTTACATCTTCCGCGAGTTTCCGCTCGACATCAAAGCTGCCGCCGGCTCCATGCTGTCGCGCTGCATCGCCAATGGCGACGGACCGAAATACTTCGCGGTCACCGACATGCTGTTCCGCCAGCAGAACGACTGGGTGGTGAAGAACACCACCGAGACCCTGACGCGGATCGGCAAGCAGGCCGGCCTCACCCAGCAGCAGGTCGAGACCTGCCTGAAGGATCAGGCGCTGCTCGACAAGATCGCCGCCGACCAGAAATATGCCAGCGACGTGCTGAAGGTCGATTCGACGCCGACCTTCTTCATCAACGGCGAGAAGATCAAGGGCGAGACCTCGTTCGAGGAGTTCGCCAAGAAGATCAATCCGCTGCTGAAGAGCTGATTCGCTCGTCAAGATCCTGATTCGCATCTCGAAAGCCGTATCTTTCCCGGCATAAATCCCTTGGGAAAAGCGGCTTTCGCCGGTTGCCCTCGCGGCGCACCGCGGCCATTGTCCAGCCGCATGAGGCGCCTCGCGCGACTCGCCCGGATAGCGGCATTGCCTTCCATGGTAGTGTCCCGGCAGGGGGATTCGCGCCTGCCAACAGAGATGCGTGCTTATGAAAATCACCCGCCTGCGCCTTCACGGCTTCAAGTCCTTCGTTGAGCCCACGGACTTCGTCATCGAGCCCGGCCTCACCGGCGTGGTCGGACCCAACGGCTGCGGCAAGTCGAATCTCGTCGAGGCACTGCGCTGGGCGATGGGCGAGACCTCGTACAAGTCGCTGCGCGCCGCCGACATGGATGCGGTAATCTTCGCCGGCTCCGGCAACCGTCCCGCGCGCAACCACGCCGAAGTGACGATGACGATCGACAATGCCGATCGCACCGCGCCTGCGGCGATGAACGACAGCCAGCTGCTCGAAATCTCGCGCCGCATCGAGCGCGAGGCCGGCTCGGTTTATCGCATCAACGGCCGCGACGTGCGCGCTCGCGACGTGCAGATCCTGTTCGCCGACGCCGCCACCGGCGCGCGTTCGCCCGCCCTCGTCCACCAGGGCAAGATCGGCGAGATCATCCAGGCCAAGCCCGAGCAGCGCCGCCGCGTGCTGGAAGACGCCGCCGGCGTCGCCGGCCTGCACGCCCGTCGCCACGAGGCCGAGCTGCGGTTGAAGGCGGCTGAAACCAACCTCACCCGCGTCGAGGACGTGATCGGCCAGCTCGCCGGACAAATGGAAGGCCTGAAGAAGCAGGCTCGCCAGGCCGTGCGCTACCGCGAGGTCGCGGCCAAGGTCCGCAAGGCCGAAGCTACGCTGTTTCATCTGCGCTGGATCGGCGCCCATGCCGACGTCAACGAATCCGGCCAGACCCACGATCTCGCGGTGCGCGAGATGGCCGAGCGCACCCAGCACCAGGCCGAAGCCGCCCGCATCCAGGCCATTCGCGCCGCCGAAATGCCGGCGCTGCGCGATGCCGAGGCGCGCGCCGCGGCCGGGCTGCAACGTCTCACCAATGCCCGCGAGCTGCTCGACCGCGAGGAGGAGCGCGCCAAGGAGCGCGTCGCCGAGCTCGAGCGTCGCCTCGCCCAGTTCGAAGGCGACATCTCCCGCGCCCAGCAGCAAACCATGGACGCCGACGTCGCGCTGCAGCGTCTCGACACCGAAGATGCCGAGCTGAAGGAAGAGATCAAGTCGCGCGTCGAGAAGCGCTCCGGCGTCGACGAGCGTGTCGCCGAAGCCGAGGCGGTGCTGACCGAAACCGAGCAGCAATTCGCCGAACTCACCACCGCGCTCGCCGACCTCACCGCCAAGCGCAACCAGCTCGAGGCCAACGTCCGCACTCACCGCGACAAGCTCGCCCGGCTTGACCAGGAGATCGCGAACGTCGCCGCCGAAGAGCAGAAGCTTGCCGCCGAGACCGGCGGCTTCGGCGATCTGGACGAGCTGACTGCCCTGGTCGAGACCGCGGAAGAGACGCTGGCGGCTTCCGAAGCTGCAGCGCAGGCGAGCGAAGCCGCGCACGTCGCGGCGCGCCAGACACTGGAATCCTCGCGCTCGCCGCTGGTCGAGGCCGACAAGCGCGCGCAGCGGCTCGAAACCGAAGCGCGCACGATCTCCAAGATCCTCAACGGCGAGACCAAAAATCTGTGGCCGCCGATCATCGACGGCATCACCGTCGACAAGGGCTTTGAAAAGGCGATCGGCGCCGCACTTGGCGACGATCTCGATGCGCCCATCGACCCGTCGGCGCCGATGCGCTGGACCAATGTCGGACACACCGACGGCGATCCGGAGCTGCCGGAAGGCGCCGTGCCGCTCGCCAATCACGTGCAGGCGCCGGCCGAGCTGACGCGCCGTCTGGCCCAGATCGGCGTGGTACCGCGCGAGCGCGGTGCCGAACTCGTCTCGCAACTCAAGACCGGCCAGCGGCTGGTCTCGCCCGAAGGCGACGTCTGGCGCTGGGACGGCTTCGTCGCCGCAGCCCATGCCCCGACCGGTGCCGCGCGGCGCCTCGCCGAGCGCGCCCGTCTCGTCGACATCGAGAACGAGCTCGAGCAGGCCCGCATCGACGCGCAGATCAAGCGTCAGGCGCTGGAGAACGCCGAGTCCGAGCTGCAGATGGCAGCCAGCACCGAAGGCGCCAGCCGTGAAGCCTGGCGCGCCGCGCAGCGCGAGCTCAATGTCGCGCGCGAGCGTCATGCCACCGCCGAGCGCGAGATCAGCCGTCACGCCGCGCGCAAGGCGACGCTGTCGGAAGCGCACAGCCGTCTCGCCGCCGACCGCGCCGAGGCCGAAGCCGCCTACGAATATGCCGAAGCCGGCATCTCCGAACTGCCGTCGAGCGAGGACACCGAAACCCGTCTCGCCGCGGTCCGCAGCGACATCGAAGGCCATCGCCGCATGGCGGCGCAGGTCCGCGCCGAGGCGCAGGCGCTGGCGCGCGAGGCCGAGCTTGCCGACCGCCGCGTCCAGGCGATCCTGGCCGAACGGACCGAGTGGCAGAACCGCAAGGAGAGCGCGGCCTCGCACATCGACACCATTCAGGCCCGCATCGCCGAGCTCACGATCGAGCGCAGCGAGCTCGAAAACGCGCCGCAAGTGTTCGCCGAGAAGCGCAGCGCGCTGATCACCGAGATCGAATACGCCGAGAACGATCGCCGCATGGCCGCCGACGCGCTTGCCACCGCGGAGAGCGCGATGGCCGAGACCGACCGCGTCGCCAAGCTGACGCTGGAGGCGCTCTCCAGCTCGCGCGAGGCCACCGCCCGCGCCGAGGAACGCATGGAAAGCGCGCGGCGCCGGCTCGAGGACATCGAGCGCGAGATTCGCGACATGCTGGAAGTCGAGCCCCAGGCCGTTGCAGGTCTGGCCGAGATCGAGCCCGGCGCGGAGCTGCCGCCGCTGCACGACATCGAGGAAGACCTCGAAAAGATGCGCCGCGACCGCGAGCGCCTCGGCGCAGTCAATCTGCGCGCTGAGGAAGAGCTGCGCGAGGTCGAGACCCAGCATAACGGTCTGGTCACCGAGCGCGACGACCTGGTCGAAGCCATCAAGCGGCTGCGCCAGGGCATTCAGAGCCTCAACAAGGAAGCGCGCGAGCGGCTTTTGACCTCGTTCGAGGTCGTCAACAACCACTTCAAGCGCCTGTTCGTCGAGCTGTTCGGCGGCGGCGAAGCCGCGCTGCACCTGATCGAGAGCGATGACCCGCTCGAAGCCGGCCTCGAAATCATCGCGAAACCGCCGGGCAAGAAGCCGCAGACGCTGTCCCTGCTGTCGGGCGGCGAGCAGGCGCTGACCGCGATGGCGCTGATCTTCGCGGTATTCCTCACCAACCCTTCGCCGATCTGCGTGCTGGACGAAGTCGACGCGCCGCTCGACGACCACAACGTCGAACGGTACTGCAATCTGCTGCACGAGATGACCAGCTCGACCGACACGCGCTTCATCATCATCACGCACAATCCGATCACGATGGCGCGGATGAACCGGCTGTTCGGCGTCACCATGGCCGAGCGCGGCGTCTCGCAGCTGGTGTCGGTCAGCCTGTCCGAGGCGGTGGACATTCTCGACCAGAACGTGGCGTGATACGGTTGGCCCAGGAATGACGGTGGGCGACCATGATCTCGCCCACCCTCCCCGCTGAACTCAAGGCCGCCCTCGACGGCAAGCTCCAGGGCTTCTCGCGCACCGAGGCCGCATATCGATCCGAGAGGATCTCGACAAGCTATCGCTCAGGCGGCGGCTCCGGCACGATCAAGTCGGACGCCGATGCCCTCGCCTATGCGCTGGCGCGCATGCCAGCGACCTATGCTGCCGTGGCGGCCAGCCTGAATGCGCTGACCGGGATGACGCCGAACCTGGCCCCGGAAACGCTGCTTGATGTCGGTGCAGGGCCGGGCACCGCAAGCTGGGCCGCGGCGGAGGCTTTCCCCTCGCTGCAAGACTTTACACTGCTCGATGCCAACGCGACCCTCAGCCGCCTCGCACTCGAACTGGCCCGCGGCAGCTCGCGATTGGCGGACTGCCGTTACCTGCCGGGCGATGCCGGCGACAACCTCACAGAGGTCGCGCAAGCCGATCTGGTCGTTGCGAGCTACGTCATCGGGGAACTCAGTGACGCGGCACAACGCAGGCTCACGGAAGCCATGTGGGCCAAGGCGCGCCAAGCCCTGATCGTGATTGAGCCCGGCACGCCGGCCGGCTATGCGCGTATCCTCTCGCTGCGCCAGCAACTCATCGCAGCGGGTGCCTTCGTCGCCGCGCCCTGCCCGCACGAAAAGCCCTGCCCGCTCATCGCGCCCGACTGGTGCCATTTTAGCCAGCGCCTGCCGCGCTCGCAGGCCCATCGGCAGATCAAGGGCGCCGACGTGCCGTTCGAGGACGAGCGCTTCATCTACGTCGCCCTGACCCGCACCCCACCCGCCACGCGGGCCTCGCGCGTGCTAGCGCCGCCGGATGTCGGCAAGGCCGAGATCACCGCGAAGCTCTGCACCAAGCATGGCGTCGAACTCGCCGAGGTGCCGCGGCGCGACAAGGCGGCATACGCCGGTGCGCGCCGCTGGCGGTGGGGCGATGCCGTGATTGCCGAAAGTTAACCTCGCAGCCCGTTTTGCCTTGAACTCGGGCGGCTCCTCATTCGACCAAGTCTTACCTTCCTTCTGCGCCGGGCTCTCATCCCGCGTCAATTTGGTTTAGGCTAGCGCCCGCCTTCTTCCCCCCTTCAGGAGTTCTCCATGTCGACCGGCTGGATCGTTCTCGGCGTCATCGTCGTCCTCGCATTCCTGGCGTTCAGCGCCTACAACCGCTTGGTGGCGCTCAGCCAGCGCGTCGGCCAGGCCTTTGCCGATATCGACGTGCAACTCAAGCAGCGCCACGACCTCATTCCGAACCTGGTCGAGACCGTAAAGGGGTATGCCTCGCACGAGCGCGGCACGCTCGACGACGTCATCAAGGCGCGCAATTCGGCGATGTCGGCTCAGGGGCCGGCGCAGGTATCCGCGGCCGAAAACCAGCTGTCGGGCGCGCTCGGCCGGCTGATCGCGCTGTCGGAGGCTTATCCCGACCTCAAGGCCAATGCCAATTTCCAGCAGCTCGCATCCGAGCTGTCCGACCTCGAGAACAAGATCGCGGCGAGCCGCCGCTTCTTCAACAATGCGGTTCAGGAATACAACACCGGCATTCAGCAACTGCCTGCGGCGCTGTTCGCCGGCATGTTCGGCTTCACCAAGAAGGACTTCTTCGATCTCGGCGCCAGCCGTACCGAGGTCGAGGCCGCGCCGCAGGTGAAGTTCTGAAGTTGAGCCGATAGGCCGGCAGGGCACACCGCGTCATGGCCGCGTATGGTCTCTACACGCACATCGCCTCGAACAAGTTTCGTTCGATGCTGCTGCTCGCCGGCCTGTTCGCGCTGGTCTATGTGCTGGTCTATGCCGGCGCGTTGGTCGCAGAAGTCGTCATCAACGGCAATGAGACCGTCGTCTATTATCTGAGGCGCGCCCTCCACGATCTGATCGTGGCCGCACCGGTTGCGACGATCGTGGCGGCGGTCTGGGTCGTGATCGCCTATTTCTTCCACCAGTCGATGATCGACGCGGTGACCGGCGGCCACGACGTCACAAGGCAGGAGGAGCCGCGGCTTTACAATCTGCTGGAAAACCTCTGCATCTCGCGCGGCATCACCATGCCGAAGCTGAAGATCATGGAGAGCCCGGCGCTGAACGCGTTCGCGACCGGCCTCAATCCCAGGCAATATTCGATCACCGTGACCACAGGTCTCCTCAGCGCGCTGAACGACAAGGAAATCGAGGCGGTGCTGGGCCACGAGCTGACCCACATCAAGAACGGCGACGTGCAGCTGATGGTGGTCGCCGTCATCATCGCCGGCGTGGTCGGCTTCTTCGGCGAACTGTTCTTCCGTCTGTTCGCGAACTCCAACTGGGGCTCCGGCCTGGGCTCGTGGTCCTCGGGATCTTCCTCCTCATCCCGCTCGTCCTCGTCCTCGAGCGACAGCAAGAATTCCGGCGGCGGCGGCGCCGTGATCGTGATCATCATCGCAATCGTGCTGATCGTGGTGGCCTGGCTGCTGTCCCAGGTGGTCAAGCTCGCTTTGTCGCGGTCGCGCGAATATCTCGCCGACGCAGGCTCCGTCGAACTGACGAAAGATCCCGATGCGATGATCTCCGCACTGCGTAAGATCGAGAATCGCGGCGAGCTGCCCGGCGCGACCTCGGCCGTGATGGAGCTCTGCGTCGACAATCCTCGCGAAGGCTTTGCCGATCTGTTCGCAACCCACCCGTCGGTGCAATCCCGGGTCGACGCGCTGGTCAAGTTTGCCGGCGGCCGCGATCTCGGCCCGCTGCCACCGCCCGGAGACGAGACCGACGAGCCGGAGCCGCAGACCGACCAGCCCGACGCGCCGCCGCCGGTGGCGAAGGGACCTTGGAACGACGCTGGTAGCTCGGCTCCGCCACCCGTGCCCGCACCCGGCCCCGCCGGAACCGCAGCGGGAAGCCCAATCGATTCGATGGGTCCTTGGGGCCGCCATTGAGTGCGTGATTTACCGCCGCGCGCGCCGGGCTTTGCGAGGGCTGGGAAAAACTTCGGGAATTGCCTTATCGGCATGCCGAGGAATTGAATTCTCCCTTGTTTCTGCCATGTTCGCGCCCAACAGCAGACTCGGGACATCGATTTGGGGCCCGGCCGATTGCGACCTTGCGATCGGAGGGCGCGTTAGGGGACAGCAATGGCAAAGCCGGCAGTGGTTGTGGTGGGCGCGGACAAGGGCGGGGTCGGCAAGACCACGGTATCGCGCACCCTGCTTGATTATTTTTCCGCCAACAACGTGCCGACGCGCGCGTTCGACACGGAGTCGCCGCGCGGAACGCTGAAGCGCTTCCACCCCGACATCACCGAGATCGTCGATATGACGACGACGGCCGATCAGATGAAGATCTTCGACACGCTCAACGCAACAAGCCCGTCGGTCACCGTGATCGACGTCCGCGCCGGCCTGCTTTCGCCGGCGCTGGCCTCGCTCCGGGACATCGGCTTCCTGGACGCCGCCAAGGCCGGCCAGATCACCTTCGCGGTGTTCCACATCCTCGGCCCCTCGATCGCCTCACTGGACGAGATTGCCGAGACCGCAGGCTTCATGGGCGGCGCGAAATATTTCCTGGTGAAGAACTTCATCAACGACACCCAGTTCTTCCAGTGGGACCAGGCGACCTACCAATCGTATTTCAACCGCATCAAGGACGCGACCGAGCTGACCATCCCAAAGCTCAACGAAATGGCCTATGAACAGGTCGAAGTGTCCTCCGTCCCGTTCCTGAAGTTCGTGGCCAACAAGGGCATCAACGACGAGGCCGCGAATTATTCGTTCGTGCTGCGCGGCTATGTCCGGCACTGGCTGGCGAACGTCTGGAGCGAGTTCGACCGGATCCGCCTGACCGATATCGTCGGGTCGAAAGCCACGACCCGCAACAGCGAAAAATAGTTGCGCGGTCCGGGCTGATACGGCTGGATTGGGGCGGTGAGTTCGCTCAGATAATAGCCGCAATGCCCGCAACGCCCGTCTACATCATCTGCTCGCCCCGCCCGCAGGTCGGCAAGACCCTGCTGGCGCGGCTGCTTGCCGAATTTCTTCTGCTCAAGAACGGCAACGTCGCGGCCTTCGACGTCAATCTGAAGGAACCGTCTCTGCTCGACTACCTGCCGAAGATCACGGAGACCGCCGACGTGATCGACACCTACGGCAAGATGCAGTTGATGGACCGCGTCATCGTCGATGACGGCGTCGCCAAGGTGATCGATCTCGGCTTCCACGCCTTCGACGAGTTCTTCAAGATGGTCGATGAGATCGGCCTGCTGAAGGAGGCTGCCCGCCGCCATGTCGCTCCGCAGATCCTGTTCGTTGCCGACACCGACCGCGCCTCGGCCCGCGCTCACGAGATGCTGCGCGAGCGGATCCCGCGGATGAATCTGATCACGGTCGACAACGAATACGTCATTCGCGGCGAGCTGCCGGCCGCGATGGCCGGCGGCCGCCTGTTCCGTCTCCCCGCGTTGCCCGGCTTCCTCAAGACCTATGTCGACCGGCTGACCTTCTCCTTCACCGGCTATCTGCGCCAGGAGAAAGACGCCTCGACCGAACTCCACCAGTGGACCCGGCGGAATTACTTCGCCTTCCGCGAGCTCGAGCTCAGCCTGATCCTGCAGCGATCCTGACCGTCTCGTCATTCCGGCCTGACGAACTCGCGAGCCCGGACTCCATCGGCCGAAGGGGCTACCGCGCAATGGATTCCGGGTTCGCGCTGACGCGCGCTCCCCAATGACGAGAGATGAAGAAGCGCCGTCTTCAAAATATTTTATCCGGGTAATATTGACGCCCGGCGCTTATCGCTCTACTGAGGCTGCAACAGCGTCCTCAACAAGGCCCGACACCCGTGAGCATCGACCGGAAAGCAGCGATCGCCGCCTACAAGGAGCGAAAGACCATCGCGGGCATCTATGTTGTCCGCTGTGCGGCCACTGGCGAAGCCTGGGTCGGACAGGCCCCGAACCTGGAGACGATCCAGAACCGCATCTGGTTCTCGCTACGCCAGGGCAACCACACCTGCCGCAGCCTCCAGGCTGCCTGGAATGCGCATGGCGAGGCCGGCCTGACCTTTGGCGAATGCGAGCGTCTTGAGGATGAAGAAACCGCCTATGTCAGGAACGCGCTCCTGAAGGAGCGCCTGCTGCATTGGCGCGATGAACTGAAGGCCGAAGCGATCTGAGGAGAACTGCGACCTCTCAGTGCCCCTCGAATGTCATCAGTGTGCGCACCGGCACGTCCATGGCGCGCAGCTTGGCGGCGCCACCGAGCTCGGGCAGGTCGATGATGAAACAGGCGGCGACCACGTTGGCCCCGATCTGGCGCAGCAGCTTGACCGCGCCTTCCGCGGTGCCGCCGGTAGCGACGAGATCGTCGACCAGGATCACGCGCTCGCCCGGCGCGATCGCGTCGACATGCATCTCCATCTCGTCAATGCCGTATTCGAGCGAGTAGGCGATCCGCACGGTGGTGTGCGGCAGCTTGCCTTTCTTGCGGATCGGCACGAATCCGGCCGAGAGCTGGTGCGCCACCGCGCCGCCGATGATGAAGCCCCTCGCCTCCATGCCGGCGACCTTGTCGATCTTGTTGCCGGCCCAGGGATTGACGAGCTCGTCGACCGCGCGGCGGAAGGCGCGCGCATCCGCAAGCAGGGTCGTGATGTCGCGGAACATGATCCCCGGTTTGGGATAGTCGGGAATGGTACGGACGCTTGCCTTAATATCGTGGTCAAAGGTCATTGGTGCCTCTCAATCAACCCGCGCATCCAGCCGGAACGCATTCTCGACAATCTTCAAGCCCACCTCGTTGCCGAGCGACATCAGCGACTCCGGGTGGAATTGCACGCCGGCGACAGGCAGCGTCTTGTGCTCCAGCGCCATGGCGACGCCGTCCTCGGTGCTGGCGGTGACGGACAGAACCTCCGGCATGCTGTCGCGCTCGACATAGAGCGAGTGATAGCGGCCGATGACGATCTCGTTCGGCAGGTTGCGCATCAAGCGCCCGCCGCGCACCTGCACCCGCGAGGGCCGGCCATGGGCCGGATGGGTGAGCTGGCCGAGCTCGCCGCCGAAATATTCGCCGATCGCCTGCACGCCGAGGCAGACGCCGAACACCGGCAGCTTCTTCTCCAGCGCCGCATCGATGGTCTTCTTGATCCCGAAATCCTCAGGCCTGCCGGGACCGGGCGACAGCACCAGCAAATCCCACGTCTTCCGCTTGAGCATGTCGAGCGCGTGGATATGGCGGACCACAGTGACGTCGGCGCCGACCTGGCGGAAATAATCCGCGAGCATGTGCACGAAACTGTCGTCGTGATCGATCAGCAGCACCTGCTTGCCCGAACCGGTCGCATCCGGCGCAAAGGTCGACAGCGGCTTCGGCGGGTCGCCGCGCAGCGCCTGGAAAAGCGCGGCGGCCTTGACCTGGCACTCGCGGTCTTCGGCGGCCGGATCGGAATCGAACAGGCAGGTGGCGCCGACGCGAACCTCGGCCAGACCGTCCTTCATGCGGATGGTGCGGATGGTCAGGCCGGTGTTGATGCTGCCGTCGAAATTCACCGCGCCGATCGCGCCGGCATACCAGCGCCGCGGCGAGCGTTCGTGATCCTCGACGAACTGCATCGCCCACAGTTTTGGCGCGCCTGTCACGGTGACGGCCCAGGCATGGGTGAGGAAGGCATCGAGCGCGTCGAAGCCGGGACGCAGCATGCCCTCGACATGGTCGACGGTGTGGAACAGCTTCGAGTAGGTCTCGATCTGCCGGCGCGCAAGCACCTTGATCGTGCCGGGGACACAGACGCGCGCCTTGTCGTTGCGGTCGACGTCGGTGCACATGTTGAGCTCGAACTCGTCCTTCTCCGAGTTCAGGAGCTGGCGGATCTGCTCGGCATCGCCGATCGCATCACTGCCCCGCGCGATGGTGCCCGAGATGGGGCAGGTCTCGACGCGGCGCCCGTCCGAGCGGACGAACATTTCCGGCGAAGCGGAGACGAGAAACTCGCCCTCGCCCAGATTCATCAGCGCGCCGTAGGGCGACGGGTTGATGACGCAGAGGCGCTGGAAGACTTCGGCCGGCGAACGCTCGCAGGGCTCGGCAAACAGCTGTCCTGGTACCGCCTCGAACAAATCGCCGCGGGCGAACGCGGCGCGCGCGGTCTCGACCGTGGCCTGATATTCGCCGGGCGCGTGATCGGCAAAACCCTGCCGTGGTGTCTTCAGATACGGACTCTCGGCGGTCTCGCGCGGCAGGCCCTCGGTGGATTTACCCTTCCACGCGAAGTCGTAACTCAGCACCACGCCGCGGCCGGTGGCGCGGTCATAGGCAAGCAGGCGATCGGGCACATAGAGCACGATGTCGCGCTGATCGCTCTCTCGCGCCCGCTTCTGCACGAGGTCTTCGATCTGGAACACGAGGTCGTAGGCAAAGGCGCCGAACAGGCCGAGCAGCCCGTCGTCATTGGCGGAAAAAGCGGCGATGATGTCGCGCACCAGCGACATCACGCTGGCACGCCGCGTGCGCTGATCCTCCTCGACCGGCGCATCGCCACGGAGAATGTGGCCGGCCAGGCGCGTCGTCGTCTTCTCGGAGATCACGACACAGGGCTCGCGCAGCACGTCGCCGAGGAAAGCGATCAGCACCTCTCCGCGCGCGTTGAGCGCTTCGAGCTTGAAATTGACACCCGCGGTCTCGAACTTGAGCGGCGGATCGGAGAAACCGAGGTCAAAGCTCTCGTAGCGGCCGGGCACGGTCGTGCCCGAGGACAGCACCACGCCGCGGCGGCGGTCGAGCAGATTGATGAGGTCGTCGAGCCTGTTGGCGCCGCCGGTAAACTGCTCGGCCACGCGTGTGATCGCCAGACCCGCGCGGGTCGCGTAGTCGCTTCTGGCCGGGAGGGCAAAGACGGTCCTGTTCATGTCGTCCTCTTACGAAACTTGCCGAGGGAACGCCACACAGGACAAACGAAAAGGCCGCCGCGCTGTGCAGGCGACCTCAGACGATTTGGGAAAGGAAAATCGCACCGGCCACCTCGTTAGGAGGTGCGCCACCAAAGACGGGCTGGGCGGGCTGCGGTGCTCATGAGCGGATACTCACCATGGCGCGGGGGCGGCGTCAAGGCGAGAAACCTCCCCGCGGCCGGCCGGGGCACGCAGCGTTCGGCTGCCGCTTCTGCCTGGCTCAGGGCTCCTCGGCCTGCGGCTCCCAGCCGAACCGATTCTTCTTCCGATCCCATTTGAGGACGGAATAGCCGTCGCATTCCATGCATCCCCAAAGGACGAGCTTGCCGTCCTTGTCCTTCGAGAGAGCTGCGAACTGGCGGTTCGTACGCACGGCGTCGACAAAGCGGATCTTCGGCTTCTCGCCGTCCGGCTGATCGAGGAGCAGCAAGAACCTACCCTTGCGACCCGCACACTCCTGAAACACGCCGACCACCGCGATCTGCTTCGTCGCGCCGCCGTCGAAGCGTCCCTCGATGGCAAAGGACATGTCGGCGCCCTTCATCGTGTCGGCGCCGTTTTCGAGGATCAGCTCTTTGGGGATCAGGTCCTTGCGGAATTCAGTCGCCTTGCACCAGCTCTTGCGGATCTGGTTCGCGGGGATGCCGCGAACCTCCGTCGTGAAAGGTTGGAATTCCGCGATGACCCACCAGGCCTCGGTTTTGAGATTACCGTTCAGCGTGATGAAGGCTTGCTGTGCCGGCGCCTGAGTTGCCGTCAGCAGCCAGACGCCAAGGACGATCACCGGTCGAACGATCGAGCCGAGCACGCGGCGCATGAGAGACGATGTCGACATTCGCTCGCTGCCCCTGGTCGATTGCTCCCGCCTCAACCCAGATGCTTCCTGAAAAACTCCGTCGCCCGCCCCCAGGCGAGTTCGGCGGCTTCGCGGTCGTGCACGGCCTGCCGCTGCTCGTTGACGAAGGCGTGCTCGGCATCATAGCGGAACAGCTCCAGCGACTTGCCAGCGGCCTTCATGGCCTTTTCGAAGCCGTTGACCAGCTCCGGCGTGCACCAATCGTCCTTGTTGGCGAAATGCGCCTGAAGCGGAATCTTGACGTCGGCGGGCTTGGCCGCCTGCTCGGGCGGAATGCCGTAGAACACGACGCCGGCCGCAAGCTCCGGCACATGCACCGAGCCGATGATGGTCACGGCGCCGCCGAGGCAGAAGCCGGTCAGCCCGACCTTGGCGCCGTTGCGCGACAGATATTGCGCGGCACCGCGCACGGTCTGCGTGGTGGCGTCCATGAAGTCGAGCGAGTTCATCTCCTTGTTGGCGCTGTCGGTGTCGTGATACGGCACCACCTTGCCCTTGTAGAGATCGGGCGCCAGCGCGTCGAAACCGGCCAGCGCGAAGCGGTCGCACAAGCCCTTGATCTGGTCCGACAGGCCCCACCATTCCTGGATCACGACCACGCCCGGCGCATTGCCGCGCGCGGCATTGGCGAGATAGCCCGAGGCGTCCTTGCCGTCCGGACGCTTGAAGGTAATGGCGGTTCCCATGGTGTCCTCCGATGAGTTTCTGGGGAGCGGTTGGCGTCATTTTGGCGGGTGCGGGCACGCGGCGCAATCCACACTGTCGTCATTCCGGGGCGCTCCATAGCGCAAACCCGGAATCCATCGGGCGGCAGAGTCGGTCGATGAATGGATTCCGCGCTCGGTGCTGCGCATCGCCCCGGAATGACGGCGACAAAAAAGCCCCCTTGCGGGGGCTTTTCCATTTCTAGTCTCGGCAAGCGCCGCTCAATGGGAGCTCGCCCAGACCTTCTTCTTGGTGAAGTACATCAGGCCCGCGAACAGGATCAGGAACACGAAGACCTGGAATCCGAGGCGCTTGCGCGCTTCCATGTGCGGTTCGGCTGTCCACATCAGGAACGTGGTGACGTCCTTGGCGTACTGCGCGACCGTGGTCGGCGAGCCGTCGTCATAGGTCACCTGGCCGTCGTTGAGCGGCTTCGGCATCTTGATGGCGTGGCCCGGGAAGTACTTGTTGTAGTACGAGCCCTCCGGGATGGTGACGCCTTCCGGGACCTTGTCCTCGAAGCCCTGCAGCAACGCCGAGACGTAGTCCGGGCCCTGCTCCTGGAACTGGGTGAAGAAGTCGACGATGAACATCGGGAAGCCGCGGCCATAGGAGCGCGCCTTGGTGATCAGCGACAGATCGGGCGGCGCCGCTCCACCGTTCGCGGCACGAGCAGCCTGCTCGTTCGGGAACGGCGAGGGGAAATAGTCCGCCGGACGGCCGGGACGCTCGAACATGTCACCCGCGTCGTTCGGGCCGTCCTTGACCTTGTACTCGGAGGCGAACGCCGCCGCCTGCGCCACCGAATAGCCCGGTCCTCCGGCTTCGGAGAGGTTGCGGAAGGCGACGTAGGACAGGCCGTGACAGCTGGCGCAGACCTCCTTGTAGACCTTCAGGCCGCGCTGCAGCGCGCCGCGATCGTACTTGCCGAACGGGCCCGCGAACGACCATTTGTTGCCCGGCGGCTTGTCGCTGCCTTCGGAGGCGCGGGCATCCTGCATGCTGCCGAGGAACAGCGCGCCGGCGGCGACAAGCATGACCGCAACGGAGGCAACGGCCTTGCCGCTCTTGGCCAGGATTGCCTCCGAGATCGAGTTCGGTACCGGCCTTGGCGTCTCGATGCGTGAGAGCAGCGGCAGCACGATCAGGAAGTAGGCGAAGTAGCAGAACGTGAGGATACGGCCGGCGATCACGTAGATGCCTTCCGGCGGCTGTGCACCGAGATAGCCGAGCAGGATGCAGACCGCGACGAAGATCCAGAAGAACTGCTTGGCCAGCGGGCGGTACTTCGACGACCGGGTCTTGGCGGCATCGAGCCAGGGCAGAAAGCACAGGATGATGATCGCCGAGAACATCCCGATGACGCCCGCAAGCTTGTTCGGGATCGAGCGCAGGATCGCGTAGAACGGCAGGTAATACCATTCCGGCACGATGTGCGGCGGGGTCACGCCCGGGTTCGCCGGAATGTAGTTGTCGGCGTCGCCGAGATAGTTCGGCATGTAGAAGATGAACCAGGCGTAGAGCAGCAGGAAGCAGGCGACGCCGAAGCCGTCCTTGATGGTCGCATGCGGCGTGAACGGCACCGTGTCCTTTTCCGTCTTCGGCTCGACACCGTCAGGATTGTTCTGGCCGGCGACGTGGAGCGCCCAGACGTGGAGGACGACGACACCCGCGATCAGGAACGGCAGCAGGTAGTGCAGCGAGAAGAAGCGGTTCAGCGTCGGGTTGCCGACCGAATAACCGCCCCACAGCAGCGTCACGATGCTCTCGCCGACATAGGGAATGGCGGAGAACAGATTGGTGATGACGGTGGCGCCCCAGAAGCTCATCTGGCCCCACGGCAGCACGTAGCCCATGAAGCCGGTCGCCATCATCAGCAGGTAGATGATGACGCCGAGGATCCACAACACTTCGCGCGGCTCCTTGTAGGAACCGTAGTACAAGCCGCGCAGCATGTGGATGTAGACCGCGAAGAAGAACATCGACGCGCCGCAGGCGTGCATGTTGCGCAGCAGCCAGCCGTAATTGACGTCGCGGACGAGCAGTTCGACCGACTTGAAGGCGAGATCGGCATGCGGCGTGTAGTGCATCGCCAGGATCACGCCGGTCAGGATCTGCATCCCCAGCATGAAGGAGAGGATGGCGCCGAAGGTCCACCAATAGTTCAGGTTGCGCGGGGTCGGATAGACGACGAACGAGGAGTGCATGAGGCCGAGGATCGGCAGGCGCCGTTCGAGCCATTGCAGGGCCGGATTGCTCGGCTGGTAGTCGGATGGTCCGCTCATGATGCGATCCTGAGGAAATAAAACGACGAGACGGCACGAAGCTTCGGACGCGGGTCCGAGGCTCAGCCGATCTGGATTTTGGTGTCGGAAACGAAAGTGTACGGCGGCACCGGCAGGTTCGCGGGCGCGGGCCCCTGGCGGATACGGCCGGACGAATCGTACTGCGAACCATGGCAGGGGCAGAAGAACCCGTCGTAATTGCCTTCATGGGCGATCGGGATGCAGCCAAGATGGGTGCAGATGCCGATCACGACCAGCCATTGCTCATGGCCGGACTTGACCCGGGCCTCGTCGGACTGCGGATCGGGCAGGCTTGCCACATTGACGGCGCGCGCCTCGTCGATCTGCTTCTTGGTGCGGTGGCTGATGTAGATCGGCTTGCCGCGCCAGAACACCTTGATGTCCTGCCCCTCGGCGACCGGGGTCAGATCGACCTCGATCGGCGCACCGGCGGCGATGGTCGACGCATCAGGATTCATCTGGGAGATGAAGGGCCAGAGCGCAGCCGCGCCCCCTACTGCTGCAGCTGCCCCCGTTGCAACGAATAAGAAATCACGGCGTGTCGGATGGTCCGCCGAAGACGCTGTCGTCACGATTCCAACCCTTTCTTCTTGTGCAGCCGGTGGAACCGCTCCAGGAGCCCCCAAGGTCCCCGGAACAGCCTGCCGGCGCCCGCGGCCCCCCGCGGCGGCAGAACTTCGCTCATTCACCTCTAAACGGGTGAAACAGCAGTCCAGAATCGTTCTATTGGCACCCTTGCCGGGCGAGCGCAAGCCCGCTATCGGCGCGGGAGCGTGCCATGCACGAATTCCGCGGCCGGCGGTGTTTTATTGAGACATTTTCCGGCCTGCATCGCCCTCGCCACAGCCCTCGCACAGCCCATGCAGATCGCGCTTTTCCAACCTGACATCGCCCAGAACACCGGCACGATTCTCAGGCTTTGCGCCTGCCTGGGCATCGCCGCCCACATCATCGAGCCGGCGGGATTTCCTGTTTCCGACCGCCTGTTCCGCCGGGCGGGAATGGACTACCTCGACCATGTCAGCCTGACCCGCCATGACTCCTGGTCGAAATTCGAGGATTGGCGCGCGGCACATGGCTACCGCCTGCTGCTGTTCACCACGAAAGCTGCCACCGACTACCGCGATTTCCGTTACCAGACGTCGGACATCCTGCTATTCGGGCGCGAGAGCGCCGGTGTCACCGACGCGGTGGTCGAGGCCGCCGATGCGCGGCTGGTGATCCCGATCAAGGCGGGGCTGCGGTCGCTCAATGTCGCCATGACCGCGGCCATGGCCGCCGGCGAGGCGCTGCGGCAGATCCGGACCCCGCAAGCCTGAAGATTGAGGAGAGACGCGTGAGTTATGCGGTCAAGGAAATCTTCCTGACCCTGCAAGGCGAAGGCGCCCATGCCGGGCGCGCGTCCGTGTTCTGCCGGTTTGCCGGCTGCAACCTCTGGAGCGGCCGCGAGGCGGACCGTCTCGAGGCCACCTGCAAGTTCTGCGACACCGATTTCGTCGGAACCGACGGCACCCTCGGCGGCCGCTACGGCTCGGCCGCGGTGCTCGCCGACACCATCGCCGCGCAATGGCGCGCCACTGCCGCAAACCGCTACGTGGTGTTGACCGGCGGCGAGCCGCTGCTCCAGGTCGATGCCGCGCTGATCGAGGCGCTGCACGCCCGGGGCTTCGAGATCGGCGTCGAGACCAACGGCACCATCGCAGCGCCCGAGGGGCTCGACTGGATCTGCGTCAGCCCCAAGGGCGGCAGCGAACTGGTGCTGCGCCAGGGCCACGAGTTGAAGCTGGTCTATCCGCAGGCGCTCGCCGCGCCCGAGACGTTCGAGGACCTCGCCTTCGAGCGCTTCTCGCTGCAGCCGATGGACGGGGCCGAGGTCATCGAGAACACCGCGCGCGCGATCGACTACTGCCTGCGCCATCCGCAATGGCGGCTCAGCGTGCAGACGCACAAATCGCTCGGCATCAGATAGGACGCGACCGGGATGCAGACGGAGATGGCGACGATCGAAGACCGCAAGACCCGCGCCCGCAGCTGGTTCGAATCCTTGCGCGACGACATCTGCGCGAGCTTCGAGCGGCTCGAGGACGACGCCCCGCAAAGCCTTTACCCGGGCGAGGCCGGCCGCTTCAAGCGCACGCCCTGGCAGCGCTCCGACCATACCGGCGCGCCCGGCGGCGGCGGCGTGATGTCGATGATGCACGGCCGCCTGTTCGAGAAGGTCGGTGTGCACTGCTCGACCGTGCATGGCGAGTTCGCGCCCGAATTTCGCGCCCAGATTCCCGGCGCCGCGGAGGATCCAAAATTCTGGGCTTCGGGCATCTCGCTGATCGCGCACATGCGCAATCCGAACGTGCCCGCCGTGCACATGAACACCCGCTTCGTCGTCACCACCAAAGCGTGGTTCGGCGGCGGCGCCGATCTCACGCCGGTGCTGGAGAGAAGGCGCACGCAGGACGATGCCGACACCATCGCCTTCCACGCCGCGATGAAGCAGGCCTGTGCGCAGCCGAACGGCGTTGCCGACTACGACAAGTACAAGAAATGGTGCGACGAATATTTCTACCTGCCGCACCGCAAGGAAGCGCGCGGCATCGGCGGCATTTTCTACGACTGGCACGACAGCGGCGACTGGGACGCCGATCTCGCTTTCACCAAGGACGTCGGTCGCGCCTTCCTCAAGATCTATCCCGAGATCGTCAGGCGCAATTTCGCGGACGCATGGACCGCTGCCGACCGCGAGGAGCAGTTGATCCGGCGCGGCCGCTATGTCGAATTCAACCTGCTCTATGATCGCGGCACCATCTTCGGGCTCAAGACCGGCGGCAATGTCGAGTCGATCCTGTCGTCGATGCCCCCGGAGGTGAAGTGGCCATGACTGTTTCGAAGCCGCTTCCCCGCGCCATGCTGATCGACATGGACGACACCATCCTGTCGGCCTACGGCCGGCCCGAGATCGCCTGGAACACGATCGCGAAAGAATTTGCCGACGAGCTGGCGCCGCTGCCGCCCGAGCTGGTCGCAACCACTGTCCTCGCTTTCGCGCGAAACTTCTGGGCGAACGCCGAAGCTGCATGGCGGATGAAGCTCGCCGAGGCGCGGCACCTCACGGTCAAGGGCGGCTTTGCCGCGCTTGCGGCGGCCGGCCATCGCGCCCTGCCCGACGACCTCGCCATCCGCCTCGCCGACCGCTTCACCGCCTATCGCGAGGAGGAGATGTTCGTCTTCCCGGGCGCGCACGAAGCGATCGACACGTTCAAGGCGCTCGGCATCAAGCTTGCGCTGGTGACCAACGGCGCCGCCGACATGCAGCGCGCCAAGGTCGAGCGCTTCGAGCTGGCGCACCGCTTCGACCACATCCAGATCGAGGGCGAGCACGGCTTCGGCAAGCCCGAGGAGCGCGCCTATCTGCATGCGATGGAGGCGCTCGGCGTCTCCGCCCCAGACACCTGGATGATCGGCGACAATCTGGAATGGGAAGTGGTGACGCCGCAGCGCCTCGGCATCTACTCGATCTGGATCGACGTGCACGGCGACGGCCTGCCCGAGGGCTCGCCCATCAGGCCCGACCGCATCATCCGCTCGCTGACCGAACTGGTGCCGGACCGGCCCTGACTTGGGCACCAAAAGCAAAATATCGAAAAACAACCCCATGCACAGTAGACGACTGCTGCAATAACAAAGGCTTACGGCACCTCGAAAACGGATTGCTGATTTTACGAAATGATTTGACCCGTCGGGCAATTCGGGTGCATGATGTAAGTATCGCCGCGCCCGGGACTGCAACAGACCCTGGTGCCATCGAGCGATCCCCCAACTCGAACCTCTGCCAGTGGCGTTTCGGAAGTTGACGCCAGCCGGTCACATTCGCGGGTCTGCCTCCCGTGATCGGCATGTCATGCCGGCTTGCTAGCTTCCCAAGTCATCAACCTGAAAGGACCATCCATGGAACTGAAAGCCGGCGATATCGTCATGCTGAAATCCGGCGGGCAGCCGCTCACCGTCGCCGAAGTGAAGGGCGACGACGTCCTCTGTCTCTGGATGGGCTCGGAAGGCGACTTGTTTCGCGAGACCCTACCGCTCGCCGTGCTCGAACAACTTGAAGAGTTGGACGAGGACGACGAGGACGAGGAAGACGACGAAGACGAGGAATAAGCGCGGCCAGGACCTCGTCCTGGCGGCGCGGGAACCAAACCTGGAGGCGTCGATTAGGATGTCATGATCCGCGCGCCTCAATTTGCCGTTCGGGCCGGAAGCCTTGCGATGATCGCTTTCGTCGTAGCGATGGCTGGCTCTCGCCCGAGCGGTGCAGACCCCTCGCCTGCTTCCACAACACTGCGGAATGCAGCCGAGTTTTCGTCGATTTCAAATCAAGCCGATCGCTCGCGCGCGCTGTTCGAAGAAATCGGCAAGGTGCTCACCCATCCGCGTTGCATGAATTGCCACCCGGCCGGCAATCATCCGTTGCAGGGTGACGACAGCCACGAGCATGTACCGCCGATATGGCGTGCCGAGACCGGGCATTTCGAGGTCAGCTGCTCCGGATGCCATGGCGGGAAGAATTTCTCGCTGCACGAAGCGGCTAGCTATCGAAGCATTCCCGGTCATCCGCGATGGGGCTTCGCGCCATTGTCCATGGCGTGGGAAGGCAAGTCGTTGGGCGAGATCTGCCGCCAGTTGAAGGACGTCCAGCTCAATGGCGGTCGTGACCTCGCCGCGCTGCAGGAACACATCGCCAAGGATGATCTCGTCGCATGGGGTTGGAATCCCGGCGAAGGCCGCAAGCCGGCTCCCGGCAGCCAGCAGGCGGCAGGCGAACTGGTGCAGGCCTGGATCGATACCGGCGCCGAGTGCCCGCGCTGATGCAGGCGGATATCCGGACGTTGCGGCGCTCATAACGCGCGATGTGAAGCTCCTTTGGATGTCCAATGGAACTCCCGGGAACATCGGCCGTTTCCATCCGTTCCAAAATTAGGAGACGCGCGTGAACCGCCGAGACCTTCTTCGCGCATCAGCTGCTGTTTCCGCTGCAGCCATCCTGCCACGGGCTGCAGACGCCCAAACCAGCGCCGCCGCGCCCTTCGGCCCATCCACCGTGCGGGAGCTGGCGCGCGCGCTGGCGACCAAGCCATTTGTGGCTCCGGACGAGAAGCTTCCGGATGCACTGAAGAATCTCGATTACGACCAATACCGATCCATTCGGTTCGCCCCCGAAAAGGCGCTGTGGCGTGACGAAAAGTTGCCGTTCCAGGTGCAGTTCTTCCACCGCGGCTTCTTCTACAAGAACAGGGTCGACATATTCGAGGTGGCGAACAGGAACGTCACGCCGGTGTCGTATCGGCGCGCTGACTTTTCGTTCGGCGAAGGGCTGGGGCAATGGCCGGATGCGGACCTCGGGTTCGGGGGCTTCCGTATCCATACCCCGATCAACAAACCCGATTATTACGACGAGCTTTGCGTATTCCTTGGCGCAAGCTACTTCCGGGCCGTTGCGAAAGGACAGACCTATGGCCTGTCCGCGCGGGGGCTTGCGATCGATACAGGCGAGAGCAAAGGCGAAGAGTTTCCGGTGTTCAAGGCGTTCTGGCTGGAGAAGCCGGCGCTGAACGCCTCCTCGATGGTCGTCCATGCGCTGCTCGACAGCAAGAGCGCGGCAGCCAGCTACCGCTTCACCATACGGCCGGGCCAAACCACGGTATTCGACGTCGAGATGGCCCTCTATCCGCGGGTCGACGTCGAGCACGCCGGGCTCGCGCCGATGACCAGCATGTTCTTCTTCGGTCCGAACGATCGGAAGGACTTTGATGATTTCCGCCCCGCGGTTCACGACTCGGATGGACTTTCGATCTTCAACGGCAGAGGCGAGCAGCTCTGGCGACCTCTCAACAATCCGCACGATTTGCAGGTCAGCAGTTTTGCCGATGTCAATCCCGGCGGCTTCGGCCTGATGCAGCGGGAGCGGAATTATCTCGCTTATCAGGATCTGGAATCCAGTTTCGAGACGCGTCCAAGCCTCTGGTTCGAGCCGATCGGCGATTGGGGCGAAGGGGCGGTGAAACTGATCGAGATACCGACCAAGGAAGAAGTCCACGACAATATCGCCGCGCTCTGGCAGCCGAAACAGCCCCTGACGGCAAAGAGCGAGCATATCTTTACCTATCGACTGCACTGGGGACCGGACGCGCCGAAAGCCGACGCACTCGCGCGCTTCACGCGAACGGGCATCGGCAGCCGTGGCGATGACAGCAAGCTGTTCGTCCTCGAGCTGATGGGCGACCGCCTCAAAAGCATCAATCCCAAGAGCATCAAAGGCATGGTGACCGCTGAGAAAGCCGAGATCAGCAACATCGTCACGCAACCAAATCCCGCGACTGGCGGATGGCGTCTGAGCTTCCAATGCGCGGTCAAGGGGCAGGCGTCGATCGAATTGCGCGCCTTCCTCGCGCAGAACGATGCGCCGGTCTCCGAGATATGGATCTATCGATGGACGCCCTGAAGCAGTCGCAGGCGCCGCTGCCAAGCGCCCCCGCCCGCCCGTTTCTGCCGCAGGAAAGCCCGCTGACGATGCTGCCGTGCCGGCTGGATCACGCAGCCGGCGTCCGGCAAACGCAAGCGACGGCGAGGGCCAGCCTGACGCTTCGCCGTCTCTTCATCTTTGCCGGTACCGCCTTGCTGACGCTTGCAGGCGGTTACGGCATGTACGACGTGGTGAAGATTGGCGGTGTCACCATTCTCGAGGCGATGCTGCTGGGTCTGTTCTTCGTGCTGCTCGCCTGGGTCGCGTTCTCGTTCATGTCCGCGCTTGCCGGATTTTTCGTGCTGTTGACGCGCGGGCAGGTCAGCCTGCCGATCGACACGACAGGCCCGCTGCCTCCCGTCACCACGCGCACCGCGATGCTGCTGCCGACCTATAACGAGGACCCCCACCATGTGATGGCCCGGCTGCGCGCAATGTATGAATCCGTCGAAGCGACCGGGTATGGCCCACAGTTCGACTGGTTCTTGCTGAGCGATACGACCGACCCGGACGTCTGGATCAGCGAAGAGATGGCCTTCATCGAACTGCGCCGCGCCTGCGGTGGAGATCGGCTGTACTACCGGCATCGCTCGGACAACACCGCGCGGAAGTCCGGAAACATCGCCGACTGGGTTACCCGGTTTGGCGCGGCCTATGATCACATGATCGTCCTCGACGCGGACAGCCTCATGGAGGCTGACACGATCGTTCGCATCGTCCACGCGATGGAATGCAACCCCACCTGCGCGCTGATCCAGACGCAGCCCGTCATCGTCAACGCGCGCACGCTGTTCAGCAGGCTGCAGCAATTTTCGGGCCGCATGTACGGTCCGCTCATCACGGCGGGCAATGCCTGGTGGCACGGCGGCGACAGCAATTATTGGGGCCACAACGCCATCATCCGGATACAGGCCTTCGCTGCGGAGGCCGGACTGCCGGAACTGCGCGGCCGCAAACCTTTCGGAGGACACATCCTCAGTCATGATTTTGTCGAGGCCGCGTTGATGCGCCGCGCCGGCTGGGGCATCTATATGGTCCCGGCGGTTCACGGCAGCTTCGAAGAGGTCCCGCCGTCATTGCTGGATTTTGCGGGGAGAGACCGTCGCTGGTGCCAGGGAAACCTGCAGCATCTCGCGGTCCTGCCGGCACGCGGGCTGCACTGGGTCTCGAGGCTGCATCTGCTCACAGGCATCGGCTCCTACGTGACGGCGCCGCTCTGGCTTGTGTTCCTGTTGCTCGGTCTGCTCATCTCGCTGCAGGCGCACTTCATCCGGCCCGAATACTTTCCGAAGGGCTTCAGTCTGTTTCCGACCTGGCCGCAACAGGACCCGGTGCTTGCGGCCTGGGTCTTTGCCGCGACAATGGGACTTCTGATCCTGCCGAAGCTGCTGGCCTACCTGGTTATGATCAGCAATCGCGACGAGCGAGCCCGATTTGCAGGAAGCCTTCGTGCTCTGGCGGGTGTCGTTTGCGAGACCTTCGTGGCGGCATTGCTTGCGCCCTGCATGATGATCCTCCAGACCAAGGCCGTCGTGGAAATTCTCGCCGGCCGGGACGCAGGCTGGCAAGTGCAACGCCGAGGCGATGGACGGCCTGCCCGCGGCGAAGTCTATCGAAAGCTCGCCGGACCGACACTGTTCGGCCTCGCCCTGTCGATTTGCGCCTATGCAGTCTCCTTGCCCCTGCTGCTCTGGATGTCGCCCGTGGTGCTGGGACTGCTGCTTTCGATCCCGCTGGGGATCATGACGTCTTCGCGGCTGAGCGCGCCCGGAGTCTTTGCCACGCCGGAAACCAACAGCCCGCCTGCCGTGGTGCTGCGCGCGAACGAACTCGCCGCATCAGAGCGCACTGAAATGACCGGGGCTCTAAACCAGCTCGGCCGGGACCCTGAGTTGCTGGTCGAACATCTGGGCTCGTTGTCGCCTGCCAGCCCGCGCAGATTTGGTCGCGTCGACGTGCCTCTTGCGACCGCAACCGCCAAGATCGAGCAATGCGAAAGCCTGGAAGATGCTGCTGCTTGGCTCGACAGGTCCGAACTGCACGCCGTGCTTGGCCATCCCACGCTCCTCAAACAGGTCCTTGAGATGCCTCAAGGCAGCCAGCGGTAGCTCAGGCGATTATCGGGTGCCGGAATGCCGAAGTCTAAGCGGCGTCTTGCCGATCCGATCGTTGCCGCGCCAATTGCGTTGGACGAAAAGGCTGACTAGGACGTTTGGATGAGCATCGAATCGCCTCCGACCTGGCCAGTTGTGGACCCACCGCCCTTTGTGCCCGCGCCTCGTCGCCGATGGCCGGTTGCGCTTTTCGTGGCCCTTGTCCTGGCGCTCGCAGGTGCGGCGGCAGGTTACGTCTGGCTGAACCCGGGATTGTTCAGTCAGTCCGCCGGCCGCGAGGATGGGGATGCCGACGGCAGATCCAATGACAAGGCGATCATGACCGACCTGCTCGCTGCGCAACAAAAGACGGCCGACGACCTGGCTGCGATCGACAGGGCCATTGCCGACCAGCAAGAGCAGCTGAAGGCGATCGTAAGTCAGCTTGCCAACCTCACTTCGAAAATCGACGCAGTGAGGGGCTCGGCACCGCAGGCATCGGTCGCACCGGCTCCGCTGACCGCGCCCAGTGTCACGATGCCATCGGCTTCAGTGCCTCCCGTTGCGCCCGCTGCAACAGCGCGCGTCGCCCCGAAGCAAAAGAGGCCACCGCGCGCAACGGTCCCGTCCGGTCCGATATCAGTCGGGGGAGCGCCGTTGAACGCAACGCCCGATGCGACGGTGCGCTGAGCCGGGTCGTCTAGGCGATCAGCTGCCTCGCCGCCGCCGAGATCATCACCAGCCCGCCCGTGATCACCGCGACGTCCAGGATCGCGGTGTGGATATGCACCGGCATCCGCTCGACGAAGGCTTTTGCCAGGAACGCGCCGGGGATGGCGATCGCGCCGATCAGCAGCGCGAAGGCGAGCACCTGCGCGGTGACGGCGCCAGCGAGGCCGAACACCGAGATCTTGATCAGGCCGGTGCCAAGCGAGATCATCGCGTCGGTTGCAATCACGGCGGCGCCTTCAAGGCCTGTGGCCATCAAGAGTGACAGCAGAATGACACCGGAGCCGGAGGTGCCGCCGACCAGCACGCCGTAGCCCACCGAACCGGCGGCAAGGCCGCTGTCGCCGATCCTGACCTTTCGGCGGCGGAGCACGCGGCGCAGCGGCACGCTCAGGATCAGCATCGAGCCGATCACCAGTGCCGCGCCGGCGTTGGTGAGGCGCGTGTAGCCATAGGCGCCGAGCACGGTGGTCAGCGCGGCGCAGGCCAGCACGATCAGTGCGCGGCGGCGGTCGACGTAGCGCAGATAGGCAACGGCCCGGCTCGAATTGGTGAAGATGGCGGAGATCGCGATGATCGGCACCACGGGCTCGGCGCCGACCAGCGGCACCAGCACCAGCGGCATCAGGGCGCCGGTACCGTAGCCGGCGAGACCTCCGATGATCGAAGCAAACAACGCCATCAACGCGACCAGCAGGAGCTGAAAGATCGAGATGTCGGCGAAGGCTGAGACGATGGTCACGTTCTCTCGTCGCGGCTGATGCGGGCCGCAGCTTGATCGGCGATGGTCGCGAGCGCGGCATCATCTAGTGGAAAATCCGCCGCAAGCCAAGCGTCCTCGGCGAGCGTCAGCACATGTCCAAGCGCCGGTCCCTCCGCCAGACCGCGCGCGATGAAGTCGGCGGCCTTCAGCGGAAATTTCGGCGCAGACCAGCGCTGCGGAAGTTCGGCGAGCGCGCGCCAGCGCGTTGACATGACGTCGCCGCCGGCCCGCGCCCAGCCCAGTAACACACGATCGTGATAGCGCTTGGGACCCAGCCGATAGAGCAGACGCCGCGCATTGGCCTCGTCCTTGGTGGCGAAGCGCCACCAGCGATGGCCCATCGAATCCAATGCCTTGGTCTCGGCATTGGAGAGCCGCAGGCGCGCAGCGACGCGCTTGGCATCTTCGGTCACGGCGACGGTCAGCGCGGCGAGGCGCCGTGTGCTGCTTGCAGCGAGGCCGAGCTCGCGCTCGATCGCGATCATCGCCGCCAGCGGCCCGGTATAGACCACGCCGCCGGTCAGCGCCTGCAGCAATCCGCCCTCGGCCATGGCCAGCGCGGCCGCGGACGCGCCGCCGGCCACCAGCAGCTTCAGCATCTCCATGCGCACCCGCTCGGCCGAGAGGCTGGCCAGACCCGCACGCCCCCGGATGCAGGCGAGATAGCCGTCGCGGTCCGGATCGCCGGCGCCAAAGGCGGCGTGGATGCGGAAGAAGCGCAGGATGCGCAAATAATCCTCCGCGATGCGCTGGTCGGGATCGCCAATGAAGCGCACGCGGCGTGCCTTGGCATCCGCGATGCCGCCGACATGGTCGTAGACGACGCCGTGCGCATCGACCGACAGGCCGTTCATGGTGAAGTCGCGCCGCTCGGCATCCTTCACCCAGTCGCGGCCGAACGCGACCTTGGCCTTGCGGCCGAAGGTCTCGGTGTCCTCGCGCAGCGTCGTGACTTCATAGGGGTGGCCGTCGATGACCAGCGTGATGGTGCCGTGGTCAATGCCGGTCGGCACGCTCTTGATGCCGGCAGCCTTGGCGCGCCGGATCACTTCCTCCGGACGCGCCGTGGTCGCGATGTCGATGTCGCCGGGCTGAAGACCGAGCAGCGCGTTGCGCACGGCGCCGCCGACCACCCGCGCCTCTTCGCCGTCAGCGTTGAGCAATTGCAGGACGCGCGCGGTCCCGCCTGCGGTCAGCCAGGGCGCATCGGCAAGGATCGGCGCAAATATCGGCTCCGCGCTCATCGTGCGGCCTCTATTTTTCCACGCCCGGCACCAGCCGGCCGTTCTCGATATGGGCGGGAACGTAGGTCGAATCCGGCGGGGCGCCGGAGAAATGCGCAAAGCCGATCAGCCCCGCAATCACCAGCACCAGCGCGGCCAGGACGAGCCGCGCGACGACGGTGACCGGCCACGAGGATCGCGCGAACAGGCCGGAGCGCGTCGCGGCCAGGAACAGCGCATAGACGGCAAAGGGAATGAGGAAGATTCCGATCTCGGTCAGAACCGGCCGGATCATGATGAATAGATCCGCTCATACAGCACACGCAGCATGCCCGCCGTCGCGCCCCAGATGTAGCGCTCCGCGAACGGCATCGCGTAATAGGACCGCTCCATGCCGCGGAATTCCTTGCTGTGCACCTGATGGTTCACCGGATTCATCAGGAAGGATAGCGGCACCTCAAAGGCGTCATCAACCTCGGACCGGTTGATCGTGAGTTCGAAGCCGGGCCTGACCCTGGCGACCGTCGGCAGGATGCGGAAACCGAAGGCGGTGCCGTAGAGATCGAGATAGCCGAGCGGCTCGACGAAATCTCTGGACAGCCCGACCTCCTCCTCGGCCTCGCGCAGCGCCGCGTCCAACGGCGAGGAATCGGTGGCGTCGATCTTGCCGCCGGGGAAAGCGATCTGGCCGGCATGGTCGTTGAGATGCGCCGAGCGCTGCGTCAGCAGGATGGTCGGCTCGGGATGATCGACCACCGCGATCAGGACCGCCGCGGGGCGCACCGGCTGCTCGCGCGCGACGATCTCGAGCATCTTGTCGGTGCCGGGATCGCCCGAGGCGGGAATGATGTTCGGATCGTAGAGGCCGAGCGGAACGTCGAAACCGAGCTTCGCCTTCGAGCGGGCGAAGAAATCCGCCGCGCCGACGGCGACAGGATCGCTTTTTAGGATAGGCTTGTTCAACGCGCGGCCCTCACCTGCTCCGCATCGGCCATGGCGAAGAATTCGCCTGATGATTCGACGCCGAACATCGACTGGCCATCGACCATCCGCTCCTCGCCCATGTCAACCAGATCGTAATAAAGCGCGCGTGTGACCTTGGCCCAGAGATCGGCGCGGACATGCAGATACGGCGTCAGCCCGCCGTCCTTGGCCTGTTCGAAACGCAGCCGGTGCTCGGCATCGCAGGTGACCCAGTCATCGACATTGGTGCGGAAGCGCAGCACGCGATGCCGTCCCTCGCCGTCCTTCTGCATCTCGACCGCCATGAAAGGCGCATCGTCGACGCGGATGCCGACCTTCTCCACCGGCGTGACCAGGAAATACTTGTCACCCTCGCGCTTGAGGACGGTCGAGAACAGCCGGACCAGAGCGGGACGCCCGATTGGCGTGCCCAAATAGAACCAAGTACCATCCGAGGCGATTCGGATGTCGAGATCGCCGCAAAACGGCGGATTCCACAGATGCACCGGAGGCAGCCCTTTCTTGGCGCCTTCGACATTGGCAGCACTTTTGGCGGCAGCAGTCAGCCCCTCAAGACCGCGATCGGCACTCTGCCCTTGGTTCGCCATGGTTTGCCCTGACTTTGTCCGTTGGCACGATTGGTGCAGGTCTACGTTGTACTCGGGTGCACGGTTCCACCCCGGATTAGCCCGGTGTGCAAGGTCGCCACTTCGTGATGCCGTACATAACCCGAAGCCGATAAGGTGGGGATAGGTTAATTCAACGAATACATGGCCTTCCTGCAAGTCTAGCATAGGCGCCATGATGTGACGTGATGACCAAATGCGATGCGATGACATGACGGCCTAGGCAAGCCGCATGGCGGGCTGAAGGAGCTAGACAGATGGCGGAGAGTGTCGAGAAACTCGAGGACGGGATCGTTCGTTCGGCCGAGCAGGTGTCGAGCCAGATTCGCGCGGCAAAGGATGCGATCGGGTCCGTCATCTTCGGCCAGGATCGCGTGATCGAGAACACGCTGGTCACGATCCTCTCCGGGGGCCATGCGCTGCTGATCGGCGTGCCCGGCCTTGCCAAGACCAAGCTGGTCGAAACGCTCGGCGTGACGCTCGGCCTCGATGCCAAGCGCATCCAGTTCACGCCCGACCTGATGCCGTCGGACATTCTCGGCGCCGAGGTGCTGGACGAGAGCACCGCGGGCAAGCGCGCCTTCCGCTTCATCTCGGGTCCGGTGTTCGCGCAGCTTCTGATGGCCGACGAAATCAACCGCGCCTCACCGCGCACGCAATCGGCGCTTCTGCAGGCGATGCAGGAGCAGCACATTACGGTGGCCGGCGCACGCCACGATCTGCCGAAGCCCTTCCACGTGCTCGCGACGCAGAACCCGCTGGAGCAGGAGGGCACCTATCCGCTGCCCGAAGCCCAGCTCGACCGCTTCCTGATGGAGATCGACGTCGACTATCCCGATCGCGACGCCGAGCGACGCATCCTGTTCGAGACCACCGGCGCCGAGGAAACGCTGGCGAGAGGCTCGATGACGGCGGAGGCGCTGATCGCCGCGCAGCGGCTGATCCGGCGCCTGCCGGTCGGCGATTCCGTGGTGGAGGCGATCCTGTCGCTGGTGCGCTCGGCCCGCCCGGGTCCGGACGCCGGCGAAGCCGGCAAGTTCATCGCCTGGGGCCCCGGCCCGCGCGCCAGCCAATCGCTGATGCTGGCGGTGCGCGCGCGTGCGCTGATCGACGGACGGCTGGCGCCCTCGGTCGACGACGTGCTCGACCTCGCCGAGCCCGTGCTGAAGCACCGCATGGCGCTGACGTTCCAGGCGCGCGCCGAAGGCCGCACGATTGCGGACGTGATCAAGCAGCTCAAGACTCGGATCGGTTGATGGCAGCGGAGAACGGGCACGCGGCGAAGGAGATCATCGCGATCCGACGTGCCGATGGCGAAAGCCGCACGCTCGCAGCCTCCTTGCCGCGCCTGGTGCTCGAAGCCCGCCGCATCGCCGCCAACGTCATTCATGGCCTGCACGGCCGCCGCCGTGCCGGCTCCGGCGAGAATTTCTGGCAGTACCGCCGCTTTGTCTCCGGCGAGCCGGCGCAGAACGTCGACTGGCGCCGCTCGGCGCGCGACGACCTTCTCTATGTCCGCGAGCTCGAATGGGAAGCCTCGCACACGGTGTGGATCTGGCCGGACCGCTCGCCGTCGATGGCATTCGCCTCCAAGACGGCACGCGAGTCCAAGCTCGAGCGCACGCTGATCGTCGCCTTCGCGCTGGCCGAGCTGCTGGTGTCGGGCGGCGAGCGCGTCGGCATTCCCGGCCTGATGGCGCCGACCGCGAGCCGCAGCGTGATCGACAAGATGGCGCAGGCGATGCTGCATGACGATGCCGACCGCCTCAGCCTGCCGCCGTCCTTTGTGCCGGCGGCGCTGGCCGAGACGATCGTGCTGTCGGATTTCTGGTCGCCGATCGCGGAGATCAGAACCACGCTGGCCGGCCTCTCCGGCTCCGGCGCGCATGGCACGCTGGTGCAGATCGTCGATCCCGCCGAAGAGTCGTTTCCCTATTCCGGCCGCGTCGAGTTCGTCGAGCCCGAAGGCTTCGGCGTCATCACCGCCGGCCGCGCCGAGAGCTGGGCGCAGGATTACACCGCGCGACTGGCGCTGCACCGCGACCAGATCCGCGCAGAGACCAACAAGCTGGACTGGCTGTTCACCACGCACGCTACCGACCGCTCCGCCGCCGAGCTGCTGCTGTTCCTGCATGCCGGCATGCAGGTGAGCAAGTCGGGCGCCCGCACCACGACGATCAAGGCGGGGCCGGCCGCATGATGGGACTGCCGCTCGCCTTCACCGAACCGCTGCTCCTGATCGGCCTCGTCAGCCTGCCGGTGCTGTGGTGGTTGTTGCGCGTGATGCCGCCGCGGCCGCGCCGCATCGAGTTTCCGCCGACGCGCCTGCTGTTCGACATCGCCCCGCGCGAGGAGACGCCCTCGCGGACGCCGTGGTGGCTGACCGCATTGCGTCTGCTAGCTGCAGCTCTCGTCATCTTCGCGGCCGCCGGCCCGATCTGGAATCCGCAAACGGGCGCAGCCGACAGCAAGGCACCGCTGATGATCATGTTCGACGACGGCTGGAGCGCCGCCTCGCACTGGGACGTCAGGATCAGGGCCGCCGACGAGCTGATCGCCAATGCCGACACCGACCGCCGCGCCATCGCGCTGGTGCCGCTGTCCGAGCCGAACCGCGACATCACCCTGATGCCGGCGGGCGCCGCGCGCGTCGCGCTGCGGCAGCTTGCCCCAAAGCCCTATTCGATCGATCGTGTCGAGACGCTGGCCGCGGTCGACCGTTTCCTGAAAGCCACCGGCGATTGCGAGATCGCCTGGCTGTCCGATGGCGTCGACACCGGCCGCGGCGAGGACTTCGTCACCGGCCTCGGCAAGACCATCGGCGATCGCAGCCTGACGATCTTCGGAGGCGGCACCTCCGCGCCGCTGGCGCTGGCCGCGGCCGAGAACGCGGCGGCGAAGATGACGGTGAAGGTGCTGCGCACCGACAGCGGCATCGCGATCGGCACCGTACGCGCGCTGGACCAGAAGGCTTCGCCGATCGGAGAGGCGCGTTTCTCGTTCGGTCCGCAGGACAAGGAGACCGACGCTGCGTTCGATCTGCCGGTCGAGCTGCGCAACGACATCACGCGGCTCGAGATCTCGGGCGAGCGCTCCGCCGGCGCGGTGCAGCTGCTCGACAAGCGTTGGCGCCGCCGCGCCATCGGCATCGTGTCGGGCGCATCCAGCGAGACCGCGCAGCCGCTGCTGGCGCCGACCTTCTACCTCACCCGCGCGCTGGCGCCCTTCGCCGACGTCAGGCTCGCCGACAAGGGCTCGCCGCAGCAGGGCATCACACAATTCCTGGACCAGAAGCTGCCGATGATCATCCTCGCCGATGTCGGCACCATCGCGCCGGAGCTGCGCGAGCGCCTCAATGCCTGGGTCGACCAGGGCGGCGTGCTGGTGCGGTTCGCAGGACCGCGCCTGGCACAGGCCGAGGACGATCTGGTGCCGGTCAAGCTGCGCAAGGGCGGCCGCACGCTTGGCGGCAGCCTGACCTGGGAGAAGCCGCAGCATCTTGCGACCTTCGCGGCCGACGGCCCGTTTGCCGGCGTCGTCGTCCCCAAGGACGTCACCGTGAGCCGCCAGGTGCTGGCCGAGCCCGATGCGGTGCTCGCCACCAAGAGCTGGGCCTCGCTGGAAGACGGCACGCCGCTGGTGACCGGCGAGCATCGCGGCAAGGGGCTGGTCAGCCTGTTCCACGTCAGCGCCGACATGCGCTGGTCTGACCTGCCGCTGTCGGGCACATTCGTCGAAATGCTCAGGCGGGTGGTCGACATGTCCGGCTACACCTCCAAGCCCGGCGCGGGAGTCGCCGGCGAGGCGACCGCCGAGACGGTGGCGCCGCTGCACATCCTCGACGGCTTCGGCGCCTTCGGCCCGCCGCCGGCCACCGCGAAGCCGCTGCCCGCGGATTACCGCGACCGCGCCACATCAGATCATCCGCCGGGCTTCTATGGCCCGGCCGAAGGACCGCTCGCCGTGAACACGCTTGCCAGCGCCGACCGCATCGCCGCGCTCAACACCGCGAGCCTTCGCGCGCGGCACGCCACCTACACCAATGCCGAGCCACGGGACCTGCGCGGCTGGCTGCTGTCGACGGCGCTCGCGCTGTTCCTGGTCGACGCCATCATCGTCGCGGTGCTCGGCGGCGGGATCGCCGCGCTGCTGCGGCGCCGCGCGGCGCCCGCGATGATCGTGCTCGGCCTGCTGTTCGCCTCGCTCTCGCCCGCGCCGTCACGCGCCGACAGCGCTTCGGACGATTTCGCGATGAAGGCGACGTCGCAGACCCGCCTCGCCTATGTCGTGACCGGAAATGCCGACGTCGATTCCATCGTCAAGGCCGGGCTATCAGGACTGACGCTGTTCCTGGCGCAGCGCACCGCGCTCGAAGCCGGCGATCCCGTCGGCATCGATCCCGCGCGCGACGAGCTCGCCTTCTTCCCGCTGATCTACTGGCCGATCGTGCCGGGCGCGCCCAAGCCGCCGCAGGACGCCATCAACAAGATCGACGCCTACATGAAGCAGGGCGGCACCGTGCTGTTCGACACCCGCGACGCGATCGAAGCGCCGCCCGGCGCCAACGGCGCCGCGCAGACCCCGGGGATGCAGACGCTGCGCGAGATCCTGTCGTCGCTCGACGTGCCAGAGCTGGAGCCGGTGCCGCGCGAGCATGTGCTGACGAAGACCTTCTATTTGCTGCGCGACTTCCCCGGCCGCTTCGTTACCGGCCAGACCTGGGTCGAGACATTGCCGCGCGAAGACGACGAGGACAGCGCGCAGCGACCGGCCCGCGGCGGCGACGGCGTCTCGCCGATCATCATCACCTCGAACGACCTTGCCGGCGCCTGGGCGGTGCGGCCCGACGGCCAGAGCATGCTGCCGGTGACCGGCGGCGACACCCGGCAGCGCGAATTCGCCTACCGCGCCGGCGCCAACATCGTGATGTACACGCTGACCGGTAACTACAAGGCCGACCAGGTGCATGCTCCGGCGCTGATCGAACGGCTGGGGCAATGATGCGGGTTTTGAAACTCGACGCCCGCGACAATCAAGCCGACATGGCCGGACTCGTCCCGGCCATCAACGCGCTGTCGCGAGACGTAGAGAACGTGGATGCCCGGGACGAGCCCCGGCATGACGATGCGGATAGGCTTGTGACATGAACTACGGCATCGCATTCACGCCGCTTGTCCCTGCGATCGTGCTGTGGATCGCGCTCGCCGCGATCGTCGTCATCGCGATCGTGCTGCTGGTTGCCCGCGCGCGCGGTGCCGCCGTGCGCGTGGCCGCGCTGGCGCTGTTCCTGCTGGCGCTCGCCAATCCCTCCTTCACCCGCGAGGACCGCGATCCCCTCACCTCGGTGGCAGCCGTCGTCGTCGACAAGAGCCCGAGCCAGAATTTCGGCAAGCGCAACGAGGAGGCGTCGAAGGCGCAGGAGACGCTGGTCGACGGCCTGAAGAAGATCAAGGGGCTGGAAGTCCGCGTCGTCGATGCCGGACAGGCCGACGGCGAGACCGACGGCACCAAGCTGTTCGGTGCCCTCGCCTCTGCCTTGTCGGACGTGCCGGTCGACCGCGTGGCCGGCGCGTTCCTGATCACCGATGGCCGCGTCCACGACATTCCGGCCAACGCCGCCGCGCTCGGCTTCCAGGCGCCGGTGCATGCACTGATCACGGGGCAAAAGGACGAACGCGACCGCCGCATCGCGATCACGGCGGCGCCGCGCTTCGGCATCGTCGGCCAGACCCAGACCATCAGCTACCGGCTCGACGACCAGGGCGTCACCGGCGAGCGCGCCAAGGTCACGGTCCGCCGGGACGGCGAGGTCATCAATGAACGCACGCTGTCGAGCGGCCAGGCCGCGAGCGTCGACGTCGACATCAAGCATGCCGGCCCCAACATCGTCGAGATCGAGGCCTCGCCGCTCGAGCGAGAGCTGACGCCGGTGAACAACCGCGCGGTCGTCGCCATCGACGGCGTCCGCGACAAACTGCGCGTGCTGCTGGTTTCGGGCGAGCCGCATTCAGGCGAGCGGACCTGGCGCAATCTGCTCAAGTCCGACGCCAGCGTCGACCTCGTGCATTTCACCATTCTGCGTCCGCCGGAGAAGCAGGACGGCACGCCGATCAACGAATTGTCGCTGATCGCGTTTCCGACCCGCGAGCTGTTCCAGCAGAAGATCAACGAATTCCAGCTGATCATCTTCGATCGCTACGCCCGCCAGGGCGTGCTGCCGATCGCCTATTTCGACAACATCGCGCGCTATGTGCGCGGCGGCGGCGCGGTGCTGGTTTCGGCCGGCCCCGACTACGCCTCCAACACCAGCATCTGGCGCACGCCGCTGGATTCGGTGCTGCCGGCCGAACCGGTCGGCGTCACCGAGAAGCCTTTCTATGCGCATCTGTCCGATGTCGGCAAACGTCATCCCGTCACGCGCGGGCTGGAGGGCTCGGCCTCCGAGCCGCCGCGCTGGAGCCGCTTCTTCCGCACCGTCGACACCCGCAATTCCGTCAACCCGCCGGTAATGACGGGAGCCGACGGCAAGCCGCTCCTGTTCCTGTCGCGCTTCGGCGAGGGCCGCGTCGCGCTGCTGCTCTCCGACCACATCTGGCTGTGGGCGCGCGGCTATGAGGGCGGCGGCCCGCATCTGGATCTGCTCAGGCGGATGTCGCACTGGCTGATGAAGCAGCCGGACCTCGACGAAGAAGCGTTGCGACTCCAGGTGCAGGGCAAGAACCTCGTCGTGGTGCGCCAGACCATGGCCGACAGCGTCCAGCCGGTGAGCGTGACCTCGCCGTCCGGCGTGTCGCAGGATCTGACGCTGAGCGCCGGCGACCCCGGCGAATGGCGCGCCAGCCTTCCCGCAAGCGAGCTCGGCCTGTGGGCTGCCACCGACGGCACGCTGAAGGCGCTGATCAATGTCGGCCCCACCAATCCGAAGGAGTTTTCGGAGGTCACCTCCACCGTCGATACGTTGAAGCCGCTGACGCAGGCAACCGGCGGCAACGCCGTGCGCGTGGTGGACGGCACCAGCGTCGAGCTGCCGCGCATCCTGCCGGTGCGTTCGGCCGGCGTGTTTGCCGGCGACGGCTGGATGGGCGTGCGGATGCGCGATGCCAGCGTCGTCAAGGGCGTCGGCGTGCTGCCGATCTTCGCCGGCCTGATCGGGCTCTTGCTGCTGCTCGGCGCCTTCGCCGCGACCTGGGTGCGCGAGGGTCGCTGATCTCGCTCCGTTGCTCGAACGACACATAGGCCCGCCACCGGCGTTGGCCCGGTCCGAGTGCGATTGACATCCGCAGACCGATCGGGCGATGTTATATTGTTACATCGCGGTATCTCGCGAGGGGTGGCGTTTCCAGATGAAGTGGTTCCGGTCGAATATCAGGCACGGCGCCCGGCTCGCGATCTTCGCGATGCTGGTGCAGTTCGCGCTGACGTTCGGGCACAGCCACTGGTTCGCCCAGGCCGCGCCGGTTGCCCAGACTTCGCTCCAGCGGGCCGACGGCGCCAAGGACACCACCAAGGGCGTCACTGCGATCGACCGTGCCGCGGTTCAGAAACAATCGCCAGCCGTTCCCGACCGCGAGCATCCCGGCGAGGACACTTGCGCGATCTGCGCCGTCGTCGCGATGGCTGGCACCGTCATATCGGCAACGCCGCCCGTGCTGCTGCTGCCGCAAGCGATCGAACTGCTCTACCGCACCACCGATGCCGAATTCCTTCATCTGAAATCGGCCGGCACGGCGTTCCAGCCGCGCGCCCCTCCCGCGTCCTGACTCTCAACATCGCTTGATCACGCCCAGGCCCAGAGTGCCCGGGAGACGTTGAAGTCGAATTCCGTCGCCGCCGCGACGGCAGGCCGCCTCCGATCAGCAAACATGTTCAGGACGGCGCCTGACTGGAATCAGGACCATGTCATTTCAATCGCGACGCGCGCAGCGTCTTGGCGGAGCAAGCCTGCTCCTGCTCGGTGCCGCCGCCACGCCCGCTTTCGCCCAGGCGCCTGCGCAAGACCCATCGTCGAGCGAAATCCCTGCCGTCACCGTGACCGCGCCGAGCCCCATCGTGCGCAGAGCGGTGGTGCCGTCCCGCAATCCCGGCCGCGGCACGCGGACCGCGCGGGTGCGCAGCCGCTCACAAGCGGCGGAGGCGGAGCCGGCAGCCTCCGCGCCCGCCGCGCCCCAGCAGGGCGTGCTGTCCGTCGTGACCAACCAGTTCGCGACGGTCACGGTGGTGCCGAACGATGAGATCCGCCGTCAGGGTGGCGGGCAGCTCGGCGACCTCTTGTTCTCCAAGCCCGGCATCACCGGCTCGGGCTTCGCGCCCGGCGCATCGAGCCGGCCGATCATCCGGGGTCTCGACGTCAACCGCGTCGGCATCGTCGAGAACGGCACAAATGCGGGCGGCGCTTCCGATCTCGGCGAGGATCATTTCGTCCCGATCGATCCGCTCGCGACCAACCAGATCGAGGTGGTGCGCGGGCCGGCCGCGCTGCGCTACGGCTCGACCTCGATCGGCGGCGTCGTCAGCGCGACCAACAACCGGATTCCGGACGCGCTGCCCTCATGCGCGCCGTCGTTCCAGGCTTACGGCCTGCCGGCCAAGGCCCCGCTCGCGGCGGCCGCGACGTCGCCGTGCGTCACCGCCGAGACCCGCACCGCGTTCTCTTCGGTCGATCGCGGCATCGAGAGCGGCGTGCTGCTCGACACCGGCGCCGGCAATTTCGCCTTCCACGCCGACGCCTATGGCCGCACGACCTCGGACTATTCCATTCCGAGCTATCCTTATCTGAACGACCAGACGCGCGCCGTGAACGGCCGCCAGCCGAACTCGGCAACGCGCTCGGATGGCGCCTCGATCGGCGGCTCCTATTTTTTCCAGGGCGGCTATATCGGCGCGTCGATCACCCAGAACGACTCGCTCTACCACATCCCCGGCATCGACGGCGCCGACCACCAGACACGGATCGACGGCCACCAGACCAAGATCAACGTCAAGGGCGAGTACCATCCCGACGCCGCCGCGATCGACGCAATCCGGCTCTGGGCCGGCGCAACCGATTACCGGCACAACGAGATCGGGCTAGCCGATCCTGCCGACCTCAACAGCGACGGCATCAGACAGACCTTCACCAACAAGGAGCAGGAAATCCGCACCGAGGTGCAGCTGATGCCGTTCAACGCGCGCTTCGCCGAAGTCACGACGGCGCTGGGCTTCCAGGTCGGCCATCAGGAATTGAGCGCGCCGAGCCCGGACAATCCCGGCACGCTGTTCAACGGCCTATGGGATCCGAACAACAGCAACCGCGTCGCGGCTTACGCCTTCAACGAGTTCAAGTTCACCGAGGCGACGCGGGCGCAGATCGCCGGCCGCATCGAGCATGTCGAGCTGCACGGCACGACGCCAAACTTCCCGACCGATTATTTGCCCGACGGCACGCCGCAGGCGGGTGTCGCGCGCAATCCGTCGTTCACGCCGAAGAGCGGCAGCATCGGCCTGTTGCAGGACCTGCCCGGCGGCATGGTCGGCAGCATCACCGCGCAATATGTCGAGCGCGCGCCGAAGGCGGCCGAGCTGTTTTCCCGCGGCGGGCACGATGCGACGGCGACCTTCGACATCGGCAATCCAAACCTCACCATCGAGACCGCCAAATCGGTCGAGCTCGGCGTGCGCAGGGCGACGGGGCCGTTCCGCTTCGAGGCGACCGTCTACTACACGCATTTCGACAATTTCATCTACCGGCGCCTCACCGGCGTGTCCTGCGACGACGACTTCGCATCCTGCGGAAATCCGGGCGCGGAGCTGAACCAGGCCGTGTATTCGCAGCGCAATGCCAATTTCCGCGGCGGCGAATTCCAGTCGCAGCTCGACGTCGCCCCGTTCCAGGGCGGCATCTGGGGCATAGAGAACCAGTTCGACATGGTCCGCGCCACCTTCAGCGACGGCACCAACGTGCCCCGGATTCCACCGATGCGGATCGGCGGCGGCGTGTTCTGGCGCGACGACAACTGGCTGATGCGCGTCAACCTGCTGCACGCCTTCGCACAGAACAACGTCGCCGTGATCGCGGAGACGCCGACGGCGGGCTATAATCTGTTGAAGGCAGAGGTGAGCTACAAGACCAAGCTCGACCGCAACTGGTTCGGTGCGCGCGAGATGATGGCCGGCATCGTCGGCAACAATCTCCTCAACGAGAACATCCGCAACTCCGTGTCCTACACCAAGGATGAGGTGTTGATGCCCGGCATCGGCGTGCGCGCGTTCGCGAACTTCAAGTTCTAGGTGATTGCGAGCGCCGTAGCCCGGATGGAGCGCAGCGACATCCGGGCGCAGCGCCTCAGCAGCAACAGGCTACACGCTGCCGCGGGCCGGCCTACCCTGCTCGCGCCTTGCTCCAGTCGGGGCCAACCGGGCCCGACACGCCTTCGAAGGCGCCGTCGACGAGTTCGAACACCAGGATACGGGCGGCGTCGACCGGGCCGGGCATGGTGACACGGCCTTTCGGGACCGGCTTGAATCCGACCCGGCTGTAATACGGCTCGTCGCCGACCAGTAGCACGAGGCGGTGACCTTTCGCCTTCGCGTCCTTGAGCGCGCGCTCCATCAGCAGACGGCCGACACCGCGGCCACGGAACGGCGGCTCGACCGTGAGCGGGCCGAGCAGCAGCGCCGGCGTCTCCCCGACCCGCACCGGCAGTTGCCTGACCGAGCCGACCAGCAGCGTGCCGATGCGGGCCGTGAAGGACAATTCGAGCAGATGGTCGACGTGCTCGCGGATCCGGTAGGCGCTGAGCACGAAGCGGCCGGGACCGAAGGTGCGTTCGTGCAGCCGCTCGATCGACTGGGCGTCGCCGGTGGCTTCAGGGAGGATGGTCAATGAGAGATCGGTCATGGCAATTCGCGGGATAGCACCTGAACGCAGCGCGGTCCATCGGGCAGCGACGGCCCTCAGCTGCTTTTCAATGTCGGTTGGGACAGATAGGCCAGCATCTTCATCTCCCGCCGCCCGCGCGTCACCGTGTCGAGCACGAGCCCCGAGGACACCGAGAGCAGGGCCATGATCATCAAGCCCATCGACAGCACGGCGGTCGGCAGGCGCGGCACGAGGCCGGTCTCGATGAAGGTGATCACGATCGGGATCGCGAGGATCACCGCCGCCAGCGCCAACAGGCCTCCGATCACCGCGAAGAAGCGCAACGGCCGCTCCGAACGGTAGAGCTTCACCATGGTGCCGAGGATACGAATTCCGTCGCGCCAGGTGTTGAGCTTGGAGAACGAACCTTCGGGACGCGCGTAATAGGGAGTCTCGAATTCGGCGACCGGCAGCGACAGTTCCAGCGCGTAGACCGCGAGTTCGGTCTCGATCTCGAAGCCGTCGGAAAGGACGGGGAAGGATTTGACGAAGCGGCGCGAGAACACGCGATAGCCGGACAGGATGTCCTTGAAAGCGTGACCGAAGGTCGACGCCAGGAAGCCGGTCAGCATGCGGTTGCCGGTTCGGTGGCCGAGCCGGTAGGCGGCCTGGACCTGATCGACGCGAAGGCCGACCACCATGTCGAGATGATCATCGAGCAGGCGGTCGATCATGCGAGGTGCGCTCGGCGCATCGTAAGTGGCATCGCCGTCGACCAGCACGTAGATGTCGGCCTCGACGTCGGCGAACATGCGGCGCACGACGTGGCCCTTGCCCTGCCGGCGCTCGCTGCGCACGATCGCGCCCGCTTCGCGCGCGACCGTCGCGGTACGGTCGCGGGAATTGTTGTCATAGACGTAGATCGCGGCCGACGGCAGCGCCTTGCGGAAATCGGCAACGACGGTGGCGACCGCCGCCTCCTCGTTGTAGCAGGGCACCAGCACCGCGATGCGAAGCTGCGTTGCGGTCATCGCGACGGCACTCCGAGGCTTTCCGGCTCGCGCCCGAGCGCCGCGGCCTGCTGCGCCTGTGCCGGCCGCATCAGCCATGCGAACGAGACGCTCCACAGCGAGAGCATCGCAATCGGCACGATGTAGTAGGGCGTAAAGATCGGATGGCTGAGGAAGAAGACGAGATTGACAGTGAGATTGCCGGCGACGACGAGGGCCACCTGCCGCACGCTGCCCTCGCCCACCCGCAAGAGCCAGGCCGTGGAGCCGATCGCCAGCACGATCAGCACGAACTGCATGTCGCGCAGATAATGGCCGAACACGGCGACGTCGAAGGCCGGCGCGACCACGTCGGCACTGCCATAGGTCGTGGCCAGCGGGCTGCCGGCGTTGACGGCCTGGGCGATCAGGGTCGGGGCCATGCCGACGAGAGCGCCGAGGCCGAGTCCGAGCCCCTGCGCGAAGGCCGACAGCGTCCGCACCTTCAGGAAGGCAATGCCGAGATAGATGAAATAGCCGGCCGCGAGCAGCGCATTCGGCAATCTGAAATTGACGGACGCCCCCAGGAGAACGCCGATCAGCGCGATCAACAGCACGCTGCGCTTGTCCCTGGTCAGCCACAACGCCGTCAGGAAGCCCGCGACGGCGCACAGCGCCATGGTCGGCGCGACCGAATAGCTCGCCTTCGCCGGATTGATCATGAGATAGATTGCGAGCGCGCCGAACAGGCCCGCACCGACGACCGACGGCAGCGTGCGCGCCATGGCAATGCCCGTTAGCGCAAGGCCGCAGACGATCAGGCTCGCGGCCACGTAGAGCGGCACCACCTGATGACCCTCGGGAAACAGCGCCAGCAGGAAGCCGGTGCCCGGTGGATATTGCATCACGATCTTGCCGCTCGGCATCGGATTGTGGCACGGCCAACGGATCGGATCCTGCCATTCGGCGAACGCGATCTCCTTCAACTTGCCTTCGAAATAATGGTCGTAGTCCAACGCGGCATTGGTATTGAGCCCACCGACGCCGAGGCGCTGGAACAGATGCGCCTGCCTGAGATAGCAGATGTCGTCATAGACCCCGCGCGCCTCGCTCCAGCGCGACATCGTGACGATGTTGCTGGCGAGGATCGCAAGGCAGATCAGGCCGAAAGCGAACTTGGCAATCTTCATCCGGTGATGCTCTTTCGGGCTGCTTACTAGCACAGGCCGCCCTCAGTGCCACGTCGCAATCAGGGGCTCGCCGTCCAGCACTTCGGCGATCCGCAGCCGCGTCCCTCGCGTGGTGCCCTCGGGCAGCGCCGTGACCGCGAAGAACCCGCATTCGCTGATCTCGCGGTTGGGCGCGGGCAGGCGATCCTGCCTGAACTGCCTGACCACGTAGATGGCGACATGGTCGCGGCGGGAGACGTGGCTGTTCAGGAAGATACCGTGCAGCTCGGCCGAGCCGGTGAGGTCGATATCGCCCTCCTCCTTGAGCTCGCGCCGCATCGCCTGCTCCATGGTCTCGCCGAAATCGACGCCGCCGCCGGGCAGGTGCCAGCCGCTGACATAGCTGTGCCTGACCAGGAACACCCGGTTCTCGGCATCCAGCACCACGGCGCGGACGCCGAGCGTCATGCCGCGGACGACGAGGAAATAGGCGTGGAAGAACCGCCGCAGCAACGGCTCGAATTTTCGTCGAACGCGGTTCAGACGATCTCCCATCAGGCTTCCTTGAGGCTGCTGTTACGGCCCCGCTTGCACTGGCCTCGCGAGCTTGCCATTACAGCAAAGCAATAGCGAGGCAATCGCGCGTCATGGCCCAATTCACGCTCGCCCATCTGTCCGATCCGCATCTAGCGCCCTTGCCGAAGCCGCGGCTGATCGAGCTCGCAGGCAAGCGCGTGCTCGGCTACGTCAACTGGACGCGCAACCGCCACAAGTACCAGCGCCGCGAGGTGCTCGACGCGCTCGTCACCGACATGAAGTCGCAGGCGCCCGACCACATCGCGGTCACCGGCGATCTCGTCAACCTCGCGCTCGAAGCCGAGTTTGCCCCTGCCCGCGCCTGGCTCGAGGGCGTCGGCCCGCCCGACCGCGTCACCACGATTCCCGGCAATCACGACGCCTATGTCCGCGCCACCTCGCATCGCTTCAGTGAGACGTTTGCGCCCTATCTCACCGGCGACGACGGCGGCATCGGCTTCCCGTCCGTGCGCCGGCGCGGGCCGCTCGCGCTGATCAGCCTGTCCACGGCGGTGCCGACCCTGCCGCTGATGGCGACGGGCACGCTCGGACCAAATCAGCTCGCCGCCCTCGCAACAGTGCTCGAACGGCTCGCGACCGAGGACGTCTTCCGCGTGCTGCTGGTGCATCATCCGCTGAAGTCCGACGCACGCCAGAAGCGGATGACGGACGCGCCGCAATTGCTGGCGCTGTTGAAGCGACACGGCGTCGAGCTGGTCCTGCACGGGCACGACCACGTTCATTCGACCATTTGGGTCGAAGGCCCCAACGGCAACATTCCCGTGCTCGGCGTGCCCTCGGCCTCCGCGCTCGCGCACGGCCATTACCCGGCCGCGGCGTATAACCTGCTCAGAATCGAGAAGGACAATGCCGGCTGGCGCTGCGAGCAGACGGTGCGGAGCCTCGGGAAGGGATTTCAGATCGGGCAGATCAAGCATGTGAGGCTGATTTAGGTCGTCATCATTCCGATGCGCTCCGACAGGGGCGCGCCCGGAATCCATTCATCGCGACCCGCTGCCGCCCGATGAATCCGGGGCTTAGGCTTCGCATGCCCCGGGAATGACAGAGCAAACGATCACCAGCTGCGCAGGGCCGCGACCACGGCGAGGCCGAACAAGGCGGCGGCACCGAGCACGAAGCCGAACACGAACGGCCACAGGCGCGAGCGGCGCGGCGGTGGCGGCGCGACCTCGGGCTTCGGTTCGGGCGGAACCACCATCGCATGCTCGCGCTCGACCATGCGGCGCGCGACATACTCGGTGACGGCTTCGACGATGACGGCGGTGTCATGCGATTCGGCGAGCACGATGCGGCCGAAGCGGGTGTCCTGGACGAAGCGGTACATCCGCTTGTCGCGGCCCATCACGATATGGGCGACGACGTCGATCCAGAGCCTCGGCGTATCGCCCTGGCTGATGCCACGATCGAACAGGTCGATCCTGTCGGGCACCTGCGCGAACAGGGGATCGAGCGCGTCGTTGAGGATCTCGAGCCGCGCCACTTCCGCGTCCCTGAGATCGACGACGACGCCGGTCCGGTCGGCGGCCTCGATCCGCGCACGCAGCAGCGCGTCGCGCAGCCGCACCGGGCGCGGCTGGCCGGGATGAATCCCGCTGGTTTCGGGCTCAGACATTGTCGGCCTCGTCCTCGACTTTCCCCATTAACCTATCAGCAACCACACCCTCCGCAAAGGGTCCGCAATTCCAGAGGCTTACGGCACCCACAGGCGATTGACCTGTGCCAAAAACAGACGATCCCACCCAGGCAGAGCCTGGATGGGACCATCCGTCCTTGGACGTCTTCTTAGTTCAGGTCGCCAGTCAGGCCCCTCAGGCCGAGACGCGCGACGGCTCTTCCACGATGGAGAAGCGGACGCCGGCCTTGTGGCGGTTCTCTTCCGAGACCGTGCGCCAGGCATCCTCGGCCTCCTTGCGGGTCTTGAACGGGCCTTGCACCTGGGCCGAGCCTTCCACGAGCTTGTGGAAGTTCATCGAACCGAACTCGCCGCCGATCACCCAGAAATTGCTGCCTTTGGTCATTGTCAGTCTCCTGTCCAATAGCGTGCTGCGTTAGCCGAACTGGTTCATCGTGTTGTGGGCGCCGCCCGCCTTCAAGGCAGCCTCGCCGGCGAAGTATTCCTTGTGGTCGTCACCGATGTCGGAGCCGGCCATGTTCTGATGCTTCACGCAGGCGATGCCCTGACGGATCTCGGCGCGCTGGACGTTCTTGACGTAGCCCAGCATGCCCTGCTCGCCGAAATACTCGCGAGCCAGGTTGTCGGTCGAAAGCGCCGCCGTGTGATAGGTCGGCAACGTGATCAGGTGGTGGAAGATGCCGGCGCGCTTGGCCGAATCCGCCTGGAAGGTGCGGATGCGCTCGTCGGCTTCCTTCGCCAGCGGCGTGTCGTCGTACTCCGCCTTCATCAGCTCCGCACGGTTGTACTTGCTGACGTCCTGGCCGGCTTCCTTCATCGCGTCGTAGACCTGCCAACGGAAGTTGAGGGTCCAGTTGAACGACGGCGAGTTGTTGTAGGCGAGCTTGGCGTTCGGGACGACCTTGCGGATGCGATCGACCATCTTGGCGATCTGCTCGATATGCGGCTTCTCGGTCTCGATCCAGAGCAGGTCCGCGCCGTTCTGCAGCGAGGTGATGCTGTCGAGCACGCAGCGGTCTTCGCCGGTGCCGGGACGGAACTGGTAGAGGTTCGAGGGCAGCCGCTTCGGACGCATCATCTTGCCGTTGCGGTTGATGATGACGTCGCCGTTGCGGGCGTTCTCCGCGGTAATTTCCTCGCAATCGAGGAAGCTGTTGTACTGGTCGCCGATGTCACCGGGCTTGTGGCTGACCGCGATCTGCTGGGTCAGGCCGGCGCCGAGCGAGTCGGTGCGGGTCACGATGACGCCGTCTTCAACGCCGAGCTCGAGGAAGGCGTGGCGGCAGGCGCGGATCTTTGCGATGAAGACTTCGTGCGGCACGGTGACCTTGCCGTCCTGGTGACCGCACTGCTTCTCGTCCGAAACCTGGTTCTCGATCTGGAGCGCGCAGGCACCCGCCTCGATCATCTTCTTGGCGAGCAGATAGGTCGCTTCCGCGTTGCCGAAGCCGGCGTCGATGTCGGCGATGACGGGGACGACATGGGTCTGGAAGTTGTCGATCCTGGCGATCAGCTCCTGCTCGCGGGTCTTGTCGCCTTCCTTGCGGGCCTTGTCGAGCAGGCGGAAGATGTCGTTGAGCTCACGGGAATCCGCCTGACGCAGGAAGGTGTAGAGCTCCTCGATCAGCGCCGGCACCGAAGTCTTCTCGTGCATGGACTGGTCGGGCAGCGGTCCGAACTCGGAGCGCAGCGCCGCGATCATCCAGCCCGAGAGATACAGGTAGGTGCGATCGGTCTTGCCGCCGAAGTGCTTCTTGACCGAGATCAGCTTCTGCTGGGCGATGAAGCCGTGCCAGCAGCCCAGCGATTGGGTGTACTTGGTCGGATCCTTGTCATAGGCCGCCATGTCGGCCCGCATCAGCGCTGCGGTGTAGCGGGCGACGTCGAGGCCGGTCTTGAAACGGTTCTGCAGGCGCATGCGCGCGACATGCTCGGCCGTCACCCCGTTCCAGGTCGGCTGGGTGTCGAGGAGCGCCTGGGCCGCCTTGACCTCATCCAGATAGGAGGACGGGCCCTGGAGGGTGCTGAGGCCGCGGGGCTGGTAGTTCATCTGCCTGATCCTTTTGCTGACGATGGCGATGGCTAGCCATCGACATTCTTGACAGTGCATTGCGAGATGCGTGTCAGGAGCTAAACGCCAAAACGGAAACTTCGTACAGATGGCTTGTTTCTTATTGGTGATGTCATGTAACATCAGAACATGTATTAGATGTTATTTTGTAATTTTTGTAAAAAATATATGGCAGAAAGACTGTCCTTAATGGGTCTGGAGAGCTGAAAATGCCCGCCGTGTCAGGGAAAAAACTGTTTGTCGGCCCGCGTTTCCGGAGGATCCGGCAGCAGTTGGGGCTGTCACAGACCCAGATCGCCGAAGGGCTCGGGATCTCGCCGAGCTATATCAACCTGATCGAGCGCAACCAGCGCCCGGTGACCGCCCAGATCCTGCTGCGGCTGGCCGAGACCTACGACCTCGACCTGCGCGACCTCGCCACCGCAGACGAGGACCGATTCTTCGCCGAGCTCAACGAGATCTTCTCCGATCCGCTGTTCCGCCAGATCGACGTGCCGAAACAGGAGCTGCGTGACCTCGCCGAGCTGTGCCCCGGCGTCACCCATGCCCTGCAGCGGCTCTACGCCGCCTATACCGAGGCGCGCCAGGGCGAGACGATGGCGGCGGCCCAGATGGCCGACCGGGACGTCGGCACGCGCTACGAGGCCAATCCGGTCGAGCGCGTGCGCGAGCTGATCGAGGCCAACCGCAACTATTTTCCGGAGCTGGAGCAGGCCGCGGAAGCCTTGCGCGACGAACTGAACGTGCCGGCCGAAGGGCTCTACGCGGCACTGGCCGCGCGCCTGCGCGACAAGCATTCGGTCCAGACCCGCATCATGCCTGTCGACGTGATGCGCGAGACGCTGCGGCGTTTCGATCGCCATCGCCGCCAGCTCCTGATCTCCGAGCTGGTCGATCCACCCGGCCGCGCGTTTCAGCTTGCCTTCCAGCTCGGTCTGGGCGAATGCGCCCAGCAGCTGGAGGCCATCATCGGCCGCGCCGGCCCGCTCGACGATACTCCGCGACGGTTGTTCCGCATCACCCTCGGCAACTACTTTGCAGCCGCCGTGATGATGCCCTACTCCGCTTTCCTCGCCGCGGCCGAAGCGTTGAACTACGACATCCACGTGCTGGCGCAGCGGTTCAATTCCGGCTTCGAGCAGGTCTGCCACCGCCTCACCACCCTGCAGCGACCCAACGCGCGCGGCATTCCGTTCTTCCTGCTCCGTGTCGACAATGCCGGCAACGTCTCGAAGCGCTTTTCCTCGGGCACCTTCCCGTTCTCGAAGTTCGGGGGCACCTGCCCGCTGTGGAACGTGCACTCGACCTTCGACACGCCCGATCGCCTGCTGAAACAGGTGATCGAGCTCTCCGACGGCACGCGCTATTTCTCGATCGCGCAGATGGTGCGCCGCCCGGTCGCACCGCACCCGCTGCCGCAACCGCGCTTCGCCATCGGCCTCGGCTGCGAAATCCGCCATGCCTCACGCCTCGTTTACGCCGCCGGCATGGACGTCGAGAAGACCGAGGGCACCCCGATCGGCGTCAACTGCCGCCTCTGCGAGCGCGAGAATTGCGCCCAGCGCGCCGAACTGCCGATCACGCGCACGCTGATTTTGGACGAGACGACACGGCGGGTGAGTTCGTTCGCGTTCTCGAATGCAAAGGAGCTGTGAGGGGGAAGTCATGTCAGAGCGCGCCGGTGATGCGGCGGCCCTGAGTGACGGCCAGCACAGTTGTTCAGCGCAGGCTGGTGCATGCTTGCATCCATGCCGGCCGCATCGGGCAGCCGAGAGGGATTACGAACATGAAGACCGCCACGCTTTCGATCTGCTCCGCCCTCGTCGCTATCGTGACGCTCGGTGGCTCCGCCCAACTGACCTCTGCGGCTGCCGGCAGCCTCGATTGGCTCGGCAATGACAATTACGTGCGCTGTCTTAAATATGTCAGCGCGCTCTCCCGGGGCGATGCTGCTGCCTATGACCGCGGTCGCAGGACCTGCAATCGGCAATACTATCCCGGCCGTCCCGGCTATGATTACTGAGCAGACCTTCGCAAACGAAGCTGCGCCACCTGCGGCTTTGTGCGAGGGCGCAGCCGGGGCGGGCCGACACCGGCACTGTGGTTAATCCCGCCCTAATTCCCTGCCGCGATCTGCAACCACCGATTAAGCACGCCTCAACATCGGTGCCTTAGTCTCGCCCCACTCACTTTTCGCAAACAACGGTGGCCTATCCTGCCGGGCGAAGTGACATCAGGGGGTTCATCATGCGCATTGCGTTGCTGCTGACCGCAACCATCGTCGGCGCGCTTTTCGCCAGTCCATCCCGAGCCGGCTCTCCCGAGACCGCCGGCGCGGCCCAGCCATTGCCGCCCGGCTTCCAGAGCTACCGCGGCTACATGTTCGACCTGACGGAGAACTCCGACCGGAAGGACGTCGACAAGCTCACCGCGAATCTGAAGAGCCAGATCGACGTCGTCGAAGGTGTCGGCCTCTCGCCGCGCGTGCTGCGCTTCTTCCATACCGTCCCGATCGTTGCCAGCGAGCTCGCCTGTCTCGACGAAGGCGCCGCGACCGCCTGTTACGGCCGGGTCACTCCCGACATCCAGCGCAACGCCCCCCGGACGCTGACGGTCTGGGACCCCGGCAAGCAGCGCTGGAGCAATCCGAATGCCGTCGACCTCGCGGTCGATTCCGGCCTTGGCGTGATCATGCTGCGGCCGGACATGATGCGCTACGAAAAGGAAGCCGTGCTGCTGCATGAATTGCTGCACGCCTATCATGCGCGCCTGTTGCCTGATGGCTACGCGAACAAGGGCGTGATCGCCTACTTCGCCCTCGCCAAGTCCAAGGATCTGCTACCCAAGGAATCCTACGCGCTGAAGAATCCCATGGAATTCTTTGCCGTGACCGCCAGCATCTTCCTGGCCGGGAAAAGCGAATTCCACGATCCGAAATCGCGCGAGACGCTCAAGGAGAAGATGCCGGACTACTACAAATATCTGGTCGGCGTGTTCGGCTTCGACCCGGAGCCGGCGGCGGCAAGCGGCCCCGTCGCCTCTTTGAAGTGAGGCAAGCGTAGAGCTGCCTCGGCGAGATCAACCAAAGAGCCGCGCGAAATGCGCGGCTTTTTTGTTTTGATGACCGGAAGCTGCGGATGACGCCCGGCCGGGAATTGCCAAGCGGCGGCCCGATCTGCATAGTCCCGCGCGCATCGATACTGTTTTCAAGGGGATAGAAGAACATGGCGGACGCCGACCTGGATGTCGTGATCCGGCAACTGGCCAGACAGCTGCATACGGGCCTGATGACCCGCGCCAAGGAGCGGCGGGATCGCTTCAACGGCCTGGCGGCCAAGGCCAAGGGCAAAGAGACCGGCGAGCGCTTCAAGATGATGGCCAAGGCAACAATGGAGCAGGCCACCGCCGCCGCCAAGCGCCTGCAGATGTCCGCCGACAACGTCGCCGACAGCTACGCACGATCAATGCGGCTCGCCGCCAGCGCCCCGATTGCGGTGAAGGTCGAGAAGCAGGCCAAGGCCAAGCCTGAAAAGAAAGCCAAGGCGAAGACGGCGAAAGCGAAGAAGGCCAAGTAGCGCGAGGTGCTCTTCCGCCCCGTGCGGGAGAAGGCGGCGAACGTGGCTTTGCCGATCGTTACCGGGCCGGCTCGGCGCTCGCCAGTTCGGCGAGCTTGGCGCGCGCGGCTTCGCGCGCGTGGCCGTCCTTGCCCGTTGGCAGCGCCAGCGCCGCCTCGAAATCGGCGCGCGCGTCGTCGGCCTGGCCACGGGCGAGGAACGCCATGCCACGGTCGAGCCGGGCCTGCGCATCCGAGGGGTCGAGGCGGATCGCCGTGTTGTAGCTCAGGATGGCGCGATCGAGGTCGCCGGTGGCGGCGAGCGCGAGACCTCGCTGGTGATAGGGCGCCGCGAGCTTGGGATCATGCGCGATCGCCTCGTCATAGTCGGCAATGGCGAGCTCGAGGTCGCCGTTCAGCCGGCGCGCGAGCGCGCGGTCGCGATAGAGCGAGGCGCGGTTGGGATTGAGGTGAATGGCCTCGTCGAAATCGGCGGCCGCCCGCCTGAAGTCGCCATGGCGCAGCGCGATCCGTCCACGCCCCTCATAGGCAAAGGCGATCAACGAACCGCGCAGCGGCGAGAAGCCGATCACGGCCGAGCAGATGTCGGAATCGTCCTCGTCGCCGCAGTTGACGACCATGTGGGTGGACAGGCCGACAAGCACGCACAGGACGATCAGCAATGGTACGGCAGCTCTGGTCATCTTCGACGGTGACCGGCAGCGGGCCGGTCACGCATCCCCTTTCGAAGGAAGTGTTTCGCCCGGGTGTTAGCACCGGCTCCGACCATCCTGTGTGCGCCAGGTCACAAAACCGGCCGCAAATTGCCGGGCTCCGTATCAGCCCCAGGGGCCGCGTGAAGGACCACGCGAGGACGAGCGTCCCCAGGGGCTGCGCGGCGGATAGTTCTCGTTGGCGCCGAGTGACGGCGCCGCCCGCCCACCGAGCTCCGCCGCGAGCTGCTGAAGCGCCGCGATGCGGTTCTGCGTCGAGGGATGGGTGGCGAACAGATTGTCGACGCCATGGCCCGACAGCGGATTGATGATGAACATGTGCGCGGTCGCTGGGTTTCGCTCGGCCTCGATATTCGTCACCTGATGCGCGGCCCCCTCGATCTTGACCAGCGCGGAAGCCAGCCACATCGGCTGCCCTGCAATGCGCGCACCGAGATTGTCCGCCGCATATTCGCGGGTGCGGCTGATCGCCATCTGCACCAGCATCGCGCCGAGCGGAGCGAGGATCATCATCAGGATCGAGCCGACGATGCCGAGACCATTGTTGTTCTCGCGATTGCCGCCGAAGAACATGCCGAACTGCGCCAGCATCGAGATCGCGCCGGCGATGGTCGCAGTGATCGTCATCAGCAGCGTGTCGTGGTTCTTGATGTGGGCGAGCTCGTGCGCGATGACGCCGGCGAGCTCCTCGCGGCTGAGCTGGCGCATCAGGCCGGTGGTGACGGCCACCGCGGCATTTTGCGGGTTTCGTCCGGTCGCGAACGCGTTCGGCTGTGCCTCGTCCATCAGGAACACCCGCGGCATCGGCAGGCCTGCCCGGCCCGCAAGTTCTGCGACCAGCCCGACCAGCTCCGGCGCGGTCGAACGATCGACCTCATGGGCGCCGTACATCGAGAGCACCATGCGATCGGAGTTCCAGTAGGTGAAGAGATTGGTTGCCGCGGCAATGACGAGTGCGATCATGGCACCGGAGGCGCCACCGATCAGATAGCCGACGCCCATGAACAGGGCGGTGAGGCCTGCGAGCAGCATTGCGGTACGAAGATAGTTCATGGCCGTCTCCTGGGGCGGCCGCGGGCCGCTAGAGGCGTCCGAGGCCGGCACGCATGAGGTAGGGATGACACCGGCCGGAGTGCAAGGTTTCCGGGTGCGTCGCGGAGCCGCGGCACTGGTTTGCGTACCGCACTTCCATTAAGCTTTCTCCAGAATCCAAGCGTCCCTCCCCGCCGGAAACTCCATGCTCCAGACCCGACTCGCGATCGCGGCCGTTGCTTTCGCTGCGTTCTGCTTACCTGCCTCCGCCCAGCTCCAGCCGCCACCCGCAAGGCCCGTGACGCCGAAGGCAACCGCGCCCTCCCCCCGCGCCGCCTCATGCCACAATGGCGCGAGCTTCGATCGCTTCCTGGCCGACGTGAAGCAGCAGGCTGTGGCCGCCGGCGTGTCGCAGCGGACGATTGCGGAAGCTTCGCCCTATCTCGTCTACGACCAGGGCATCGTCAACCGCGACCGCGGCCAGCGCGTGTTCGGCCAGCTCTTCACCGAATTCGCCGGCCGCATGGCGGCGCCCTATCGCATGCAGAATGGGCAGCAGCACATCAAGCAACACGCAGCCGCTTTCGCGCGCGCGGAAAAGGAATATGGCGTGCCGCCGGCGGTGATCGCCGCGTTCTGGGGTCTGGAGAGCGACTTCGGCGCCAACATGGGCAATCTGCCGACGCTGAAATCGCTGGTGTCGCTCGCCTATGACTGCCGCCGCTCGGAGATGTTCGTGGGCGAGACCATCGCTGCGCTGAAGATCATCGACCGCGGCGATCTGCATCCCGACGAGATGATCGGCTCCTGGGCCGGCGAGCTCGGCCAGACCCAGTTCCTGCCCGTGCATTACGTCAACTACGCCGTCGACTACGACGGCGACGGACGGCGCGACCTGTTACGCTCGCCGGCCGACGTGATCGGCTCGACCGCGAACTACATCGCCAACGGCCTGAAGTGGCGGCGCGGCGAGCCGTGGCTGGAAGAGATCAAGGTGCCGCAAAATCTGCCGTGGGAGAAGACCGATCTCACGGTGCGAGAGCCGCGCTCGACATGGGCGCAGTTGGGCGTGACCTATCCCGACGGCCGTCCCTTGCCGAGCGACAATCTCGCGGCCTCCATATTGCTGCCGATGGGACGCTTTGGCCCGGCCTTCATGGCCTATGCGAATTTTGCCGCCTACACCGAGTGGAATAACTCGCTGATCTATTCGACCACGGCGGGCTATCTCGCCTCGCGCATCGCGGGCGCCGCCCCCATGCGCAAGCCGGCCCAACCGGTTGCGCAACTGCCGTTCCACGAGCTCAAGGAATTGCAGCAGCTCCTGGTGCGCGCCGGCTTCAACGTCGGCAAGGTCGACGGCGTGCTGGGCCAGCAGAGCCGGGCGGCGGTGAAGGCGATGCAGATCAAGTATGGCCTGCCTGCGGATTCCTGGCCGACCGCCGAGCTTTTGGCGCGGATGCGTGGCGGCACCGCACAGGCGCCGCCGGCGGCGTCGGTGCGGTGAATCGTGAAACCGTCGTCATTGCCCGCGAAGGTGGGAATCCAGACGCCGCGGCGTTTCGGTTCGATCACAGTCGTCGCGGAGTGCTGCCCCGGTCAAGCCGGACGATGACAGCGGAGAGCGTGGCTGCGACAGCGAGGGTGTGGCCGCGATGACAGCATCGTAGAATTTTCGCACCGCACAAGCCGCTGTCGCGATTGTATTTTTCCATGAGGCTCCCATGTGAGTGGCTCAGGTTTTCTCCTGAGATTTCCCACACGAGAGCGAGCATCACATGTCCTTCTACGACGCCGTCGTCCCTGCCTATTTGCAAATGCTGAACAGCCTGACCGGCCTGCTCACCAAAGCCGAGGCGCATTGCGCGGCCAAGAAGATCGACCCCAGCGTCCTGCTCAACTCCCGCCTGTTTCCGGACATGCTGCCGCTGTCGCGCCAGGTCCAACTCGTCAGCGATTTCGCCACCAAGGGCTGCGCGCGATTGACCCACAGCGACGTGCTGTCGACGCCCGACACCGAGACCAGCTTTGCGGAATTGAAGCAGCGGCTGGCGAAGACCATCGACTATGTGAAGTCGTTCAAACCCGAGCAGTTCGAGGGTGCCGAGACCAAGGACGTCACCTTCCCGTCGGGCCCCGACAAGACCACCACGATGAAGGGCCAGCAATTCCTGAGCGCGTTCTCGCTGCCGAACTTCTATTTCCATGCCGCGACCGCCCACGGCATTTTGCGCCACAACGGCGTCGAGATCGGCAAGCGCGATTTCCTGGGCGCAAACTGATTTTGGAAAATCGCACGGTCGCGGCAGCCGGAATCAGCTGCCGCGACCGGGATTGCACATCAATTATGCTACGTGGTCCCTGCCGCGCAGCTCGCCTGCACTTTCCGTATGGCTCATCTCTTGCGCTGGATGCCGCGATGCACAAGTGTTCGTGACCTCTCACCGCCTGGAAGCATTTCCCATGAGCCGTCCGACCAAATTGTTTGAGACCTACAAGCTCGGCCCTATCACGCTGGCCAATCGCCTCGTAATGGCTCCGCTGACGCGCAACCGCGCCGTGCCCGGCACGTTCGTGCCCGGCGCGCTTGCTGCCGACTATTACGGCCAGCGCGCCTCCGCAGGCCTCCTGATCACCGAAGCAAGCCAGGTTTCCCAACAGGGCCAGGGCTACCAAGACACCCCCGGCATCTATTCCAAGGACCAGGTCGCCGGCTGGCGCAGGGTCACCGACCGCGTCCATGAGCGCGGCGGCAAGATCTACATCCAGCTCTGGCATGTCGGCCGTATCTCGCATGTCGACCTGCAGGCCAATGGGGCAGCTCCCGTGGCGCCCAGCGCGATCCGCGCCAAGGGCAAGACCTTCGTAAACGGCGGCTTCGCCGACGTCTCCGAGCCCCGTGCGCTCGAGCTCTCCGAAATTCCCGGGATCATCGACGATTTCAGGCGCGCCACGAAGAACGCGCTGGAGGCCGGCTTCGACGGCGTCGAGATCCATGGCGCCAACGGCTATCTGCTCGAGCAGTTCGCCAAGGACGGCGCCAACAAGCGCACCGACGCCTATGGCGGATCCATCGAGAACCGCGCGAAGCTGATGCTGGAGGTCTCCAAGGCCGTCGCGGCCGAGGCCGGCGCCGACCGCACCGGCATCCGCATCTCGCCGGTGACGCCGGCGAACGACATCTCGGATTCCAACCCGCAGGCGCTTTACGACCACATCGTCGATGGCCTGGCCGCGCTCAAGCTGGTCTATCTCCACGTCGTCGAGGGCGCCACGGGCGGGCCGCGCGACATCGCGCCGTTCGACTACGCGAGCTTGCGCAAGCGCTTCGCCGGCGCCTACATCGCCAACAACGGCTATGATTTCGATCTCGCAACCAAGGTGCTCGACGCCAATGCGGCCGACCTCATCGCCTTCGGCAAGCCGTTCATCTCCAATCCCGATCTGGTCGAACGGCTGAAGGCGGGTGTGCCGCTGAACGACTGGGACAAGAACACGTTCTACGGCGGCGGGGCCAAGGGTTACACGGATTACCCGACGCTGGCGGCCCAGCCGGCGGAGTGAACCACACGCGCAACTGTCATGCTCGCGGAGCATCCAGCACGCCGCGGCCCATCGGTTCAATCGCAATCGTAACTGAATTGCCGCCTTCGCGGGCAATGACAGTATGCGGACGGGCGCGCCAAAAGTCGCCGCGACATGCATGCAAAAAAAGGCCGGGATCGCTCCCGGCCTTTCGCATTTTATGGCGTTAGGCGCCGTCTACTTCGCTTCCGCCCGCTTCGGGGGCTGGGCCGGCCACGACTTGATCAGGGTGTCGTAGTCGACCGTCTCGCCCTTCGGCTTCTCGTTGGCGAGCTTGCGCTGCGGGGCGATGGTGCCGTCCTTCTGGGCCTTGGCGTACCAGTACTCGGCCGACTCCTTCTTGTGCAGCTTCGGGCCACAGGCGCCCTGCACGTTGGACTTCTCCAGACGCTCCATGACCGAGTCCTGAGCGGCGGCGAGCGAGTCCATCGCGGCCTGCGGCGTCTTCGCACCGGACGACGCATCGCCGATGTTCTGCCACCACAGCTGCGCGAGCTTCGGATAGTCGGGCACGTTGTTGCCGGTCGGAGTCCACTGCACGCGCGCGGGCGAGCGGTAGAACTCGATCAGGCCGCCGAGCTTCGGCGCACGCTCGGTGAACGACTTGTCCCAGATGTCGGATTCACGGATGAAGGTGAGACCGACATGGCTCTTCTTCAGCGACACCGTCTTGGAAACGATGAACTGGAGATAGAGCCAAGCCGCCTTGCGGCGGTCCGCCGGGGTCGACTTCAACAGCGTGAGCGAGCCGGCGTCCTGGTAACCGAGCTTCATGCCTTCCTTCCAGTACGCGCCGTGCGGCGACGGAGCCATACGCCACTTCGGCGTACCGTCCGCGTTCATCACGGCGATGCCCGGCTTCACCATGTCGGCGGTGAATGCGGTGTACCAGAACATCTGCTGGGCGATATTGCCCTGCGCCGGCACCGGACCCGATTCGGAGAAGGTCATGCCCTGGGCCTGCGGCGGAGCATACTTCTTCATCCACTCGAGGTACTTGGTGATCGAGTAGACCGCGGCCGGACCGTTGGTGTCGCCACCACGCTCGACCGAGGAGCCGACCGGACGGCAACCTTCCATGCGGATGCCCCACTCGTCGACCGGCAGACCGTTCGGAATGCCCTTGTCGCCGTTGCCGGCCATCGACAGCCAGGCGTCGGTGAAGCGCCATCCGAGCGAGGGGTCCTTCTTGCCATAGTCCATATGGCCGTAGACCTTGACGCCGTTGATCTCCTTGATGTCGTTGGTGAAGAACTCGGCGATGTCCTCATAGGCCGACCAGTTCACGGGCACGCCCAGCTCGTAGCCATACTTGGCCTTGAACTTGGCCTTGTAGTCGGGGTTGGTGAACCAGTCGTAGCGGAACCAATACAGGTTCGCGAACTGCTGGTCCGGCAACTGATAGAGCTTGCCGTCCGGCGCGGTGCCGAACGACTTGCCGATGAAGTCGTTGACGTCCAGCATGGGGTCGGTGACGTCCTTGCCCTCGCCGGTCATGTAGTCCGACAGCGCGACGGTCTGGCCGTAGCGGAAGTGCGTGCCGATCAGGTCGCTATCGTTGATCCAGCCGTCATAGACGTTCTTGCCCGACTGCATCTGGGTCTGCAGCTTCTCGACGACGTCACCTTCCTGGATGAGGTCGTGCTTGAGCTTGATCCCGGTGAGTTCGGAGAACGCTTTCGCCAGCGTCTGCGCCTCGTATTCGTGGGTCGTGATCGTCTCGGAGACGACGTTGATCTCCATGCCCTTGAACGGTTCGGCAGCCTTGGCGAACCACTCAAGTTCCTTCTTCTGGTCTTCCTTCGACAGCGTCGAGGGCTGGAATTCCGCAATCCACTTCTGGATCGCGGCGTCGTCGGCGGCGCGGACCGGCGCCGAGACGGCGAGCGACACCGCAATGAGCGCGGCGGCGCTGGACATGGTCAGCAAGTTATTCTTGGTCAATGGACGTTCCCTTCTCCTAAACTGTCGCATGTTGTTCCTCCGTTGCAGCGACAAACTTTTATACAGACCCGGATTGCCCCCGGATCTGGCCGTTCCTTCGCGAGCTTCAGACCGTGCGGAAAATGAGCACGGCCGTGGCCAGCGAAATTCCTGACGCGAGCCACAGGCTCGAAATCTCAAAACCTTCCTCTCCTATCGGCAGCGTCGCGATCGCATCGGTGCCGACGAGTCCGATCCAGAGCAGATGAATCACGGCCGCTGTGATCAGCGAAATGAACAGGCGGTCGCCGCGCGTGGTGGGAATGCGCAAGACACCGACGCGCTCGGCTTCGGGATAGACCGCGGCAAGGTAAGTCATGGCCGCGAGCGTGCAGGCGAGCGCGGCGAAGAAGATCGCCGTCGGCAGCGTCCAGGCCATCCATGCGATCGATTCCATGAGAGCCTCCCTTTCAGACGCGACCGAGCGCGAAACCGCTCGCGATGTAATTGCGGACGAACCAGATCACGAGCGCGCCCGGAATGATGGTGAGCACGCCGGCGGCAGCCAACAGGCCCCAGTCCATGCCGGCCGCCGACACCGTGCGCGTCATGATCGCGGCGATCGGCTTGGCTGACACCGAAGTCAGCGTGCGCGCGAGCAGGAGCTCGACCCACGAGAACATGAAGCAGAAGAAGGCGGCGACGCCGATGCCGCTCGCGATCAGCGGCACCAGAATCTTGATGAAGAAGCGCGGGAAGGAATAGCCGTCGAGGAAGGCCGTCTCGTCGATCTCGCGCGGCACGCCGGAGACGAAGCCTTCGAGGATCCACACCGCCAAGGGAACGTTGAAGATGCAATGCGCGAGCGCCACTGCCCAAGGCGTATCGAACAGACCGATCGCCGAATAGAGGTTGAAGAACGGCAGCGCATAGACCGCCGCCGGCGCCATGCGGTTCGACAGCAGCCAGAAGAACAGGTGCTTGTCGCCGAGGAAGCGGTAGCGCGAGAAGGCGTAGGCCGCCGGTAGCGCTACCGAGATCGAGATGATGGTGTTGAGGACGACGTATTCCAGCGAGTTGATGTAGCCGGAATACCAGCTCTCGTCGGTGAAGATGCGCTTGTAATGCTGCAGCGTCGGCGCATGCGGCCAAAGCGTCATCGTCGAGACGATCTCGGCATTGGTCTTGAAGCTCATGTTGACGAGCCAGTAGATCGGCAGAAGCAGGAAGATCAGGAACAGCCCCATGATGAGGCGACGGCCGGGAATCGAATGCATCACGCGGCTCCTTCCTGGTGCTTCCGCTCGGCGCCGGCATTGGTCATGACGGTGTAGAAGATCCAGCAGACGATCAGAATGATGAGATTGTAGACCAGCGACAGCGCCGCGGCCTTGCCGAGGTCGAACTGACCGAGCGCGATCTTGACCAGCTCGATCGACACGAAAGTCGTGGAGTTTCCGGGACCGCCGCCGGTGACGACGAACGGCTCGGTGTAGATCATGAAGCTGTCCATGAAGCGCAGCAGCACCGCGATCAGCAGCACGCGGTTCATCTTGGGCAGCTGGATCGCCTTGAACACGGCCCAGCGCGACGCACCATCGATCTGCGCGGCCTGGTAATAGGCCTCGGGAATCGACTTCAGGCCGGCATAGCAGAGCAGCGCGACGAGGCTGGTCCAGTGCCAGACGTCCATCACGATGACGGTGACCCAGGCGTCGATGTCATTGGAGACGTAATTGTAGTCGATACCCGCGGCGTTCAGCACGTAGCCCATCAGACCGATATCGGGGCGGCCGAAGATCTGCCAGATCGTGCCGACCACGTTCCACGGAATCAGCAGCGGCAGTGCGAGGATCACGAGGCAAGCGGCGACGGTCCAGCCCTGACGCGGCATCGACAGCGCGACGACGATGCCGAGCGGCACCTCGATGGCGAGGATCACCATAGAGAAGAACAGATTGCGGCCGAGCGAGGCGAGGAAGCGGCCACCGAGGTCGGTCGAGGGATCGAGCAGCTCCTTGAACCATCCGACGCCGTTCCAGAAGAACTGGTTGTTGCCGAACGTGTCCTGCATCGAATAGTTCACCACCGTCATCAGCGGCAGCACCGCCGAGAAGGCGACGACCAGGAACACTGGCAGCACCAGGAACCAGGCTTTTTGGTTGACGGTCTTGTCCATCAGGCGGCCCCCTCCACCAGAAGGCGGTCGGCATAGACGTGGATATGCGACGGGTCGAATCTCAGCCCGGCGGTGCCGTCGGAGCTGGTGAAGCCCGCCGGCGCGCGGGCCGCGAGCTTGGCGTCTCCAAGGCGCGTGCGCGCGAAGCGAATGCGGCCGAGATCGTCGATCCGCTCGATTTTTGCGGTGAGCAGACCGGGCGTCGGCGCGACCACGTCAACGAATTCCGGCCGCACGCCGATCTCGATCTTCGCCCCCGCCGGCAGTTGGTCATAGCTGCGGCCGAGCGCGATGACGTGGCCGTCGACCTTGGCCTCTCGGCCTCTCACCTCGGCCGGAATGATGTTCATGCCTGGCGAGCCGATGAAATAGCCCACAAATGTGTGCGCCGGCTTGTCGAACAGCTCGGCCGGTGTGCCGCTCTGCACCACGCGGCCATCATGCATGACGACGACGGTATCGGCGAAGGTCAGCGCCTCGGTCTGGTCGTGGGTGACGTAGATCATCGTGAGGTCGAGCTCGCGATGCAGGGCCTTCAGCTTGGAGCGCAGCTGCCATTTCAACTCGGGATCGATCACGGTCAGCGGCTCGTCGAACAGCACGGCGGCGACGTCGGAGCGGACGAGACCACGGCCGAGCGAAATCTTCTGCTTGGCATCGGCCGTAAGCCGCGTCGCCTTGCGATTCAAATAGGGTTCGAGGTCGAGCAGGCGGCCGATCTCGGCGACGCGCTTGTCGATCTCCGCCTTCGGCACGCCGCGGTTCTTCAGCGGAAACGCCAGGTTCTGCCCCACCGTCATGGTGTCGTAAATCACCGGGAATTGGAACACCTGGGCGATGTTGCGCTTCTGGGTTGACAGCGGTGTGATGTCCTCGCCGTCGAACAGGATTTTTCCCCGCGACGGCGTGATGATGCCGGAGATGACGTTCAAGAGCGTGGTCTTGCCGCAGCCGGATGGCCCCAGCAGCGCATAGGCGCCGCCCTGGCGCCAGGTCATGGTCACCGGCTTCAGCGCAAAGCTCTCCTGCGGCGCGTCGTTGCCTCCGTAGGAGTGGGCGAGATCGACGAGGTCAATGCGGGCCATGGCGCATCTCCCTCACGAGCTTGGTGCCGCGACCAATCGGTCAGCGGCATCAAACACAAAGACATCATTGGGATCGAGCACGGCATCGAGCGTCTGGCCGGGCTCGAATTCGTGCACGCCGTGCAGCACCGCCACCCAGTTCGATCCGTCGCGGGTCAGATGCACGAAACTCTCCGAACCGGTGATCTCGGTCACCGTGACCGTGGCATGGAAGGCGTGCCGGTCGGCCTCGCCATTGGCCAGCGCAAGCTGATGCGCCCGGAAGCCGACGCGATAGGCACCATCGGCCAGCGACGAATAGAGACCCGAGGCCGGCGCAGCGATACCTCCCGCATATTGCACCGAGCCGTTCTTCTTCTCGATGCCGACGAGGTTGAGCGGCGGGTCCGAGAACACCTGCGCGACGCGCAGCGTCTGCGGCCGGCGGTAGACGCTCGGCGTCTCGCCGATCTGGAGCGCCCGGCCTTCCCACATGCACACCGTGTTGCCTCCGAGCAGCAATGCCTCGGTGGGCTCGGTGGTGGCATAGACGAAGATCGCGCCCGAGGCCTCGAAGATGCGCGGCAGCTCGGCACGCAGCTCCTCGCGAAGCTTGTAGTCGAGATTGGCGAGCGGCTCGTCGAGCAGCACGAGATCGGCGCCCTTCACCAGCGCGCGCGCCATCGCGGTGCGCTGCTGCTGGCCGCCGGAGAGCTGAAGCGGCGTCCTCTTGAGGAACGGCTCGAGCCGGAGCAGCCTTGCGGCCTCCGCCACGCGCGTCTCGATCTCCTCACGCGGCTTGCCCTGCACGCGCAGCGGCGAGGCGATGTTCTCGTACACCGTCAACGAGGGATAATTGATGAACTGCTGATAGACCATCGCGACCGAACGCTTGCGCACGTCGACGCCGGTGACGTCCTTGCCGTTGACCAGCACCTTGCCCGATGTCGACTTGTCGAGCCCGGCGAGCAGCCGCATGATCGAGGTCTTGCCGGACAGCGTCGGCCCGAGCAGCACGTTCAGGGTACCGCTCTCGAGCGTCAGCGAGACGTCGCGGATGTGCTCGACACCGTCGACGGCCCGGGTCACGTGATCGAGTGTCACGGTCATGAGTGTCCTCCCGCTTCCAGCAGGGGACTTTGCGGCACAGCGTGGGTTGCAATCCAGTCGTCAAGCGCAGCAATCTCGTCGGCAGATAGTCGCAGGCCGAGCTTGGAACGGCGCCAGACGACGTCCTCGGCGGTCATGGCCCATTCATTGGCCATGAGGTAGCGGACCTCGCGCTCGGTCAAGGTCGCACCAAAGGCCTGGCCGAGATCGGCCGATGATTTGGCGTCGCCGAGCAGCTTGATGGCTTTGGTGCCATAGGCACGCGCGAGCCGCCTCGCGTGCTCGTGGCTGAGGAACGGATAGCCGCGCTGCAGCTCGGCGATCAGGCCGTCGACGTCGGAGACATTCATGTCGCCGCCGGGCAGCGGCGATTTCCCGGTCCAGCCCTCTCGCGCTTTTGCGCTGCGAAGATAGGGCGCGAGCCGCTCCAACGCCTCCTCGGCGAGGCGGCGATAGGTGGTGATCTTGCCGCCATAGATCGACAGAAGCGGCACGCCGCCGGGCGTATCGAGCTCGAACACGTAGTCCCGCGTCGCGGCCTTGGCTTCGCTGGCGCCGTCGTCGTAGAGCGGCCGCACACCCGAATAGGTCCAGACCACGTCGTCCGGAGTCACGGGCTTCGCCAGATATTCGCTCGCCGCGGTGCAGAGATACTGGATCTCCTCCGGTGTCGCCTTCACCTTGGCGGGATCGCCGTCATAATCGCGGTCGGTGGTGCCGATCAGGGTGAAATCGTCCTGGTATGGGATCACGAAGATGATGCGGCCGTCGGCATTCTGGAACATGTAAGCGCGGTCGTGGTCGTAGAGCTTCCTGACCACGATGTGCGAGCCCTGCACCAGGCGCACCTTGGCTTTCGCATTGACGCCGGCGCCGCGGCCGAGCACGTCCTCGACCCAGGGGCCGCCGGCATTGACCAGAGCCTTTGCCTGGATCTGCGAGCGCTCACCGGTCAGCGTGTTGACCATACTCACGGTCCAGAGACCCTCGGACTGCTTGATATCCGTTGCGCGGGTCCGGGTGCGGATCTCGGCACCCTTGTCGGCGGCATCGCGCGCGTTGAGCACGACGAGGCGGGCGTCGTCGACGAAGCAGTCGGAATATTCGAAGGCGCGGGAGTAGCGGTTCGGGATCAGCGGCTTGCCGACCTCGTCACGCCGGAGATCGACCGAGCGTGTCGCGGGCAGCAAATGACGGCCGCCGATGTGGTCATAGAGGAACAGGCCGAGACGCAGCAGCCAGGCCGGGCGCAGGCCGGCGTGATGCGGCAATACGAAACGCAAGGGGCGGATGATGTGGGGCCCGATCCCCCAGAGGATCTCGCGCTCGATCAGCGCCTCGCGAACGAGGCGGAACTCGTAATATTCGAGATAGCGCAGTCCACCATGGACCAGCTTGGTCGACCAGGACGACGTCCCGCTCGCCAAATCGTTCATTTCGCACAGGAAAACCGTGTTGCCGCGGCCCACCGCGTCGCGCGCGATGCCGCAGCCATTAACACCGCCTCCAATGATGGCGAGGTCGAAAATCCGCTCCAACAGACGCATCCCCCGGCGACCGCCCGTTCCGTCGGGCGGTTACTTTCGTTTATGATTAGATCACACCATAAAACGAAAGCAAGACGAAAGAGAGGAGGAAGGAAGTGAAAGCAAAACTTTCTGAGGGGCAATACGATGCAGAAATAGGCAACCGGAGCTGGCAGTCAGCCGAAGAACCTCGCCGGCGTCGTGTTGCAGCAACACGGCCTCCTTCGCATGGCGCTGGCCGGCCGGGTTTGCGAATGATCAGCCGGTGCCGCGGCGTTCCGCAGATGGATGGAAAACGTTTGGGACCGCTATCGCAGCCGGACCACCGGCGCGGCTTCCGGCGCCGCATCCTGCGCCTCGGCCGGTGCATCATCGATGTCTGCCCCCTTCGGCATCGCGGCCATCACCTCGATGCCTTTGCTGTGGCAGATCGTGGCGAGGCGCTCAGGCAGCTCCTGGTCGGTGACGAAGGTCTGGATCTGGGTGATGTGGGCGATGCGGACCGGCGCGCTGCGGCGGAGCTTGGTGGAATCCGCGACCAGCATGACGGTGCGGGCGTTGGCGATGATGGCTTGCGCGACCTGCACCTCGCGATAATCGAAATCGAGCAGCGCGCCCTCCTCGTCGATCGCAGACGCGCCGATGATGGCGTAGTCGACCTTGAACTGGCCGATCAGCTGCGTCGCGGTGGAACCGACCACGGCGCCATCGGCGCGCCGTACCGTGCCACCGGCGACGACGACTTCGATACGGGGATGGCGGTAGAGCAGCATCGCGACGTTGAGGTTGTTGGTGATGACAAGGAGATCCTCATGCGAGGTCAGCGCGCTCGCGACCTCCTCGGTCGTGGTGCCGATGTTGATGAACAGCGAGCAGCCGTTGGGGATCAGCGAGGCGGCCGCAGCTCCGATCGCCTTCTTCTCGTCGGCGGCGACGAAGCGCCTCGCCTCATAGGCGAGGTTTTCGACGCCGGAGGCGATGATGGCGCCGCCGTGGATGCGGGTCAGCGATCTCCGCTCGCAGAGGTCGTTGAGATCCTTGCGGATGGTCTGCGCCGAGACCTCGAAGCGGCGCGCGAGATCCTCGACCATGACACGGCCCGAGGCTCGCGCGATGTTGAGGATTTCGGCTTGGCGATGGGTCAGTCCGGTCACGGCAAGGGCCTCAAATCAGGAAGCAGCATGGTGCGGCGGTTCGCGCCGTCGGTCAATGCGCGCGGCGATCAAGGTTAACCATGCGGCCGCACACCAACCCATTTCTCACCACGCCATGGCGCTCGCGAGACGCGCGAGCAGCTGCGGATCGTCGAAGGCGCTGGCGGATGCGATGGCGCCGGCCGCAACCAGGTCAGCATGGCTGAGGCTGGTCCGGAGGCCGATGGTCGGAATGCCGGCCGCCGTGGCGGATTGCACGCCGGTGCGGGAGTCCTCGAATGCGATCGAGGCCTCTGCGCTTGCAGCGACGAAACGCAGGCCCTCCTGATAGGGTAGCGGATGCGGCTTGCCGTGCGGCAGCTCGGCACCGATCACGAGCGCCCTGAAACGATGCGTGATGCCGAGGCCGGAAAGCAGCAGCTCGGCATTGAGCCGCGGCGCGTTGGTCACGGCGACCATGGGAATGCCGGCCGCATCCGCGCGGTCCAGCAGCGCCATCAGCCCCGCCAACGGCTCGATCTGCCCGGCCACGAGCGTTCGGAAGACCTCTTCCTTCTCGTCAAGGATCTCGGCACGCCGCGCCGGCGTTTCGTCGGGCAAGAAGCGCTCGCCGATCGAGACATTGGCGAAGCCCTGCAGCTCCCTGGAGAAGCGTGCGTGATCGAACACATGACCCAGCGGCCCCAGCACCTGGTTGAAGGCCTTGAGATGCAGCGGATCGGTGTTGGCAAGCGTGCCATCGATGTCGAACAACAACGCCCTGCCGATGGCCTCGATCATTTCTCTACTTTCCCACATCCGCGATGCATCAATGCGAAAGACGTATCAATACGCTCTCTCACGCGCAATGATGCATCCACATGACCACAATGCGACACTCGACAAAGCTGCGCGCGACTGCAACACTCCTCGCAAGATCAATAAGGAGGAAACGATGATCAACCGACGCGATCTGGCTCTTTCTGCTCTTGCCGTCTCCACGCTTGCGCTCTCCGCGCCCGCGCTTGCCGCTTCGGCAGACGAAGAGGCGGTGGCGAAAAAGGTCGAGGCCTTCCGCCTCGCCCAGATCGCGGCCGATCCCAAGGCGCTCGGCGCGTTGTGCTGGGACGATCTCAGCTACAGCCATTCCAGCGGCAAGGTCGAGGACAAGGCGACCTTCATCGCCAACGCCACCGACGGCAAGTCGAAATTCCTGTCGATCGACTACAAGGATCCCACGATCAAGGTCGTCGGTCCCGCCGCGATCGTGCGATTCCACTGGATGGCGGAACAGGAGATGGCGGCCGATGGGAAGAAAGTGCCGACCAATCTTCACATCCTGATGAACTGGCAGAAGCAGGGCGACGAGTGGAAACTATTGTCGCGCGCTGCGACGAAATTGTGATGTGACGACTTAGCGTCCCCCTGTGGCAAGGGTTGGCGTAGGCGGCCTTTGTTTGCCGTGCTTAAGACGAGGAGGCTTTGAACCGGCGGTGACGATGGCGGCGAGAAGATCAAGGACGGAGGACATGATGACGGACCACGAGGCGGTGGCAAAGAACGTCGAGGCATTTCGCCTCGCCCAGATCGCGGCCGATCCGAAGGCGCTGGGCGCGTTGTGCGCGGACGATTTAAGCTACAGCCATTCCAGCGGCTTCCTAGAGGACAAGGCGGCCTTCGTCGCCAACGCCACCGATGGCAAGACCGAGTTCCTGTCGATCACATACGAGAATCCAACCATCAAGATCGTCGGCCCCGCCGCGGTCGTGCGCTTCCACTGGCTGGCCGAGATGATGACCGGCGGACAGAAAGTGACGAACAGCCTTCACATCCTGATGAACTGGCTGAAGCAGGGCGACGACTGGAAGCTGCTGTCGCGCTCCGCGACAAAACTGTGATCCGCTACCGCGATTTCAGGCCGCGCCCGCCAGCGCGTCCCGTAACAGCGAGTACGATCCTTACGCCGCCTCTTTCACATCGCCGTTAACCAGCTTGCGCGCGGCGCGTTCGGCTTCGCGCGCGTTGCGGAAGAGCTGGCCTTCGAGGCGATTGAATTGGTGGGACGAGGCGAAGAAGCAGTAGCCGCCCTGGCCGCGAACGACGATGCCCGCGGTTTCCGAGTTCACTTCAATGATGTAGCTGTCCGGCATGGCCCGTAGATTCCTCAATGCGGGCAAATAACGGCATCTCTGCCCTTTGGTTCCCAGGGCAAATCAACCGGTTTCCACCCCGAATCGACGGGCTCATGGGTACGCCGGGACCTCATCCGTTTTATGACTGGTTGTTGGCGAAGCCGCGACGCGTTGACTCATCCGCGCCGCGTTTGGCGAGCTGCAACTCTTCGTGAGATGGGACGCAAAGCCGCGCGCGATTAGGTCGCGACCGGCGTCTCGGTCGAGCGGACTTCCTGCGGACGGCCGTGCTCGTCGATCGAGACATACGTAAAATTGCCGTCGGTGACGAGCAACGGATGCTCCTCGCCGCGCCGCAACGCCCAGGCTTCAAGATGCACCGTCAACGAGGTGCGGCCGACGCGAACGAGGTTGGCATAGACCGAGACGAGGTCGCCGACGTAGACGGCCTTGCGAAAATTCATCGCCTCGATCGCGACGGTGACGGTGCGCGACTTCGCAACTTTGGATGCGAACACACCGCCGCCGACGTCCATCTGGCTGAGCAGCCAGCCGCCGAAGATGTCGCCATTGGCGTTGGTGTCGGCGGGCATCGCCAGCGTGCGGATGCAGAGATCGCCGCGCGGCGCGCTGTCGGACTTCTCGGTCATCGGGTTTCTCTTGAAGCTCTCAGTTGAAACTGTCCCACCCCGGATCGGGCGCGAAGCGCTCGCCGAATCGCCCGGCCAGCCCGCGCAAGGTCGACACGACGTTCTCCACGCCGCGCGTGCGTGCATAGTTCAGCGGGCCGCCGCGGAACGGTGCATAGCCGGTACCGAAGATCATGGCGCCGTCGACCGCATCAGGATCGTCGACGATGCCCTCCCGCAAGGCCGCCACGCAGACATTGGACATCGGCAGCACCAGCCGGTCGATCATCTGGTCGGTGACGCGCGGACCGATCTCGGGGAGCGGTGCCTTCTCGGCCTTGCCGTCCTTCCAGGTATAAAAGCCCTTGCCGGTCTTGCGGCCAAGCTCGCCTTTGGCGACTTTGTCGCGCAGCCATGCGGGTGTGGGCGGCAGGAGGTCACCGAATTTGGTGCGCAGCATGTCGCCGACGTCGAGGCAGATGTCGAGCCCGACCTGGTCGGCAAGTTCGATCGGCCCCATCGGCATGCCGAACTGTTCGGCCGCTGCGTCGATCAGGCGCTGGTCGATCTTCTCGTCCAGCATCACCATGGCTTCGAGCATGTACGGCGTCAGCGCCCGGTTGACGAGGAATCCCGGCGAGCTCTTCACGGATAGCGGCAGACGATCGATCGCGCCGACGAAAGCCAGGGCCTGCTTCAGCACCTCTGGGTCGTTGCCGTCGTGACTGACGACCTCGACCAGTTGCAGCCGCGACACCGGATTGAAGAAATGCAGGCCGACCAGCCGCTCGGGCCGCGCCAGCGTGGTGCGCAGATCCTGAAGCGGTATGCTCGACGTGTTGGTCGCAAGGATCGCGCCCGGCTTCATCCTGGGCTCGAGCCCGGCATAGACCTTCTGCTTGAGCTCGAGCTTTTCGGGGACTGCCTCAATGATGAGATCGGCATTGCGGATGCCCTCCCCGTCCATGTCGGGGATCAGACGATCGAGCGCGTCGCGCACCTCCGTGGGCTTGCGGATGATCTTGCCGTAGAGTTCGGCGGCGCGCTTCACGGCGCCCGCGATCGGCTCGGCTTTCATGTCGGCGAGCGAGACGCGTAGTCCCTGCCCGGCGACCCACGCCGCGATGTCGCCCCCCATGGCGCCGGCGCCGATGACGTGGACGTGCTTGATGGCGTTGCCGCTGCCGGCCGCCTTCTTCATCTGCTCGCGCAAGAAGAAGACGCGTATCAGGTTCTGGGCGGTCGGCGTCACCATCATCCTGGCGAACGAAGCCTGCTCTTCCTTCAGCATCGCGGCCTTGTTGCCGCCATGGGTCTCCCAGAGGTCGATCAGCGCGTAAGGTGCAGGATAATGTTCGCGGGGCGCCGCCTTCGCCGCCTCCGACCGCATACGTCTTGCCAGGAGACCGCGCACGAAGCCGAAGTTGGCGGCACGCGTGAACAAGCCGGGCCTGGCCCGCTTCAGCCGGCCGAATAGTGCGTCCTTCACCGCGCCCCGGACATGACGCTCCTGCGTTACGGTGTCGACGAGGCCGAGCGACCTGGCGCGGCGCGCATCGATGGTGCGGCCGGTCAGCATCAGTGCCATCGATTGAATGGGATTGACCAGCGCGGTAAACCGCGCGGTGCCGCCGAGGCCGGGATGTAGGCCGAGCATCACCTCGGGGAAGCCGAAGCGCGCGCCGTCGATGGCGATGCGCGACTGGCAGGCGAGCGCGACCTCGAGGCCGCCGCCGAGACAGAAACCGTGGATGACGGCGACCGTCGGCAGCTTCAGTGCTTCCAGATGATCGACCACGGCATGCGCCGCGCGGATGCGTGTTTCCACCATCGCAGGATCACTGGCGCCGCGGAATTCGTTGACGTCCGCACCAGCGATGAAGCCGGACGGCTTTGCGGAACGGATGACGAGGCCGGCGGGGCGCTCGGTCTCGATCGCCGCGAGCACGGCATCGAATTCCTCCATCACGTCCGAGGACAGCGTGTTGGCGCTGGCGTCAGCCCGATCGAACAGCACCCAAGCCACACCGTCCTCATCGCGCGTCAGCTTGAAGTTCTTGTACGGACTGTCCGTCGCGGGCCTGGGCCCGAGCTCCAGCACGCGGTCACCCAGCGCGGTCATGATCTTCGAATCCATGGTCACACCGCCTCGATCAGCATGGCGCCGCCGAGCCCGCCGCCGATACACTCGGTGGCAACCCCGCGTCGCGTGCCGAGCCGCCTCATCGCGTTGACGAGATGCAGGACGATGCGGTTGCCGGAGGTCCCGACGGGATGGCCGAGCGAGATCGCGCCGCCATCGACGTTGAGCTTGTCACGGTCGATCTCGCCGGCCGCGCCGTCGAGGCCGAGAATCTCGCGGCAGAACTTGTCGTCATTCCAGGCCGCCAGGCAGCCGAGCACCTGCGTCGCGAAGGCTTCGTTCAGCTCCCAGGTGTCGACGTCCTTGATGGTGAGGCCGTTGCGCTGAAGCAGAGGCGTCGCCGACATCACCGGACCGAGTCCCATGATGCTGGGATCGAGCGCGGCCCAGTTGCTGTCGATGATGACGGCCTTCGGCGAAAGCCCGTGCTTTGCGACAGCCGCGTCCGAAGCCAAAATGACCCAAGAGGCGCCGTCGGTGATCTGCGAGGAATTGCCGGCGGTGACCTGCCCCCAGGGACGCTCGAACACCGGTCGCAGCTTTGCCAGCGTCTCGGCCGTTGAATCCGGGCGTACGCCGTCGTCATGGTCGAAGAACTTGCCGTCGCGGGAGAATGCCGTTTCGACCTCGCCCTTGAGAAATCCGGCACCTTGCGCATGCGCGAGCCGGCGATGGCTTTCGGCGGCATAGGCATCGGACTGGGTGCGGGTGATACCGAAGAGATGGCCGACGACCTCGGCGGTCTGGCCCATGTTCAGATCGGTGACGGGGTCGGTCAGTCCGCGCTCGAGGCCGATGATCGGCTTGAGATCGCGCGGACGTAGCTTGAACGCAGCGGCCAGCTTCGCGGCCATGCCCCTGGCGGTGGCAAGGCCGGCGAACCAACGCACGCCGGAGTTCGGCCAGACCAGCGGCGCATGGCTGAGCGCCTCGGTGCCGCCAGCCAAAATCATGTCGGCATGGCCCTCACGGATGTAGCGATAGGCCGTGTCGATCGACTGCATGCCGGAGCCGCAATTGATCTGCACGGTAAAGGCAACCATGTCCTCGCCCATGCCGAGCCGGAGCGCGGCGACGCGGGCCGGATTCATCTCGTCCGCAATCACGTTGACGCAGCCAAGGATGACCTGGTCGAAGTCAATGGGCGAGAACGGCTGGCGCGCCAGCAGCGGCCGTCCGCATTGCACGGCAAGGTCCACCGGGGTGAACGGCCCGGGCCCCGACCGCGCCTTCAGAAACGGCGTCCGGCTGCCGTCGACGATGAAAACCGGTCGTGCCATCAGCTCGCTGCTCTCTGCTCACCCAGTTCCTGGAAGAACTGATGCACATCTCCGGTTTTCTTGTAAATCGGCGACAGCGTCTCAGGGGCAAAATCGTCGACCTCAATGACTTTGGTGACCGCTTCGCGAGCGGCGGCAAGCTGTTCACCCTCGGCCTGGCTGATCACGCCCCTGGCGACGGCGTCCTTCCAGTCACTGATGTGCGCGGCGCGCATGCGCTTGGCGATCGCGTCGGTGGCGGTCACCAGCTTGAACGCCTGCTCCAGCCGGGCGAAGCCGCCGTCATCATCGACATGGGCCAGATCCGGCGTGAGGCGTTCGCGCGCGGCGGAGGGCTCCAGCACCAAGCTTGCGCATTGGTGAACGACCCGGTCGGAGGGGCCGAGCACGCGGGCGCCGAACGGCTGGACCACGAACTTGAGGAAGCCTGCGACGAAGCGGTTGGGCAGGTTGGCGAGGATTTCGGCAAGCCGGTTCTCGATGGTTTTGAAGCCCGTCGCCATGCACCATTCCAGCGCGGCAAAGTCTTCTTTCTGCCGGCCTTCGTCCTGCCAGCGTTTCAGCGCGGCTGACAGGAGAAAAAGTTCAGAGAGGATATCGCCGAAGCGCGCCGACAGCATCTCCTTGCGCTTGAGTGCGCCCCCGAGCGTCAGCAGCGCCATGTCCGCGCAGAGCGCAAATGCCGCCGAATAGCGCGACAGCTGGCGATAGAAGGGCGTGGCGTCGCCCGCATCGGGTGCCAGCGCGAAGGCGCCGAAGGTCCAGCTCCGGCCGAAAGCCCGGAACAGGGTCTGGAAGCTGTGGCCAACATGTTTCCAGAACGTCTTGTCGAAGGCGGTGAGACCACGCTCACGATCGGTGTCGGCCAGCGCGTTCATCTCGGTGAGCAGATAGGGATGTGCGCGGATCGCGCCCTGCCCGAACACGATGAGATTGCGGGTCAGGATGTTGGCGCCCTCGACCGTAATGCCGACGGGGACGGCGCGGTGGAGATTGCCGAGATAGTTTTGTGGACCGTCGATCACGGCCTTGCCGCCATGAATGTCCATGGCGTCGTCGACCGCTGTGCGCATCCGCTCGGTGGCGTGCAGCTTCATGATGCCGGAGATGACGGCGGGATGAACGCCGGCATTCAGTGCGGCGCAGGTCAGGCGCCGCGCCGCATCCAATTGATAGGCCGTGGCGACGATGCGCGCGAGCGGCTCCTCGACGCCTTCGAACTTGGAGATGGAGATGCCGAACTGTTCGCGGATGCGGGCATAGGCGCCGGTCGTGCGCGCCGCATAGGCAGCGCCCGCCGCCGAGAGCGACGGCAGCGAGATGCCGCGGCCGGCGGCAAGTGCGGTCATCAGCATCTTCCAGCCATGTCCCAACCGCTCCTGGCCGCCGATGACGTAATCGAGCGGAATGAAGACGTCGCGGCCCCAATTAGGGCCGTTCTGGAAGACCTGCATCGACGGCAGGTGGCGCTGGCCGATCTCCACACCGGGCAGATTGGTCGGGATCAGCGCGACCGTGATGCCGAGCTCCTCCCGCTGGCCAACGAGATGATCCGGGTCGTAAGCCTTGAAGGCAAGACCCAGCAGTGTCGCGACCGGGCCGAGCGTGATGTAGCGCTTGTGCCAGTTCAGCCTGAGACCGAGGACTTCGCGGCCCTCGAATTCGCCTTTGCAGATAATGCCGGTGTCGACCATCGAAGCGGCGTCGGAGCCGGCCTCGGGGCTGGTGAGGCCGAAGCAGGGAATGTCACGACCGTCGGCGAGGCGCGGCAGCCAGCGCTCCCGCTGCTCTTTGGTCCCGAAATGCATCAGAAGCTCGCCGGGCCCGAGCGAATTCGGCACCATCACCGTCACCGCCGCAGCGATCGAGCGGGTCGAGATCTTGCGCACGACTTCCGAATGGGCGTAGGGCGAGAACCCGAGGCCGCCGAACTCCTTCGGAATGATCATGCCGAAGAACTTTTCGCGCTTGATGAAGTGCCAGACATCATGCGGCAGATCGCGCAATTCCCAAGAGATCTTCCATTCGTCGAGCATGGCGCAGAGCTCGTCGACGGGACCATTGAGGAAGGCACGCTCCTCCTCAGTCAGTTTGGCCGGCGCAATTTTCAGCAGTTTCGACCAATCGGGGTTGCCGGTAAACAGATCGGCATCCCACCAGACGTCGCCCGCCTCCAGCGCCTCGCGCTCGGTATCGGACATCGCCGGCAGCACGCCGCGAGCCCAGGAAAATATCGGCTTGGTGATAGTGTCGCGGCGGAAGCTCATGGCTGACCTCATGCATCGGCGCGGTTGGCGGCATTTTAGCGGAAAGTGGCTGGCGGGGGTGAAGACTTCGCCTGCGACATCGACGCGGCCGGGCGGCCGCCCTGGCCAATAACGGCCGGGACGCGGGAGCAGTTCCGGGAGGGGGGATGGGGCGCAATGTCTGCCCACGTCATTCCGGGGCGCGCCGCTTGGCGCGAGCCCGGATTCCATAATCCCGATCGTGGTTAGGGATTCCGGGCTCGACGCTACGCGTCGCCCCGGAATGACAGGAGAGTTTGGCCGGCCTTAATCCGGCCGGATCATCTCGAACATGTTTTCCGGCTTGATCTCAAAATAGTCCCCGCGGCGGCCGGCGCGGACGATCGGGCGGGCGGCGGCGGTCTGGTAGACGCCGTCCTTGATCATGGCTTTGTCGATGTGGACGGCGACGACCTCGCCCAGCGTCAGCCAGGCATCGGCGTGCTTGCCGTCGGCGCCCTTGAGGCGGACGATGTCGGAGACTTTGCACTCGAAGGCGACGGGACTCTCGCCGACGCGCGGCACATTGACGAGCTTGCCGGGCACGGCGGTGAGGCCCGCGATCTGGAATTCGTCGACCTCAGGCGCGACATGCGCGGCGGTCGCGTTCATGTGCTTGGCGAGGTCCATGGTGGCGAGATTCCAGACGAACTCGCCGGTCTGCTGGATGTTCTCGACCGTGTCCTTCCAATTGGTGGAGGAGAAGCCGATGATCGGCGGCACGTAGCAGAAAGCGTTGAAGAAGCTGTAGGGCGCGAGGTTGACGTGGCCTTTGGTGTCGCGGGAGGAGATCCAGCCGATCGGCCGGGGCGCGATGATGGCGTTGAAGGGATCGTGCTTGAGGCCGTGGCCCTTGGAGGGCTCGTAGAAATACAGGTCTTTGTCGGTCACGCTGGTTTTCCCCTGCCCGTCATCGTCCGCCACCAGCCGGTCGGCCTGGGGCGTTGGCCTGCTTACAGGAGAAATTCCGTGCCCGTCAGTGGCGCGGCGACAGACCCGCGATGACGAAATCGATCATCTGGTCGATGGTCGGGCCCGGCTTGGTGGCACACTGGGCAATCATCTGGGGGTGGAAGAACCGCATCATCGCGGTACAGGAGCAGAGCGCGGCCAGCTGGAGATCCGGTGCCTCGAAATCCCCCGAGGCGACGCCCTGAGCGATCATCTGGCCGACAAAGCCGCCAATGCACTCCATGTGATTGACGCAAACCTGCCAATCCTCCTGCATTGCGATCTCGACCATCTCGTGCAGCTTGTTGTCGCCGACATAGCGCTCGGTGTTCATCCGATGGATGGTGGTAAGCAGCTCGCGGAAGCGCTCCGGCACCGGACCAGGCTTCGCCACGATCCGCTGCGCCTCGAGCTCGACCTCGCCCATCAAGCCTCGCGCCACCGCCTGATGAATCGCCTTCTTCGATTCGAAGAAGCGATAGACGTTGGCGGGGCTCATCCTGAGCTCCTTAGCGATGTCCCCGACCGTCGTCTTCTGGTATCCGATCTGGCGGAACAGCCGCTCTGCCACCTCGAGAATACGATCCCGGGTGTCGCCTTCGATATGTTCCGCAACCAGTGTCATCTGTCAGGACTCGTTCGCCAGCACTTCATCTCACTTATTCAGCTGCTTCAGCAAGCGGAATTGCCGGATGTTCATCGCTGCCATGCTGCGACGCGGCAGGCTGCTCGGGAGTGCCCGCCTCGTCCAAGCTCTTCCGGAACCAAAGTGCATAGAGGCCCGGCAAATACAGCAGCGTCAGGAAGGTTGCGACGAACAGGCCACCCATGATGGTGATCGCCATCGGGCCCCAGAAGGCCGAACGCGACAGCGGGATCATGGCGAGGATGGCCGCGAGCGCAGTCAGCACCACCGGGCGGGCGCGGCGAACCGTGGCCTCCACGATCGCCTCGCGTCGGGTCAGGCCGTGCGAGACGTCGGTCTCGATCTGGTCGACCAGGATGACCGTGTTGCGCATGATCATGCCGGCAAGCGCGATCAGGCCGAGCAGCGCCACGAAGCCGAACGGGGCATTGGCGACGTTGAGGCCGAAGGAGGCACCGACGATGCCGAGCGGCGCGGTCAGGAACACCAGGATCAGGCGCGAGAAGCTCTGCAGCTGGATCATCAGCAGCGTCAGCATCACCATGACCATCAGCGGGAAGAGGACGAAGATCGATGCGTTGCCCTTGGCCGATTCCTCGAACGCGCCGCCCGCCTCGATCCGGTAGGCCGGCTCGAGATGGTCCTTGATCGCCTTCAGTTTCGGGGTGATCTGGCCCGTGACGTCGGGCGCCTGAACGCCATCGACCACGTCGGAGCGCACGGTGATCGCCATGTCGCGGTTGCGCCGCCACATGATCGGCTCCTCGTGGGCATACTCGATCTTGGCGACCTGCTGCAGCGGTACGGCAACGCCGTTTCGCGAGGTGATGGTGAGGTCGCCGACACCGCCGAGGTCGAGGCGTTCGGACGGAACCGCACGGGCCACCACGCCGACCTTCTCGATGCCATCACGCACGGTCGTGACCTGCGAGCCCGAGATCAGCAGCGCGAGCGCCTGCGACACGTCCTGCGGGGTCAGGCCCAGGGCGCGGGCACGATCCTGGTCGACGACGAGCTTGAGGTAGGGTGACTGCTCGTTCCAGTCGAGCTGGACATCCTTGACGCTCTTGTTCTGCCGCATGACGTCGCGGACCTGGTAGGCGATCTCGCGCACCTTGTTGGCGTCCGGACCGATCACGCGGAACTGCACGGGGAAACCGACCGGCGGGCCGAAGTTGAAGCGGTCGACGCGAACACGCGCCTCGGACAGCATGCCGTCCGCAACCGCGTTCTCGATCTTGGCCTTGACGCGCTCGCGCCCTTCGACGCCCTTGGCGACGATGACGATTTCGGCAAAGGCCTCGTTCGGCAGCTGCGGATTAAGGCCGAGCCAGAAGCGCGGCGAGCCCTGGCCGACATAGGACGTGTAGGTCTCGATGTCCTTGTCATCCTTCAACAGCGTCTCGGCCTTCTTCACCGCCTTTTCGGTGACATTGAACGCGGTGCCCTCGGGCAGGCGCAACTGGAAGAACAGCTCGGGGCGCTCCGACAGCGGGAAGAACTGCTGCTGGACATGGCCGAAACCGACGACCGAGGCGATGAAGACGCCAACGGTCGCGACGACCACGGTAATGCGGTGATTGACACACCATTGCACGATGGCGCGCAGGCCCCGGTACATGCGCGTCTCGTAGACCGCATGCGGATCGTGATTGTGGTGCACCGTGATGTTGGGCAGCAGCTTGACGCCGATATAGGGCGTGAAGATCACCGCCACGAACCAGGACGCGACCAGCGCGATCGCCACGATCCAGAAGATGCTGCCGGCATATTCGCCGACCGCGGAATTGGCAAAGCCGATGGGGAGGAAGCCAGCGGCCGTGACCAGCGTTCCCGTGAGCATCGGAAACGCAGTTGATTCCCAGGCAAAGGACGCCGCACGCATGCGGTCCCAGCCCTGCTCCATCTTCACCACCATCATCTCGACCGCGATGATGGCGTCGTCGACGAGCAGGCCGAGCGCGATGATCAGCGCACCGAGCGTGATGCGGTGCAGGTCGAGCGACATCATGTTCATGACGATGAAGACGATGCCGAGCACCAGCGGCACCGACAGCGCGACCACGATTCCGGTACGCCAGCCCAGTGCCAGGAATGAGACGAACAGCACGATGACGAGCGCTTCCATGAAGGAGTGCACGAACTCGCCGACGGCGTGCTCGACCACCTTGGGCTGGTCGGCGATCAGCTTGACGTCGATGCCCTGCGGCACCGCCTTCATGAAATCGGCCGTCGCCTTCTCGACCTCCTTGCCGAGTTCGAGGATGTTGGCGCCCTTGGCGGTGACGACGCCGATGCCGATCGCGGCCTTGCCTTCCTGACGGACGACGAAGCTCGGCGGATCGACATAGCCATGGGTGACGGTGGCGATGTCGCCGAGGCGGAACACGCGGCCATTGCTCTCGACGGGCGTCTCGGCCACCGCCTTGGCACCGTCGAGCGCGCCGGTGACGCGCAGCGGCACGCGCTGCGAGGAGGTTTCGACCGTTCCGGCCGGCGTCACGTTGTTCTGCTTGGCGAGCGAGTCGAACAGCGCCTGCGGGGTGATGCCGAGGGTGGCGAGCTTGGCGTGGGAGAACTCGACGAAGATGCGCTCGTCCTGATTGCCGTAGACGTCGACCTTGGTCACGCCCGGCACCTTGAGGAGGCGCTGGCGGAAGCCTTCGGAAACCTTCTTGAGCTGGGCGTAATCGGCGCCGTCGCCGGTCATCATGTAGAGGATGGAATCGACGTCGGAGAATTCGTCGTTGACGACGGGACCCAGGATGCCCGACGGCAACTGGCCCTGCACGTCGGCGAGTTTCTTGCGCAGAAGATAGAAGAGATAAGGCACGTCCTTCGGCGGCGTGGAATCGCGGAAGGTGACCTGGAGCGCGGTGAAGGCGGGCTTGGAATAGGTCTGCACCTTCTCGAAATAGGGCAGCTCCTGGATCTTCTTCTCGATGGGATCGGAGACCTGGGTCTGCATTTCCTGCGCGGTCGCGCCCGGCCAGATCACGGAGACGTTGACCACCTTCACCGTGAAGAACGGATCCTCGGCCCGGCCGAGCTTCTCATAGGAGAAGAAGCCGGCGACGCCGAGCATGATCATCAGGAAGAGAACCAGCGTCGGATGGCTGACGGCCCAGGCCGAAAGGTTGAAGCGCTTCATCGCTCTCTCCGAAAAGACGATCCAATTGCCAAAACAACGACAGCCACTCAGTTCAAACCGTCATCGCGAGGCAGCGAAGCAATCCAGGGGGCTGGGCAGGTTCTGGATCGCTTCGCCGCTTCAGCCTTCGCATTTGCGCTCGGGCCGAAACTCACCTCATACGACGAACTCGAAAAACGAGACTCAGAAGGACAATGACGAGACGACCCGCACCCGCTGGCCCGGATCAAGTTTCTGCACACCGAGGGCAACGATCTTGGCGCCCTCTTCCACACCGCCGGTGATGACGACGTCGTTGCTCTCGTAGGACTTCACCACAACGGGCTTCAGCGTGAGCGCGCCGTTGTCGTCGACGACATAGAAGGACGGCTTGCCGCCTTCGTTGAACAATGCCGACAGCGGCAGCCGCGCGACGCGCTCACTGGCGGCGTCCGACAGCGTCAGCGTCGCGGTCATGCCGAGCGCGACCTTGTCGTCGGCCTCCGGCAGCGAGAATTTTGCAAGATAGGTGCGCGTGGCCGGATCGGCCGTCGGCGCGATCTCGCGGAGCTTGGCCGCGTATTTCTTGCCCGGCTCCGACCAAAGAGTGACGCTGGCGACGCCCGATTTGGCACGTCCGACCAGCGTCTCAGGAATCGCGACGACCGCCTCCTTTTCGGCAAAGCGGGCGACGCGGATCGAGGTCTGGCCTGCGGCAACCACTTGGCCCGGCTCGATCAGCGTTGCGGTGACGACGCCACGGGCGTCGGCGTTGAGCGTCGCGTAGGAAAGGGAATTCTTGGTCAACTCGACCGACCGCTCGGCCCGGTTCAGGCGCGCGCGGGCCTCATCGGCGGACGCACGGCTCTGATCGAGCTGGGCGTCGGTGGTCCAGCCCTTGGCCTTCAGATCCTTGGCGCGTTGCTCGGCGGCGGCAGCCTGGGCCAGCACGCCGGTCGCGGCGGTCATCTCGGCGACCGACTGCTCGGCCTGGAGCTTCAGATCGACCTCGTCGAGGGTCGCAAGCGGCTGGCCGATCTCGACGGTTTGGCCGACTTCCACGAGCCGCTTGGCGACCTTGCCGGCGACGCGGAAGCCAAGATCGCTCTCGATACGGGGCCTGACGGTGCCGACGAAGCTGCGCTCGGGAGTCTCGGCATCATAATGCGCGGTTGCGACCAGAACCGGCCGCGGCGGCTCGGCCTTCTCGGCCACGGTGTCATTGCATCCGGCGAGGCTCGCCGCCATCAGGGCCAGCGACACGCCTGCCAACAGCCTGGAATAGCTCGATAAAACAGACCGGACGAACATCGAAGGACACTCCTGCTCTCGAATGGGAGGAATGTCGACTAATCACTGATAAAAGTCAATAATCGTCAGTCATCAGGAAAGTGTGATCGTTAAGGGGTGGTAAGAGTCGAAAGTACCATAGGGCAGAGGTGCCCTGATCGGGCAGAGCACGGGTCCGTAGCCTGGATCATCCAGGCTACGCGACGGCGGGGTTTGCCCTCTACCGCCCCTGCTCGACGAACTCATGCTTGCTGTCGTGGCCGCCGGCGAACACCAGAATGCCGGCGAGCAACGGCAGCACGGCGAGCACCAGCAGGCCGGTCGAGGTCTGGCCGGTGGCTTCCTTGACCCAGCCGATCAGGTAAGGCCCGCCGAAGCCGGCGAGGTTGCCGATCGAATTGATCAGGGCGATGGCGCCGGCGGCCGCGGTGCCGGAGAGCCAGGCGGTCGGCAGCGTCCAGAACACGCCGAAACAGCAGAACACGCCGATCGCGGCCACCGTCAGCACCACCATCGTCATGGTCGGGTCGGTGAGATAGCTGGAGACGGCGAGCGCGACGGCGGTGAGCAGCAGTGGCGCGCCGACATGATTCACGCGTTCGCGCGTGGCATCGGAATGCCGCGCCCACAGGATCATGGCGATGGTGCCGAACAGATACGGGATCGCGGTGACGAAGCCGGTCTGCGCGTTGGTCAGCCCGAAAGCCTTGACGATCTGCGGCAGCCAGAATTGCATGCCGTAGAGTGCGCCGACGAAGCCGAAATAGATCAGGCTGAGCGCGATCACCTTCGGCGAGGACAAGGCCTCGCCGAGCGACAGGTGCGTCACCGCCTGCTTGGCCGCGATTTCGGAATCGAGCTTCGCCTTCAGCCACGCCTTCTGCTCGGCCGAAAGCCAATCCGCCTTCTCCGGCTTGTCGGTGAGATAGAACCAGGTGACGATGCCGAGCAGCACCGAGGGAATGCCTTCGATGATGAAGAGCCACTGCCAGCCCTTCAGGCCCATCGCGCCGTCGAGCCCAAGCAGCAGGCCCGAGATCGGCGCACCGATCACGGTCGAGACCGGCACGGCGATGGCGAAGGCCGCAAGGAAGCGGGCGCGATATTCGGCCGGATACCAATAGGTGAGATAGAGGATGATGCCCGGAAAGAAGCCGGCCTCGGCGACGCCAAGCAGGAATCGCAGGACGTAGAAGCTGGTGACGCCGCTCGTCAGCGCCATCAGCGCCGAGATGATGCCCCAGGTCACCATGATGCGGGCGATCCAGCGGCTGGCGCCGAATTTCTCGAGCGCCAGATTGCTCGGCACTTCGAAGATGAAATAGCCGATGAAGAAGATGCCGGCGCCCCAGGAGAAGATCAGCGGCGTGAACTTCAGCTCGGCATTCATGGTCAGGGCGGCGAAGCCGAGATTGACGCGGTCGAGATAGGAGAAGAAGTAGGCCAGCACCAGGAACGGAATCAGGCGCCAGGAGATGGCGCGGATCGTCGAGGTCTCGATGTCCGATTTGTTGGCGCCGGCGGAACCGGCATAGGTGGTGGTCTGGCTCATGGCTTCCCCCGGGTTGTTGCTTTTATGGGCTGTTTGCGGTTTTGAGCATCGCGGCCAAAGAGTCAATGGAGTAAGCAATGCACGGGACGCAGCCGGATAAACCTGTTGCGCCGTTGCGGACATCGCTGATCCGCGCCGCCCTCGCGCTCGCGGTGATCGCCTGCGGACTGTCACTGCGCTGGTACGGCTTTCCGATCGGCCTGCCTGCGTTCATCGTGAAGTATGGCGGCTCACTGCTGTGGGCGACGATGGTGTTTCTGCTGGTCGGAGTTTTGCTGCGACGGCTCACGCGGACTCAGATGGCGGCGGTCGCGGCGATGATCGCCGTCGTCGTCGAGTTCTCCCGCCTGGTGCACACGCCCTGGCTCGATGCGTTCCGGCTGACCACGGCTGGCGCACTGCTGCTCGGGCGTATCTTCTCGCTGTGGAATCTGGTGGCCTACGCGGCCGGGATTGCGTTCGGCGCTTGGATCGATCGAGTTACAAAAATGCGCGGTCTCGGAGCGTGAGCAAAGGCGCCCTAGCGCCGTGCCCACGTCTTCTCATCGCATGGGCAAGACGTGGGCACGCTACGCTTTGTCCATCCTACGAGACCGGTGCCTTGCAACTCACTCCGCCAATTGAAACCGCTCGAAACGATCGAGCTCCTCCTCGATCCTCTGCTTGAGCTCCTTGCGCCCCGCCGTCTTCCTGCCCTGACCCACCCAGGTCCATTTCTGCATCAGCAGCTTCTTGGCCTGCCGATCGGTCTTCAGATCGAGCGCGGCGACGATCTCGTCGCCGACCAGCACCGGCAGCGCGAAATAGCCGAGCTTGCGTTTGGCCTTCGGCACATAGGCCTCGAACAGGTGGTTGTAACCGAAGATGAGATTGGTGCGCTTGCGCTGGATGATCAGGGGATCGAACGGCGAGAGGATGTGAACGAGATCGGGCGAGACCGCCTCGAGCGCGGCCGGCGCTGCCCAATGCTCCTGCTTGCCGGCACCTTCGATCGCGACGGGCACCAGCTCGCCGCGGCGGACGCGGGAGGCGATCAGGCCAGCCACCGCCTTCTTGCGCGGCGCGTCGAGGTGACAGATCGAATCCAGGCTCACCACGCCCTGCGACCGCAGGGCGCGGTCGAGCAGATAGGCCGTGATCTCCCTCGCCGACGCCGGCTTCGGCAGCTTGTCCCAGCCGAAATGCCGCGTCATCAGCTCGTAGGTCTTGAGCATGCCCCGTCGCTCGCTGATGGTCACGGCGCCGGTGTAGAAGGCGAGCTGCAACGCCCGCTTCGAGGGCTTGCGGCTCTGCCACAGATGCTCCTTCTCGGTGAGCACGTCGTCCTCGATATCGCGGATCGTCAGCGGCCCGGCACGCACCAGCCGCATCACCTTGCGCATGTCCGACGGCTTCACCGAGGCAAACCATTTGTGTCCTTCGCGGCGATGCTCGCGCATCGCCGGCAGGAAGAAACGGAAGTCGACGGCGGGCACGTAGGACAGCGCATGCGTCCAATACTCGAACACGCTTCTGTCGGCGCTCTGGGCGTGGCGCAGATCGGCGCGCCGGTAGGACGGGATACGGCTGAACAAGATGTGATGGTGGCAGCGCTCGATGACGTTGATGGTATCGATCTGCACGTAGCCGAGATGGGCGACCGCATCCGCGACGGCCCGTGCTCCCTCGCCGAACGGGGAACGCTCATCCAGCCGCTGGGCATGCAGCCAGATCTGTCGGGCCTGTGTCGTGGTGAGGAGAAGCGGTCTGGGCGCGCGTGACATTGCGGAAGACAATGTAGCGGGATTCGCGCGAGGGGAAAGAACCGGACTGGAACCTAGAACGAAAAAGCCGCGCTGCCATCTGCTGACAGCGCGGCCGTTCGAAGCGGCGAGGCCTACTTCGCCATCATGGCCTTCTGCGACTTCATGTAGTGCATACAGGCGCTCTTCATCTTGCCATTGCTCATGTCGGTGTTGGCCATGGCCATTTCCTTGTTCGCCGCCATCTTGGCCGGCGTGTCGGGGGTGCCGCCCATCATCGCGGCGGATTTCATCATATTGTCCTTGGTGCACGCCATCATCGCGGCGGAGGCGGGGGACAGCGAAAAGGTGAACGCGACAAAGGCTGCGGCCGTGAGCAAGGTCTTCATCGAAAAGTCTCCTCCGTAAAACGAAACCGGCATCATGCCGGCCCTCGCAGTTACGTATTCTCTCGCGCCGACGTTTCGCGGAGAAGACAATTTTCTTGCTGCGGTGCAATGACGGAACTGCCGCGGCCAAGGTCAGCGCAACTTGACGATTTCAATCACACCGGGACCGCAGCCGCTTGAACCCGCGCCGCGGCGCGGGCGACCACTCCTATTGGTCCGACCGGCCCCGCCCCCGCGCGTAACCGCGAAACGCGTCGGTCCGCCGTCCGGAACGCCCGGAAATGCTCCAGGATCGGCTTTGTGGCCGGGCTGTTGCCACCGTGACCAACATCACATCAGGACCTTTGAACCTGCTCTAGGCTCGCAGCATCAAATCGCTATCAGGCGAAACCGCGAGGATACGACAATGACCCGTTTTGATAAGTTCTTTGGACTGAAGGCGATAACTCTCTCCGCCGCGCTGTCGATGACGGCGGGCCTGGCTTTGGCCGGTGACAACAACGTCTCCACAGGCCAGATCCTGGATGCACTGAAGCCGAAGCCGGCGACCCGCGGCCTGTCCGTCGGTCCGCAGGCCGATCCGTCGGTGCAGGCCAAGGAATCGACATTCCTCAACACCGTGCGCAACCGGTCGACCCGCTCGCTCTCGACCGGTGAGCGCGAGCAGATTGCCGAGCTCGCCGCGACCAAGCCGAAGATCGATCTGGAGATCCAGTTCGATTACAACTCGGCCGATATCGCCAAGACCTCGGTGCCCGCGGTGCAGGCCCTCGGCAAGGCGCTGTCCGATCCGGCGCTCAAGGGCTCGACCTTCGTCGTCGCCGGCCACACCGACGCGACCGGCGGCGAAGAGTACAATCAGGGTCTCTCCGAGCGCCGCGCCGACACCATCAAGAAGTACCTGGTGCAGAACTACGGCCTCAACGGCACCGATCTCGTCACCGTCGGCTACGGCAAGACCAAGCTGAAGGATACCGCCAACGGCGCCGACCCGATCAACCGCCGCGTCCAGGTCGTGAACATGGACACCAAGACCGCGTCCAAGTGATCAGCTAAAAATTGCGAAACACGCCGCCTGCCTCTCCGGCAGGCGGCGATGTCATATCCAGCTCTGGAACAGCATCAGCCGGCCGAAGCTCCGCATCGTTGTGCCGACGAAGGCTGCCGAGATCGGCAGCATGACCGCAAAACCGATCGCGGCGCTTCCGATATAGGCCCAGAGCAGCCAGCGCGGCAGCCCGTCCCGGCGCAGCACGTAGACCAGCGCAAGCGATGCCGCAGTCGCAGCGGGCAGATAGTAATAGATGAAGCCCAGCGTGCGCGGCAGCAACGCCCAGGCGAGCCAGGGACCAAAATAGAACGCCGCGATCAGGAACGCATCCCAGCGGCGCAGCGCGATGAAATCGCGCAGCACGAACGCGAGCGCGAGCAGAGCCGGCCACAGCACCAGCGGATTGCCGAGGAAGACGATCGCGGAGATGTTGTCCTCCCCCGTCTTGTCGAACAGGAACCACACCGGGCGTGCGAGCAGCGGCCAGGATGGCCACGCGCTCATATAGGTGTGGCCGGCGATCGCGGTCGTGGTGTTGTCGGCAAAGATGCGGCGCTGCGCCTCGATCAGATCCGGCAACGACATCCCGTAGAGTGGAACGAAAGCCGCAAGATATGTCATCGCCGGCAGGACGGCGAAGCAAAGTGCCACATGATGCAGCCGCAAGCCGGGCCACAGGTCCGGCCGGTACCAGTCGTCCGGCTTCGCGTCGGCGAACAGCGTGCGCCAGCCCTGCATCAGGCGAATCACTGCGACGATGACGATGCAGACGCCGAGCGGAAACAGGCCGCTCCATTTGCAGGCCGCCGCCAGGCCGAACAGGCTCCCGGCAAGCGCGAACAGCGCCTGCGGCCGCTCGCGTCGAAAACCATGCATGAAGGCCGCGGTCGCAAGCAGACCGAAGCCGAGCGCAAAGATGTCGAGCATGGCGATGCGCGCCTGCACGTAGAGCATCTGGTTGAACGCTGCGATCAGCGCCGCGGCGATTGCGGGCCCCTGCGCGGAGAACAGCGCGAGGCCGCACAGATAGATCGCGACGATCGCCAATGCCCCGAACAACGTCGCGGGATAACGCCAGCCAAGCGCGTTGTCGCCGAAGGCCGCGATCGAAACCGCGATCAGCTCCTTGGCCAGCGGCGGATGCATCGGATTGAGCATCGGCTGCGACATCACGGGGGCCAGCATCTGCCGTGCTGCTGGCACGTAGTGCACCTCGTCGAAGACGAACTTGTCCGGCGTCGTCAGTCCGATCAGCAACGCGAGATGGGCAGCTAGGAAAATAGCGACAGCAACCACTGTACTTCGCGACACTGTTGGAACTGCTGGCCGTTCGAGCGGCTGCTGTGGGGATATTTTGCGTGGCAAATTTGCGTCACCGCGGACAAAAATAAGGATCGCATTTTTCATTGAACGCATTCCGCAGCGGCTGTCACTAAGCATAACGCACGTCTGCGCCGCTTGTGATAAATTCGCCACATCAGAAGCGCGCGCGATCCGGTACGATCAGGGGACACATCGATCGGTTGTGAAATGAATTTGCGTTTCTGGCTTTTCTCCATCCTGTTATCGGCCGCATTGTGCGTGGCGCCTGTTGCGTCGGCGCAGACGCGTGTCGGCGAAGCCGTCGTGATCCAGAACGAAGTGGTTCGCGTGGCGGCGAAGGCCACTCCAATCAGCGTCGGCGACAGCATGCTGCGCGACGAGACCGTGCGCACCGGCGCCGACAGCGCCGCGCGCTTCGTCATGGCCGACAGCACCAATCTGTCGCTGGGACCCAGCGCCACGCTCAAGCTCGACCGCACCGTCTTCAACGACGAGCACAGCTATCGAGACGTCGCGATCCGCATGACCACCGGCGCGTTCCGGTTCGTCACCGGCCATTCCGAGAAGACCGCCTACAAGATCACGACGCCGCTTGCCACCATCGGCGTACGCGGCACCACGCTCGACATCCTCTCGCAGCGCGGACGCTCCGTCGTCGTGCTTCAGGACGGTGCGGCGAGCGTCTGCACGACGAGCTCCCAGTGCGTGCAGCTGACCCAGCCGGGCGACACCGCAATCATCACATCGACCGGCGGCAAGGTCTCGATCACCAAGACCAACACACCGCCCTGGACCTTCGCCGCGAACTGCGCCGCAAGCGCAGGACTCTGCGCGGTGAACCAATATGCCGGCGCCTCGCCGACCATCACGCCGGCCGTCCAGGAAGACGGCATGCTGTGCGGGCGCTGACGATGGCAAAGCTCCCCCTGAAGCGCTTCATCCTCGCCAGCGTGCTGACCGCGGCCGCTGCACTTGCGTTGGTCGCGTCCGACATTCGTCCGGTCGCAGCCGCGGCGGCGTGTGAATCCGAGTGCAGCGAGCCGACGCCTTACCCGAGCTATACACCGTCCCCGACGCCGACATATTCACCGTCGCCCTCCCCCTCGCCGAGCCCCTATCCGTCACCGAGCCCCTATCCCTCGTCCTCGCCGAGTCCGTATCCGACGTCGAGTCCGACATCCACTCCAACGCCGACCGGCGCCGATTCCAGCGGCAATTCGATCGGCGGCCTCGCCAATCAGCGCTTCAACCAGATGATTACCAACCGGGTGCTCGGCACGGTCCTGCTCGGGGTCAACGAGCAGGTCAATTGCAGCGACTGCATCAGCGCGTTCGGCTCGGCCGGTTCCTTTTCGGCAGGCATCCACGGCCGCAAGGAGCTCACCAACAATCTGTCGCTGCTCGCCGGCATCGCCTACACGCAATACAACGAGGGCGGTTACAAGATCACGAGCGCGCCGATCGGCGCCTTCGCGCTCCGTTACGACTTCACCGACTGGGGCTCGTCGCGTCCTTTCTTCGACGTCGGCACCATCCTGACGCCGTGGGAGAAGGCGCGCTACACCCGCACCTATAATACCAGCCTCGGACCGGTGAGCGTAACGAGTTCGACCAATGCTTCGAACTATGCGGTCTACGGCCGCGCCGGCTGGATAAGCCGCGTGTCGCCGCGCGACGAGGTCGCAGCTTCGATCGAGGTCTGGCAACTCTGGCAGCGCGTGTCCGGCTATAGCGACAATGCGGTGGCCTTCAACCCGTTCGACGCCACCATCGCGACCGGCACCGACCGCACCAGCCTGGTCAAGATCGGCGGCCAGTGGACGCACCTGTTGAGCAGCAACATCGAAACCAACATCAACGGCGGCTGGGTGCAGTCGTTTGCGAGCCACAGCGGCATCGTTGCCACCGTGACCGGCAACGGCACGGTGGTGCCGACCATGGGCAACCAGGGCTGGTTCGAATATGGCGGCCGGCTCGGCTTCCGCGTGCAGAAGGGCTGGGTCGTGGACCTCTTCGCCAACGGCACGCTCGGCCCGCAGCCCGTCGGCAACACCATCCACGGCGGCGTGGGGCTGCGGATCAATTATTAGCTGCGACCACGGTCTCTTAGTCTCGTAGTCTCATAGGGTGGGCAAAGCGAGGCGTGCCCACGACCTCTCTCAAGTACAGACAGACCGTGGCCAAGGCGCAAGAGCGCCATGGCTCACCTACGACACTGATCGTGTGGCGAGCGCGTCTGCGCTACGCCGCCGACTTGCCCTCGAACGCGCGGCGCAGCACGTCGACATCCAGCTTCACCATCTTCATCATGGCTTGCATCGCGCGCGCGGCCGCTGCCTTGTCCGGGCTCGACAGGAACTCGAACATCACCTTCGGCACCACCTGCCAGGCCACGCCCCAGCGATCCCTGAGCCAGCCGCACTGCTCCTCCTTGCCGCCATCGGCCAGGAAAGCATGCCAGACGCTATCGACCTGGGCTTGGTCGTCGCAATGGATCATCAACGAGATGGCGTGGGTGTACTCCATCTTCATGCCGCCGTTGAGTGCGACCAGCGGCTGGCCGGCGACCGTGAACTCGACCACGAGCACGGAGCCCTCCTTGCCGGAGGGGCCGTCCGATACGTTGCGCTGAACGTGCGTGATCGCCGAATTCGGCACCAGCGAGACATAGAACTTCGCGGCTTCCTCGGCATCGCCGTCGAACCACATGCAGGGAACGACCTTGGACATCTTGAAGGCTCCTCCTCGGTTAGGTGTTCAAACGCGCTGATCAGGCATTCGTCATGGCGGATGAATGTGGAGGGACAGCCGCCATGTCCATCCAGTTCACACCCCACATATGGCCGTCCGGATCCTCGAAGCTGCGGCCGTACATGAAGCTGTATTCGTCCTTCGGACCGGGATCGGCCACCCCGCCCGCCGCCTCGGCCTTGCCGACGATCGCGTCAACCTCGTCGCGGGTGTCGGCGGACAGGCAGAACAGCGCCTGGTTCGAGGCCTTCGCATCGGAGATGGGCTTCGGCGTGAACTGGCGGAATTTCTCGTGAGTGGTCAGCATGACGTAGATGGCCTCGGAAAAGACCATGCAGCTCGCGGTGTCGTCGCTGAATTGCGGGTTCCGGGTTGCGCCGACCGCTTCATAAAAAGCGGTCGCACGCTTGAGATCGGTGACCGGCAGATTGAGAAAAATCATCCTGGGCATCGGACGCTCCTTGGGCGGGTTCTGCCCAAGGACGGATAGGCCGACGGCCACCCGACACCGCTTCCGGATATTTTTCGAGACCACCCCTGCCCGGTTCTGTCCAACAGAAGCCGCAGGCAACCGTCAGGTGTTACTTCTTCTCGTTCGGATCCCGGTGGACGGGATCGATCCACAACACGGTCTCGGGCTTCTCGACTGGCTCGATGTCGAGGTTGATCGCCACCGCCTCGCCGTCGCTGCGCACCAGCACGCATTCCAGCACCTCGTCTGGGCTGGCGTTGATCTCCTGATGCGGCACGTAAGGCGGGACGAAGATGAAATCGCCGGGGCCGGCTTCCGCGGTGAATTGCAGGCTCTCGCCCCAGCGCATCCGCGCCTTGCCCTTCACCACGTAAATGACGCTCTCGAGATGACCGTGGTGGTGGGCGCCGGTCTTGGCGTCCGGCTTGATGCTGACGGTGCCGGCCCACAATTTCTGCGCGCCGACGCGCGCAAAATTGATCGCAGCGGCGCGGTCCATGCCTGCCGTCGAAGGGACGTTGGTATCGAGCTGGTTGCCGGGAATGACGCGCACGCCGTCATGTTTCCAGCGATCGTCGTGATCGTGGTCATGGTGGGAATGCGAATGATCATGGCCGGTCATGGGACTTGCTTTCTGTTGGTTCCGTGCGCGGCAACCTAACCCGAAGGAACGTTGGCGAGCCATACCAAAAATGGAACTCTCTTAGCCGGAGAACGTTGTCCATGCGAGCACAATGGAAGGAGAATTTTCATGGGTAGCACGACCGACAAGATCAAGGGTACCGCAAACGAAGCCATCGGCAAGGCCAAGCAGGGCATCGGTGAAGCCACCGGGTCCGAGCGTCTGAAGGGCGAAGGCGTGATCCAGGAAGTGAAGGGCAAGGGCCAGCAGGCCATGGGCGATGCCAAGGACGCCGCGAAGGACGCGATTGATCGCGCAGCGGCAGGAGCCAAGCGCGCGACCGAATGACGCGCGGCATCTGAAAGCGAGAAGACCGGCCGAAAGGCCGGTCTTTTTGTTTGTCTTGCTGGATTCGGTCTGGCCGCGACGCGTCACTTCACCGCGAGCAATTCCACATCGAACATCAGCGTCGCGTTCGGCGGGATCACGCCGCCGGCGCCGCGGGCGCCGTAGCCGAGCTGCGGCGGGATGATCAGCGTGCGCTTGCCGCCGACCTTCATCGACGCAACGCCCTCGTCCCAACCGGCGATGACACGGCCCTTGCCGATCGGGAATTCGAACGGCTCCTTGCGATCGACGGAGCTGTCGAATTTCTTGCCCTTCTGGCCGTTCTCATAGAGCCAGCCGGTATAGTGCATCACACAGATCTGGCCGGGCTGAGGCGAGGCGCCGGTGCCGACGGTGGAATCGATGATCTGCAAGCCTGAAGCTGTGGTCATGGTCTTTCCTGCGGTCTGGGCCGAGGCCGTGGTGGAAACGAAATTCGACACGCCCGCAATCACCGTGATCGCGAGCGCCGACATCATCGTGAGGAGTGCGCGCTGGAAACGCTGCATAAAGCACCTTCCGTTTGAGGCGGAAGGTGTCTAGCGCAATGCGGTGGTCGTTGCCAGCCCCGCTGCAGCCTTCGCTCAATAGCCGAGCGCGCAGCCGTCCTTGCGCGGATCGGAACCGCCGGTGAGCGTGCCCTTGTCCCAGTCGATCCAGATCGCCTGCGCGCCGCCGAGCGGCCCGACCACGCTGGTGGTCTTGTGGCCGAGCTTCTTCAGGCCCTCGACGATCGCAGCCGGCACGCTGTCCTCGAGCTGATACTGGCCCTCGTAGTGCAGGCCGCGCGGCATGTCGATTGCCTCCTGCACGTCGCAGCCATAGTCGAGGATGTTGGTCACGACGTGGGTCTGGCCGACCGGCTGATACTGTCCGCCCATCACCGCGAACGGCATCACGGAGCGGCCGCCCTTGGTGAGCAAGCTCGGCATGATCGTGTGTAGTGGCCGTTTGCCGCCGGCGATGCAGTTGGGATGGCCCGGCTGGATTCGGAAGCCACCGGCGCGATTCTGGAACAGGACCCCGGTCTTGTTCGAGACGATCGCCGAGCCGAAGGAATGCGCGATCGAGTTGATGAACGAGCAGACGTTGCGGTCCTTGTCCACGACGGTGATGTAGATCGTCGACGGATTCATCGGCGGTGCGACGTTCGGCAGGTCGAGCATGCCGTCCATGCGGATCTTGGCGATGTGCTCGTCGCAGAATTCCTTGGCGAGGATCTTGGCGACCTCAACCTGCATGTGATCGGGATCGGCAACGTGCAGTTCGCGGTGCATGTAGGCGATGCGCGCGGCCTCGGCTTCGAGATGGAAACGCTCGACGCTGAGAGGGGCGTATTTCGTCAGGTCGAACCGCGACAGGATGTTCAGCATCAGCAGCATCGTGAGGCCGGGTCCATTCGGCGGGCACTGCCAGACGTCGTAACCCTTGTACATGGTGCCGATCGGCGTCGTCGTTTCGGTGGTGTGCGCAGCGAAATCGTCGAGCGTGTGCAGGCCGCCGATGCCCTTGAGGGTCTCGACCATGTCTTCCGCGACCGCACCCTTGTAGAAGGCGTCGCGGCCGCCCTTGGCGATCGCACGCAGCGTCTTGCCGAGTTCGGCCTGGCGGATGACGTCGCCGGCCACCGGCGGCTTGCCGCCCGGCAACAGGTAACGCACGGTGTTGGTGCCGCCCTTCAGCTTCTCGAACTGGTTCTTCCAGTCGAAGGCGATGCGGGGGGCGACGACATAGCCTTCCTCGGCCGCCTTGATCGCGGGCTGGAGCAGCCGGTCGAAGCCGAACTTTCCGTGATCGCGCAAGACGGTCGCGAAGGCGTCGATCACGCCGGGGATCGAGACCGCATGCGCCGAGGTCAGCGGCACGGAAGTGATCTTGCGCTCGAGATACCAGTCGGCATTCGCCGCCTTCGGTGCCCGACCCGAGCCGTTGTAGGCGATGATCTTGCCCTCGCCGCGCGGCTGGACCAGCGCGAAACAGTCGCCGCCGATGCCGGTCGATTGGGGCTCGATCACGCCGAGCAGGGCCGATCCCGCGACCGCCGCATCCACCGCGGTGCCCCCCTCGCGCAGCACCTCGATCGCGGCGAGCGAGGCCTGCGGATGCGAGGTCGCGACTATCGCGTTGGTGGCGTGGACCGTGGACCTGCCTGGGAAGTGAAAGTTTCTCATCGAATTCTTGCTCTCTTGGCCCGTGGCGCGGACGGCACGCCAGCTCGGAAAAACCCGGGTTACATGACACATTCCGGCAGCCTTGGGCAATGCTGGCATACCAGGGAAATGGCTGCCATCCGCTGGGCGTATAGAGCTTTCGAGGCCGTCGGCCATGCGGGTTTTCCGGGCGCCGGCCGCCTGCTAAACGAGCGGCCATGTCTGATCCGGATTCGATCATCAAGGTCGCCGCCTTCTACCAATTCGCCGCCCTCCCGGATTACCGCGAGTTGCGGGAGCCGCTGCGTGCGTTCTGCGCCGGCCTTGGGCTGAAGGGCAGCGTGCTGCTGGCACAGGAAGGCATCAACGGCACGCTCGCCGGGACGCCGGGGGCGATCGACACCCTCGCCCATGAGCTGGCGCACGGCGACATGTTTGGCGGCAGGCTGGACAATCTCGAATTGAAGTTCTCGGCCGCTGAAGCGATGCCGTTCGGGCGGCTGAAGGTGCGGCTGAAGAAGGAGATCGTCACGCTCGGCGATGCGGCGACCGATCCGACCCGCCAGGTCGGCACCTATGTCGATGCGAGCGAATGGAACGCGCTGATCTCGGCGCCCGACATATTGCTGCTCGACACCCGCAACGCCTTCGAGGTGGCGATGGGAACGTTCGAAGGCGCCGTCGATCCCGGCATCAGGAGCTTTGGCCAATTCAAGGATTTTGCCGCAGTCGGGCTCGATCCCGCAAAGCACCGCAGGATCGCGATGTTCTGCACCGGCGGCATCCGCTGCGAGAAGGCGAGCTCGCATCTGCTCGCGCGCGGCTTTACGGAAGTCTATCACCTCAAGGGCGGCATTCTCAAATATCTGGAAGAGGTGCCGGAGGCGCAAAGCCGCTGGCGCGGTGAATGCTTCGTGTTCGACGAGCGCGTCGCGCTCGGCCACGGTCTGCGCGAACGGAGCTTGCTCGAACAGGATATGGGACACGGCCGTGACGAATGAGATCAGGGCGCTCGCCGAGCGCATCGACACGCTGGAAACGCGCCTCGCCTATCAGGACGACACGATCGAGACGTTGAACCAGACCATCACCGCGCAATGGAAGCAGATCGACATGCTGACGCGGAAGATCACGGAGCTTGGCGAGCGGCTGCAGGATGCCGAGGCCAGTGCGCCCGGGCCGGCCAACGAACCCCCGCCGCATTATTGAGCCGTTTACTGGCCGGATGCCTTGGGCAGCAGGTTCATGAGCTCGCCGGACATCATCAGCCGGTTACGGCCCGCGTCCTTCGCGGCGTAGAGCGCCCGGTCGGCGGCTTCGACGAGCGAGGATACGCCCGCCGTACGCTCCAGCGCCGGCCGGCAGACCGCACCACCGACCGAGGCGGTGACGCGACCGGATGCCGGATTGGTGGCATGGACGAGGCCGGCTTCGTGGATGGCACTGCGGATCCGTTCGCCGACCTGGGCGCATCCGGCGGGATCGGTGTTCGGCAGCAGCATGGCGAATTCCTCGCCGCCATAGCGCGCCGCCAGATCGCCGGTGCGCTGCGTCTCGGCCGCGATGATCTTTGCGACCAGACGCAGGCAGGCATCGCCCGCGGGATGGCCGTATTCGTCATTATAGGCCTTGAAGTGATCGACATCGATCATCAGCAGAGCAAGGCTGGAGCGGTCGCGATAGGCGCGCGCCCATTCCTCCTTCAGCCGCTCGTCGAAGCGGCGGCGATTGGCAAGGCCGGTGAGGCTGTCCTCGATCGCAAGCGTCTCGAGCCTGGTCTCCAGGTTCTTTTGCTCGGTGATGTCGCGGGTGATCGCGACCACGCCATCGACGCGGCCGTCGTCCTTGCGTGTCACCCGCATGGTCGATTCGAGCCAGACCTCGCCGTTCTGCCGGTGCGAGTGGCGATAGGTGAACCGCGCTTCTTCCCGGTCGCCACGCTTCATGGCATCGACGGTCGCCTGGACCCCCGGCAGATCCTTCGGATTGATGCCCGCGAGCGCAGGTGTGCCGATCAGTTGATTGGCGCGCCAGCCGACGACCCGCACGGACGAGGGCGAGACATAGCGCAACCGCTCGTCGAGCCCGATGCTGGTCACCATGTCGCTGGAGCCTTCCGCGAGCAGGCGGAAATGCGCCTCCTTCTCGACCAGGGCCGCGGCCATGCGCTGGCCGCGATGCAACTGCCGGACCAGCACGGCGCCGATGACCGCAATGAGCATCACCAACGCGATGACGTAGAGCATGCGGGAAATGGCCGCGGCGCGCCATGGCGCGAGCAGTTCCTCCTTGTCCAACGTGGCCAGCAGGACGACGCGATAGCGGCCGCTGCGCTTGAAGAAACTGACACGCTCGGCACCGTCCAGCGGTGACGTGAAATGATAGACACCGCCCGGCCGTTGCAGGCTGGCGTCGCGAAACAGCGCAGTGTCCGCGACGCTGCGGCCGACGAACTTGTCGTTGCCGGGATTGCGCGCGATGATCAACCCATCGCCATGCACCAGCGCCACGGAGCTGTTGCGGCCGATCTCGAATTGCTCGTAGAAGTGCGCCAGATATCCGGAACTGATGGTTGCGACCACCACACCGCCGAAGCTGCCGTCAGGCTTGTTGAAGCGGCGCGACAGGGTCACCACCCATTCGCCTTCGAGCAGGCTCTTCACGGGATGGCCGACATAGGGCTCCCGTTTCGGGGACAGCTGATGATAGCGGAAGAATGCATCGTCGCTGAGCGTCGAGCCGGTCGTGCCCGGCGAGGTCAGCCAGTTGCCGCGATCGTCGATGACGGCGAGGCTGTGGATGCGCGGCATCGCCTTCTTGCGCGCCTCCACGACGTTGCCGAGCTTGGCGATGGTGGCGGGGCTGGTACCATCCATCTCCAGCCGGCTGACGACGCCGACGACGCCGGAATCCAGGAGATCGAAGCTGTCCTCGGCGTGCTGGGTCAGCGAACGGGCCACGTTGGCCATCTCGGTCTCGGCACCCCTGAGGACTGCGTCGCGTGCGGCCCATTCGCGCCAGCCGCTGACGCCGAGGATAGCCGCGCAAGTGAGCACGACGAACGCCGCCGCGCGCACCGGCAGGCGGCTCCATCCCGTTCGTTGGGCAACAGCAATCACGCGGCAGGGTTCTCCGATATTCGGAACCTCTGCCGCTTGTGTTATTGAACCTTGAAACCACCGCCGGATTGGGCGGCGATATCCCGATTTTCCGTAGTCCTACGGACGCAAGGATAGGCGCATTGCTAACAGGACATTAGCAAAGCAATCGGAATCCGGCCGCGCACTCCGCTAGCTGAAAATGGCCTTTACCTTGTCCCAGAGCGAGGGATTGTCAGCATCCGCATCCGCTTTTGACGGCGTCGGCTGGGTGGCGCTGATCGGATCGGAGGCCGGGAAGCTATCCTCCAGCCCGGCGTCGAGCTTGCTGTGACGGTCGGCAGCGAGCGCTTCGTGCAGATCGTCGGCGTGCTTGTCGTGCGGCGCGGGGTTGAATGTCTCAGCCATAATATCCTCCATCGGAAGATCAACGCGCTCCGATTGTGCTGGTTCCCCTGTTCCGTTGGGGGCCATAGCGGTGTATCAGGAGCCATAACCCTGCCCAGGACCATTCGTGCCCCAATCCGCGACGAAACCGTTCATCGACGTGCTCTCCGGCCAGCACCGGAGCATCCCGCCCATGTGGATGATGCGGCAGGCCGGCCGCTATCTGCCGGAATATCGCGAGGTCCGCGCCAAGGCCGGCGGCTTCCTCGACCTGTGCTTCAACCCGCAGCTTGCGGCCGAGGTGACGCTGCAACCGATCCGCAGGTTCGGCTTCGATGCCGCGATCATCTTCTCGGACATCCTGGTAATCCCCTATGCGCTCGGGCGCTCGGTGCGGTTCGAGGTCGGTGAGGGCCCGCGGCTGGATCCGCTGGACGATCCCGCCAAGGTCGCAACGCTGGCCGCGCACGCCGACTTCGGCAAGCTCGAGCCGGTGTTCGAGGCGCTCAAGCTCGTGCGCACCGCGCTCGATCCCAAGACCGCGCTGATCGGCTTCTGCGGCGCGCCGTGGACGGTCGCGACCTACATGGTCGCGGGCCAGGGCACGCCCGACCAGGCGCCGGCGCGGATGATGGCCTACCGGCATCCGGAGACGTTCGCGAAGATCATCGACGTGCTGGTCGAGAACTCGATTCAATATCTGCTGTTGCAGCTTGCAGCCGGCGCCAACGCCTTGCAGATTTTCGACACCTGGGCCGGCGTGCTGCCGCCGGCCGAGTTCGCGCGCTGGTCGGTCGAGCCGACCCGGCGCATCGTGGAGGGCGTGCGGGCCAAGGTGCCGGACGCCAAGATCATCGGCTTCCCCCGCGGCGCCGGTGCGCAATTGCCGGCCTATGTCGAGGCGACCGGCGTCAATGCGGTCAGCATCGACTGGACTGCGGAGCCGGGCTTCATTCGCGAACGCGTGCAAAGCAAGGTCGCCGTGCAGGGCAATCTCGATCCGCTGGTGCTGATCACGGGCGGCGCCGCGCTCGACGGCGCAGTGGACGACGTGCTGGCGAATTTTGCGCAGGGCCGCTTCATCTTCAATCTCGGCCACGGCATCCAGCCGGAGACGCCGATCGCCCATGTCGAGCAGATGATCAAGCGGGTGCGGGGGTAATTCAACCCGCTCCTGAGGCGGCGCACCCAAAAAGTGCGAAAACAACCCCATGCACAGTAGACAAGTCATTGAAAAGGCTGGGGCCGTCGTGACCCTGCTCAGACCCACGTTTGACACATCGGGCAAAACGCGATCACGCCGGCATCACCACCTGCGTCATCAGTGAACGGTGCGGCGCCCAGACGCGGCGGGCCGGTCTTTCGAGGCCAGTGCTCCTTTGAAGGCCATGAGCGAAAGCTGCGCGGTCGTCTTGACGCCGGCCTTTCGCAAGATCCGGGCGCGGTGATCCTCGACCGTTCGCGGGCTGATGCCGAGCTTCCGCGCGATCACCTTGCTCGATGACCCCGCGATCAGATGATCCAGGAACTCGCACTCGCGCCTGGTGAGTCCCCGCGATTGCTTGAAATGGTCCAATGAACCCGCCGAATGCGCAGGCTGGCCGGCGCCGGCCGACTCGATCCGTGCAACCAGATCTGCCGGACTGAACGGCTTCTGGACGAAATCCGCCGCTCCGATCCGAAGCGCATGCACTGCGGTTGGGATATCGCCCTGCCCCGACACCATGAGGATCGGGGCCGGACAGGTTCGATCGGTCAGTTGTCCAAGAACGTCCAGTCCCGATATTCCGGGCAGGCACAGATCGAGAAGAATGCAGGCCGGAGAGGCATGGCGGGACTTCGCGATCAGGGCTTCGCCATCGGCAAAGAAGACCGGCTGATAGCCCGCTTTCTCGAGAACGACCCTCAGCATCGCACGCGTCGTCAGATCGTCTTCGAGAATGAATATCTCGTTCTCAGTCATCGTCGTCGCCTTTTCGTTCAGACCACGACTGCTATGCCCCGGACGCTGCGGCAGGAAAAGCGGAAGTCAGCAAGACGGTTGGCGACCAAATAACGACAAGTTTGCGTAAAATTACGTCGGATTAGGCGGGAATTAACGCATTCAGCGCGGCCGGCTGCGCTCGATGATTTCGGCGGCGCCCTTGCCCAGTAGATCCAGCCCCACCGCGCGCCCGAGTTCGCGCGGGCGATTGGCGGGCCCTTCGCGCGACGCCTCGATGATGGTGTTGCCGGAGAGATCGAGCACGGATGCGGTGAGCGACATCCGATCGCCCGCGATGGTCGAGAAGCCCGCCACCGGCGAATTGCAGTGGCCGTTCAGCACCCACAATACCTCGCGCTCGGCATCCGCAGAGGCATGCGCGTCGCGATCGTCGATCGACGACAGGATCTGCCGCGTTTGCCAGTCCTGCACGGCGCATTCGACGGCGACGATGCCCTGCCCCGCCGCCGGCAGCATCTCCAGCGCAGTGAATTCGTAGGCGATGCGGCCGGCCAGGCCGACGCGGTCGAGACCGGAACGCGCCATGATCAGCGCGTCCGCCGGCCCCACTGCGCCGCCACCCGGCAGCTTCTGCTTTTCGCCATTGTCGAGTTTGCGCACGCGCGTGTCGGCGGCGCCGCGAAAGTGAATCACCTCTACATCCGGAAACAAGCGCCGTGCATAAGCGGCGCGACGGACGGCATTGGTGCCGATCTTGAAGCCCTTGCCGCGCGACTGACGCAACGCCTCCAGCGTCACGCCATCGCGCAGCACCAGTGCGTCGTAGGGCGGATCGCGCGACAGTGTGGCGCCGATGACGAGGCCGGGCGTGTCCTCGTTGCCCGGCATGTCCTTTAGCGAGTGCATCGCCGCCTGCAACTCACCTGACAGCACGGCGGCGCGGATCTGCGCCACGAAGGCGCCGCCCTTGCCGCCATGCGGCAGCAGCTTGCTGGTCTGGTCGAGATCGCCCGTCGTGTCGAACTTGACGATCTCGACGTCGAGGCCCGGCACCGCGGCGGTCAGGCGGCGCGCGATCTCTTCCGTCTGTGCCAGCGCCATCGTGCTCTTGCGGGTGCCGATCTTCAGTCGCGTAGCCAAACCATCTGCTCCTTCTCGCGCGGGTTACCGCGCATCCTCCAATATCATGTCGGAGGCCTTTTCGGCGATCATGATGATCGGCGCGTTGGTGTTCCCCGAGACGAGGTCCGGCATGACCGAGCCGTCGACGACGCGAAGGCCGTCGAGCCCCCTCACCTTCAGCCGCTGGTCGACCACCGCAAGCGCATCATTGCCCATACGACAGGTCGAGGTCGGATGGTAGATGGTGCTGCCGCGCTCGCGGCAATAATCCAGCAGCTCGGCGTCCGTGGATACCTTCGCGCCGGGATCGTATTCATTGACCACGAACGGCTTCAGCGCCGGCGCATTCAATATCTTGCGCAGGATCTTCAGGCCCTCGACGTTGGTGGTGCGGTCGGTCTCGGTCGACATGTAGTTGATGCGGATTTCCGGCGGCACGGTCGGATCGGCACTCCGGATGCGCAAGGTCCCGCGGCTTTCGGGACGGAGCTGGCACACGGAAGCCGTGAAGCCCGAGAAATCATGCAGCTTCTCGCCCATCTTGTCGGTCGAGAACGGCAGGAAGTGCACCTGGATATCGGGCGAGGCCAACCGCGGGCTGGTCTTGAAGAACGCGCCCGCGGTGCCGGCTGCGATCGTCAGCCAACCTTTCCGGAACAGCGCATAACGCGCGCCGGCCATGGTGCGCCGGAGCGGATGATTGACGGTGTCATTCAGCGTGATCTTCTGCGAGCAGCGCATCACGATGCGAACCTGCATGTGATCCTGGAGGTCGTGACCGACGCCCGGCGCGTCGAGCACGACGTCGATGCCATGGTTGCGCAAGAAGTCGCCCGGGCCGACGCCGGAGAGCTGCAGCAGCTGCGGCGAATTATAGGCGCCGCTCGAGAGCACGATCTCCCTGCGCGCGCGGGCACGGCGGATTTGCGCGCCTTGCCGATATTCGACGCCGACGGCGCGGCGTCCCTCGAACAGCACGCGCTGGCCGAGCGCCGAGGTTTCGACCTTGAGATTGCCGCGCATCTTCGCCGGCCCGAGATAGGCCACCGAGGTCGAGGCCCGACGGCCGTTGCGTGTCGTGGTCTGGAACAGGCCGACGCCTTCCTGGGTAGCGCCGTTGAAATCCGGATTGTAGGGCAGACCGGTCTCGACTGCGGCGTCGATGAAGGCCTTCGACAAGGGATCGGTCACGACCATGTTCGAAACCGGCAACGGACCGCCGCTGCCATGATATTGGTCGGCGCCGCGCGACTGGTTCTCGGCCTTCTTGAAATAGGGCAGCACGTCGTCATAGCCCCAGCCTGTGTTGCCCAGCTGGCGCCAGCGATCATAGTCCTCGTGCTGGCCACGGACATAGAGCAGGCCGTTGATCGAGCTCGAGCCGCCCAGCGTCTTGCCGCGCGGCTGAAACACCTGGCGCCCCTTCAGCTCGGGCTCCGGCTCGGTCTGGTACATCCAGTTGACGGACTTCTCCTTGAACAGCTTGCCGTAGCCGAGCGGCACGTGGATCCAGATGTTGGAATCCTTCGGGCCGGCCTCGAGCAGCAGCACGCTGTGCTTGCCGTTCGCCGAGAGCCTGTTGGCGAGCACGCAGCCGGCGGAGCCGGCGCCGACGATGATGTAGTCGAATTCGGGATCGGACGGCGTGAGAGTGGAAGTTGCGTTCATGCGCTGCTGTTCTTCTTGTGGGTGTGGGCGTTTCCGCTCCGTCACTAGCACGTCATGGCTTGACGCGCAGCGCCTCGACCAGCGACTTGAACGCACGGGCATATTCCACGCCGGCCCTTGCGACATCGGCGCGTCCGGCGCAGGCGACCGCGGCCTCCGTCACTGCGCCGAGCAGCAGGCGGGCGAGCGGTTCGACCGGCTGCTTTGCGATGAGGCCAGCCTCCATTGCCACCGAAAGCGCGCGCGGCAGCTTGCCGCCGAAATGCTGCGCGTCGATCTCGCGCCAGCGCTCCCAGCCGAGCACGGCCGGGCCGTCGCGCAGGATGATCTGGCCGGTCGGGCCCTTCGCGGTCGCAGCGAAATAATGCTGCGTGCCAGCAACCATCGCCGCGAGCACATCCTTCTCGGTGCGAGCCGCGCCGTCGATCTCGACGACGAGGTCGCGCGAGACCTGGTCGAACACCGCAGCGAACACCGCTTCCTTCGTCTTGAAGTGATGATAGACCGCGCCCTTGGCGATGCGGGCTGCTTCCGCGATCTCGTCCATGGTGGTGGCCGCAAAGCCCTGCGTCCCGAACAGCCGACGGGCCGCCGTCAGGATCGCCTCCGATGTCGCTGCGCGCCGCTCCGCCTGTTTCGCCATGAGTCTCGTCTAGTCCAATCGCGCAGAGGCCGCCAGTTGACTTTTCGACTGATGGTCGGTAATTACCGACCATCAGTCGGTTGTATCATGAGGTGCGCCATGCCGAGCCGTCAGGCCGTCGAAGCTTTTGCCAAGCAATTGGAAGCCGGAGATTTCGTCGGCGCGATTGAACAATTCTATACACCCGATGCCGAGACCTACGAGAACAACGCAGACCCGACGGTCGGTCGGGAGAAGCTGGTGGCGAAGGAGCGCGGCGTGCTGGCGGCCTTCAAAGAGGTCAAGGCTGTCCGGATCGGACCGAGCCTGATCGAGGGCGACCATGTTGCGACCCGCTGGACCTTCAGTTTCACGAACGCGGAAGGAATGACGCGGACGCTCGACGAGATCGCGTGGCAGACCTGGCGGGGCGACAAGCTGGTCGAGGAGCGTTTCTATTACGACCCGAAGCAGTTGGGGCGCTGAAGCGTCCCCCCGACTTCGATGTCGTCCCGAACCGGGCGATCCGGGCCGCCGGCAATGGAATCGATGGGATACGACGTCCAGGATGCTCCGCTTTCGCCGGGCAAGACGGCGCCCAGCCGCAACATTCCTCAGCCATCCCGCATTTGTATCGATTTGTTATCGATACTTGCTCACGGACACGCAAAGGTGGTCAGCGCGAACGCCGCAGCGGGGGATAATTCATAGTTCGTCAAAGGTTTGCAGCGAAATCTTCCGACCGGGCCGGACCACGCCCATGCTGCAGGCTATGAAATGCGGACTCAAACGACCAACTATGTCGCGCGGCTGTTCGCCGGCGATTTGTCGGCCTTTGGCGGTCCCGCAACCGACGAAGCCGTGGCCGGCCATATCCGGGCCGAACAGATGTCGCTGGTGCTCGGCTATTCGGTCGGCATCATGCTCGCCAATGCCTGCAACGCCATCGTCCTTGCCATCGCGCTTTGGCAGTCGCCGGACAGGATCTTTGCGTTGATCTGGGCAAGCGCTGTCGCAAGCGGCGCGATCATGTTCGGTCTGCAGTCCCGCGCCGCGCGCCGCATCACCAAGCCGCAATTCGTCTCGCGTCGTGCCATGCACCGGCTGGTGCGCAACGCTTTCGTCCTTGGCTCCGCCTGGGGCATCGTTCCGGCCGCGTTCTTCGCTGATGCTTCCACCGGCGGCCAGCTCGTGATTACCTGCCTATGCTCGGGCATGCTGGCCGGCGGTGCCCTCGCCTTCGCCACCATCCCGATCGCGGCCATCGCTTTCACCACGCCGATCTTCCTCGGCATTGCCATCTGCCTCGGCCGGAACGGCGATCTGGCCTTCCTCCTGATCGCCTTCCTCGTCGTGGTCTATGGCAGCGTGCTGCTGCGCGGCGTGTTCGTCAATTCGATCGCGTTCGCACGGCGCGTGACGCGGCAGATCGAAGCGGAGCGTACGGTGCGGCAGGACACGCTTACCCATCTGCCCAACCGTGTCGCCTTCAACGAGACACTCGAAGCCGCGCTGAAGCGATTGGCGCTGGCCGGCGAGGAATTTGCGGTGCTCCTGCTCGATCTCGATCGCTTCAAGGAGGTCAACGACAAGTTCGGCCATCCCGCCGGAGACGAATTCCTGGTCGAAGTTGCAAACCGCCTGCGACGATGCACCCGCGCTGCCGAACACGTCGCGCGCATCGGCGGCGACGAGTTTGCGCTGGTGATGGCCAACCTGGCGCGTCCCGAGGATGCACTCGATCTCGCCGAACGCTTCGTCGCGGCTTTCAATGAACCGTTCCACATCGAGGGCCACCAGATCGTCGGAGCGACCAGCGTCGGCATCGTGCTGGCGCCGCGCGACGGCTCCACGCCACTCGACGTCATGAAGAATGTCGATGCCGCCCTCTACCGCGCCAAGAAGGCGGGCCCCGGCACGATCCGCTTCTTCGAGGAAGCCGACGACCGGGTGTCACGCGATCGCAAGGCGCTGCAATCCGACCTCGCCGGTGCAATCGCGCGAGACGAGCTGTTTCTCGTGTTCCAGCCGTTCCTTGACCTCAACGAAAACCGGATCACCGGGTTCGAGGCGCTGCTGCGCTGGCGACATCCCGAGCGCGGGCTGGTACCGCCGAGCGAGTTCATCCCGATTGCGGAAGAGACCGGGCTGATCCACGAGATCGGCGAATGGGTCGTTCGCCGCGCCTGCGCGACGGTGGCCGAGTGGCCGGACGACATCAGAGTCGCCGTGAACTTCTCTGCCGCGCAGTTTCACAATTCCGGCATCCTCCAGATCATCGTGCAGGCGCTCGCGGAGGCGAAGATCGCGCCGCACCGGCTCGAGATCGAGATCACGGAATCGATGCTGCTGTCGAAATACGGCGCGGCCGAGACGGTCCTGAACGCGCTGCTGCAGCTCGGCGTCACCGTGGCGCTGGATGATTTCGGGACTGGGTTCTCGTCGCTGACCTATCTGCGCAAGCTTCCGTTCAACCGCATCAAGATCGACCGATCCTTCATCCAGGACATGCTGGTGCAACCGGATTGTGCCGCCATCGTCAAATCGGTGATCTCGCTCGCGCGCGACCTGCGTATCGCCGTCGTCGCCGAAGGCGTCGAGACCGCCGACCAGCTCCACTATCTCAGGCAGATCAGTTGTGACGAGGTGCAGGGCTATCTGATCAGCCGGCCGGTGTCCGCGGATCGTGTGCCGGCGCTGCTGGACACGACGAAGCTTCGCGCGACGTTTGCGGCGTAGGGCACGAAAGCCCCCGCGGCGTCATGGCCGGGCTTGTCACGGCCATTCCTAGCTCCGAGCGCGAAGAACGCGGATGCCCGGGACAAGCCCGGGCGAGGCGACCTCCCTGGCGTTAAACCGCATCCGCCCGCAGCAAGGTATCCACGGTGATCGTCCCCCGCGCGCGGGAGACGCAGGCGCAGATCTTCTGGTTGCTCTCTTTCTGATGATCGCTGAAGAAGACGTCGCGATGATCAATCTCGCCGTCGACCTCGACCACGTCGATGGCGCAGAGACCGCATTCGCCGCGCTTGCAATCGTACATGACGTCATGACCGCTGGCGTTGAGCACATCCAGCATGGAGCGCTCCCGCGGGATTTCGAGTTCGACATTCGAGCCCATCAGGCGCACGCGAAACGGCTCGGTCGGCAGCGAGCCGCTGGAGCCGAAGGTCTCGTAGCGGAGATCGGGCAGCGGATGGCCCGCACCGATCCAGGCGTGACGTGCGGCATCGAGCATGCGCATCGGACCGCAGAACAGAGCCAGCGTGCCTTGCGGCAATGACGCGAACAGCGTGTCGAGATCGAGCCGCCGACCTTCATCGCTGGCATGAACAACCAGGCGATCGCCGAGCATTCCAGCGAGATCATCGAGATAGGCGGCCTCGGCGCGAGAGCGCATCGCATAGTGCAGCGTGACATCCACCCCGCGCCGCGCCAGCGCCTGCGCGGCGCCGAGGATCGGTGTGATGCCGATACCGCCGGCGATCAGACAATAGCGTTCGCGGGACCAGTCCACCGCGAGCAGCGAGGCCGGCTGCGTGATGTCGAGCCGCGCACCGGGCGCGAGCTGCCACATGTAGCGCGAGCCGCCGCGGGAATCATCGGCGCGACGCACAGCGATCCTGAACCCGTGCGATGAGGCTTCGCCGACCAGCGAATATGACCGCGTCTCCGGCAGACCGTCGATGGTCACGCTGACATTGATGTGGCTGCCGACCGGATAGGCGGTGGCGTCGAATTGATCGGGCCGGATCAGGAATTCGCGGATGCCGGGAGCGAGATCGCGGGTCGAGACGAGCGTCGCCGGCGTCCAGGATTCGATGAAGCGCATGGGACTGCCCTCAATCGGTTGCGGTCTTGATCAGCGCCAGCGCCGGCAAGAGATCGAGATGGGTGCGGTTGCGCAGCGCAAGGCGCAGGTTGCGCACCGCCAGCCGCGCGTGCTCGCGCATGATGGCTTCGGCGCGCGCGCCTTCACGATTCTCGATCGCATCGATCACGACGCGATGATGATCCTGGGCGATGATCAGGATCTGCTGCGCCTCGGGGAGTGCCGATTGCGCCATCACGAAGCCGCTCGGCGAAGCGAACGGGAGCGCGGACGCGCGGTCGATCTGGCGGACCAGGGGTGGGCTGCGCGACAGTTCCGTGAGCAGGGCATGGAAGCGCGCGTTCAGCGTGACATAGGACGAGAAGGCCTCGATCGAGATCGGCATTTGGCCCAGCAATTCGTCGATCGCCGCAAGGCACTCCTTCAGCGGCTCCAGCTCGCGCGCGGAGACGCCGCGCTCGGCCGCAAAGCGCGCCGCAAGCCCTTCGAGTGTGCCGCGCAGCTCGATGGAATCGGAGATGTCGCGCTCCGAGAACGCCTTCACCATGAAGCCGCCGGAGGGGATCGCTTCCAGCAGGCCCTCCTCTTCCAGCCGCACCAGCGCCATGCGCACAGGGGTGCGCGAGGCGCCGGTGGTCTCCACCGCCTGGAGCTCGGAGATGCGCTCCCCCGCACGCAGGGCGCCGGACAGGATCTGGTCGCGCAGCGCAAGCTGCGCCTTCACGGTCTGCGAGACGGAGCGGTCGACCTCACGTTCGGCCATGATCTACTCCGCCGCCTGAAGGCGCTGCGGCGCGGTTTCCTTCGCCACCATCCTGTCGATCAGCTTGCGCGACCACATCGCACCTGCGTCGATATTGAGGTTGTAGAAGATGCGATCCGGGTTTTCGTCCATGGCGCGCTGCTGCGCTTCCAGGATCAGTTCGTCCTCGCGGAAGATGCCGGAGACGCCTTCGCGGATCTCGGAGGTGATGCGCTGCTCGCCGAGCTGGTAGTTGCGCACAAAGGCCCAGAAATAATGGCAGGTCGTCTCGGTCTCGGGCGTGATGGTGTTGAGCACGAAGCCGTTGACGCCCTGCGAGCGGTCGCCTTCCGGCGCGCCGGTGCCCGTCGGCGCCACACCGACGTCGATTGCGATTGTGCACGGGGCTTCGAACCGAATGATCTGCCAGCGATCGACGGGGCCGGTCTTGCCGAGTTGCCTGGCCCAGAACGGCGGCGGCTCGATGTTCCGCATCCAGCGTGTCACCGTCACCGTCTTCTCGCCATGGGTGACGTCAAACGGCGCTTCCGCAACTGCCTCATTGCCGATGGAGGAGCCGTGCACGAAGGTCTCGTGGGTGAGGTCCATGAGATTGTCGAGCACGAGCCGGTAGTCGCATTTGACGTGGATGGTCTTGCCGTCGCCGGCCCAGGCCGGATCGTGATTCCAGTGCAGGTCGGGAACGAGCGCGGGATCGGCCAACGCGGGATCGCCCATCCAGAGCCAGATGTAGCGGTGGCGCTCGACCACCGGATACGAACGCACGCAGGCCGACGGGTTGATGGTCTCCTGCGAGGGCATGAAGGTGCAGCGCCCCTGCGCGTTGTATTTGAGGCCGTGATAGCCGCAGACCACGGTGTCGCCCTCGAGCCGGCCCTTGGACAGCGGCACCAAACGGTGCCAGCAGGCGTCCTCCAGCGCGGCGACCGAGCCGTCGGCCTTGCGGTACATCACCACATGCTTGCCGCAGATCGTTCGCGGCAACAGCGCAGCTTTCACGTCCACGTCCCAAGCCGCGGCGTACCAGGCGTTCATGGGGAAGGGCTTTGTCATTGGTCTCACTCCCACGGCTTATGTATGCGTTATGTATACAATAGCTGCTGAGGGAGCCCCGTTCAACGGCAAAAACGCCTTATCAAATTACCTTTGGCGGAAATGAGGTATACAGCTCTACCGCAACTACGGCAGAGGTTTGCGCGAGCGCTCAACAGCGGGATGGCCGAGCTTGTCCGGCCATCCACGCATTGCCACGCGGTCGAAACAACGTGGATGCCCGGGACGAGCCCGGGCATGACGACCTGCCTGAACGGTGGGATTATGCTCTGTCCTAGGGCAACTACGCCCCGAACACCTTGGCCAGGCCCGCTTTGGCCTCCTCCTGGATCCGCATCAGGTGCTCGGTGCTGCGGAAACTCTCGGCGTAGATCTTGTACACATCCTCCGTGCCGGACGGCCGCGCGGCGAACCAGCCGTAGTCCGTCTCGACCTTGATGCCGCCAAACGGCTGGCCGTTGCCGGGCGCCTTGCTCAACGTGGCGCGGACGGGATCACCGGCGAGGTCCTTCAGGCCGAGCTGCTCGGGCGTGACCGACTTCAAGATGTTCTTCTGCGGCCCGGTCGCGGCGACGTCGATGCGGGCGTAATGCGGCACGCCGAACTCGGCGGTGAGATCATTGAAGAGCTGACTGGGATCGCGGCCGGTCTTCGCCATGATCTCGGCGGCGAGCAGACCGAGGATGACGCCGTCTTTGTCGGTGGTCCACACGCCGCCGTCGCGGCGCAGGAACGAGGCCCCTGCACTCTCCTCGCCGCCGAAGCCGAAGCCGCCGGTGAGGAGACCATCGACGAACCATTTGAAGCCGACCGGCGTCTCCACCAGCTTGCGGCCAAGCTTCCTGGCGACGCGATCGATGATCGAGCTCGACACCACGGTCTTGCCGATCGCGGCGTCCTTGCCCCAATTGGGACGGTGCGCGAACAAATAGGAGATCGCGGTCGCCAGATAATGGTTCGGATTCATCAGGCCGCCGGTGCGGGTGACGATGCCGTGGCGGTCGGCGTCGGTGTCGTTGGCAAAGGCGACGTCGAAGCGGTCGCGCATCGCGATCAGGCTCGCCATCGCGTAGGGCGATGAGCAGTCCATGCGGATCTTGCCGTCCCAATCCACCGTCATGAAACGGAAGGTCGGGTCGATGGCCTCGTTCACCACGGTGGCCTTCAGGCCATAGCGCTCGATGATCGGATGCCAGTAATGCACGGCAGCACCGCCGAGCGGGTCGATGCCGATATTGATGCCGGCGGATTTGACGAGCTCGAGATCGACGACGTTGCCGAGATCGGCGACGTAAGGCGTGACGAAATCATAGGCGCGGACGTTCGACGATTTCAGCGCCTTGGCATAGTCGATGCGCTTCACGCCCTTGAGGCCGTCGGCGAGATAGGCATTGGCGCGTTTCTCGACCACGCCGGTCACGTCGGTATCGGCCGGGCCACCATGCGGCGGATTGTATTTGTAGCCGCCATCCTCCGGCGGATTGTGCGAGGGCGTGATGACGACGCCGTCGGCGAGGCCGCTGGTGCGGCCCCTGTTGTAGGTGAGGATCGCGTGCGAGATGACAGGCGTCGGCGTATAGCCGCCGTCCTTGTCGATCATGATGTCGACGCCGTTGGCCGCGAACACCTCGACGGCGCTGACCAGTGCCGGCTCGGCCAGCGCGTGGGTATCGATGCCGATGAAGAGCGGACCGGTCAGCCCCTTTTCCCGCCTGTAGTCGCAGATCGCCTGCGTCGTCGCGAGGATGTGGCCTTCATTGAAGGTGTTCTTGAAGGACGTGCCGCGATGACCGGAGGTGCCGAACGCCACGCGCTGCGCGGGATCGGCGACATCGGGCTTGCCGGCGAAATAGGCCGTCACCAGCCGCGGAATGTTGGTGAGCGCGTCCGGCAAAGCCTGCTTGCCCGCCCCGGGGTGAACATCAGCCACTGAAAATATCCTCATCCTGTCGTACAGCGATAGCGCGACACCATAGCATCGGCCGGGCCCCCGCCAAGGGCACAACACCCGCGACGGGGACGGCGTTCCCTGGGGGATTGCTGCAGCCCGCGTGAGCGGCGCAATATGCGGGACCATCTGCTCCAAATGTCGCTTCGCTCAACGGGGCTACAGGACGTGCTATGCTGCACGCCATCGAGGCTTGTCCGAATCGTCCCATGACTCTCCCGCGCAAGCTGCTGCTGCTGATCGCCGGCCTGGTGGTGGCCGGTGCGCCGGCGCGAGCCGCGGAATTTTACACCGAGGACCTCCGTATCCCCATGGCGGAGGCCGGGCCGCAGGGGCTGGAGGCTTTCCTGGTCCGCCCGGCCGGGACGAAGCGCTATCCGCTGGCGCTGCTCAGCCACGGCTCGCCGCGCAGCTTCGACGACAGGGCCACCATGTCCGCGCACAAATATTACGGCATTGCGCTCGAATATGCCCGCCGGGGATTTGCGGCGCTGATCGTGATGCGGCGCGGTTACGGCACCTCGCCCGGCGGACGCGTCGACAGCGTCGGCGGCTGCGCGAAGGCCGCCTATTTGCCCGCGGCCGCAGTCGCGGTTGCCGACCTGCGCGCCGCGATCGATGCGATGGCGCGCCGGCCCGACGTCACGACGACGGGCATGATCGCGGCGGGCCAATCCGCCGGCGGTCTCGCAACGGTCGCGCTCACCGCGCAGGCGCCGGCCGGGCTCGTCGCCGCGATCAACTTCGCCGGCGGCCGCGGCTCGCGCGGCGACGACGACGTCTGCAATCCCGACGGGCTGGTGCAGGCCTTCGCCACCTTCGGCAAGACCTCGCGCGTGCCGATGCTCTGGGTCTATGCGGCCAACGACTCCTATTTCGGCCCCGACCTCGCGCGCCGCCTCCATGACGGATTTCGCACTGGTGGCGGCAATGCAAAATTCATCGCGGCGCCACCGTTCGGTGACGACGGCCACTACCTCTATGCGGTGGCGAGCCGTGCGCAATGGACGCCCTATGTCGACTCCTTCCTGCGCGAGCGCAGCCTGCTCGGTCGCGACATCCTGAACCCGCCCGACCCGCTGCCGCCGCCGCGCCAGCTCAAGGAGGCCGCGCGGACCGAATTCGCGCGCTATCTCGCCAGCATGGTTCCGCACAAGGCGTTCGCGGTGTCGCCGAACGGCGGCTACGGCTGGCGCTCGGGGCACGCGACGGCCGACGACGCCCGGCGCGAGTCGCTGGCGGCCTGCATGAAATGGTCGCCGACCTGCACGCTCTATGCGATCGACGACCGGCTGGCCGAACCCGCGCCAGCGGCGTCCACCGACCAGAGCGCCCGTGCGCGCTAGTCGCCCGTGCGTCGGATGCCGTTTGTTAACTCAGGAGCTCTATGACGGAGCCATGCTGTGGGATCGGGCAGGCTTCTATCTCGGCGCGACGTGGCGACGCGTGGCGATCGTCCTGCTGCTGTCGGCTCCGCTCTGCGCCCACGCGGGAGACGGCAACACAGAGCTCGGCGCCGGCGAAACGCCGTCATCCCGGACCATGATCCGGAAGATCATCGAGCGAGAAACCGCAAACACCAATTTGCCAGCCGATATCGCCGAAGCCGTCGTCTTCGTCGAAAGCGGCTACAATTCGGCCGTCATCGGCAGCGTCGGCGAGGTCGGCCTGATGCAGGTGCGGCCCGAGACGGCGGCGATGCTGGGTTTTCGGGGCAGCGACGCGGAACTCGCCGAAGCCGACATCAACATCCATTATGGAGTGCTTTATCTCAGCCGGGCCTGGCGCCTCGCCGGCGGGGACATCTGCCGCGCCCTGATGAAGTACCGGGCGGGCCATGGCGAAGAGGCGATGACCGCCCGGTCGCAAGTCTATTGCAACCGCGCCCGTAACCGCCTCGTCGCCATGAACTCGAAGGCGTTGTCGATCGAAGCTGCCGCCGCTCCGGAACCGGCTCCCCCGGTTGCGGCTGTTGCGGTGGCAGCGGCTCCGGCCAAACCGGTGAGCCGCCCGAAGCTGTCGGCGCAGCCCAAGACGGTCTATGCCCGCTATCGTCAGGGCACCGCGGCCGCCAGCCGCGCCTATTGGGCCGCCCACGAGGCCCGGGTCAGCCAGATCAAGGCTCGCATCGAAGCGCGATGGAAGCGCGTCGCATCACGCTGACGCTCTATAACCTTTCGCTGAGCGCGAGCTTGTAGCCGACGCCGGTCACGGTCGTGATCACGGGCGTGCCGCTGCCGACGAGCTTGCGGCGCAGCCGCGCCACCAGCGCATCGACGGTGCGGATGTCGACCTCGGCCTGGCGGTTGCTGACGACCTCGATCAGATAGTCGCGGCTGAGCGGCCGTCCGTCGGCGCCGACCAGCGCCGCGAGCAGGTCGAATTCGGCGCGCGTCAGCGACACCGGCTTGCCGTCGCTGCCACGCGCATCAAGGTCTGAAGAACCCCTATTCGCTCGCCGTGCGGATCAGGAGAATCCGACCTCGATCCGGAACGACACTCGCTCTTCCGCTCCCGGCGCGATATGTATCAGGCCCGGCTTGTCGGCGAACTCGCCATCAAATCCGGCCGGACTGGCATAGCCGCGCCAGGGCTCGATGCAGAGGAACGGCGCGCCGGATGGTTTCGACCAGACGCCGAGTTCGCGAAAACCGCGCCACGACATTTCGAGCCAGGGGCCGGTGGACGCAGCGTAGCGGACCGCGTCGCTCTCGATCCTGTCGAAAATGATGGCGTCATCGGCGAACAGGGATTCGGACAAGGGGAGCACACGGCCCCTGACCGGGCTCGGCTCTGTGGCTGCGCGCAGCAATCCGCCATCAAGACGGCGGACGGCAGACGACTCCGCATCGGCGAAAGTCAGCGCGTAGCTCTCCTTGGCGAGTCCCGGCTGGAGTGGCCAATTGAACGCCGGATGACCGCCGATCGAAGCCGGCAAGGTCTCCTCGCCGGTGTTGGCGATCGTGAGCGCCAGATCGAGGCCAGCATCATCGAGGACATAGGCGGCCGTCAGACCGAACGCGAACGGATAGAGCGCGCGGGTCATCTCGCTGTCTTCGAGCACCAGCGTGCAACGGCTCTCGCCGCGTTCGGCCCATGCAAAGCGGCTGTCGCGTGCAAAGCCGTGCTGGGTCATCCGGTATGTCTTGCCCCGGTGCCGCAATTCGTCGCCGGCGAGGCGCCCCACGATCGGAAACAGCAATGGCGCATGGCGGAGCCATTCCGGCCCCGCCTGCCAGACGAATTCGGTGGTGCCGTCCTTCAACGAGCACAGCTCGGCGCCATGCGCCTTGATGGTCGCGGTAAGCGAGCCAGCCCTCATGCAGTGACAATTTTCGTTCATCCATACCCCTCGCTAGCTGTCCTTCTCGCTCACCAATATGCCCGAAACGATGATGTCCATCGGACCATTCCATGATTCCCTGCAAACAGGGAGATTTGCAGGGAAAATGTGCCAATTTCGACAGGCTCATCCATTTGGATTGCGCGAGACCCACCATCAAATCAAGCACTTGTATGTAGCCCCCGGAAACAAGGCAGGGATTTTTCAGGGAGAGAACAGGGAAGGATGAGAGAAGGATCAGGTAGGATGCAAGGATCTCGACCAGCATCAGGCGGGCCGCGAGTACTGGTCGCCAACTTTGGCTACCTCCGCAAGGACTGTTGCGCGTAAGTTCGCCCAACATCCGGTTGAGCATGCGACCGCGCGAACTTTCGTCATGATCGCGATAAATACCCTGGAAGATCACTGAGCTGCCTGCCCGTCTAGTAATCGCCAGCTTGCGGGTCGCTGCGAGATATTCAGCGGCATGGCCCTTGCGGCTGCGGCATGCGTTCTGGTCAAACAGAAGGTTGAGAATCCGGTGCAAGTTGTTCTCGAGACGCCACTGGGCACGCAACGACCGAAGATCGGCTATCTCTAATCCTCGAAGTGATAGCCGCAGCCACCGAGGGCAGCCTTTGTCGAGTCGCCCCGGGGGAAGTTACCTCCGGGCGCTCCCAAAACCGTGCATGACCCTCTCGAGTCACACGGCCCCGGGTGCTTAGCCGTTGCCATGACATAGTGCCCAAATGGGCGAAGAGCGTGGGTGGGGCACGGCGTAGCCGGTCAAACCAATCTCTGATGTCTTTGGTCTGGTGACACATGCTTGAACTTGCGAAGCACCCACCGGATGATAAGCATCCATCCGCTTCAGGACGGACGCGTTGCGTCTTGTAGAAATGGCTGTAGTAGCTGATCCAGCCGCGGATCACGGAATGTACATCCGAGCCAGATCCGTCAAAGATTTGTCGCTACGGTGATGCAGCACCCAGCTGCGTATCTCGCGACTGATGGGCGTCGGCGCCTTCGGACTAGCAGCGGGCTGAAAGCTGTGCGAGAAAATGCGCCTGTCCGGCTTCACCAGACGATCTTTCGGACTCGAACTTAAAGCTGAGAAAGTCAAAGTGGAGTCGGGGAAGTCGGCCGGCCGCTTCAACCTTGCAGCCGACGACTTTCTTTTTTGGCGGATGTAGCACCAGCTTGAAGGCCACAAAGCGGTCCGCAATCGCCCCCCAGAGTGTCCGCGCCTGCTCGGCGCTCTTTATCCCTGTTCTGTTCGAACGGGATATCAGGAAAGGTGCCGATTCCGCTCGATGATGCACCCCGATCCCGGCCAAGTGTCGACGGGAGCGTAGATGTCCAGGGGCAGTCATCGAAGCACGGGGACTCTGATTTTCAGCCTCGCTATCATCCTCTAATGCAGCCGTATCGCAAGCAATCACATATGGACTATCTTCGATGGAGCCGACCGTGCCGAGGACGAAGAGGACTATCGCCT
>JAESGJ010000055.1_pt1 | contig 231314 bp, 205 predicted proteins | sample 9266241 | NCBI WGS metagenome assembly JAESGJ01 (sample SAMN14514841, study PRJNA621669) | algae metagenome | isolation source: Brasilonema octagenarum HA4186-MV1 and co-occurring heterotrophs from wet... | place: USA: Manoa Valley, Hawaii | collected 2009-07-20
TTTTTCAACAAGCTCAAGCAGTTCCGGCGGGTGTTCTCGAGGTTCGATCAGGGTAAGCGAAACTATCTCTCGTTTGTGCAGTTCGCTTCGATGATGATTTGGTTGCGCTAAATGTCAACACAGCCTACCTCAAAGACCACCCAGACCAGACCCTCTCGAGCTTGGTTCAACAAGGCATCAAAAGCCAGATCAGACCTCGCACTGATTCGTTCCTCGCCCTGGCGGGATTTGCCCATTCCAAAAAAAGCAAACCGCGTACAGAACAGGAAATGCGAGAGGATGCCATTGAACGTCCAGAAGACGAGCCAATCAAACGCGGACAAGACCGTCTGTGACCCCGCGTCGCTTGGTGTTGGATACAGGCGTTTTATACGGTTTTTTCGACGCTGACGACATTGAGCACCACGATGTTTGCGTGCGCGGCTTTCGCGCGCTCACAGCGGGGAATACGCGTTTGATCGTTCCCTCTTGCGTGGTGCTTGAGACTGCAAAGCGCTTGATGTTCGATATTGACGCAGAAACAATGCAGATCGGCGTCGAAGCGATGCTGCGCTCTTTCGAGATTCTGGACACAACAGTGCCAACAATCGCCTCGGCGTTCGAGTTGATTCAAACCAAAGCAGATTGGCGCGCGACGCTCGAGGACGCGGTGGTGATTCAAACTGCATTGACGTTGAATGCTCCTGTCTGGACATTCAATTACCGCGATTTTGCAGCGATCAAAAACTTGGAATTTTGGACACCCTGACCCTCGTTCGCTCGGGGTGCAGTGCTCAAATCAAAGCGTGGTCGCCTTGAAGCGATAAACCGCTCTGGATCAATGCTTCGTCCAGAGTGTCGAATCGGGCGTAACAACGCACCTGATTCCTCGAGACCTTGAACACAGAAGCCACATCCGCTTCACCGATGACGCTGCCGTGCTCGGGCTCGAGCCAAACCGCGTGCTGCTCCACGACCACCGTTTCACCTGCCCCGAAATAGCGTTTGGGCGTCAACCGCAACCCGGCTCGAGCCAGCCACTCCGCCAGCAACGCGTGTCCAAACCCTGACCCTCTTGGTCCGAGGATTTCGATGTCCGGCGCGGAGAGCCGTTGCAGCCGCTCGAGATCATTGTCGTTGACAGCATCTTGCCAAGCCTGAACGGTCTCGAGTACTTGCCGGGTTTCATCATTTATTTGCATCATGCAGATATCTGTATAGTACAAATAATTGCAGAATGCAAGTTCGCGGTAAACTGCGGCGTGGCGCGGGCTCGAGGCAAACCTTCAAGTGGGTACGACGAAGCCAGCGAACTGCTGTTTGAACTCGGCAGGGCCATCGCCAAACTCGGGGCGGAACAAGACAGCGCTGGACGCGGCGCGCGGCTCTCCAACATCCACGTCACGCAAGCCGTCCAGCGCATCACCGCGACGGGTGAAGAAGCCACCGTGGGCAGAATCGCCCAGCGGATGCGCGTTGACCCGTCCACCGCCAGCCGCCTCGTGACCCAAACGCTGGAAGCTCACTACCTGCGCCGCGCGGTTTCACAAACCGACGGTCGCGCCGTGGTGCTCGAGTTGACGGACGCGGGACAAAAACTTGCGCAGGGGGCTCAAGCGTATCAACGCGCCGTGTTCGATGAACTGACCAAAGATTGGACGAGCACGGATCGCAAGCAGTTCGCGGCATTGTTTGCGCGTTTCGCCCAAGCGTTCCTCGAGCGTGAGTGATGAAAGTCTCGAGAACATGTCTCAGTTTTTGACCACTACCGCCGAAAATCACCTTGCTTTGGCAAGAGTTTACTGGTGACCAATAGAAACGTTTTGTAATTCATTTCAATGGGGTCAAATCGAATTTTCTCTGGATACTCTCCAGTTTTGGAATAATTTTTCCACTCAGAAATAGGATTGTTGAGATATAACTCGAGCGCAAGAACCAAATCCTCGAGCGAACTAAATTTTCCCTTGTAGCTTGCACCTCCCTCATCCAAGCCATAACTCTTGAAACAAATCCATACGAGATTGTTTCTGTATATTTCAATATGCCGCAAGACTCCTGGAATTTCAGCGACAAAAGAGATATCGATACACACTGAATGATTTCTGCCAAGCGACGTGTAGGTTTTTATCTCATCTGACGTCATTTTTGATGCCCTGAAAAAGAGTACCGGCGATGTTCCGATCCTTGCAATCATTAAAATTGCTTAAAGGGCAGACGCGTTGGAAATCAGTTTTTCGATACCCATTCCATCGTCTTTTGCGCCAACCGATCAAATGCCTGCACGCACATCTCCAAATGCTGCTCCGGCGTGTCCTCCAACTTGTTGTGGCTGATGCCGGGGCTGGATTGCACGAACATCATCACCGTGGGAATCCCGACCCGGCTGACCTCGGCGGCGTCGTGCAATGGACCTGACGGCAGGCGGTGCGATACCCCAGCGGTCTCCATGATGGCAGCTTCGCAGAATTCGATCAACTGCGGGTGGAACGGAATCGGTTCGATGTTCCAAATCTTGGACCACGAAACCGTGCACCCTTCCTCGAGCGCAAATTTCTCAGAGGCGGCTTTGGCTTCGTCGTACATGCTTTGCAAAATGCCCGCGTCCAAATCGCGTTGATCCAAGGTCATCTCGCAACGTCCGACGACGGCGGTGACGATACCGGGGAAGGTTTTGACGCTGCCGACGGTGCACACGGCGTCGGCGTGTTGCTTGGCGATTTCACGAATCTCGAGGGCGAGTTTGGCAGCGGCTCCGAGCGCGTCGTGCCGCAGGGTCATCGGGGTCGCGCCGCTGTGCGCTTCCTGCCCGTAAAACGTGATCGCATGGCGCTCCACGCCCTTCGTGCCCATCACCACGCCCAAGGGCAATCCCAGCGACTCGAGCACCGGACCTTGTTCGATGTGCAATTCAATGTACGCCGCCGCGTGCTGCTTGACCTTGCCCGCCTCGAGCGCCGTGTCCAGGTTGATGCCGTGCGCGCGTGCCACGTCCTCGAGCCGATTGCCGTCCTTGTCCTTGCGGTCTTTGAGGTCGGCAGGGTCGAAGAAGCCCGACACCGCGCTGCTCCCAAACAAGCTGCGTCCGAAGCGTGCGCCTTCCTCGTCGCACCAATCCACCAGTTTCACCGTGACGGGCGGTTTGCCGTTGTACTGCGCGTTGATCCGCCGCAACACCTCGAGCCCCGCGAAAACGTTGAGGCAGCCGTCCAGCCACCCGCCGTTCGGCACGCTGTCCAAGTGCCCGCCAATCCACAACTCGCGCTCTGATTCGCCCTCGAGCGTCACCCAGAGGTTGCCTGCTTCGTCCTGGTGCGTGGTCACGGGCAAACCCTCGAGTTGTTTCTTGAAATATTCTCGAGCCTTGACCCAGGTGTCGGTGAACGCGACGCGCTGCGCGCCGTGCTCATCGCCCGTGAGCGCGCGGAGTTCCTTGAGTTCTACAACGGTGCGTTTGGGGTCAACGTTAGACACGGTGCGCTCCTTTGGGCTTGAAAAAGTAGAAATAAAAAACGCCGCTCAGTAAACCGAAAATCCACCCTTTGACAACACTGTCAAGGGGTTGCGTGAACGGCACGGTGCCGTGTGCGAGCGGATTGTAAAGCAGTTCGCTGCCCAGCGCATACCCAATGCCAAGGCGCAAAATGCCGAAATGCAGCATGAAGTACCACAACCCACGCGAGGTCGAAATTTGGGCATCGAACTGCCGCCACAGCTTGAGCGCCATGCTCGAGTATTTCACATCGCTCCTTACGACCGTGCGGCTCGAGGGGTTGCGTTACCCTGGACGCCATGAAACGCATTTTGGAAATTCGCACGTAACGCTTGCACCCTGGTCAACGCGAGACCTTCGTGCGGCTCTTCAACGACGCCGCGTTGCCGCTGTTGCGCGGGGCGCAGGTGGAGGTGGTCGCCTTCGGCGTGTCGCTGGACAACGACCACGGCGCGTACTTGATGCGGGCGTTCGACAGTTTGCAAGCCAGAGACCGCGACGAAGAGGCGTTTTACAGCAGCGCCGCGTGGCGTTCCGGTCCGCGCGAGGCGATCCTGGCGTGCATCGAAGCGTATTTGGACGCGGTGATCGAACTCGAGGCGATGGGCGTTGATGCGCTGCGGGGATCAGGCGGGGCTGGGGTCAGTCTTTGACATCCAAGCGCGGCAAGTAGATGTTCCTCACCCAGCCGACCACACCGAACACCACGCCCCAAATCAAGAAGAGCACCAGCGTGGATTGAGGCTGGGCGAAGGGCGCACCTGCGCCCGACAACGGTTTGACGATCAGTTCTGACAGCAGCGTGGCGATCACGGCGATGCGCACGAAACCGTACTCAACAATGTAACGCGCCAAGCCCATGTTCGGGCTGGGTCGGGCATTCAACCATTGCCACCAGGAGCGCATCATGCCCCTATGCTGCTACGTTTCGGAATTTGTGTGTTCAGAAGTGTCAACAATGCGCCCGGACACGAGGCGAATGCCGTTCGTGACGAACGCAGGCACTTCGCTGGCGCGGTGCGAGATGACCAGCAACGTCGTTTGCGCAGCAAGGGTCTCCAAAGCGTCGAACAGCGCGTCTCTCGAGGTCGCGTCGAGGTAATCGAAGGCTTCGTCGAGGATCAGCACATCAGGTTGCGTGACGAACGCGCGGGCGACGAGGAGCTTGCGCAGTTCGCCTTGGGACAGCGTGAGGGCGTTGCGGGTCTCGAGGTCTGCAACGCCCAGCGTCTCGAGCAGCGTGTGAACCCGCGTGCGTTCAGTGTCCTTGAGTGCACGATGCCAACCCACGCCGCCCGCGTACCCGCTGGCGACGACGGTGAAGCCGTCGGTGTCCACGCGGTGCCGCGCGTCGGCGTCGCCCGAGACCGAGCCGATGCGCGCGAATCGCTCCCACAGCGGCACGGTTTCGCGCCCGAACCAGCGCACGCTGCCGCCGAGGGCGGGCGTCACCTCGCCGCGCAGCAATCGCGCGAACGTGGTTTTGCCCGCGCCGTTCGCGCCAAAAAGCGCCGTGTGCTCACCGCGCCGCAGCGTGAAATCAAGGTCGTGTAAGACGTGGCGTCTCGAGGAAGCGGCGTGACCGTCTAGGGCGGTGAGGTCGTCTTGTGGGTCGCCCAAGAACACGTTTGCCCCACGCACCTCGATCAACCCCTCGAGCCCCGAACCAATCTGTAGGGGCGCAGCGTGCTGCGCCCTCCGCGCGGACAACGCCGCCCCGCCTCGAGCCTCTTGCACCACCCGTCCGCCCTCGAGCGTGACTGTGCGCGTCGTGGTCTCCAAGGTTTCCGTCTCGCGGTGCGTGGTGTACACAACCGTCAACCCGCCTCGAGCCAAGCTGTTGACCACGTTCTGCAAGTGTGTCCGCGCGTCCGGGTCCACGCCCGCGAAGAACTCGTCCAGCAGCAAGATCACGGGCTCACTGACCAACGCCCTCGCCAGCAACGTGCGCCGCAACTGCCCTTGGCTCATCTCGCGCACGGGATGGTCGCGCAACGATTCAAGGTGCAGCGTCTCGAGCACGTCGTCCGCGCGGCGGAGTTGGATGCGGGTGAGCGGCGTGTAGACGTAATCCTTGCCCTCGAAGCCGGTGTGGATCAATTCCAAACCGGTGCGGCTGTAATCCAAGCGCTTCAAGCGGTCTTGCAGTTCGGGTGTGACCAAGCCAATGCGCTCCCGTGCGCCGATGGGTGAACTTCTGGGCGGATCGGTGAAGAAGTACAGCCGCTCGCCCGAGGTGTGCCACAGGTCGCCGCGCAGGAGTTTCAGCAACGTGCTTTTGCCCGCGCCGTTCGCGCCCGCGACGCGCACGACTTCCCTGGGCTTAAGGGTGAAATCAACGCGCTCGAGGATGACCTGGTGGTCGAGTTCCACGCTCACGCTCGAGAGTTCGACGAGTGGCACGCCCCGAGATTTTAAATGCAGTGCTGCTTACATGAACTGTGCCGTATTCGTCACTTCGCTGCTTCCTCTAAACCGGTACGCTCACGGGCGCGATGGAGACGTTCTTACAAGGCAACCTCAGCGATGCACCACCCAGCACCGTTTTGGAGCGCGTGGCCCGCGAAGGGCTCGAGGGGATTCTGCATTTCCGATTTTGGGATGCTGACCTCAACACGAAACTGATCGTCGCTGGGTCCAAAGTCGGCGGCATCATTGGGCCGTTTGTGCCGACGTGGAGTGCGTCGCTCGTGCCGCACGTGATGAACGGCGAGCAGTACGAACGCGTGCGGTCTCAAAGTGTGAACGCGTCGCACGCCTTGGTCAACATGCTTCAGCAGGGCTTGCTGGAAGTGGCGGCGCTCGAGCGGGCGTTGGCGCGGCGCGTCAGCATGGGGTTGCTGCCGTTGATTGGGCGTCAAGATGGGCGCTTCTTGTTCGTGCAGCGTCCCGTTGGCACGGATTTCGTGCAGCCCGGCGTGAGCTTGCAGGCGACCTTGGAGGATTTGGGCACGCGCTTGCGCCGCTTGCCGCAGGATTTCGACCCGAACCGCACGTTTGAAGTCCTGGCGAACGAAAAAGCCTTGGACGGGTTGAGCATGGAGCAGCTCGAGATTGTCAGCGCCCTGGCGAGCGGCTTGCCAGTCGTGGAGGTCTCCAAGCGCACGCAGGTTCCATTGGACGAGTTGATGGTCTTCGTGGGCGCCTTGCGCGCCCGTGGCTTGGCGAGCACCGCGCGTTTGGAGACCAACGTCGGTGCGCCGCGCCCAGCGGAGTTGGTGCGCGCCCGCAAGCGCCTCGTGCCGGGCGACCCCGCACCAGACTTCGTGTTGCCGAGCTTGGGCGGTCAGCCGTTCGACTTGAAGGCTCTGCGCGGCAAGCGCGTGTTGATGCGCTTCAACCGCCAAGCGGGATGCCCGATCTGCAACCCGCGCAACCGCGATTTCATCCAGTTGTACCCGGTGTTTCAGCGTGCCAACGTGGAGGTCGTGAGCGTCTTTGGTTCCGTCGAAAGCGCGTTGCCGGACGGTGTGGGCAAGCAAAACCCGCCGTACCCGTGTCTGGCTGACCCAGCGGATCGCGTGTACGGCTTGTACGGCGTGGAGCGTTCCTTGCTGGGAATCTTGAGCATGAAGAACCTGCCCGCGATCCGCGAGGGTCTGGCGGTGCGCAACGCCTTCAACATGTCCGCGAATGGCACGGACGGCGAGGTCACGCGCATGCCCGCCGAGTTCCTGATCTCGCCCGAAGGGGTCATCGAGCGCACGCATTACCACGCCTATGCTGCGGACTTTTTGCCGATGGACACGCTGATGGGCGATTGGTTGGGCTTGCGTAGCGCCGACTTCAACTGAAGCCGTTGAGCACGGGCTCGAGGGTCGTGCGATCAACGCCTCGAGCCTGAATCGTCTGGGGATGCAACCGCTCGGTTGGTCTCGAGGCACCTTCAAGCCGGGATCAGGTTCGTTTGAGACAGTAAGCCTCGAGGTGATTATGTCTCTGAAAGAATCGTTGAAAACGCTCAAACAAAACCACATGATGGCGCACCTGCACGATGCCCTGGATGAAGGCAAAGACATCGGGCATTACGGACGCCTCGTGTTCGCCATCGTCGCCCGCCATTTCTTGAGCGAAGACCAACTGGTCAAAGAACTCGCCAAGGACAAGGATTTCAGCGAGGACGAAGCCAAGGCACTGGTCGCACAGGTGATCGAACGCGGGTACAGCCCGCCCCGCCGCGAGACGATTATGGAGTACCAGCAAAAGCAGGACTTCCCGATCCTGCCCGATGCCGACAACCCCGACGAGGGCAACGTCTACCGCGATCTCGAGTTTCCGCAAGAGGTCTACGACAGCATCAGCCAGTACCACCAACAGCAGCACGGGTCATAAAGTCGAAACTTGGACATGGGGTTGACCTGGGGCTTGTTTGGTTGTCATAGACAGCCAGCGCCCGCTGGTCCAAGATTTCGACGTAAAAGGCGAAATTGTGCGTGAAGGAGTAACGGCTCGAGACCACGCTCGAGCCGTACTCTTTTGACACCGTGCCCACGACGTTTCAGATTTTCAAAGCTTTCTTCTACATCGGCGCAACGGCGTTTGGTGGCGGCGGCAGCGCGCACATTCAAAACGCCGTCGTCACGCGCCGCGCGTGGCTGACGCAGGACGAATTCCTCGAGAGTCTCACGCTGTCCCAAACGCTGCCTGGACCGATTTTTAGCAACCTCGCCGCGCAAATCGGTGCGCGGCTCGGCGGTGTGGCAGGCGGCGCTGCCGCGACGGTTGCGGTCAGCCTGCCGGGTGCGACGCTGATCCTCTTGCTCGCCCTCGTGTACTCGAGAATCCCCGCTGGCTCCAAACTGCTCGAGGGGGCGCTCACCGGCATTGGGGCGGGTGCGGTCGGCATTTCACTGGCAATGCTCGCGGGCATTGCACCGAGCGCGCTGCGGTCATCGCCCGCCCCGTGGCTGGCGCTCGCGGCGTTCATCGCCAATGCGGTGTTGCACATCAGCGTGGTCTGGGTGCTGCTCGTGCTCGTCCCAATCGGGTATTTCTGGCACGCGAAGGGCTCGAGCCGTGGGTGAAGCCCTCACCGTCCTCCTCGAGTTCGCGCGGTTGGGCATCATTGCGTTCGGCGGCGGGATCGCCCTGATCGCGGAACTCAACCGCGTGCTCGTCGGCGAACGCAGCTGGCTGACCGCCAAGCAATTTCTGGACGGTTTCGCTCTGGGTCAATTCGTGCCCGGACCGAACATGCTCAGCGTCGTCTTCTACGGCTACCGCGCTGCTGGTCTCGAGGGGGCGCTCGCGGCGTGGCTGGGCATGTTCACGCCAGGAGCGACGCTGGCGGTGTTCACCGCGCTCGCCTGGAACCGCTTGCGCGCCGCGACCTGGGCGCAAACCGTGCGCGCGGCGCTGCTGCCAATAGGCTTTGGCTTGAGCGCGGGCGGCGTGTTGACGCTGGCACTCGCCTCGTTTCACACCGCCTCGAGCGTCGTGCTGGCATTGGTGCTGGGCTACTTGGTGTACTCGAGACGATTGAGTTTAATTGCAGCGGTGTTCGTGGGCGGCGTGGTTGGCGCGGTGCTGAGTTTGTTGTGACGGGCAGTGTTCAAACGCATGCAACCGAACTTGTCACCCCTGCGAAGTAGGGGGTCGCCAGCGCGAAGCGCGGCGGGGGTCGGGCGACAGCAAGTCGTCGTTCACGCGTTGCTCGACCCCCCGTCTCGAGCTTACTCGAGACTCCCCCCTACTTGGCAGGGGGGTACTGTTGGCCTCTAGATTGCGTGTCTGTAGTGCAGCGGACATCGAAGTTTCAACCCAGCTACACTCGAGCGATGACCCCACGGCCGATCACCAACGATGCTGAATACCAGGCGACGCTCGAGTTCATGCGTGAACTGATCCGAACGCAAGACACGGAACGAGAACCGTTCAGAAGCGTGTGGGCAGAAGCGGCGGCTTAGGCAGCCGCGTGGGAAGCAGAACACGATCCTTGGGTGACTGAGCAACCAAAGCGGGTTCCAGTCTCTTTGCGCGATTTCCTCGGCGCGTACCCGTAGACGACGGCATGACCGCCGTGGAATTCGTCCGTGATTTGCGCGACGAAGATGAGGACCCGAGGATGTGACCGCAATCGCCATGAGCCTCGCGGTAGCGTTGAAGCAATGGCTGCTGCCGACAAGCTGGCACGCACGCGGCGTTTCATCGCATTCGCTGTTGGTGTGTTGGCGGCGTTCGTGTACTGGCAACTGTGGGACATGCTGGTTGGCACGACTGAGCGTTTGGACGTCCCCGCATTTGTCTGGTTCGCTGTGTTCGCTGCTGTGCCATTTCTAATCTGGTTCCGCTTTCAATCGTTCGTGGTTGGTTGGGTTGCACAGTTTTTCGTCGGGTTGCTGTGTCTGATTTTTTTGAACCCGTTCATTGGGCATTGGGTGGACAATCTTTCGATGCAGTCTTTTGCCCGCGCTGTTCAACTCGAGATGCCGGACGGCACACAGAACTTTCGTGGGCGGGTCTCGAGCGACATCTTCACGCACATCAACGCGAGTTTCGAGATTCCAAAAGATGCTGTGCCAACCTTTTTCGAGCGAAATGGTTTTCTTGAGAAACCCAATGATCCTGGTTGCTGGAGTCGCCGTGGCGTTTTTGATTTGGACCGCCCCGACGACGTGAAACTGATGAAACAACTCGATCAACGTTTTCAAAGCAGCAGATCTCGGTTCTTGAAGTTGTGCTTGTCCGAGACTGACTCTGGAACTGTTCGCGTTCAGGCAAACACATCAACCAATTGAGCACACTTAAATTCTGGGTTTAAGCTGTGGGCATGCCCGCCATCGCTGAACTCTTCGAGTCCCTCGAGTACGGTCCCGCCCCCGAAGCCAGCGCGGAAGCGCAAGCGTGGCTCGAGGGTCACGCGCGCAGTTTCAAGTTGTTCATCGGCGGTGAATGGGTGGAGCCCGAGGGTGGTTCGAGGTTCGAGACGGTCAATCCGGCGACGAAGAAAACACTCGCGCAAATCGCGCAAGCCTCGAGTGCGGATGTGGACAAGGCAGTGCAAGCGGCTCGAGCGGCGTTGCCCGCGTGGAGTGCGCTGGGTGGCTTCGAGCGCGCGAAGTTCTTGTACGCCTTGGCGCGGTTGGTGCAGAAGCACAGCCGCTTGTTCGCAGTGCTCGAGACGATGGACAACGGCAAACCGATCCGTGAAACGCGCGACATTGACATTCCGCTCGTCGCGCGGCACTTCTACCACCACGCGGGCTGGGCGCAACTGCTCGAGACGGAGTTCCCCAACATGCAAGCGGCGGGCGTCGTCGGACAGGTCATTCCGTGGAATTTCCCGTTGCTGATGCTGGCGTGGAAGGTCGCGCCCGCGCTCGCCTCGGGGTGCACGGTGGTCTTGAAACCCGCCGAGTACACGCCGCTCACGGCTCTCTTGTTTGCAGAGATCGCGCTCGAGGCGGGGTTGCCAGCGGGCGTGTTGAACATCGTCACGGGCGACGGCGAGACCGGCAAGGCAATCGTCGCGCACGGTGACGCGGACAAAATCGCGTTCACCGGCAGCACTGAAGTCGGCAAGAGCATCCGCCGCGTCACGGCTGGATCGGGCAAAAAACTCTCGCTCGAGTTGGGCGGCAAATCGCCGTTCATCGTTTTCGAGGACGCGGACGTGGACAGCGTGGTCGAAGGCGTGGTGGACGCGATCTGGTTCAACCAAGGACAAGTCTGCTGCGCGGGCAGCAAGATTTTGGTGCACGAGAGCATTCATGATGTCCTCGAGACGAAACTCCGCGCCCGCATGGACACCTTGCGCGTGGGCGATCCGCTCGACAAAGCGGTGGACGTGGGCGCGATTGTGGACAAATCGCAACTCGAGCGGATCACGCGCCTCGTGCAGCAAGGCGTCGAGGAAGGCGGCACGCTCTGGCAACCCTCGAGCGCCTGTCCGACGGACGGGTACTTCTACCCGCCGAGCTTGTTCACGAACGTTTCCCCCTCGAGTACGGTGGTGCAAGAGGAAATCTTTGGTCCGGTGGTCGTGATGCTGCCGTTCCGTACGCCCGACGAAGCGGTCGGACTGGCGAACAACACGGTTTATGGTCTTGCAAGCAGCGTGTGGACGGAGAACATCAACCTGGCATTGGAGATCGCGCCGCGCATTAAAGCAGGCATCGTCTGGGTCAACAGCACGAACCTGATGGACGCGGCGGCTGGGTTTGGCGGGTACAAGGAAAGCGGCTACGGGCGCGAGGGCGGACGCGAGGGGATGTACGAGTATTTGAAGGAGGCGAAGGGCAGCGCTGATGGCGCGCATGGGCGCGACGGGCGAAAGGCAAAGGGGACAGCGGGTCTCGAGGAGCGGGTGCCTGAAGCCGTGCCGCTCGAGACGACGCCGGTTCAAAGCGTTTCGGGCATTGACCGCACCGCGAAGTTGTTCGTGGGCGGCAAGCAGGCGCGACCGGACAGTGGGTATTCGAGACCTGTGCGGGCTCCCGACGGGACGCTCTTGGGTGAGGTCGGCGACGGGAACCGCAAGGACATCCGCAACGCCGTGGAAGCGGCGCACGCCGCATCGGGTTGGGGCAAGGCAACGGCGCACAACCGCGCGCAAGTCTTGTATTACATCGCCGAAAACCTCTCGGTTCGAGGGGACGAATTCGCGCGGCGCATCGCGGACATGACCGGGGATGGTACAGGCTCGAGGCTCGAGGTCGAAGCGAGCATCCGAACGCTCTTTACCTACGCAGCGTGGGCAGACAAGTTTGATGGCGCGGTGCACAGCGTCCCGATGCGTGGCGTGACGTTGGCGATGAACGAACCGATGGGCGTGATCGGCTTGATCTGCCCAAGTGAATCGCCGCTCTTGGGCTTCGTGCAGTTCATCGCGCCTGCCATCGCGGTCGGCAACACTGTCGTTGCCGTGCCCTCGAGCCTGCATCCGCTGGCGGCAACGGACTTTTACAGTGTGCTCGAGACCTCGGACGTGCCAGGCGGCGTGGTCAACATCGTCACTGGGGACAGCGCGGCTCTGAGCAAAACCCTGTCCGAGCATTTGGACGTGAACGCGATTTGGTTCGCGGCGCACGGTGCAAGCATCGAGGCGGCGAGTGCGGGGAATTTGAAGCGCGTCTTCAACCTCGAGGAAAAGGACTGGCGCACGCTCGAGCCGAAGGTCTGGTTGCGCGAGGCGACGCAGGTCAAAAACATTTGGATTCCGTATGGTGAATCCTTGGAGGGTGGCGCGAAGTATTGACGGGGCTCGAGAATCAACTCTCGAGATCAAAATGTTGATGTAGGGACGGGGGTCACGCCCATGCGTGCGATTGGATACTGTCCTTGTCCGCAAGCGGGTCGTCACGCTCGTCGCCATGATTTCGAGATTGCTCTTGACGCAAATTTTACAGGTTAAAGCCCGCGTGCCCACAAGCTTGCCCCGTTAGCCTACGTTCGCTCGAGAATCTCGAGCAGCGGTTGCAGGGCGGTGACGCGCGGTTCAACGTTGCCTCAACCTTGACCCTCAAGCGTTTTTAATGCGGGCTCACACCGCCCAAAAAGCGCGCCCTAAACTCTGAAAGCGTGAACAAGAAAACATTGTTGTCATTGATCCTCGCGGCTGTGCCCATTGCCCTCTCGAGCGCCAAAGCCGCTGACCTGACCGTCTATTACAACTTCGCGGAGGTGCGCGACGCCGTGACGCTGAGCGGAGGTCGCTTCGATTGGACGCCGACGGCGGACCTCGGGAATTTCTTGATTCCAGGCAGTTTGGAACTCGAGTACCCGGAGTTGTTCAACATGACGCTGCTGCCGCCGTCTTCGAGCTTGCTGCAAGCCTTCGAGGGGCGCGAGGTGCTGTTGAAGATCGGTGACGCCGCGCCCGTGCGCGCCAAGGTGATTCGTGCGGACATCGGGTTGTTTGAGGTCAATGGGCAATACCTGCAAGCCAGCGCGTCGCAGGTGATTTACCCCTCGCTCGAGGGCGTGCGCTTCGCCCCGACGTACTCCTGGCAGTACGGCGGCGCGGGCGGCAATGCGACGCTCACGTATTTGACGCGCGGCGTGTCGTGGACGCCGCGTTACACTTTGAACGTCAAGGGCGACGCGGCGACGCTGAACGCCTGGGCGGACGTGCGCAATGCTTCGAGTTTGGAATACACCGCCCCAAAAACGAATTTCATCGCCGGTCAAGTCAACATCGCCGCGAACGAAGACAACGTGCTGCGTCCGCAAGTGGTTGCCGCGCCCCAAGCGGCGTTTGCCCGCGCCGAGGACAGCGTGCAAGCCACGGGGGAACTCGGTGGCTTGCAGACCTTCGTGTACGCCAAGCCGATCACCCTGGCGGCGAAAACGATGACCAGCGTGCCGTTCGTCAACACCAAGGCGACCCTCGAACGCATCCTGGATTACTCGAGCGGCTTCACACCGCAACCGCGCCTGGTCGTGCCCTTGAACCGCATTTACAGCATCAAAACCGACAGCGACCTGCCGGGCGGTGTCGTTACCGTGCGCGAGGACAACCGCGTCGTTGGACAAGCGCGCATCGGCGACAACCCCAAAGCTGAGGCGTTGCCGATCAACCTCGGCGCGGACTTTGACCTGCGCTTGACGCGCACGGCGCAGACCTTGGAGCGCACGCAGAAGCAAGCGCGTTACAAGGTCAACTTCAGCCTCGTGAACACGAAGACGCGCGCCGTGACCGTGCGCATCACGGAGAACCTGGGCGAGTCCTACACGTTGGAGCAAGTGGTGATCCCGAACATCAAACGCGCTGAGGGCGGGTTCACGTCGCAGGTGACGCTGCAACCCAACCAGCGCTTGGAAGCGAGCTACACGATCACGTACAAGTACCAATAATTGGAGGTGGGTAGGGGCTTGCCATGGCAAGCCCTTTCTCCGTGCGCCACACTGTCTCGAGCAACCACAGGTTCGGACTTGCCCTCGAGCCAGGCGAGCCGTTTGAAGCGCAGGTCTCGAGCCCGCGCGCCCCCACCGACCCCAGACTGTGCCTCAGGGGTACAATGCGGGCCGTGAGCGTTCAACCCGTCCGCAACGAGATTCACCGGGGCAGCGATGTGCTCGAGGTCTTGGAGGGCGAGTACGTGCTGGTCAGCTTGCCCGCGAACGCGCGGGTGCAACTGCCGGACGCGGGTGAGTTGCGCGTGCTCGTGCACGACCCTGTGGAGATCACGCTGATCTTGGAGGTCAGCGCGTGGGATGCGATGGCATCTCAACACCCGGACGCTCGAGCCAACCGGGGCTACCGCGCGGTGAGATTGGCACAAGATTTCCCCTTGGAGACCGTCGGTGTGATGGCGAAACTGACCAATGCGTTGGCGCAGGCGGGCGTGAGCATCATGGCGTACAGCACGTTCAAAACCGATGTGGTGCTGGTGCGGCAGTGGGAGTTGAACACGGCGCTCGGCGCGTTGTGGGACTTGCGCTTTTAGAGCAGGCGAAAGGCGAAGGCAAACCCAGCGGAGCCATGCTCGAGCCTGTTCTCGAGCATTGATGTGGTCTGTGTAGGGACGGGGGTCGCGCCGTCGAACCCATGTTCGCAGGGCGAAACGCGCGCAAGGTCGTACTGTCCCCGTCCGTTGCGTCGTCGGCTCGAGGGTTGCGTGTGGAACGTTGGGTTTCGAGCGACGCGTTTGTAATCTGGTTCTCGAGGGACGCCTTCGCGCCCCCCGGCGCACTGGGCGCAGGCCCTGCGCCCCTACGAAAACCGGGGCGGGGTGGTGCGGTGAGGTTTGAGCGTCGTCAATTTCAAAATCTGGATGGCGTGCTTCAACCCAAGGGACGGCGCAACAAGTCGCGTTCGTAAATCTCGCGGATCGTCGTTTCCACATCCGGCTCGAGCACACTTAAATCACGCACTGCGCCCAACTGTGTGACCCGAGCGACCAGTTCAGCGGCGTTCACGCCGTCTCGTTGGAACGCGTAGGTGACTCGAGCGCCGTCTCTGTGTACGACTCGAGCCCCACTGACTTCGAGTGCGGCGGGCGCGTCCACGAAGTCCACGACGAGTTGTCGTTCACCGCCGAAGCGCGTTTGCAGCGTCTCGAGGCTCCCGTCATACAGCAACTTGCCGTGGTCCACGATCATCACGCGTGCGCACAGGCGGCTGACATCCGCCAGGTCGTGCGTGGTCAGCAGCACCGTCACGCCTGCTTCGCGGTTGACGTGCTCGATGAACGCGCGGATGCGGTCTTTGGCGATGACATCCAAGCCAATCGTCGGTTCGTCCAAGAACAGCAGTTGCGGATCGTGCAGCAGTGCTGCCGCGAGGTCAGCGCGCATCCGCTGCCCCAAGGACAACGCACGAACCGGTGTGTGCAGAAAATCCTCGAGCCCCAATAAAGCCGTGAAAGTCTCGAGGTTCGCTTGAAAACGTTCGTTGGATACGCGGTAAACGTGTTTTAGAAGCTCGAGCGATCCGATCACCGGCAAGTCCCACCACAGCGTCGTGCGGTGCCCGAACACCGCGCCGATGCGCGCCACGTGTTTCTTGCGGTCACGCCACGGCACGAGTCCGCCGACCGTGACGGTTCCGCCCGAGGGCACGAGCAAGCCCGTCAGCATTTTCAGCGTCGTGCTCTTGCCCGCGCCGTTCGGTCCCAAGTAGCCGACGACTTCGCCCGCGTTCACCGTGAAACTCACGTCGTCTACGGCGCGGACGACAGACCGCGCGCTCGAGAAAAACCCAGCGTTTTTGGCGCGAACGGTGAAGTGCTTCTCCAAATGTTGGACGTGGATCATAGGCAAGCTCCTGGCTTCTAGCTTCTGGCTCGAGAAGTGAATTTGCCGTGCTCGAGAACGTTTTTGGCTCGAGACTTCAACTGCCTGTGCCTTGGTAGTGGCGCACGCCGACGCGCCAGAAGGTGTAGCCAGCGGCGAAGATCAGCGCACCGGCGACCGGGGAAACCCACGCCGACCACGCGCCGAGACTCGAGGGTTTGTTCAAGATGTACAGCATCGGGTAGTAGCTGAGGAACGCCGCGGGCAGGATGAAGGTGAAGAAGTCGCGCAAGAGCGGCGGGTAGATGCTGACCGGGTACGAGATCAATTGGCTGCCGCCGTAGGTCAACATGTTCATCGCTTGCAGGTTGTCCACCGACCAAAAGGTCAGCGCGCCGCCGACCATGAACAGCCCGCCGAAGTACAGCACCATTCCAAGCGTGCACAGCGCCATCAACAGGGCTTTGTCCGGCGTCCACGCGACGGGACTCGAGGCGACGGCGTAGCCGAGGATCACCGCGCCGAGCGCGATGCGCCCGAGGCGGCGCAGGGTGAACTCAGAGCCAAAGACTTGCAAGGTCAGGCTCACGGGGCGCAGCAAAAACTGGTCGAACGTGCCGCTGCGCACGTGTTTGGAGACGTTCGGGGCGTCGAAGCCGCCGAAGATCAAATCCATCAACCCGAACGCGAATTCCGCCAAACCGTACAGCAACGCCACTTCCCCGAGCGTCCACCCGCCGATGCCCCCAAAGCGCAGCGTGACGAGGGCGAACGCGGCGAATTCCACGCCGGTCACGAGCATCGTGGACAGCACGTCCAACGCAAACGACACGCGGTACTGCACTTGCGAACGCACTTGGGCGCGCAGCAGCAACGCGTACAAGCGCAGGGCTTCAACCACCCAAGATCACCAGCCGCCGCGTCCCCTTCGCCAACCCCGCGTGGCACAGCCCGATCAAGACAACGCACCAGAGAGTTTGAACCAGCAAAGCTCGAGGGGCGTCCCCGAGGGGAATCACGCCCAGCCATAGTTCGACGACGGTGTTGAGCATGCTCGGGAACGGCGTCCAGGAGAGCAGCGTTTGCAACCACTCGGGGAAGAACCGCAAGGGCATCAAGAAACCCGTGGCGAACATCATCACGGTGAACATCAACCGTCCGATGCCGCGCGCATCCGGCGACCAGAATGCGCTCAAGTTCACGAGGAAACGAAACGCGAACCCGCACAGCCATGCCAAGAGCAGGCTGGTGAGCACGATGAGCCAGTGCAACGCCGTGTGCGGTGTCTCGAGCCCGAACAGCGCGGCGTACAAGAGCAGAATCGGGATGCAGCGCAGCAGCAGTTGCGCGACGGCGTTGCCGGCGTCTTGCGCGAGCCAAAACGTGAACAGGTTCATCGGGCGGAGCAGATCACCGGCGATGTCGCCGCGGTGCACGGTGTTCATCAGGTCAAACCACCCGAAAATGCTCAGGACCACGATCAGCGCTTGCGCCAACCCGGTGTAGGTCACCACGTCAGCGGCGGTGAAGCCTTGCACGGCGTCTCGAGCACCGAGCAGCGCCAAAAGCAAATTCAAGCGCAACCATCCGAAGAACAGGTTGGTCACCAACCCCGCGAGTGCCGCGCCGCGGTACGCGAGGGCGCGGGCAAACGAGCGCCGAGCGATTTCCAGAAACAGCCGAGCGTCACCTCGAGCCACGGGCATGTGCGGGCGACGGTAACACGGGGGCGCAATCGGGCTCATCGGCTAAACGGCGTATCGCTCGAGGAGTTCTGTGAAGAGCGACCAGACCTTCTAAACTGGCAGCGTGTCGTTCACCGGGCAGGTCGCCCTCACCATGTTCGTCTTGCTACTGCCCTTGCTGTGGCTTTTTTTCGGAGACGCCGTGCGCGAATGGCGCAGCCGCAAAACCCCGCAAGAACTCGAGGCAATCGCGCTCGAGGAACGCAAGCGGTTGCTCAACCCAGATTGGGACGCGGTGCAACGGATGCTCGAGCCGGGCATCGTCATTCCAAGCGCGCTCAAGGCGTTGTACGCGGATGGAGCACTGCTGCAACTCGAGCCGTTTGACGTGCTTGCGCCGAATGACGTTGAATTCCTTATCCACGCGTTTTTCCCAGCGAACGCGAGCGCCGTACGCCAAACCCAAGATTTCCCGCGCAATGCGTTCTGGTTCGCCAGCGGCGAGATGATGGGTGATTACTTCATCGTGTTGTGGAACGAGGACGTACCTACGGCTGTATGGATCGCCCACGAACACGGGCTCGAGGCGGTTGCACCATCGCTCGAGGTGTTTCTGGGTTGGATACGCGAGCAGCAGAAAACCACGTGAGCGCAGTTGCATGTGCTCGAATGATGTGTTAAAAATCCGGGTATTTTCTAACGCATCCGAAGAATGCGTTAGGAATCCTGACATATTGCAAAATCCAGACGAATAAGCCCTCGAGCAGGTCTTCGGTTCGAGTGTCTAATCTATGCGTGCTCATCAGTGTTTAGGCTGTCCATTCGATGTTTTTCCGATAAATTGTTTGAACGATTATGGCGAGCTTGCGCGCGCATATGTTAAAAAATGCACCGCATTTTAACATATGATTGCTGGGTGACTTTCCGCAGAGACCAGCCCTTCAATGATCTGCCGTTTTTGCCACCACCGTTGGAACTCGAGACCAAAGCGGTGCTCAAACAAGCGCTTAGGGCAAGTCGGGCGCTGGCGGAGTTGAAAGCGGCTGGCGCGCTGATTCCCAACCAAAGCGTGCTGCTCTCCACGCTGGGATTGCAAGAAGCCAAAATCTCTTCTGAGATCGAAAACATCGTCACCACAAACGACGAACTTTACCGGGCGTTTGCGGATCAAGAACCACTGATGACCTCTGCCACCAAAGAGGTGCTGTCCTACGCCAAAGCACTCTGGCACGGCTTCACTGCGTTGCAGGCTGGCAGGCCGATCTCCACGCGATTGATCGAAGAGATCGGTGCAATCGTAAAACCGCAAGCGGGTGGCATCCGCCGCGTACCGGGCACAAAAATCGCCAACAGCGCACGGGAAACGGTATACACCCCTCCAGAGGGCGAATCCGTCATCCGCGACAAACTGGGGAATCTCGAAGCGTTCTGGTACTCAACGGATGACACGGGACTCGATCCGCTGGTCAAAATGGCCGTGATGCATTACCAATTTGAAGCAATCCACCCGTTCTCCGACGGCAACGGACGCACAGGGCGTATCCTCAATATCCTCTACCTGATCGAAGCCGATCTGCTCGAGATTCCGGTGCTGTACCTAAGCCGTTTCATCATCGAACACAAAACGGCGTATTACTCCGGCTTGCGGGCAGTTACCGAGGAGGGGGCTTGGGAAAGCTGGGTGTTGTACATGCTCGAGGCGGTCGAGCAAACGGCGCTGTACACATCTAGGAAGATCTTGGACATCCACACGTTGATGCAAGAAACGGTTGACTTGGTGCGCGAGCAGTTGCCCAGGCTGTACAAAAAAGAGTTGGTGGAATTGATCTTCCACCAGCCGTACACGAAAATTCGGTTTCTCGAGCGGGCTGGCTTGGCACGCAATCGGCAATCGGCGTCTGAAGCGTTGCGGGCATTGGCAGAGTTGGGTGTGCTCGAGGGCGTCAAGGTTGGGCGGGAATGGTATTACCTCAACCCCAAATTTCTTGCCATTTTGTCGCGCTGAAACACTGGCTTTTGGGTGTCTCGAGCCCATTCAAAGCGAACGGGAACCCGCTTAGGTTCCCGTTCTTTTCATCTCGAGAATCTTTAATCGTTCGCCGCTGGCTGCGCGTTGCCGCTCGTCGCCAAGCGCGTCGCCCGCGCATCGCCCTCGAGCACCTTTTCACGCAGGCGCTCGTCCACGACTTGCGTGCGCTTGACTTCGGTCAAGCCCGTGCCCGCTGGGATCAACTTGCCGAGGATGACGTTTTCCTTCAAGCCGATCAGGTCGTCCACCTTGCCCGCGATGCTGGCTTCGGTGAGGACGTGCGTCGTGTGCTGGAAGCTCGCTGCGGACAGCCACGAGCGCGTGCTGAGGGCGCTCTTGGTGATGCCCATGAGCTTGGGCTTGGCGCTGGCGCGCGTCTTGCCCGCCGCTTCCAGGCGCTCGTTCTCCATGTCCACGTCCCAACGCTCGAGGACTTGACCCTCGAGGAAATCGCTGTCGCCAGTATCCTCGAGAATTTCCACGTACTTGAACATTTGGCGCACGATCAACTCGATGTGCTTGTCGTGCAGCTTCACGCCTTGCGCGCGGTACACGGCTTGCACTTCGTCCACGAGGTAACGCTGCGCGGACTCCGTGCCCATCGCCTCCAGGAGATCCTCTGGGTTGATCGCGCCGCGCGTCAGCGGTTGACCGGCGACGACGTTGCTGCCCTCGCGGATGTCGGTGAGGAGGCGCACGCTGCGGTCGAGCTTGTACTTCTTGCTCAGGTCGCCCTTGGCGACGGTGATGATGAGCTTGTCTTCCTCTTCGCTGATCGCCACCGCGCCGTCAATTTCGGACAGTGTGGCTTTGGTCTTCGGCTTGCGGGCTTCAAACAGTTCCACGACTCGAGGCAGACCCAGGGTGATGTCCTGCGCGCCCGCCACGCCGCCCGTGTGGAACGTGCGCATGGTCAGTTGCGTGCCCGGCTCGCCGATTGATTGCGCGGCGATGACGCCGACGGCTTCGCCCTTGGAGACGAGCTTGTTCTGCGAGAGGTCGTGCCCATAGCATTTCTGGCAGACGCCTGCGTGCGTGCGGCAGGTGAGCGGCGACCGGACCGCAATCTCACCCAGGTTCTCGCGGTGCTTCAAAACGAGTTTCACTTCGTCCATGCCGATGATGCTGCCCGCCTCGAGCGTCTGACCGCCGACCTTGAGGTCTTGCGCCAAGGTGCGCCCGTAAATGCTCATCTCGAGGTCGCTGGCTTTGCGCGGCTTGCCCGATTCTTGGGTTTGCACGGTCAGGTAATCCGAGGTGCCGCAGTCCGTGTCGCGCACGACGATCTCGTGGGCGACATCGTGAAGCTTGCGGGTCAAGTACCCGGAGTCGGCGGTGCGCAGCGCGGTGTCCGCGCCACCTTTGCGCGCGCCGTGGGTCGAGGTGAAGTACTCGAGCACGTTGAGACCTTCGCGGAAGTTGGAGCGCACAGGCAGTTCAATCACGTCGCCGTTCGGCTTTTGCATGAGCCCGCGCATCCCCGTCAACTGACGAATCTGCTGCTTGTTGCCGCGCGCGCCGGATTGCGACATGACGTAGAACGGGTTGTTCGGGAAGTTCTCGCGGAAGTTGTCGAAGGCGCTGTCAGTAACGGCTTCGGTCGTGGTGCCCCAAAGCTGCGTGACTTGCAGGTAACGCTCGCGGTCGGTGAGCAGACCGAACTCGAAGTCCTCGGTGATCTGCGCCAGCTTCTCGTCGGCTTCGCGCAGGAGTTCTTGCTTCTTCTCGGGGATGATCGCGTCGTCGATGCCCACGGTCACGCCGCTCGTGCTGGCGAGCTTGAAGCCGTGCTCTTTGAGGGCATCCAAGAGCGCAGCGGTCTTTTCGATGCCGAGGAACTTGAACACGTCCATAACGAGGTCTTTGAGCGCGTTCTTCTCGAAGCTGACTTGCAGGTTGACGTACTCGCGGTCCAGACGCGTGCCGTTCTCAGAAAGCGTTTCGTTGATGATGCGGCGGAAGTGTGCGCGTCCCGGCGTGGTCTCCACGAGTTGCGTGTCGCCGCCGATCATCGCAATGCGGATCGTCACGTTGTCCTGCATGTCCACGACGCCGCGTTGCACGGCGTGCAGGGCTTCTTCGGTGTTGGCGAAGACGTATTTGATTGCGCCTGCCGTCGTGTCCTTGCCCGCGACGTTGATGCGCGCGTTCTGGTCAATCTTGCCCGCCTCGAGCGCCTTCATCGCCTCGAGGTTGTCCTTGAACTTCGTGCCCGCGCCCTTCTTGCTCTGGCGTGGCAGCGTCAAGGTGTACACACCGAGGATGATGTCCTTGGCGGGTTTGACGTTCGGTTCGCCGTTCGCAGGGGAGAGCAGGTTGTGCGCGCTGAGCATCTGCACCCGAGCTTCGGCTTGCGCGTACGGGGACAGCGGCACGTGAATCGCCATTTGGTCGCCGTCGAAGTCCGCGTTGAAGGCTTCGCAGACCAAGGGGTGCAACTGAATGGCTTGACCTTCGACCAGCGTTGGCGTGAACGCCTGGATGCCCAAACGGTGCAAGGTCGGCGCGCGGTTCAGCAAAACAACCTTGTCCTGAATGACTTCCTCGAGCGCGTCCCAGATCTCGTCGCGAGTGTCGCGGTAACGCTCGAGCATCTTGCGGGCGCTCTTGATGTTGGTGACGACGCCCTTTTCCTCGAGCACTTTAAACAGGAATGGCTTGAACAACTCGAGCGCCATGCGCTTCGGGAGACCGCACTGGTGCAGCTTCAATTGCGGACCGACGACGATCACCGAGCGACCGCTGTAGTCCACGCGCTTGCCCAAGAGGTTCTGACGGAAGCGACCCTGCTTGCCGCCGAGCAGGTCAGTGAGCGAGCGCAGCGCGCGGTCGCTGCCGGGGTGCGTGACCGGCGTACCGCGACGACCGTTGTCAATCAAGGCGTCCACGGCTTCTTGCAACATGCGCTTCTCGTTGCGCACGATCATCTCGGGAGCCCCGGTGTTGAGGAGCTTTTTCAAGCGGTTGTTGCGGTTGATCAAACGGCGGTACAGGTCGTTCAAATCCGACGTGGCAAAGCGTCCGCCGTCCACCTGGACCATCGGGCGCAGGTCCGGTGGCATGACCGGCACGCTGTCCATAATCATCCACTCGGGACGGTTGCCGGACTTCCTGAACGAACGCACGACCTCGAGACGCTTGCGTGCCTTCGCGCGCTTGTGGCGGCTGGGGTTGTCCATCTCCTCTTTGAGCATGCCCTCGAGTGCCTCGAGATCAATGCTCTCCAGGAGTTCGCGGATGGCTTCCGCGCCCATGCGCGCTTCGAAGTCGTAGGCTTCGATGACGCGCACCTGGCGGCGCACGAGGTCCAACTCCACGCGACCGTGAATCTCAGACTTGATCGCGCCACCGTCGGCGAGCACATCACCGGGTTGCACGCGGTCGCCGTTCACAACCTCGGGCTCGTCTTGGTATGGGTAGATCTTGGCTCGAGCGACGACGATGCTGGCAGGCTCTTGCAAGCGCAATGACCCATCAGCCTCGGCGCTGACCATCTGCGAAGGGTCAATCGCGCCGACCAGGGCGTCGCCCTTGCTGAACTCCGCGCCGTCACCGACGAGGACGTGCATCGTCGGGTTGACATCAATCGTCACGTCTCGAGTCCACGCCAGCGTCAGCGTGACCTCGAGATTCGCGCCTTTGCGCTTCGTGGCGATGCCCTTGGCGCTGGCTCCGCGCGGCATTCGCACGAGCGCACCGTTGCCCCGCGCGAGTTCGGTGTCGGTCTCCACGACCTCGCCGCTCGTGACCAGGACATCGAAGCCCATCGGCACGAACACGCGCTCGAGCATCTCGTTGTCGTCCGGGTCGCGCACCTCGATGACGACGCCGCCCTTGTCCTCGCCCTCGCCGAGCGCCGTGACGAACGCCACGCCGTCGCGGGTCGCCAGAATCGCGTGGTCCTCGATGCCGTCGGTGATCTGCTCACCGGCGCGCAAGGTCTCCATCTCGAGTTCCGTGCCCTTCGGCAGCGTGAACTTCGCGGTGCCCTCTTCTTTGTACTCCAGCGTTGCCTTGCGCGGGAAGCGGTACTGCGCCACGCCGTCCATGCGGCTGGCGACGTTGCCGCCAACCTTCTGGGCGCGCGTGACGAACTCGCCGTCGCGGACCTCGGCTTGCGTGCCCACGGGCAGGCTGTAGGTCTCCTGCTTGCCGACGCGCAACTCGCGGTGCTCTTCGTCGCTCAGCAACTCGCCGCGCTTGAGCGGGCGACCGTCCTTGATCGCGCCCTTCGGGTCGGTGACGATGTACTTGCCGAAGTACAGCACTTGCTCCAACTGACCCGCGCTCAAATCCAGCAGCGTGCCAATCTTGCTGGGGATGTCCTTGACGTACCAGATGTGCGCCGCCGGGGTCGCCAATTCAATGTGACCCATGCGATACCGGCGCACGATGCGCTTCGTGACTTCCACGCCGCAGCGCTCGCAGACCTTGCCCTCGTAGCGCTGGCGCTTGTACTTGCCGCAGGCGCACTCGTAATCTTTTTCCGGTCCAAAGATGCGTTCGTCAAACAGCCCGTCGCGCTCCGGCTTGAGCGTGCGGTAATTGATCGTCTCCGGCTTCTCCACCTCGCCGTAAGACCACGAACGGATTTTCTCCGGGCTGGCGAGTTGGATTTTAACTTTCTTGAAATCGCGCATTTAGTAGCTCCTAGCTTTTAGCTGTTAGCTATTAGCTTGTTCTGTTGGTTGCTCGCGCCTTTTGCCTTGTTTCTTCGCCGTGCTCGTCTCGAGATTGCGTGCTCGTGTCTCGAGACGAGCTAAGAGCCAATGGCTAATAGCTGCCGTTACCGGCGGGGCATCATCCCTTCAAAGATGTCCACGGTCTTGTCGTTCTCGTCCAAGACCTGCACGTCCAAGCCCAGCGAGTGCAACTCTTTGACGAGCACCTTGAACGACTCTGGGATGTTCGTGTCTTTGACATCCTCGCCTTTGACGATGGCTTGGTACGCCTCGTCGCGGCCTTCGATGTCGTCGGACTTCACGGTCAGAATCTCTTGCAGGGTGTGGCTGGCACCGTAAGCCTCGAGCGCCCAGACTTCCATCTCGCCGAAGCGCTGCCCGCCGAATTGCGCCTTGCCGCCCAGCGGTTGCTGCGTGATGAGGCTGTACGGTCCAGTGCTGCGCGCGTGGAGCTTGTCTTCGACCATGTGGTAGAGCTTCAAGACGTACATGATGCCGACCACGACGGGCGCTTCAATCGGTTCGCCGGTGCGACCGTCGAACAGCACGGTCTTGCCGGTACGGGCTAGTTCTTGCTGCTGTTCCTCGATGCTGCCGTCGCGCGGCACGACGCCGATCTTGCTGGCTCGAGCGATGACCTCGGCTTCGCGGGTGTCCATCTCGAACCCGGCGGCGGTGTGCGCGTCTCTCGAGGTTTTGCTGGTGCTCTCCAACAGTTCTTTGATCTGGGCTTCAGTGGCAGAGTCGAACACTGGCGTGACGAATGCGACGCCCATGCGACGGGCGACTTCGCCCAAGTGCGTCTCGAGGATCTGCCCCAGGTTCATGCGACTCGGGACGCCGAGCGGGTTGAAGACCAAATCAACCGGCGTGCCGTCGGGCAGGTGCGGCATGTCTTCGGGCGGCAGGATCTTGGCGACGACGCCCTTGTTGCCGTGGCGGTTGGCGAGTTTGTCGCCGACTTGCAACTTGCGGCGCTGGGCGACGTACACGCGCACCATCTCGCGCACGCCGGGTTTGAGGTCCACGCCTTCGTCGCCGCGACGGAAACGCACGGTGCGGATGACGATGCCGCCCTCGCCGGAGGGCACGCGCAGGGACGTGTCCTTCACCTCTCGAGCCTTCTCACCGAAGATCGAGCGCAGAAGGCGTTCCTCGGGCGTCGGTTCGGTCTCACCTTTGAAGCTGGTGTGACCGACCAAGATATCGCCTTGCTTGACCTCCGCGCCGATGCGGATGATGCCGTCCTCGTCCAAATCGCGCAGTGCAGCCTCGGACAGACCGGGAATATCGCGCGTGATCTTTTCCGGTCCAAGCTTCGTGTCGCGCGCTTCCTTCTCGTGCTTCTCGATGTGGATGCTCGTGTAGAAGTCCTTGCGCACGAGGTTTTCGCTCATCACGATGGCGTCTTCGTAGTTGTAGCCGTCGAAGGGCATGATCGCAATCGTGATGTTGTGCCCGAGCGCGAGGCGACCGTACTCGCTGGCTGGACCGTCGGCAATAACTTGGTTCTTCTTGACCTGATCCCCGACCTTGACGATGGGGCGCTGGTCTTGGTTCGTGCCCGCGTTGCTGCGCGTGAAGCGCGTCAGCTTGTACTCGCGGATGTGCTTGCCGTATTTGACGGCGATCTTCGTGCCGTCCACTTCGACGACTTCGCCGTCCACGTCCGCGATGACGCTCGTGCCTGCGTCCAAGACGATGCGCTCCTCGATGCCCGTGCCGACCACGGGGGGCTCGGCGCGCACGAGGGGCACGGCTTGGGACTGCATGTTGGAACCCATCAATGCGCGGTTGGCGTCGTCGTGCTCGAGGAACGGGATGAGGCTCGTGGAGATGGACACGATTTGCTTGGGGGTCACGTCCATGTAATCGCATTCCTCGCCGGAAACGATGAACGGATCCCCCTTCTTGCGCGCCACGACTTGACCCGTGAGCGTGTTGCCCTCGAGTTCCGTGTTGGCTTGCGCAATCGTGTGCTTGTCCTCTTCGTGCGCGGTCATGTAGACCACGTCGTCGGTGACTTTCCCCTTGACCACTTTGCGGTACGGAGCCTCAATGAAGCCCAAGGGGTTGACCTTGGCGAAGCTGGCCAAGCTCGAGATCAAGCCGATGTTCGCGCCTTCCGGCGTTTCAATCGGGCAGATGCGCGCGTAGTGCGTGCGGTGCACGTCGCGCACGTCGAAGCCCGCGCGGTCACGGGTCAAACCGCCCGGTCCAAGCGCGGAGATGCGGCGCTTGTGGCGCAATTCGGAGAGCGGATTGATCTGGTCTTTGAACTGCGAGAGTTGCGAACGCCCGAAGAACTCGCGCATCGCCGCCACAATCGGGCGGTTGTTGACGAGCTTCTGGGGCGTGGCGGCGTCCGGGTTGCCGAGCATCATGCGCTCGCGCACCCCCCTGGCCATGCGCCCCAAACCGACGCGGAACTGATCCGCCAAGAGTTCACCGACGGTACGCACGCGGCGGTTCCCCAGGTGGTCAATGTCGTCGTGCTCGAAGCCCTCTTCGCCGTTTTGCAAGCGCAACAGGTACTGGATCGCGGCAATCAGACCGGCGTCCTTGAACTGCCCGTCTTCAAAGGTGACCAGGGTCTTGTCCTGGTTCTTGATCCCGAGCTTCATGTTCATCTTGAAGCGACCCGCGTCGCCCAGGTCGTAGCGCTTCGGGTCAGCGAGAAGACTGTGCAAGTACCCAATCGCCTTGTCGCGCTTGGGTGGATCGCCCGGACGCAGCACGGTGAACAGGCGCAGGAGCGTCTCCTCGAGCCCCATGCCCACCGTTTTGTCTTCGGTGATTGTGGTTTCGATCAGCGCTTCGTGTTGCTTGAAGAGCTTCCGAACGGCAGCGTCGTCGTACCCAAGGACGCGCAGCATCATCGTCACCGGGAACTTGCGCTTGTTGATCTTCATCTCCAAAATGCCAGCGCTGGTGAACTCGAGTTCGATCCACGGACCGCGCTTGGGCAGCGGAATGATCGCAGACGCGTACAAGCGCTTCGAGCCGTGGTACGAAGACGTGTAATACACGCCGGGGCTGCGGTGAATCTGTGACACGATCACGCGGTCCGCGCCGTTGACGATGAAACTGCCTTCCTCCGTCATCAGGGGCAGGTCACCCAAAAAGACCTTGTCTTCTTTGATCAACCCTGTGTCGCGGTGGATCAGTTGAAGTTTGGCAAACATCGGGCTTTGGTACGTCAAATCTTTGTCGCGGCACTCCTCGGGGTTGTACTGCGGCTCGCCCAACTCGTACTCCAAAAAGTCCAAGACCAAACCGCCCGTGCGGTTCTTGTCGGACTCGTCGATTGGGAAAATCTCTTTGAAGGCGCCCTGCAAGCCCGCGTCTTCGCGGTCCTGCGGCAGCACGCCGCGTTGGAGGAAATGGTCAAACGAACCAATTTGCAGCTCAACCAATCGGGGTAGCTCGAGGATTTCTTGAATCGTCCCGAACCGCTTGATCTCTTTACGCGCCATCCACGCTCCTTGCACCACCCGCTGGGCAGCCCAGCCGGGGTACCTCCCTACATTGGAAGGGGCACAACTCGAAAGACAATTTCCGACCGTCCGCCGCGCCGAAAACTTGCTTCGTCAGTGCCCATCGTGGTTGACGCAACAAGACCCAAGAGCTGTGGGGCTCTTGAGGGGAAAGAAAACTGGTTCAAATTCGCCTTTGCGTTCAAGGCAAAAGGGAGTGTACTCCTCCGGGGCGGGTTTGGTCAAGCCATGCTTCGAAGCCTCGAGGTTCAGGCAAAGGGCAGGACTTCGAGCAGTGTGGGGTGTCTTCGACGGTTCATCCTCGAAAAGCTGGTGTGATCATGGCTCGAGCGATGGAGGGGCGACCGCATGCGGTCGCCCCCACGCCACCCGTATTTACACGTCCGAGACGCTCGCTCGAGCCCGCGCTTACTCCTTGAACAAATCCTTCAACGCCGCGAATGGGCTGGCGGTTTCGGGTTTCTCGTGCGGCGTCTGCGGGCAGGTCGGGCTGTTCACCGCGCAGGTGCCCGCTGCCAGGTGGTTCAGGTTCGTGCCGCACTCGCTGCACAAACCCTTGCAATTCGGGTCGTGGAGGACGATCTCCGGCGTTTCCACGGAGAAGGCTTCTGCCAGGAGCGGTGAGAGGTCTATGCTCGGGTCGCCGAAGACGATGACCTCTTCGCCGTCGTCCTCGATGACGCGCTTGGGCGTGACCACGCTGGCGTTGTAGCGCATCAGCCCCTCGAGCCTGGCTTCGACCGGCACGACGACCGGTTCCAAGCACCGCGCGCATTCCTCGATGACCTTGCCGACGACGCGACCGGCGATCCAGTACTCGTCCGCGCCGACGTGTGAGATCACCGCCCGCCACTGCACCGGACCCTCGAGCGGAATGGCGGTGAGGTGGCTGCTGCCGTCCGGGTGGAAGGTTGTGTATTCCAGGTGCGTCAACTCGCCGTTGCCGCTGACATCACCGCCGTGGCGCAAAATTTTAGAAACGTTGAGGCTTGCTTTGTCAACCATATCCGTCCAGTGTATGCCGCGCGTCAAGAATGCGCCTCACGAATACGGCTTAGCGGATCGTAAGCGTTTGGGTCTGACGGGTTGTCTCGAGAAAGGTTCGTGGGAGACGCAGACCTGAAAGTGCAAAGCGTGCGATGAGACGCGTTTGTCTCACGTTGTCACCCCGTCACTCGAGTCGTGCCAGAATGCCACGCATCAACCCACAGGAGGCTCATCCCGTGCATCCCGGTCTTGGATGCACCCATGTCAAAATCTTAGACCAACCCATCTGTTGTGCAGCACGAGAGAATTGACGCAACCCATTCCATGAAAGTCTAAGTTTTGACTTGGAGAAACTGTGCACCACGACATTCGCATGACCGCGCGCAAACTCGAGACCCGGTTGCAGTTGATCGCAGGGCTGCAACACCGCCGCAAAGCTGTGCTCGAGCCGTTCAAGTTCCGCGCGTTGCGCGATGCCTCGGAGAACCCAGACCTGCACACGGACCCGAGCACCTGGGAGACCGTTGGGCCGGACACGTACTGGGGCGGACCGGATGTCAACTTTGTGATGACTTCCTCGTTCAGCGTACCCGCCGAATGGGACGCAGCGCTGCCGGTCGCGCTGTTCCTGCCACTCGGCGAGGCGGGCGATTTCAGCCACCCAGAGGCGCTCGCTTACATTGACGGCACGCCCTTTGCCACGACCGACCGCCACCACCAAGAGTTCGCGTTGAACGCCGAACACCGCGACCCCTCGAGCCACACGCTGTTCTTGCATGGGTGGACGGGCGGGTACTCGCCGCCCGGCAAACGCTTGCAGATGTTTGAGTGCGCTGTCGTGCAGATTGACCCGCCGACGCGTGAACTGGTCGCGCACACCCGCGTCGCGCTGCAAGCCGTGCAGATTTTGGACGATCTGGAGCCCGCCAAGACGCGCATCTTGAACGCCTTGGACACCGCGTTTAACAGGCTCGAGTTGCGCGAACCGCTGGGTGGGGACGCATTTTACGCCTCGGTGCCCAGTGCGCTCGAGACCCTTAAATCCGGGCTCGAGGTGGCGGGTCCAGCCTTGGACGCCGAGGTCGTCGCCGCCGGGCACGCGCACATTGACGTGGCGTGGTTGTGGACGTTGGCGCAAACGCGGCGCAAGGCGGGGCGCACGTTTCACACGGCGCTGCGCCAGATGGAGCAGTTCCCGGACTTTTCCTTCACGCAGAGCCAGCCGCAGCTCTACGCCTGGCTCGAGACCGACTACCCGCAGCTCTTGGAGGACATCAAAGCGCGCGTCGCGGACGGGCGCTGGGAGCCCATCGGCGGCATGTGGGTCGAAGCCGATTGCAACATCAGCGGCGGCGAATCGCTGGCGCGGCAGTTTTTGTTGGGACGCGAGTACTTCAAGAACGCCTTCGGCAAGGGCGCGGAGAGCCCAGTGCTGTGGCTGCCGGATGTCTTCGGGTACGCGTGGAACCTGCCGCAACTGATCAAACTCGCGGGTTTGGAGTATTTTTTTACGATCAAAATCGGTTGGAACCAGGTCAACAAGCTGCCGTATGACTCGTTCTACTGGCAAGGCTTGGACGGCACGAAGGTCTTGACGCATTTCAGCACCTCGCCGGATTTGCCCTGGAGCGGGCAAGCCTTGGACTTGATGACCAGTGCGACCTACAACGCCTCGCTGACGGCGTTTGCGACGCTGGGCACGTGGGCGAAGTCGCAGCACAAAGAATCGCAAAAAACTTTCTTGATGAGCTACGGTTACGGCGACGGCGGCGGCGGTCCAACCCGCGAGATGAACGAGAACGCCCTCGTCATGCGCGATTTCCCCGCACTGCCTGCGGTCAAACAGGGCAAGGTGATTGATTTCTTCCGGCGGCTGGAATCAGAAAGCGGCGCAAACCTGCCGACCTGGAACGCCGAGTTGTATTTGGAGATTCACCGCGGCACGTACACGAGTCAGGCGCGCAACAAGCGCGCCAACCGGATGAGCGAATTCTTGCTGCACGACGCTGAACTGCTCGCCGCGCACGCCAGCGTGCTCGAGCCGGGGTACGCATACCCGAAGGCGAGCCTGGAGGAAGCTTGGAAGCTCGTGTGTTTGAACCAGTTTCACGACATCATTCCGGGCAGCAGCATCAACGCGGTGTACAAGGATTCTTTGGAGCAGTACGCGCAGATTGAACAGCTTGGACGTGAGGCTCGAGATGGGGCGCTCGAGATTGTTGCCAAGCACGCGGGCGGAGACGCGGTGCTGGTCAACCCGACGGCGTTCTCGAGAAGTGATTTGGCGTTGTGGCACGGCGCGACGCTCGAGGGCAAAACGTTGCGGCGCGCGGATACCCATGCGCCCGTGCATGTGCAAGCCGTTGCCGACGGCGTGCTCTTGGACGCGGGCACCGTAAAGCCGCACGCGGTCGTCGCGCTCGAGATGGTGGACGCCCAACCCTCGAGCCTCGAGCGTGAATTCACGGTCTCCAGCACAGTGCTCGAGAACAGTGTCTTGCGCGTGGAGTTCGACAACGCCGGTGACATCACCCGGATTCTGGACAAGCGCTTTGACCGCGAGGTCATGCCCAAGGGTGCGATTGGCAACCAGTGGCAAGCCTTCGAGGACCGCCCCGTGTTCTGGGACGCCTGGGACGTGGACATCTTCTACGACGACAAGGTGCACTTCGCGGACCCCGCAACAAAGGTCACGGTGCTCGAGGATGGAGGGTTGCGCGCCACCCTGGAAATCAAGCGCCGCATCCTCGGCAGCGAATACACGCAACGCGTCAGCCTGACCCGAGGGTCGCCCAGACTGGATTTCGTCACCGAAATTGACTGGCGCGAGCGCCACGTCTTCCTCAAAGCCGCCTTTCCCGTGGACGTGCTCGCGCCCGCCGCGACCTTTGAAATCCAATGGGGCAACGTGCAACGCCCGACGCACCGCAACACCTCGTGGGACTGGGCGCGGTTTGAAACCTGCGCGCAGAAATGGGTGGACTTGTCTGAAGGCGATTACGGCGTGGCACTGCTCAACGACGGCAAGTACGGGCACGACATCCGCGACAACGTCATCCGCGTGTCGCTGCTGCGCGCCCCGACGTACCCCGACCCCGAAGCCGACCAGGGCACCCAGCGCTTCACGTACAGCCTTGTCCCGCACGGCGCAAGCACCGCACACGGCATCGCCGCGCACGCCTACGCGCTGAACGATGCTCTGCTCGTGCGCGCTTCGAGCGGCGCGACCAACGCCCTCGAGCCGCTGGTCACAACGGATGCCCCGAACGTCGTCATTGAGACCGTCAAACGCGCCGAGGACGGGGGCGGCATTATCGTGCGCTTGTACGAATGCAACCGCTCGAGGGGCAAGGTCGTGTTGCGGACCGGGTTCGAGATTGCCAGCGCCAGCGTCGTCAATCTCTTGGAGGAAGAAACCGGCGCGCTCGAGGCGCACGCCCGCGAGGTCACGGTGCAGGTCACGCCGTTCCAGATTTTGACAGTGCGCTTGGTGCCCAAGGGCTGAGCGAACCTGGAAAACGTGGGCGCGAACGCTCGAGCCAATGGGAGGCGGATGTGCCCCTTATTGGCTCGAGCCGTCTCCGCCGTGCTCGCGCTCAAATTGCTGGGCGCGTTGCCGGGCTTTTTGCAGCACCAACCAAAACAGCGTGACGATCAATGCAGCGATCAGGAACAAGCCGGGGTATTGCACCAACGCTTGCCAAGCCGCAGGCTCCAACTGAAAGAACGCCGCGAGCGCCAGTCCCCAGCCGACGACGGCGAAGACCACCAGGGGCGGCACTTTGGGCAGGTTGACCTTGGGCAAGCGCTCGGGCTCCAAGGTCGTGAACAGGAAACCCAGGAACAAGACCGTGACGCCCGCCATGCGTCCCAGCGATTCCAGGTAGACGATCCCGAAGCGGTTGAGGCTGCTCGTCCCGGCGAGCATCAAGCCGCTCACGGCGATCAGCAACGTGCCCACGGCGCGCGTGCGGTTGACCCCCCAAAGCTGCACGGTGCTGTACAGCGCACCACCGACGAGCCAGAGCGTGCCGTAGATGTTGAAGGGAATCGTCCAGAAGCGCGGCGTGGCGAAGCCCAGCGCGCCGATGTCCGGGAACGCCGTGCCCTTGGGCTCCCACGGCGTCCCCAGGTTGGCGAGGTTCAGCGGTGCGTTCATGACGATCAAGAACGACACGAGCGTCAACACGACGATGACCTCGAGCAAGCGGTTCGTCCACGCGCGTTTGTCGAGCAAGTGCAGCGTGCCCTGCCCCAAGAGCGTCACGCCGTGCATCGCGCCGAAGAAGTACCACAGGCGATACCCAGTGTCCGACCAGCCGCCCTGGGCGCGCGCCACGGTGTCGGCGGTGACAGCGAACGCAAAGCCCGCGATGCCCAGCGTCCACAAAAGTTGATGCTGCCGTCCGCGCGTGCGAAATTGTTGGTAGGTCAGCAGTGTGAACAACCACGCGACCGCGCTGGCGATGCTCGAGTACAGGAGGTCGTTGGGCATGGGGAAGGCTCGAGGGCGCCCGAGGATTGTGCGCCCGCCCCGAGTGCCGTGTCAAAGCCTGACCTCAGGAACCCGCGCATTCTGCGCGCCGGACGTGGATTCTTTTGTCCTGCCAGGTCAGCCTGAACAATGTGCCAAAAATTGCAAAACAAGCGCGTCCAGAACGCAATTTTTTCGCGCCTGAGATTGTGTGCCGCGCTTAGGCAGGGATCAAGAGACGGGCATAACATCTCCCACATGGAAGTCCCGCTCTTTCCCATCGGGGAAATCGTCTTGCTCCCAGGCATGGCGCTCCCGCTGCACGTCTTCGAGCCGCGCTACCGCGAGCTTCTGGGGCGCGTGCGGACCAGCGGCGAAGCCTTCGGCATCCCCTGCGTGCTGCCCGGTGAGGAACCCCCCGCGAACCTGAAAACCATTCAAGACCTCGACGCGCGCCTGGCTCGCGTGGGCACGCTCGCGCACCTCACCCACGTGGATTACCTGCCCGATGGCACAGCGAACATCGTCGTCGTCGGCGGCGAGCGCTTCGAGATCATGAGCATCGACCACGAGAAGTACCCGTACGCCGTGGCAGAAGCGCGCATCGCGCCGTTGGAACCCAGTGATCCGCAATGGGTGCAAGCCGTCGCCAAAGAGGTGTTGGAGCGATTCCTGGTGAAGATTCGCCCGCGCTTCGGGGATGTCTCCAATGACGTGCCCGAGGATTTGCTGCTGAAAGCCTCGTTCGTCGCCGCGAACTTGCGGCTCGGGGGCAGTGAAGGTCAGCGCATTCTGGAGTCCAAGACGCTGTTGGAGCGCTTCGAGATCCTGTCCGAGTACGTCGGCGTGGAACAACGGCAACTGAACTGACCGTGCTCGGGTGATTGAGAACCCTGTTCGACCCGAGGCGGGCATGCCCGCGCTGTGGCGAACGCTTCAACGCGGCTGAATTGAGCGCCCTGCGTTTTCAAGGGCGACGGTGCCGACTCTCGAGCAATTGCCCGATGCGCAAGACCGGGTTGCAGCGCCTCGAGATCAAATAACATCGGGGTATGACCCGTGACCCGGACGCGGTGAGGCTCGAGACTGGCGACATCGCGCGCTTCTGGCAAGCCGTGGACGAAGCCACGCCAGATACGGCGCTCGAGACGTTTCAGCGGGTGTATTTCGATCAAGCCTCGCCGGGATTGCAGGACTTCATCGCCTCCCGGATCGAATCGGCGGACAAGCTGCTGCACACACTCGAGGCAAAGTGGTCATACTACGAAGCCATCCGCCCGAACACCTTGCGGGTCGCGGATTTGCGCGAGACCATCCTCGGGTCGTTCCACCGTTTTGCGGATCTGCTCGAGGACGCCGAGTTTCCAGACGTGTACTTTGTCATCGGACGCATGACCAGCGGCGGCACGGCTTCACGGGGCAGCATTCAAATTGGCACGGAGTTCTTCGCCAGCGACCCGAGCACGCCACTCGAGTCCTTGACCGCCTGGGAACGCGCGGTCGTCAAATCGCTCGAGGTGCTGCCCGGAATTGTCGCACACGAACTCGCGCATTTCATGCACGACCAACGCTTCGCGCGTGCCAATCCAATGTTTGTGAACCCGCCAATGACGTTGCTGAGGATCGTGCTCATCGAGGGCATTGCAGAATATTTGGGTGAGTTGACCTCGAACCAAGTCATCAACACCCGCATTCACGCGTACGGTCTCGAGCACGAGGCGGCGTTGAAAGCGCGTTTCAAACTCGAGATGGACGGCACGGACTGGAGCGGCTGGCTGTACCAAGGCGACCGCGCCAAAAATGAACCCGCAGACCTCGGGTATTTCATCGGCTACCAAATCGTCAAGCATTGGCTGGAACGGCAACCGGATTTCAAGCGCGGCGTGCGCGCGTTGCTGGAAGCTTCCGACGCGAAGAAGCTGCTCGAGGAGAGCGGGTATCTGGACTGAGCCCTCGGGTGCCGATGGCGGGCGTTGCGCCTTGCGACTGTCCGCTTGTTGCGATTCGCCCGAACCCGTGCGTCACAGCCTTCAGCTGAGGTTCGCAATGAACCCGTGCCAGCCGCTCGAGGCTTCTGGCAGGGCGTCGCGTTGCTGCTCGGATTGCAGCACGCCATCGGCGTACGCGCGCACCACCAGTTGGTGTGATCCGGGGCGCGGCGTCCACGGGGTGCGCCACTGCTGCCAAGCGTACTTGGAGCGGCGCGGCAACAGTTCGGCTGCGCGCCACTGCTGCCCGCCGTCCGTGGACACTTCGACGCGGGTGATGGTTCGGGTCCCCGCGAAGGCGATGCCCTTGATTTGGGTGATGCTCGAGGCTTGCTGGTTGACCGCGCCCTCTTGCGGCGCGTCAATGCGGCTCATCGTGCCAACGAACGCGGTTTTGCTCCAGCCGCGCTCCACCCAGTAGCCGGTGACATCGGTGGCGGACAGTTCAATCTCGGTGATCCAACGCGGTTGCTTCATGCCCAAGCGGTTGGGGATGAGGACCCGCAACGGGAACCCGTGTTTGTGCGACAACGCCTCGCCGTTCATGCCGTAAACCAGCAGCACGTCCTGCTCGAGCGCCTGCGCCAGCGGCAGCGACTCCACGTAGCCGTCGGCTGCGCGCCAGATCACGTAGCGGGCTTCGGGGTGAATGCCCACTTCGTCCAATAAAGATTTGAACGGGAACCCCGTCCAAATCGCGTTGCCGATCAACCCTCCGCCGACCGCGTTGGAGATGCAGACCAGGGTGAGTTCGAGGTTCTGCGCGGGTCGGCCGCGCAACTCGCTCAGCGTGTATTCGCGCGGGGTTTTGACCAAGCCCTTGAGCGCCAACCGCCACGCGTCAGCGCTGAGTTTCGGATCGAAGGCTTCCAGGTTCTTGGAGATGCTGTAGAACTCCGCTTGCGGCGTGACGCCGTCCGGCAAGGGTGCGCCTTTGGACACGCCAGCATTGACGCCGTCGCTCGCCGCGCCGAACACGGAGCGCAGCAACGCCGCACCGCCCCCAGTGACCAGCAAGCCCGATCCGAGCGTCAACCACCCGAGCGCGTTGCGACGATCCAGCCTGGCGTCGTTGCCCAACCGCGGAGCCTCGAGCAAGGCGCGCACCGCGAAATACACGGCTGCCGTGCCCAGCGCCACGGGAACCGGAACCAGCGCGGCGCACACCACCAGCACCACCAGCGCCGCCCACGCGGGCCGCAATGCGCCCACTGCGCCGAGCACCACCAGCCACAACGCGAAACTGCCCGCGAAGGCGAAGACCTTGCCCCCAGCCCCGTACCCGAACAGCTTGTGAACGAGTTGGAACACCGCGGGCGTGCCCAGAAACTGGGTCAGGTGGTTGAACAACTCCTGTGGCGGGTACGGAACGTCCGCCACCAGTCGCGCCACCAGACCCAACGCGCTGACGGCGACCAGCGCCACGAATCCACGCATCAACGGCGCGGGATTGAAGACAGGTTTCATATCCGGGTATACGCAAGCCACGTCGTCTTTGGTTGGCGCTCGAGCAACGTGGGTGTTCTTAACCCGGTGAGGGTTTGGCGCTGTCACCCGACTGCACCTGCCCACTCGAGCATAGAAACAACCCCCGAAGCGATCTCGGGGGTTGATGATCTGACGCGCTTATACGGACTTCCGTTCATTCACTTCATCTTCGCTCTCGCAAAGATTACGTTCAACACGGCATCCGCAGCCATTCCTACGCCTTCAAAGGCGGGCAAATTTTATCAATTTGCCGGAATTGATATTACTTGCCGAAGCCCATCGAACCCGCGACGACCTTGTCCTCGTTCGGGGTGAGCTTGAAGGCCGACGCGCCCTTGCCGTCCAGTAAGCCGAAGGCGAACACGCTGTAGGTCTTGCCGCCCGCGACGCTGATGCCTTTGAGGTTGAAGACCACGGGTTGAATCTTGCCTGCGGGAACCACGTTCAGGTTGACGCCCATTGGGTTGACCGAGACCGTGGCGCTCTTGCGGTACGCCAGGTTGTCCACGACCTTGGCGTTGTTCAAGTCCACCGCCAGCGCGTCCACGTTCGGGGACTTGTACGACAAGTGGTACACGGTGATTTGCGCTTTGTCCTTGTTCTTGTTCAACCCTGGGTCGCTGAACACCTCGAGTTTGCGGTCCGCGGCCAAGTTCACTGCGGCGACGGTGGTGTACGTGTCCGCCTTGACCTCGAAGTTGGGCACGCTGAACAACACGCTCTTCTTGTCGTTGTGCACCGTCACGGTCACGTCGTATTTGCCCGCTGGAACGTCGCCGTACGGCGTGACGCCGGTGTACGGAGCGCCGTCCACGGTCTTGATCTCTTTGCCCATCGCGGCGGTGCTCTTCAGGTACACATCCACCGCTGGGGAGCATCGCTGATTGCGTGCACGACGCGAACGTAGCCACTCTTGCCCATCATCGTCTGGGCACCCGCCAAGCCGACCACTGCGATCCCGGCTGCCAGAATCAAAAATTGCTTTTTCATGGGTCCTTTCGTGACACCAGCGGGTTGGTCCCGCTTCACGTGGGTATACGCGGCGGTTCAAGCGATTGGATGGCGCGCAGACTGGGCATGTGCGGCGAAGAGCCTTCCAAACTTGGGTGCAACGATTGCTGATCCGCGCGTGTTCGGCTTGACAAAACAGGCTCGAGAACCCCGTGCGGGACACAGACCGATGTTCAGCGCTGTCCCGACTCGAGTCACTTGTTGCCCTGACCCGAGGGGCACGCGCTCGAGGCGAACGCGCTGGGTTCGGCACGGTCGTTGGCAACCGGATGGTCCAGCGCGACTGGAGGTCAAACGCATGATGCTCGAGACCGCTGAAGGCAAAAGTGTCGCTGCCTCCGGTGCGGATTTCAACCCCTGTCTTTTGACCACGCCTGTTACCGTTAAGGGCGTGATTCCGTTTGTGGGTCGGTCCCCAACTGCGTCCAGCCGCGCGATGCGGCTGATGCAATCGGGCCGCTACGCGGACGCCAAAACGCTGCTCGAGGCGCACTTGAAAAAAGACGCCAACGACACTGAGGGCTGGGAAACGTACTGGGATTTGATGCGGATCAGCCAGCAAGACCCAACGTTCGCCATCGTCCAAGCCGCCCGCGCGTACGCGCACCACGGCGACACGCCGCGCGCCAAGCGCTTGCTGCACAAAAACGAGATCGAACTGACCCTGCGCGAAGCCGTGCAGATCGCCAAGGTGTTCAGCGACGACGATGGCGACGCCTTGCTGCACCAAGCGGTGCGCCGCAACCTGGCTGACCCACTGGCGCCGAACGCGATCCTGGGGTTGCTGCGCACGCACCGCACCGAGGACCATGAGGTCACTGCGCGGGCGGTGCTCGAGCACGCCACAGATTCTGAATTGCGCCATCAACTCGAGCGGGCGTTGCGTTCCGCCTGAGTGTTCGCCAGTCAGCCAAACGTTGGATGACTCGGAAGCCTCGAGACGTTGCTCGCGCGCTGAACTGCCCATGCGCTCGAGGGCATGCGCACAGGGGTCTCTCGACGCGGCTCGAGCCGCGGCAATGAAAAACCCCCGCGTCATGTGACGCGGGGGTTCTCGAGAATCTTAACTGAAGTTTAGATGCCACCGATGGCGTAAGCCGCGCCGCCACCAACAACCAATCCAAGCGTGCCTTTGACGCTGCTGTCAGAGGTGTAGTTCAGCGTCAGCTTGACCTGGTTGGCGTTGTTGCCGTTCGTCAAAATCGCTTTGATCTTGGTGAAGGGGTCTCCGCTGATGTTGACGGACAACAGACTCTTGGTGAATGTGTAGGAGCATGGGGTGGAGGTCTGGGTGAAGGTCATCTTGGTCGGGTCGGCCACCACGGGCACAGTTACGCCAGTCGTATCGCTGCCGTCGAAGAGCTGCACGCTGCCGCCAATCGCGGTCAGGTCAAAGGTTGCTGGGCAGAGCTTGTTGTCGCCGCTGATCGTGGCCACGACGGGAACGGCGTTGCCTTTGTCATCGTTGTAGCTCGGTGCCAGGGCCAATTCGAAGACCAGGCCCTTCAACACGGCCGGGGATGGAATCGCTGGGATCGTGTAATCCGCGAAAGGATCGCTGACAATCGGCGTGGCGGTGTTCACGCCTTGAGGTCGCACGGCGTTATTCAACAGGCTGACCGTGACCACTTTGCCTTTCAAGCCGAGTGGGTTGTCTTTGCCCACCGAACCGTCTTGAATCGCAACTTTTTGATCGAGCACACTGCACGAGGCGAGCGCGGCGGCGACAACCATCAATCCCAAAATCTTCTTCATCTGCTGTTCTCCTTTGTGACTTTCAGCAGCTTACAGCAGCCTGCGATTTTCCCGTGTCGGATTTGCGTTTCCACGCACTGCACGGCTCGCTTTGGCATTTTTCGGGGAAAACCTTAGTTCGCAGAGAGCGTCAAGAGCAGGTCACGCGCCAGCAAACCCAGGCTCGAGGCGCGCAGGCTTTCCGCGGCGCGGCGCAAGTCGGGGGTGTTTTCCGGCGTGCGCCGCTCGCTGACGGCGCGGCGGACGAAGGCGACCAAGCGCGCGCCGAGGTCGCTGGCGATCTCGAGACCGTCGCCTTCGGAGTCCAGTGCGGCGAGTACTTGAACCAAGAAGCGTGCGTCGCGCCCCAAGCGCCAAGCGGCGTGGATGCGGCACACCGTCCACATCCACGGGTAATCGGCGTTGGGGCGCTCGGTCAGCGCCCAGGCTTTTTGGTAATCGCCAAACGACAGCGCCCATTGCACTTCCAAGAGGTCCAGGTGCGGGTCCGTGTCCTCGAGCGCGGGCAGTTCAAAAACGAAGCCGTCCCCGAGTTCCAAGGTGATTCGCGTTTCGCAGATGCGGGCGTCAAGCGCGGACGCGCCGAGTTTGACATCGTGGAAGCACGCGCGGGCGGCGTTCAAATTGCCCAGGGCGTACTCGCAATAGCCAAGGTTGTAGAGAGCGGCTTGCTCGTAGGGCACGAGCCCAGCGCGCACGGCGAGTTTTCGTGCTTCGCGGAAGCGTTCCGCAGCCCCGAAAAAATCGGCTTCGGCAAACAGCTTGGCGGCGATGTTGATTTCCAGGGCCGCGCGGCTGCGCAGGTCGCCGGTCGTGCGCGCGTAGGTCACGGCGCGCTCCCAGGCGTTCATCGCCTCAATGGCGTGCTCGGCGTCCAAGTGCCGCCGCCCGAGTTCGTTCCAGGCTTCGGTTTTCAAAAAAGCGTTCTCACCCTGTTCGGCGACGTTCACCGCGACCTGCGCGAGCCACAGTGCGCGGCGGGGTTGACCCGTCGCCGCGCACAAGCTCGACAGCGCCGCGAGGGCGCGCACCTGCCCGGTGCGGTTGGCGCTGCGGCGGCTGGCGTGCAAGGCTTCGAGGGCGTAGCGGCGGCTCTCCACAAAATCCTGCGCGTCGCGGCTGGCCAGGCTCAATTCCAATTTCAAGTCTTCAAAAAACGGATCGCCCGGCTCGAGCACCCCGAGCACGCTGCGCGAGGCATCCAGTGCGCCGATGAAGCGCTGCACCTTGGCGAGTTGAACGCGGGCCTCGAGCGCCAAGTGCGCCCCGCCAGGGAGTGATCCCGCGTGCTCGAGCACGTCTTTCCACAGGGCAATGGCTTCTTCGTTGCGTCCGGTGTACGAGAGCGTCTGCGCGAGGTGGTGCCTGACCTGCCAGGCCTCGAGCAATTCGCCGGACAGTCGGCTGCTCGCGTCGAGCGCCAAGCGGTAGGCGCGCTCGGCTTGCGGGTAGGCGAAGGCGGCTTGGGCTTGCTGACCGGCGCGCAGGGCGCTTTGCAGGCTGGCGGCGAAGGCATCGGCGTTGAACTGGTGTTGGGCCAGTTCAAGGTCCGCGATCCGACCCTCCAAGAGCTTGGCGGCTTTGCCGTGCAAGCGTCGGCGCTTCAACTGCATCAACCCAGTGAGCAGCATCTCCGTGTACAGCGGGTGCGTGAACCGAAAGCCCTCTCCGCCCGTGCCTGGCACTTCCTGAACAAGTTTGGCGCGGGTCAGCGCTTCCAAGGCGTCCAAGGCGGGGTCGTCGTCCCATTCCAGCAGGGCGCGGGCATCGGCATACAACCAGACCTTGCCCAGGACGCTCGCGGCGCGGGCGAACTCGAGCGCGCCCGCTGGCAGCGCATTGACGCGGTGCGAGAGCAGGTCGTTCAAGCTTTCGGGCAGGATCAGCACGGCGTGGTTCCAGGTGTAGATGCCGTTCTTGCGGTAGACCGCGCCGGATTCCAGCATGGCTTTGAGGCGCTCCTCCAAAACCCAAGGATTGCCGCCCGCTTGCTGCACCAGTTCGTTCTCCAACACCGGGTCGAGGTCGCCGTCCAACCACGCGTCCAACAGCGCGCGTTGGCTGTCGGCCGACAACGGTGCGAGGTTTAAGGTCATGCGCGGTTTGCTCAAGCCACGCGGCACGCTCTGACCGGCGGGCAAGTCCTCCAAGCGGTAACTGAGCACGAGCCGCAACATGTCCGAAGCGCGCGTCGCGTGCGCCAACAGCGCCAAGGTGCTCTCGTCGGCCCAGTGCAGGTTTTCCACGATCAACACGGTCGCGCCCGAGGCTTGCTCCAAGAGGTCGGTGGCGGCTTCGAACAGCCGCAGGCGCGCGACCTCGGGCGGCAGGTTCGGGTCGGGCGCGGGCGCGTCTCCGAACACGGCGGGCGCGATGCGGGCCAGTTCCGAACGGGTCGCACCGGGCAAACCCTCCAGGATTGGGGCGTGGTGCTTGTGCAGCGCGGCGATCAAGCGTGAAATCGCGCCGAACGGCGTGGGGTCGTCGGGAATCGCCTCGCCCAGCGCGACGCGCACGGCGGCCGTGGTGCGTGCCTCGTCCGCAAACGCGCGCAACAGCCGCGTCTTGCCGATGCCGACATCGCCCGTGACCGCGTAGACGCCGTGCGCTGGAGTGGAGCCGATCAGGGGCAGCAGCGCACTCAGCTCGGCGTCGCGCCCGATCAAGCCCGCCAGCAAGAGCGCGTCGGCCCTGGCTTGGGTCGGCTGCGTGGACTGCGATGCACTCGCCTGCTCGTCGCCCGCGAGCACCGCGCCCAGCGCGTCGAACACCGCCGCCGCGCTCGCTGGGCGGTCGCCCGGTGCCTTGGCGAGCAACGCCAAGATCAACGTCTCCAAGCGGCTCGAGAGCCCAGGGTTGAAGGTCTTGGGCGGCGTCGGCGGGGTTTGCAAGTGCTGCACGACGACCTGCGCCAAACCCTCGCCGACGAACGGCGTGCGCCCCGCGAACGCCCAATACATCACCGCGCCCAGCGCATACAAGTCGGTGCGGTAATCGAGCGCCGCGCCGCGGCACTGCTCCGGGGCCATGTACAAGACCGTGCCGACGACCGCCCCCGCGCGGGTCAAGCCGACCGTGCCCTCCAAGGATTTCGCCAGCCCGAAATCCATCAGCTTCGCCCGTCCTTGCGGGGTGACGCGGATGTTCTCCGGCTTCAAATCGCGGTGCACGATGCCGCTGGCGTGCACCGCCCCGAGCGCCAACGCCACGTCCTGAAACACGCGCACCAAGGCGTCTTGGCTGGGTTTGGTTTTCAAAAAATCCGCCAAATCCTGCCCGCGCACGTACTCCATGACAATGAAGGGCACGCCGTTCTCATCGCCGAAGCCGTGGACTTTAACGACGCACTCGTGGTCGATGCGCTCCAAACTTCTGAACTCGCGGCGCAAGCGCGCGCCGCCCTGTGCGGCGACCGCCTCGTGCAAGCGCTTCAACGCCACGAGGTCGCCGGTCAGCGCGTCCTTGACCAAGCTCACCCGACCCATTGCGCCAGACCCGAGGTCTTGGACCTCGACGTAGCGCGCGTTCTCGAGCACGGCCATGACGGGCGGCATTATTGCATTGCCGGTTGGAGCGCTTTGTGTCCAAGCCATGACCGAGGGGATTTGGGGCTCGGGGGACACTGTGGGTTGAGCGGGCGCGGCACGGATTCATTGCTCGAGTGCCGCCATCCCGTTTCGGGATTGACGTTTTGCTGAGTGCCAAACAGCGCGTGCGCCCTTTTCGGGCTTGCGACGCTTCCGGGCTTGGGGCGCTACTTCCAAGAGGGAGCAAGGGGCATGGGCGCACACGCTCGAGTCTCGAGCGAGCACGTGGTCTCGGGCCTGAACTGCGGCGGGGCGAGACCACAGCACCCTTTGAGCCTTGGCCGGTCTTGCCGTCGCGTCCCGCGCGACGGGTGTACGATTCCCTCCTGTGAGCGTCGTCCAACGTCCCCTCGAGCGCGTGCGCACCTACCTCGAACTGGTCAAGTTCGAGCACACGATCTTCGCGCTGCCGTTCGCCTACGCCGGGATGTTCCTGGCCTCCCAGCGCGAGTTGGGCACGTGGTGGCCAGGGTTCATGACCGTGCTGTGGATCAGCCTGGCGATGGCGGGTGCCCGCACCAGCGCAATGGCTTTGAACCGTGTGATTGACGCCGCGATAGACGCGCGCAACCCGCGCACCGCTGGGCGGCACGTGCCCAGGGGCGCGGTCAAGCCGCTCGAGGGGTACGGTTTGGCGGCGGTGTCCTTGGCGGTGCTGGTGCTTTCCGCCTGGCAGCTGAACCCGCTGTGCGTCGCATTGCTGCCGCTGGCGGTGGTGTTTTTGGTGCTCTACCCGTACACGAAGCGCGTGACCTGGCTGTGCCACGCTTGGCTCGGCGTGACCGACGGGGCGGCCGCGGCGGGCGGGTACATCGCCGTGACCGGGCGCTTCGACGCGACCGCGTGGCTGCTCTGGGCGGTCGTGATCTTCTGGATGATCGGCTTGGACGTGATCTACGCGACGCAGGATTACGACTTCGACCGCGCCAACGGCATCAAGAGCATCCCGCAAACCTTTGGCATTCCGCGCGCCCTCGAGATCGCGCGCTGGTCGCACGCCCTGATGTGGGTGCTGCTCGTTGCCGTGGGCTTCGCCGCTGGAAGCCACTGGATCTACTACGTCGGCATCGCCATCATGGGCGCGATCCTCTTTTATGAGCACCGCATCGTCAACCCGAACGACCTGACCCGCGTCAACGAAGCGTTCTTCAACGCCAATTCCTGGCTGGCCTTGACGATGCTCGCCAGCGTCGTGCTCGAGGTCGTGTTGAGGAACCCGTGAGCGAGCGGGTCACCCTCAGTCTGCGCGTGCTCGAGGATCGCTACGCGGTGTGCAGGTTCGAGCCTGGAACGCCGGTGCCCGCGTGGGCATGGCAGGGTTCAAGCTTCGTGACCGTGACCCGCACGGCGGATGAACTTTCGGTGCTGTGCGCCTCGAGCCTCGTGCCTGATGGTGTTCAAGCCGAACATGACTGGGTTTGCTTCAAGCTCGAGGGACCGTTCGCCTTCACCCTGACCGGCATCCTGACCAGCGTTTTGGAGCCGTTGCGCGACGCGGGCGTGGGCATCTTCGCGGTCTCCACCTTCGACACCGACTACGTGCTCGTCAAGGAGCAGCACTTTGAAACCAGCCTGCGTGCGCTCGAGGCGTGGGGGCACCGTGTCCGACATTAAAGCCGTGCTGTTCGACATGGACGGCACGTTGCTCGCCCCCGAAGAGCACAGCAGCTTGTTGGAGTTCAAAGCCCGCTGGGGCATCCCCAGCGACCAACTGATCGTCCCAAACCTCGCCAAGCTCAGCCCGGAGGCGTACCAGAACTTCGCGGAGATCGAATCCTCGCTCGCCCAGCACGCGGTGCTGCGTCCCGGCGTGGCGGAATTCCTGTCTGACCTGCGCGCTCGAGGGATCAAAACCGCCTTGGTCACGAACAACACCGTCGCCAGCGCGCGCACGGTGATGACCAAGTTCGCCCTTGAGTTGGACGCCGTGCTGACCCGCGACGACCACACAATGAAACCCGCACCGGACATGCTGCTCAGTGCACTCGAAGGGTTTGGGCTCGAGCCCCATAATGCCGTGATGGTCGGGGACACCCGAGCCGACAGCGGCGCGGCAGCGGCCGCTGGGATGCGGCACTGCTATTTGATCGCGGAGCCGTGGAACGAAACGCTCGAGGATGCGCGCACGACGCGGGTCACGGATTTTGCGGTATTGAAAGCGGCGTTGCTCGAGGGTGACGTGGTGCGCGCCTGAGCGGGGAGAGGGCTCCTCCGCGCAACGACGCCAGCCGCTCGAGCCGCGCGTTTGCCCCGAACCGGTCTACACTCGAGCCATGATTCCGATGCGCATCTTGCTGGTTGCCTTCGCCCTCACCGCCGCGCCGGTGGCCGCGCAAGATGCGTTCAGCTCTGGGAGCGCGCTCGGCACGGGGCTCGGCGCGACCCTCGAGAACCCGGCTGCGCCGCAGGCGAATTTCTCCGCGCAACTCGAGCCGACGCGCAACCCGGATTGGCTGTTCGGCGGGTTGGAGCAGGGCTTCGCAGGACGGCAGATCGCCTCACGGTTGTTGCTGTGGAGCATCCCGTGGGCGGGGGCGGGCATCATTGGACTGTGGGCCTCCAGCGACGACGCGCAGAAGGGCTTTTGGGGCATGAGCGGCGCGTGGGGCGTCATCAACGCGGGCATTGCGCTGGCGGGGTTGCTCGGTCCAGAACCTGCGTTGGGCGATCTGAAGACGATCCTGCTCGTCAACGGCGGCTTGGACGTGCTTTACATCGCGGGCGGCATTTACCTGTTGACGCGCCCGGAGGCGATGTGGCGCGGGTCGGGCGTGGCGGTCATCGTGCAAGGCACGTTCTTGCTGGTGTTTGACTTGCTGCACGCATTTTTGATTCCCTGAATGTCGCCCAAACCGCCCGGCTCTCGAGCCGCGTGCTCAAGCACGTTCGACGATCATCCCAGCCGCCTCGAGCGCTTTGTAGATGCGTTCCGCGTCCGCCCTGACCTGCGCGGCGTTGGCGTTCGGGTACTTGCGCACCGCCGCCAGAACGCCGCCCTCGAAATCCTCGCGCTTCCACGTGCGCCACATCAGCACCGCCGCGCCGCTGATGCGCTCCGTGCGGTGCGTGCCGGGCAAGCGCAAAAGCAATGCCGTGCCCGCGTCGTTGTCGGGGGTCTCGAGGGTCAGGGGGTTGGCGCGTTTCACCGTGCGCGCAGTGTAACCGGGCGCACCCCAAGTACACTGCCCGACGTGATTCTGCTCGAGACCGCGCGTTTGATCCTCGTGCCGCAGGCGCTCGCGGTCGTGCAAAAGCGGCTCGAGACCGATGACTTCACCCTTGAAATCGTGGCGGTGGGCTTCGTGCATTTCAGCCCCGAGTTTCCCGGCGAGGCGTTCGTGATGTACCCAGGAATGCGCGATCATCTCGAGCGGGGCGGCGCGTTGTCGCCGGGCGGTTTCGTCGTGGAACGTGCGACGCGCGAGGCGGTGGGCGAGATCGGCTGCAAGGGCGAGCCCGTGGACTTTGTTGCGGACATCGGCTACGGCTTCAACCGGGGCGTGTGGGGGCGAGGCTTGGCGACGGAGATGGTCACGGCGTTCTCGGATCACTTGCTCGAGGGGCGCGAGGTGCACGCGGTCACAGCGGACACCGCCGTCAGCAACCCAGCCTCGGCGCGCGTGCTCGAGAAATCCGGGTTCGCGCAGGTCGGCACGGGGTACGACCCGGACGATGGCGATTTGATCCATTGGCGCAAAACGCATGGCTAACCGCTCGAGCCCTGCGCTCCGGTCAACTCCCGTTTCATCAGCACCCGCTCGAGGGGTTCAAAGCCCAGACGCCGGTAGAACACGCGGGCGCTCTCGTTGTCGGGCTCGGTCTCCAAGCGCAGCACGACCGCGCCGCAGTCTTTGCAGGCTTGCGCGACGTGCTCGGTCAACCTCGAGCCACAACCGGCTCCACGCGCGGCGGGCTCCAAGTACAACTCGTCCAGCACGGCTTCCAAACCGCCGTACTCCAGGCTGTACGACCAGACCACGACCGCGTACCCCAGCGGCGTGCCGCCGTCGCACAGCAGCCACGCCGCCCCTCGAGCCTCATGCAGCATCGTGTGCAAGGCACGCTCGGCGCGTTCAGCGTTGAACTCCAGGTGGTCGAAGGCGTAATACGCGCGCATTAACGTGAGCAGAGCGGTCATGTCCTCGAGTGTTGCGGGGCGAATCTCGGGCATGGCTCGAGCCTAAACCCCCAGATGCGTTCTCGCGTCTGCCACGTGGCGTAGCGGGCGTGACAAACAGCGCTGTAAACGTTTCCCGAAATCGTCTAGACTGCGCCGCATGAACCGTGACAATTCAATGGCGATGCTCGAGGGCTCGCGCGCGGAACCCTTTGATTTTTTGATCATCGGCGGCGGCGCGACCGGGTTGGGCGCGGCGGTGGAAGCCTCGGCGCGCGGGCACCGCGTGGCGCTCGTGGAGGGACACGACTTTGCCAAAGGCACCAGCAGCCGCAGCACGAAACTCGTGCACGGCGGCGTGCGTTACTTGGCGCAGGGCAACATCGGGTTGGTGCGCGACGCCCTGCGTGAGCGCGGGCGCTTGCGGCGCAACGCCGCGCATTTGGTCCGCGACCTTGAATTCGTGATCCCTGCCTACGACTGGTGGGCGGGCCCGTACTACGGCGTGGGTCTAAAACTCTACGATGTCCTGGCGGGCAAGTTGAACCTGGGCACGAGCAAGTTGATCTCCAAACAGAATGCCTTGGAGCGCATTCCTACGCTCGAGACCAGCGGCTTGCAGGGCGGCGTCGTCTACTTCGACGGGCAATTTGACGACGCGCGCCTGGCAGTGACCTTGGCGCTGACCGCCAGCGACCGCGGCGCGGCGCTCGCCAACCACGCGCCGGTCGTGCGGCTGCTGCACGATGGCGACAAGGTCAGCGGCGCGGTCGTGCGCGACGCGGAGACTGGGCGCGAGGTGGAGGTCCACGCCAAAGCGGTCATCAATGCCACAGGCGTGTTTGCCGACGCGGTGCGGCGCATGGACGACCCCGAGGCGCAGAACGTGCTCTCGCCCAGCCAGGGTGTGCACCTCGTGCTTCCGCGTGAATTCCTGCCGGGCACGAACGCGCTGATGGTGCCGCGCACCGACGACGGGCGCGTGCTGTTCGTCGTGCCGTGGCACGGACGGGCCATTGTGGGCACGACCGACACGGGTGTGCCAACGGCAGATTACGAACCGCGTCCGCTCGAGGCGGAACTGGAATTTTTGGTGGAGCACGCGGGGCGTTACCTCAGCAAAGACCCAACGCGCGACGACGTGCTCTCCGTCTACGCGGGCTTGCGTCCGCTCGTCAAGCATGGCGAGGACGGCAATACAGCCGCGTTGTCTCGAGACCACACGATCCTCTTGTCCCGTTCCGGGCTCGTGACCATCGTCGGCGGCAAGTGGACGACGTACCGCAAGATGGGCGAGGAGGTCATTGACAAAGCCGCCAAGATCGCTGGGCTCGAGGTCGTGGCCTCGCCCACGCCGGAACTGCGCTTGCACGGGGCACCGGAGATGAATGCCGCGCCGGACATGGAATCGGGCAGCGCCGAGGAAGCCCTGAGCATGTACGGCGCCGACGCCGCCCTGGTCACGGCGCTCACGGCGCAACAGCCTGAACTGGGCGCGCGCTTGCACCCCGATCTGCCGTACATCGGCGCGGAGGTCGTGCATGCCGTGCGCACGGAAATGGCGCGTTCCGTGGAGGACGTGCTCTCGCGGCGCACGCGGGCGCTGCTCTTGAACGCCCGCGCCTCTTTGGAAATTGCGCCCGCCGTGGCCAAACTGATGGCGGCGGAACTTGGGCGCGACGGCGGGTGGGTGACGAAGCAACTCGAGGGGTTCGCGGAGCGCGCGCACGCCGCCGTGCTCACCGAACCCACCACGGTGGCTTGAGCCTTACATCACTTTTAACGCGCGCCTGGACGGTCAAAACCGTGTTGCGGTTCACCTGAGCGGGCGTACACTGGGCGTCGGGAGCGCTTACGCTGTAGGCTTTTTCCACACCGCCCACACCATGAAGATCCGTCGCGCCAACAAGAGTGACCTGCCCGCCATCGCCCGAGTGCATCTCGAGTGTTGGCGCTTGATGTACAGCGCACTCGTGCCAGAGGGCGTGTTTCACACCTTGGAGTTCAAGCGCGACCAACGCTGGGCGCAATTCTTGGACAGTGCCCAGCACGGCGACGAAATCGCCTTGGTCGCGGAGAGCAGCGGCAACAAGGTCATCGGGTTCGCCCACGCCGGTCCCGAATGGGGCGGTCACCCGACAATAGAATCCGAACTCTACGCGCTGTTCGTGCTGCCAGAGTACCAGGGGCGCGGCGTCGGCAAGCGCTTGCTGCTGGCGACCGCCAGCGCCTTGGTGCGCCGCAACAGCAACTCCATGCTCGTGCGCGTGCGCAGCGGCAACCCCACGCCGCGCGTCTACCAAGCCTTGGGCGCGGACAACCTGGGCATGCAATCGGTCAGTGTGGACGGCGTCGCCGTGCAGGAAATCGCGTACGGCTGGAACAACTTGAAAACCCTGCTCGAGCGTGAAAAAGAAGTCGCCAGCGAGCGCTGAAACACTTCTCTCGAGATTGACCAGGTGGGCTCGAGTGTCGGGTCAGGGTCAAATCAAACAGCAGCAACATTAGACTTCTTGCGTAAATCCGTTGAATCTCGAGAACGCCTCGTACTGCACGTCCAATGAACGGTTCCATCCTGACCCGTAGGGGCGAAGCATGCTTCGCCCCTACACGACGGCTTCGACGCGTTTTTGAACCTTTGACTTTTGCAAGAAGTCCATTGGTCGCGCGGCCGTCTCGAGGATGCGCCGTGGCCAACGCGGCTCGCGGTCTTTGGAATCTGGCTTGACCAGAAAAGCCCGTTCGACCCAGCCTCGAGCCCCGCTCGTGGGTGGCCGCCTCGCTCCCACCCGTGCGAAATCTCGGTCCATCGCTCGAGGCACCAAAACCGCACGGCTCGAGCCACCGTTCGCTCGGTGCGGGCGTTCAACGGTCTTCGACGCTGGTCAACTTGCTCAACTCGGTCAGCACGGTCATCGCGTCCGGGTAGCGCCGCGCGGGGTCTTTCTCCATCAGTTTGAGCGCCACGCGGTCCAAAACGTGGCTCGAGCCGCGCACCGACGCTGGGTCTGGCGGCGTGGCGCTGAGGTGGGCGCGCAGCACGGTTTGCGGTTCACCGTCAAACGGCAACTGCCCGGTGATGCCCCAGTACAGCATCACGCCCGCGCTGTACAGATCGGTGGCGTAGGTCAGCGGTAAACCCCTGGCGGCTTCGGGGGAGAGGTAGGCGACGGTGCCGGCCGTGACGCGGTCCCTGAAGACCTCGTTGGGTGGACCGGACAGGTCGAAGTCAATCAGCTTCGCCTCGAGCCCGCCGGGGCCGTCGCCGGGCGAGACGACGACGTTCTCTGGCTTGATGTCGCGGTGCACGAAGCCGCGGGCGTGGACATGGGCCAGACCGTCCAGCACTTGCACGAAGACTTCCAGAAAGTTGCGCAAGCCATTCGCGCCAACCCATTCGGAGAACCGCGTGCCGGGCGCGAACGGCATCAGCAGTCCCGGCTGCCCTTCGACGGTGACGCGTCCCAAGATGGGGTTGACGTTGCGGTGGCGCAGTTGGCTGCCGACGAGGTACTCGCGGTCGGCGCGGCTGGCCATCTCGGGCGGGAAGAGCTTGACGGCGAACGGCGTGCCGAATTGGTCGAAGGCCAGGTACACGACGCTCGAGGCACCCCGGGCGAAGGGTTTGACGATGCGGTACCGCTCGAGCAACACCGTGCCGGGGATGGCCACGGCGCAGTCTAGCAAAGTCTCGCGGCGCTGAGCCTGTGCTCGAAGCAGGGGCGACGGGTGTACACACAGGGCATTCCACAGTCCGATTTCCGTCTTCGGGCAACCGTGGTTTGAAGGGCACCAACGTTTGCTGGACAGCGTTTTCGGTCGGGGGAAGGTCACACCTGGGTGTGCCTTGCGCATCACGCTTTGCGTGTGGTGCGCCTTGCGCACATGGGTTTACTGCGCTTTGCGTGCATGGAAAAGACGCACAACCTGTTCGCCCATTGGCTCCAGACCGCCATCGCTGTACCCAGACCTCGAAAGCGGTCGTCTGCGTTCGCCCTGGCGTGGGCGCAACGGGTGTACTCGAGGCGGTGACAGGCGCAGGCTTGCGGATTCGTCCCCCTTGAACATACACTAACGAGCGTTTGTTTTACTTTTTGTTACCCCCCTCGAGGAGAACCCCATGACCGCGCTGAACGACGTTCCTGCCACCACCCCCGGCTTCGAGCACACGCACCTCTACCTGAACTTGAGCGTCGCCGCGCTCGTCGAAGAAGCCGTGCGGCGCGGTGAAGGTTGGCTCTCCGAACACGGTGCATTCATCGCCCACACCGGCAAGCACACCGGGCGCAGCGCCAAAGACAAGTTCGTCGTGCGCGGCCCGATCCACGGCCCCGACATCTGGTGGGCGAGCCCCTACCAAAAAGAGTTGGACGGCGCGCAGTTTGAACGCTTGCACGCCGATGTGCTCGAGCATTTCCGGGGCAAAGACGCCTTCGTGCTGGACGCCCACGCGGGCGCGGACGCGCGTTACCGCTTGCCCGTGCGGATCATCACCGAATTCGCCTGGCACAACCACTTCGCGCGCAACCTGTTCATTCCGTGCTCAACAGAAGAAGCCTCGAGGCACACGCCCGAGTTCACTGTCATCAGCGCGCCAAGCTTTCACGCCGACCCCGTGCGCCACGGCTCGCGTTCTGAAACGCAAATTGCCATTTCCTTGAAGCGCCGCCTGGTCTTGATCGTCGGCACGAACTACGCAGGCGAGATCAAAAAGAGCATCTTCACCGTGCTCAACCACCTCCTGCCCGCCCGAGGCGTGATGCCGATGCACTGCTCCGCCAACACCGGCAAGGACGGCGATGTCGCGCTGTTTTTCGGCATGAGCGGCACCGGCAAAACCACCCTGAGCGCCGACCCGGAGCGCGCCCTGATCGGCGACGACGAGCACGGCTGGTCGGACAGGGGCATCTTCAACTTCGAGGGCGGCTGCTATGCCAAGGTCATTGGCTTAAGCGCGCAAGCCGAACCGCAGATCTTCCAGACCACGCGCACCTTCGGCACGGTCTTGGAGAACGTCGTCTTCGACCTCGAGACTCGCGCTTTGGATCTGAACAGCGCTGCGCTCACCGAAAACACGCGCAGCGCCTACCCGCTCTCGCAGATCGCCAACGCCGCCGTGCCCAGCGTCGGCGGGCACCCCAAGCACATCGTGTTCCTGGCAGCGGACGCCTTCGGGGTGCTGCCGCCGATCTCCCGGCTGACGCCCGAGCAAGCCGTGTACTACTTCTTAAACGGCTACACCGCCAAAGTCGCGGGCACGGAAAAAGGCGTCACCGAACCGCAAGCCAGCTTCGAGACGGCGTTTGGTGCGCCGTTCCTCACCCGAGAACCGCACGTCTATGCAGACCTCTTGCGCGAGAAAATCGAGCAGCACGGCGCGGCGGTCTGGCTGGTCAACACCGGCTGGAGCGGCGGTCCGTACGGCGTGGGCTCACGCATCAGCCTGCGCCACACCCGCGCGATGCTGCGCGCGGCGCTGTCGGGGGCGCTCGAGGGCACTGAAACCGTCATGCACCCCGTGTTCAACCTGTACGTCCCGCTCGAGGTTCCCGGCGTGCCCAGCGAAGTGCTCAACCCGCGTGCGACTTGGGCAGACGGGGCGGTGTACGACGCGCAAGCCCAAAAACTCGCGGGGATGTTCGCGCGCAATTTTGAGCAGTTCAAGGCGCAAGTCTCGAGCGCCGTGCTCGAGGCTGGTCCACAGGTTTGAACCACCTCGGTGCTGGTACAGCACAGTACTTGACAGTATTGCTGTCCATCACAGCAGATTTTCACCGTCCCCGAGCCCTCGCACTGTCCCCGCGATACACTTGAACCACTGCCTCGAGCCTGGGAACTCGAGGACTTTTCAAGCACCACGAGGGGGAGCGGATGTTGTTTCACTTGGCATTGTGGATTCTACGAAACACCGTGACGCGCACGATTTTGCTGTTCGCGGCGGCGGCACTGGCGATTGTCGGCGGTTTCGGCATGGCCGACGAAGCCGTCAAATACCAGAAGGGCGCGCAGGCGGTGTCGCTGGACACCGCGCCCAAAAGCGTCAAATACGAGTACGCCAAGCTGACCACGAAGTCGGACGGGTACTACGTCTACATGGAAACGACGAACGAGAAAACCAAAGCCAAGGATTACACCCTCTTTTATCCCGTGTACAACAGCCGCGATTACCGCGCGTTGGAGGGCAGCAAGAAACCGCACGTCACGGCTGTCGTCAAGCACACGCTGAGCAGCGAGCAAGAAGCCTGTGTCAAACAAGAAAATTGCCTCGAGGTTGGTGCGATGCCGATGCAAGGGCGTTTGACAAGCGAGCCGTTTGATGTCAGCGAGTACACCGACGATGCATCCAAGAAAACCGTGCTGGACTTGCTGGCGGAGGATTACACGCTGGATCGGCAAACGGTGTACCTGGACGCCGATTGGACGCCGAGCACGTCCGAGGGCGCGGGAACCATCCAAATCATTGGTGCTGGACTGCTCGTCGCTGGGCTGTTGTCGTTTGGCATTCCGATGGCACTGCGTCGCCGCAGAGCGGCGTAAACGCAGGACAGGCGAGGGCTCGAGGCGGTTGTCTCGAGCCTTTCTTGTTGACCGTCTCGAGACCTGCGTCTCTACACAAAGCTGTCCTCGCGCGCTAGCCTGAACGCATGAACGACGCCGCGACGCTCGGGACCGCGCTGCTGGAACGCTTGCGCGCCGAACTGGGCAACAAGGTCCGCATCGCACCGACCGAGACATTGCTGTACCGCTATGACGCCATCGCCCAAGGACCCGCGCCGGTCGCCGTGGTGATTGCGGAGTCCACGCAGGACGTGGCGGTGACGCTGCGCCTGTGCAATGACGTGGGCTTTGCCGTTGTGCCCAGGGGTGCCTCGAGCGGCTTGTCGGGCGGCGCGGTGCCGGTTGGACCGTGCGTGATGGTCGCCACGAACCGCATGACGCGCCTCGAGATTGACCCGGAACGCCGCACGGCTCGAGCGCAACCCGGCGTCATCACCGACGCGGTCAGCAAGGCCGCCAAACCATTTGGCTTGTACTACGCGCCCGACCCCGCCTCGAGCCGCCAGAGCACGATTGGCGGCAACATCGCGGAGAACGCGGGCGGACCGCAGTGCCTCAAAAAAGGGGTGACCGGCGACAGCGTGCTGGAACTCGAGTTCGTCACCGCCGACGGCACCGTGCACCGCATGGACCGCAGCGGCTTGGACGTTCCGGGGTTGATCCTCGGCAGTGAAGGCACGCTGGCGTTCGTCACCGACGCGCTCCTCAAACTCGAGCCGATCCCGAAGTTCACGCGCACGGCGTTCGCCGTATTTCACGACCTGGGCAAAGCGGGACGCGCGGTCGCCCTGGTCACGGCGCGCGGGCTGACCCCGGCGAAGCTCGAGTTGATGGACCAGAGCAGCATCCGCGCGGTCGAGCAGTTCATGGGCATGGGCTTGCCCGTGGACGCCGAGGCGCTGCTGGTCTGCGATTGCGACGGGGACGACTTGGAAAGCGTCACGAAAGACATCGAGGGTGTGGAAGCCGCGTTCCGCGAGGCGGACGCGACTGAAGTGCGCCTCGCTGCGACCCAGGAGGAAGCCGCGCAACTGTGGAAAGCCCGCCGCAGCGTGTCGCCCGCGCTGGGCAACATCCGCCCGCACCGCTTCAACGAAGACATCGTCGTGCCCAGAAGTCGGTTGGAACCTGCCATGCGCGAGATGCGCGCGGTCGCCGCGCGCTACCCGCAATTTCCGTTCGCAATCTTCGGACACGCCGGGGACGGCAACCTGCACCCCAATATCCTCTTCAACCGCACGACCGACCCTGTCGAAACCGTGGACGAATTCGCGCACGAGATCGCCCGAGTGGCGATCAACAATGGCGGGGTGCTCAGCGGCGAGCACGGCATCGGCATGATGAAACGCGGATTCATGACCGAAGCGACCCCACGCGCCACACTGGAGGCATACTGGCGCGTCAAACGCGCGTTCGATCCCAAGGGCATCATGAATCCGGGCAAGCTCCTGCCCGACCTCGAGAGCACTGTGCACGTCGCGCCACCTCGAGCCGGGTTGGGTGAGCGCGAGTTTGATTTGACGACGTGAGGTTGATCTCGAGCCGGTGGCACATGGGCGAACGCTGCGCGGACGCGTCGCGCACCTCTTGGGCTTGACGGTACTCAAACACGTTTGTACCCAAGCCACTCGGGAAGGTTCGCCTCACACCACGCGCGGTACGCGTCCATCGTTGTGAACGCGCGGAAATCAGCGTCGTCCAGCACTGGCTTGCGTGTGTGGATGAACGCGTATTTCAAACGGGTCTCGAGCGGTCGCTTGGCGTTCGCCTCGAACGCCGTCCACCACTGCTGCTCTTGCGCGGTCACAGCCACCACGCCAGCACCATCAATCCCCACAAAAAAGGTGGCTCGAGTGCTCGAGCCACCTCCAAAATCTCCTGTTCTTACTCCACCATGCGGCGCACGGCAGCGTCGTCCGCGTCGCGGAAGGGGTCTTCTTGCGGCAGGCGACCATCGGGCGAGAGGTGGTTGACGACGTTGGGTAGGTTCTGGCTGAGTTGCTGCGCGACTTCGTCGCCGCTCATGCCTTGGTCGCGCCCAATGGCATCCAAGTGGTCCTGTCCGAGCGCGTCGCGCATCTGGTTGGGCGTCACCGCTTGGTTCTCGCCGGGTCCGAGCCAACTCCCGACCGCGCCCGCCAACCCTTTTTGCTTCAGCGTTTCCATCATGCCGTCCAAACCGCCGTGATCCTTGACCGTGCGCGCGACGAGTGCCGCGACGCCCGCGGTGGCGACGCCGCGCAGCAAACCGTTGATCAGTCCCATTGCGTTCCCCGTTTCTGCCTTGTGTGGGCGAGACACACTCGAGCAGCGCCCGCTGATGTGCGCCTGAGTGTTGTGGGGTGCGGTAGCATCGCCCATGCATGACACGCTGATTCGCGCTTGTACCCTGCCAACGCAAGAGGTTGTGGACATCGCTGTGGACAACGGAGTGATCTCGAGAATCGCGCCCGAGATTGCGGATGCGGCGCACACCGAACTTGACGCCCGAGGGTTGCAGGCATTGCCCGGTGTCGTGGACGCGCACGTGCATTTCAACGAACCCGGTCGCGCGGACTGGGAGGGTGTGCGCAGCGGCTCGAGCGCATTCGCCGCGGGTGGCGGCACCCTGTTTGTGGACATGCCGTTGAATTCCTCGCCAGTGACGACCGACGCCGCGTCGTTTGATGCGAAGCTCGAGGTCATGCAGCGAGAGTCCGTCACCGATTTCGCACTGTGGGGCGGGCTGGTTCCTGGCAACCTCGAGCACTTGCCTGACCTCGCGGCTCGAGGGGTCGTGGGCTTCAAGGCGTTCATGTGCAACAGCGGCTTGGCGGAGTTTGGCGGCGCGGACGATTACACATTGCTCGAGGGGATGCGGGTGGCAGCAAGGTTGGGGCTTCCGGTCGCGGTGCACGCGGAGAACGACGCGATTCCAGCCGGGCTCGCCAGGGCCGCGCAGGCTCGAGGGGAGACCGATGCCCGCGCGTACTTGAATTCGCGTCCGGTCCTCGCGGAACTCGAGGCAATCCAAAGAGCCATCCTTTTTGCAGAGGAGACCGGTTGCGCGCTGCACGTCGTCCACATTTCCACGGCCAGGGGGGTGAAGCTCGTCGCTGCTGCCAAAGCGCGCGGCGTGAACGTCACCGCCGAAACCTGCCCGCATTACCTGTGGTTTTGCGACGATGATTTGGAGCGGCTGGGTGCAACCCTAAAATGCGCGCCGCCCGTGCGCGATGCCACAACTCGGGATGCCCTGTGGAACGCCGTCCTCGAGGGGCAGGTGGACATCATCGGCTCGGACCACTCGCCCGCACCGCCGAGCATGAAAACCGGAACAGACTTCTTCAAGATTTGGGGCGGCATCAGCGGCGTGCAAAGCACGCTCCCGGCGATGCTCAGCGCAGGGCATCGGAAAAGAGGACTCGCGCTCGAGGCGATCAGCACCATGCTGTCTGCGAATCCCGCCTCGAGATTCGGACTTGCAGGCAAAGGCAGGCTCGAGGTTGGTTTTGATGCGGATATCGCGCTGGTCGCATTGGATGAAACGTTCACGCTCGAGACCGTGTTGTACAAGCATGTTCAGAGTCCGTACTTGGGTGAGCGCTTCACGGGACGCGTTGCGCGCACGCTGCTGCGTGGTCAGACTGTGTGGGACGGTCAGAACGTGAATCTCGAGACGCTTGGACAGTTCGTGCGACCTGGGAGAATGGCAACTTGAACGCTCAAGCCGCGTATTGACAGGGATGACACGGCAATCGTTGATTGAAGAAGACGATCAGGTGATCGCATTTCGCATCCCAGCAAACGGCGGTGTCCTTGAGGTCTTTTTTGCAGCGTTCGCCTTCTTTGCCTTGCTTTTCGGCGTCGGACTCGTTGCTTATGTACTCGTTTCCGGTGATTTGTTCCGTCTCAACCCAGGCACTCCGGTTGTGGCGTCGGTTTTTGGCACGTTTGTTTGGTTGGCGCTTTGGACGGCGACTGGATTGCACGCGATGCACGTCTTTTTGCGCCTCGCGGTTGGCGTAGAGACCCTCGAGTTTGGGCCAGATGCCCTCACCGTCCGCTTTCGTGTGCTCGGATTCGTCTCCGAGCGGGTGTATCCCTGTGCATCTGTTTGGAACTTGCGGACTCGAGCCAAAGACAGGTCAATATTGCTCCGACGCCAACACTTTCACTGGCTCGACGAAGGTCAACAAACCCTCGAGTTTGACTTCGGCAACGGACAAGTGCGCTTCGGCGCTGGCTTGAGTGAAGCGGCCGCGCAAACCGTGCTCGCGCTGGTCCTTCAAAAATTCCCGCAATACGCCCCGCGTGACCCAGCGACCCTCGAGCCCGTGATCTGGGGCAAAGCCAAATCTCGAGACCGCGCACGCAACACATGGTTTTTCGTAGGGGCTTAGCATGTTAAGCCCGGTGCGCTGGGAGGCGCACTTACGTCCCCATAGAACCGGATTGCATGGACAACCTTCGAGCCGTGAATGCTCGAGACCTGAGAACCGGCATCTGGAGCCTGGACTCAATCCGCTCGAGGCAGGCTCAGCACCGCGCGCAACCCGCCCTCCGGTTTTGTTTCGAGCGCAACCGCGCCGCCGTGCGCGTCCATCACGCCTTTGACGACCGCCAAGCCCAAGCCGCTGCCTTCGCGCCGCGTGTCGCCGCGCTCGAATGGCTCGAAGATGGTCTCGAGGAGTTCTGGGGGCATTCCCGGTCCAGTGTCAGTCACCTCGAGCGTGACGTGTTTGTCGTCGTGTCCGACATTCACGCGAACCTCGCCCGCGTCGGTGTATTTGATCGCGTTGCCGACCAGGTTCTCGAGTGCCCGCTCCAACGCCACGGCATCGCCGCGCACGGTGGCGGGTGCGCCGTCCAAGCTGATCTCCAGTGCCTTTCGCGCGGCGAGCGATGCCAGCCGGTCCACGACGCTCGAGGCGATTTCAAACGCGTCCACGGGGCGCAGTTCCAACCCGCGTTCGGTGTGCGAGAGCGTTAAAAGATTGCTGGCAAGGTCGCGCAGGTGGCGTGCGGTGCGCGTGGCGCGTTCCAGAACGGCGTGGTCGGCTTCGGGCGTGCGGGCGCGGGCGGCGTGGTGCTCCAAATCCGCCAGCAGCGCCGTGACGGGTGTGCGCAACTCGTGCGCGGCGTCGGCGAGGAAGCGCGTTTCGCGCGCACGCGTCGCGCGCAGGTCGTGCAGGCTGGTCTCCAAGGCGCGGGCGAGGGCGCCAACTTCGTCGCGCAAGCCCAACGCAGGAATCGGGGCGTCGCTCTCCAAGGTCGTGACGCGCCGCGCGAGGCGCTCGAGCGGCTCGGTAACGCGGTTCACGGCGACGATGGTCAACACGCCCGCGATCAGTGCCGCGCCGAGGGCGACCGCGCCGTTGACCTGCCAGTAGGCGTTGTTGATCCGCGCCAGCGGCTCCAAGGGTCGTCCGACTTGCACGGCGATGTTCTGTGCGCGCAAGGACGCCACGCGCCAACCGTTCACGCTCGAGAACCGGCTCGTCGTCGTGGTTTCCAAGAAGCTCGCGTCCAATGGTTCCGGGGCGTCTACGCCGTCGCCCAGGAGCAGTTGACCATCGTCGTACGCCCACGCGCCGCTGGTGCCGGTCGCGGTGCGCAAGGCGTCGGCGGTGGCGGGGCTGAGTTCGTCGCGGGAGCCGCTGAGCACGTCGTCCAACACGACCCTGGCTTGCACGCTGAGTTCTTCGTCCAGGGCGCGCAGGCGTTCGCGTTCCAGCAACCATCCCGAACCGACCAACAGCGCCACCAGCGCGGCGAGGGTCAAGAGCCCCGAGGTCAATGCCAGCCGCCAGCGCAGGCTCATTCTTGGGGGAAGCGGTAGCCGCTGCCGATCACGGTTTCCACGACCCACGCCCCGAGTTTGCGGCGCAGGTTCTTGACGTACACGTCCACGACGTTGGTTTCCGCGGCGAAATCCGCGCCCCAGACGTGGTCGGCGATTTCGAAGCGGGTGTAGACGCGTCCGGGGTTGCTGGCGAGCAACTCCAAGATGCCGTACTCTTTGGCGGTCAGGTGCACGGGTGCGTCGCCCACAGTGACGCGTTTGGCGTTCCACTCGATGCGCAGGTCGCGCACGACCAGCACATTCGTCGGGGTCGGGCGGGCGCGGCGCAGCAAGGCGCGCAGGCGGGCGTGGACCTCTTCCAAAGCAAAGGGTTTGGTCAGGTAATCGTCGCCGCCCGCGTCCAAGCCTGCCACACGGTCGCGCAGGGCGTCCCTGGCGGTGAGGAACAGCACGGGGCTGGTCACGCCCGCGCTGCGCAAACCTTCCACGAACTCGAAGCCTGCGTTCGGACCGTCGGGCAGGCGCACGTCCACGACGAGCGCGTCGAACTCGAAGCTTTCCACTAAGCTGGCGGCTTCACTGCTGCGCTCGGCTTCGTCCACGACGTAGCCCGTTTCTCTCAAACTGGCGCTCAGGCTGGCGCGGATGTCGGGGTCGTCCTCGAGCACGAGTACACGCATGGGATTACCAGAGCATACGCGCCCGAGGACATTTGCTCGAGGTCAACCGCAGCGGTGCAGGCATCGCCTGGAGGGGGCAGGAGAACCCCAATGGCTCGAGGGTCCGGCATGGGCTGTGCATCAACGCTGCCCGTCGCTGGCGTCCAAGCGACCGACCGTGACCAATCCGATGCGGCGTTGGCGGGCGACGTTCAAAAAGCTCGGCAATACTTGAATGCTTTGCAGCACGTTGTCGTGCAGCAGCACGATGCCGCCCGCGCGCAAGCGTCGGGTCAGGCGCGATTCCAATATGGCGTCGCCGGGGTTGTCGAAGTCCGCTGGATCGTCCGTCCAGAAGGTCGTCGTCAATCCCAAGCTGGAGGCGATGCGCAAGGTCGCGGCGCTGTAATCGCCGCCGGGCGGTCGGAAGTAACGCACGGGCTGCCCGGTGATGCCTTGCAGCACCTGGTTGCAGCGCTGCAATTCGTCTTGGACATCGGCGTTGCTCAAGGGTGGCAGGCGCACGTGGTGGAAGGTGTGGTTGCCGACCTCGTGCCCCTCGCGGACCATGTCGCGCACGAAGTACGGGTAGGCGACGGCGTTGCGCCCAATGCAGAAGAACGTGGCCTTGGCGTTGGCGCGGCGCAGCGTGTCCAGCAGCAGCGGTTCAAACAAGGGGTGCGGCGCGTCGTCGAAGGACAGCGCCGCCAACGGTATCGCCGGGTTGCCGTGGAAGTACAAGCCGCCGCGCACGCCGCCGCTGAGTTGCGAGGCGAGTTGCTTGACCTGCTGTCCGCGCAACGCATCCGCGGAGCCGTGAAAGGTTGGGGCGCGCATCGTGTTGTCCTCTTGCGGTTTGCGCGTCGGCGGCTTGACGAGCATCGGGTTGACCCAGGCGCGGTCGTATGTGCCCACCCGTCCGGGCTCGAGGCGCGCGAACTCCTCGGCGCGCTCGCGGGGGACGCTCGCGGTGAAGCGTGGCGGCGGACCGCCGAAACCGTCGAAGCCGACCGCGTCGTAGACGCTGACATCCACTTCGCTCAAACTGGCACGTTGTTTGAACGCGGTCGCCACGGCTGCTTGCGCGAGTGCGAGGTCAATGCCCGTGCCCGCGCGGCCCGTGGGCTCCAGAATGGTCGCGTGGGCGACCTCGATGAAGCCGTTGCTGGCGTACTCGAGCTTGCGGACCTCGGGGATGCCCAGTTCCAACGTGGGCAGGGCTGCTGGGTTTCTGAAGCCGGGCGCGACGGGTTGGTTCGCGCCGGGCGGTTGCACGACCGGCAAGCGCGGACGGGTGCTGGTCGTGGCCCCCGCTTGCGCGCGCGCCAGCAGGTGCGGTGAGAGCGCGACCGCGCCGGTGCCCAGCGCGAGGCGCTTGAAGAATTGTCGTCTCGAGACCTTCGGGTTCACTGCCGTCTCCTCGTTGAATCGGTGGGCATCGCTGTCCCGGTTCGACGCAGCCAAAAACTGCCCCGAGCCGGTCACCACTGGCACGGTATCCGCTCGACGTGCAGGTTGGCGTGACGCCACACACACTCGTCTGCGTGCGAAGGCTCAGACCTTGAAGAACCACCGGTTGCGGTACGCGATCCACGCCGCGCACCACCACAGCGCCACGTACAGCGCAGTGTAAAAGGTGTCGCCCCAGACAGGCGAATACTCCTCCAAGCGCGTGATTGCCACGCTTTGCAGTGATGAACCGCCGAGTTGCCAGGTTTGGAAGATGCTGATTTTGACGATGATCGGCAGGATGTAAAAGAGCAGCGCGTTGGACCCGAAGATCACCAACGGCGCGCTCAAGGTCTTGAACCAGCGCTGCCCTTCGAGGGCGCTGAAAGCTGCCAGAAGCAGCGTCGCCAAGCCGCAACTGAACACGACGTACGACGGCGTCCACGTCGGTTTGTTGAATTCCAAGCTGAAGTTCCACAGCCAGCCCAGGGCGGTCAGCGCACCGCCGACGGCGCTCAAGCGCAGCACGCGGTCTTTGACGGTGCTCGAGGCTCGGATCAATTCGGTGACCAGCGCGCCGATCATCACGAGCGCCGCCGTGGGCACGACGCTGGGAAGTCCGCGCAAGCCCAAGGGCTCGAGGAAGCTGTTGACTTGACGCACCGCGTTCTGGTCTTCATCAAAAACGCCGACGCCGACGTTGGCCACCGGCGTGAGCAAGATGAACGCCCAATACGACACCAGCAGCGCCAGCGCGATGCCGATGCGCCAACGCCACGGCAGGGGTTGCAGCAGCGCGGCGACCAACCCGGCGAGCGCGATCAGTTGCAGCACGCCCAAGGAAAAGATCGGCGCTTTGGCAACGATGCTGACCACCAAGCACCCCAACGCGAACAGCCAGAACGCGCGCTTGACCGCTTTCCACACCCAGCCGTCGGCGCGCCGCGCCAGCGGAATCGCCGCGCCCGAGCAAAACAAGAACCACGGGAAGACCAGGTCCGCCACGGTGATGCCGTTGCCCCAGTCGGCGTGCATGAACTGCGGGTGCGGACTGCCGACGGTGTTGTTGACAACGAGCATCAACGCCACAGTGAGCCCGCGCAGCACGTCCAGCGCCAACGAGCGCGCGCCGGTCTTCGCGGCGGGCACGGCAGCCACCGCTGGAGGTGCAACCTCGAGCGGCGCGGTGATGGCATTGGGTGAAATGGCACTGGGTGGCAGGGTGATCTGGCTCATCGGCTTCCCCCTTTCTGCTGTGCTGATTCCGGTGGTTCGAGGGCGGGGTTGACTGCTACGGCTTGATCGAATCGAACGCGGTTTGCACGCCGCTCGGGACGTACCCGAATTTTTGATAGAGCGCATGGCTGAGCTTGTACTGGGCGTTGGCGGCAGCGATGTCGCCGTCGGCGCGCTCGATGTGCCCCAAGACGTACTGCGCGAGTGGGTTTTCGGGCTCGAGCGCCACGGCGCGCTTCAAAAACGCGATGCCGCGCGCCATGCCTGGCTTGGTCAAGGGTTTGTTGACGAACGCGCCGGGCGTGCGCTCGCCGCGGTAAAAGTAGAACTGCGACCGCACGTAGTTGTACGGCAGCGCGGTGATTTGCGAGACCTTCGTGCCGTCGTTGAACCCGGTGATGTCGGCTTCGGCGTTGAACGTGGGTTGCAAGAACGCGTAGTGCCCCAACTTCATCGAGTACGTGAACACACCCTGGTGCTTGGGGAACGGCATCGGCTCGCTGGCGTCCACGATCACCGCGTCGCCGTCGGAAAGCTTCAAGAGCGTGGCCACGTGCCCCAGGTTGGAGGTTGCGCCCTCCAAGTTGCGCCAGATCATCACCGTGCCCGCGTCCAAACCCATGCGTTGCAACAGCGAAGCGATCAGCACGCCTTGCAGCAGGCACTGCCGCTCGCCCAAGGCGACCGTGTTGGTGAATTCAAAGCCGCGGTCCAAGCTGAACTTCGGGATCACCGCTTTGACCATGCGGTGCAACCAGGCGCCGGTGTCGCGCTCGAAGCGCACGCGTTCGGCGGTGGTGGTCAAGCGCTTGTAGGCGGTTTCACGCTCCTCGAGCGCTGCTGGCAGCGTCTTGATGCCGTTCAGGTGCGCCTTTGGGTTTTTGGCGTAGCCCGCCTCGAGCCAGTTTTCGAACCCGACCCGACGCGCCGCTGTCGTCTCGCTCTCCGAATCGCGGATCAACGTGTCGAAGTTCGCGCTGCGAAACGGGTAGCGCGGATCGGGTTGCAAGCGTGCCAATGCCGTGGCTGCTATCGCCGCTGTGGCCGCGACCAACACGGCTGAATACCCAAGTCTATTCATGGTCTTCCCCCTCTGTCCCATCTAGTGAAAGCTCACCAGCCCCTCCAAGTGCTTCAGGAGCGTGGTGGGCACGCGCGGCAAGCGGTGCTCGAAATCGCTGGCGTTCTTGAACGGCCGCGCCCGGTAGATCTGCGCCGCGAAACGCGGACCCACGCCTGGCAAGACCTCGAGTTGCTGCACCGAAGCGTGGTTGATGTCGAGCTTTGCCTGCGGAGCCGCCAAACCCAACGCGCACAAGGAAGCCAACAACAGCGTGCTGGGCGTGAACAAGGCGTTGGCGGAAGTGGGTTTCATCGGCGCTGTCCTTTGCGTTGCCCGCAAAAGCCTCGGGCAGCCTTGAATTTTGCGCGCAGCACATGGAAGGAGCGTGAAGCAGACCTGTAGGGTAAATCGCATTCTGGCAATGCTGTTCTGCGCTCCGCCCATTGCGCGCGACTGCTCGAGCCAAACGGGCTTGGAAACCTCGGGTCTGGCTCGAGGGTTGGGCAATGACCGACCCGTGCGTCTGGGGTTCGGTGCTCGAGGCTGATCGCGCGTTCTGCGCATGCTCGACGCGTCTGGGGTCCGCCAGTGCCGATTCCAAAGCGGGGTTTTGGACTTCTTTTCGTGCCGCTGGGCGTGCCGAGATCAGTATCATCACCCACGATGACCCTGCCCCCTCCTCGAGCCACCTTGTTCAACTTGCCGCTGGACCTGATTGATCTACCACATGCCACCGTGCTGCTGCTGGCGTGGACCCGCGACCCCGCCAGCCGTCGCACCGTCGTCACGCTCAACCCAGAGTTCGTCGTGCAGTGCGACACCGACGCGCAATTCGCCAGTGACATCCGCGCGGCCGACCTCGTCACCGCCGACGGCGTGGGCATCACCTGGGCGGCGAAGCGCTTCGGGCTGGACGTGCCCGGTCGCGCGCCCGGCGTGGACCTCGCCAAAGCCATGATGCAAGACGGCGGCGCGGGGTTGCGGGTGTTTTTCCTGGGGGCGAAACCGGGCGTGGCAGAGCGCGCCGCGCGAGCGTGCGCCCAGGCGTACGGGGTTCAAATCGCGGGTTTCCAAGACGGCTATTTCAAACCCGAGGACGCCGCCAGTATCGCGCAGCGCATCCAACAAGCCGACACGCACCTGCTGCTCACCGGCTTGGGCGGCGGCAAGCAAGAGCGCTTCAACCAAGCCCACCGCCCCGCGCGGGTCGCCATCGGGTGCGGCGGCACGCTGGACGTGCTGGCGGGGGAGACCGCGCTCGCGCCCGCGTGGACGCGACGCACGGGCGTGGAATGGATTTGGCGCATCGTCACGATGCGCCGCTGGAACCGCGCTGTGAGATTGGCGCAGTTCGTCGGCAAAACGTTGACCACGAAACGCGCGTGAAGCGCCGATTCAAAAAACGTCCTGGGTCTCGAGCAGGCGAGATTGCTGCACTGCCACGCGTGCCGCTCGAGGTGGTCTCAGGCATCATCTCGAGAACGCGTTGTGCCACACGCCAAACGATGGCCTGGGTCCGTAGGGGCGCAGCATGCTGCGCCCCTACACGACCGCTTTGATGTGCTTTTGCAGCTTTGCACACTGCAAAAGCGCTTGTGTTCGCGCTTCGGGTCGCAGGTTCAGGAACGGGTTCACCAGCTTCAAAGAGAACTGGTCTCGAGATGCCTCCCTCTCGAGCACCCCCGCTCTCGAGGATCAATCAAGCAGTTCCACCGGGTCGTCCACGACTTCGCTGGGCGTGCCGATGGGCAATGCGAAGTAAAAGCTGCTGCCCTGACCGCGTTTGCTGCGCGCCCAGATGCGCCCCTCGTGCTGCTCAACGGCCAACTTGCAGAACGCCAAGCCCATGCCGGTGTCAAAGCGCGTGGTGTTGGTGACGCGGCTGCGCTCGAAATCGTTGAAGATTTTTTCCAAATCCTCTTCTGGGATGCCCTCGCCGTCGTCGTGCACGACGAGTTCCACGGTGTCTGCATCCAGCCCTCTGGCTTCGATTTGCACGCGCCCTTCAAGTTGCGTGTGTTTCACGGCGTTGGAGATCAAATTGGCGAAGACGCGGCGCAGCACGTCGGCGTCTGCATAAAAAATTGGCATGTCCTCGGCGATGCGCCAACGTGCGCGGCGCTTTTTGAGTTCAGGGCCGATGTCCTCGGTGGCTGCGTTGATGATCCGCATCAGCACGGAACGCGTGATTGCGCGCAGCTCCAGCGTCAGTTTGCCGTCGCGCATCTTGCGCACGTCCAAGATGTTCGTGGTCAGGTGCAAGAGGTGGTTTGATTCCTCCAACGCCATTTCGATCAACTGGCGTTGCTGCGCGGTCAGCGTGCGCGAGGAGTCCATCAGCACGAAATCCAGCGACCCGATCACCGCGCCGATGGGGTTCTTCAAGTCGTGCACGAGCATGTGCGTCAGGCGGTCCTTCATGCGCTCGTCTTCCAACAGGGCAGCGTGCTTGGTTTCCAGCAGGGCCAAGCGCTCGAGTTGTTCGCGGTGCTGCGTCTGGGCTTTGAGGGCAGCCTCGAGCCGCGCTTTGAGGCGCGTTGGGTCAAACGGTGCGGGCTCGAAATCCGGCACGCCAACCGCGTGAAAGCGCAAGGCGCTTTTCGCGTCGCCCGCGCCGCACACCCACGCGCCGCGCAGTTCCGCGCGGCGGGAGAGCAGCGCGGCGATCTCCGCAGCGGGCATGGAACCGCGCAAACTGTCGTGCACGAACACGACCTTGGGCTCGAGCGCGTTGACTTCCAAGAGCAGTTGTTCCGCGTGGTCAATGTGCGTCACCGTGTACCCGCGCAGCGCGCCCTGGAGTTGCAGGGTGGCCAGCAGGTCACTCGAGGCGATGACGGCGTTCACAAGCCCGCGCATTCTAGGGCTGAATTCGGCGAGGGTGTGCGCGTTTCACGCAGTTCAAGCGTGCCAGTACGCACGTTTTGCAAAAGAAATTCCAACGGAGACGGGTTTTGCAGTGTCAAGCGAGGCGAGTGTATCTGGCTCGAGCATGGGTCTCGAGGGCGGTGCCCACGACCAGGCAACAAAAAGCGGGGACGCCAAACGCGTCCCCGCTCCAGATCAACGACGCAGGGTTACTTTTTGACTTCCGCGACCACGTCGTCGGTGAGGTCCGTGCCGTCAGGGTCGGCGTAGATGACCAAACCGCTCTGCTGCGCGATCAACCGGTCCATGACCAAGACAAAGCCTTGGGCTTTGGCGACTTTGCTGACGGCGGCGTCCACTTCCTTGGTGATCGGCTCCAACAGCTTGTTTTGGCGGTCGCTGAGCGCCTTGACGCGCGCTTGGTAGCTCTTGACCAGGGTTTCGTACTGTTGGCGCTCGGCGGCGGTGGCGGTGCCCCCGGCGATTTTTTGCTGCAACGTGGTGATCTGCGTCTGCAAGGGCTTGAGTTCGTCCTCGGCCTTCTTGCGTTGATCCAAGATGTTCTTGCCCTGTGGGTGCTGCTGCAACACCGTTTGCGCGTTGACGAAACCGATGCGGGTGGCGCGCGTTTGCGCGAGCGGAACGGTGAACGCGGCGGTCGCGGCGACCGCGAGGGCAATGTGCAAGAGTTTTTTCATGGGTTTCCTTTCAAACGCTCGGGTGCGGCGGTGTGCGCTTTCGATGCAACCCGAACCCAGGGCCGGTGCGCGGCGACGAAGGCCGCGGAGCCACCTGCCCAAGACACGAGGACGCTATCACGCCGCACACCAACTGAGTGAGCCGTCCGTGAAAAGTGTGAACCGCGTCAAGATTCTCTAAGAAATGATAAAGATGACCCAATATAGCGGTTCCCAGGTTTGTGACTGCCCTTGGTCACAAACCTGGCGAGCTGGGCGAGTAGAACAAATCAGCAATTCTCGAGTGAAGCGGACACCCGACCGTTTTTTGGGAGGGTGGGAGAGGAACTCGGGAAATGCTGTAGACACCAAGAAAGCGGAGGGCACGGACGGTTGAAGGCCCCCGTTTGGTGGGTGTTCACTCACTGGGTTCGGAAGGTCGGGTGTCTCGAGGGGCGGGCAGTCATGGGGGAGGAATGTTCGACGCGCCCTGCGCGAAGTTCAGCCTTCACTGGACGCCAAAGGTGATTTCGCAAATGGTCTCCCCCTCGAGCCGGCGGCTACGCTGCCGCTTATCAGGAATCATTCCTGGTAGGCAACGGTGGTGATCGCCGAACGTTCTGCGCGGACGCTCGACGACACCCCCAACCCCTCTGGAGGAAACCGCGATGACCCGAGACACCCAAGCCCCGCTCGCGCCCAAACCCCTCGCCACGCCGACCGACCTGACCAAAGAGCAAGTCACCGCTGTCACCGAAACCGTCAACCCGTTGATCGCGGACGCGTTGGCGCTGTACATCAAAACCAAGAACTTCCACTGGCACCTCAGCGGTCGGCGGTTCCGCGACCTGCACCTGCTTTTTGACGAGCAAGCCGACACGCTTTTGGAAAGCATCGACACCCTGGCGGAGCGCGTGCGCAAGCTCGGCGGCAGCACCTTGAAAAGCTTGGGGCACGCCTCGCGCTTGACCCAGATCGCCGACGACGACCGCGAGTTCGTTGGACCGCAAGACATGGTGAAAACCCTCCTGGAAGACAACCGCAAGATCGCCGTGGCGCAACGCCGCGCGATTGACATCTGCGACGACAACAAAGACACGCCGACCGGCAACATCTTGCAAGAGCTTTTGGACGAGACCGAGCGCCGCATCTGGTTCCTGTTCGAGATCACCCAAGACGACCAGTAGGGCAGATTGCATTACGGCTGTCCGCATTCTGCTTTCCACCAGCAGAATGCTCCCAACCTCCAGCAATCCGCCCCCATTTCCACTCGCTTCGCTCGAAAATGGTTGACCCAATGTCAACCATTTTGAAAGCTGGCCTAAACGCTGGTTGAGAGCGACCCCGAGGCATTGTTCTCGGGGTCTTTCAGCGTGGCTCGAGCATTGAGGGTGCACGTGCACCACCGCACGCAGCCTCGAGTTCACGGTCTCGAGGGGAATCTGCTCGAGCATCGTGCTTCGAGCCCGCGCGACACCTGTCCTCCTCGCCCTCGGTCATACTGCAACGCGTGACCCCTCGAGCCCCCCTGATCTGGTTTGCGGTCGCCGTGCTGTGCGCGCTCGGCGGGTGGTTTTTCGGGCGCTCGTCGCTGTCCTATCCCCTGGAGGGCAGCGCAGAAGTGGTTTTTGCCCGGGACATGCGCGCCCACCACGAGCAAGCCGTGGACATGAGCCTGCGCGTGCTGCGTCAAACCGATGATTTGGAACTGCGCCTGTTCGCCACGGACATCTTGCTGACGCAGCAAAACCAGGTCGGGCAGATGACGGCATGGCTGGGACTGTGGGGACGCCCGCAAGCGGGCGCGACCGCGCCGATGGCGGGGATGCACGCGATGATGGGCATGGCGAGCGCCGCGCAAGTTCAGCAGATCAGCACCCTGCCCGCCAAAGACGCGCAGATTCTGTTCTTGCAACTGATGCACCGCCACCACGAGGGCGGCATTCGCATGGCAGAACAGGCACTCGAGACCGGCACCCTGCGCCCCGAAGTCGCGCGGCTCGCCCAGGGCATCGTCAGTGGGCAACGCGTGGAGCTGAAAGTCATCGAGAGCCTGCTGCGCCGCTTCGGGGGTGCGCTGCCCGCCCCGCTCGAGCCTGCGCCGCCTGCGCCCACGCCGCCCCGTTGAGTCCAGCGAGGGCTCGAGACTGGTTTGTTTGCGTCGAGCGGCGCAGCCTTCAACCACGACGGTGGGCGCGTTGCTCACGCATCCAATGACTTTTTGGACTCGGGTTATGGTCGAAGTCTGTGGACGCCTATTGGTTTTGACTGGGAGACACTGCCCCCTGTTACGATGCAGCGCGTGAATCCAGCCGTTCCCCCTGGACCCGCGACGTGAGCGTCACCGCCTTGGTGCTCGGGGGCGGACGCGCGGACGATGCCGTGGCTGCACACTGCGGTGTGCCGGTGAAGGCGCTGGCCCCCGTGGGCGGCGAGCCGATGGCGGCGCACGTGCTGCGTGCCCTGCGCGCGGGCGGTGCGGCACGCATCGTCTACATCGGTCCGTTGACGCCCAGCCTCGAGCCGCTGGTGGATGTGCATCTGGAAGCAAAAGGTACGCTGTTGGAGAACCTGCAAGCGGGGCTCGAGGGCTGCGCGGGTGCCTCACGGGTGCTGGTCAGCACCGCCGACATCCCGCTGCTCAGCGCGGACGCCGTGCGCGACGTGTTGACGCGTGATCCTGGCGTGGGCTTGGTCTACCCGATTGTCAGCATGGCCGCCAGCGAGCGCCGCTTCCCCGGTGGCAAGCGCACGAGTGCCCGCGTCAAAGAGGGGCGGTTCACGGGCGGAAATCTCTTTTTGCTCGAGCCCAGATTGGTCGGCGCGTTCTTGCCGCGCCTGCGCTACATCTTGGAGAACCGCAAAAACGTCGTCAAGCTCGCGCTGATGTTCGGGGTGGGCGCGCTCGTCAAACTCGCGCTGGGGCAACTCGCAATCGCGGAACTCGAGGGCACCGCGTCGCGTATCTTGGGCGTACCTGCCCAGGCCCTCGTCACCGATTACCCGGAAATCGGCTTCGACGTGGACAAGGTCGAGGACCTTGCACTGGTCAGCAGACTGGTACACTCGGAGCCAGCATGAGAACCCCGCAAGGCGTCAGAACCAGTGCATTCATCGCCTACGGCTTGTCCCTGGCAGGCGCGGGGTTGGCGTCCTACGTCACGCACCTGCTGCTGGGCGGCGCTGGACGCGGCGGATTCTTGGACCTCAACGCGGGCGGCATCATTGAAGTCTTGATTTTCGTGCTCGCGTTTTCAAACCTGCTGCTCTTGACCCGCCAGCACTACAAGCTCCCGATCAGCACGCTGCTCAGCGCGGGCATCTACGCCCCGCCGCCCGCGCGCAAGTTTGCTGTTCCGCTGCCCACGTTGGAAACGCTCGCCAGTTTGGAGTTCGCAGGCGGTTTGGCGCTCGTCACCGAGCGCGGCAAGGTCGTGGGCTTGTTCGATTCCAGCAGCGACCGCACGACCGAGTGGAGCCAAGTCCCGCGCGCCCCCGGCGGAACCGCCGTCACCGAGTTGCGCGGCGTGCTGTCCAAGCACCCGTTCGTCATCATTGCCGATCAGGACACCGTGCACGGCGTGATCTCGCAGGAGATGTTCATCGGCGGGTTTTGGCGCGGCGGCATCTCGAGGTAAGGCACAACGGCTGCTGCGCTGGGGTGGTCTCGAGACCCCAGCCCGAGGTCTATTGCTCAACCTCTTTGGACTAGATGCTCCGTTACCTGGGACGTTTCTCGAGAAGCAAGCCACGATTTCCAGCCGTTGATCCCCCGCTGCTTGCCTCGGGGCGCTTCATGGACCAACCCAGGGGATTGACATGGGAATCCAGTGCGTCGAGAGCCGCTAAAATCACCGACGTGCCCGAACGCGCGTCGCTCGAGTTGATGCCCGATAAGATCACCGAAACCCTGGAGCGCTTGGCCGCGCGCATCGAGCGGCGTTTCGGGGCGGACAGCGGGTTGCTGAACGTCTGCCAGCACCTCATCGGGTTTTCAAAAGACACTGTGCGCGTGATGGACGACATTGCCCGTCCGATGTGGTGGCTGCGCATCACCCTCGGGGTGTTGGTGGTGCTGATGGCCGTGGCGGCGGTGTACACGGTCTCGAGCCTGCGGCTGAATGTGACCACGCTGTCGGTGAGCGACCTCGTGCAGGTGTTGGAGGCGACGACGAGCGAACTGATCGTGATCGGCGGCGGACTGTTTTTCCTCGTCAGCATTGAAACCCGCGTCAAACGCGCCCGCGTCGTGGACGCCCTGAACAAGCTGCGCGCGATTGCGCACATCGTGGACATGAAGCAACTCACCAAAGACCCGGACAGCCCGGACCAAACCATGACCGACCTCGAGTTGGGGCGCTACTTGGATTACTGCTCGGAGTTGCTGTCCTTAATCAGCAAGATCGGCGTGCTGTACATCACGCGTTTTGATGATCCCGACGCGACGCAGAGCGTGAATGAGTTGGAGATTTTGGTGACCGGGTTGAGCGCGAAGATTTGGCAGAAGATCAGTATCGTGCAAAGCCGCAAGCACACCGACGAAGCCTCGAGCGTTGCCGCACCCGTGGTTCCTCGAGCCGCGACGTGAACGCTTATATTGATTTCCTCGAGCCAGTTCTCGAGCTTTAAAGGAGTGATCTCATTGCCAGCCCCATCACCAGCCGCTGTGCCCGGACGCGATTTCCTCAGCAACCTTGACCTCTCGCCGTCCGAGTACCGCGCGGTGATGGACACGGCACACGCGATGAAACGCGGCGGGTTCAAAGGTCAAAAACCGCTCGCAGGACAAACGCTGGCGATGATTTTTGAAAAGCCCAGTTTGCGCACGCGCACGACGTTTGACGTGGCGATGTTCCAACTCGGCGGGCACAGCGTCAACCTCACCAACGCCGAGATTGGCTTGGGGGTGCGCGAACCGGTGCGCGACATCGCCATGAACTTGGAGCGCTGGGTGGAGGGCATCATGGCGCGCGTCTTCCTGCACAGCACCCTGGAGGAACTCGCGCGGTACTCGAGCAAACCGGTCATCAACGGGCTGTCGGACTTCTTGCATCCCGTGCAGCTTTTGGCGGATTTTCAAACCATCGAGGAACGGTTTCAGCACACCGACGGGTTGAACGTGACCTACGTGGGTGACGGCAACAACATGGCCAACAGCTTCATTGAAATGGCGCTGCTGACCGGCGTGAACTTAACCATCGCCACGCCGCGCGGCTACGAACCCAACGCCAGCGTCGTCTTGGGCGCGCTCGAGCGTGGAGCCAAAGTGCGGTTGACCAACGATCCCAAGGCGGCTGCCGAGGGCGCGCAGGTGCTCTACACCGATGTCTGGGTCAGCATGGGTCAGGAACAGGACGCGGCGCAGCGGCGCAAAATCAGGGACTTCCAAGGTTTCCAGGTCAACCCCGGGTTGCTGGAGTTGACCCAGGGCGACGCGATTTTTCTGCACTGCCTGCCCGCGCATTACGGGGAAGAGGTCGTGGAGGAAGCCACGCTGCACCCCAAGTCCAGGGTCTTTGACCAAGCCGAGAACCGCTTGCACGCGCAAAAAGCGCTCTTGTACAACATCCTCGCGGTGGAGTGACCGGTCTCCTCGAGCCGTTGGAGCGGCTCCCCCGTGACTTGCCTGGACTCGAGCCAAAAACGTGGGATTGCCCGCAAAGCGATGAAGCCGTGTGAGGCGCAATTCTGACGCAATTGCGGGAGCGGCGTCCTGTCCGCCCTCAACTGCCTGTGAAGAATTTAACCTTCGGTTTAGCCTCGAGCCAGGTTCCCCACAGCTGACAATTGGCTGACGATCAGCCCCAAAGATGCCCGCGAGACCAGACGCGCGGTTGCGCTCTTTTACTCGAAGCAGCATTCATGCCCACGCGGGCACGAGGAGACTTGATGAAAAAGGTACTGTTGGCGGGTTTGATTCTGACGGCGGGCGCGGTCGGCGCGCAGAGCAACATCACGATCACGGCGTCCGGCGCGAGCTTCCCCTTCCCGCTCTACACGGAAATGTTCAACACCTACGCCACGCAAACGGGCGTCAAGGTCAACTACGCTTCAAAAGGCTCCGGCGGCGGTCAAACCGACATCCTCGCGCGCAACGTGGACTTCGCAGGCAGCGACGCGTTCCTCACCGATGAACGCCTCAAGAGCGCCCCAGGCGCGCTGCTGCACATCCCCATGGCGCTCGGCGCGGTTGTTCCCACGTACAACGTGCCCGGTGTGACCGCGAAGTTGCGCTTCACCGGTCAGGTCTTGGCGGACATTTACCTGGGCGACATCAAGAAGTGGAACGACCCAGCGATTCAAAACCTCAACAAGACCATCAAGTTGCCTGACCTGGCAATTGCCCCCGTCTACCGCTCCGACGGCTCTGGCACGACCGCAATCTTCGTCGATTTCCTCAGCAAAGCCTCGGGCGAATGGGCGAACAAGGTCAGCAAGGGTCCGCAAAACAGCGTCAAGTGGCCCGTCGGGACCGGCGGTCCGCAAAATGCAGGCGTGGTCGGTTTGGTTCGCCAGACGCCCGGCGCGATTGGTTACACCGAAGTCACCTACGCCAAAGCCAACAACCTGCTCTACGGCTTGGTGCGCAACAGCCAAGGCGCGTTCGTGGACGGCGGCGACCTCAAGCAGATCGCCCTGGCGAGCGACGCCCAGCAGATGCCCGACGACACGCGCATCAGCATCACGAATTCCAGCATCGGCTACCCGATCAGCGGCTTCACCTGGGTCCTCGTGTACCGCGACCAGAAGTACAACAACCGCAGCAAAGCCCAAGGCAAGGCTGTTGTTGACCTGTTTAGGTGGATGCTCGGCGACGGTCAGAAGATCCACGAGAAGCTCAACTACGGTCAGATCGACGGCTCCGCACTCGTCAAGGCGCGTCGCCTGGTCGAGAGCATCAACTGGGGCGGCGAGAAGCTCTAAACCTCCCACAAGTCAGTCAGCGGCGACCCCACGGGGTCGCCGCTTGCTGTGTCGCGGGCAACCCGGCGGCTACGCTCCTGGCGTTGCCAGGCCTGGGGCGTGCGGGGGCGACCTCGGGTGCGCGCAGTCGCCCAGATCCAAGCAGGCGTTGACACAATGCTGACAATTGCCCTCGAGACTCGCCGTGTGGAGAACCTGTGACCCCAAGCACCCCCATCCCCCCGCGCCGCGCGGCTTCGCTGACCAGCAAAGCTGACAACGTTTTTAGAAACATCATCATCGGGCTGGCCAGCATCGTGTTGATCGCCACGGGCTTGTACGGGTTCGTGTTGATCCTGGGTGGATTGCCCGCGTTTCAAAAAGAGGGGTTGAGCCTGCTGTTCGGGCTGAACTGGGACCCCGGTCAAGGCATTTACCAAGCCTTGCCGTTCATTGCGGGCACGTTTTTCACGGCGCTCGGTGCGCTCGTCATCGCCGTGCCCTTGGCGGTTGCGGCGGCGCTGTTCATCAGCGAGTACGCCCCGCGCTGGTTGGCGGGTCCGGTCGGTACGCTGATTGAACTGTTGGCAGCGATCCCCAGCGTGGTCTACGGCTTGTGGGGCATTTTCGTGTTGATTCCAGCCGTGCGCGTGTTTCAACAGTGGTTCGTCTCCGCGACCGGTGTGGATTGGTTGCCGACAGGCACGGGCTTGATGAGCGCCGTGCTGATCCTCGCGGTGATGGTCATTCCGTTCATCTGCGCGATCTCGAGGGACGTGATTACGCTCGTGCCCAACGACCAGCGCGAAGCGGCGTACGCCCTGGGCGCGACGAAGTGGGAAGTGATTCGCTTCGGCATCCTGCCGTACGCCCGCGCGGGCATTTTGGGCGGGGTGATCTTGGGCTTGGGTCGCGCCATTGGTGAAACGCTCGCCGTGACCATGGTCATCGGCAACGCCAACCGCATCGCTGCGACGCCGTTTGACAGCACCGCCACCATGAGCAGCATCATCGCCAGCAACTTCGGCGAAGCCAACGAAACCATGCGCCCCGCGCTGATTGCGATTGGGTTCATGCTCTTGGTGTTCAGCGTCATCGTCAACGTCATCGCCCGCGTGGTCATCACCAAACTCACGCCGGTCGGAACGCGTTAAACGCATGCGAATCTCGAGCCTCGAGCTTCGGGGCAGCACCGGTCAAGCAGGATGTTCGTGAAGGGAAGAGAGAACAAGATGACCCAAACCGACAGCATCACCGCACCCGGCGCGATCACCCGAGGGTTGACGCGCACGGTTTCGCCTGCGCGCCGCGCGCAGAACTCGATCATGTTTGGCTTGATCGGCATCGGCACAGCAATCATCCTCGTGCCACTCTTTTTGATCCTGTTTCAAGTCGTGTACAACGGCATCGCCGGGTTGAACGCGGATTTCTTCTTCAAGAGCGAGCGCGACATGAGCATGATTACCGGCGGCGGTGGTGTGCTCAACGCCATCGTTGGCACGCTGATGATGGTCGCGGTGGCGCTCCTCATCGGGCTGGTCGTCGGCATTTCCACGGGCATCTTCTTGTCCGAATACCGTGAGCACCCCCTGGTCGGCACCGTGCGCGTGATGAGCGACGTGCTCACCGGCATTCCCGCCATTGTCGTCGGCTTGGTGATCTACGGCTTGATGGTCACGACCCGCGCCCCTGGGTACAGCGGCTTGGCGGGCGGCGTGGCCTTGGGGCTCATCATGATCCCGATCATCGTGCGCGCCACCGAAGAGGTCTTGAAGCTCGTCCCGACCAGCATCCGCGAAGCGGGCTTGGCCTTGGGCTTGCCGCGCTGGAAGGTCACGATGCAAATTGTTTTGCCTGCCGCCAGCACCGGCATCATCACGGGTGCGATCCTCGGCGTCGCCCGGGTCAGCGGCGAAGCGGCGCCGTTGATCTTCACCGCGTTCGGCAACCCCGACCTGGTCTGGAACCTGCTGCAACCGATGAGCGCGCTGCCCTACGCCGTCTACAACCTCGCGTTCAAAGCGCTCACGCCTGCGCAAAACGCGCAAGCCTGGTCGGGCGCCCTGGTGCTCCTGACCATCATCCTTGCCTCCAACCTGTTGGCGCGCTTTTTCTCCCGGCCGCGCTCGAGCGCCACGCCCAAACCCAAAGCCGTTGCACTGGGTAAGAGCTGAGCAAAAACTGAACCTCGAGAGCCACCCTCGGGCGTTGACCACTTTTCGATTTGTCCACCGCTTCTGCCACCCCGGAGTGAAAAAATGGAAAACCAGATTCGCCTCACCGCCCCCGCGCAAAGCGTCGTTGCCACCACGCCGATTCGTTTGGAATCCCAAGACGTGAGCATCTTTTACGGCGAGAAAGAAGCCGTCAAAAAGGTCAGTGTGTCGTTCAAGTCCAACACCGTGAACGCGCTGATCGGTCCGTCTGGCTGCGGCAAAACCACGTTCCTGCGCGCAATCAACCGCATGCACGACCTGACCCCCGGTGCCCGCGTCACGGGTCGCATTTTGCTGGACAGCAACGACCTTTACGGCGAGGGCATTGACCCGGTGGACGTGCGCCGCCGAATCGGGATGGTCTTTCAAAAACCCAACCCGTTCCCGACGATGAGCATCTACGACAACGTCGCCGCTGGGTTGAAACTGGCGGGCGAGCGCAACAAAGCCAAGCTGGACGAAATCGTGGAACGCTCCTTGCGCGGCGCGGCGCTGTGGGACGAAGTCAAGGACCGCCTCAAAGCCCCAGGCTCGAGCCTGTCGGGTGGTCAGCAACAGCGTTTATGCATCGCTCGAGCGCTCGCGGTGGAGCCCGAAATCCTCTTGATGGACGAGCCGACTTCGGCGCTGGACCCGCAGAGCACGTCGCGCATCGAAGACTTGATGGAAACCTTGAAGAAGCAGGTCACGATCATCATTGTCACGCACAACATGCAGCAAGCCTCGCGCGTGTCCGACACGACCAGCTTCTTCTACGTCGGCGACCTGATCGAGCACGGCATCACGTCGGAGATGTTCACGAACCCCAAGGACAAGCGCACGGAAGACTACATCACCGGGCGTTTCGGCTGAACGTGCGCAGCCCTCGAGCCTCGAGGAGCCAGTGGAGGCGCGCGTGACCCAACTCGAAACCGAACTCGTCAGCCTGCGCCGAGAGTTGTTCTTGCTCCTCAACCGCGTTTCCAATGCCGTGACGCTGTGCGGCGAAGCCGTGGTCGAAGGCAGCCGCAAAAAGGCGGAGCGCGTGATTGCGGGCGACGCCGAGATAGACCGCAAACAGCGCGAACTCGAGGGACACTGCTTGGCGCTGATCTCCCAGCACCAACTCGTCGCCCGCGACGCGCGCTTCGTGACCGGCGTCTTGGGGAGTCTGTCCGATCTGGAACGCATCGGGGATTACGCCGTGCACGTCGCAGAGGACGCCCCGAACCTGCGGCTCACGGGCATGTTTGAACGCCTGCACGTCCTGTTCGCGCGCCTGCGCAGCATGAGCACCCGCCTCGCGGACGCGCTGCAACGCGACGACGCCACGCTCGCCCGCGCGGTGCGCGATGCCGACGAGGAGATTGACGCCCTCGTGGACGCCGCCAGCCAACACGCGATAGGCAGCTTCGCGCCCGACCACCTGACCGATGTGCTCGCCACGATGCGCGTGCTGCGCGCCTGTCAACGCATCGGGGACCATTTGGAAAACGTCGCCGAACGCCTCGAGTTCTGGGTTACGGGCGCGCGGGTCAGCCCGCTCGAGACGCGCTGAGCAAGGTCGTGGCTCGAGCCTCGGGTATTTGGGGGCGAACCTGGAACGCCCCCAAATACCCGACCCTTCTCCCTCGAGGGAGAAGGGAGAACAGCGCCAACGCTCGAGCCAGCGTCCTTTAAAGCCCCATACGCTCGAGGGCTGTTGCAGCCGTACCCACGCCGTCCTCCGCGCGAATCCGCTCTCCGAGCCGCGCGGCGCGTTCACGCATGGTCGTGTCGGTGGCAAGCGTCTCGAGGGCACGCGCGAGGTTGTCGGCGGTCAGCGCTTTGCGCGCAATCGGTGCGGGTCCCACGCCCAGCGTGTTCACGCGCTCGCCCCAGAACGGTTGATCCCCGAAGAACGGCGTAATTAGCGTCGGCAGTCCGGCGCGCAACCCCGCCGCCGTCGTGCCCGCGCCGCCGTGGTGCACGACCGCGCGCACCCGTGGGAAGAGCCAAACGTGCGGCACCGACCCGACCATGTGCACCGTGTCAGGCAGCGCGTCTGCGCGCAAGCCGCCCCAGCCAGATTGCAGAATCGCACGCTGACCGCTTTTTTGCACCGCCTCGAGCACGAGTGCGGCGGTGGCTTCCGGGTCACGGCTGCCCATGCTGCCAAACCCGATGAACACGGGTTGCTCGCCGCGCTCGAGAAACGCCGCGAGGTCAGAGGGCGGTGTCCATGCTTCGCCCGCTTCCAGGAACCAGTACCCGGTGACGGTGGCTGTGTCCGTCCAATCGGCGGGTTGCGGAATCACCGACGGGCTGAAGCCGTACAGCCACGGGAACCGGTTCAACCGTGGGCTCGAGTATGGGTTGGCGAGCGGCGGCAAGCCGAGCACCTCTTTGCGCGCGTTTTGCGTTGCCGCGCGGACGCCTTGCCACATGACCTGGCGCACGATGCTGTGCGACAAGCGGTTCGCCCAACCGCCGAGCTTGGAGACCACGCTCGGAAACAGGGGTCCTTGAAATGCCGCGGTCGGTGTGAACGGAAACACGGGTGCGCCCACGAACGGCAGGTTCAGTTTCTCCGCGACCGACAAGCCGGTGAACAACCCGCCGACGCCCGCCAGGATCGCGTCGGCGCCCGCGCACGCCTCCAGGCCCCGCGCCGTCCATGCGCCCACCACGGTTTTGAGGGCTTTGGCGGTGAGGGCGTTGATTTCCAAAAACTTGCCGCGCGCCAGCAACGCGCGCATTTGCGGCGAGTCCATCAAGTCTTGCGGGTTGCCTTCGAGCTCTGCGAAGTCCAACCCGAGCGCGCGGGCTTCGGGTTCGTAATTGGCGTGCGTGAGCAGCAAGACCGTGTGCCCGTGGCGCCGCAACCCCGCGCCGAGCGCCAGGTACGGTTGCACGTCGCCGCGACTGCCGGAGGCAAATATCGCCAGCTTCACCGCGCACCCCCCACGAACCCCTCGAGCAACGCGGGCAGTTCGTCCCAGTGCTGCTCCAAATCCGGGTCATCCAACAGCCGCAGCACGACCACGCCCAGCACGAACGCCGCATGCAGTTTCAGGTGCAACCGCAATTGTTCTCGAGGCAAGCTGCCGCCCAATCGCTCGAGCGTCGCCGCTTCGTCACCACCCGGCTCGAGGACTTGCGCGCGGAACAAGGCGCGCAAGCCTGGATTGGCGATCACTTCTGGCAGCACCGCGCGAAACAGGTGCAGCGCCTCAGGGGAGAGCAGCGCGAAGCGCTCGCGGGTGACGGCGTTCAGCGAATCTTCCAAGCGCATGTCCGGTGGCAAGTTGACGGCGGCGTCCTCGGTGAACCGCTCGAGCAGCGCGACCACGAGGGCGTCTTTGTTGGCGAAATGGTTGTAGACCGTGCCGTCCGCGATGCCCGCGCGCTGCGCAATGGCTTTGATCGTCGCGCGGTGGAAATCGCCTTCGGCAAACACGGCGGCGGCAGCGTCCAAGATCAAATCGCGCTTGCCGGAGGCGGCATCGGCGCGTTTGGAGCGGGGTTTGGTTGGGGCAGTCATCTGGACCTCAATAAATGAATGAACATTCATTCAAAATATGATATGGCTCGAGCCACGTCAAGCCCCACGCGCGACGACCCTGCCAATCTCCCGAGCGCCAACCGTTGCAGGTTTGGTCCCTCGACGAACCGCGAACGCCCTGTCGTTTTCCTGTCACCCAGCCCAATGCCCCGCAGTGCTAGCCTCAGCCGCGTGAACGCCCGCGCGCTCGAGGGGTCTCGCGTCAACGCGGTGCTGTTGGCCTTGGGCTGCGCGCTGTGCCTCGCCTGGGCGTGGACGCCGTGGACGGGTATCGCTGGCGCCCTCGCCGCAGCGCTGTTGCCGTGGCTGGCGCGACGCTCGGGCGGCTTCAAGCAATACGCCCCGTGGGCGAGCGTCTACGCGGCGCTGTTGGTCTTCGCCGTGCCGCCCTACACCTTTGAAAGCATCGTCTCCGAACGCTTCACGGCGTTTCTCAGCACCTTGGCGCTGGCGTACCTGATCGGCGCGGCGTTCGATGGCGTGGAAGGGCGCAGCGCGTGGGCGTGGCTCGCGCCGCTCTTGACCGTGGTCGCCTTTCCCACGCCGCTGGGCTTGGCGGGCGGGTTGGGCTTGGCGATCCTGGGTCGCGTCGGCACGCCGTTGCTGCTCGCACTGCACCAACCCAAAGCCGCGCTCGGCGCGGTGGCGCTGCTCGTCGGGGCGGTGGCGTTGCTCAGCCTCGCGCTGCCCGCGCCACGGTCTTGGTCTGAGAGCTGGACGACCATGACCAACTCGAGCACCGGGTTGTCGCCAGCGGGTCAAATGGCTGTGGAACTGATTCAACCGCCGAAGCCGACCCAGGCGCAGAACACGCGCCGCCCACAGCCAGGACCCAAGCTCGCGCAAAACGACTGGGTTTTCGTGTTCTTGAACCTGCTCCTGCTCGTCGGCGTGCTGGGCATCGTGGTGTTTTCGATCTTGTTGCTGCGCCGCCCCGCGCGACCTGGCGGCAAGGACCTGCGTCGCCAATGGTGGGACCTCGTGCCCGTGGTCGCCCTGATCGCACTGATGCTCGTGCTGATCGTCTGGAATGGCACGACGCAGAACCCCTCGGGCGGTGCGAGTGTCGGTCAAAGCGCCTCGAGCGTGAGCGACACCCCCAGCGCCGACAACCGCGTGAGGCGCGTGCAGCCGTCCGAGGACGCCCCGAGCGAACCCAGCCGACCGTCCGGTGTGACGCCGTGGATCGTGCTGCTCGGGTTTCTTGCCGTCGCGTATTTGCTCTGGCGCTTGCGCTCCCACGCGCTCGACGCAGAACCCAGCGCCGCCCTCGAGCCGGACGCCCCACTCACGGCATCCCAAGAGGCAGCCAACGAGGTGCGCCGCTGCTACCAACGCTTCCTGATCCTTGCCCGCGACACGGGCACGCCGAAAGCCCCCAGTGAAACCCCGCTCGAATTCGCCGACCGCGTCGGTGACGTGCACCCCGAGGCTCGAGCCGCCGCAGGGCAACTGACGCAGCTCTACGAACCCGTGCGCTACGGCACGCTCGCTGCCGCCACGCACGCCCTCGAAGCCCAAAGTGCCCTGCGCACCCTCGAGCAGAGCCTCACCGTTGCCCACATCCCTCGAAACACACCAGAAGCCAACAATCAGGAGCTGCGATGATCCAAGCGTTCGGCACCCGCATCCGCCACAACGTCGCCCGCGTCATCGTCGGCAAAGACGACGTGCTCGAGGTTGCACTCGCAGCGATCCTCGCCGGAGGGCACGTGCTGTTGGAAGACGTGCCCGGAACCGGCAAAACGATGCTGGCTCGAGCCTTGGCGGTGTCGCTCGGGCTGGGGTTTAAACGCGTCCAGTTCACGCCGGACCTGCTGCCCAGCGACATCACGGGCTTGGGCGTGTACCGTGGCGGCGACTTCGCATTTCAACCCGGACCGGTGTTCACGAATTTGCTCTTGGCGGACGAGATCAACCGCGCCACCCCGAAGACGCAATCTGCGCTCTTGGAGGCGATGGCAGAATCCCAAGTCAGCGCCGACGGCGAAACGCGCCCCTTGCCGCAACCGTTCATCGTCGTCGCCACGCAGAACCCGGTGGAGATGGACGGCACGTACCGCCTGCCCGAAGCGCAACTGGACCGCTTCCTGGTGCGCCTGACCGTCGGGTATCCCAGCGCCGCGCAGGAACTCGAGGTGTTGACGCGGTTGCGTGCCGGACATCCGATAGACGCATTGCAAGCCGTCTCGAGCGCCGAGGAACTCTTGGAAGCCCGCCGCCACGCCCGCGAGGTTCATTTGGAGCCTGACCTGCGCGCCTACATCGTCGCGCTCGTCCACGCCACGCGCGGGTTGAACGACGCCTACCTCGGCGCGAGTCCCAGAGCCAGCCTCGCGCTGCAAGGCGTCGCGCAAGCCCTGGCGGGTTTGGCGGGGCGCGCCTTCGTCACGCCCGACGACGTGAAACGCGCCGCTGTGCCTGTTTTGGGACACCGCCTGATGCTGCGCGCCGAAGCCCGCCTGCGCGGCGTCACCCCAGAGAGTTTGGTGCGCGAAGTCATGTCCGGCGTCGCCGTGCCCGTGGAACGCGTGTGACAGGAGATTCTCGAGCCGTCAATGGGCGGTGCGGTGCCGCGAACCTGTCCGTAGGGGTTTGCCATGGCAAACCCCTACACACGTGCAGTCGGATTCAAAGGCATGACCCGCGTGGTGCATCCGGCAGCAAGCACCAACAAAAACCAGCCTCGAGCCGCCACGATCATCGAAGCAAACACGAACCTCGAGCCATCCAAAGCGCCATCCTCGAGCCGCGATGATCTGGCGTTGGGCGCTCGCGGGTTTGGTCGTCGTCGGCTACGCGCTGCTGCGTCCCAGCGTCGTGCCGTGGTTGCTCTTGATCGCCCTGATCGCCGCGCTGCTCTTGTTCGCGTACCGCGTGCCGCCCCGCGTCACCATGACGCGCACCCTGCAAACGCCGCGCACCTTCGTCGGCGCGAGCCTCGAGGTGCAACTCACCGTGCACGTGCAGACCTGGCTGCCGACGCTGTTGACCTTCTCCGAGGTCGTGCCGCGCACGCTCATTCCAGATCACTTGGTGGGCGTGACTGGGCTGTTCTGGGGCTCGAGTCAGCATGAATTCTCGTACCGCATCACCCCGAACGCGCGTGGCGAATACGCGTGGGCAGCCTCGAGCCTGAGTTGGTCCGACCCCCTGGGTTTGTTCGTGCGCGACGCCAAAATCAGCGCCCAAGAGCGTGCAACGCTGCTCGTCTACCCCGGCATGCACGCCCTCGAGCTGCCGGATTTGGTGCGCCCGCTGATCGCGGACGGCCCTCGAGCCAAAGCGTGGGGTTTGGAAGACCCGATGACCCTGCGCGGTGTGCGCGATTACGTGCCCGGCGACGAAACGCGCCGCATCCACTGGCGGCAAACCGCGCGCTTCGGGATGACCGGCAACCACTTCAACCGCCTCGTCGTGCGCGAACCCGAGCGGGTCGCCGCGACCGGCGTGCACGTGCACCTGGACCTGTCCAGCGGCGGTCGCTCCGGCGAGGTGTACTTGGAGAGCGCCGTGCGCCTCGCCGCGAGCCTGCTGCGCCACGCCTTCGACACAGGCTTGCGGGTCAACGCCTCGAGCCTGACGGGCATTACCGCACCGGGCTCGAGTTTCGACGCGTTGGAACGCGCCTTGGCGTTCCTCGCCGCAGCCCACCTCGAGCCTGCCGCGCCCGTCAACGTGCCCCTGCCCGCCCCCGGCGCGAACCTGATCGTCATTGCGCACCACGCCAGCACCGCGCTCGTCGAAGGCTGCATCCACGCCCGCGCCCGCGCTGCCCGCGTGACCCTGGTGATGCTCCCCGACGGCTTTTACCTGGAACCCGGCGAGAACCCGCGCCCGATGTTCAACAGCGCCACCGAGGACATCCGCGACCTCGAGCGGCGCGCGGGCATCCTGGAAGAAGCTGGGGTGCGCGCCGTCGTGCTGCGCGGCAACGACAGCGTGCTCAAGCTCAGCTTGTGAACGCTCGAACCCGAGACGCTGCTCTCACCCCCAACCCCTCTCTCGACGTCACGCCCATGCGTGCAAGGCACGACGAGAGAGGGGAGCCGTGTTGCACAACGTTTTACCCGATCCCGTGAACGCCAGAGAGGAGCAGTCTCGAGATGACCCGAGCATTGGAATTCACGAAGGCGTTGCCGCTTTCAACGCCGCCCAGTATGCCTCGAGCGCCTTCTTGCCCTCCGCGGTGATCTTAAAACTCGTCACCGGAATCTTGCCACGGAAGTCCTTCTTGACCGTCACAAAGCCCGCGTCCTCGAGCTTCGCGGTGTGGCTGCTCAAGTTCCCCTTGCTCATGCCCGTCGCGGTTTCCAAGAACTTGAACTCCACCTCCTCCGCGCTCGAGAGGATGGTCAGGATCACCAAGCGCGCGGGTTCGTGGACGATGCGGTCCAGCGCCAGCAATTGCTGGAGCGGGGCGGGCAGATCGGATTCGACGGTCATGGTTGCGCTCGCAGTGCTTTTAGTTCACGCTCAAGGCGTTTGAATTCGATGTGTTGGCTGATGCCCAGGAATACACTCGCTGCGGAGACGAAGGCGGTTGGGATCAGCCATGATCTGTGCGCAACCTCGAGCAACTGCGCGCCGCTGGCGTTGCCCGCGGAAACGCCGATGCCGAGGACGACCAAGGCGTCCAACACGCGCCTCTGGGTGACCAGCCAGACGCACAGCACCGCATTGGGGATGATCGGCAAGTACCGCAACCACGGATGGTCCATCGCCTGTTGCGGGCTCTCCACGCCGACCAGTGCCACCCTCGAGACCATCATGCTGATGAACAACACGTAGATTGACCCGTAGAAAATGAATTTGCGTAGGTCTTTTGGCATGGATTCAACGACCACGCCGTGACGCTGGTACAACCGCACGCGGATGACGTGGCGTAGCCACAGCCACAAGAGCGCGACGAACAGGGCGTAGCCGCTGGATTGCACGAGGCTCGAGGTCGGCACGAACAGCACGACCCACATCAGCACGGCACCGGGAATCATCGCCAATCCCGGTTTTTCATTTGGGAATGCTGCGTAGCGTTGCGTCAAAACTTGCAGGCGGGTCAAACGCTCTGCAGTCGGTTGGGCACTGGCGGTCATTGCTCGCCTCCGTTCAGCGCGTTCAATTCCCGCTCGAGGCGCTGAAATTTCATGTGTTCTGAAATGCCAACCACAACGAGTCCGACAGCAACGGCGAACACTGCGACGATGCTGAACGCGTTTTGGAATGGGGTGAACAGCGCCGCATTGTTGGCGCTCGAGGCTGCCGCGCCGAACAGCATGACGACGATGGCGTCCGTCAAACGCTTGTTCAATGCTGAGTGGACAGCGATGACGAGCGCGGCAATCATCGGGAAGTATCGTGCCGATGGAAAAGAAGCCTCGAGACTGAACAAGTCAGTGGTGCTGCTGAGCAAAAACAAGACAGCGGAAGCAGCAATGAAACCAAACACCATGCCGCGTAAGAAGTTCCATCCGAGGCGCTTGGGATTCTTCTCTTCGACGGCACCGAAACGTTGGTAGAGGCGCGCACCGATCCTGTTTCGCAGCGTCAACCACAGCGCCGCGGCGAGTAGGGTGTAAACAACGCTGTGCATGACGCTGATTGCGGGCAGGAAACGGACGATCAACACGAAGGTGGCGGCGAGAAGCAAAGCGAGTCCAGCGTGGCTATTGGAGAACTTGGAATACTGCTCGGTCAGCGCCTGCAACCGCGTCAACCGCTCGAGCGTCGCGGCGGGCGCAGGGCTCACGTCGCGCTCCGGGCTTTGGGTGCGGTTTGCCCAACCGTCCAGCGTCGGGCGATGTGGACGACTTCGCTCAGCGCGGTGCGCAGGCTGGTGCGGTCTAGTGCGCGCAATGGCTCGAGGGCGTCGTGCTGGGCGGCTTCTTGGCGCAGGGTCTCGAGGTGGTGTGGGTTGGTGTACGGGTTCATTGGGAATCCTCCAAACGGGTTTGCGGTTTTGACTTGGTTTGTCTTGAGAGTCAGTTTGCATTACAAACCGGTTTTTGTCAAGTTGCCCTCCCGAGCCTCAGCCCAACTCACGGTGCAGTGCGTTCAGCGCGGTTAAATTGACGGCTGTGCAAGTCACCCCGAACCAAGCCGAACGCATTTTGGAGCGCTTGCTCCGCACCCCGCACGCGCCGCCCGTGTACTTGGAGGGCGCCCCAGGCATCGGCAAGAGCAGCGTCGTCCACGCCGTCAGCGCGAGACTCGAGTTACCAGTCCTGGACGTGCGCGCCGCGTACCTGACGCCGCCCGACCTGATCGGCTTGCCCGCTTTGGAGCGCGACACGCACCGCACGACGTATTACCTCCCCGAATTCCTGCCGCTCGAGGGCACAAGCGGTCTGCTCGTCTTGGAGGAATTGCCCAGTGCCGCGCCCGCCATTCAAGTTGCGCTGTACCAACTTTTGCTGGACCGCCGCGTCGGGTGGCGCTACGAATTGCCCGCTGGGTGGCGCGTCGTCGCCACCGGCAACCGCTTGGAAGATGGGTACACGCACCCGCTGAGCAACGCCACCGCCACGCGTTTACTTCGCCTCGAGCTGCGCGCTGACCTGGACGAGTTCAGCGCCTGGGGCGTTGGGCATGGCATTCACGCGATGGTCTTGGCGTTCCTGGCGCGCAACCCGCAGCTCTTGCACCAGCCGCTCGAGGGGAGCCCGCACCACCCGAACCCGCGCACCTGGGCGTTTGCCAGCCAAGTGCTGGACGCGTTCAGCGACGAACTGGATTCCACCGACCTCGAGCCTGCACTCGCCGGGGTGCTCGGGGACGGCGCGGCAAGGGCGTTCACGGCTTTTTTGAAACTCAGCGCCTTCGTGCCCGATGTCGAAGCGATCCTCGAGCGCGGCGCGTTACCGCAGGGCTTGCCCGGACTGCGCGACCGTCCCGACGTGGTCTACGCTTACGCCAGCGCCCTCGTCGCCGCGCTCGCCCGCCGCGTCACGCCGCCGCGCGTGCGCAACTTCGTGCGCGCTGTGACCGCCTTGGAGGTCGAAGCCGCGATGCTCAGTGCGCGCCTGGCACTGAAAATTCGTGGCGTGGACGCGATTCTGAGCGATGTGCCCGAGTGGAGGGCGTTTTACACCCGCCACGCGGCGTTGCTGACCTGAGCAGCTCGAGGGGACCCCTCCAGCTTATGCGGTGCGAACCGTGCGGCAAACGACAACCGGGCTTCGCGTGACTCCGGTTACACTGCGCGCATGACGTTTGGGGTTCGCTTTGCAGAACGCGGTGATGCGCGTTGATCCTGGCTTTGGCTGATTTGCACGGTCGCGCAGACCTGCTGGAAGGCGTGTTGGAGGCGGTGCCTGCGGACACGAAATTCGTGTTCCTGGGCGACGCGGTGGACCGTGGACACCGCAACCGCGACACGATTCGCTTGCTGTCTCAACTTGCTGACGAGGGCCGCATGACGCTCTTGCGCGGCAACCACGAGGCGATGATCTTGGAAGTGGACGAGGTCTACGACCGCTTTCAGCGCGAGCAAACCGACATTCGCCGCTACGACGCCAGGGTTGCCCTCGAGAACTGGATTACGAACGGCGGCGACACCGTGATTTTGGAGTACGGCGGTTGGGACAGTGGCGGTGAGCACGACGCGTTCGGGTTGTGGGGATTGCCGCCGGAACTGCTGGACTACTGCAAGCGCACGCAGTTCACGTACCGCCATCCCGGCGGTGAGCGCGGCGACGTGCTTTGTGTGCATGCCGCGCCGCCCGTGCCGGTCAAGAATTACCGCAGCATCGAAGACAGCATGGTTTGGGCACGCCCCGAAGACGGTCCGTTTCCGCTCGAGGAAGGATTGCTCTTCAGCGTGCACGGGCACACGCCGGTCAGTGCGCCCACGCGCATCGGGCAGAATATTTTTTGCGACCTCGGCGCGAAATGGACCGGGCACTTGTGCGCCTTTGATTTGGACACGTTGGAGATCACGGTGTTCAAGGGCTACGGCGACGACCCGCTGGACAAACTCCCCACGCTCGAGGGCACGGGCGGCTTGGACCCCGTGCGGCTCGAGTATAAAATTGTGGAACTGTGAACCCTGATCCGCGCGTGCTCGAGTGAACGCAAGCGCATAAGGAGTCGGTATGGAACCCAGACCAGCATTCAGCGCGGGCGACATCGGTCAAAAGGTTAACCTGATTGACAAACTGGCGTTGTTCGACGACCACTTCAACCCGCGCGTCGTTGGACAAGTGAACGACACCGCTGTGAAACTCGTGAAGTTCCAAGGCGAATTCGTCTGGCACAGCCATGAACACGAGGACGAACTGTTCTTCGTCGTGGGCGGCAGTTTTGAGATGCATTTCCGCGACAAGATCGTCACGGTCAACACGGGCGAGTTCTTGATCGTGCCGCACGGCGTGGAGCACAAACCCGTGGCGGAGCGCGAGGTCAGCATCATGCTGATCGAACCCGCGACGACGTTGAACACGGGGGATGCTGCGCCCAGCGACCTGACCCGCACGACGCTCGAGACGATTTGAAAATGGGCTGGGTTACGGGGAAACCATGGTTATCTGGAGTGGATTCGGCGTGTATTGGTTGTTCGTGCAAGTCATCTTGTCGTACTTGAGCATGGCTGTGATGGTGAACGGATTTTCCAAACTTCTGGGCGCGAAATTCTCAATCCTCTCCGCATTGCTCGTGGGCGCAGGCGTCGCGTATTACGTCATGGGATTTCTGCTGGATCGGTTCGCTGACCGTGGCAGGCTGATACTCGATCCACGGACTGGACAAGAAACCGTACTGAAACGCCGCGACAGCGTATTTTTTATCGATTGTCGGATCTGGCAAATCTTCGTTCCAAGTGTGTTGGTCCTGTTGACTTTGGTTGGCGTGTTCATCCCTTGATTGACAATCTCAAGCAGCGTCGCGCAGCCTGAAAAAACCGCGAACATGCTCGAGAATGGTGCTTGTGACTCGAGAATCCCCGACCATCCGCGTGGGAACGCCCGACGACGCGCCCGGCATCGCCAGGGTTCACGTCCAGTCTTGGCGTGAGACGTACACAGGCATCGTGCCGCAAGCGTTTTTGGACGGTTTGACCGAGGCGCGCACGACCGCGAATTGGGAGCGCACGTTCGGCGCTGGGAATCCCGTATTTGTCGCAGCAGTGGACGAGGAAATTGTCGGGTTCACCTCTGGCGGCGCGACGCGCTTTGAAGGCTACGACGCTGAGGTCTCGACGCTGTACCTTCTCAAATCCGCGCATGGACAGGGCACGGGGCGCGCGCTGTTCACGGCGATGCTCGAGGCGTTGCGCGAACGCGGTGCACGGTCAGTAATCGTCTGGGTGCTCGCGGACAACCCGACCTGTGGCTTTTACGCGCGCATGGGCGGCGTCAAAACTGTGGAGCAGACCATCGAAATCGGCGGCGCGAATTTGCTCGAATACGGCTACCTATACACGCTCGAGAACCCGTAAAATCTGCTCGCTCGAGCCCCTACCCGTGAAGGTTTGACTCGAAGAACACGCCTTTATGTCAAAATCTTAGATCCCGAGATTGGTACGCTTTCCGCGTTGAACGCGAGCGAGTTGACACGACAAATCCCAGTTTTGACTTCACGAACAGGGGTTCATGTCAAAATCTTGGATCTCGAGATCGGTACGCTTCAAGCGTCCAGCTCGAGCCGGTTCGCCCGACAAATCCAAGTTTTGACTCGAGAAACACGCCTTTGTGTCAAAATCTTGGATCTCGAGACTGGTACGCTCTCAGCGTTTAACTCGAGCCAGTTGACACAGCGAATCCAAGTTTTGACTTATTGGTACTGAAAGGAGGGAGAGGCAATGAACGAATCCAAGGCAGCGAACACAGGTGGCAGTTTGATTATCTATGACGCCACGTTGCGCGATGGCACACAAGGCGAGGGCTTTAACCTCTCCCTGGAAGACAAACTCGAGATCGCGCGGGCATTGGACCGGTTCGGTGTGCCGTACATCGAGGGCGGTTGGCCTGGGTCGAACCCGAAAGACGCGCGGTTTTTCGAAGCGATGAAAGATGTGCGCTTGCAGCAGGCGCGGTTGGCGGCGTTTTCGTTCACGCGGCAGAGCAATGTCCAGCGCTGCGAGGACGACCCGAACTTGCGGCAATTGACCGCTGCTGAGACGCCGGTCATCACCCTCGTCGCCAAGACTTGGGACAAGCACGCCACGCACGCGCTCGGCGTCAGTCTCGAGGAAAACCTGGCGATGGTCCGTGACACCGTGCGTTATTACAAAGCGATGGGGCGCGAGGTCGTGTTCGACGCTGAACTCGCGTTTCTGGGTTTTAGGCACAACCCCGCGTATGCGCTCGAGGTGCTGCGAACGGCGGCGGGCGAGGGCGCGGATTGCCTGGTGCTGTGCGACACGTTGGGCGACGTGCTCCCAGAAGAAGTCGCGCGGTGGACGCAGACGACGCTCGAGATCGGCGTGCCTGTGGGCATTCACACCCACAATGATTTGGACATGGCGGTGGCCAATGCTTTGGTCGCCGTGCGCGCGGGCGCGACACAGGTGCAGGGCACGGTCAACGGCGTGGGCGAGCGCACGGGGAACATGAATTTGATCTCGTTCATCGGCTTGGCGCAGACGAAATTGGGCTATCAGCTCGTGCCGGACGTGTCCAAGCTCACCGAACTGAGCCGGTTCGTGGATGCTCGAGCCAATCGGACACCCAGGAATGAACAACCCTTCGTCGGTGCGTCGGCGTTCGCGCACAAGGGCGGGATGCACGCCAGCGCCGTCGGCAAGGACCCCACGCTGTACGAGCACATGCCGCCCGAAAGCATTGGCAATCAGCGCCGTGTGCTGATGAGCGACCTCGCGGGGCGCAGCAATCTCGTCGCCACCGCCGCGCAGTACGGCTTAAACTTGAGCGGCAAAGACCCGGCTGTGGCGTTCGCGGTGTCCAAACTCAAGGAACTCGAGGACGAGGGCTTCACCTTCGAGGGCGCGGATGCCAGCGTGATGACGCTGCTCCGTCAGGCTCGAGGGGAACCGGAGTTCTTCAAAGTCAGCGTGTTCCGCGCGCAGATTGACAGTTTCGCGGATTTTGACACCGAAGCCGAGGCGAGCGTGCAAGTTTGGGTGGGCGACGCGAGAGAACACGCGGCTGCGTTGGGTGACGGTCCGGTCAATGCGCTGGACAAAGCCCTGCGCATCGCATTGGAGCGGCACTATCCGACGCTGCAAGACGTTGAACTCTTGGATTACAAAATGCGCGTGCTCGAGGGCAGTATGGGCACCGCGGCGCGCGTGCGTGTGCTCATCACCTTCGGCGATGGCGTGCAGCAATGGACGACGGTCGGTGCGGGTGTCAACAGCATCAAAGCCTCGTTCATCGCGCTGTGCGATGGTTTGTCGTTCAAGTTGATGCAGGATGGCGTCCCCTCCAAATTCCCGGCAACGCTCGAGACGCAGCCCACACCATGAAATTCCCGATGCGCGGCGACGTGCGCGTGCTGCGCGCCAAAGACGGGTTGGTGGCACTCTTGAAACCCGCCGGGGTGCTGTCGCACCCGAACTCCTCGAGCCCAGACAAACGCGCGATTCTGACCTGCGCCTATGACCTCGAGGCGGAGCGCTACGATTGGGACAAAGGCAGCGCGTGGCTGCTGCACCGCTTGGACAGCGCGACCAGCGGCGTGCTCTTGTTTGCAGAAGACGAGATTCTGGCGAAAACGGTGAAAAAAGCCTTTCAGACGAGGGCGGTCCAGAAGTCGTATCGCGCGCTCGTCTTCGGCGCGCCCCGAGCCAAGAGCGACACGTGGACGGACAGCCTGCGCATGGAGAACCGAGGCGGCGTGAAACGCGCGGTGGACAACCGCCACGCGATTCAGACCGGAGCCCCCTCGAGCGCGGTGACGCAGATGGAACTGCTGCAAAGTTCCAGAGATGGCGTGTCCTTGCTGGGTCTCGAGCCGCAGACCGGCAAGATGCACCAACTGCGCGTGCAATGTGCCCGCCGCAAGCTTCCCATCGTTGGAGACGGCACGTACGGCGATTTCAAATGGAACCGCGAATTCGCGCGGATCACCGGCTATAAACGGTTGTTCCTGCACGCGCTGAGTCTCGAGGTTGCCGTGGACCACAACGGTGAACGCCTCGAGTTTCGCGCCGAAGCGCCGCTGCCACCGGAGTTCAACGGGTTTTTCTAAGCTCGAGGTTTTGATGTTGTAGGGACGGGGGTCGCGCTCATGCGCGCGAGTTGACACTGTCCCCGTCCGGTGCGACAGGGGCTCGAGGATGGCGTGTGAACGTTAGGTCTCGAGTTTCGCGTAGGCAAGCCGGTTCTCGAGGGACGTAAGCGCTGCAAGGGGCTTGTCATGACAAGCCCCTACAAAAAATGGTGCGTTGGTCGCGCGGTCTCGAGCAAATTTGGCTCGGGGTTTTCAACGTAAGGCTCGAGATTGGCTTGAGCGTTCCTTTACTTGTGTGGCTTCAAAGTTGTAATTCAAGGCGTCCAGAGCCCAGTTTCTCATCCACCTTAAAAACCTTGCGTATCGTGAAGTCACGCCGCAAACAGCCTGATCAACCGTTTGCGCGCACCCGTGGAAGGGGAGCCACTTTTTATGGTGCAGAGCACGTTGGAACGCACGCTCAACTTCTTTAACCGCTTGTTGGACACAGTGGTCGGTGTGTTGCCGTGGATCTTGGTGATCTTGGGTATTCTGCTCGTTTTCGGCATCGTCCTCTACGCGCTCGACAAAGGCGCATATGCCAGGGCGCGCGACTTTCTGGGCTCGAGGACGCGGCTGTGGTTTGTTTGGGCGGGCGTCGCAGTCGTGGCGCTCGTCGGCGCGTTCATGGTCTCCGTGGCGCAACGCGCGGTGCAATTGCGTTTCCAGAACCAGCAGAGCGCGCAGTTCTCCACGCGCGAGGACCCCAGCGGCGGGCAGACCGTACAGGACAGCCCGAACGTTTCCGTGGCGCGCACCGTGACCTTTACGCGGCGCTTCACGTTGCCGCCGGATTTCGCGCGGCGCTTGGGCGACGACCCGGAGAACACCCTGCGCGGGTACATCGGGTACGGCATCAACCTCAACGGCACGTTGAAAGACGTGCAAGACGGCTTTCAACGCAGCGCGAGCGGCTTGCTGTACACGCGCACGTTCACGGTGGAACAGAACGACCCCGTGGTGCTCGAGGCGGCGAACGTCGGCGCGGATTTTGATTTCGGGGACACGGGCGCAGGGCGCTCGTATTACCGCGCGGCGTTCACGGGGCGGTATCGCTTCAGCAATCCTTTGGACACGCCCGCGCGGATGCGCTTCACGTTTCCGTTGCCCGAAGGTTCGGGCACGCTGTCGGAATTCAGCATGAGCGTCAACGGCAAACCTGTGCAGCAAGCCGACCTCGAGCGTGGGTACATCTGGGAGGGCAGCGTGGACGCCAAAGCCCAGCTCGAGATCGTCGTGAAGTACCGCAACCAAGGCGCGCGGACGTGGAGTTACCGCTTCGGGTTTCGCCGCGAACCGATCCGCGATTTCTCGTTGCGCGTGAACTCGCCGCGCGCCGTCTCCTACCTGCGCGGCAGCCTGTACCCGACGAACCAAACCGGCGCTTTAGAATGGAATTTGAAGAACATCATCACCTCGCAGAGTGTCGTCATCGCCTTCCCAGAGCTGTCTTTGCGCGAAACGCTGACGAAGCTCTACACCTTCGCGCCCGCCGCGCTCGCCTTGGCGCTGCTGTGGTCGCTGCTGTACGGCTTGCGCCGTGGGTTGCCCCTCGAGCCTGCGCGCTTTGCCCTCGCCCTCGTCGGCATCGCCTTGGGCTTGAGCGTCTCGAGCGTGTTGTTGGGGTACTTGCCCACGGCGCTCGCGCTGATCTTGGGTGCGGTCGTCGCCGCTGCCTTGGGCGTGCTCGCGCTCGGTGTGCCGTTCGCCCTGCCGGTCGTCGCCTCGAGCCTCGCGCCGTTGGCGTTTTTGACCGGTGGAAATGCTGGATTGTGGCTGGCATTGGGTGCGCTCGTGTTCGTGGTCAGCCTCTTGCCCGGTGACGCGCTCTCGAGGGGGCAGCGCGGACGCGCACCCAGTTCACCGTAACCCCAAAATGCGGTGGCGCAAGCGCAGGGCGGCGTAGGGGAAGACCTGCCAGCGGTGATCGAGTTTCCAGGTCTCGCGCAGGAATCCCAGCCAGCCGCCCCGCGCTCCCGTGCGCATGTAGCGCAACCGCCAGTATCCGAGAAACCACAGTTTGGACTGCAACCAGCGCCACTCCGAGCGCTCGTAGGCGCTCACGAGTGCGGCGTTAAAACGCTCGAGCACAGCGGGCGGAACCACTTCGAGCACGCCCTGCACGATCTGCAACGCTTCGCGCGCCAACAGCGTCATCTCGAGCTCCGAAGCCCGTTTCAACACGCGGTCCCACTCTAGGTCGTGCGTACGCGCGATCAACACCGCGTCTGCGATCCATTGCGTGATCGGGAGTTGCGCTGCACCATGCGCAACGCCGTGCACGAGGGCGTGCAGGAACGCGTCTTCCAGGCAGAGGGCGCGCGTTTCTTGCCCCGTGAGGTGCAGCGGCACGCTGTCCCGCCAGAAGCCCTCGTCTGCCTGTGGGGTTTGTGCCAACAGCGTCACGTGCGCGTGCAAATCCAATTCCAGGTTGTCTGCATTGCGCAACGGAACCGCGTAACCAACGAAACCGCTCACGTTGCGCTGAGGCTTCAACCAAGCCAAGTCTGCGTGCCGCTCGTACAATTCAGAAGTCTTGAAGTGCCACCCTGCGCCACGCAAGACCTCGAGCGCACGTTCTCGAAGTGCGTATGGCACGAGCAAATCCGCGTCGTTCATCTGTCGCGCGCCCGAATCGCGGTACACGCTCGAGCCCAATGCCGCACCTTTTAACACCAGCGTGCGAATGCCACTTTGCTCGAGGGTCTGAGTCGCCGTGCCCAAGGCGCGCAGGGCGAGTTGATTGCGCAACCAACTCTGACGGTAAACGCCGCTCAACCGAGGGGTCAAGTCGTCCTGCACTGCCAAACGCTTGAGGTTTGCGTGCAATAGCGGCAGCAGCCGAAACGACTCTCTATCCAATGCCTCGAAATTCGTCTCCGCGCGCCACCTGCGGTACGCTTCGAGTGCCTCGTCTTTCGGGCGCAAACACGCGCGCAAAAGCAAGGTTTGGGTCCCCGTTGGCTTCACGGTTGCCGTCCAGCACGCACGTGCGCCAACAGCATTCGTGCGTACTCCGCCCGGCGAGACGCGGCACGCCCATAGTTGCCCGCGTGCAAACGGCGTCGGTACAGCACTTCTTCCACACGGGCTTCACGCAAACCATGCGCCCTGGCTTGCGTCAACCACAGCATCCAATCACCTGTGTCCACCGCTGGAAAGGGCCCGTGATCCACGAAGCTGGAGTGGCGCACCAACCAGCAACCGATGTGATCCCCGCGAGGGAACTGCTCGAAACGCTCGTCGCGCAGCTCGCTGAACTGTTCCACGCGGCACGACACCAACTCGAGGTCTGGCTGCGCCGCGAACACCTCTAGTTGGCGCTCAAGCTTGTCTGGCAGCCACACGTCGTCCGCGTCCAGAAACGCGATCAGCCCACCGCGCGCCGCGTTCACGCCACGGTTGCGGGTCGCGCTGATGCCCGCGTGCCCATGCCGTTCGACGCGCACACCGAAACGCTCCGCCATCGCCACGGTGTCATCCGTGCTGCCGTCGTCCATGACAATGACCTCGAGCGGCGCGGCAGTTTGCGCGAGGACGCTCTCGAGGGCTGACTCGAGGTGGAGCGAGGCGTTGAATGCGGGGATGACGACGCTGACAATCACCCGGAACCCCGTTTGCGCAAAACGCTCGAGTGCAGTGCGCGCAAGACATTGTGGCTGTTTTCTGCAGTGACCAACGATGTGTTGTCGCGGTGAATCCGCTTTTTCACGAGCACTTCGTCGAGTGCCACCGCCTCAATGTGCTGATCCCGCGCCCTTGCAAACCAATCCACGTCCTCGGCGGTGGACAACGACTCGTCGAACCCGCCCACGCGATCAAACACCTCGCGGCGCGCGAACAATGTTTCCATGATGTAAGCCATGTGCGGTCGCTCGAGCCAGGACGTGCGCATCCCTGAGGGTGGGACGGTGTTTTGTTCCAGAAAAAACTCAACTTGGCCGACGCAATATGACGCTCCGGGGTGGCGGATCAGCGCCTCGAGTTGTCGCTCGAGCTTGGTTGGAACCCACAAGTCGTCGTGGGACAGGAACGCAATAAAGTCGCCGCGTGCCACTCGAATTCCGATGTTGTAGGCGTTGGCGATTCCTACTTTTGATTGCTGAATCAAAACAACCGGGAATCGCTGAGCGACTTCTGCCGTCCGATCACTCGAGTGACCATCCACGAGCAAAACCTCGTTTGGCATAACAGTTTGCGTAAAAATGCTGTGAAGTGCCCCTGCCAAGAATCGCGCGCCATTTTTAACGCTCACCAACACGCTGATATTCATGGGTTTTCCCGAGCATCGTCTTCGTTCACAGCCTTCAGGTGGTTGGGTTGATGAATGACGTGGTCGTTCAACCATCCGCGGAGAAGGAGTGGCACTGCGGCAGGGTCATCACCCAAATAGAGAGCCAAACAGGGCAGATCACGACAAAGTTGTGACAATCTCGAGATCCTCTCAACATCATTGCCCAGTGTCTGAAACACCGTGCTCAATGCAAGGGCTTGCATTGCCCGCAGTCCAGAGATTGGCTCAAGTCGAGCTTGTCCTGTGCTAAACATTGGTACGCACACCGCTTTCAACGCCAAGTTTTTGACCACGGTTGCTTCGTTGGCGAGGAACGCGACATGCTTCTCAATGCCGATGTTACGAAGCTCAGCTTGTAATAAAGGACTGACACGGTGGATGTTTGAAGGGGCGATTTTGCCGCTGGCGTACAGGTGATGTGCAATCCATTCGTGTGTAGCGGGATTCGAAACTGCACAGTAGTCATCGCTGAGATAGTTCATTCCCTGTGCCAGACAATTCAAAGCGACGGTGCTTTTGCCACTCCCTCCTCTCGCGGCAAGCAGAACCCCTACCCGAGAAGTCCCGACCACTGCGCCATGTGCGACAGTGACTTGTACCGTTTCCAGAAACCAAGACAGGGTTTGCAAAAGTGGTGCAGCACGGTGGTGACCTGAGACGTGAGCAAAATCTCGCGTCCAAAAGAGCGCTCGCCGCTTGCCCTGCTCAACAAGCTGCAATAACTTGCTGGCAATGTCCAATGAGGCCCGAGTGTCCGTTTTTTCAAACGAAGCGAGTTCACCACGTGTCCGCACGCCCTGCGATGATTCAGGCAAGGGTGGTAGATCAATCCCACTCGAGACGCTATCGAACATGCAGATTTCGAAATTGCAGGCTGATTGCGCAGGAGAAACGATGTGATGAAACGCTTGTTCACAGAGGGTTAAACCTGCTCTGCCCGCGCAACGCAGCAACACCGAGTGCCCAGCGACCTGCACCGTTAGGCTGTGTTCCCCTAACACCACCACGGCGCGTTCAAAAGCGTTGAGCGCTGCCGTAAAATACCCTACAGCCGCCCCAACTTGAGCGTGGTCCTCAACCTCGAACATGCGGCCACCCGCTGGCGTCCACATCGTGAATCGGGTCCAACAACAACAGTTCTTGCATATCGGCGTATCGCTGCACAGAAAGCCCGGTGTATACAGCAGGGAAGGCACTCAACTCGATTGCTTGCACAGCGTTGCTGCTCGAGGGGCGAATCAAGTTGTTGGCTCGAAGTTCGGTGATAAATGCTTCCAGACTCGCGTGCAGATCGGCTTGGGTGCAGTGCTGCTCAAGGGTTTCACGCACGTGCGGGATCGTATGTCCAGCCGCGATGAGCGCCCATGCCAACGCGCTCGAGCCAAGCAAGTTGTAGTAATACCCGTCCTGAAAGTCCACGATCATCACTTCGCCATCAATGATTTCTGCGGTCATGCGCGGCGCGTTGACTTCGTACGTGGCGGAATTCACGCCCCCAACTTTAACGCGAAATGCAGTTTCTTCAAAGTTTGGAACCGTCTTCCCATGGACCCTCGCGGTATGCTGCCTCTCGAGATGTCCGCCCCCGCGCAAAACAAGCCTGCTGCCAAGCCTCAACGCGTCCCGAAGATCGTCTGGGACTTGGTGTTCACGCTTGCCATCCCCGTCGCACTGCTCTCGCCGGATTTGCTGGGCAAGACCGGTCTGGTCGGGCGGCTGTTGAACGCGTTGAACCTGCTGGCGCTGTACCCGCTGGACCTCTTGAAGCAATTCAACGCCGGGGAGAGCATCGGCTTCAGCGACATCCTGGGCAACGTTCCAACGTATGTCATCGCTGCGCTGATCCCCGCGATTTACATCCTGATTGACACGCTGCGCACGCGGCAGTTCAACCCCGTGACCACGGTCGCCGCCTCGAGCGCGCTGATCGGCGGGGCACTGGCGTTTTTGCAGGTCAGCGGCGCGGCGTTCGCGCTCAAAGATTCCTACCGCCCGATTGTCTTCACGCTGGTCATGGGCGGCAGTTTGTTGCTCGGCAAGCCCTTCTTCGAAGTGTTCCTGCGCCAAGCGATCACCGATGTCACCGACGAACGCAAACCGCTCTTGACGAAGTTGTTTGGTGCGCCGCAGGTGCGCACGGGCTTGAGGAATGCCACGCTGCTGATCGCCGTGGAAAGCGCGATCAGCGCCGTTGCCAATTTTTTGGTGAATTACAACGTCGTCACGCAGACCTTCGGCACGAAAACCTTCAACGCCCAAGTCGCGCAAGCCAACACGGTCATGTACATCCCCAGCCTGATCCTCAGCCTCGCCGCGTTCGCCGCCGCGTATTGGCTGGTGCAGCGCGGGGTGACGGCGGCGTTCGGACCCAAGGCGCAGTTGTTCGACGACAACATTTGGGACGCGCTCAAAGACCCTGCAAGCGAACCGGTCTCGGGCGAGCAAAACGTCGAACGCGCAGCGTAGGTCTCGAGCAGACAGCGTAGGCTCGAGCGAAACGGGCGAACATACAGTTCTTCCCCAGTATGTGCATCTCGAAGTTACAGGTAGCTGATCTCGAGGTCGTGCTCGCCGCGCCCGTGACGTTCGAGTCCCAACCGGGCGAGTGCCGCGCCGCTCGGGGCAACGTCGCGCAGCCAGGTCGCACCTTCGGGCACTTCAGCTTCAAAATCTCGAGACCCGCGCTTGGCGGGTTCGAGCACGGTCTCAAGGATTGCTCCGTCCATGACGCGGTACAGGGCGCTGTATACATTGCCCTTGCGGGCATCCAAGGTCACGGCGACGAGCCCGTCAGCGTGCGCCGCCATCGCCTCGAGCGTCGGCACGCCGACGACCGCGGCGTTCCACCCCCTCGCCAGTCCCAATGCGAGGCTCACACCGACGCGCACACCCGTGTAGGAGCCTGGTCCGACGCCAACCGCGATGACTTCCGCGCGGCTCGAGCCGATTGTGTTCAGAAAACGCTGTAATTCGGGCACGACGAGTTCCGCGTGCGCGCGACCCGCGTTCACGCTGTGCTCGAGCGTGCCCGTGTGCAACCACCCGAGGCTCAGGAACGGGGTCGCGGTCTCTATCGCGAGGACGCGCGGGTGTTCACTCACGCTCGAGTTTGATCGCGGTCAGCTTCGCGCCGAAACGGTCCTTGAGCGCGTCCGCGAGTGTGACGAGCGCGGCGTCCAAGCGGTTCGGGAACGGCGGCGGTGCGGGATCGGTGAGCACGCGCACGACCGCGCCGGTCACATCGCTGCCGGTGCGCACGGGTTCGGTGACGAAGTACACGCGCGCCGGTTGACCCGCCACGGGAATCCACGAGGTCGCCACAGCGCTGCGTTCCTCGTTGAACCCGAGAAACGAAAAGCCTCCGGTGCCCGTGTCGGTGAGGATGCCCAGCGTCGCCAAGGTGTCAATCTCGTCGGGACCGGTCAGCGTCATGCGCGCGTACGGTTTGGCTTCGGGCACGACGTTGCGGGTCGGGATGGTGGCGGGCCCGCACGCGGCGAGCAAGCACAGGGCGATCAGCAAAAGTGGACGCATCGGCGCAAAGTGTACCCGAGGGGGTGTGAACGGCGATGAGGAGCGCGTCAATGCGTGCTCGAGCCTGCCCTCACGCGGGTTCTACAGCGGTTCCCAGGGAGAGTGACTGCCCCATCGTCACAAACCTGGCGAGTGATCCGAGGAGAACAAGTCAGCGCTTCTCGAGTGTAGCGGACACCCTCTTCCGCCTTTTGGGAGGGTGGGAGTGGAACTCTCCGAAACGCTGTACGGTGTCCGCGCCGCCACAATGCACGCCCGAGGTGAAGCGTCATGCGTCCACGGTTTCTGGCACGGCGACCACCGCGCGGGGATGTGCGTCTTCGGGTTTCGGCAGGTCGCGCACACCGCGCCGCCCGAAGCCGTGCGCAATGTCGCGCTCGGACAGGCGCAACGCGGTCGGGCGGCCGTGCGGGCAGGTGAACGGCACGCTGCACATTCGCAGCGCCTCGAGCAGCACCGTGGCGTCGGCGTCACGCAAGCGGTGCCCGGCTTTCATCGCGGGCAGGCAGGCGAAGCGCGCGAGCACTTCGCGCCGCGCGTCCCGCCCGCTCAGCGCGTTGGCGACGAGTTCGGGCACCATGACCTCGAGCGTGACGCCTGCGAGCGCGAGTGGAACAGCGGTGACGCGGTGCAGCCCGCCGCCGAAGGGTTCCAAATGCAGTCCAAAGGCGTGCAGTTCGTCTTGTGATGCCTCGAGGCACGCGGCTTGGGCGGCGTTCAGCGTGACGAGTTCTGGGCGCGGCAACTCGAGGGTCGCACCATTAAACGCGTGCTCCAATTCCTCGTAGATCACGCGTTCGTGTGCGGCGTGCTGGTCGAACAACCACAGGTCGCCGTCGCCTTCGGCAATCAGGTACGCGTCGCGGTACGCGCCGATGAACCGCAGCGCGGGCAATGCGGAACTCGGGCGCATCGGCGCAACAGCGGCTCGAGGTTCGGGTGCGGCGCGCACCAAGCTCGGTTGCCCCTCGAGCGCTGCGCGGGTCGCCTCGAACACGGCGTCCTCCAAGCGCTTGGGTTCCAAAAAGGCGACGCGCAGCTTGCCGGGGTGGACGTTTTGGTTCACCGCGCCCGGCTCCACAGTCAAGTTCAGCACCATGCTGACCGCGTGACCGCGCGGCAAGAGCGTCCCAAAGGCGCGCAGCACCGCGTCCGCGACGCCGTCCTCCAACTCCACCGGGCGACCGTTGACCGCCAGGAACATGCGGTCTCGGCGCGGTCGGGTCAACTCCGGGCGCGACACGACGCCCGCCATGCCTGGCGCGCTGACCTCGAGCAAGCGGTTGGCGGTCATCGCGCCGTACACGCTCGCCACCCCTGAGCGAAAATCGCCCGGCGTGTGTGCGAAGCGCAGTTCGCAGTCGGCGGTGACCCGCCACGCCACGCCGGGGTGGTGCAGGGCATAGCGCTGCACGAGGTGCAGGCAGCGCCGGGTCTCGAGGGCAGGGCTTTCCAATGCGCCGCGGCGCGCAGGCAAATCTGCGAACAGCCCCAAGACTTCCACGGTCGTTCCGGCTGGGCAGGCAGCGGTTTCGACCTCGATCTGGTCGCGCCGCGCGCTCAGCACCACACCGCCAAGTTGGTCTCTGGGTCTCGAAGTCACCCGCAGGTGTGCGGCGAAGGCGATGCTCCACAGCGCCTCGCCGCGAAAGCCCAAGGTGCTGACTGTCTCCAAAGCCCCGTGAAGCTTGCTCGTCGCAAAACGCTGCGGCGCGAGCGGCAAGTCGTCGGCGGCGATGCCCACGCCGTCGTCGCTCACGGTGAGCGCACGCATGCCACCGTGCTCGAGGGTCACTTCGATGCGCCGTGCGCCCGCATCCAGGGCGTTCTCGATCAATTCTTTGAGCGCGTCCACCGGGCGCGAGATGACCTCACCGGCGGCAATTTCGCGTTGCACCGCCAGCGGCAACACCCGAATGCCCGGCATGCGCGCATTGTACCGGGCGTCCAGGGCGCGAAAACGTGAGGCAATGAAATCAGCCACCAATCCCTCGAGCCCCGCGGTTGGAATGCTACACTCGGCGCTCGAGATGACCCTGCCGCTGCCAATCGCCCTGGATGCCATGGGCGGCGATTTCGCCCCCGCAGCGATGGTGGACGGCGCGGTGCTCGCCGCCCGCGACCAGATCCCTGTGATGCTCGTCGGGCGCGAAGCGGACGTGCGCCGCGAACTCGAGCGTTACCCGGATGCGCCCAGCCTGCCGATTCAAGTCGTGCACGCCAGCGACGTGATCGGCATGGATGACGCCGCGACCGCCGCGCGGCGCAACAAGAACTTGAGCGTGAACGTTGCGATGCAGCAGTTGCGGGCGCGCAAAGCCTGCGCGGTCGTCGCCCAGGGGCACACGGGCGCGACCCTGGTCAGCGCCCTGTTCGGTTTGGGGCGCATCCCCGGTGTGGAACGCCCCGCGATTCTGGCGAACTTCCCCAACAAAACAGGGCGCGTGACCCTCGTGGACGTGGGCGCGAACGCCGACAACCGCCCGGAATTCCTGCAAGGCTTCGCGCTGATGGGCAGCGCCTACGTCAGCGCCATGCAAGGCGTTGAGGCGCCCACGGTCGGACTGTTGAGCATCGGGGAAGAGGAGGGCAAAGGCAACGCGCTGACCTTAGAAACCTTTGACCTGCTCAAAACCACGCCCGGCATTCGCTTTCACGGCAACGTGGAGGGGCGCGACATCTTCAACGGCACCGTGGACATCGTCGTCACCGACGGCTTCACCGGCAACGTCGTGCTGAAAGCCGCCGAAGCCGAAGCCAAAGTCATCATCGGCTGGATCAAAGAAGCCCTGACCGGCGGGAACCTGCTCACCAAAATCGGCGCGGCACTCGTGCGCCCCGCGCTGAAAGGCGTCGCGGACCGCTTGGACCCCAACGAATTCGGCGCGCAACCGCTCTTGGGCGTGAACGGCTTGGTCTTCATCGGGCACGGCTCGAGCAACGCCCGCGCCGTGCACAGCGCGCTCAAATTCGCTGCCAGAGCGGTTGAAGCTGGGCTGTTGGAGCGCGTCACCGCGAAGCTCGAGGGGTTGACCAAGCGCCTCGAGCCGCAGTCATGATCCAAGACCGACTCGAGCGGCTGTGGCTGGCGATCCTCGAGGGGGCGCCGAACATCCTGCTCACGCTCGTCGTGATGGTGCTCGCGCTGTGGCTGGTGCGTCGCCTCGCCTCACGGGTCACGGCCGCGCAAGGCTTCACGCGGCGCGCGGTGCGCACGGAAACGCTGCGCGCCGTGCTGATTTCCGCGCTGACCGTCGTGATCTACGTCGTCGCGGGCGCGAGCATTCTGGGTACGCTGGGGATCAACGTCGCGGCGCTGCTGGCGGGCGTCAGCATCCTCGGCTTGGCGGTTTCGTTTGGCGCGCAGAGCCTCGTCAAGGACGTGATTACCGGCTTCTTCGTGCTGCTCGAGGACCAATACGGCGTGGGCGACGTGATCCGCGTCAACGGCGCGAGCGGTTTAAGCGGCGACGTGGAAAGCCTGAACTTGCGCGTGACCGTGTTGCGCGACCTCGAGGGCACCGCGCACGTCATTCCGAATTCTGAAATCAAAACCGTCAGTGTGCTCTCCAAAGACTTCGCCCGCGTCGTCGGAGACACCGAAGTGCCACACGATTACCCTTTGGAGCGCGCCCTAGAACTCATCACCCGTGTCGCGCAGGAGTTGCACAGCGATCCCGCGTGGAAAGACAAGTTCCTCGAGGGTCCACAGATTTTGGGCGTGCAAACGCTGAGCCCCACCAGCGTCACGCTGCGCGTGCTGTTCAAAGTCAGACCCAAAGAGCAATGGGGCGTCAACCGCGAGTTCAAGCGCCGCGTGAAACTGGCGTTTGAAAACGAGGGGTTGCGCACGCCGTTGCCGCAGATGAGCCTGGCGCTGCCCGCGCAAGCCAAGGTGCAGGTCGCGGAAGACAAGCCCGTCGAGGAAGAAGCGACAAACCCGCCCATCGAAGAAACGCGGTGAGGCTCGAGGTTGGTGATGTGCTCGAGCAGCGGCGTCCCGAAGTTCATTGCGTGCAACGCGCACGAAATCAGCGCAGGAGCTTTCGCATCCGGTCGCCCCTACAGCACACGCTCGAGCCTGGGTCGCAGCGCTGGAGCCTTGACCAAAAACCCTGAGCCGACCCCGCAAAATCCGCAAGGGGATGTCGTGCCCATGCACGCAAGCCACACTTGCTTCCCTCGAGACCCAGCGATCCAAAACGCTTTCCTCGAGCTGCCGCCGCACTGGACAGGGACAATGCTGGTCTGCGCGCGTCGCACCCATGTGCGCAAGGGCAAAGTGCACCCATGTGCGCAGTGCGCAACGCGTGACGGCGAAACGGCGTGCCCCCGGTTCTTACACGAACCCTGTGCACCTCGAGACTGTTCAAACACATTGCACTCGAGGTTCCAGCAACGTTTGGGAGGCGCACAGTACACTCAAACTCCATGATGCTCGTTTGGCACCGCGCGGACCTGCGGCTTCACGACCACCCGGCGTTGCACGCGGCGGCTGCCAAAGGTGCAGTGCTGCCGTGCTTTATTTTGGACCCGAACCTGCTGCGCATGCCGCACAGCGGTTCCAACCGCATCGCGTTCCTGTTTGAGAACCTGCGCGCGCTCAATGCGGCGTATGAAACCGTCGGCTCGAGCCTTGCCGTGCGCGCGGGGGAGCCGGAACACGTGCTGCTCGGGTTGGCGCGGGAGGTCGGGGCGAGCGAGGTCTACGCGCTGCGCTCATTCGAGCCCATCGGTCGCCGACGCGACGAACGCGTGGCGCAAGCCCTTGAGGGCGCGGGCGTGAGGCTGAAGTTGTTCGACGGCGATTGCATTTTTCAACCCGGCGCGTTGAAGACCCAGACGGGCGGCGCGTACCGCGTGTTCACCCCGTTCTGGCGCAACTGGAGCGCGCAAGCCTTGCCCGAAACCTTGCCTGCCCCGGATCGCCTCGAGCCTCATGGCGTGAAGTCCCTCGAGGTTCCGCGCGTGACCCCAGCGGTGCCCCTGCCCCCAGCCGGCGAGCAAGCCGCGAGCGACCGCCTGCGCGATTTCCTGCGCACGGTCGGTTTGCAGTACGAGTACCAACGCAACCTGCCTGCCCTGGACGGCACCTCCCGCTTGAGCATGTACCTGCACCTGGGCGTTCTCTCGCCGCGCGTCGCCGCCCGCCGCGCGAGCGCCGCCGGGATGACCGCGTGGGTGCGCGAGTTGTGCTGGCGCGATTACTACCGCCACATCCTCTGGGACGAGCCGAACTTGGAGACGCAGCCGTACAAACCGGCTTGGCGCGATTTTCCGTGGCGCGACGCGCCCGACGACCTGGAAGCCTGGCGCACGGGCATGACTGGCTACCCGATTGTGGACGCTGGGATGCGTCAACTGCAGACGCAGGGGTGGATGCACAACCGCGTGCGGATGATCGTTGCCAGTTTCATGACCAAGCACCTGATGCTCGATTACCGTTTGGGCATCGCGGTGTTCAACGAAGCGCTCCTCGACGGCGACGAAGCCGCGAACAACGGTGGTTGGCAGTGGGTCACGGGTTGCGGCGTGGACGCCGCGCCGTATTTCCGCGTGTTCAATCCGGTCACGCAAGGGCAGAAGTTTGACACCCAAGCCGAGTACATCCGCCGCTTCGTGCCGGAACTCGAGGGGTTGAGCGCCAAGGACGCGCACGAACCTTGGACGATGGTGCGCCCGCCGAAAGCCTATCCAGCACCGATGCTGCCGCTCACCTTGGGCAGGGACCGCTTCCTCGAGACCGCCAAAGCCTTCCTGCGCGGCGCTGACGCCGAGTAAATCGGTTCGAGCATTTCGATGCTGAGCGCGTCCTCGAGTGTCTCTGTGCGCTCGAGGACGCGCGTTGAAGCCCGCTTGGTTTACGGGTGAATCGCCAGCGAACGCACCGCGCCGGAGAAATTGCCGACCAGCGTCGCCGCACCGCTGGTCAGGTTGACGCGGTACAGCCCACCGCTGCCCGCGACGCTGAGCGCGGCGTACCCCTCGCCCGTGGCAACCGCATTGGCAACGCTGACCTGCACGCTGGAAGCGATGTCGAACCCGACCAGGTCCGCAAAGTCCAGCGCGGTCCCGCCCAGCGTCACCGCGACCGGCACGGTCAGGGTGCCCGCGTTCGGCGGGTTTTGGATCAACAGCTGATTCGTGGTCGCGTCCAACGCGTACATCGTCGTTACGGTCGCCCCGGCGTAGCTGTTGGTGTAGCCGGTGCCGCTCGAGGTGGTGCTCGCGCCGTTGAGCGCCGCGTCAGGATTCGTGCCCAGCGCGCCCGTGTTGCCGTCCACGGGCCCGCCCGTGGTCGGGTTGACGCGGAAGTTCAACCCAGACGCGGTGATGACGCGCACGCGGTCCGCCATCGGGTTGAAATCAATGTCGTAGCCGGTCGTGCTCGGGTCGGGCAGGTCAACGGCCGCCACGCCGTCGCTCGTGAACGTGACTTGACCGGGCAGTCCAACCGCGCTGGCAGCACCCGTCTGCGGATCGAGCAGGTACAGCGTCCCGGTGTTGGCCGTGGCGTTCACCCCCAAGGCGTACAACCCGCGCGTGCTCGAGCGCAGATCCAGCGCCACCAGGGTCTCACCAACCGTCACCCCGCTCACCGCGACGCCCGCGGCGGTGCCCGGTGTCTCGAGCGCAAACCGTGAGAGTTGCGCCCCCGCGTTGTCCAGCGCAAAACCGCCAGGCGTGGGCGTGTTCATGGCGAGGCTGCGCACCGCGCCGATGCCGCCAAAGCCCCCGAGCGCGGTCAGGCTGCCGTCTGCCAAATTGACGCGGTACAAGCCTTGCGCGCCGCCGACGGTCAACGCCGCAAAGCCTTCACCACCCGTAACCGCGGTGTTGCTGACGCTGACGTTGACGCCCTTGGCAATGTCGAAGCCCGCGACGGCGCTGACATCCACCGCTGCACCGTTCAACTTGAACGCTTTTGCGCCCGTCTGCGTGCCGCTGTTCGGCGGCGTCTGAATGAACAGTTGATCGCCCGCCGGGTCCAGCGTGTACTGCGTGGTCACGGTCGTGTTGAGCTGGTTGTTCGTGTAGGCGGTGCCTGCCACGGTCGTGCTGCCACCGTTGATCGTGCCGTCCGGGTTGAGCCCGGCAATGGAGCCTGCCGCACCGCCGAGGTCACCGTCCAGAATCGCGCCCGTGTTGGCGTTGAGGCGAAAGTTCAACCCAGTGTCGGTCACAACCCGCAAGCGGTCGGCTGCCGGGTTGAAATCCATATCCACCGTGGCGGTGGCTGGCACGGCAATGGCGTTGCCGCCCGCGTCCACCAACGCGCCCGCCGTGCCGACTGGCGTGGCTGCGCCGTTGACGGTGCTGATCGTGTACAACTGCACGCCGCCCGTGCTGCTCCTGGCCAGACCGTACAAGCTGCTGTTCTGCGCCCGCAAGTCAATCGCCAGCAGCGTGTCGCCCGCGCTCAACCCGGTGATGCTGAGCGTCGCGGTCGCCGTCGCGGGGGCGTCGCTCGTGACGGCAACAAGCTGCCCGCTCGCAGTGAGCAGGTACACGGGGCTCGAGGACGCGGGTGGCGGCGTAACCGGTTGCGGGCAAGCCACCAAGCCTGCCGCGAGCAGCAATGCCAGACCAGCTTGGGGGGTGACGGGTGAACGCGTGGTGGTTCGCTGTTTCGTTTTCATGTTCTGTTCCCCTCCGTTGGGCGCTTGCGAGCAGCGTAGCAGGGCAACCCATAAACGCGGACACTCGAGCGGGCATGCGTTCGTGGTCCACACGGCGGGCTCGAGCCACTGGGTTTTTGCGCATGCAAACCGGCTCGAGCCCGCCCCGGCGCGCCGTGTGTAAGCTGTGCTGGAGACCAGCCTCCTGAAATCTCTTACCCTGTCCTCATGGTTAAGCGTGGGTTGTTGCTGGTACTGTTCGCATTGTTCACCGTCGCCCTGGCGCAGAACGCCACGTACTCCAACGCCACGGCGCGTTTCGCCGTGGATTACCCGAGCGATTGGGTGATGCGCGAAGGCGTGTTCGGCACGACCGTGATGGTCGTGCGTCCGAACCCCAACGGCTTTTCGTCCAATTTCAACGTCGTGGTCCTGCGTGTGCCCGCCGGAACGACCCTGGAAGCGACCGAGGACGGCTTGATCGAACAACTTGAAGCGATCATCACCGACTTCAAACTGGTCGCCAAGCAACCCGCGACGCTCGCGGGACAGCCCGCGATCAGCGTGCTCTACACGGGACGGCAAGGCAAATTCAACCTCGTCTGGTATCAGGTGTTGACCGTGCGCGGCACGTTTGCGTACGCCGTCACCTTCACCGCCGAAGCCAGCGCCTACGAATCCGAGCGCACACCATTCGGCAACGTGCTCGGGTCGTTCCGGTTCTTGTAAACCTGATTCTGGTCAGTGTGGGCGGCTGATCTCGAGCGCTGAATGCTCGAGCACCCCTCGAGCCTCAACGCACCTTCGCGCCCGCGGGCAACGACGCGTCGGCTTCGACGACTACGACCGCGCCGTTCTCGCCATCGCCCGCGAGGATCATGCCTTGGCTGTCAATGCCGCGCATCTTCCGCGGTGCGAGGTTCGCCACCAGAATCACGCGCTTGCCGACCATCTCCTCAGGGGTGTAGTGCTGCGCGATGCCGGAGAGCACCGTGCGCTCTTCTGCACCCAGACTGACCTTGAGTTTCAAGAGCTTGTCGGCTTTGGGCACGCGTTCGCATTCCAAGACCACGGCGACGCGCAAATCCACCTTGGCAAAGTCGTCAATGGTGATGTACTCGGGCTCGGGTTGCGGTTCGGTGACGGGTGCGGGTTCAGACATGGGGGCTTCCTTCTTTTCGGAGACAACTTTCTCGAGTTCGACCTTTGGAAAGAGCACGTCACCGGGCTGGATGCGTGTGCCCGCGGGTGTCAGACCCCACGTGCCCTCGAGCTTGAAGCTGTGCCCCTCGAGTCCGAGTTGCTTGCGCAGTTCCACGGCTTTGTGCGGCAGCACGGCTTCCAATAAGACGCTCGAGAAGCGCAGCCCTTCGATCAACGTGTGGAGCACCGTGTCCAGCCTCGAGGATTGCGCTTCGTTCCGTGCAAGTTCCCACGGTTTGCTCTCTGCGACGAAACGGTTCAAGTCGCGCACAAACTCCAGGCTCTTTTCAATCGCCAAGTGCACGCGCAACCCGCGCACCTCCTCGAGCACCGTGTCCGGCAACGCTCGAGCGGCTTCGATGATCCCGCGCTCCCTGGCGTCGTACTCACCCGGCGCGGGCACGATGCCATCGCGGTACTTCTGGACCATGCTCAGCACCCTCGAGAGCAGGTTCCCAAGGTCGTTGGCGAGGTCTGCGTTCAAGCGATTGACAAGAATCTGCTCCCCGAACGCACTGTCGGCGCTGAACGTCGTCTCGCGCAGCAGTGCGTATCTGAGTGCGTCAATGCCGTAGCGTTCCTCCATTTCAATTGGGTCCACGACATTGCCCAAACTCTTGCCCATCTTGCGCCCGTCAAAGCCCAGGATGTGCGCGTGCACGACGAGTTTTTCGTACAAGGGCAGCCCGGCGGCTTTGAGCATCGGCAACCAGAACACCGAGTGCGTTTTCAGGATGTCCTTGCCGACCAAGTGCCACGCGTGCGGCCAGAAGGTCTCGAATTTCTCTGTCCCCTCGCCGCCGAGGGCGGACACGTAATTCAGCAGCGCATCGAACCAGACGTAAGTCACGTGCCCGTCGTCCCACGGAATCGGGATGCCCCACGGCAAGCGCTCCACGGGTCGGGAGATCGAGAGGTCGCCGATGGGCTCGCGCAGCATCTCCAAAACTTCTTTGCGGTAAGAGACGGGCTCGATCAAGTCAGGGTGCGCCTCCAAATGCTCGAGGAGCCAGGGACGGTATTTCTCGAGCTTGAAGAAATAGTTGGCTTCGCGGCGCAACTCGGGCGGATCGCGGTCACCGGGCAGGCGCTTCAACCCGTCTGCGCCCTCCACGAGTTCTTTCTCCGTGACGTAACGCTCGGAACCGACGCTGTACAAGCCCTCGTACTCCGCGTGGTAGATGTCGCCTGTCTCGTAGATCCGTTGCAGAATCTTTTGCACATACTGAATGTGACGCGCTTGCGTCGTGCGAATGAAGTCGTCGTTGCTCAAGCCCCAACGGTTCCACAGCGCTTTGAACCCAGTCTCCGCAATACGGTCCACGTAACTTTGCGGCGACTCCCCCAGCGCTTGCACGACCTTCCAAACCTTCTCGCCGTGCTCGTCCGTGCCGGTCAGGAAGTAGGTCTTGTACCCCGCGAGGCGGTGGTACCGCGCCAATGTGTCCGCGACAAGTGTCTCATAGGCATGACCGAGGTGCGGCACGTCGTTGACGTAGTGGATTGCCGTGGTGATGTAAAAAACCTTATCGCTCATAGGGAAGCTCCTAGCTTTTAGCCACTAGCTATTAGCCAACAGCCAAACAAAAACCGAGGCGCAAATCGCCCCGGCGAGACTTGAGAAACGCGTTCTCAGCCCGACCGGGTTTCCTTTGGCATTCGCCATGCGTTGCGCCTCAGCACCATGCACACGAGTATAGCGCACCCCTCGAGACCAGGATTTTCAAGCTCGAGGCTCGAGGGCATCAAACCAACCTCGAGCCCGCGCCACCACCGCCCCGTCTTCCGTAGGGGCAGCCCGTCACGCCGTTTCGCTCTTGCGAACATGGGTTCGACGCGCGCATGAGCACGACGGCTGCCCAGTGCAGCGGGAGCCGCACCAACGTCCCGCCAGAATCGGATTGCAACATCGTTCACTCGAGACTGGTACATCCACCGCAAATTCCTCGAGCGACCGTCGTATCGGACAGGGACAAGCCCTGTCCCTACACAGTCCAGGCAGCGTTCGAGACCTCGCGTGGCGATTCTCGAGCTTCAACTCCGCGCGATGCGCAACGCTGTCGTGACCGACACGAGCACGCTGGCGACGACGTACAACGGCATTGCCGGGTCGCTGCCCGCCAGGAACCCGTGCGCGGTCGCCATGATGAATGCAGGGTACGCCAGGAAGTGCAAGGCTCGAGCCCAACGCATCCCCAAGCGGGCGCGGTGCACAAAGGAGTAATAGACGATCAACAAAAGGTACACGCTGAGCGTGCCCAAGCCCACGGCGAACGGGTCGGTGCGGCTCATGCCAGGAATCAAGAGCGCCGCCAGCCCTTGGGCGTACTCGCCGCCGACGAGGATGAACGCACCGTGGAGCGCACCGAGCGCGAGGGCAAAACCGGAGAGGATGCCGTGCCAGCCTCGAGACATGAACGCGGGCAGCCAACTGGGGGCGTAGCGCGTGGCGACGAGCGGTCCGAGTGCGGTGGTGACGGCCAGCGCAGCGTAGGAGACGAAGCCGGTGACGCGCATCGTGACCCAGCCTATCGGGGCGGGCTCGAGGCGGGCGAGCGAGAGTAACCATGCCGCGCCGAGGGCGCTCAAGCCGACGACGACGAGGATTTCGTTGAGGGCGGACGGTGAACGCGTGGTGGGTTGGGGCTGAGCGTGCGTGTTCATGCGGCGACCTCCTGGGGTGTGGCTTCGAGGGTGGTGGGCTCGAGGACTGTGTTCTCGAGGGCTTGGAAGGCGTGGTGCTGCCAGCGATGGAGCGTGCCCGCGCGGTCAAACGCGAAGGCGGCGAGGTGTGGCTCTTTCTGTCGGGCGTGCTCGAGGAAGGCGCGTTCGTCCAGCAGCGCGAGTTTGGTCAGCACTTCGGCGTCGGTCAGGGCGTCGCAAATCACGGTGACTTGCACAAACCTGGATTGCAACGGCTGACCACTGCGCGGGTCAATCAGGTGGTGCGTGTTGCGCCACGCGCGTTTCACGGTGCTCGAGGTGGCGATGCCGTACTGACCGGCAGGGAGCAGAGTTGGCGTGGGAGCACCGCCGAACGGATGCTCGAGGTTGACGGTGAACGCGTCCGCGCTGCGGATTGCGATATCGCCGCCTGCGTCCAGGGTGAAATCACTGTCGCCAAAGTGCTGCGCGCAGGTCTGCGCGATCCAGCCCTTCGCGGTTCCGCCCAAGTCCACACGCACGCCAGGCTCGAGGGTCACGGTGCTGCCGTTGACGTGCACGCCACGCCAATCGGGAACGTTCGCGTTGCTCGAGGCTGCGATTGCGTTCGCGTCGAAGGACTTGCTGTACCCAACCGCCTCGAGCGCGTCCAAAACCGTTGGCGTGACCAGCCCCTGGGTGCGCTCGGCAACCCCGAGCGCGTGGGTGAGGGCCTCGAGCAACGCCTGCGGTGTCGCCTCGAGCCGCCCGGTTGCGTTCAACCGTCTGAGCGGTGAATCCTCGAAGCGGGTCAGGATCGCGCTCAACCGCCGCACCTCCTCGAGCACCAAGCCTGCGCCGAGCCCATGCACGAACACGTCTGTGCCCATCAAGTGCGCCCTCATCTCAGCTCCCCCTCGTCGTGGCTCGAGGTTGGTATGACGGCTGTTGCTGCTGCGGCACGACTTGCACCTGGTCGTCGCCCCACGTGCTGCCCGCGTCGCTCGAGGTGGTGCTCGGCGAGGTCACTGTGCTTTGATCGGTTGCCGATGCGGACACCTGCACCGTCGGCGTTGAAGCACTCGAGGGACCGGGCGCGATCAGGAAGCGTGCCCCCAACGCGAGGGTCGCGGTGATCGCGCTGGCGAGGGCGATGGTCGTGGCGCGCTGGGCATCGAAGCGAGGTCGTTTCATGGGGCGCAGTGTGCGCCGCGCAGGTAAAGGTTCAGCCAAAAACGGTGTGGACCGGGTAAACACCGTTTTTGTAGGGGCAGCCCGTCACGCCGTTTCGCTTTGCGATGTCTGGAAAGGCACGACGGCTGCCCTGCTCGAGCATTACAACGCAGCGCGGGGGCGATGTGCGATCCTGTGCTGATGAATGATTCCTCGAGCCTCACCGCTGTCGCGCCTGAAGCGGGTCGCGTGGACGTGGTCCTCGCGCGGCTCGCCGGGGTCTCACGGGCGCAAGTGCAAGATTGGCTCGAGGTGGGCGCGGTCAGCGTGGCGGGCAAGGTCGTCACGAAAGGCAGCCACGCGCTGAAGGGCGGCGAAACGCTCGAGTGGAGGCCGCCACCTCCACCACCCAGCGAAGTGCTGCCCGAGGACGTGCCGCTCACGGTGCTGTTTGAAGACGAGCACTTGATCGCCGTGGACAAACCCGCTGGGATGCTCACGCACCCGGCTGGGCTGACCGTCACGGGCACGCTGGTCAACGCGCTGCTGGGTCGCGTGCCCTTGGCGCTCGAGGACACGGATTTTGGCGTGGAAGGTTACCGCCCTGGCATCGTGCACCGCTTGGATCAGGACACGAGCGGCGTGATCGTCGTCGCCAAAACCCGCGAGGCGCACGCGAAGCTGTCGGCGCTGTTCGCGGACCGGCAGACGAAAAAGGAGTATCTGGCAATCACCGTCGGCGTGCCGCCGCGCGAGGTCACGGTCGAGGCGAGCATCGGGCGTCACCCGACGGTGAAAACGCGCATGTCGGTGGCGGGCACGAACGCTCGAGATGCAAAAACAGATTTTGCAGTCATTGCCACCACGCCGCTCGAGAAGCCTACGCACGCCCTCGTCCGCTCGCGGATTTACACCGGGCGCACGCACCAGATTCGCGTGCATTTGCAGCACTTGAAAACCCCGATCCTGGGCGACGGGGTGTACGGCAAACCCAGTGCGCTGATCGCGCGTCAAGCCTTGCACGCGTGGCGGCTCGAGTTGCCGCACCCAATCACGGGCGCGACGCTGCGGCTCGAGGCGAGCCCGCCCGAAGATTTCGTGGGGGCGTGGCTGGGGGTCGGTGGGCTGTGGACGCCCCTCGGGTGAACCCGTTCAGGCGTGACCCTCGAGTTTTCCCGTGGGCAGCGCCAAGCGCACCTCGAGTCCGCCCAACCTCGAGCGGGTCGCCGTGACCGTCCCGCCGTGCGCCACGGCGATGGCGCGCACGATGGCGAGCCCCAAGCCGCTGCCGCCGCTGCTTTTGGAACGCGAGTCGTCCACGCGGTAGAAGCGCTCGAACAGGCGTCCCAGGTGCGCGTCGGGCACGCCCGCGCCACTGTCCATGACGGCGAGCGTCACGCTGTCGTTGACGACCTGCGCCTCGAGCCTGACTGAACCAGCTGGGGGCGTGTGTTGAACGGCGTTCAGAACGAGATTGCCGAGGGCTTGCCGCAGGCGGCGCGGGTCGGCAGGCACCGTCAACTGCGGGTCGAGCGGGCTGACCTCGAGTCGCACATTCGCCTGGTGAACCTGCGGTGCGAACTCCGCCCCGAGCGCCGCGAACAGGGTTGACACGGGCACAGCCTCCAGGGTCAACATCAAATGCCCCGCGTCGTGCAAGGTCAGGGTTTGCAGGTCGTCCGCCAGGCGTTCCAAGGTGTCCAGTTGCGTGAGTAACGGCTCGAGTTCCGTTGTCTCGAGGTCGTGCACGCCGTCCACCATGCCCAGCACGCGCAAGCGCATCGCCGTGATCGGCGTGCGCAGGTCGTGCGCGATGCTCGCGCTCTCAAAACGTCGCTCGGCTTCCAGGTGCTCCAAACGCGCCGCCATGCGGTTGAATTCCTCGCCCAACAGCGCGATCTCCAGCGGTGTGCTCGCGCCGAGCAGGCGCGTGCGCGCGCCGTAATCGCCTTTGGAGAGCCGGTGCAACGAGGCGGTGAAACTGTTGAACGCGCCCGCCAAGTGCCGCGCCAAGGCCACGCCGAACACGAGCGCCAGCACCACAGCGACCAGCAGCGTCAAGAGCAACTCTGAACGCACCTCCTCGAGCAGAATGACAAACCCCTCGAGTCCCTCGCTGCGCAGGTACACCTGCAAATCCCCGAAGGTTTGCAGAGAGATGCCCGCCAACGCGTAGCGCGTGCGCACCAAGATGAACAGGGCCAGCACCGTCAGCGCCAGCAGGATCACGGCCAAGTTCAGCAGTGTCAAGCGCACCCACAGCGGTTGCATCCGGGGTTCAGCGCGCATAGCGGTACCCCGCACCGAAGACGGTTTCAATGCCGTGGCTCTCCCCGAGCTTCGCGCGCAGGTTGCGCACGTGCACGTCCACCGTGCGCTCCAAGGTGTCGCGTGCCTCGTCGCTGCACGCCTCCAACAGCTCTGAGCGGCTGAAGACCCGCCCAGGCGCGCGCAGGAACGCGACCAGCAATGCAAATTCGCTGGGACGCAGCTCCAAGACCTCTGCGCCGCGCTGCACCGTGCGCCCGTCCACGTCCACCTCCAAACCGTCGCGCCCGAGCAGCCGCGCGCCGCGACCACTGCGACGCAACACCGCTTGCACGCGGCTGACCAACTCCAACGGGTAGAACGGTTTGGTCACGTAATCGTCCGCGCCCAAGTCAAACCCGCGCAAGCGGTCCTCCTGCGTCGTGCGCGCGGTGAGTGCAATCACCGGCGTCGCGCCCACTGCACGCACCGCGCGCAGCACCTCGAGCCCGGACACGCCGGGCAGCATCAGATCCAAGACGATCAAATCCGGCACGGCACTGCGAAAGGACTCGAGTCCCGCGCGACCATCCAGCGCCACGAGCACGCGCAAACCCGCGCGCTCCAAGTACTTCTGCACGCTCAGGGCAATGTCCGGCTCGTCCTCCACGACGAGGATCAGGGGCGTCATGGGCGCAGTCTAGGACAGGGATGTTCACTGGATTTGAACCCAAAAATAGGCGAAGCCCCGCGCGGTCACTGCGGGGCTTTGGCCTCGAGCACCAACACGCCGCTCGAGGACACCGTGTAGCGCCCCCCGGTGTTCAGCGTGATGTCCCACCAGTTGCGGTCCACCGTGAAACTCAAGTCGTAGCGCGCGCCGGGACGCAGGTTGGTGATGAGGTAGCGCTTGATGCCTGGGGGCACGCCCACGCCGTCAAACGCCAAACTGGGACCCGCGAAGTTGAAGAACACGGCGGTTTTTTCGTTGGCTGTGGTCACGACGTACTCGGTGACGCTGCCGTCGTCGGGCAGCCCGGTGGCGGAGGTCAGTTCGGGTTCTTCGTCCACGTCCAAGCTTTTGAAGGCGTTGACGAAGTTCTGCACGGGTTGAAGTTTGTAGGCGTAGAACGACCAGTTCAGCGTGTTGCCCGTCCAGGTGAACTCCACGCCGGGCACGGTCGGCTCCAACGAGGCGAACACGAAGCGCTTGTCGGCGCTGTAAAACTCCTGCCCGTCGGTGTTGGCGTTGTTCATCGCCTCCAGCGGCTTGGCAAACCTGAGCGAGGCTTTTTGAACGTTCTCCGTGCGGTCGGCGGTCAGGACGATGCCTGGCAGGGCGAGCACCTGCCGCGTGGCTTTGGTCGCACCGGGGTAGAGGGCTTTCACGTCGCTCAGGGCGCCGTACGCGAAGGCACCGCAATCCTCCAGCGGCACGGCGGCGTAGGTGCTTTGCAGGTCGCGGCTGACCGTCAAGGCGCGGCTGATCGCGTCGGTGCCCGGCGTCCACGGCGCGCACGCGGGCGGTGCAGGGTTGTTCACGGTGTACGCGGCGAAGCCCGCGATGCCGACGCCGACGAGGGCGACTGCGCCGATGACCGGCAATGCCCACGCGGGACGCTTGGGCGGAACCATGTGCGGTTGCGACGCGGCGGACGGTGGTGTGGCAACGGGGCTGGCGGGTGCAGGACTCGAGACGGGCGTGACCGCTGGACTCGAGGGTGGCGCGACGGGACTCGAGCGCACCGGGTCGGGCGCAGGCGGGCTCGAGACGGGTTGCGGGGCGACCGGCCAATCGCTGTCGGTCATCGCCTCGAGCGCGCTGGGCGTCGTTGCTTGCACGCCCGCAGCACGCGGCGGTGGCGTGCCACCCTCGAGCACCGCGAGCACTTCCGCCATGCTGGAAAACCGCTCCTCGAGCGGCTTTTTGAGCGCGCCCGCCACGGCGTCCAAGACGCCTTTGGGCGCATCCGGGCGCAGTTGCCCCAACGCCAACGGTTCAGACTGAATGATCCGCATCATCAGCATCGGGATGCTCTGCCCTTCAAACGGCGCGCGACCCGCGAGCATCTGGTAGGTCACGACGCCCCACGCCCAGATGTCGGCGGCGGCACTGACCACCTGTCCGCGCACTTGTTCAGGCGCCATGTACAACGGCGTGCCGGTGGTGCTGCCGGGACGCGTGAGTTGCAGGCTGGCTTGCTCCAAGCGCGCCAGCCCGAAATCCAGAATCTTCGTGACGAACGTGCCGTCGGGTTGCCGCGCCAAAATCACATTGCCTGGTTTCACGTCGCGGTGAAAAACGCCCTGGCTGTGCGCGTGCCCAAGACCTCGAGCCATTTCCACGGCGATGCGCGTGGCATCCTCCAAGCTGATCGGTGGATCGCGGTGCAGGCGTTGCCCCAGCGTTTCGCCGTCGTAGAACGCCATGACGATGAACGTGCGCTCTTCGAAGGTCTCCAAAGCAAACAGCGTGCCGATGTTCGGGTGGTCCAGTTTGCTGACCGCCTTGGCTTCGCGCGTGAGCCGCGCCAAGGCTTTGGCGTCGTGCGCGAGTTCGTCGGGCAGCATTTTGAGCGCCACCGTGCGCCCCAGTTTCAGATCCTCGGCGGCGTAAACCACGCCCATCGCGCCCGCCCCGAGGCGTTTGACGATGCGGTAATGCAAGAGTTGCGTCCCGATCACGGACAAAAGCTTACCCGAGTCGCCCCGCTGTATTGCCTGCCCTTGTCGCAGCGCCGCGATCTCGAGGGTGCAAGGCGGGGCTCGAACGGCGTCATCCTGTTGCGACCGTTCTGAGGGCTGTGCCTCTACTTCGTGCAGGTCGCATTGACGCGGAAGCTGGGGTCTTTTGTGGTGTACGGCAGTTGGGCAGCCTTGCCTGCGGGAGCGCCCAGCCAGATCACCTTTGTCACTTTTTGTTTGACTTGGTTTGCGTCTGGGTAAAAGCGCATCGTGAGCGGCGCGACCCCGCCCGGAATAATGCCCCTGTCAATGGCGAAATTGATGTCACGAACCCCGGTGGTCGTCCCGTCTTCGAAAGCGATGTTGAAGGAATGGTAGACCATCTCCACCTGGAACCCCGAATCGTAAAAACTGAGGATGTTGCGCGTGCCGTTGCGAACCTCGGCGACCACCTCGACGTAAGTGCGGTCAGGCATCCCGGAGCGCGTTTCCGTCCCGGTCGTGAGGCTTTTCACTGTGAAACGCCACACGCCGTTGAACAGCGTTTGGTTCAAGCACCCCTCGAGCGCCGCGACTTGGTTTGCGCCACCCGCGGCGCCCGCCGAAAGGGTCACGGTGTTCCCGGCGACCGCAGCGGTGATGCCAAAATTCCTCAGGCTCGAGACGGGCACGTAGGTCTTGCCACCGATGACCAGCGCTTTTTCCGTGCTGGCTTGCGTGCCGAGCACCAAATTGAGGCTGCGTTGCACGGTCTGCGCGAGCACCGGCGCGGCGATGGCGGTGATGAGGGCGGCGACGACGAGTTTGTTTTTCATGGGTGATCTCCTGGGCGTCCGTCTGGCTGAGGCTCGAGGTTGACTTGTGTTGTTGAAGCCATCACGGGTTGCGCGGTCCGGGGCTGCCACCGCAGGCGCTCAAGGCGACGGTCAAGGTAAGCGCAAGGGCGGTGAGGCTCGAGCGGATGGGGTGATTGGCTGAGGACATGGGGTTCCTTCCTGTGTTTGGCGAGTCAGCAATCTCGAGGACGTTGCTCAGAGAGCTTGTTCACTGCTGAAAGACGAGCACGTTGAACTGATTTCCGACCCGAAGAGGTGATGTATCTTCGTTAAAAATGCACCAATTTGATTGAGCTGGATTGTAATACACACCAATTGGCGAGTTATTGACCAATCCACTGCCACTGTTTGGTCCAAAGTTATGGGTGATAATCAAAATAGCGCTGGGTTTCCCATTGGTACCAGGATTGTCAATACAAGTAGCGTTAAGTAGTGTGTTGGCTGTTGTTGCGATATGGACAAACGCAGGCGACCTCAAGGTGCTGACTTTGATTGGGCCAGCCACTTCCAGAGCGACACCACTGTCGCTACCAGCCGCCACGCCCGTGCCAGTGTCGGAGTACCCAGAGGTACCCGTACCGCTCGTCGAGTTTCCAGCGACGCCCAGTCCGGAACCGCTCACTCCGGAGACACCACGATTTGTATCGCTCGAACCAAGAACACCGACGCTGCTGCGACTGTCTCCCCAAACTCCAGCGACGCTCGAGTAACTGCTGGCGGGACCGATGCGCCCGACGAGCGCAGCCTGCCCACTGGCGGCGATGGGTGCGGTCAGCGTGACAGTGAAACCCGTTCCACTCGCGCCTGACACCGTTTGTCCGAACGTGATGCCTCCGCCTGCAAGATCGTCGCCCCAAGTCAACTTGCCGCCTTGGGCTTTGAGCACCTTGCCGTCTGCGGCTGTGCCCGCAACGCTGAGTTTGCCCACGCCAATTGCGCCGTCGTTGATGCCGCCTGCAGTCTCGAGCGCGGTCTTGATCGCCGCAAAATTGTCGTTGACCTGCGCGGCGACAATCGGCGTCCCAGCGGTGAAGGTGTTGGGCAGCGTGACCGCAGCGAACGCGAAGCCGCTCGCGCCTAAGCCCACGCCGATGACGAAATTCTTGAAGTGACGGTCGTTCATGGTTGCTCCTGAATGAATCACTCGAGCGATTGGCTCGAGATTGAAGGCTCAGCGTGCGAGACTCGAGATTGCAGGCTCAAGCGGTGGCGGCTTAGCGCCAAGTCGCGCCGGAATCCCAATTGCTCTGGTTCCACGTGCCGTCCGTCGCGGGCGGCGGGTTGGGGCTGCACGCCCCGAGCAGCACGACGAGTCCGAGTGCAGCCAACCAAAACAGGTTCCTACGCATGGGTGTCCTTTCTTCTAGCGAATGCCGATGACCGTCCCGCCAAGCTGTTGCGCGAGACCATCCAGGTGTTGGAGCAGCGCCAGCGGTGTTTCAAACTCCAGGCGCTCACCGCTCACTGTGTCCTCCAGGACCGCATGCCACGCGCCATGGGCGGTTCGCGGTTGCAGTTCCAAGTGCAGTGAGAGCGTGCGGGCGTCTGGTGTGGGCGGGTCCACAAGCTCAGGCTAAAAATGGAGCGTCAAAAAACGACAAAATAAATTCGTCTCGTGTGGCACGTAGGCTTGCAAGCTCGAGACACACCCAACACGACAGGTACACCTCGAGCCTGTAGGACCGTGAACGCCTTGCATTGCTCAGGACTCGAGGGCAGGCGTCGCGCGTTACCGCCACCGCTTCAAGGCAACTGCCCGAGCAACGTCGCCACGTCTTGTTCGTGTTGCTTGAACTGCTTGGACAGCGGCAAGGCGCATTCCAAATCGGCGCGGGCGCGCTGGGTCAACCCCAGGGCGATCAGCACGCGGGCGCGCATCACCAGGAACTCCAGTTCGCGCTTGGGCACGGCCCGCGCCCTGGCTTGGAGCACGGCAGCCTCGGCGTGCTCCAAGGCTTCGCTGAACCGCCCAAGCGCCCACAGGTTCTCCGCCAGTCCGTCGCGCACGCGGGCGCCGAGCAGCCAGTGGGCGCTGGTCTCGCGCTCGCCGCTGGCCAGGGCATCCTCGTAAACACGCAGCGAAGTTTGAAACGCCTCGAGCGCCCCGTGGCGGTCGCCGGTCATCGCCAAGGTGATGCCGCGCTCCTGGTGGGCTTCCACCAGGTTCATTCCGCCGATGCCCCGCGCGATTTCGAGGGTGCGGTCCACCAATCGAAACGCTTCCTGCCAGTCCTCGAGCGCCCTGGCGTGTGCCCCGGCGACGACGAGGGCGTACATCGCGGCGTTGGCATCGTTTGCGCGGGTCAACTGCTCAGCGGCGCGGCGCGCGGCGTCCAAGCCAGCCCGGTGCTCGCCCGTGTCGCGGTGGGCGACGGCGTTGACGAACAACGCGTTGCCGCGCTCGAGCGGCGTTTGGGCGAGCGCCAGCATTGTTTGGCCCGTGGTGGGGTCGTTGGCTGCGCCGATCTGCCGCGCCAACCAGTACCGGCTGAGCATCACCGTCAAACGCTCGGGGTCGCTGTGCGCGACAGTTTTCCATTGCTTGAGCGCGCGGTCAAAATACCCGAGCGCAGCGGTGAAGGCGTACAGCGCGTGGGATTCTCGGGCAGCGCGCGTCCACGCGAGCGCCGCCGCACGCGCTTCGCCAGCGCGCTCGAGGTGCGCTGCGATGCGCGCAGCCTGCGCGCCGATGCTTTCCAGGTGCACGGCGAGTTGGCGGTGAACCGAGCGCTCGCGTGCCGGGCTGAGCGCATCAATCAGCGCGCGGGGAATCAGGTCGTGCTCGAAGCGGTAGCCGGTCGGTGTGGGCGCGATCAAGCGCGCGTGCATGGCGGTCTCGAGCGCGGCCAAGACCTCGAATTCGGCGAGTGCGGTGGCGGTGATGACGCTCTGCGGCGTGAAGTGCACCTCGCCCGCGACCGCGCCGACCTCCAGCGTGCGGCGAACGGCGGAGCCGCAATGGTCCACGCGTGCCAGTACGACCGCGCGCACCGTATCGGGGATCGGCAACTCGCGGTAGTCGCGCGTCGTGTCGTCGAAGGCGCTGACCCACACGTTGTCTTCCACCCGCAGGTCGCCGCGTTCAAACAGCGCGCGCAAGGTTTCAATCAAAAAAAACGGGTTGCCGCCTGTGGCGCGCTGCAAGCGTTGCGGCAAGAGGCGCGCGGGACGCCCAGACAGCCCTGCGACCAGCCCGGCGACTTCACCTTCAGACAAGCCGTTCAGGTCGACGACTGTGGCCAAGTCAACGCGCTCGAGTTCCAGCATCGGCTCCAGTTGCGCGCGGCTAAGCTGGTCGGCGCGGTAGGCCGCGACCGTGCGGTGCCGAGGGTTGTGCGTGGTGATCCGCGAGAGCGCGTACCGACCGAGTTCCCCGCTGGGGTCGTCCACGTACTGCCCGTCGTCCGCGAACAGCGCGACCTTGCCGACCATGGCTTGCCGCATGACCTCGCTGACCGCTTCAAACAAGCGCAACTGCGAGGTGTCGGCGGGCTCGGCGCTGCCCAACTCGGGCAGCAACCGCGCGAGTTGCGCGTGCACCCAGGGTTCCAAAGTGATCTGCTCGTCGCGCAGCCACGCGCGCAGGAAACGCGCGAACGAGGCGTAGGCAACCGTGCGGTCCTCTGGGCGGCCGTGCATCGTCAGGACGGGTCCCTTGCCATCGAGGAATTCACGCAGCAGGCGGCTTTTGCCCGCACCGGGCTCGCCCGTGACGACAATGACCTGATGCCGTGCCCAGCCGTCTTCTAGAGCGGCGAGCGCATCTTGGCGACCCGTGAACGGCACCTCGAGCGTGCCCGCGCGCGGTGCGGACGGCGCAACGGCACTGCGCGCCAGAGTGCCCGCGCGAATGGACTCCGCCAACGCGCGCGTTACCTCCAAAGGCTCCAAGCCCAGTTCTACACCCAGCGCGGTGTCGCATGCCGCGTAGAGCCGCAATGCCGCCTCGCGCTCGCCAAGCGAGGCGTGCAAGCGCATCGCGTCGCGGTATTGGTGCTCTTGCAAAGCGTCATTTTTAAGCAATTCCAGTCTGTGCTCGAGCGCGCCGCGCAGGTCGCCCGCAGCCTCCAGGTCGTGCGCCACCCGTGTCAACACTGCGGCGCGGGCTTGCGCGAAGCGTTGGCGCTGCTCGAGCATCCAGGTTTCAAAGCCGTCCATGCCACGCGCGTCGAAGCCATCCAAGAACGCGGCGGTCTGTACACGCAACGCCGCGGTTGGGTCGTGGGGCTCGAGTGCTCGAAAGCGCGCGACATCGCTGGTCACACCGGTGAAGCGCAGCGTCCCTGGGCTGACCTCGAGCGCTGTTTTCAATGGTGTTTTGGAGAGCATGTGCAGGGCTTGACGCAGGTTTTTGCGGGCGGTGTCCTCAACGAAATCTGGCCACAGCAATTCTGCGACATGCGTGCGCGAAACCGGACCCTCCAGGGCGAGGAACGCGACGAGTGCCGCGATTTTGCGCGTCGGCAACGCCACGTTCGCACCGTCCACGGTGCACGTGGGCAGTCCGAAGAGCCGCAACCAAATGCCGGACGTGGGTGTGGTGTTCAGATCGTTCACGGCGGCTCAAACCCAATCATGCCGGTCGTCGCACGAAATCTGGGTGAAATTGCGGTGTAAGTCGTGCAACATGGCGTTTTTGGCTGACACTCTGGCGCAAGTCATCCCAGAGAAACTCGAGAACATACTGTGGCACACTTCAAAACGCGTTGCACCTCGTGCCCACGTAGGGGCGCACGATGCTGCGCGAGACAGTGTGAATGCGCTTTGCGACCTCGCCTTTTGCAAGAGGTTCACGCGTGCTCGAGTTTCGAGACGCAGGGCAACAGTAAAATGCTAGCATACTAGCATGTCGTTCGATGACAAGCAGCAGTTCAACGTTTATCTCCCCGCCAGCCTCGTCCGCGAAGTCAAGCACGCCGCCGTGGACGCCAACCAGAGCCTCTCGAGCTTCGTGGAAAACGCCTTGCGCCTGCAATTGTCAGTGCAACACGGCATCGTCGATGCTGTGAAAAACCTGGGAGACCCACGGCGAGACTGAGCCGCGCTCGCACGCGCGTGACCACGGCACAGCGACTCCTCAACCGTGTTGATGGCAAATGGGCTTCGCCTCCTCGAGCGTCGAGCCCAATTGCAGTACAGTGGTGAACGTGCCGCAGGATCATCCATTGCCCCCCGGCGTGTACCGCAGCGACGACGCACCCGTGCGCCAAACCGCCGACGCGGAAATTCCCCTGAAACCCGATTTCAAGGATTTCATCGCGCTGACGTTGGCGGCGTATTCGATCATCATGCCGTTCGTGCTGACCGTGATCGGCGGCGTGATCGTGGTCTTCTTGCTGCTGAGCTTGTACTTCCGCTAACCGGTAAACTCAGGCGCGTGCCCCCGGCTGTTCTCGAGATTCCAGAGCGCGACGCGGTGGCGGTCATCTCCGACACGCACGCGAACACCACGGCGCTCGAGGCGGTGCTCCAGGACATCGACCGGCGCGGTGTGCGGCACATCGTCATGCTCGGGGACGTGGCGGGCAAGGGACCGCGACCCGCGGAGACCGTGGACGCGCTGCGGGCTCGAGGCATCCCGTGCTTGTTCGGAAACTGGGACGAGTTGTTGGTCCGTCCTCTGCGCGCGGACTCGAGACCAGAGTTGCCGGGGATGCGCGATGCCTTGGAATGGCAACGCGCGGCACTGGGACGCGAACGCCTCGAGTGGCTGGATCGCTTGCCGTACGCGCTGGACCTGCCCCGGCTGGGCGGCGTCGTGCGCCTCGTGCACGCCTCGAGCCGCGGGGTGTGGAACCGCGTGCGCGAAAACGACCCGCTGGAACGGTTTTACGAACTCTTCGACGCCACGCCCGAGGTCGGCTTGGACGCGCCGCTGCCGCTCGCGGTCGGGTACGGCGACATCCACACGGTCTTGGTGCGGCACCTGCGCAGCATCCCGGAGATCAACCCGGCGATTCGCGGTGCGCTGGTCTTCAACCCCGGCAGCGTGGGAAACCCCTTGGATGTGGCGGTGCCCAGTTACGCGATCCTGCACGGCGATGGCGCACTGGAACTCAGCCTGATCCGCGTGCCCTACGACACGGGGCTCGAGTGTGCACGGGCGGTCGAAAGCGGCATGCCGCAACTCGAGGAGTATTTGGAGGAGACGCGCACCGGGCATTACCGCCAGCGCATGTAGGGCTGGCTGGGCTCGGGCGTCCGCTGTCCATCGCGCCAACTTGAACGCGTGGGCTTCGGACACGATGGTTGCCGTGTGATTCAGCACGTCGGGCAGGAATTGCAATCCTGTACAATCGCCGCCGCATGCCTCACGCCAAGCTGATCGCACCGAGCCTGCTCGCCTGCGATTTCTCCTCCTTACGCGCGGAACTGAATGCCGTTCACGAAGCGGGCGCGCAATGGCTGCATTTCGACGTGATGGACGGTCATTTCGTGCCGAACATCAGCATCGGCATTCCCGTCTTGCAGGCCGTGCGGCGGCACACCGCAATGCACATTGACGTGCACTTGATGATGGTGCAGCCCAGCCCGCTGTTGGAGATGTTCGCGCAGGCGGGTGCGGACGGCATCACCGTTCACCTGGAAGCCAGCGCGCACCCGCACCGGCTCTTGCAAGAAATTCGAGGCTTGGGCAAGACCGCGGGCATCGTCATCAACCCCGGCACACCCGTCGCCGCTTTGGAGCCGCTGCTCGAGATCGCGGACCTGGCGCTGTTGATGAGCGTCAATCCCGGTTTCGGCGGGCAGCGCTTCCTGCCCTCCAGCCTCGCGCGATTGCGCGAACTCGTCGCGCTGCGCGACCGCGTGAACCCGGCGTGCAAGCTCGAGGTGGACGGCGGCGTGGACGCCACAAATCTGATTGAACTGTTCGAAGCTGGGGCGGACGTGCTCGTCGCGGGCAGCGCGGTGTTCAACGCCCAGGGCGCGTTAGCCAACCTGAATGCGATGCATGGGCTGATGCGCGCCAAAGGAATCATCTGATGCGCCTGCGCGTGGACGCCCTGCCGAGGTCCTCCGGGGACGCGGGCTACCAGACCTATGCCGACACCGTGCTCGTCGTGGACACCTTGCGCGCGACGACGACAGCGGGCGTGTACTTGGAACAAGGCGCGGACAGCTTATACCTCTGCCCCGACCTCGAGACCGCGCGGGCGTTCGCTGGGGAAGGGGTCGTGCTGGCGGGCGAGCGCAATTGCCTGCCGCCCGAAGGCTTTGACTTCGGCAACAGCCCGCTGTTGGCGCGCGAGGCGCGCTTCGACAACCGCACGGTGGTGATGAGCACGACGAACGGCACACTGGCTGCCAACGCCGCCTGCGAGACCGGCAAGCACGTCATCCTCGCCAGCTTACGCAACGCGCACGGCGCTGCCCGCAAAGCCCGCGAGCGCTCGAGCGAGGAAATCGCCATCCTCTGCGCTGGAAATGCTGGACGCGTCGCCTTGGAGGATGTCTACACCGCAGGCGTCTTGTGCGAATACCTCTTGGCGATGGGCGATTTTACGCTGGACGACGGCGCGCAGATCGCGCTGACCGTGCGCCGCCAATTCGCGGACCCGATGGAACCACTGTCGCGCTCCCGCAGCGCGGAGAACTTGGTCAACGTCGGTTTGGAAGCCGATATTGCTGTCTGTGCCGAGGTCTCGAGCAGCACCATCGTGCCCGTGTTCACGGGGCGCAGTGGTGTGGCCCTGATTTTCCGCGCGGCGTAAGCCCTCTGCCGGTTTCCTCGCTGGCGCTCGTCACCTACCCGCTCCCGCGTCGTGCCTTGCACGCATGGGCGTGACGGCGGGAGCGGGGAGAGGGCTCACCGCGCAGCGACGCCTCTCGAGGGTTCAGCCCCTGGTCAGCCGCACCCGGCAAACTCCCCCCCATGACCACACCTGTTGCCCCGCGCCCACTGCCCGCGCTGGGCTTGGTGTGCATCACGGCGTCGCCGCAGATTCGCTACCGCACGATGACGCGCACGACGTACCTGAAATTGGCACCCGAGGAACGCGCGGAGCGCTTGCGGGAGTTGTACCTGTCCAACATCGAAAAATTCTTGGAGGCACTGTCTTACTGCGCGTGGCAGGGCATCCGCTTGTACCGCGTGTCGTCCCAGCTTTTCCCCCTGAGCGATTGGGAGGACGGCGTGGGCGCAGCGGTGCTCGAGGGGCTGGCGGGTGAACTCGCCAGAATCGGCGTGCTCGCAACGGCTCGAGGGGTGCGGGTCGTCGTACACCCGGAGCAGTTCGTGGTGTTGAGCAGCGACAGCCAAGCGGTTGCCGACAGCGCGATGCGGGTGTTGCAAGGGCACGCGCGGCAGATGGATTTGATGGGCTTGCCGCGCAGCCAGTGGAGCATGGTCCTCGTGCACGGCGGCAAGAGCGGGCGGGGTGAGGCGCTCGCGGCGCGCATTGGGACGCTGCCCGAGAACATTCGCTCCCGACTGGCGCTCGAGAACGACGAGTACGCCTACAGCGCCCAGGACATCTTGGAGGTCTGCCAAAAAACCGGTGTGGCTTTTGTGTTCGACGCGCACCACCACGCGGTGCACGCCAAGCTGGAAGGGTACGAGGACGCCAGCATCGCACATTTCACCCGTGAAGCCGCCAGCACGTGGACCGATCCCGCCTGGCAGATCGTGCACCTCTCCAACGGCAAATCGGGCTTCTTGGACCGCAAGCACAGCGACCTGATTGACGCCTTCCCGAGCGCGTTTCTGGACGTGCCGTTCGTGGAGATCGAAGCCAAAGGCAAAGAGGTCGCCATCGCCGATTTGCTGCCGCGCCTGCAAGCGGATGTGCCGGTGCTGAGCATCACCCGAGCATCGCCGCCAGAAGCCGCGTTTCCCGACGAAGAATAGACCGCACGACGGCGCAATGCGTGTGCAAACGCCTGCCCGAGACTGCTCGAGCGGACACGCGCAGCGACCCAAGCTGGCGGCGGTCGTGAACCGGTTTACTCGAGCATTTTTGGTTGATGCGCTCAACATTGGTTCTGGTCCATTTTCATTGGGCTGAACACGCGCGAGTCTGTGACTGCGCCAGCGGCACTGCAACGTGAGCTGTGAGACAATGCACGCTTCAGGTAAGGTGTTCCCGATTTTGGATACACTGCCCGTCGCATGGCGCGTCGTAAAGAGGGGCAGGGGACTGAACACGGATTCTTGCGCGCCGAGGCGCTCGTAAACGCCATACCGGTGATGGCTTGCCTCACCGACGTGAACGGGCGGGTCACGCACGTCAACCCGCGCTGGCTCGAGTTCACGGGCACCACCCTCGCGGAGAACTTGGGCACCTTGGACTTTGGCACGCTGGGAGAAAACGCCATTCACCCGGATGACCGCGCCGAGGTTCAGCGTGCCTGGCAGGCGGCGGTGCAGCGCGTGCAAAGCTTTGACCTCGAGTGCCGCGTGCGCGACGCCCACGGCAACCACCAGCGGTTGCACGGACGGATGGACCCACTGCTGGACCACACCGGATCCCACTGGGGCTGGATTGCCACGGCGACGCCGGTGCTGGATGCGCCCGCGCGCCAGGCCACCGCCGCCTTCGCGCACCTGGTCGCCCATGCGCCGTTCGGGGTTTACGTCGTGGACGAGGATTTTCGCATCGCTGCGGTGAGTACGGGTGCGCTGCCCGCATTTCAAGGGATTGAGCCACTGATCGGACGCGATTTCGCCGAGGTGATCGGCACGATTTGGCCGCAACCGTTCGCGGGCGAGGTCATCGCGCGCTTCAAACACACGTTGCTGACCAGCGAACCGTACCGTTCTGCCGACACCACCGAGCGCCGTGCCGACCGCGACAGCGAAGAATCCTACGACTGGACCTTGGAGCGCTTGACGCTCCCAGACGGACGCTTTGGCGTGGTCTGTTACTTCTATGACCTCACCGAACGCCAGCACGTGCAAGCCGAACGCGAGGCATTGCTGCGCGCGGTCGCCGTGGAGCGCGGGCTCTTGGAGGCGCTGTTTCGTTCGGCGGCGGTGGGCTTCACCTTCCTGGACCGCGACTTGCGTTATCAACGCGTCAACGACGCGCTCGCGGAGATCAACGGCATTCCAGCGGCTGAGCACATCGGGCGGCACCTGACCGAAGTCGTGCCCGAGATCGCCCCGCGCATCACCGACGAGTACAACGCCGTGCTCGAGACCCGCGAACCGATTATCGGCGAAGAGGTCAGCGGCGAAACCGCGCGCAGCCCCGGCGAATTGCGCCACTGGATCGAGTACGTCTACCCCGTGACCGGCGCGAACGACGCGGTCGAGGGCTTGGGCGTGATGGTCGTGGAGCACACCGAGCGCAAGCGCACAGAGTTGGCCCTCAAGGAGAGCGAAGCGCGTTGGCGGGCGCTCGTGCAGGCGACCACGCAGTTCGTCTGGCGCGCGTATCCCGACCGCGAAGATCCGCAAAGCGCGGCGTATTGGATGAACCTGACCGGGCAACCGCCACAAGAAAGCGCGAACGGCGGGTGGCTCCAAGCCGTGCACCCCGACGACCGCGCCCAGGCCGCCGAGGGCTGGCGCCGCGGGCTCGAGCGTTTGGAAACGATTTCCACGGAATACCGCGTGTTGCGCCCCGACGGGTCGGTCGTGCACTTGGCGGTGCGCGGCGTGCCGATGCTGGACGACGCGGGTGGCTTGCGCGAATGGATCGGCACGTTCACCGACGTGACCGTGGAGCGCGAGGCGACCGCACGCTTGCGCGCGGTCAACGAAGCCCAGCGGCGTTTCGTCAGCGACGCCGCCCACGAGTTGCGCGCGCCGCTGACCAGCATCCGCGGCAATTTGGACCTGATGCGCCGCTACCCGAACGTGGACCCCGCCGAGCGCATGGAGATGCTCGAGGACGCGGGGCGTGAGGTGACGCGCTTGACCCGCCTGATTACGGATTTGCTGTCGGTTGCGCGCGGTGAAGCCCAAGACCACTTCGTTGTCGAGGGCGTGCGCTTGGACCGGTTGTTGGAGACCGCGTGGCGCTCGGCACGCGCCCTGTCCGCACAGCGGCGCTTTGAATTGGGCACGCTCGCGGCGTGCCGGGTCAGCGGCGACCCGGACGCGCTGCAACAACTGGCGCTGATCTTGCTGGAAAATGCCGTGAAATACACCCCGGACGGTGGCGTCGTGGCGTTGGAGACGCGCGTCATCGGGGACGAGGTGGAGTGGCGCGTCCGCGACTCCGGCATGGGCATCGCCCCAGAAGACCTGGAACGCGTCTTCGACCGCTTCTACCGCGCGGACCGGGCGCGTGCGCGGGGCACTGGACCCGGCGGCACAGGCTTGGGCTTGACGATTGCGCGCCAAATCGTCGAACGCCACGGCGGTCGCATCTGGTTGGAGAGCGCGCCCGGCGCGGGCACGACGGCGGTGGTGCGCCTCAAGCTCGAGGGTGCGCCGCTGGACGCGCCACTCAGTGCGTCCTCAGCCACGGTTTAGCCGCCCACGTCAGCATCTGCGTTGCGATGCTGTCCGTGACCTCCTCACCTGTGCTCGTCGTCGAAGACGATGCCGCCGTTCGCCGCACGTTGGAACGCGCCTGCCGATTCTCCGGGCGCGCTGTCGTCGCCGTGGACAGCGGTGCGGCGGCGCTGTCGTGGCTGCGCGACCATGCCCCGTCGCTCGTCGTGCTCGACGTGCACTTGCCCGACATGAACGGGTTGGAGGTCTTGCGCACCCTGCGCGGATGGCTCGAGGTTCCCGTAGTGGTCATCACCGGTGTTGCCAGCGAGGGTGTGCAAGAGCACGCCCGAGACCTTGGGGCGCATCTCGTGGAGAAGCCCTTCGATTTGGACACGGTGCTCGAGCCGCCGACCATGCACGGCGTGCCGTTCGCCGCGGATTGACCTGTCTGGTCTGAAAGCCATTGCGGCTGCGCTCGGGCGGCAATCCCCGTGTCGCGCATTTGCACGTGCTGCTCGAGACTTTGACCACGTTCGTTCGGGTCAAGACGAACCCGATGCTGGCTGATCCGACCTGGCTCGAGGCTCGGTAGACCGCTCGCGTGGACGCGGCAGGGTGACGACAACAGCCTGCTCGAGCGCGTGCATCCGTTGACCCGTCCCGAGCTTGGTTGAACCGAACACGCGAAAAATCCGTTTAAAGCTTCAGCCGTGCCAGCACGAGCTTGGCGATCTCGAGCGCCGCGCCCTTCGGGTTGCCGCCCGCGATGGTGTCGCTGTACACGTTGACCGCCATCCACGCGTCCTGTTTGACGATCACGGCCAACTGGTTCATGCCGGGCATGATCGTGTACCAAAACGCGCGCAAGCCAACGCCAGCCACGGGCTGCACGTTCTTCATCTTCAACACGCTCCGCTCGGCTGCCGGGGTGTTGGGGTTGTTCAAAAACACCTGCACGGCAATCGTCGGCATTCCATACGTCTTGGGGTCGCTGCTCGAGTACGCGCACGACGCGGTGGACGGGCTGGGATCGGGTTTGGCCTGGTCCAGTTTGACCCCGGTGATGCGCGCAATTTCTGCGACCTTGACGGCGCCGCACAGGTCAATTTTGCCTTGGGCTCGAGCGCCAACGGCGAGCGCGATGAAGGCGATGATGGGCAACAGGGCAAGGCTGGGTTTCATCGCCCGAACGTAGCACCATTGCACCCAAGGACGGCAACTCGATAGAAATCCTGTGACCTGCACGGGCAAAGCTCCAGACACGATGTTCGACCGAGGCTGCCTCTGCCACCGTGGCAGGGTTGATCGCCCTTTGACAGCGCGTTCCAAGCCGCGATAGCGTGGCTGTGAACCGTGAACCGCGCTGCCCCTCGAGCCTTCGGGGGTGCAAAGGAGCCGCCATGAGCGTCCAGCCCCGCCTCAACCGCTTGCTTGCCGCCGACGGCAAGTGCTTCAACGTCGCCATTGACCACGGCTTCTTCGGGGAGGTCACGTTTCTGAGCGGCATCGAGGACATGCCTCGAGCCATCCAGACGGTCGTCAGTGCCGCCCCCGACGTGGTGCAACTCAGCGTCGGACAAGCCCGTCACCTGCAAAGCATTCAAGGTCCGCGCAAACCTGCGCTCGCGCTGCGCGCCGATGTCGCCAACGTCTACGGTTCCAAGCTGCCGGGCGTGTTGTTCTCCGAAATCCTCGAGAGCCCCGTGGAACAAGCCCTGCGCTTGGACGCCGCGTGCCTCGTGGTCAACCTGCTGATGCTGCCGGATCAACCAGAACTGCACCGCGCTTGCGTGAAGAACATCCTGCGCCTCAAACCCGAGTGCGAGCGCTACGGCTTGCCGCTGATGGTGGAGCCGCTGGTGATGCAGGACAACGCCACGGCGGGCGGGTACATGGTGGACGGCACATTGGAGAAAATTCTGCCGCTGGTGCGCCAAGCCGTGGAACTCGGCGCGGACTTGATCAAAGCCGACCCCAGCGACCATGTGGCGGACTACCACCGCGTTGTCGAGATCGCGGGCGACGTGCCGGTGCTCGTGCGCGGCGGCGGGCGGGTCAGCGACGCGGAAATCTTGGAGCGGACGTTCGGGCTGCTTCGACAGGGTGCCCGAGGGATCGTCTACGGGCGCAACGTCATCCAACACCCGAACCCGGCTGGGATCACGCGGGCGCTGATGGCGCTCGTGCACGACGACGCCACGCCCGAAGCGGCACTGCGCTTGGTCTCGGGCAGTCCAGCCTCCAGCAGTGCCTCGAGCGGGGCTTGAGGTGGCTCGGGTTCTGAAATTCGGCGTGATCGGCTGCGGCTTGATGGGCCGCGAATTCGCCAGTGCCGCCGCGCGTTGGCTGCACCTGTTGGACGCGCCCGTGCGACCGGAGATCGTCGCCGTGTGCGATGCCGACCCGCGGGCGATGGCGTGGTTCAGCGCCAATGTCCCCAGCGTGACCCAGACCACGACGGATTACCGCGCGCTGCTCGAGAACCCGGCTGTTGAGGCGGTCTACTGCGCCGTCCCGCACAACCTGCACGCGGATTTGTACGTGGACATCCTGCGCGCGGGCAAGCACCTCTTGGGCGAGAAACCCTTCGGCATTGACCAAGCTGCGAACACAGCGATTCTCGAGGTGATTCGCTCGAGACCGGACTTAACCGTGCGCTGCTCGAGCGAATTCCCGTTTTTCCCCGGCGCGCAACGCATCGTCAAGCTCGCGCAAGCCGGGGGGTTTGGGCGCATCCTCGAGGTCGAAACGGGGTTCTGGCACAGCTCTGACCTGGACCCGAACAAACCGATCAACTGGAAGCGCATGGTCGCTGTGAACGGCGAGTACGGCGTCATGGGTGATCTTGGCTTCCACGTCGTCCACTTGCCCGCGCGTCTGGGGTGGATTCCCAAAGATGTGCGCGCCGTTCTTTCCAACGTCGTCACCGCCCGACCCGATGGCAAAGGCAACACCGTCCCCTGCGAGACTTGGGACAATGCGCACCTGCTCACCCGAGTCACGCACGATGGGTACGACTTCCCAATGACCCTGAGCACGAAACGCATCGCCCCCGGCGAGGCGAACACCTGGTTCATCCGCGTCATGGGCACACACCTGAGCGCGGAGTTCAGCACGAAACGCCCGAAAACCCTGCGCACGCTGCCATACGTGAGCGGACAACCGCAAGCCTGGCACGAAGTTGACCTTGGGTATGAGAGCGTCTACCCGGCGATCACGGGCGGCATCTTTGAATTCGGCTTCACCGACGCGATTCAGCAAATGTGGGCGGCGTTCTGCGAAGAAGTGGCGGGCAACGTGCCCAAGTTTCAATGCGGCACCCCCGAGGAAACCGCGCTCAGCCACGCCCTGTTCACCGCTGCGCTCGAGAGCGAGCGCAGCGGGCAAACGGTGCGCTTGGAGGGGCTGCGGTGAACCCTGTGGACAAGCTTGTGGACAACACCGCGCTTGTGGACAACGCTGTGGACATCGCCTGCGCGGGCATCGTCGTCGCGGATTGCGTCGCGCGCCCCGTGCACCGCCAACCGCAACCGGGCTTGTTGGAGTTCGTGGACGAGATCGGCTTGTACGCGGGCGGCAGTGCCGCGAGCACCGGGACGGGGCTGGTGCGCTTGGGCGCGCGGGTCGCCTTGATTGGGCGCATTGGTCAAGACGGCTTCGGGGATTTTTTGGCAGCCGAAGCGCGCCGCGTTGGGTGCGACGCCACGCTGCTCAAACGCGACGCCACCACGGGCACGTCGTCCAGCCTCGTCACTGTCACCCCGGACGGCGAGCGCGCCTTTCTGCACGCCATCGGTGCGAACGCCCGGCTGGTGCCCGACGACATCCCAATCGAAGCGTTGCACGCCCGAGGCTGCCGGGTGCTGCACCTCGCCGGATATTTTGCATTGCCGGGGATGCAAGGCAACCACGGCGAACCCGCTCGAGACGTGTTCGCCAACGCGCGTGCCTTGGGCATCACGACCTCGCTGGATTGCGTCTGGGACGGCGCGGGGCGTTGGGGATCGCTGATTGACGCCGTGCTCGAGCACACCGACCTGTTCTGCCCCAGCATTCACGAGGCGCGCGCCATCGTCGCGCTGCCCGACCGCGCCACCCCGCTCGAGATCGCGCAGGGGTTGTTCGCCAAGGGCGTGCGCGAAGCGGTCGCGCTGAAAATGGGGCCGGACGGCTCGTTCGTGATGAACGCCAGCGGTGAGCACCACCGCGTGCCCGCGCCGCAGGTCGTCGCCGTGGACGGCACCGGCGCGGGCGACGCATTCATCGCCGGGTTTCTGGCGGCGCGACTGCGCGGGCTGGACCTGCCCACGTGCGCCCAGATCGGCAACGCGACGGGGGCGCTGTGCGTCACGGCGATGGGCGCGACGGCGGGCGTGACCGGATGGGACGCGGTGGCGGCCTTGAGCCGAACGGTTGGATGACCGGGCAGCCCGACGTGACCCAAACCAGCATCATCTTCCTTAACGGTGCGTCCTCGTCTGGGAAATCCACGCTCGGGCGTGCGCTCCGAGGCGTCCTTGAGACACCGTACTTCTACTTCTCTTCAGATCAGTTGGTTGACGCTCAGGTAGTGCCGCCGCTGGACCGCACCCGTGCCGAAGGTCAAGCCCGTTGGCGTGAGATTCGTCCACGTTTTTTCGACGGATTTCACCGTGCCATCGCTGCGCTCGCCGCCGCAGGCAACCCCTTGATCGTGGAGCACGTTTTGGAACAGCGATCTTGGTTCGAGGACTGCGTGCGCCTCCTCGAGCCTTTCGATGTGCTCTTCGTCGGTGTGCATTGCCCGTTGGATGAACTCGAGCGCCGGGAACGTGCGCGCGGAGACCGCCGCATCGGTGAGGGGCGCTCGCACCTAGAGGACGGTATTCACATGTGGAGTAGGTACGACCTCCAGGTGAACACGGTGGAACGCTCGCCGCTCGAGAACGCCATGCTGATTCGGGCTGCGCTTTCGGAGCGGCGTTTACCCACGGCATTCCAACGGGCGCTTGCAACGTTGAGCCGGTAAAGGCATGTTCTCGAGATGGCGAATGGCTTCGCCCGTGCAGCAAACGATTTGACACGCCGACCCAAATTGGAGACCCGATGACCAACAGGTTCGAGACCGCGCCATCAGCGCACCAACGTCCCTCGAGATCACGTCCCCCAAGATGACGTTCAAACCCGCGTTCGCTCGAAACACCCGTCATCGCGCAATTGACATCTCGCAAAAGTCGAAGTGGCAACCGCACGTGAATGGTGTCCTGTAGGGGCGCAGCATGCGTCACACCCATGTGTGCAGTGCACAACGACCCCACGCGAACAATCGGAACGACACGTTTTTGCGTGCTTCACAACGTTTTCTCGAGTTCCGTAAATGACGTATGCAAGAAGTCCAATGCGCTTCGGCTGGCGGAGGGACGTTGCCGCGCCCTCAGTCGCCACTCGAGGCGGGCGTTGGAGCGGGGATGTTCAGCGGCACGCTGGCTTTGCGTTCGAGCTTGCCCCAGCCGACCGCCGTGCCGCGCAACGCGGCGACGGCGGCTTTGATGGCGACGGAGTACATCAATTGGCGGTAGAAGAAGCGCTGCAACAGCAGCCACGGCAGCAGGCTCCAGTCTTCGTCGTGCTCCAAAGCGAACGCGATGGTCGCCGCGAGCGCGTCCACGCACATGAACAGCGCGTAGAACCAGAGGCTGTGGCTGATCCCGCTCAAGGGATCGGTGGCGGGATGAAAGTGCGTTTGCAGCAGCACCCAAGCGATCTGGGCGATCAGGGCAATGTCCATCAACGAGCTGACGAACGGGAAGAGAATCTGGAAGATGAACACGTTGGGCATCGCAAACAACCCCAGGCTGCCGTGCCGAGGTCGCAGCACCACGTCGCGTTGCTTGAACGCGGCTTGCAGCGTGCCGAACATCCAGCGGAAGCGCTGCTTCAAGAAGCCGCCGACGGTGTCCGGCGCTTCGGTCAGGGCGATGGCTTTGGGTTCGTAGGTGATCGTGTAGCCCATGCGCAGCAGGCGCATCGTCAGGTCCGCGTCCTCTGCCAAGGTGTCGGTCTGAAACCCCCCCGCCTCGAGCACCGTGGTGCGGCGCCAGGCACCAATCGCGCCGGGGACGACGGTGATGCAACCCAGGTGCGCCAGGGCGCGACGTTCCAAATTTTGCGCGGTGATGTACTCCAAGGCTTGCCAGCGGGTCATCAGGTTGACGCGGTTGCCGACCTTGGCGTTCCCGGCGACCGCGGCAATTTTGGGATCAGTGAAGTGCCGCGCCAACAGCGCGGGCGCGTCGGCGTTCAGGATCGTGTCGGCGTCTAAAAGCAAGACGATTTCGCTGTTGGCGTGGGCAATCCCGAAGTTGAGGGCTCGAGACTTGCCGCCGTTCTCGAGGGAAAAGACGCGCACCCTCGGGTTATTGCCGTATGCCTCGCGCACCGCGTCGGCCGTGCCATCTTTGGAACCGTCGTCCACGACGATGATCTCCGTGACTGCCGCTGATTGCAGCAAGCTCTGCACGGTTTTGTTGATGACCTTGACCTCGTTGTACGCGGGCACGATCACGCTCAAGCTGGGCAGCGGACCATCCGGGATGCGCGCCGGGCGGCGAGCTTCCAAGAGTGCGAGGAACGCGATGAACAACAGACGCGCGACGCTCAGGGCGATGCCGCCGACGAACAGCCAGCCCAAGCCCTGCGCGGCCACCTCGAGCGTCGTGAAGCCCGCGTCGCTCGCGCCGTTTAAGAGGCGCGCGCTGTCGACGACCGGCATGACCTTGGCTTTGGGCACGCCGATCAGGTTGGAGACGCCGACCAAGGTGTAGCCCTTGGCGCGCAGGGCGTGGATGATGCCGGGCAGTGCGGCGACGGTGGCGCTGCGGTCCCCGCCCGCGTCGTGCAGAAGCACGATGTTGCCTTGGTGGGCAGTCGCCCCCTCGAGCACGCGCTCCGTAATCTGCTTGGCGTCGTGCGAGTGCCAATCCAGCGGGTCGATCTGCATGCCGACCGTGTAATAGCCAAGCTGTCCAGCGCGAATCAGCGCACCTGCTTGATCGGGCGTCTCGGGCTCCACGTCCTCGGCGTAGGGCGGTCGGAACAAGAGGGTGCTGACGCCAAATTGGCTCTCGAGGAGGCGCTGGGTCGCGTTCAATTCTAAATCAAACTGCTCTGGGCTGACCGTGGACAGGTTCGGGTGCGTGAACGTGTGGCTGCCGACCTCGAAGCCGTCTTTGATGACGCGGCGCATCAGGTCGCTGTTGGTGGCGATGTTCGCGCCGATGACAAAGAACGTCGCCGGGACATGCTCGCGCTCCAAGATGTCCAGAATCTGTGGCGTGTACGCGGGGTCTGGACCGTCGTCGAAGGTCAGCGCGATTCGCTTGGCGTCCGTGCCACCCCAGCGTTGAATGGTCAGCGGCGCGGCGAAGGCGTGCATGGTTTCCGTGGTGAACAAGCCGCTCGAGGGGTCGCGGGTGACGGTGCGTGCACCGTCGTGGGCGGTGGAGGCAACTTTCAGCAACTCGCCCGTACCCTGGTAATCCAAATCGTAGCCGTAGTGCACGGTGCCGAAGCTGCTGGAGTCGAGCGACGCGCGGCGGTTCAAGACGCGCCAGACGCTCGGGTCTTCCTGCCCCATGCGCCACAAGGCGTAACTGCCGACGCCCATGCGCGCCGCGGCGAGGGTTTGGTCGTAGGCGCTCACCGCGTCCAAGTACCAAACCTCGTGCGTGCGTCCGTTGTCGTCGTCGTAGCGAAAGTGCGGGTTGAGCGTGTCGCCCAAGCTGATCTCGCCGTCGGAGTCTCGGGCGGTGGCTTGCGCGTCTTGGAAGGACAACTCCGTCGCGCCACGCTGCCCGCGCGTCCAATCGTACCCATAGTTGCCCAATGCGAGGATGACCTTGTTCGTCCCCAGTTGCGCGACCCGCGAACGCAGGTTTGCCTCGAGCCACGCTTGTGAAGCGACCGCGCCGGGCGCACTGGATTCCTCGTGCTCGTCGTAGCCCATCAGCACCAACGCATCGTTGTGCTCGGCGAGCGCGCGGTAATCGAAAGTGTCGTCGTCCAAGGGCAGGCTCTGCGTGACCTCCAGGTGCAACGGCTTGAACGCCGCGTGCAACTCCCGCATGAACGTGACCAGATCGGCTTGCGCGCGGTCAGGCACGCTTTCAAAGTCAATGTTGACGCCCTGAAGATCAAACTGCGCGATGAAGTTCTGCAACCCCACAATCGTCTTGGCTCGAGCGTCGCTGGAGTGCAGCATCCGCGCCAAGCCCGCGCCGTCCCAGTCTTGCAAATCGGCGCTGTAATTGTTGACCAGCACGTCGATGGGCAGCTCCGGGCGGTGTGTGCGGATGTACGTGCGGGCGCGCTCCTGCTTGAACAGATCGTCGGGTTTCACGCCGCCGTCAGGCAGCAGGTGCAACCACTCGGGCATGAGGGTGTCAATTTGCCCGAGGTTGGTTTTCAGCGACGTGAAGCTGTTGTCGTCCCAATTGACGAAAAAGCCCATGACGCGGTGCGCGTTGACCTTTGCTGTGCCCGCGGGCAACGCAGCGTGGCTCGAGAGCGCGACCGCGTGCGCCTTAGGGGTGTTGGAGCTGAATTTGAACCCGTGCCCGCGCCAGCCGGGGTGCGCCGCTTGCGGCAGCGTCAGGCTGGGCAAGCGCGGCGCCGAGGTGACGCCCCAGACGAGCGCCACGATCAACCCCAGCAAACCCAGCGCGAACAGGACGAAAACGCCCTTCGTCAAGCGCCAACGGCGGCGCGTCGGGTCAAAAAAAACTGCTGAGCCGTGGGTCGGCGCAGCCGCAGCATCCTCTGGATTGACCTTGGTGTTGTTCATCCCCACTCCTCAGCGTGGAGTGTGCGTGGCTGAGGTGGAGTTGAAATGAAGCAACGGCACGCCCGGCTACAAAGTTGTGGGAATGATTTCTCGAGGAGATGGGGAAAGGCTCGAGGTTCAGCCGGGCTTGGGCAACAGCGGCGGCACGAAACCGCCCGGTTCCTGCTTCGGGCTTTGCGGTCGCGGTGGATCGCGGCTGGGTTCCTCCAGCGGCGGCAGCGGGTCGCCTTGGATCAGCAGTTGCACCTCTTCACCAGTCAGCGTCTCCCGCTCGAACAAGCCGCCAACGACGCGCATGACGGCTTCGCGGTGGGTCTCCAAGAGATCGGTCACGCGGGTGTACTGCGTTTCGATGATCCCGCGCACCTCGGCGTCGATGGCTTTGGCGGTGGCGTCGCTGTAATTGCGTGATTCGCCGCCGTAGCCCAGGTAGCCGTCGTTTTCGACGATGTGCGCGACGTGCCCGAGGCGGTCGCTCATGCCCCACTCGGCGACCATCCGGCGGGCGATGCTGGTGGCTTGTTGAAAGTCGTTCTGCGCGCCCGTGGTCACGTCGCCGACGAACAGTTCTTCGGCAACCCGTCCGCCGAGGGTCGTGGCGATTTCGTCCAGCAGACGCAGCTTCGTGTAATGCATCGTCTCCGTGGGCATGGGCAGCATGTACCCGCCTGCGCGACCTCGAGGGACAATGGTCAATTTGTGGGTTTTGTTCGAGAGCGGCAACAGGTTGGCGGTGACGGCGTGTCCGGCTTCGTGGAAGGCAACGAGATTGCGGTCGGTCTCCAAAACTTGCTTGGATTTGCGTGCCGGTCCCATGCTCACCCGGTCCGCGGCTTCATCCAAGTCCCGCAAGCCAATGCGCCTGCGTCCTGCTCGAGCGGCGAGCAACGCCGCTTCGTTCAGCAAATTCTCGAGATCAGCCCCGACGAAGCCCGGTGTCCGCCGTGCCACCACCCGCAGGTCCACGTTCTCCTCGAGTGGCTTCTTGCGGCTGTGCACCCGCAAGATCTCCTCCCTGCCCTTCACATCCGGCGCGTCAACGACAACTTGTCGGTCAAACCGCCCTGGTCTGAGCAGCGCCGCATCCAAGACATCGGGTCGGTTCGTCGCTGCCAGGATGATGATGTCGCTTTTCGTCTCAAACCCGTCCATCTCCACCAGCAGTTGATTCAAGGTTTGTTCGCGTTCATCGTTGCCACCACCCATCCCTGACCCGCGTTTCCTGCCGACCGCGTCAATCTCGTCGATGAAGATGATGCACGGCGCGGCTTTGCGGGCATCCTCGAATAAACTTCTGACGCGAGCGGCGCCGACGCCGACGAACATCTCTACGAAGTCCGAGCCGCTGATGCTGAAGAAGGGCACTCGAGCTTCACCAGCGACGGCTTTGGCGAGCAGGGTTTTGCCGCTGCCGGGAGGTCCGACGAGCAGGACGCCTTTGGGGATGCGGGCGCCGATGTCGTGGTAACGGGCGGGGTTTTTGAGGAAGTCCACGACTTCGGCGAGTTCTTCTTTGGCTTCGTCGCACCCCGCCACCTCGCGGAACGTCGTCGTCGGCTTCTCCACCTGCCGCGCTTTGCTGCGCGTGAACGCGCCCGCGCCGCCGTCCCCACCGCTGGCGCCGCTGCGGGCGCGCAATAAAAAGAAGAACAACGCGCCGATGCCGACCAAGACCAGCAGTTGCACGCCAAAGCCCAGGTACTCCGCGACGGGCGCGCTGCGTTCGATCTTGTAATGCGTGTCGTAATTGGCAGCGGCGGTCTCGAGGGCTTTGTACAAACTGGGCTCCAAAACGAGTTGGACCTCGTAATTGCTGCCCGTGGTGACATTGACCGTGGCTTGCCCGGCTGGGGTGATTTCCACGCGGGCGACGCGTCCTGTCGCCAGGTCGTCCAAGAACTCGCTGGCGCTGCGTTGCGCGAGCGCCCACGCCGCACCCTGGGCGAGCGTGGCGATCAGCACGACGAGGGCAGCGATGGTGTTTCGGGTGCGCACCGGTCCAGGCTATCACCGATGGGTGAGATGCTTTGTGTGTTGTGCCCGGCGCGGGTGCGGCGTGAACGACGAAGCCCTCGGGTCTTCTCGGATCAAATGCGCGCTGAACCACGTTGCTTGAATCCTCGAGCCCAATTTTCCACATTCGTCCCGCGCCCGCACCGCGTACACTCTGGGTTGGCAATGCGGGGTTCACGTCGCACCAAGCACCTCCTCGAGCGCCTGCTCTGGGCGTTGATGCTGGTCGTGTTCAGCGCGCACCACGCCGCGCCGGGCGCGCCCATTTGGACAGGCGGTTCTGGAAGCGCGCACGGGCACCACGCCAGTGCCAGCAAAGAACCGCGCTTTGTCGCCGTGCACGACCACGACGCGCTGCACCATTGCGAACTGTGTCACTCGAGCGCGTTCCAAGTGCCCAGTGAGGTCGCAGGCGTGCCTCGAGCCTTGCTGCGCGCCCTCCAGTCCAATGCAATCACCGCTGCGCTCAGCACCTCGAGCGACCTGCGTTTGCCGCAACCGCACGCCCCGCCCCTGCTCTGAACCAAGGCGGGCGCATCTCGAGGTTCGAGATGCGCTGAACGCGGTTTTCGATGCTTCCACCCGCTCGAGCATTCGGTCTCTCGAGGCGTTGCGGGTGTCATCCTAATCAGGGGTTTCATCACATGAAAAAAACGTTGTTTGCAGTCAATGGTCTGGGTCTCCTCACGGTGCTCGCGCTCGGCGCGACGACCAGCGCACAGGGGACCAATCCACAGAGTGGCACGGTCAATTTCGCTTTGAAAGCCAACATCAAAGTTGGCGACGCCCCGCTCGAGTTGGGCAAGCCGTACAAGACCGCGGGCGGCGCGGAGTTCACCGTGGACATGGTGCGTTTCTACGCCAGCAACGTGCAACTGGTGAAGCCCGACGGCTCGAGCCTGGCTGTTCCGGGCGTGTCGCTGTTTTCGTTGAGCAACGACGCCTTGCCCACCGGCAAAACGATGGCGGGCGGACAACTCAACCCCGCCTCGAGCGGTACGGGCGCGACGTTTTTTAAACTGCGTGCCCCAGCGGGCGAGTACAAAGGCGTGCGCTTTGAAATCGGCGTGCCCAAGGATTTGAACCACCGCGACGCGAGCACGATGGCGCTGCCATTGGGTTTGGAGAGCGGCATGTTCTGGGCGTGGAACCCTGGCTATATCTTCTTCCGCTTGGAGGGCAAAACCGTCGTGGACGGCAAGTCGCAACCGTGGCTGCTCCACATGGGCACGGACAACTGGCGGATGAACGTCAACCTGTTTGACCTGACCACGAACAAGGTCAAAATCAATGTTGCCGAGGGCGGCGCGTACACGGTCAACCTCGATCTGGCGAAATTGTTCGTGAAGGGTCCCAACGGTGCAGCCACGTGGAACTTGTCTGACCCCGCGCAACGCGTGATGCACGGCGGACCCAATGTGGGACAGGCGTACATCAACCTCTTGGGCGCCTGGAGCGGGCAGTGAGCAGGTTTGAATCATGCGCTTCACGCCCTTAACGGCACTGCTTGCCGTGGGTGCGGCGCTCGGGGTGGCTTTTGCCGCCTCGAGCCTGCCGTCGTATTTTCCGCCGCTGCCGGTGCCTGCCGACAACCCGCAGGGCGAAGCGAAAATTCAGCTCGGGCGGCAACTATTCTACGACCGCCGACTGAGCGCCGACAACACGATTTCGTGCTCGGATTGCCACCAGCAGATCTTCGCTTTTTCCAACGCGGGCAACCGCGTGTCCACCGGCATTCGCGGGCAGAAGGGCACGCGCAATGCCCCGAGCCTCGGGAATGTCGCATGGCGCAAAAGCTTATTTTGGGAGGGCGGGTCGCCCAGCTTGGAGCTGCAAGCGATGGGTCCGATCACCGCGCACGACGAGATGGGCATGGAACCCGCGGTACTCGTCAAGAAACTCTCGAGCATTCCTGGGTATAAAAAGCAGTTCGATGCAGTGTTCAAAGACGGCGTGACGATGCTGGGCGTGACTCGAGCCATCGCTTCCTTTGAACGCACCCTCGTCACCGCCAACAGCGCCTGGGACCGTTACCGAGCGGGCGACGAGAAAGCACTGAGCGCATCCGCCCTGCGCGGCATGGAACTGTTCTTTGGCGAGCAAGGCGACTGCTTCCACTGCCACAACGGGTTCAACTTCACCGACGAAGCCTTGCACAACACCGGCGTCAACTTGAAAAACGTGGACATCGGTTTGGCGCGCATCACCGGCAAGAAAACCGACGAAGGCAAGTTCAAAACGCCCACGCTGCGCAACATTGCCCTGACCGCGCCGTACATGCACGACGGCAGCATTCCCAGCTTGGAAGCGGTGCTGGAGCATTACAACTCCGGCGGCAAGGACAACGACAACGTGGACGTGCTGATGCGCCCGTTGGGGTTGAGCAAAACCGACATCGCCGATTTGATCGCGTTCCTCAAATCCTTGACCGACACGGCGTTCACGAAGAACCCAAAACTCGCCAAACCCGCCGCATTGCCCTGAATCCTCGAGACTGTGCGACTCGAGTTGTACAGTCTCGAGGCAATCCTTGAACCGGGTTTCATCTCGAGATCACGCCTCGACCAAACAATGCCCTGAAGGAGTGAACCCATGAACCACAAAGCCCTGATTGCCCTCGCTGGAATTGCGGTCGTCTCGAGTTTCGCACTTGCGCACAGCACGATCACGGGCGCTACGCCCGCCGATCACGCCCACGTCAAAACCGCGCCCAAGACGGTCAGCATCAACTTCGACGAGAAATTTGCCGCGGGCAGCGCCGTGTTCAAGGTCTATTACCTGCCCGAAACCGCGATGATGAAGAACGGCAAGATGATGAATCCCGGTCAGATGGACGACGTGGCAGAAGCGACGATGAACCGTTTTGTGAACGCCAAAACCGACACTTCGGCTCGGGTGGACGCGGGCATGGTCAAGGCCACCTCGAGTATGGTGGACAAGGTCGTCATCAATTTGAAGCCCAACCTCAAACCCGGTGTGTACGTGACCATGTGGAGCCTCAAAGCCGCCGATGGCGATGCGGTCAAAGGCTTTATTCACTTCCACCTGGACCGCGCAAAGATGTGAGGACCCAGCCATGAAAAAAGTGTTGTTTGCACTCACCCTCGCGCTGCTCGGCGTGGCGCTCGCGCACTCTGAACTGACCACCAGCGTGCCCGCCAACGGCGCGGTGGTCAAGACCATGCCCAAAACCGTGGCGCTGAGCTTTTCCGGCGGTGTGGAAACGGATTTCAGCACCTTCAAGGTCTACCAGTACACCGGCGAAGTGACCCGAGGGCAACTGCGCTACTTCGCGCGCCAGCAGATGGCGCTCAAGAACGACGCCGCCAAGCGCGCCGATGCGGGCACGGTCACGAAAGGCACCTCGAGCACCGTGACGATCAACTTGAAACCCGGCTTGAAACCCGGCGTGTACGTCGTCATGTGGCACCTCTTGAGCGTGGACACGCACACAGTGGACGATTTTGCGTACTTCACGTACAAACCGTGATGAAAAGAGGCTCGAGGGGGGCGTGTGGGTTGTCCCTCGAGCTTTTCGCTGGGGCTCGGGCGGGAGCGTGCCAAGCACCGCCTGACCCAGCAATCATGGGCGCCGCATGACCTTGCAAAAACCAGTGCGGTGGTGGCTCGAGGTGAACCCGCCAGTGCTCTCGAGCTACAAGCCTTAAACCCCAACTTTACGCGTCGTTCATCCTTTATCACCGGGCGCGGCTACGATGAATCGCATGACCAAACGCTTTGCGCTCCTGTTCGCCGCCGTGCTGGGCGTGGTGCTCGCCGCGTGCGCGCCGACGACGGGCGGGTACACGACCACCGACATCGTGCTCTACGGCATCAAGGAGCGCCAGACGATTTTCTACGGCAAATTGGAGGCGGGGCAGACGAAGGCGTTGCGGTACGGGCCGCTCACGCTCACCTTGTCCGGGCAGCAACCCAGCGGCGCGCTCGCCGTGCCAGGGGCGCTCAGTGTCAACGGCGCACCGACGCTGCGCACGGACACCGCCAGTTTCCGCGAAGCGATTGCCGTGGCGACGATTCCGCTCTCCAGTGAACTGAGCGTGCTGACCCGCACCCCTGTGGATGGCGTGTATTACTTCGACGGCTCGAGGTGGTTCCAGGCGGGCACGGGCGCGCTGGCTGCCGACGTGCGGGTGCGCTTGCCAATCCGTGAACGCGCGGGGTTGCGCGGTGTGGGTCTTCTAAGCGATGCCGAAGCCGACGCGCTCGTGGCGTATTTGACGACGACGTACAAGCGGCAACCGATGGCGTTCGCGCTCATCAACAACGCCAACCACGCGGATTCGCCGCTGGGCATTGACCCGCGACCAGCGAAAAGCAACATCACCGCGCTGTACGTGCAAACCGGCGTGCCCACCGACCTCTTGGGCGGCTTCGCGCCCGGACAGGAGTTTCGTTTGACCACGTTGCAAGCGGGCAGCAACAGCGCGTACGGCGACCAATCCTCCAGCGTGCGCTTGGACCAGAGCGCGTCCAGCTTCGCGCAGACCTGGCAAAGCATCGCGGGCAACCAAGTGCCCGTTCCAGCCGCGCCAAACGTGGACTTCAGCGCCTCGAGCGTGGTCACGTTCTTTTTGGGGCAGCGCGCCACGGGCGGGTACGGCGTCGCCGTCGCGGGCGGCATTCAAAACGGCACGACCTTGGAGTTGCGCTTGAACCTGCGCGCGCCCGCCCCCGGCACGGTCACGACCCAAGCCTTCACCAGCCCGTTCGTCAGCGTGCTGGTCACGGGCGGCGGTCGCATTGAACGGGTCGTGGCGATTGACGCGGCGACCAACGCGGTGCTGGCGCGCACGCCCTGAACCACCTGATTCTCGAGTGACCGTGACGCGTGCCTGCGCACCTCGGGCGGGGCGGGTGTAACCTTGCCTCACGATGTCCGATTCCTCCCAGCCCAACGCCCACACGCCCCCAGAGCCCAGTGAGGACGCGGTGCTCGAGGGTGCTGCGGCTGCAAACCCTGCGCTCGGGCAACCGATTCCAAAGCCCAACGCGCCGCGCTTTCATCCGTTCGCCGCTGGGATTCTGGGCGCGTTCATTGGCTTGATCGCGGGCATCGGCATCGGCATGCAAAGCGCACCCAAACCGGCTGCGATGCGCAAACCGATGACGCTCACCGTGCAGGTCAATGGGCAGACCGCGCAACTCACCGGCACGCCCGTGGACGGCAACCCGCTCGACGGTGCGCGGCACATCATCGGTCAAGCAAACGCAAAAATCACGATGGTGGAGTTCGGCGATTACCGCTGCGGGTACTGCCGCTTGTACGCCCTCGAGATCTTCCCGCAGTTGAAGTCTGAGTTCGTGGACAGCGGCAAGGTGCGCTACGCGTACCGCGACACGATGAGCGTCGGCGGCGCGCAAACCATCGCCGTGTCCAACGCCACCGCCTGCGTCGCGGAGCAAGACAAGTTCTGGGCGTTCCACGACCTCATGTTCGCGCAGCAGGACCGCTGGGCGGGCATTCAACCCGGCAATGACCTCAACCGCACCCTGGCCAGTTTGTCGCAACAAGTCGGCGCGGACCCCGCGCGGGTGCAAAGCTGCGTGGACGCGGGGCGCAACGCCAAAGCGGTGCAAGACGACATCGCCGCCGCCAGCGCGTTCGGCGTCAGCGGCACGCCCAGCTTCATCATCAACGGCTACCTGTTCAGCGGCGCGCTGCCTTTGGAGGCGTGGCGGCAGGTGTTCAAAGAGTTCGGCGTGGTTTGAGTCCGTGCATGCTCGAGGTTCCGAGAGACGCGACTGCCGCGCAGATCACCCGGGCATGTCGCATCTGGCTCGAGGTGTACGGGCGTGAGGATTTTCAGGTGCTCGCGGCGATGTTGTACCAACCGCCGCACCTGAGCGGCGCGTGGACACCAGCGCTCCTCAAAAGCATCGTGCCCACGAATTATCCGCCCGAGCCTGTGCTTAAAGTGCGCCTCGGGGCGTTGCACCTGGGGGACGCGGTGGTGGTCACGCCCGTTACACCCGATTGGGCGCGGTATGCCGATGGCGTGCGCGCCCTCGTGGAGTTCAGCTTGCCGCTCGAGGGCGGGTGGAGCGACCTGACCGTGCAATTCGAGTTGTACGTAGTGAACGACGGCTGGGCGTTTCACCTCGTCGAGATTCACGTCCTCTGAACGCCGCCCCTCGAGCTGGCCGTGAACCTGATCTGAACGCGATGGTGCCCCTGGAGGGCTCGAGTCCTCATCTGTTTTTTGTACGATTTCCCCATGAACGCAACCGCGCGCAACGCATTCCTGGCGGTCCTGGCGGTGATCGTCGTGGTCGGCGGGTTCCTGATCTTCTCGCAACGTCCGGGTGCCCCCGCGGCCGTAGGCGCTGCGGCTGGCGCGGACACGCGCACGGTGACGTACTCGCAGAACGGGCAGTCGCAAACGGCGACGCTGGTCAAGGTCGCCACCGATCCCTTCGAGGGCGCGCGCTTCGTGCGCGGACAGGAAAGCGCGCCCGTGACCGTCGTGGAGTTCGCGGATTACCAGTGTCCCGGTTGCGGCTTCTTTGCCACCAACGTGGAAAGTCAGTTCAAAACCGAGTTCGTGGACACCGGCAAGGTGCGGTACGCGTTCCGGGATTACCCGCTCGACATCCACCCCAACGCGCCGCTCGCCGCGACCGCCGCCGCCTGCGCGAACGTGGAAAAGCGCTGGGAGCCCATGCACGACATTCTGTTTCGCTCGCAGCAGCAATGGGCGCAATCGTCGGGCGACGCGTTCCGCGCGCAGCTCGTGGATTTTGCCAAGCAGGTCGGCTTGGACGATGCCGCGTTTCAAACCTGCCTGAGCAGCAACCAGTTCCGCGACGCCATCGAACGTGACCGCGCGGTGGGCAACGCCGTGGGCTTGTCGGGCACGCCGACGTTCGTCATCAACGGCTACCGCCTGGACACCGACCGCGTGCCGAGCATTGAAACCCTGCGCGCCCTGATGACCGAGTTTGGGGTGAAGTGAATGACCTCGAGCGCGCGTGTGTATTGGCGCATGGGCATGACGGTGTTCGCCCTCCTGGGCGCGCTCGTCGCCGCGTACCTGTGGCTGTTTCACCTGGGGTTGTCGGAATTGATGTGCCCCGTCAAAGGCTGCGAGGTCGTGCAGAAAAGCGCGTACTCGAGCATCCTGGGCGTGCCCGTGGCGACGATAGGGTTCTTCGCGTTTTTCGCGCTGTTCGTCGTCGGCGTGTGGAGCACATTGCTCGAGCGTCCTGAAGGGGAGCGCATCACGTTCGCGGTCTCGAGTGCGGGGTTGCTGGCGTACGTTTGGTTCACATACTTGGAACTGTTCGTGATCCGCGCGATTTGCTTTTGGTGCGTGGTCAGCAGCGTGATGATGCTCGGCGCGTGGGTGTGCAGCGCGCTCGCATTGCGCGGGCAGTCACGAGGAGCGGCGAGGCTCGAACAGGATGTGCAGAAGTCAACGGTGTCCTAAACGCAGGCTCGAGCGGTTTGTGTAGGGACAGGGCTTGTCCCTGTCCGGTGCGACGGTGGTTCGAGGCAGACGTTCGCAGTTCGCCAAATCTCGAGGGAGCAGGTCGCCAGCCCTGTTCAACGCGAATTCTCGAGCCGCCTTCGAGTTTTCCGCTTCAACTCGCGCGTCTCGAGAGCGCGACCAACCACAACCCGCCAATCACGGTCGTGAACGCCCCCGCGGGAATCTCGTTCGGTGCGATCAGCACCCGCCCGAGCAAATCACCCAGGCTGACGAGAATCCCGCCGACCAAGGCGCTCGCGGGCAGCAAGCGGCGGTAATCCGTGCCGAAAAACTGCCGCGCGACGCTGACCGACAATAAGCCCACGAAGCCCATCAAGCCACTCGAGCCGACCGCTGCGCCCGTGAGCACGGCGACCAGCAAGAGCACGAGGTTGCGCACGAGTGTCGCGTTCAAGCCGAGGTTTTGGGTAACGTCGTCGCCCAGTTGCAGCAGGTTCGCGGTGCGTCCCAGCAAGAGCGCGATGACGATGCCCGGCAGCGCAAACGGCAGCATCGTTTGCAACTCGGGCACGCCCAGGGCGTAGAACCCGCCGATGATCCAGCCCAAGACGTTGGCGCTCGAGGGGCTTTGCGACAATGCCAAGAGCAGCGACAACCCCGCCAAGCTCATCGCGGCGAGCGCGACGCCGATCAGGGCGCGCCGCTCGCTCGAGCGTCCGCTGCTGAGCACGCCCACCAGCCACACGGCGAGCCCCGCGCCCATGCTGGCGAGCATCGGCGTGCCGAAACCGCCCAAGCCCATTTCTTGGAACAGGACAGCCCCGAGTGCGGCGAAGCCTGCCAAGCCCAAGAGGTAAGAATCTGCCAGGCTGGTGCGGAAGCTGGCTTGCAACAGCGGTCCGGTCATGCCCAGGCACACGCCGACGAGCAGCGCCAAGAGCACGCGCGGCGCACGCACGTCGCTCAAAATCTGCGCCGCCGCCGGGTCTGCGCGTCCAGACACCCACGCCCACAAAGTCTCGAGGGAGATTGGGTAGGCGCCGTTGGCAAGGGCGAAGGCCAGCACGATCCAGAGGATCACGCCGAGGGCGATCAAGCCCGGCGCGGCACTTTTTGGCGCTCGCTCGAGAGATGCAGCGCGCGCCGGTTGTTGCGAGGGATTCACCACGGCTCAGTGTAAGTCCATCTGGGGTGTGATGGACGCATGTCGAAATCTTGGATTACGCCGTGCTTTTGCCACTTGACCCTCGTTTGGGTTCACGGTTCATTGAATGTCCAAGTTTCGACTCGCAGGAACTCAGCGCTTCGGGTACAGCAGGGGCAGCAAGGTCTCCAATGTTTCCACGGCGCGCGGTCCCGGCGCGGTGACGTGCGGGTCGCTCGAGAGCAGGTGCACGCGACCAGCTTTGACCGCGGCGAGGTTTTGCCACGCGGGTTGCGTTTCCAAGCGCTCGAGGGGGCTGGGCGCGGGCGCACCGCTGGCGGTCACGGCGCGGAAACCGATGACCACGTCGGGGTTGGCGGCGACGATCTGCTCCAAGCTCAGCACCACAAAACCGGGTTGGCGCGGGTCGGCGCTCGGCGTGCCTTTGGCGACGTTGACCGCGCCCAAACGCTCGATCAAGTCCCCGATGTAGGTTTCGTCGGTCGTGGAGTAAATGCTGCCGCCCGCCGCGAGCAGCACCAAGACGCGGGGTTTCGTCGCCCTGGCAGGGATTTTCGCAACGACGCGCTTGACCTGCGATTGCAAGAACGCCAGGCGCGCGGCGGCGTAATTCTCGCGCCCGGTCAGGCGACCCAAGAGTGTGTACGTGTCATACACGTCCTTCAAGCTCGAGTCCGGGGTGACGATGACGGGCACGCTCAGGTTCCCAAGCTGACGGATGGACGCGGCGGTCGTGCCGACGCTGCCGACGACGAGATCTGGGCGCAAGCCCAAGATTTTCTCGGGTTCCGGGCGGTAGGCGCTGCCCACGTCTGGGATGCGCTTGGCGGCTTCGGGGTGCGTGGCGCTCGAGGGGCGACCGATGGGGTTGAGTCCGATGTCCAAGAGGATTTCCGTGGCGGTCAAGGACAGCGCGACGACGCGCGAGGCGGGGGCGTTGACGGTGACTTGGCGACCCAGGGCGTCTCGCAAACTGATCGGGGCGGCCAGCGCGAGCCCGGCGAGCAGCAGTGGCACAGCGAAAAAGCGTTTCTTCATTTCGAAAGTCAGTATTCGCCTTTGGGTGACAGCAATTGTCCCCGAAGTGTCACGCAGCGATGGGTGGTGAAACACGGTCCACACGGGCTCGAGGGGCGCCCTCTCCCGGTTTGTTCGCTGGCGCTCACAAACCCCCCTCTCCCGCCTGAGCGGGAGAGGGATGTGAGAGGGCGTAGCCCTCGAGCGGGGAGAGGGAGCCCTTCCCGTAAGATCACCCGCGTGAACTTAGACCCACGCCTATCCGTGTTCAATCGCCACCGCACCGTGCGCCGTTACAAAGACCGGCCGCTCGAGCCTGGGCATTTGGAGCAAATCATGTGGTGCGCGCAGCGCGCGCCGACGGATGCGACCGCGCAGATGTACAGCTTCGTGCGGTTGACCGACCCAGCGTTGCGCGCCAAGGTCGCCACACTGACGAACAACCCGCACATGGCGACGGCAGCAGAGACCTTCATCGTGCTCGCGGACGTGCACCGCTTGCAAAAACTCCTCGAGGCTCGAGGGCACGTGTTCGGCGAATGGAGCGCGACCGCCGTGCACTTCGGAATTGGGGACGCGGTGCTCGCGGGGCAGACGTTGCTGCACGCCGCCGAGTGCTTGGGTTATCAGGGCTGCTGGATCGGCGGGGTGCTCAGCGCATTGGAGAAGATTGTTGACCTGCTCGAGTTACCGCAAGGGGTGCTGCCGTTCGCGGGGTTGACGGTTGGTGTGCCCGACGAAACGCCGCCCGAACGCCCGCGCGTGCAGCCGGAGATCGTCTGGTTTGAGAACGCGTACCGCACGCCCACACCAGCCGACCTCGAGACCGCGCTGGAACGCATGGCGCCAATCACGGTTCGAGGCGATTGGGCGCAGACACTGGCGCGGTACTTCGCCGTGGGCGGCACGATGGAGGCGCGCGAGGTGATCTTGAAGCGCACCCTCGAGCGGCAAGGCTTCGCGCACGTTGGCAGCGATTTGAACGCGCTCTATGCCCGCGCACAGGCGGCGGGCTACGCAGAAGTTCTCGTTCGTCCAGGCGACGGTGGCTTTCAAGCCTGGGTGGACCGCCCCGACCGTGCGCATGGGGGCAGCGGCGCAACCCCGCTCGAGGCATTGACGGCGGCGACCCTCGAGGCGGAACGCGACGCGGTGGGTTCCTGAATCTGCCCTCGAGTCTCGAAGATTCGGCGGTTTTTGGCTGATGGATTGCAAACCTTGAAATTGAGAATCTGCTGAACCACACGCGCCCGTTACAGGTGCCTTGTATCGGGGCTCACAGCAAACTTGAGTCTGGTGTTGTTAAATCTTCACAGGAGGTACGACATGAACTTCGAGCAAATCATCGAGCAAATGAAAGCCCAGCACGCCGATCAGTTGAAAGACATGCCGCTGCCGCCCGGTGCAGAAGATTACCTGCGCGGACGCGTGGCCTTGGGCGACGCGGAGACCGTCGCGTTCATGGTCAAACTCGCTTGGATTTACGGCGCGCAAGCCGGTCAAGCCGCGATCATCCACGCGCAGCAAGCGCAGCAGCAACCGGTCAACAAGCGGCGCATCGAAGCCTGAGCATTCGTTGATGTTCGCAGCGCGGGACAGAACAATTGTTCTGTCCCGCGCTGTTTCGTCCTCCTCGGTTTTGCATCTTCGCGTCCGCACGAGCGAGCGGAGACCATCGCGTGAGGCGCGGCTCGGTGCTCGAGGGCTCGCGCTGGTTCCTCACCGGTGCTTTGCTTGCGTGCAGGATGAATTTGGGCGATCAACCCCCAGCGTTGCTCGAGTCCGACGACGGTCAATCGTCTCGGTTGCCTCGAGGTGTCTCGGGTGCCATCAACCCGCCTTCAGCTTGGCCGTGTTTGATGGTTCAGGTTCGGGTGTCGTACCGCCCGAGCGATTGATGCCAGAAAGTTCAGACGCCCTCGGAGGTCTGCCCTTGTCGTCCAGCCACGAGAACCCGTCTGACTTGCCGCTCAATCCTTCAGTGCGTTGCCCGTTGGACTCGAGTCAGTGACGTGACCCAACCCGCGCTGCGGCAAGCGTACCTGTTGCGCCTGAGTGACGCGTTGCGTCCACTGTCCAACCCGCTCGAGTTGCAAGCGGCGGTGACGCGTTTGACGATGGAGTTCTTTGCTGCGACCCGCTGCTATTACTGCGAGATCGTGGACGAAAACGCCGTGATCCGCCAAGACGCCGCTGTGGACGGACACCCTTCGCTCGCAGGGACCTATCCCCTGAGCCAATTCCCGACGTTTCGAGCGATGGTGAACACCGGTCGTCCGTTCGTCGTTCCCGATGTCAACACCGCTGTTGGACTGAATGAGCAGTTGAGCGCGCACTGCGTGGGGATGCGGGTGATGTCCTTTTTGAACGTGACCGTCGTCAAAGCGGGTGTGCCGGTCGGCATGCTCAGTTTGACCCACGACACCCCCAGGCGTTGGACGGCGCTCGAGACCGAATTGGCGCAAGATGCTGCCGAACGCGCTTGGGGGGCAGTGGAGCATGCCCGCGCCATTGAAGCTCTGCGCGACAGCGAAGCCCGCTTTAAATCCATTGCGGATCTCGTTCCAGACATGCTTTGGCGCAGCGACAACGCATGGCAGATTGTTTGGCACAACCGCCGTTGGCTCGAGTACACCGGGCAGGGTTTGGACCAAGCCCTCGGGCACGGGTGGTTGGAAGCGGTTTACCCAGAAGACCGCGAGCCTTCGGTGGCGCAGTTTGGGCGTGTGGTGGAGGACAGCGCGACGCTGGACCTGGAGTTTCGGGTTCAAGGCAAAGACGGGGTGTACCGCTGGTTTCTCGCACGTGCAGAGCCACAACGCGACCCTGCGGGGCAGGCGACCGTGTGGTACGGCGCGATCACCGACATCCACGCCCGTCGCAGTGCCGAAGTGGGGTTGCTCGAGTCCCAACGCCATTACCGGGAAATCGTTGCCAAAGTGCGCGACCACGCGATCATCCATTTGAACTTGATGGGCACGGTCACCGCTTGCGATGGGCAGGTCGGCGAAGTCACGGGGTACTCGAGTGGTGCCTTGGTGGGAACGGATTTTCGCCTCCTGTTCACCCCGGAAGACCGCGCGGCAGGGGTTCCCGATCAGGAACTCGAGACCGCGCGGCGCGAAGGGTCTGCGCTCGATGACCGCTGGATGCAACGCCGGGACAGGCGGCGCTTCTGGGCGCTGGGTGTGCTGAGCGTGACGCGCGACCACAATGGCACGGTGAATGGGTACACGAAGGTGATGCGCGACGAAACCGAAGCGCGTCACCACGAGGAACGCTTGCAGGAAATCAACGAAGCCCAGCGGCGTTTCGTCAGCGACGCCGCGCACGAGTTGCGCACGCCACTGACCGCGATTCGCGGCAACCTGAGCTTGCTGCGCCGCTTTCCCAACACACCCGAAGATGACCGCTTGGAAATGCTGAACGACGCCGAGCGCGAATCGACGCGTTTGACACGTCTAATCGCCGACCTGCTGTCGCTGGCGCGCGGTGAGTCCCACACCGAGGTCGAACCGGCAGACGTGCCGCTGGATCGGCTTTTGGAAGAAGCGTGGCGCGGCGTGCGCAGCTTGAGCGAACGAAGGCGTTTTGACCTTGGGCTGCTCGAGCCGCTGGTCGTGCACGGTGACCCGGACGCGTTGAAGCAACTGGTCTTGATCCTCTTGGAAAACGCGGTCAAGTACAGTCCAGAGGATGGAATCGTGCGCTTGGAAGTGACCGGTCGTGACGGCTGGGCGCAAGTGCGCGTCGCCAATGAAGGCGCGGGCATCGCGCCCGCAGATTTGGAGCGGGTCTTTGAACGCTTTTACCGCACGGACAAAGCGCGTTCACGCTCCGGCGGTGCGACCGGCACGGGGTTGGGCTTGACGATTGCGCGGCAAATCGTGGAGCGTCACGGCGGGCGCATCTGGTTGGAAAACGCCGCCGAGTCAGGCATGACGGTGGCGGTCGTGCAATTGCCGTTGCGTGACACCATCGAGCGTGCTGTGAACTGAGCGCGTTCACGTCCGATTCTGAACGCGAAGAACTGTCTCGTGGCGTGTTGTCGTCCCGAAAAGCTTCGGCTCGAGCCACGGCGCGAATCCGCTCGAGTGATGCTGCGCCTTTACAGCGTTTCCCGAGTTCCTCTCCCACCCTCCCAAAACGCGGTCGGGTGTCCAATACACTCGAGAAACGCTGATTTGTCCTACTCCCGTTGGTCGCCAGGTTTGTGACGGTGGGGCAGTCACAAACCTGGGAACCGCTGTATTGATTCGCGTCGCCCGCGCTCAATGCTGGTGTGTCCCACACGCGAATCTTAGCTCGTTTTGGTTAACTCGAGCACGCGCGGATCAGTAAGGTCAATGGTGTGGATGCGCCGGTCTCGAGCGAGCGTGTGTGCAAACCGAATCCGTTGGGACGTAAGTGCGCTTTCGCGCACAGGGCAGCCGTCGTGCCCATGCACGCGTCGAACCCATGTTCGCATGAGCGAAACGGCGTGACGAGCTGCCCCTACAAAATACAGCGGTGGTCGCGCGGTCTCGAGCAGCAGGCAGAGTCTGCCCAATCCGCGGTGCGTTTCACAACACGCGGCGGTAAAAGTCCAGGACGCGCCGTTGAAATTCCACGTCTGCCCTCGAGCCGCGCCCGAACAGGTGCGGTGCGCCGTTGTACGCCGTGCATTCCGTGCGCTTGCCCAATGCCTTCAAGCGCTCGCACAGTTGTACCGACCACGCGTACGGCACCTGCTCGTCCAGCGTGCCGTGGTGCACGCTCACGGCTGCCGTGACACGGTTTAAAAAGTCGCGCGGCGAAATCAACGCGAGCCACCGCGCGGGCGTGGCGCGTTCAAAGAGCCCGCGCGTGCGGTTGGAGAAAACGAAGTACAACTGGTCCGCGTTTTGGCGTTCGTCGCTGCTCATGCTGCCGTACAGCACGACGCCGCGCACCCAGTTGGGGCGCACGACCATGACGCGCGTCGCCACGCCGCCGCCCATGCTGTGCCCCCAGAGTCCGATGCGGCTTGGACTGGCGCTTTGCAGCAGACCCGGTTTGCCACCCTGCGCGCGGATGCTGGCCAGCAAATGCAGCACGTCCAACGCGTACCCCACGCGGTATGGCGGGTCGCTCGAGCCTTGCGACGGCGCGTGCCCGCGGTAATTCGGGTGAAAGACGACGTACCCCGCACGCGCCAAGGCGTCGGCGTAGCGCGTCGTGTACGTCTGCACGCGGTACACGCGCGGGTTGACGTAGCCGTGAAGCACGACGACGACGGGTCGGGAGCCCGCGGCGGCGCGGGCGTTGGGCACGTTCAAAAAACCGTATTGCCGCAAGCCGTCCGCGTTCCAGCGCACCAAATACCGCGTGAACGACGCATTGCGCTCCAGCGTGCGGGTGTTGGTGATCGGGCCGCCGTCGAAGGTGCGCGCGGTCAGGGCGTCCACCGTGTACGGGCGGTAATCGGGTTGCTGCGCTGCCACGGGCGCGGCACTGAACGCGAAGATGACGAAGAGCCAAGCAAAAAAGCGCATGGCTCGAGGGTAGCTGTTCATCAGCGCGTGCACCGCGTTGCGCTCCACGTTTGCGGGTCTCGAGCGGCGTTGAAACCAGGGTTTGAGCGACCACACGCCGGTCAAAGCAACGGGCTCGTCTCAAATGTGTGTTCTCGATGGCGTTGGTGGCCGCTCTCACCCCGCCGCTCGCGCGGCGGTCCTATCTCGCAAAGACGAGAGAGGGCGAATGGTTGTGCAACGCTGCTCCCTTCTCTCGTCACGCCCATGTGTGCAATTGGAACTGCGAGAGAAGGGTTGGGGATGAGAGCAGCGTCTCGAGCAACACCCAAACGTAGGGGTGACCGGCTGGTCGTCCCCGTCAAGCACACGCTAGAGCCCAAGGTCGTGTTGCCTCAAGGCTCGAGCCCCGAACGCAATCAACCGCTCGAGCGTCAACGGTTGACCTTTCGTCCTGGCGTCGCCGTAATGGCCGCGCCGCGCATCGCGTCGCTGTCCACGGCTTCCGTGGCGTGCCCGGATTCCGCAATCGCCTCGCGGTCGGCGTCGGTCAGCCCGCCGTTGTCGTCCCCTGAAGCGCTGGCGGTGGAGCTTTGCACTGTGCCCGTGCCCATCGTGCCGACGCTGCGCACGCTGTTGCCATCGGCGTTTTCCTGGTCTCTGGCTTCGTCGCGGTTGGGTTTGATGCCCATGCCGACGCCCTTCTTGGTGGTTTGTTTCATTGCGGCCTTCTCCTTGCCAAGCGAATTGGCTCGAGCCTCGTCTCGGGTCAACGAACGCGGGCTCGAGGGTGGGGTGTCATCCGCCTCGAGCCCCATCGTTGACCCGCTTGCTGATGCGCCGCTGGTGAATGCTGGGCCATCTGGATCCGGCATCACGCAGCGGGCATTGCCGCTAAAACTTGATCGCTGTCAAAATCGCGCTTTCCGCGCTCGGTGCCCCTGCGCCCCACGTGGGGACGCGCGCCGTCGGCACGGGATTGCCGTTCGCCACGCCGTTCGTGGCGCTTTGAAAACCCACCGCGACCAACCCGCCGTTCAGCGGTGCGACCGCGCGCAGTTCGGTGTTGCCGCCACCCGCCTCGGTCACGGGATCCCAGGTTCCAACCGTCAGGCTCGAGTACACGGGTTTTTCCAGATGGGCGTCGTACACGCGGGCAAACGCGTTCCACGCGCTTTTGCCCGCGCTGGGTTTGATCATCTTCTGCTGCGCGTTGGCGGTGGTGATCGTGCGCCGCCCGAGCGCGGTGACGAACACGCGTCCTTGGAGGTCCACGTCCAAGCTCTGGGCGCGCGTGGTGTTCAAATTTGGCCAGCCGCTGTTCGGGCTGGGCCAGCCGTCCATCAGCGGGTCGCTCGAGGGCGTGGTGGAGAGGGTTGCGCCCTCCGCCCATTCCGCCAGCCAGGTTGCGCGTTGCAACGTCCCTGTGCTCAATTCAAGCTTGCCCAGCCAAGAGATGTGGATGTTGCCGCTCGTGCCGGTGAACTGGTTTTGAAACCCGGTGGCGCTGGGGTTGGCGTTGATTTTGTTGCCACTCCAGAAGTTGATCACGTTGTTGCCGTGCGCCCGCGCCAGCACGACCACGCAACCGCCTGTGCAGGTCTGTGAGTAATCCACCGCCAAGTGGTCCACGTATTGGTCGGGCGAGGAAGTCGTGGTGAACCCGCCCGAGCGGTTCTCGAGGCGTTCGGGGTAGAGGCGGCTCCACCATTTCAGCGCGCCGCTGGCGTCCATGCCGACGACCGCAGGTTCAAAATCCGGGTTGCCGTCGGGCAGCACCGATTGGGTGCTGTACCCGAAGTAGAAGCTGTTGTCGCGGCGGTCAACCGCGATGCCGCCGACGCGTTGCGTGGGTTTGCCGCTGGTCTTGTACCCGGTGTACCCCGGCGCGGTCGTCGGGCACGCGCCCGCCAAATCGCACGGACCCGTGAAATAGTAATCGTCCGGGTACGTGCCCTTGCGGTCGGTGCGCCCGTTGCCGTCCGTGCCGAGCGCGTCGAATTGCGCTTGCGACCTCGAGCGCAAACTGCCTTTGCGCCCCGCTTTCATGACGATGGCGCTGTACTGCACGGCTTGCGGTGCGCTGGAAGCGGGTGTGCCGTCCCACTCGCCGTTCGCGGTCCAATGCGCTGTCCAGTTCGGCACGGCCTCGGGGGTGCCCGTGGGGGAGAGGCGTTGAATCGCCGCCCACTCGGTGTCGAATGGTCGTCCCAACGCGTAGACGACGCGTCCGTCGCTGCCAACATCCCAGGGTTGGCGGTCCTTGTGGTCGCCGCCCGCGCCGACATCAACGCTCCACGCCAAACCGGTCGGTGCGCCCGCGACGAAATTGGCGTTGAGCTTCGCCAGGTAATATCCGTCGGTCGCGCCGCCGTCACGGGAACCGCTGATGTACACGTCACCCGTCGCCTGACCGGGCAGGTTGGACAAGCGAATCCGATACACGTCGCGCACCGTGCCCGCCGGGAAGGCGGCGACGCGCAGGATGCGCTGGAAATCCCCGGAGAGCTGCACCACGAACCCCACGTTGCCGCTCGAGGCGCTGGAGATGCCGCCTGCCGACAAGGTGATGCGCGGCACGTCTTTGGCGATCCAATCCAAGTTCTGCGCTTGACCCCCGACCAGAAACGTCCCGTCGGACAAGCCCACCACGGCGTTGAAGCGTTCGCTCGAGGTTGAACCGGCGTACGTCACGAGGTTCGCGGTCGGCGCGGCGGGCAGTTGCCCGGTCACGGGCGGTTGCGGCGGTGTGACCGTTGGCGGTGGCGTCACGGTGGGCGGCGTCACCGTGGGCGGTGGCGCGGGCGGGTTGTTGCCGGGCGGCGTGGGTGGATCGGTGCAGGCGACGAGCAGGGCAAGCGTGGCGACCATGGCAAAGCGCATGCGCCATTATTTCTGCCCGCGCCCGGCGCGGCTGTGCAAATCTGCATGGCGCAGTGCGGAGTTACGCACATTGCTGCAACATTAGTGTGGTTAACCGTCCACGAGCGTTTGCAAGCTGCGGCTGAACCAATCCTCGAGTGCCGCTTCGTCGCCGTGTTTCAGCGCGTCGTGCCCGATGACGGCACGCGTCACCGCCAAACCGACGATCTGGGCGGCGATCAATCCCGCGCGTTCCGCGCGGTGCGTGCCCGTGAGCAGCGCCTCGAGCGGCTGGGCGAACTGGGTTTGCAGGGCCGCGCGCAGCATTGCGCTGGCTTGGGCGTTCGGGGCGGAGCGCAGCAACGCGAGCAGCGCGGCGTTGTCGCTGTCTTTGGCGAGCGCATAATGGGCAAGCCGCGTGCCGAGGGCGTTCAAGGGTCCCTCGAACAGATCTTGAAGGTTGACCTGTTCTGCGCCTGCAATGGCGGCGGTGAAGAGCTGCTCTTTGCTGCCAAAGTAGCGGATCACCAATGCGGCGTTGACCCCGGCCTTGGCGGCGATGTCGCGCACGCCGATGCGCTCGAAGCTGTCGCTGGCGAACGCCGCGCGTGCCGCTTCGAGAATCGCGTTCTTGGTCGCTTCGGCGTTGCGTGGACGGGCAGCAGGCATGGTCTGTGGCCAGTGTACCGCTCGAGCCACGGGAGTAAACGACTGTTGACAAAACGGCGCTTCGGCGGTAGCCTCCCAGATGTAAACCGTCGTTTACAAAAAGGAGCTGCCATGACCAGACCTGCACAGCCCGTCGTCCTCGTCACCGGAGCCTCGAGCGGCATCGGCAACGCCACCGCGACCCTGCTTCGACAGCACGGCTACACGGTGCACGCCACCGCCCGCAACGTGGGCGACCTCGCGCCCCTCGAGCGCAGCGGCTGCCACACGCACGCCTTGGATGTCACGGATGAAGCCTCCATGCAGCGCGCCATCCAAGCCATCGGCGCGGTGGACGTGCTCGTCAACAACGCCGGATACGGCTTGAACGGCGTGGTCGAAGAACTCGAGATGCGCGACCTGCGCGCCCAATTCGAGACCAACGTGTTTGGCCTCGTGCGAATGTCTCAACTCGTGCTGCCCGCGATGCGTGCCCGCGGGTGGGGACGGATCATCAACATCGGCTCCGTCGGCGGATCGTTCACCGCGCCCGGCTCAGGCGCGTACCACGCCAGCAAATACGCCGTGGAAGCCCTGAACGACGCCCTGCGCATGGAAGTCGAGGCGTTCGGCATAGACGTGGTGCTGCTCAAGCCCACGGGCGTCTACACGCGCTTCGACGCCAAAATCGCCAGCACCTTCAAAGACATCCCCGCCAGCCCGTACGCGGCGTTCAAAGCCAACCACGCCCGGGTCACCGCGCAGATGTTTCAGCCGCGGAGCCGCGCCGGAATCATTCGCCCCGAAGACGTGGCGCGCGTCGTTCTGCAAGCCGCCGATGCCCGCCGCCCGAAGACGCGCTACACCGTGGGTTTGAGCGCCACGCTGTACTTGGCGCTTCGCCGCTTGCTCCCCGACCGCGCTTGGGACGCGATGATGCGGGCGCAATTCGGGACTCGAGGCTCGGGGGGCGCGGTACACTCGGGCGCGTGAAACTTGGTTTGCCTGACACCCTCTTGTACACCCGTTACGGCGCGTGGTGGGAAGGGTTTTTAAACGCGCTCGGCGTGAACGTGGTGAAACCCCGTTTGGAATTCGCGCAAAGCTTGGAGCACGGCGCGCAAACGATGCCCGACGAAGCGCCGCTGATGCAACTGTTCGTGGGTCGTGCGTTGGAACTCGCGCCGAACGTGGACGCGCTGCTCTTGCCCGACCTCAACCCCGGATCGGAACCCGGCACGAAAGGCTCGAGCGGCGACCCGTGGATGGTGGACCTGCCCAGTGTTTTGGGGCGGCGCTTCAGCCTGCCACCGATTTACACCGTGCCCGCCGCGTTGAGCCCCACAGAAACGCCAGCCTACGCGGTGCGTCTCGGGCAGGCATTGGTCGGCAACGCCCAAACGGTGCGCCGCGTGTTGGACCGCACCAGCAACGCGCTTCGCCCCGCTCGAGCCACTGAACCCGTCTGGCAACGCGGCGGTGCGCAAACCGTCGGCGTTGTCGGCAACCCCGCATTGCTCGAGCAAGCGTTCTTGATGGCGCCCGTGCTCGAGGCGTTGCGGGCAGCGAATCTCCACCCTGTTCTCGGCACGGACCTGCCCAGGGAACGCGCTTTGGAGACCGGGCAGCGCAAACGCCCAGAGTTGACCTTGGAGACAGACTTGGAAACCGCTGGGACTGCAACGATGATCGAGCAAAAGGGGCAGGTCAAAGGGTTGATCGTCCTGACCGAGCCGCGCAGCATGGCGGAAACCGCGTTCGCGCAAAGCCTGGTCAAAAAAGCGAACAAACCCGCGTTGCTGCTGGAATTGGGCGAGGACTACGCGGCAAAGCTGCAACCGTGGTCGCTCGAGGGCTGAGGTTCGCTCGAGTCCACAGGCAACCGTATCCGTGGTGGCTGCCTTGGCACGCTGATGCAATCGCCTGAGTGGGACGGTGGTCGCGTGCCTCGTGGACGGGGCGGGCACGGGGACCCGCCCCTACGTCGTTTTGAAAGTTCGAGGTTGGCAGATTCTCGAGCAGTGCGCCGTTGACGCGGTGTTTCCCTTCACTGAACAGGACTCGAGACGATTGTTCAGGCAGCATTGTCCAACGACGAGACAAGAGTCTCGAGGCGGTCGTATGACACCTGCATCCCGCCTTCCATGCCCGAGGCAATGTGCATGTCGCGGTGCTCGGGTTTGGTGTGGCGGACGAGCGTGGTCATCGTCGTGACGCCGTTGTGTTCCTCCAGCGTGACGGTGTTCAGCGACGCGTTGGTGTCCGCGTCGGGCATGCCTTCAAACGCCTCGGTTGAAACAACCTTGTACGGCGCGGTGATCTCACGGTACTCGCCGTGAAAGCCGACCTCCATGCCGTTCGCCTCTTTTGTGACGTAGCGCCACGTGCCGCCAACGCGCAGGTCAATGTCGCAGACCAGCCAATTTGACGTGTCGAAGCCCCACCAGCGTTTGACCAGTTCAGGGGTGGTCATGGCTTTGAAGACGAGTGCGGCTGGAGCGTCGAATTGCCGAGCGATCAGGATTTCGCGGTCCCCTTGTAGGGTGACGGTGGCGCTGCCGTGGCGGTTTTTGGTGGTGGCGGTCATGATGGTTCCTCCTCTTGTTGCAGTTCGCTGAGCACGTCCTCGAGCCGGTCGAGCCGTTCGTTCCAGGTGCGTTCGAAGGTGGTGACCCAGGTGTGGATGGGTTTCAAGGCGGGTCCGTTGACGCGGTACCAGCGGTGACGCCCATCGTTGCGGACGAGCACCAGACCGACGGCGCGCAGCACCCCGAGGTGTTTGGACACCTGCGGCTGGCTGAGCTTCAAGCGGTCCACGAGTTCGTTCACGGTGATTTCCCCGGTACCGATGGCATTCAGGAGGTCGCGGCGGCTCGCTTCGGCGACGGCGTTGAAGGCGTCTGTGGTGGTCGGTGAGCGAGCCATGTCAAATTATATACTGATATGGGAATATGTCAAGACCTCGAACCGTCGCGTTCAAGCCAGTCTCGGGCAGAGCGCCCTCAACGTGCCGATGCCCGCCCGTCCAACGTCCGCTCGAGAGCAGCCCGCTACAATGCCCCCATGCACGTGCTCGTCATCAACTGCGGCTCCTCGAGCCTGAAATACGCCGTTTACGACACCGAATCCAGAGAGGCATCGGTCAAGGGACTCGTGGAGCGCATCGGCTCGAGCGCAGCGGTGTTGAAACGCGGCGGTGAAACGCAGGGTCTCGAGGCAGCAAACCACACGATGGCGCTCGAGGCAATCGCCAAACTCGAGGATTTCGCAAGCGTGGACGCCGTGGGGCACCGGGTCGTGCACGGCGGCACGGCGTTCACGGGCACGACGGTGGTGAACAACGCTGTACTGCAAGCCTTAGAGGACAACATCTCACTGGCTCCGCTGCACAATCCGCCGAACATCGCCGGGATTCGCGCGGCGCAAGTGGAGTTGAAAGGCAAGCCAAACGTCGCCGTGTTCGACACCGCCTTTCACGCGACGCTGCCGGAGCACGCCTACCGCTACGCGATTCCCAAAGACCTGGGCGCGCAGTACCGGCGTTACGGCTTTCACGGCACGAGCCACCAATACGTCGCGCTCGAGGCAGCCAAATTCCTGGCGCGTCCCCTCGAGACGTTGAAACTCGTCACGCTGCACCTCGGCAACGGCGCGTCCGCTTGTGCGGTGCTGCACGGCAAAAGCGTGGACACGACGATGGGCTTCACGCCATTGGAGGGCTTGGTCATGGGCACGCGCAGCGGCGACGTGGACGCGGGCTTGGTGCTGAACCTGGCGCGGCGCATCGGCGTGGCGGAAACCGACGAACTCTTGAACAAGCGCAGTGGGCTCTTGGGGTTGTCGGGCTCGAGCGACCTGCGCGACGTGTGGAGCGCCAGCGACGCGGGCAGTGCGGACGCGAACGTTGCGCTCGAGGTTTACGCCTACCGCCTTCGCAAAACCGTGGGCGCATACATCGCCGCGTTGGACGGGGCGGACGCGCTGGTGTTCACCGCCGGGGCAGGGGAGAACGACCGCCGCTTGCGCGCCAAGGTGCTGGGAGGCTTGGGGTACTTCGGGGTCAAGCTGGACGGGGACGCGAACGCCCGAGGGGACACGCGGATTTCCACCGCCGACTCGAGCCTGGCGGCGTTGGTGATTCCGACGAACGAGGAACTGATGATCGCCCTCGAGACTGCGCGGGTGCTTGGCAAGTAAGTCGTCGCATTCGCCGGCGTGCCACACAGCGCCTGAGGCACTTCTTCAAGCCACGCGCGAGCCAGGTTTTATCGTTGTGCCTCAAGATGACCAAGCTTCTCTTGTTGATGGCGGTGGCGCTGAGCAGCGCGCTGATGGGGTGCATGGAAGTGCAAGTGCCACCCAACCCATTCAACCTCTACACGATCACGGGCAGCGTGATGGGCGCGCAACAACAAGCGGTGCTGGTGTTCAAAGAAAACAAAGCGGTGGGCGATCTCAGCGTCAAAGTCAACGGTCAGACCATTCCTGAGGACGCCACCGGCACAGGGTACGTTGGCGCGTTATCCGCGCCCGTCGCCGTTGGCGGGCCCATTCGCTTGGAGATCACGACGCCAGACGGAACGATCACCGCGCAGGATGTCGTGCCCGAAGCGCCGGTCGTTACCGCGCCGAGCGGCAGTGCATCGGTCTCGCAGCCCATCGAGGTGCGCTGGACGAGCGCGAGGAATCCGACTCGGTTCAGGGTGTTCGCCGCGACCGTGGACGGCAACGGGTTGACCCAAGGCATTGACCTGTCCATCGGCGTCTTCGTGGCTGGAACGGCGCGAAGCATCACGCTGTCCGCTGGGTCGCTCCCGAGCGGTGCGAACATTGCCAAGATTCGCATTCGTGTGAGCGCATTCAACGACGGCTTGGCGACGTTCCAAGGACCGAAGGTGAACGCCTTGGGCTCGAGGTTGGCGATTCAGAACGCGTCCGCGCCGCAAGAAATCGTTCCATCTCCTTGAGCACGTCAACTCGAGCGCGCGACCGCCTGACCTCGAGCCAGGTTGACCAGCGATACCGCGAGCGCGACCGCAAATCCGAGCGTGAGCACGCCTGCGACGACGATCACCTCGAGCGGCTGGGCTGGGCGAAGCGCAATGCCCGCGAACGCCCACGCGAACACGGTGGCAAACGCCGGGTTGCGCCACGCGCGCATCTCCAATACGCCGATCAATGCAGCAACGGGCATCATGATCGCGGTCCACGTGCCGTTGGAGAGTCCCCAGCCGTCCCAGCGGTAGAAGACGAGCACACTGGCGACGTTGAGCACCGTTGCCAATGTCAACCACGCGACGTACGCGCCCGAGGCGAACTGCACGAACCCCTCGAGCCTGGGCGAGAGCTGTGCGCGGTCCGCCTCGAGCAATTTGAAGATCCACAGTGCGCTCAAGGCTTGCCCGACGATGAGCAGCAGCGACAGTGGCGTGTTCATCGTGCCCCAGGCGACCAGCCACGCGAAGTTGAAGGCGACGTTGACCAAGAGCGGCACTCGAGCCGCGGCGTAGCGTGGATTGTCGCGGTTGACGTTCAAGACCTGCGCGACCGCCAACGCCATCAGCCCGCCGTAGATCAGTGCCCAGACGATGAACACGTAATTCGCGGGCGTGATGAGCACGCTGCCAAACGTCGTGTTGGAAATCGTGCCGGTGTCCTGAAGAGGCAGGGCGCGCGTGCCGAAGATGCCGATGGGGGTGAGCAGCAGCACCAGCCACGGCAAGGCGCTGGGTTTGTTCGGGATGGGTTTGCTGATGGCGGTCATGGGGTCCTCCGTTGGACTCTGGGCTCGAGGCCCTGCAAGACGAGCGCGGTGACGCGTTCGGGCAGGTTGGCGAAGGCGGCTTGGTGGGCGGGGGCGTTCATTTCGGAGAGAAGGCTCAGGAACGAAAACGCGGCGAAGCGTGGGTCGTGGGCTTTGAGTTCGCCGCTCGAGATGCCGGTCTCGAACACGCGCTGCACCGGCTGGAGCATCTGGGTGAAAAACAGTTCCGCGATGCGGCGTTGGTGTTCATTGGGCATGAAGCGCGCGGCGTCGCGCAGCACAGCGTTGGTCTGGCGCGTGTCCGCGAAGATGAAGCGCGCCATCGCCTCGAGCCGTTCCCGAGTCGTTGCGTGTTCCAGCGCGGCGTTGAACCCGCGAGCATCAAAGTCAATCAAGCGTTCTGCGATCTCCATGACGATCTGGTCCTTGCCGTCGGGGAAATGGTGGTACAGGCTGGCTTTGCGAATGCCGATGGTGGCGGCGATGTCCTCCATCGAGACGCCCATGTAGCCGTGTTGGTGCAGCAGCGCGTCCGCTGCGGCAATCGCCCTGGTTCTGGTGTCGTCCCGTCGCATTTGCCTACCGAGCGGTAGGGTAGATCAAACGCGACCCTCGAGACCGCACGCTCGGCTACCGATGAACGATAATGACCATCACATGCACACGACAACGAACCTCGCGCACACCGAAGCCCAGCGCATCGTGCAGGCGATTCAAACCGAACTCGAGCAGAGAGGCAAAACGGCGGTCGTCGCGGTGTGCGACGCGCACGGCGAACTCCTGGCACTGCTCAGGATGAGCGGAGCGCCGCTGCCCAGCATCGCAATAGCGCAGAACAAAGCCTTCACCGCCGCCCGCGAACGCCGACCCAGCAAAGAGATTGGACAAGCCTCGAGACACCCTACAGACGGCTTTGACTTGCGCAACTTCGGCGATCCGCGCTACATCGGCTGGGGCGGCGGTCTGCCCGTGTGGATGGAAGGCGCGTGCGTGGGTGCGGTCGCCGTCAGCGGACTGCCCGAACACGAAGACATTGAACTCGCGCAGATCGGCGTGAACGCGCTCACCGCTGGGCTCGAGGGTGCTGGCACGAACTTGGGCTAAGCTCACAGGCATGAAAACCGCGCGCACGTGGCTGGTCGCCAGCGTCGTCCTCGCGTGCGCAGGCGTCGTGGCGTTCGGCGCGGCGTTCTCGTTGGGCATGACCGGCGGTCAAAGCGCGCTGCTGGGCAACCTCGCCGGGTTTTTGATGGTCGCCTGCGCGGTCTTGTGGGTCGTGACGTTGCTCACGGGCACGGTGCTGCTGTTTCAACAACGCAAAAAAGGTGCGCTCGAGGTGTTCATCGTCGTGTTCTCGTTTGCCATCCCCGCGTACCTGTTTGGACCCAACCTGCTCTCGAGGCTCGGGCTGGGTTGAACAGATCCGTTCGGGGTTGCCACTCAGAGGTGCCGCTCGAGGAAATCCAAGGTCATGCGCCAGTGCCGTTCGCGCAACCCACGGTCGGCGGAACCGTGCCCCTCGTCGAAGATTTCGACCTCGAAATCCTCGCCTTGCACCTTGCCCGCTGCCTCGAGCTTTTCAATGAAGCCCGTGGCTTGGTTCAGCGGGCAACGTGGGTCGTTGCGCCCGTGGATGATGAGCAGCTTGGCTTGCAGTTGATGCGCGAAGTGAACAGCGCTGCGCTCGCGCCACAAGTCTGCGTCTTTGATGGGATCGCCCATCATGCGCTCGAAGTAATACGCCAGGGCAGGCAAGAGGCGCTTGTTGTCCGCGTGCAGTTGGTGCAGGTCGGTGATGCCGATGATCGCCACGCCCGCTTTGAACAACGTTGGGTGCTTCGTCGTGGCGAGGTAGGTCATGTACCCGCCGAACGATCCGCCCATGATCGCAATGCGGTCTGCGATCACGTCCCCCCTGGATTGCAGGTAGTGCACGCCGTGCACCACATCCTGCAGATCCGCGCCGCCCCAATCCTTCGTGTTCGCGTCGCGCCACGCGTTGCCGTAGCCGCTGCTGCCGCGAAAGTTGGGCATCAACACCACGTAGCCACGGTCCGCCAGCAGTTGCGCTTGCGCGTTGAAGGCGTGCGAGTAATGCCCAGTCGGACCGCCGTGCACGTCCACCACCGCTGGGAAGCGCTGCCCTGGCGCAGCGTCCCTGGGCGTGTACACGAACGTGGGCACTGGCGCACCGTCGAAGCTCGGGTAGCGCAGATATTCCGGCGCGACGAACAGCGCAGGGTCAACCGTGCCGTGGTCGGCGGCGCGCAGGGTCTCAGACGCATCGGTCTCGAGGTCGTAAACCTGCATCGCCCCTCTGGAGACTGGTGATTCCACGTGCACGAGAAAGCGTGTGTCTGACAGCCACTCCCCACCGCCCGCGATGCCCGGTGGCAGTTGCAGCACGCGCTCCGCGCCGCTTTGCACGTCGTACAGCACCGGCGTGTAGCTCGCGTCGGCGTCGCGCAGGCACAGCAACCACGTGCCGTCTGGGGAGAACGCCCTGGGAAATTCGGCAACGCCGACGCGACCCGTGGAGAACCAACGCAGGTCGTCGGTCTCGAGACCGTGTGTCTCGAGGCGATACGCGCCTGCGCGCCACTCGCCGCCCGCGTCGGCGTACACGGCGAGCGCCTGCCCGTCTGGGCTCCAATCGGCGGCGAAGACCATGCAGCCAGCCTCCAAGGTGACGCGCCGCTGCTGACCGGAGCCGTCGCTGTTCATCACGTACACGTCCATGTTCTTCGGGTCGTCGCTTTCGTTGGCGCTGAACGCGATGCGCGCGCCATCCGCCGACAGGTGCGCCGCAGCGACCGGGTTTTTGAAGTGCGTGAGCTGCTGCATCTCCAGCGTCTGCAAATTCAGCCAATGCAACTGCATCTGTCCACTGCGCGAACTGAGCACCAGCAAGCGCTCGCCGTCCGGGTGCGCTTCAATGGCAATGTCTTGGGCGGTCGCCAGGTGGGTGAGTTGCCTGGTCTCGAGCGTTTGCGTATCCAAGCTGTACAAGTCCGCCTGCTCGTTGCCGCTGGCGTCCTTGCCGTAGACGACGTGGCGGTTGTCGCGCAGCCAGACCAAGCCAGAGCGCGGCGTGGCGGGCAGTTGCCCGTCGGTCACGCGCCTGGACGCTCGAGTCTCCACGTCGGTCACGCACAACTCATGGCGCCCGCTGCGGTTGTCGAAGTACGCCAGCGAGCGCCGGTCGTGGGAGAGCTGGTCGCCGTAACTCGAGGACAGGTTGACGAGTGCGGTCAGGTCAATTTGGTTGAGCGGCATGGGTCAGTGTACTGAAGGTACGCAGTGGTCAGGAACGCGAGCACATCGGCACTCGAGACCGGCACCCTGCCCGAGATGTGCCCACGACGCACCCGCACTGCGTAATACGGACTTCCGTTTAATCGCTTCATCTTCGCTTCGGCGAAGATTGCGCGCATCACGGCATCCGTAACTGTTCCTACGCCTTCAAAGGCGGGTGAATTCTTTCAGAATTAACCGGAATTCGTATAACTTCAGTTTGCGAGAGAGGGCCGCCGCGCAAGCGGCGGGGTGAGAGCAACCACCAACGCAGCCGCAACCTCGGGTGTCAACAAACCCGTTCTCGAACTGCGCTCGAAAAGCCAATCAAGTCGTGCAAGACGGTTTTCTCGAGACTCAATCCCTCAGGCGGTGCGCGTGCAGTTGCTCCCGCACAGTTTCGGCTTCCACCATCAACGCCGGGTCGTGCACACCCAGCAGTTCAGCGGCGCGGGCGCGAACCTCGAGCACCCCGGCTTCGCGGGCGATCTCGAGGGCTTCGCGTACGTGTTCGAGACCGCCCTGCGCGAGCAACCCCCAGGCGAGTTGTTCGCGCATTTCAAAGCGCCGCGCCAGGGTGATCCAGTGCGCGCTGTGCTCTTGCGCTGCGGTGGTGTCGCCGCGCGCCGTTGCCAGTGCCGCCTTGGAGCGCTCCAAGAGCACGCTGACCAGGGGTTGCTCGAGGGTGGCGTTCAAGGTCGCGGTTTCTTGGAGCAACGCCTCGGCGCGGTCCAGATTACTGAGGGCGCAGTGCACGGCGGACGCCGAAGCCAGCATGTACCCCAACCGGAATGGGTCTGCGACCGCGCGGGCGATCTCGAGGGCGTGCGCGGTCAAGTCCGCTGCCCGCTCAACGTTGCCGCTGCCGAACCACACGCCCGCTTTGCGGTGCAGCACGTCCGCCAAGAAGGTTTGCGAGCCAAAGTCTTGCGCCAAGCGTTCAGCGTGCTCGAGTTGCGCCAAAGCCAAGCTGTACTCACCGCAGTGCAGGTGCGCCAGCCCCAAATTGGATCGGCTCAAGGCTTCGACGTGGGGCACGCCCGACCAGCTGCCGATGCTGCGCTCGAGCCAGGTTTTGGCTTCGGGCAGTGCGCCGTGCGCGATGCAGACCATGCCGAGGTCATTTTCCAGCGTGACCACACGCACCCACGCGGGATGCGCGTGGATGGTCGCCTCGAAACGCGCTTTGGCGGCGCTGAGTTTGCCCTCGTAATAGTCAAGCTGCGCGGCGAAGGAATGCATCGCCACGGCGTCGGGCTGGCGCTGCAAAGCCCGCTCGAGGTGCGCGCGGGCAGCCGCGTACCGCCCGTCGCGCAGGTCGGCTTCGATCAAGGCTTCGAGCAACCGCACTTCGACCGTTGCCTCGAGTTTTTGGTCAAGCAGCGTGCGGGCTTCACGCAGGTGAGGCTCGAGGTTTGTTTTGTTGCCGCCAAAGACGGCGTTCTCCACCAAGCCCGTGAGCACGCGCGCCGCGAGGTCGGGGTCGCCCGCGCGACTGGCGATGCCGTGCGCGCGGTGCAGCACCGTGCGCGCTTCGGGCGCGTTCTCCAGGTTCAGCACTTCGCCCAGCAGCGCCAAGATGCGCGCGGTGTCCGCGTCCTCTGAAGTGCTGCACTCGAGGGCGCGGCGCAGGTTCGCCTCGGTGATGCCGTACTGGGCTCGCTCGAGGTCGCGGGTCGCTGCCGTGAAAAACAACTTGCCCGCGCGTTCCGGTTCGGCTGCCGCCAACCAGTGCTGCGCAAGCACCACGGGTTCCGCCGTGTCGCCCAGGCTCTCCGCCACCCGCGCGTGCAGGTGCGTGCGGCGCGCGGTGCTGAGCGCGGCGTAGACGCTTTGACGCGGCAGGTCGTGCGCGAAGCGCGTGCCCTGCACGAGCCCCGCGCCTTCGATCTCCTCGAGCGCCGTCAGCGTTTCCTCGAGCCCTGCGTCCAGGATGCTTGCCAAGAGCGACGGTGTGAACCCGTCGCGCACGACGCTGGCGGCTTGCAGGGTGCGGCGCGCGAGCGGTGAGAGTTTCGACACGCGGCGCTCGATCACCTGCGCGACCCGCGCGGGAACCTCCAGTTCTGAGTAATCGCGGGTCAGGTCGTCCAATCCGCTGCGCCAACCGTCCGCGCTGCGCTCGAGAACCCCGGTTTCAAACAGGGATTTCAGCGTCTCCAAGGCAAAGAACGGATTGCCGCCCGAGCGCGTCCACAGCCAACGGCTGAACACGGGCGGACCGTGCGTGCTGCCCGTGAGTTCCGCCAGCAAGGTCTCGAGGTCATCGGCGGTCAACGGCTCGAGGCGCAGTTCCACGCAGCCCGGCGCGCCCCGCAACGCTTGCAGGGTCGCCTGCGCTCGCGGCGGCAATTCCTCGGCGCGGTGCGTGACAATCAACCGACAGCGCGCGGCATCGCTCAAGTACACGAGCAGTTCCAGCGTTGCCGCGTCCGCCCATTGCAGGTCGTCCACGTGTAACGCCGCGCTTTGCACCTCGAGCGCGCGGCGCAAGGCTTCCAAGAGGCGGGGTTTGGCGGTCATCGGGTCGGTGCTCGGTGGTGGGTGCGGGCTGGCTTCGGGCAGCAAGCGCGCCAAGTCCGTGTTGTACGCGCCCAGGTCGGGCAGTGTCGCCGCACGCAAGTGCGCGATCACCGGATGGTACGGCACGTGCTCCAAGCCCTCCTGACACCGCAAGCGCCGCGCGTCGGGGAAGGTGTCGGCAACGAAACGGCTCTTGCCCACGCCAGGTTCGCCCGCGACGAGCACGACCCGCGCGTCCGCGCTGCGCAACCGCGCTTGCTCGGCGGCGCGCCCGATCAGGCGCACGGGGCGCAAGACCTCGAGCGGGATCGTGCCAGTGCCCCTCGAGACCGTCGGGTTCGGGTCCGCGCCGAGGCGAATGCGTTCCATCAACGCGCGCGTCGCGGGCAAGACCTCGAGCCCCAGTTCGGCGCGCAGGCGGGTTTGAAACGCTTCAAAATCGCGCAGTGCCGTGTCTCGAGCCCCGGACAAGTACAACTGCTCCAAATACGCACCCAGCAACTCCTCGGACAATGGATCGCGCTCGAGCCCTGCGCGCAGCACTGTCGCGGCTGCCGCGTGCTCACCCTGCGCGCCCAAACCCTGGGCGTGCTTGAACAGCGCTTCGCGCCACGCGCGGAACAGTGCGGCACGCTCGCTCTCGAGCCAGTCCGTCAAGCCCGCGCTGTCCGGCAATGCGAATCCGTCCAGCAGTGGCGCGCGCTGCAACGCCAGCGCCGCCGCCCAATCGCCACGCCCGAGCGCCAGCCGGAACTCCTGTACGTCGCTGTCCACCTGCCAGCGCACACGGTCCGATTCCACCTCGAGCCCCTGTGCCCACGGCAGCGCTTTGGCGCGGTGAATCAACACGCGCAAGCCGTGCCGCGTCGTGGTGTCGTCACCGTCGTCAAAGAGCAGCGCGCACAGCGCTTCGCGCCGCATCCAGTCGCCTCGGTAGGCGAGGACGAGCAGCAGCACGACCGGTTTGTGCGCGGGCAGCGGCGTGCCGTCGCCCAAGCGCGGGTCACCGAACAGCCGCAGCGCTGGCTTCATTCAGGGCATTGTATGTGAACACATCCCCACGGCGCGTCGTTTTTTCGTCGGTGACGGATTTCGTGAGCGTTCAACCTGCTTGACCCGGTGGTGCGGACTCGAAAAGAGGCTCGAGCCTAAAGCGCAATGTCCACCTCGAGTCTCGGACAGTGATCCAAGCGTGTTCCTCGACCAGTGACAGCAGGTGTGGCGGTGTTTCGACCGATTGCAAAAATAGAACATTTGTGTCGTGCTGAACACATCGGTTTGAATTCAACCCTCGAGTGAACACCTCCGAACCCGTTGGTTGGCACGGGCGGTCTGCCACGTCCGAAGGGCTCCGCGCGGTTCATTTGGGCACAATTCCCAGTTCGAGCCCACCCGTTTTGCCAGGTGTACAGCTTTTTCGGTTCACTTTTCCAACATGTGGGTTATTTCTGCTAAACGTTGCAGCGAAGCGCGACAACTGTTACCATCCACCTTGACAGTGTGCACACTTCAACCGTAACCTTCGCCTCAGTTGGTGACCGGCGAGGGGGCCGACAGCGTGAACCCAATCGAAGCGCTCAAAGCAGAAAAGCCCGGCTTGGCGCTGCTGGACGAATTTCCGCGCTTAATGGCCACACCGACAGCGGAGCTTTCAAAAGACGATCAGGTCCGCATCAAATGGCTGGGTTTCTGGTGGCGCGACACCGAGCCGCCGACGCTGATGCAACGCATCCGCATCCCCGGCGGCGTGGCGACGAGCGCGCAACTGCGCGCCATCGCACTGATCGCGCAGGAATACGGGCGCGATTTGGTTGACGTGACCACGCGGCAACAGGTGCAACTGCGCTGGCTCGAGACACACCAGATCAAAGACGTGTACGAGCGCCTGTGGGCGGTCGGGTTGACGAGCCTGCAAAACGGCATGGACAGCATTCGCAACGTCGTCACCTCCTCGGTCGCGCGCTTGGACGCAGACGAGTTGATTGACGCCCTGCCGATCTGCCGCGAGGTTTCAGACTGGATCACAAATTTCGAGAAGGGCAACCCCGAAGTCGCCAACCTGCCGCGCAAGTTGAACATCCACATCACCGGGCACACGCACGACCTGGGCTCGAGCACGAACGACATTGGGATGTACCCAGCGCGCAAAAACGGGACGGTCGGGTTCAACGTCGCCGTTGGCGGCGCGGTCGGTGGCAAGCACCCGATGCTTGCTCGAGAATTGAATGTTTGGATTGAACCCCACGACGCCCTCGAGATCACGCGTGGAATTGTCGAACTGTACAACCAGCACGGACCCCGCGAGGAACGACACAAAGCGCGTTTGAAGTGGCTGCTCGAGGACTGGGGTGTCGCGCGCTTCCGCGCTGAACTCGAAACACACTTGGGTCGCACGCTCGAGACTGCTGGCGAGGACTTGCGCGTGCACGGCACGCCGCGCTTGCACCTTGGCGTCAACGCGCAGAAGCAACCCGGACTGCATTACATTGGCGCGCACGTCCCCGTCGGACGCACCACGGGCACGGCATTGCTCGAGCTTGCGGAGTTGGCGGACCAGTACGGCACGGGCGAAGCGCGGTTCACGATTGAGCAAAATATCTTGCTGCCGAACATCAAAACCGCCGACCTCGAGACTGTCCTGGCGCACCCACTGTTCCAACGCCACACGCCGTTCCCGAACAAAATCGTCGAAGGGGTGGTGAGTTGCACGGGCGTGGAATTCTGCCCGATGGCGGTGATCGAAACCAAAACCCGTGCGCTCGAGGTGTCCAAAGAACTCGAGACCACGCTGCTCCACGAATTGCCCCTGGCGGAACCGATCCGCATTCACTGGAGCGGCTGCCAACACGCGTGCAGCAGCCACCACATCGGCGATTTCGGGCTGCAAGGCACGAAAGTCAAAGTGGAAGGCGTGATGGTCGAAGCGGTGGACATCTACGCGGGCGGGATGATTGGACGCGACGCGCGGCTCGCCACCAAGATTCTCGAGCGTGTGCCTATCGCGGACGTGCCGCGAAAATTGATTGAACTGACCAGGGAAAAATTGCCGCACCTGCTCGAGAAACAGGTTGTGCTCGAGGCGGCGGATGACTGAGATTTCCTCGAGAAACGTCAAGGGCAACTCGCTGCGCTCGCCTCCCTCACCCGGCGCTGAAGCGCCACCCTCTCCCGCTGGGAGAGGGGAAAAAGCGGGTCGGCTCGAGGTGCGGACGACCTGTCCGTATTGCGCGGTGCAGTGCAGTTTTGATGTGGCGTTGCAGAGCGGCGCGGCGGTGGCGATGCGACCGACGAAGGATTGTCCGGTCGCGGGTGGCAGCGTGTGCAAGAAGGGGTTGGGGGCGCTCGAGTTGGTGAACCACGCGGAGCGTTTGTTGACGCCGCTCGTGCGGGTGAACGGCAAGCTCGAGGCTGCAAGCTGGGACGTTGCCCTCGAGCGTGTGGTGGGCGGGGCTCAGGCGATTCAAGACAAGTACGGGCGCGATGCGTATGGCGTTTTTGGCGGCGGCAGTTTGACCGACGAACTCGTGTACCTGCTGGCGAAATTCGCGCGGGTCGCGCTCAAGACGGCGAACATTGATTACAACGGGCGCTTCTGCATGAGCAGCGCGGCGGCTGGGATGCGCGCGGTGTACGGCATGGATCGCGGCTTGCCGTTCCCGCTCGAGGATTTGGGCACGAAGGGCTGCATCGTGCTGTGGGGTGCGAATCTGGCGGAGACGCTGCCGCCGGTTTCGCAGTTCGTGCTGCGTGCCCGCAAAGCTGGAGCTCCGGTGATCGTCGTTGACCCGCGCGACACGCGCACGGCTGGGTTTGCGACGCAACACTTGCCGGTGCGACCCGGTGGCGACCTCGCGTTGGCGCTGGCACTGCTGCACGTCGTCGTCAGCGAATCCCTCGAGCACCGCGCGTTTCTCGAGGCGCGCACGACGGGTTGGGACGCTGTCGAAAAGAGCGTTGCGTCTTGCACACCCGAATGGGCTGCGCCGCACTGCGGACTCGAGCCGCAGGTGATTCGTGACGCGGCACGCGCGATGGCTCGAGCTTCGCAGGCTGGCGAGTTGGTCATTCTCTCCGGGCGTGGACCGGAGCAGCAGAGCACGGGCGTTCGCACGGTCAAAGCGCTCATCAATCTCGCCCTCGCGCTGGGCGGCGTATACGCGCCGCTGACCGGGCAGGGCAACGGGCAGGGCGGGCGCGAGCACGGGCAGAAAGCCGATCAATTGCCGGGATACCGAAACATCGAGAACCCCGTGCACCGCGCGCAAGTCGCCGCGCACTGGGGTGTCCTCGAGACCGAGCTTCCAGGCAAGGGCAAGAGTGCACAAGAACTGCTCGAGGCGCTGGGGGACAGCGTGAAAGGCTTGCTCGTGTTCGGCTCGAATCCTGTCGTCAGCGCCCCAGACGCGGGAGCGCTCGAGACCCGCATGGACAAGCTCGAGCAACTCGTCGTGATTGACTTTTTCCTCTCGGAGACGGCTGCCCGCGCCGATGTCGTGCTCCCCGGCAGCATGTGGCTGGAATCCGAGGGCACGATGACGAATCTCGAGGGTCGCGTGCTGCGTCGCCGACGCGCTGCCACGCCGCCCGGTGATGCCCGTGAGGACTGGGAAATCCTGTGCGATTTGGGCTCCCGGATCGGACGCCCGGAGCAGTTTGATTACGCGAATCTCGAGGCGGTGTTCGACGATTTTGCGGCGTGCACGCGCGGCGCGCAAGCCGATTACAGCGGAATGAATTACGGCAAGCTCGAGCCGCGCGGCGTGTTCTGGCCGTGTCCATCCGCCGACCACCCCGGCACGCCCAAGCCTTTCGAGCACGGCTTCGCGCACGCCGACAGACGCGCGCACCTCGAGCCGATTGCCTTTGACACCGCCGCTGAATTGCCCGATGCTTCGTTCCCACTGCACTTGACCACGGGGCGCAGCGCCGACCATTACCAGAGCGGCACGCAAACCCGGCGCGGTGTGGCGAACACCAAAACCCCGCGCGCCGTTGCGGAGGTGCACCCGGACACCGCCGCGCGCCACCACCTCGAGCATGGCAGCACCGTGACTTTGGAGACCCGGCGTGGACGCGGGGAATTTCTCGTCGCGCTCAGCCCAAAGATTCGTGCGGACACCGTGTTCGTGCCGTTCCACCACGCGGGCGTCGAAGCCGTGAACCGTTTGACCAACGCCGCCCTGGACCCCACGTCGCGGATGCCGGAGTTCAAAGTCTGCGCCGTGCGCGTCCACGACCCCTCGAGCGCTGGTTTCTCGAGCACTGATCTTTCGAGCACCAGCCTCTCGAGTCGCACGCCGCCTGCAATCACCTCGAGCCAATCCAAATGGGGGAAGCCATGAAGATCAACCGCCGCCAGTTCCTCAAAACCGCCGCTGCTGCCAGTGCCGCCTTCGCCATGCCGCACTTTTTCACCCGCGCCAGCGCGCAAAAAACCATTCGCTTGGGCTTCATCGCCTTGACCGACAGCGCCAGTTTGGTCATGGGCAAAGAGTTGGGGCTGTACAAAAAGTTCGGGCTCGAGGTTGAACTGGTCAAGCAAGCGTCGTGGGCGGCGTTGCGCGACGCGGTGCTGAACGGCGACATCCAAGGCGCGCACTGCTTGTTTGGGATGCCGTTCAGCGTGTACAACGGCATCGGCGGGCAGGCGGGCAAGGAAATGAAAATCGCCATGATGCTCAACAACAACGGGCAGGCGATCACGCTCAGCAAAGCACTGCAAAGCGTTGGACGCGATGCGAAGAAACTCAAAGCCGCGCTCGAGAAATTGGCAGCCGACGGCAAAGACACGACCTTCGCCATGACCTTCCCCGGCGGCACGCACGACCTCTGGCTGCGCAATTACCTCGCCTCGGCGGGCATTGACGCGACGGTCGGTGGCAAGCAGCGCATCATCACGATTCCGCCACCGCAGATGGTTGCCAACATGAAAGTCGGCAACATGATCGGCTACAGCGTCGGCGAACCGTGGAACGGCGTCGGCGTGCAGCAAGACGTAGGCTTCACGGCGATCACCAGCCAAGAGGTTTGGCGTCACCACCCAGAAAAAGCCCTGGTGCTGAACAGCGAATTCGCAGAGCAAACCGACACCGTGAAAAAACTGATGCGTGCCACGCTCGAGGCGGCGCAGTGGTTGGACAACATCCCCAACATCCGTAAAGCTGCCGCGACCATCGGGCAGCCGCAGTACGTCAACGCCAGTCCCGACGTGATCGGCGCGAGGCTCGAGGGACGCTACGACATGGGCGGCGGCTTGGGCACAAAGCAATATCTCGAGGATCGAATGCAGTTTTTCAGAGGCGGCAAAACCCCGTACCCACGCCTCTCGCACGGCATTTGGTTCATGGCGCAATACGTCCGCTTCGGCTATTTGAAGACCGCACCTGATTACAAGGCGATTGCGAACAAGCTCATCCTGCAAGACCTCTACGAAGAAGTCGCCAAAGAAGCCAGCCTCGCCCTGCCCAACGACGACATGAAACCCTTTGCCCTCGAGATTGACAAGCAGCGGTTTGATCCGGCGAACCCGGCGGCGTACTTGAAAGCAGTGATGTAAAGGTCAGCTTTTAGCTCTTAGCTCATAGCTGTTAGCTCGAGAGTCGTTCGGTCGGTGCTCGCAAAGTCTCGAGAGGTGCAAGACCAGCAGGTCACTCGAGTCCATCACAAAGGTTCTGGCTAATAGCTAAAAGCTAACGGCTAAAAGCTCAGAAAGGTTCCCATGAATCAACGCACGTCCGCCCGCCTCGAGTCCTCGCCTGCGCCGCGCGCTTGGAAGATGCCGTCGTTTTTGACCGGGGTGCTGTACGGCGTCTCGAGCCTTGGGTTGATCTTGGCGGTGTGGTACGTGGTGCGCGCGGTGGTCGGCACGGACTTGCCGACGCCACAAGCGACCGCTGTGATGCTGTGGACGCTCGTCAACGATCCATTCCGGTACGGTGGGCCCAGCGATCAAGGCATTGGGCGCTTGCTCGCCTCGAGCCTCGTGCGTGTCGGCTTGGGCTGGTTGCTCGGCGCGCTCGTGGCGATTCCGCTGGGGATGCTGATGGGCTCGGTTCCCGCCGTGCAGCGCTTGATGAACCCGATTGTTCAAGTGCTGCGCCCCGTGTCGCCGCTCGCGTGGTACCCAATCGCGCTCGTGACCCTGAAAGCCACGCCGAACGCCTTGGTGTTCGTCATCTTCATCACCAGCTTGTGGCCCACGGTGTTGAACACTGCCTTCGGCGTGATGAGCGTGCCCAGGGATTACAAGAACGTCGCCAAGGTCTTCAACTTCACGCCCGACCGTTACGTGCGCCAAGTGCTCCTGCCGTTTGCGTTGCCGCACATCTTGACTGGACTGCGCGTCTCGTTCGGCATCGCGTGGATGGTCATTGTCGCCGCCGAAATGCTCTCCGGCGCGGCAGGAATCGGCTTCTTCGTGTGGGACTCGTACAACGCGCTCAGTTACGAAAAAGTCATCAGCGCCATCGTCCTCATCGGCGCGACCGGATTGCTCTTGGACCGCGCGTTTGAATGGGCGCAACGGAAGGTGACGTATACGGTGTGAGGGGCAGCTGCTAGACGCTCGAGAGAAGAAGCTTTTAGCCGTTAGCTCTTAGCTAAACCCTTCGAATTGCTCCACAACCTTCGCGTGTTTCTCGAGATTCACGACCACAGCCCGAGCAGCCCTCGAGCCAATGGCTAACAGCCAAGAGCTAAAAGCTCAACCCAGGAGCCAAAACCCATGACCAACACCGGACTCGAGATCACGAACCTTTCCAAAGTTTTTCCCGGCAAGCGCGGCGCGGTGACGACGGTGCTCGAGCACGTGAACTTGGAGATCAAGGCGGGGGAGTTCGTCAGTTTGATCGGGCACTCGGGATGCGGCAAGAGCACGCTCCTGTCCATCATTGCGGGGCTCGAGGCTCCGAGCGCGGGCGCGGTGCGGTTGGACGGCGCGGAGATCAAGAAGCCTGGTCCTGACCGTGCAGTGGTGTTTCAGAATTACTCGTTGTTGCCGTGGCTGACGGTGTACCAAAATGTCTCCGAAGCGCTCGAGGCTTCGCGCCCTGGGTTGGACTCGCTCGAGGTGGCGGCTCGGGTGGAGATTTTCTTGCGCGCGGTGAACCTGTGGGCGCACCAAGCCAAGCGACCGTCGGAACTTTCGGGCGGGATGAAACAACGCGTCGCCATCGCTCGCGCCTTTGCTACGCACCCTCGAGTCCTGCTCCTCGATGAGCCCTTCGGTGCGTTGGACGCGCTGACCCGCGCCAGTTTGCAAGACAAATTGAACGACCTCTGGACGCAAGAAAAAAACATTGAAACCGTCGTCATGGTCACGCACGACATTGACGAAGCGCTGTACTTGTCTGACCGCATCGTCGTGATGAGCAACGGTCCCAGGGCGCGCATCCAGGAGATCATTGAGGTGCCCTTCCAGCGCCCGCGTCCACGGGCGGAGTTGACGCGCTCGGCGGAGTTTGGGGCTTTGCGGGATCACCTCGTGTACTTGCTGACGGATGTGCTGGCGACCAAAGAACTGCATTGATCTTCGAGCGCTGAGGCTCGAGCGTTCGGGTCTCGAGCCGCGCATGTGAACGCTGGGTCTCGAGAGATGCAAGTGCGCCGTCACGCCTTGCGTGCATGGGCACGACGGCGCACCGGGCGAGGCATGCGTCACACCCATGTGTGCAAGGCACAACGCCCCTACGAAAAACAGGGCGGTGGTCGCGCGGTCTCGGGTGGCGGCGGTTGAACAACTGCCGTTCCTCGAGCCATACGCCTTCGACCTTTGCCCTTTGCCTTTCGCCCCCACCACAATCCATCTCGAGTTCACAATTGCTGCCGTATGCTGCCAGTCGTGGATCTGCTTAACGCCATCATCCTCGGCATTGTCGAAGGCATCACCGAATTCCTTCCCGTCAGCAGCACCGGACATTTGATCGTCGCCCAGCGCGCGTTGGGGTTCCAAGACCAAGGCGCGACGTTTTTGGTCGTCATTCAAATCGGTGCGATTCTGGCGGTCGTTTTTTACTACTGGAAGGATTTGATTGCGTGGTTGTTCGGGTTGTTCCAAGGCAAGGCGACCGCGCTGCGGTTTTGGTTGAACTTGGTCATTGCCACGTTGCCTGCCGCGATCATCGGGTTTGCGCTCAGAGACGTGCTGGCGACGTTTGAAACCCCGCTCGTCGTCGGTTTGGCGCTGGTCATCGGCGGCGTGATCCTGTGGGTTTTGGAGATTGCACGCGGCAAGCAAAACGCGGAGCCCGAACCGTTGGAGCCGATGATTGACAGCATCACGCCGCGCCAAGCCTTGATCGTCGGTTTCGTGCAAGTGCTGGCGTTGCTGTTTCCGGGCACGTCGCGCAGCGGCGCGAGCATCGTCGGCGGTTGGCTTGTGGGCATGAACCGCGTCACGGCGACGGCGTTTTCGTTTTACCTGGGCTTGCCGACGCTGGGCTTGGCGGGCTTGTACAAGCTCTACGAGGGACGCGACCGCATCTCGAGCATTCCCGGCGGTGCGCCCGCGTTGATTCTCGGAACCGTGGTCAGCGGCATCGTCGCGTTCGCAGCAGTGAGCTGGCTCTTGCGCTACGTGTCGCGCAACAACTTCATCGGCTTTGCGATCTACCGCATCATCGCGGGCAGCGTGATCCTCGCGCTCGTCGCGTTCCGCGTGCTGTGAAGATCGCGTGGTCTCGAGGGGACGCTCGAGTGCCGTTTCGTGCGTAGAAGCGCAGCGCTGCTGCGCCCGTTGCAGCCCAAGCTCGGGCATCGGCGTGCATACGGCCCCTCGAGCCCCACGCACCGCCATTGCTGTCAACCGGGTCAGTTCCTCGGGTTTTGGCTCCTCGAGCCCCGAAGTGCTAGCGTGAATCCCATTCCACAAAGGGGGCACGCATGACACTCAACGAATTGCTCGGTTCCGTCGTCAACCAATTGCAAAGCCAGGAGGGTCAACTCAACGCCGCTGACCCGGCGCATCCCACCCACGGGACGGACCTCTTAAACAAGTTTCAAGCGGCCCAAGCGGCAGCGCCAAGCGACCCGAACGCAGACTTGGGTCAAGCCTTCGCGCAGGTCGCCAGCACGATGTCGCAGCAAGGGCAGGGCTTCACGACGCGGGCGTACAGCGATGCTTTTTCCAGCGGGGCGCAAGCGTTTCAAGGGCGTCCGAATCAACTCAGCATGAACGACCTGGGACCGCTGCTGGGCGCGATCACGCAAGGCATCGGCAACCACGACACGCGCGGCACGTCCGCACCGGGTCCGCTCGCGGCGCTCGCGCCGCTCTTGGGCATGCTCACCGGTGCTCAAGGACAGCAAGGCGGCGGGTTGGATCTGGGCAGCCTCGCGGGGATGCTGCTCGGCGGGGCTCGAGGGGGCGGCGCGGGCAACCTTGGCGGGTTGCTTGGAGGACTGATGGGCGGCGGTCAAGCTGGGCAGCAGGGCGGGGGTTTGGGCGACCTGCTCGGTGGGTTGATGGGCGGCGGGCAACCGCAGGTGCAGCAACCGATGGGCTCGAGCGGCGGGATGGGCGACATCCTCGGGCAACTGATGGGTGCGGTGCAGCAGGGCGCGAACCAGACGACCGCGGGCGGCAACCGCGACGCGGGTGCGGCGAGCACGGGCGCGGTGCTCGAGGGGATTCTCGGCGCGTTCATGCGGCGGTGACAACGCAGAGGAAAAGACGCGGGCGTGCAACAGTCGCCCGCCCGCGTCTCGTCGGTCTCGAGGTGATGGGGTTCGTCCCTCGAGCCCAGATTGGCTCGGGTCTGTGGGCGTTGGCGCGTTGCACAGGGCGAACACAAGGTTCGCCCCTACGCAAACCCGGTCTCGAACCGCGTTTGATTCAATTCACGGCGGTCGCGCGCTCGGTTGAAACAGCACGCTGATCGTGTACTCCACACCGTCCGGGTCGTGTTCGCGCAGGAACGGTGTGATCAGCGTTTCCAAACCCGTGCGCAACGCGGCGGCTCTTGTCGGCGCGAGTCGCAGCGTTTGCGCGAGCAACACGGCATCGCCCAGGCTCGCCTCGTCTGCCGGAGCGAGGTTGTACTCCAAGCGGGCGCGCTGCACGTCCCACTTGCCAAAAGACACGCTCAAGCCTTCTTGGATGCGCGCGGCGATATTGCCCAGCGTGCGCTCGAGCCACACCGACGTGGTCTGGGCGACGAATTCGCGCACGGTCGCGGCGGGTGTGAGGTCGAACGGGATGTCCCACAACCGCGCGGTCGGCGCGTACCAACGTACCGCGCGTCCTGCACGGGTTTGCACGCGTGCCACACGCACCAGACCCAGCCGCTCGAGTTTGCGCAGGCGGTAATGCAAGGTGTTCATCGCCACGTCCAGCCGCGCAGCGAGCACACTGGCGGGTTGCTCGCCCTCGAGCAATTCCGCCAGCATGTCCTGGTTGAGCGTGTCCAGCAGCGCTTGGGCTTGCGCTGGGTCGGTGACGACCACCCGTGCGGATGGGCTACTTGAATCCGGGGATGCCATTTGAAGTAGCTTAACGCGCAAGGTGAATCCAAACCCGAGGCGGACACCCTCGAGACTCAGGAGAAGCCATGTCTGACACCGCATCCCCCACACGCGCCCCAACCCCGCCCGGCTCTGACGGTTGGCCGCTGATCGGTCATCTGGGCGCGATTGCCACCAGCCCGTTGACGTTCCTCGAGCAGTTGCACCGTGAGCACGGCGACCTCGTGCGTTTCGCCTACGCGGGCACGCGCGCCGTCAGCGTGCGCGACCCGCAAGTCATGGAGCGCGTGTTCTTGGAGACCGGCAAGCGCTACACCAAGGGTTTGCAGAGCCGCGTCGTGGACCGCATCATCCTCGGGAACGGTTTGGTGACGAGCGAGGGCGAGTTCTGGCGACGGCAGCGCAAACTCGCGCAACCCGCCTTTCACAGCGCGCGCATCGGCGCGTACGCGGAGACGATGGTGCGTTACACCCAGGACATGCTGCTCAGCTGGCAGCCCGGTCAAACGCGCGACCTCGCCGCCGACATGATGCTGCTGACCCAACGCATCGTCGCGCAAACATTGCTGGGGCAGGATGTGGCGGGCGAAGCGCACAGCCTCGCGGACGCCTTGGACGTGCTGCTCGGGCACACGTCGGACTTTGAAATGCTGATTCCAGGGTTCATTCCCACGCCGACCCGCTCGAGGTTGCGGGCAGCGGTCAAACGCGTGGACGCGTTCTTGAACGACGTGATCGAGGCGCGTCTCGCCAACCCTGGCGAGCACGCAGACCTCTTGTCCATGTTGCTCGAGGCTCGGGACGAAGATGGCAACGGCATGACCCGCGCGCAATTGCTCGACGAGTTGCGCACGATTTACCTGGCGGGGCACGAAACGACTTCAAACACGTTGACGTTCGCGTGGTTGCTGCTCGCCCAGCAACCAGAAGTGCTTTCCACTCTCGAGACCGAGCTGGCAGCGGCGCTCCAGGGTCGCGCCCCGCGCTTGGAGGACCTGCGCGCCCTACGCTACGCCGATGCCGTGGTTAAAGAGACGATGCGCCTCTACCCGCCGATCTGGGCAGTGGCGCGCGTTGCCTCTGAAGACGTGGAACTCGGCGGGTACGCAGTCAAACGCGGCACGCAAGTGGTGCTCAGCCAATGGGTCGTGCACCGCGACCCGCGCTGGTTCCCCAATCCGCTCGAGTTTCGCCCCCAGCGCTGGCTCGAGGGTGACGTGCCCTTGGAGCGTCGCATCCCGAAGTACGCGTACTTCCCGTTCGGCGGCGGTCCACGCATCTGCATCGGCAACAGCTTCGCGCAGATGGAAGCGGTGCTGATCCTGGCGACGGTGGCAGGGCGGTTTCGCTTGCGCGTCGCAAGCGACCACGCACTCAAGCTCGAGTTGGCGGCGACGATGCGACCCAAGGGCGGGCTGCCCGTGCGGGTGGAGCAGCGCGCGTAAACCTCGAGCGGCGCGCAGCCCTCTGGGTGTTTGGCGCGCAGACAGGAGCGAACATGGCTTTGTTGGGCACACAGGTTCGACCAGACAACATCATCCTGGGATCGTTGGATGACCTCATCAACCTTTCGCGCTCGAGGTCATTGTGGCCTTTGACCTTTGGCATCGCCTGCTGCGCGATTGAAATGATGAACTCCTCGTCGCCCAAGTACGACATGGAGCGCTTCGGTGTGTTCTACCGCAACACGCCGCGCCAAGCGGATGTGATGATCGTCTCGGGGACAGTCAACAAGAAGATGGGCAAGATCGTGCGCACGCTCTGGGAGCAAATGTCCGAGCCCAAGTGGGTCATCAGCATGGGAGCCTGCGCCAACCAAGGCGGACCGTTCCGCCAGGGCTACAGCGTCGTGGAAGGCGTGGACAAGATCGTTCCGGTGGACATCTACGTTCCTGGCTGCCCGCCGCGCCCCGAAGCCCTGATGCAAGCCATGTTGCTTTTGCGCGACAAAATCGCCGATCCAGCCGCGCGCTACGTCCCCGGCACGCAGATGGACGCGGATTTCGCGGTGCTCGAGGAACCGGGCTCGGACGGGCGAACGCTGCGCTGAGCGTGCACCGCTCACTCGTCCGTGCGCGTGCGCCCGGTGGGAACCTTCACTGCCGACGGTTGCAAGCTCGAGCGTTGCCCTCTTGCCTCCAAACTTTTTTGCAGCGCGGTCATGCTCTTTTCTTCGCCGTGCACCAGTCGAATCTCACCACGCACGTTCTTGCTCCATTCCAGCAATTCTGTGCGGTCGGCGTGGGCGCTGAAGCCGTTCACCGTGTAGACCTGGGCGCGCACGGGAATCTCGTCGCCCAGGATGCGCACGCTGTTCGCGCCGTCAATGAGGCGTCGCCCGAGTCCGCCCTCGGGTTGAAAGCCGACGATGAGGACGCTGGTGTTGGGACGCGCAAGGTTGTTGCGCAAGTGGTGCAGGATGCGCCCGCCGGTCATCATGCCCGCTCCGGCGATGATGACGGCGGCTCCGGGCATTGTGTTGAGGGATTTGCTCTCCTCGGTGGTGCGGGTGTAGCGCAATTGGCGCGGCTCGAAGGGGTCGCGCCCGCCCTGGTAGTGGCGTTGCACCTCCGGTTCAAATTCGTCTTTGGCGCTGGCATACACCGGCTCGATGCGTGAGGCGAGCGGGCTGTCCACGAACACGGGCAGCGTGGGGATGTCGTTTGATTCCTCCAAACGCGCGATGTGGTACAGCAGGTCCTGCGTGCGTTCCAGCGCGAAGCTTGGAATCAAGATCTTGCCGCCGCTGCGCGAGGCGGCTTTCAAGATGTTCGTGAACTCCTCCAAGGTTTGTTCAAACGGGCGGTGGTCGCGGTCGCCGTAGGTGCTCTCCATCAGCACCAGGTCGGCATCTGGGCACAGCGTTGGGTCGGGCAGGATGTCTTTGCGCGCGTTGCCCAGGTCGCCGCTGAACACGACGCTCGAGCCCCCAGATTGCAGGTGGTAACTGACGCTGCCAGGGATGTGCCCCGCGACCTGCGCGTTCACGGTCACGCCGCCCAGTGTGAGTGCGCGTCCAACCTCGAGCAATTCAAAACGCCCGAGGGTCTGCGCGATGTCGTCCTCGTCGTACAGTGGCGGCGTGGCGGTGCGTCCTTTGCGCCGGGCGCGCTCGAAATCCTCGCGCTGCAACTTCGCGCCGTCCAAGAGCAAAGGTTCGACAATCGCTCGGGTGCTCGAGGTCGCGTAGATTGTCCCGCGAAAGCCGTCCTTGACCAGTTTCGGTAAGCGCCCCGCGTGGTCCAGGTGGGCGTGCGACAGCAGCAGCACGTCGATGCTGGCGGGTTCAAACAACCACGGTTGCGCGTTCAATGCCTCCAAAGCACCGGAGCCTTGAAAGAGCCCGCAGTCCATCAGGATGCGCAGCCCGCCGATTTCGGCGAGGTGGCACGAGCCGGTGACGGTGTGCGCCGCGCCGTACGAGGTGACGTTGAGGGTCATGGTGGTGTTGAGCATACCCGAGGCGAAGTCATCGGACTCGGGGCGACGCCGCGTGGACATGCCAATGCGGTTGGCTCGAGCAAGCATTCACGCCCGGTCTCGAGCCCAGGGTTCCTGTTGGAAGGTCAAGCCGTGCGGCTCGAGGGTGCGTGGGCTTCCAGTGCGCCAGTGCGCTGCCGCGAACCTGCTGCGGTACACTCAGCGCATGACGCCCGTCGCCACCAAGCCGCCACTCCTGCACGCCCGAGGGTTGATCCACCGCTGGCGCGACCGCCTGCCGGTCACGGACGCCACGCCGGTCGTCAGTCTCGGTGAGGGCGACACGCCGCTCGTGGAACTGCGCGGTCCGCCCGAAGCGCGGGCTCGAGGGATCAAGGTGTACGCCAAGTACGACGGCGCGAACCCAACCGGCAGCTTCAAAGACCGCGGCATGACGCTTGCCGTCAGCAAAGCCGTGGAGGGCGGCGCGACCGCGATTGCCTGCGCCAGCACGGGCAACACGAGTGCGGCGGCAGCGGCCTATGCCTCGAGAGCCGGTGTCGAGTGCATCATTCTGCTTCCAGCCGGGTACGTCGCCGCCGGAAAGATCGCGCAGACGATCCTGATGGGCGCGAAGATCGTGCAGATCGAAGGGAACTTCGACGATGCGCTGCGCCTCACGCGCTTGCTCTGCGACGAATCGCCGGTCGCGCTGGTCAACTCCGTCAACCCGCACCGCATTGAAGGTCAAAAAACCATTGCCTTTGAAATTTGTGAAGAACTCTCTGGCGCGCCCGAGTACCACGCGCTCCCGGTCGGCAACGCGGGCAACATCACCGCGCACTGGAAGGGCTACACCGAACTCTTCGAGGACGGTACGGTCGCCAGCCGACCCAAGATGCTCGGGTTTCAAGCCGCGGGCGCCGCGCCCATCGTGCTCGGGCACGCGGTAGACAAGCCCGACACCATCGCCACCGCCATCCGCATCGGCAACCCCGCGTCCTGGTGCTACGCACTGGATGCTCGAGACCACAGCAATGGGGTCATCGAAGCTGTGACCGACGAAGAAATTCTGACCGCGTACAAGTTCTTGGCGCGCGAAGGCTTGTTCTGTGAACCCGCCAGCGCCGCCAGCTTCGCCGGGGCTTGGCGGATGGTCCGCGAAGGGCGCATTGAAGACGGCTCGAGGATTGTCTGTACCTTGACCGGACATGGGCTGAAAGATCCTGGCACGGCTGGGAAGCTCGCCAGCTTGCCCGACGCCGTGCCTGCGACGCTCGAGGCGATCACGAGGGCTGTGGGTTTGTGACCATTCCTCCCCTGCGTCAGTAGGGGAGGTGTCGGCGTTTCGCCTTGCGAACATGGGTTCGACGCCGACGGAGGGATCGTGCGACGGTCAGTTTCGTTCCGCCGTCGCACGATCCCCCGGCTCTTCGAGTCACCCCCCTACTTCCCAGGGGGGTTACAGTGGGCGTGGGTGAAAACGTACACGCGTGCGTTGATTCCTCGAGCCAGGGCGATGCGGCGCGAGATGACGTTAGCGGAAGCTCGGCTATGGTACGGGTTGCTGCGTGATTTTGAGCCTCGAGTCCGGCGGCAACGTCCCATCGGTGGTTACATCGCAGATTTTTACTGTGCGGCGGCAAAAGTTGTGATCGAAGTGGACGACGATGGGCATTTCACGCCGGATGGTTTGGCGTACGACGCCGAGCGCACGGCGTTTCTCGAGGGGCTGGGGGTGCGGGTGCTGCGGTTCACCAATGCAGAGGTCCTCAACGATCTGGTTGCTGTACAGGCGCAAATCGCGGCGGTGCTGCGCAACGCAGGGCTGGGTGACGCGATCAACTTGACCTGAGCCTTTCCGCGTTCTCGTCGTTCCCAGCAAAGATTTTGGCGGTTGTAGACTTGCGTTCTCAAAGTGAGAATTCACACGCAGACATCGCCCGTGCTGGCCTCCGTGAGACGCACGATCTCGAGCGGCGCGATTTTTAAGAGCAGCGCGTCCGAGCCACCGCCGCCGATCAGCACTGTGCGCTCGAGCAGCGACGCGTCCACGACGACGCGCAGCCCGCTTGGATGACCAACGGGTGGCACGCCGCCCGCCGCGTACCCCGTGACTTCGAGCACGCGCGCAGCAGACGCGATGCGCGGTTTGGCGATGCCCGTCAACGCCTCGAGCTTCGCGGCATCAATGCGTCGGTCGCCGGGGGCGACGACGAGCACGGTCTCGCCACTTTTGTTTTCGAACAGTACGGATTTGATGATCTCGGCTGGCGTCACCCCGAGGGCGTTCGCGGCGTCTTGCACGGTCGGCGTGGGCACGCCCGGCTCGAGCAACGCGGCGTGAACCCCGTGAACCTCGAGGAAGGCGCGCAAGCGGTCTGGAGCGGTCACGTCGCCTACGATAACGCGGGTTGCAGGCTCGAGACATGCTGGGGAGCGGGCTAGAATGCGCCCAGTGCTCGAGCAATTCATTCATCAAAACGAGCGCGCGTTGGCGCGGGCGATCACGCTGATCGAGGCAGGCGACCCTCGAGCCCAAGCGCTGCTGCGCGACTTGCGTGCCCTGAACCGCCGCGCGACGGTCGTGGGCATCACCGGGGCGCCCGGCGCGGGCAAGAGCACACTGACCGACGCGCTGATTCAGGTGTGCCGGGCGAATGGGAAGCGGGTCGCGGTGTTGGCCGTGGACCCGAGCAGCCCGTTCTCTGGGGGCGCGATCCTCGGGGACCGCATTCGCATGGGGCGGCACCACGCGGACAGAAACGTCTTCGTGCGCAGCATGGCGACGCGCGGGGCGTTGGGCGGGTTGGCGAGGGCCGTGACCGGCGTGTTGTCCGCGCTCGAGGCGTTTGGGTTCGATTTCATTTTTTTAGAGACCGTCGGCGTTGGACAGTCTGAAGTGGACATCGCCCGCGTCGCCGATCACACGGTCTTGGTGCTCACCCCGGCGGGCGGCGACGCGGTGCAGGCGTTCAAAGCGGGCATCATGGAAATCGCGGACGTGTACTGCATCAACAAAGCCGACTTGCCCGGCGCGGACCGGTTGCAGCGAGAGATCCGCGCGGCGCAGGAGCTCGGCGCGCACGACGAGCACATACGCTGGGCAGAAATCGTGCAAACCGTGGGCAGCACGGGTCAAGGCGCGCCAGAACTCCTCCACGAAATCCTCGAGCATCGCGCGTGGCTGGGCGAGGCGGGCATCAACGGGCGCCGCCTCGAGCGGGCGCGGTTTGAACTCGGCAGCGCGATTCAGACCAGTGCCCGCCACGCCCTCGAGCGGCGCGGAGAGGCGTTGCTCAAACAAGTCTCGAGCGGGGCGTTGGGCGTGGAGGACGCCGTGCGGGTGCTCTTGGAGGATGCGTTGGACGCAAAGGAGCCCGCGTGAGCATCGGTGTGTTGATTGAACGGCTCGAGGTGTTGAGGACTCGAGGTCTCGTCGCGTGTAATCCGGGCGTTGCGGAATCCGCATTGCTCGAGCGTTTCCCAGAAGATTTGCGAGTGCTGTACCAACACACGGACGGACTGACGCTCTTTCCAGAAAGCGATTATCCGTACATGTTTTTTCCGTTGGCAGAAATTACCGGCATACACGAAAACTATTTGTTCGAACTGGAAGTGATCGTCTGCGGCGAAAAAGAAATCTCTCGGGACTGGTGTTTGATCGCTGCTCGAGGTGGAGACGAATTCGTTGCTCTAGATTTGCACCCAAGTCGTCTCGGACGTTGCTACGATGTGGCGTACAGGGAAAAGTTTTTCGTAATCTCACTCGAGTTCTCAAGCCTGCTGCAAAAACTGCTCGACCCCGAGGGTGAACGCCCAGACTGGTACGAACAGGGTTGGACGCCGCCCGCAACCGTGTGCGAGTGATGTCTCGAGAACCGTTGAATCGAACGCGCGCCTCCAGCCGCCGTTGCATCGGACGGGAACAAGCCCCGTCCCTACATTTTGTGACGCGTTGAGATATCGAGTCTTGAGCCACGAAAAAAGGGCAAGGGTTTCCCCTTCGCCCTTTGTCTTTCGCCCTTCCCCTCACTCGTCTTCGCTGCTGCCGACCTTGACGATGGTGTCGCCCTTGCCGCTGCGAATGGCGTCGAAAACCTTCTTGCGCATCTCGTCTTCCAGCGCGGGCTTTTGCTTGATGAACTCGACGACCTTTTCCTTGCCCTGCCCGATGCGTTCGCCCATGTAGGAGAACCACGAGCCCGCCTTCTCAATGACCTCGAGCGACACCGCCAAATTCACGAGGTCGTTGAGTTGGTCAATGCCTTTGCCGAAGTAAATTTGCACTTCGACCTCTTTGAACGGCGGCGCGACTTTGTTCTTGACGACTTTGATCTTGACGTTGTTGCCGATGGCGTCGTTGCCGACCTTGATCGGTTGCCCCATGCGGCGGATGTCCAAGCGCACGCTGGCGTAGAACTTAAGCGCTTTGCCGCCCGTGGTGGTTTCCGGGTTGCCGTACATCACGCCGATCTTCTCGCGCACCTGGTTGATGAAAATCATCGTCGTGTTGGATTTGGAGAGGATCGCCGTGAGCTTGCGCAGGGCTTGCGACATCAAGCGCGCTTGCAGACCGGGCAGGCTGTCGCCCATCTCGCCCTCGATTTCTGCCCTGGGGGTCAACGCTGCCACCGAGTCAATGACCACGATGTCCACTGCACCTGAACGGGTCAGGAGTTCCGCGATCTCGAGGGCTTGCTCGCCCGTGTCGGGTTGTGAAACCAGCAACTCTTCAGTGTTGACGCCGAGGGCTCGAGCGTAAACCGGATCGAGGGCGTGCTCCGCGTCAATGAACGCCGCCGTGCCGCCGAGCTTCTGGGCTTGGGCGATGATGGACAGGCACAGCGTCGTCTTGCCGCCGGATTCAGGACCGTAGATTTCGATGACGCGACCCTTGGGCACGCCGCCGACGCCCAACGCCAGGTCTAAGCTGAGGCTGCCCGTGGGAATCACTTCCACGTTGAGCTTGGAGTTGGCGTCCAACTTCATGATGCTGCCCTTGCCGAATTGCTTTTCAATCTGGCTGACGGCGGTGTCCAGGGCTTTTTTCTTCTGCGCGCTGCTCTGTACGGCGTTTTGCAGTTCTTCGGCGGCTGCGGCGTCTTCTTTGCGTTTGGCGGCTTGCGTCATAAGGTCCTCCGGGTCACACTGGTGATGGGCAATTCTTGCAGGTTCGGCTGAGCCGAGGGCGAGGGCGAAAGAAAGAACTTCTCCAAGGTTTTGAACCTCGAGCCTTGCGCTTCCAAGAAGCTGCGCACGAGCGCGAAGTGGGTCAGGGTGAATTCCAAGTTGGCGCTCAGCGTGGGCGGTTTTGGACCGCGCTCGCGTTTGCGGGCGAGCGTGACGTGCGGTTGGAACCGGCTGTGTTCAGGCGTCAACTCGAGGCTTGCGTGCAAGGCGCTCGAGACCGCGTGGAGTTCAGGGGCGTCGGCTTTTAAAAACCACACGCGCGGCGAGCCGTCTTGTGGGAAGAACCCCGTGCCACGCAAGTGTATCGTGAATGGTTGAGCGGTTGCCGCGACGGAACGCCCAATCTCCAAGAGGTCCGCGAGTGGTGTTTCATAGGCTGGACCGAGGAACGCCAGCGTGATGTGCAGTTGTTCAGGGGGCGTCGCGCGCCAACCGCCACGCCCTGATTTCTGAAGAACTGGGGTTTGCAGCGCGGCAACCTCGCGTTGAACCTCGGGCGGGACGAACGCCGCGAAGAACAGGTGGCTCTGCACGGGGCGGGGCACGTACTGCTTCACGCGTGCCCCCCATTGGCAAACTCGAGATGCACGACGCCATCGTCTGCCACGTGGGTTTGTTTGAATCCCAGCTTCTCCAAAACGCGCAGGGATGCTGCGTTTTGCGGGTAGACGCTGGCGTACACGGTGTCTAAAATCGTTGCGCCGTACTCGAGCATGGCGCGGGCGGCTTCGGTCGCGTACCCGCGTCCCCACACGGCGGGGGAGAGGGCGTAGATCAACTCGATGCGGCGGCGGTCGTCGCTGGCAACCAAGCCGCAGAATCCCACGAACGCGCCCGTCTCGCGCTCGAGCACCGCCATGCAGCCCCGTGCGTGCAGCGCGTAATTGCGTTGCGAGACCGCGATCCACTCGCGCGTCTGCTCCAACGTCAACGGTTGCCCGTCGCCCATCAACCGCATCGCCTCGGCGTCGCCCGTGATCGCATAGAACGCCTCCAAGTCGCGCGCCTCGAGCGGACGGACATTTAAACGCGGGGTCGTCAACGTGCGCATCGTTAGTCCTTCACCAATGCGCGCCACAGGGCGCCCAGCGCGAAAAACGCGGCGCGTTCCTTCATCGTGCGGCGGTCCCCGGCGACGGTGAACTTGTGGTCGCTGACCGTGCCGTCCGGTCGGGCAAGGCTGACGAACAGCGTTCCGGCGGGCATCGCGTTCCCAAACGCAGTGTCTGCCGCGCCGGTCGCTGCCAGGCACCACTGGCTCGAGAATTGCCGCTGACCCTTGCGGGCGAGCGCGTGTGTGACCTCGGGGCTGATCGCGCCGTGGGTCTCGAGCAGGCTGGCAGCAATGCCGAAGTGCTGCTTGGCGGTGGTGGAGTAGACGACGTTGCCGCCCGCAAACGCATCGCTCGAGCCGGGCGTGTCGGTCAGGATGTCGGCGATCAAGCCGCCGGTCATGCTCTCCACGACGCTCAAGGTCTGTCCGCGTGCGCGCAACAACCCGAGCACCACGCCGGGCAATGTTTCGTCGTCGGCACCGTAGATGGAACCCTCGAGCGCATGCTGCACCTCGAGTTCCACGGGCGCCGCCAGGGCTTTGGCGGCTTCCAGGGTGTCCGCGCTGGCGGCGACGCGCACGTGCACGCCGTCGCGTCGGGCATAGGTGCCGATGCTCGGGTTGGCGCCTTGGGCGAGTGCACCAAGGCGCTCAGCCAGGTGTGATTCGCCGATGCCGACCGTGCGAAAGGTGCGGTAATAGAAGCCGTTCTGCGGCAACTCGAGGCGCGGGAGCAGTTGCTCGAGGAACATCCTCTTCATCTCGCGCGGCGGTCCGGGCATGGCGACGATGACTTTGGCGCCGTGCCGGACGAACCAGCCGGGTGCGGTGCCGACTGGATTGGGCAGCGCTTGCGCGCTTTTGGAAACCCAGGCTTGCTTGATGTTCTGAACAGGAAAACTGCGCCCACGCGATTCAAACCAACCGCGCAACTGCTCCAAATACGCGGTGTCCACGACGGGTTCTTCGCCGATCACAGCAAGAATCGCTTCGCGCGTGAGGTCGTCGTCGGTCGGTCCCAGCCCGCCGCCCAAAATCACAAGATCTGCTCGAGACAGGGCTCGGTGAAGAGCTTCCTGCAAACGCTCCAGGTTGTCCCCGACCGTCGTTTTCCAGTGAATGAAGACGCCACGGTTTTTCAATTCCTGCGCGATGAACGCGGCGTTGGAGTCCACGATTTCGCCCATCAGCAATTCGGTGCCCACGCTGATTAATTCTGCTAACAACGTAATCAACTCCTCGAGTTTTATACCAGACGAAGATCACAATGTAAAGGGGCGAGTCCTTCCAAAGCACCAGTCTACGGCGTGCCATGCGCCCAACCCGTCCTTCCGCGGGCTGATTCAACGGGCTCGAGGTCCGCCGTCGCTGGGCACGAACCTCTCGAGCACCGAACTGTAAAAGCACGCGATTGTGAAGATGCCTGAAAAGAGAGCGGGCTCTCACGCAGACCACGCGGCGCTGTCTAGTATGAACCTCGAGTGATCTGACCCGAGGTTCGACGCCACCACCGCTCGACACGTTCCCACGATCCGCACCCAATGATTCGCACTGTCTCCGCGCTGCCCAACCACGCCCCCACGCCGCTCGTTGGACGCGGCGCGGACTTGGAGGCTGCGCGCGACTTGCTCCGGCACACGGAAGTGCGCCTGGTCACGCTCAGCGGTCCCGGCGGCGTCGGCAAGACGCGTTTGGCGCAGGCGTGTCAGCACGCCGTCACCGACGATTTCGCGGACGGCGCACGCTGGGTCGGGCTCGTCGGGGTGACGCAGCCCGCGCGGGTCTGGACCCAGGTGGCGCTCGCGCTCGGGTTGCCCAATCCGCGCGAGGGCGAAGTTGCGCTCGAGGCGCTCAAACAGCACCTGCGCGGTGCAGCACTGCTGTTGGTGCTGGACAACGTGGAGCAAGTCGTGGAGGTCGCGCCGGATTTGGCCGCGTTGCTGGAAGCCTGTCCAACCCTGAAGGTGCTCGCCACCAGCCGCCGCGCGTTGCGCTTGCGTGCCGAGCACGAGTACCCCGTGCGCCCGCTCGAATTGCCGCGAGACCGCCCGAGCCTGGCGCAGGTAGCCGACAACCCCGCGGTGCAAGTGTTCGTGCAACGCGCCCGCGCGGTGCGCCCAGGCTTTGCCTTGAACGACCGCAACGCGGGCGTCGTTGCCGCGATTTGCGGGCGCGTGGACGGACTGCCGCTCGCATTGGAGCTGGCCGCCTCGCGCTTGCGCCTGTTCACCCCCGAAGCGCTGCTGGCGCACCTGCGTTCGCCGCTGAACGCGCTGAACGGCGGGGCGCGCGACTTGCCCGCACACCAGCAGTCCCTGCGGGCGACGCTCGATTGGAGCCTGGGGTTGCTGACCCCGTCACAGCGGCGGTTGTTTGCCAGACTAAGCGTCTTCGCGGGTGGCTTCGACGTGGAAGCCGCGCTCGACGTGGGTGGGGCAGACGCCCTGCCCGACCTCGAGGCGCTGATTGAACACAGCCTCGTCGTTTCAACCAACGGGCGTTTGACGATGCTCGAGACCATCCGCGAGCGGGCGGCGGAACTGCTCGGCGTGGACGCGGCGGGCGTGCGCGAACGCCACGCGCGACACTGCCTGGCGCGCTGCATACACGCTGCGCCGCACCTGCGTGGCGCGACCGAAACCGAGTGGATCGAGCACCTGCACGCGGACGTGGACAACCTGCGCGCGGCGATGCAGTGGGGACTCGAGCACGACCCTGGGTTGACCCTGCACATCGCCGCATTGCCCTCGCCGATGTGGCAGTTGCGCAACCACAGCGCCGAAGTTGCCAAGCTGCTTGAGGCTGCCTTAGAGCGCGACGCGCACACCCACGCGGCTGCGCCCGAGGTGCGCGCCCACGCCCTCGAGAGGCTGGGGGATTACCTCTACATTCTGGACGAGTACGCGCACTCCGAAACGCAGTACCTCGAGGCATTGGCGATCCGCGAAGCGCACAATGAACCCGAACGCGTCATCACCCTGCTGACGCGCTTGGCCAGGGGCGCGGACACGACAGGCGCGCAGGCTCAGGCGCGGGCGTACTTGGAGCGCGCCTGCGAACTCGCCCGCGACCACGGGCGACCCGAGCACCGCGAGCAACTCGCGTTCTCCTTGGGCTTGAACCACTTTGCGACAGTGAACCTGGGCGCTGCCCGCACCCACATGACCCTCGCTCTGGAACTCGCCCGCGCGACCAACGCCCCGAACGCCATTGCCGGACGCCTGATGGCGCTGGGCATGATTGACTTCTTGGATGGGCACACGGAGATGGCCAGCGCCAACTTAGAGCAAGCCTTGGACATCGTGCGCGCCACGCACAACATCCGCCGCACGCACGGCGTCGTCATGGCAATCATCCCTGTCCTCGCCGCCCAAGGTGACTTGCCGCGCGCCCGCGCGCTCTTGGAAGAACTGCGCACGATCAACCGGCAACTCACGCCTGAGTTGGAGCCGCGCAACTCCGGTTGGGTGCTCGACAGCGCCGCCATCGCCGCCGCCGAAGGGCAACACCGCCGCGCCGCGCGCCTGGTCGGAGCGGCCGAGCGCATTGTCGCCCTTGAAAAAGCGGGCGCGGGTCCGGTCGCGCTGACCAACGCCCTCGTGGACCGCTACGCCGCTCCAGCCAAGCAAGCCCTCGGCGCGGCGTGGGCGAGCGCGGTCAACGAGGGGCGCACGCTCGAGTTGGACGAAATTTTTGGCGCGGTGGAACCCGAGCCGCGCCGCGCGCCGGATGTGCTCTCTGCCAGGGAGTTCCAAGTCGCCCGCCTCATCGCGGATGGCTTGAGCGACGCGGAGATCGCCGCACACCTGGGCATCCGCGCGCGCACCGTCGGCACGCACTTGACCAACATGTACAACAAGTTCGGTGTGCGCTCTCGCACCCAAGCCGTGCGCGAGTTGCAACGGCGCGGGTTGCTGACCGCTGCCGCCTCGAGCGATTGAGCGTTTTGCACGGGCTGTTGAGCCAGTGTAGGGACGGGGGTCGCGCCGTTTCGCTCATGCGAACATGGGTGCTGTGCTCATGCGAACATGGGTTCGACGCGCGCAATGGTTGCTGTCCCCGTCCGCAGACGGGTCGTTCGTTTCTCGATTCAAACCTCGAGCAGATTTTGATGTGTTTCGTGCAGCTGCCGGGCTCTTTTTTGGCGGCCCGAACCGCCCCCACAGGTCGCAGCGGCGACGGTGATTCTCGAGATTGGCGTGAAAAGTCTGCTTGGTTGAACCCAGTCAACATTCCAGGGCGGTCTCGTGGTCTCGAGGTTCGTTCGAGACGTTGCGCGCATCGCCCAAACGCCGTGCTGGATTGGACGCGCTGATACCTGGTCTCGAGCACTCCTCGAGACTTGCAGCCGTTCGTCAAACTACGTAGCTGAGCAGTCTGCAACCCGCTACGTAGTTTTCACGATGCGCCCGTGCCCGCACGGGCGCTACCCTCCGTTCCTCACCTCGGGCGCGCCTGAACGCAGCCATTGACGCGGGTACGGCGATGAGACGGCTTTGAGGGAACGCGCCCACGCAACGGTGGTCGCCGGTCAAACAGGGGGTTGTCATGCGCAGAATCATTGGCAAAACGGTGCTGTTGGGCGGGTTGATTGCGCTCAGCGCGTGCGGCGGGTCGGGCGGCGGCAATGTCGGCGGAGGTGGTGGCGGCGGCGGAACCGCTGGGACGATCTCTGGGCGGTTGACCGGACCCACCGGCGCCAACCTCAACCCCACGGCGGTCGCGGCACTGGTGTGCAGAAATCAGTGCCAGACCCAAGCCGACATCACCGAGACCATCGGCGGTCAAACCGTGGTCACGACCAGCGGCTCGAGCGCGCAGTATCAACTCGCCAACGTGCCCGCTGGGTTGTACTTCGTGCTGGCTTACCAAGACACCAACGGCAGCGGTCAAGTGGACGCGGGCGACTTGGTTGGCGCGGTGCGCGGTGTGCCGTCGCCGTCGGCGAACGTCAACATCACGCTGCAAGCGGCGTCTCCCGCCTCGGCAGGTGCGTTCAATCCCGCCGCAGTGGCGCGCTTACTGCCCACCGCGCGCTGAGCACAGTTTCCGAAGACAATTCACCGCATGGCTCGAGCCCCACGTGTCGGCTCGGGCCACTCCGGTTCAACCCGAGCGAGGTGTCCACCATGTCCATCGTCTCCACCCTGCGCCGTTTGCCCCAGGGCGTGTGCTTGGCAGCCTTGCTGCTGATCGCGGCTGGATGCAACCAGACCGGCAACCCGCCTCCGCCCGATCCAGGACCGGTCAATCCCGGTCCGCCTGGACCGCAACCTCCCGCGCCTCCACCGGTCGGGGGCGGCGCGTGCGCCACGACCCTCGAGGTCAACAGCAAAGTCAGCGTGCCGACGCTGTGGAAGAACACGGCCGCCGCCTGCGACCTCCTCGTCAACGGCACCGTCAGCGTGTCCTCGAGCTTGGTGATCGAGCCGGGCACGGTCGTGCAGTTCTCGCAAGACGCGACGTTTTACGTCGAGACCGGCGGGCAATTGCAAGCGGTCGGCACGCCGGGGGCGCGCATCGCGTTCATCGGCGCGATGGATGTCAAAGGCTACTGGAACGGCCTGCGCTTCATGGCGGGCAGCCGCGCCAGCCGCCTGGAATTCGTGGATTTCAAGAACGCCGGGCAGACCGGCAGCGAACGCTGGAAGAACTTCGCGGCCGTGGTCGGCAATGGGCTCATCACCTTCTTGAACAACCGCGTGTCGGGCAGTTACGCCCACGGCGCAGACTTTGGCGATGACCTGCGCCTGTCGGCGTTTGCCAACAACGTCTTCGAAGACAATATTGGCTTCGGGGTGATCGTCGGCTACAACCAAGTCGCCAAGCTGGACAAGGCCTCAGATTACCTGGGCGCGAACAAACCCAACGGCAACCCGTACATCTACGCGGATTGGGCGGGCACGGACGATTTCGTCGAAGACGGAACGTGGAAGGCGCTCTCTGCGCCGTATTACATCAACATCGCGCTGTACGTGAACGGCGCGCTGACCTTGGAGCCGGGCGTCAAGATCGTCGCGGAGGATGGGACCTCGATTCGCGTGCGCGCTGGCGGGTCGCTCACCGCCGTGGGCACGGCCGCCCAACCGATCATCTTCACCGCCAAACGCCCGATTCGCGGCGCGTGGTCGGGCATCGAATTCTTCGAGTCCTCGTCGCCCAGCAACCGCTTCGCCTTTGCCCAGATCCTCTACGCGGGCGGCAGCGGCGCGGCCGTGGAGGTCAGCGGTGCGTTCCGGGGTTCGTACCTGAACGTCAGCAACACGCAAATCGCGCACAGCGACGGTTGGGCGATTTGCACGGACGACGGCATGGACACCCCGACGGTGCTGGAACAGGGGACAGGCAACGCCTTCACCGACAACGCGCGCGGCGTGGGCGCGTGCAACTAATGGGTCAGGGTGAACCTGCGCGGCTCTCGAGGCACCGGTGTCGAGCCACGTCGCTCGAGCCATCGGTCTCCAAGTGCACGTTTCTGGTCACACGGTTCTAGCCACGCGTCTCGAGCCGCGCATCTCGAGGCACCGATGCTGAGTCGCACCTCTCGAGGCGGCTGTGGTGAAACGGGGCTTTGAGGCACGACAGATCTGGCTCGGGTTGGGTGCATGGCGACCCCCGAACGCTAGGATTGAACCATTTCCTCACGGTTGCAGCCGTTGCGCCAAGAAAGGGTTGGAATGAAGGGTCAACTCGCACTGATCGGTTTTGGCATCGCGTTGCTGGTCGCTTGCGGCGACACCACGAAGCCGCCCCCGCCGCCTGCGGACTCTGGCAGCGTGTCTGGATCGCTGATCTTTCCCGGTCAGGTTGGGGTCAATCCAACGCCACCCAGTCCTCAGCCACCCAGTCCGCCGACTGGAGGCACGATTTCGGGCACGGTGGCTGCGCCCAGCGGTGGCAGCATCACGGGCACGACGGTGCTCGCCTGCGTCGGCACGACCGCCGCCAACGCCGATTGCGACGACCCCGCCAGCCAGAGCGTGACCATCACCGCCACTGGCGCGAGCGCCCCGTACAGCTTCAGCGGGTTGACCAGCACAAGTTACATCGCGCTGGCGGGCAAGGATGTCAATGGGGACGGGCGCGTCAACGCGGGTGACTACGTCGGCTGCTTTGGCGGCGCGCCGAACTGCCAGGGCGTGCAACCACCGCGCGCATCGGTCAACATTCAGATGACCGTCGTCACCAGCCCCTCGAGCGCTGACCTGCGCGGCTTGGGCAGCGCGTTCGCGCGCGCGAACCTGAATGCGACCCTGAACCCGGTCATGCCAGGGTTCTCGGGTGTCGTGGGCTCCAACGTCAACCGCTCGAGCCAGCCTGCGCCCATGGAGTTCGTGCCGGGCGACGTGATCCTCAAATTCCGGGGCGGCGTGCGTCCCCAAAGCGTGGGCGCGTTGCAAGTCCGCGTGGGTAGCCAAAACGTCGGTGTGAACCGCGTCGCCGCATTGGGTGCAGCCTTGCCCGGCGTGGAACTGTACAAGGCCAACGTGGACGCCGCCGGGACCTTAGCGCTGGTCGCACAACTCACCGCTCGAGCGGACGTGGAATATGCCGAAGTGAACCAGATCTACCGCATCAAAAAGGTGCCCAACGATCCGTTGTACGCGCTGCAATGGCATTACCGCGCGATGAACCTGGAAGCGGCCTGGAACATCACGGACGGCACGACCGGCGCGCCCGTGACGGTCGCCGTGGTGGACACCGGTTCTGTTCTTCACCCGGAACTGCAAGGCGTCTTCCTGGGTGGCTACGACTTTGTCAGCAGCACCGCGCGCAGCGGTGACGGTGACGGCCGCGATCCCGACCCGACCGACCAAGGCGGTGACTCCGGGTACCACGGCTCGCACGTCGCGGGCACCATCGCGGCGCGCACCAACAACGGCGTCGGTGTGGCGGGCGTCAACTGGGGCGCGCGGGTCGTGCCGGTGCGCGTGCTCGGCACGGACGGCGGCGGCACCTTCGCGGACATTCTGGCTGGAACGCAGTGGGCGGCTGGCATCAGCGTGCCCGGCGTGCCCGACAATCCCAACCCGGCCAAGGTCATCAACCTCAGCTTGGGCGGCAGCAGGGATTGTTCCCAGGCGGAACAGCAACTTTTCGACGCGATCAAAGCCAAAGGGGTGATCACCGTCGTCGCCGCGGGCAACGAAAACGTGGATGTCAGCAACAGCGCGCCCGCCAATTGCCAGAACGTCATCACCATCGGCGCGACCGGACCGACCAACACCCGCGCACCCTACTCCAATTACGGCTCGAGGATTGACCTGATGGCGCCGGGCGGCGACACCGAAGCCAGCTTCACCCTGGCGGGCGACACCTACCCGGCGGGCGTGCTGAGCACGCTGCTGAGCGCCACGGGCAGCCCGAGCTTCGGCTTCTACCAGGGCACGAGCATGGCCACGCCGCACGTCGCAGGGTTGGTCTCGTTGATGCTCGCCAAGGACCCCGGCCTGGGCTTCGACACGGTGCTGGCGCGGTTGAAAGCAGCCTCCACCCCCTTGAGCGCCGCCGACTGCAACCGCCCCAGCGGAGCCGAGTGCGGCGCGGGTCTGGTGGACGCGGCGCGGGCGCTGAGCGCCACGAACGGCGGCAATCCCCCGCCGCCGACCCCACCCGCGCCGCCGCCACCGCCGACCGCCAATTTGAAGACCTACGTCGCCGCGCTGCGCTGCGCCCAGGGCAGCAACTGCACGGTGTTCGACGAACAAGCGTCGGTGCTGGTGCAGGTTCAAGCCACGCGCTCGCAAGTGCCGTTTCAACTGACCGGGTTGGGCGCGGGCACGTACATCGCCGCGGGCTGGCAGGACACCAACGGCAACAGCCGGGTGGACGCGGGCGAACCCTTCGGCGCGAATGGACCGTTCACCATCGCCGCGAACCAAGCCTTGAGCGGGCTGGTCATCCGCATGCAACCCGCTGTGGTCAGCAACGCGCCCGCGAACATCACCTCGGGCACCGCCCCGAGGCTCGAGCGGACTGTCGCGGCACTGCTGCGGCGCTGACCCCGTTCGCCGCGCCCCTCGAGCCCCGACGAGGGCTCGAGGGGCTTGTGCTGTTCCAGCCGTCCCGGTCGCCGCTCGGGACCTGCCTTGTAATCTGGGACCATGCCGATGTTTCACGATCTCGAGTACGACTTCAGCGGCGACGGTGCGGAGTGTGTCGCGCTGCTTCACGGCGAGTTGAACGACCACCGCTCCTGGGCGGCGACCGTTGCCGCGCTCGAGGGGACGCACCGCGTGCTGCGTTACCACCGCGTCCCCACAGCCGACATGACCCTGGAAACGCAACGCGCAGAACTCGCGGGTTTGCTCGATCACTTGGGGATTGAACGGGCGCACTTCGTCGGGCACAGCGGCGGCGGCGTCTTGGCCTACACCTTCGCCGGGCACCACCCAGAGCGTGCGCTGAGCCTGTGCCTCGCGGACAGCTTGGGGCGCTTGGACGCGGTGCTGGAGACGAAGGTCAGGAGCGTCTTGGCGGCGCTCGAGGCGGGCGGACCGGCGCTGGCACACACGGTCGCCGCGCCGTGGCTGTGGGGCGGGGCGTACCTGAGCACGCACGCCGCGAAGCTCGAGGCGACGCGCGTCAAAGCCGCGACCTTGCCGAGCGACCCCTTGCGCCACGCCCTCGAGTACGTGCTCTCATTTGGCGATCAACGCAAGTGGCTGCGCGCTCTCACCTGCCCAGTGCTGGTCGCGGTCGGCAGCGAGGACTTGCTCACGCCGCTGCGCTACAGCCACGAGATCGTCGAATGGGTCAAGCAGGGCTTGGGCGTGCTGGTGACGGTCACGGGCGGCGGACACAACGCGCCCCTGGAGAAACCGGACGAGTTCAACCGCGTGCTGGCTGGGTTCCTCGGGCGATACGCGAGTTTCACGACGAGTCCGTGGGCGGATGACGAAGATGACGGCGACAGCGGCGCGGAGTACCACGATTTCGCGGACCTCGAGCGGCGCAATTGACCTAGGCAATTTCCGGCATTCACGCCTCGAGCCGCCTGCACTACACTGCGCGACATGCCCAAGCCCGAATTTGCTCCCAGCGACCAGATCGAGCGCCGCGGGCGCGTTTGGAACGATTTCCTCGAGCACGTCCTGGGTTTGCCGTGGGCACTGGTCACCGACGGCTCGAGGCTGGCGGACTTCGAGGGCTTGATGCCGCGCGACGAACTCGAGCGCCGCATCCTGAGGCGTTACGGACTGCTCCTCACCGACGCGCACCTCGAGCTGCCGCTGTTCGCGTTCTTGGACCTGTTGCAACCGCCGCTGCAAGCCTGATTCAGCGCACACCTGATTCAGCGCTGGGCCAACCTGCCCAGGGCATCTCGGGCTGTTTTGGCCGCGAAACGTTTTACAATGCCGAGCACCATGGCGCTGCCGTCCACGTCCACCCAGGCGACCCTGGAACTGCTGGGCAAAGCGGTGTTGTCCAGACCCGGTGCGGCCACGTGGCGCTTGGAACGAAAACTGGCTGCGCTGCTCGCGTATTTGGCGCTGGAGGGTGAAACGCCGCGCTCCAAAATTGCGGGGCTGCTTTACCCGGATTCCGTGGAAACCACGGCCCGCAACAACCTGCGTCAAGTGCTGCGGCGCTTGCGCGCGGGCGCGGGCACAGACCTTGTTGAAGGCAACGACGCGTTGCGTTTGACCCAGGTGCTCGAGGTGGACGCGGTCGGGCTGGAATTGTGCGCCTTCGCGGGCGATGACGCGACGGTGCTGACCTACACCGGCGAGTTGCTCGAGGGGCTGGATTACGAGGATTGCGAGGACCTGACCGATTGGCTGCTCGCCAAGCGCGAAGCGTTCAAAGCCCTGCGCATCGCGGCGTTGGAGCGCCTGAGCGACGCCCACGAACAGGGTTTGGAATGGCGCGGGGCCCTGGGCTACGCCGAGGAACTCGTCGAGTTGGACCCGGTCTCCGAAATCACCCACCGCCGCGTCATGCGGCTGCATTACTTGAACGGAGACCGCGGCGCGGCACTGGCGGCGTATGCGCGCTGCTGCAAGCTGCTGGAGCGCGAACTGGGCGTCGCGCCGTTGCCAGAGACCGCTGCCTTGGCGGCGTTGATCGAAACGGGTGGAGCCTTGGGCTCAACACCGCGGCCTGGGCCGCACGCGTTGCCCGTGTCCATCCAGCGTCCGCCCGTGCTGATCGGACGCGAACGCGAGTGGGCAGCGCTCGAGGCGGCGTGGGCGGCGGGGCAGGGCATCGCGGTGGGCGGCGAGGCGGGCATGGGCAAAACCCGCTTGACGCTGGAGTTCGTCGCCAGCAAAGGCAAGTACGCGCTCGTCCAGGGTCGCCCCGGCGACGAAGCCGTGCCGTACTCGACGCTGGCACGCAGCTTGCGCCAGACGTTGAGCGACCACCCGAACTTGGAACTCCAACCGTGGGTGCGGTTGGAACTGTCGCGGTTGATGCCCGCGCTGCACGCCGAGGTCGCGCCCGCGATCCTGAGCGACGAAGGAAAATTGCGCTTTTTTGAAGCCATGGCGGCCGCCCTCGAGCCGCTGATCCACGATGGGGTGCGCGCGCTGGTCATCGAGGACGTGCAGTTCGCCGATGACGCCAGTTTGGAAGCAGGGCAATACCTAACAACGCGCTTCGCCGCGGGCGCTTTGCGTGGACTGTCCACCTTTCGCCCGTCTGAACTGCGGCTTCAAACCCAGGCGATGGTCCAGCAAGGCCTCAACGCCGGTCAGGTCGCATTGATCGGGCTGCAACCGCTCGAGACAGCCGCCATGCACACGCTCCTCGATGGGCTGGGGCTGGCACTGCCCGCCGGTCTGGCGGCGTTGCTCAATCGGCACAGTGGCGGCAATCCGCTGTTCGCCCTGGAAACGCTGCGCAGTTTGATCGAGCGCGGTGACCTGACCCGCGACCTTCCAGAGCGCCTGCCCGTCCCCAAGCGGCTCGAGGCACTGATCGCGGGGCGCTTGGAGCGCTTGACACCGCAAGCCCAGCGCCTCGCGCGGTGCGCCGCGCTCGGTGGCACGGATTTCAGTGTGGAGCTGGCCCGCTTCGTCTTGGAGACACCAATCGGTGAACTGGAAGGCGCGATGGTTGAACTTGAGCGGGCGCAACTGATGACGGCAGAGCGCTTCGGGCACGATTTGATCGTCGAAGCGGTGCTGAACACAATGGGCTCGAGCGTCAAACGCTTGTTGCACCGCCGCTGCGCCGAGTTCTTGCAGGCGAGCGGCGACCCGTTGCGCGTGGCCGACCATTGGCTGGCGGGCGGTGAAGCGCTGAACGCCGTGCCGCAGTTGCTTGCAGGGGCTGAACGCGCCAGGGCGCAGTACCAGTTGCGGGTCGCCGCGGGCGCGTTCGGCAAAGCAGCGGGCGTGCTCGAGGACGCCGGGCAGCCATCAGCCGCGTTCGCGGCGTACAAACAGCAACTCGAGGTGCTCGCGGCGTACGACTTGGGCGACGAGCGCGCGGCGGCCGTGGACAAACTGCTCGCCTTGGCGCGCAGCAGCTTTGAGCGGGTGATCGCGCTGACCGAGCACGCCCACCTGTTGGGGCAATTGGGCAAGGGCGTTGAAGCCGAGCGCATCGCCCAAGACGCCCTCGCGCTGGCGGAAACGTTGAATGAGCCACTGCTGATCTTGGACGCCGTGAGCAGTTTGGCGACCGCCGTGTTCGTGCAACGCCAGCGCACCAGGGAGCTGATCGAAATCATCCGCCGCGCCCGCGACCTCGCGGATTCGCTCAAGTTGCTCGACCGCGCGGCCGAGTACGACAGCGACCTGGGGGTGCTCTACGGTCAGTTGGACCAACGGTCTCAGGCGTTGGAGCATCACCGCCGCGCCGTGTCCAGCCTGCGCTGCTCTGAGCAGCGTGAACAATTGGTTGGGGCGCTGACGAACCTGGCGGCAGCCCTGAGCGACCACGGGCAACCCGAAGCTGGACTGAACGTCTTTGCCCAAGCCGAGGCCGTGCTGGTGGAACTCCCGGACAACGCCCAGCGCCGCTTGCACCTGCAAACCAACCGCCTGGCGACGCTGACCGCGGCCGGACGCTACCGCCAAGCGCTCGAGCAATTGGAGGCGCTCGAGCAACTGGCCGCTGCCTACCCCGACGAGATCCGCTTGCACATTCCGCGCTTCAAAGCCGAATTGATGGTGCGCTTGGGCGCCTTCGATGCCGCCCGCGCCGCCATCGAAGGCGCGCTGAACCATCCGCAAGCCAGCCTGGGTTCTCGGATTTTCGCGCAGATCCACCGCGCTGAAACGCAAGTTGGGGCGGATGCCCTGCGCACCTTAGAAGACGTGGAAACTGTGGTTGTGGGTGCTGGGCTGCGCCCCTTGGCGGTGGAGCGGGCGCGCCTGTGCAAAGTGCCCTGGCTGCCCCCGGAAGAGGGCTTGGGTTTGGTTCAACACGCGCAAACCGTGCTGCGCGATTTTGACCACCCACCGCTCGAGTTGACTGTGCAGTTGCGCCTCACGCAATGCCTGCACCGTCTCGGGCAAGTGGACAGCGCGCTCGAGGCTGCTCGGGTGGTGATGGAAAATTCCAAACAGACCGTGCCGGAAATGGTGTACCAGGGTGAACTGCGGCTCACCGTCGCCCAAGTCCTGATCGCCGCCCGCGCCCCCGACGCGCGCGCGCAACTCCAAACCATGCTGGATTGGCTCCTCGAGACCGCGCGGAACCACGTGCCTGATGCCTACCGCGCTGGGTTTTTGGGGGTCAATCCCCACAACCGCGCCATCCTGGACCTGGCCCGCGCTGAAGGGCTGGAGGGCGTGCCCGAGCTGTAAATCGCGCTTCAGCAATCCCTGGTCACGGCCCAGTCACGCTCCAGTCACGCTGACCTGTGTACCGTGGCCGCGCATGAACACCCTCGTGTGGCGGTGGTGGCGGTGACCGTGTACGTCGTGCGCTGCTGGCTCGAGCCGCAACTGGACGGCGTGAACGAGTGGCGGGCCACCGTCTACGACCCGCGCAACCAACAGCGCCGCCATTTCCGCGACCCCAACGCGCTCTCCAATTTTCTGTGCGACCTCGAGCCCATTGCCGCGCGGGACGTTGAGGCCGACGCCGCGTGGTTTCGCGCCTTGGACTTGAACAGTGAATGACCTTGGTTGATCCGCGCGTGGTCACCTCGACACAACAGGCTCCAGAACCCCGTGCTGGATACGGACCGATGTCAGCACGGACGGCTCGAGTCAGTGACTGACCCCTTCGCACCGACACAACGACCCAGGACCTCAGCACAACCCTCGTAGGAAAGGAGCCGCACCGCCCCAGGCAGCACGAGCCCCGTGACACGAGCCCCGTGAGTCCCCGCAGCCACTTCGCCAGCCCCAGTTGTAGCCAGGAAGTGATGATGAAACCGAACCGAATGTTGATCGCCCTGAGCGTGACCGTGTGGCTGTGTTGGGGGTGCTCGAGCCTCGCGCCGGTCACGGACCACTTCGTGCTGGTCAGTCAAGCGGGCTCGAGCACCGTGGCGGTGATTGACCCACTGCGCGGCGAGGTCGTCAAGCGCATCACCGTCGGCATGTTGCCGCACCGTCTGGTCAAAGCCGCCAGCGGCGAAGTTTACGCGGTGCTCGTCGGCTCGCAGGCCATCGCCGAGATTGACCCGTTGCGGCTCGAGTTAAAGCGCACCTTGCTCACCGCCAGCGTACCGATGACCCGCGCTGACGGCAGCCCCATCCAAGGCCACATTAATCAAAACGCGGCCGCCTACACCACGTGTTTCGCCTGCCACAACGACAGCAGCACCGGGGTCAAGCCGCTGTACGTCGGCGCGCGTCCGGTCGGGTTGACGCTCAGCGCTGATGAAACCCAAGTCATCGTTGCGCACCTGCGCGAGACCCGCTTGTCGGTCTTGGACCGCGGTTCTGGACGCGTGGAGCGAAGCTGGAGTTTGGCGCCGAGCGGCGCGGCCAGCGAAGCCTCGGACGTGGTCAGGGTCGGCGCGCGGTACGCGGTCAGTTTGCGCGCAAAGCAACCGGCCACCACGCCGGGCGCGCTGCGCTGGCTGGACTCGGCGTTCGCGCCGCTGTCCGACACTGCGCTCGGCTCGGACCCCTCGGCGCTGTTGGCGCTGGAAGACCAGCGTTCGGTGCTGGTCTCCAATTTCGACTCGAACACCGTCACCCAAGTGCGCGAGGACGGCTCGAGCGCAGCCCTGGAGGTCGCGCCGGGACCGCTCGGGGCGCTGCGCCTGCCAGACGGTCGGGTATTGGTGCTGAACTACTACAGCAACAGCGTCTCGCTGGTGAACTTGGAGCAGCGCACCGAGCGCACAGTGGCGCTGACGTTGGGCGGCAAAACCTTCGTCAACCCGACCCACGCCGCGCTCGCGCCGGACGGCAAGACAGCCTACATCGTCGCCAGCGGCACGGACGCCTACTTGCTGAGCGTTGACTTGAGCACGCTCAACGTCACTCGAGCCGTGCCTGTGGACGGTTTGTCGTTCGATGTCGTGGTTGTCCCCGCCCCCGATTCAGTGACCGACACGCGCACTGAACCGGGCATGAAATGAACTCGAGAATTAGTGAGATAGACAGAGGAGAGACCATGAACAAGGCGATTTGGTTGGTTCGAGCGGCTGGAGTCCTGGCATTGAGCGCGCTGCTCGCCGCGTGCCCCGGCGGAGGCGACGGCGGCGGTGGAGGCAACAACGGGGGCGGGAACGGTGGGGGCAACAACGGTGGCTCGAGCGCGGCCAACGCCGTCGGCGGCGTTGTCTCAGACATCGGCAATGGCGCGACATTGAGCGGCGCGACGGTCAAACGCGTCGGCGGCACGGAAACCGCGTTGACCGATGCGCGCGGCCAATTTCTGTTCACGAACCTGCCCGCCGGAACCGTCAATTTCAGCGTCAGCGTGGACGGGTACGCGCCGGGCTATGCCACGGCCATTTCCAGCAGCAGCGCGCAGACCGTGTTGATCGCGCTCAAGAAAGAGGGGCAGTTGCAGGCGTACAACGCCACCACCACGGCGACGCTGTCGCAAACCACCGAGAGCGGCCCCTACGCGGTGATCTTCCCCCCCAACAGCTTGGACACCACCGACACGAACCTGCGCGTGTCGGTGACGCCGCTGGACCCGACCAAAGAGGCTGCGGCGCTGCCGGGCAACCTCGTGGCGGGCGGCGCGCTGCCGACGCCGCTGGCGGCGGTGACGTTCGCAGAGTTCAGTATTTTGGACAGCGCAGGCAAGCGCGTCAACCTCAAATCGAGCGCCAGCGCAGTCGTTGAACTGCCGATCCCGCCGTCGTTGCGCGCGCAGTACCCGCTGGGCAGCACGATTCACTGCTACGCCTACAATCCTGTCACCGGAAAATGGGAGGATTTTGTCGAGGGCACGGTCGTGGTCTCGAGCGTGGACGGCGTCACGCCGGTTCTGCGCGCCAGCGTGCGGCACTTCAGTTGGTACGGCGGCGCACCCGCCGTTAAAGACCAACGCTGCACCGCTGTGCGCATCGTCAGCGCGCTGACTGGCCAGCCGCTCCCAGGCGCGGTCGTCACCGCCCAACCGGGTTTGAGTGCGGTCACCAACGCTGCAGGCGATGCCTTTGTAACGACCGGCAGTGGACGCGTCAATTTCGTTGCCTCCAAAACCTACACCGATACCTTCGTGGACGCCAAAGGCAACTTGATTCCGCAAAAAGGCTCGAAAGTGATCGAAATCGGACGCGTAGAGGGCGATGACCTTGCGGCTCTATCTTCCGCTCCCTGCGCCGCAAGCTCGAGCCAGCCAGGTGCGGTGCGTCCGCAAGGGCTGGGCGATCCAGGCAACCCGCTCAAAATCACGACTGGCTTACTGCCCAACGGCGTCTTTGAGGCCAATGCGATCATCTCCGGCGGCATCGTTTCCGTCGGACTGCAAAGCGGCACGCCGAACGCCGACGGCGACCTGACCGACCCTGTGCCTGCGTTGAACGCCAAGATCGCCTTGAGCGACCCGAGCGGCAACCGCACGTCGCTCCAGGACATCGGCGGGGGCAACTACGTCGCGTTCAACACCCCGCTTCAACCGGGGCAACGCTACACGCTCTTGATTGACGTGGACGGCAACGGCACGGTGGACGGAACCGGCTTCGCGTACGCGTTGGGTAACGTCGCCTGGAGCGTGCCGCAAAACGGGGCGACGTACAACGCTGGCGGCTTTACCGCCTCGTGGACCGACAGCGCCTCGAGCGTTCCAGGGTACGCCGGGTTCTACATTGCCAGCGTGGTCGGCGGCACTGGCGGCGACAGTTACCTCGGCACTGACCGCAGCTTCCAGCCCAAAAACGGTGACGCGAACCTGCCAGCGGGCACCTACACCGCCACCCTGCAAGCCTTCGGCGGTGCGCCGAGCGGACTGGGCAGCAACGCCAGCGTCAGCGACAACATCACCGGCATCGGTGTGCAAGGCAATTTCATCAGCCTCGCCGCCGCCCCCACCGTGACGTTCACGCTGAGGTAAGGGCCGAGGTTTCCACGGTTGAGAACCCGCGCTCGAGGACCAAACGGTCGCCAACACAGCGGCTCGAGCACAGCCCCGCGCTCACACCGCCGCCAACCTGCCCTCTAGGGCGCGTTGGTGGTGGTGGACGTGGTAGACCATGAACATCAGCAGTTCGCGCAGGGGCAACCAGCCCAGCAATGGGTGACGCCCCTGCCATTGATCCAGTGCCGCATCGGTGTACCCCTCGAGCGAACTTGAGAGCGCTTCACCGCTGGCGCGCCACTCGGACAGCGCAAAACCGCGCGTCGCCTCGAGCGCGTCGAGGTGCGCGTATTCGGGCGGGTTCAGCGGGTTCTTGGGCAGTTCCGTGTTCGCCAGCGCCGTGCGGTACGCGTCCACGACTTGCGCGTAGGACCTGGAGGTCGCCGGAACCTCGAGCGGCTTGAGTTTGCGCGCGGCGAGTGCGCCTGCCAGTGCGGTTTCGCCCATCATCACGTGCTGCGCGTGCTGCCACGGCGACCACGTGCCCTGCACGGGGTTCAGAAACGTCTCGAGCGGCAGTGCGCGCAGATACGCTGCAAACCCGGCGTGGGTTTCAAGGATCGCGGCGCGCAGCTCGGGCAGGGTGAACGGGTTCATCGTGGTGTGAGTGTAAACAAAAACCCCGCCTCACCGGGCGGAGTTTTCCAAAGCGCCAGCGTTTATTGCTCTAAATCAGCCAGCGAGACGGTGTCCACGTTGCGGTCGAAGGTGAACGTGGTGCCCCCGACGCTCAGCGTGCCGTCGCCGCTCGCGGTTCCCGACCATTTGCCGTTGTTTTTGACGGCGCTCAAGCCCAGCACGAACTCGCTGAACTGCACGGAAGCTGGGGGCTCGCTGCCGACTTGCGTGGTGATGGCACCGTCAAACCCGAGGGCGACCTCGGCGGCGGTCTCGGTGACGGACCCGACCACCACCATCGTAAAACCGCTGCTGCCCGTGGTCACGGTCGCGCCGTCGGCGGTGCAGCCGTTGGCTGAGGTCGTGAAGCTCAACGCGTTCTCGGTGACCGTGCCGGAGATCGTGCCACCGCCCGGACATTGGACGGGTTGACCGTCTTGCACGCGGACGCGGGTGGACAGCAACGAGGTTCTGTCGAGCATCTCGAACACCTTGAAGCTCGATTTCAGCCCCGTGTTTTTCGTTGGCAATGTCGCATTTGGGCTGTTGCACGAAGCCAGCACCAACGCCAACGCCACCACCGAAATGATCTTTGCGTGCATGTACGCCTCCTTGTCAAGTCCGTCGGTCTTGCAGGCGAGCTTAACGGCACGTGCGCCCAAGCATTGCAGAAACGCCCTCGAACGCCCTCCTGCACGCAGTGAATTCACCACGGACAGCGAAGGCGTTCAGGTGCCCGTGGGCGATCAAGCGACCAATGGCCTGACCTCGAGCCGCATGAACCCCAACGCCAGATACGCCTCAATGCGTGCTGAATCCTCGCCCTACAGCGTTTCGGAGAGTTCCTCTCCCACCCTCCCTAAACAACAGTCGGGTGTCCGCAACAAAAAGAGAAACGCTGATTTGTTCTCCTCGCGTTGCGCCCTTGCGCACGTGGGTGCACTTTGCCCTTGCGCACATGGGTGCGACGCTCGCCAGGGAAAGTGACGGTAGGGCAGTCACTCTCCCTGGGAACCGCTGTATGCCTACGCGGTCGCGCTGTCCACCTGCAAGCGCCCGAGGGGAGGAAGCGGACTGCCACGGCGCAGTCCTCGAGCGCGGCGAAGGTGGGTTGATCGGCGGGCGTGACCGGGCGCACCTGTAAGGTCACGCCGTGAACTTTACAACTCGACCGTGCCGTCCACGCACGTCACGGTCGCGCCGCCCACCCAGACCGCGCCATCTGCGCTCTGTTCGAGATGCCCATGCTCGAGATACACGCGTCCCGCACGGTTCAAGCGTGTCCCTTGCGCAGCGGTGTAGCGTGCCGGGGCGAGTCCCGCGGGGATCAACCACTGCGCGAAGGCAGCGTTGAGGCTGCCGGTGACGGGGTCTTCGTACGGCGCGGTGTCTTGCGTGATGAAGGCGCGCACCTCGAACTGAGCCGCGCTCCCCGCGGGGTGCGCGCCGATGACGCCCAGCTCGAGCCCGTTCAAGGCCGCGTAATCCGGCTCTGCGTCGAGCACGTCCTGGGCGGAGGGCAGCACCACGCCGACCCAACCGGGTCCGTTGTCCAAATGCTGGTGGTGCAGGATATTCTCCAGCGGCACCCGCAAGCCACGGGCAATTTGCTCGAGGATGGCGTCTTCGAGCGCACCCGTGCGGCGCAGCGGCGGCGCGCGAAACGCGAGTTGCCCAGATTCGAGGCGCAGATGCACGTGACCGACGCCGCATTCCTGAACGATCCTGCCGGGCACGCGTGGCACGCCGCCCGCCGCCAGCCAGGCGTGCGCGCTGCCCAAGGTCGGGTGCCCCGCGAACGGCAGCTCTCGCGCCGGGGTGAAAATGCGCACCGCGTAATCGGCGTCTGGGCTCGAGGGCGGCAGCAGGAACGTCGTTTCGCTCAGGTTCGTCCAGCGCGCGAAGCTTTGCATGTGGTCGTCGCTCAAGCCCGCTCCCTCGAGCACGACCGCGAGCGGGTTGCCCAGGTACGGCGCGAGTCCGAACACGTCCACTTGGTTGAATCGGCGTTTCATGAACACTCCTTTGCGGGTGAAGGTGCAAACTCGAGCACCGTGCAAGTTCGAGCACACTGGAAACCGCGATCTCGAGCCTGCGGGAACTCCCCACCAACGTCGCTCGAGACGAAGTCAACACACCCATTGGCTCGCGGGATCTTCACCGCGCCGCCAGCCGCTCGAGCACCGCACTTGCCGCCGCCAAGTCTTGCACGCCCAAACCGACGAGCTTGACGAGCGTGACTTGCGCGTCGCTCGAGCGTCCGGGTATGCGACCGGAAAGCAGTGCACCGAGTTCACCGCGAATGCGTCCGGGCTGGAGCGTGCCGTCGCGCAGGGCCGCCGCGACTTCGCCGTAGCGCCCGTTCACTTCTAGACTGTCCACGACGATCACGTCCGCGCGGGTCAAAACGGCCGCCTCGAGTTCGCGTTTGTCGGCGTTGTCCGCACCGAGCGCCGTGATGTGTTGTCCAGCGCGCAGCCACTCGGCGCGGATCAATGGTTCATTGCTGCCGGTCGCGGTGACGAGGATGTCGCTCTCGCGCACCAATTGCTCGAGGTTCGTACACGCCTCGACGCGCACGCCGCTCAGTTCAAGCTCGAGTTTGCGGGCGAGCACTTGGGTGCGTTCTGGGTCGCGTCCCCACAGCAGCACGGTCTCGAGGTTCAGCGCTGAACTGCTTGCGAGGGCGCAATGGGCAACCGTCTGCCAATACCCCTGCAAGCCCGTGCCGACCACGCCGAGCGTGCGGGCGTCGGGTCGCGCCAGCGCGCTGGACGCCACCGCGCCCGCCGCGGCGGTGCGCCAATCGGTGAGGATGCCCTCGTCGTGCAGAAACGCCACGGGCTGACCGGTCTCGGCGTCGAACGCGACGACCACGCCGTCCCAGACCGGCAACCCTCGAGCCACGTTGCCGCTGAACCCCCCGCTGATTTTGGTCACGAAGTACGGTTCTCCGCGCACCGCGCCGCTCTTGATGTGGACCTCGCCGCCGTCGGGGTGCAGGTGCGAGATCGCGTCGCTGGAAATGCCCCGCGCGTAGGCTTGGAACGCTCGGCTGACGGGCTCCAGCAAATCCGTCAATTGGACCTGCGCGCGGATGTCGTTTGCGGTGACGAGGCGCATCAGCGGCGCTCCGCAGCGGTCTCGAGCCGGTGTGCCCCGAGCAAGTGCGCCTCGAGCCGTTCCAAAGCTTCGGGCAGGTTGCTGCGTCCGAAACCCACGCGGACGTGCTGAGGCTGGTCGTAGACCGCGCCGGGCAGCAGCAGCACGCTGGTTTCACGCACCACGTCCTCGCAGAACGCGGTCACGTCGGGCACGTTCAAGCGCGGAAAGCCCATCGTCGTCGCATTGGGCTTGACCCAGTGGAAGAGATCCCCGTGTCGCGCCATGAACGCTTCCAGAAGCGGCAGATTGCGCTGCACGATCTCGAGGTTGCGTCCGACAATGGCGCCGCGGTGTCGCAACGCCAGCGCGGTCAAGAACTCCGACGGCGCGCTCGAGCAAATCGTCGTGTAGTACTTCAGCGCCAGCACGCGCTCCAAAATGGTGTGGTCGCGCGTTGCCAGCCAACCCAGCCGCAACCCCGCCAAGCCGTACGCCTTGCTCATCGAGCCCAGGCTGACTGCGTGCTCAACACGGTCGCAGGCGGCGGGGAGGCGCGCCGCCGGGTCGTGCTCGAGTTCGCGGTAAACCTCGTCGCAAAAGACGGTGATGCCGCGCGAACGCGCCAAGTCGAGCACGGCATCGAAGGTTTCTCGCGCTATGTTCAAACCCGTCGGGTTGTGCGGCGTGTTGATGTACAAGACGCGCGTGTTCGGTTGAATCAACCGCTCGAGCGCCGCCAAATCGTGCGTCCAACCGTCTTCGAAGTGCCGCTCCCAGCGCGACACCGCCGCGCCCGTGCCCCGAGCCAGTTCCAAGGCGCTCTCGTAGCACGGCGTTTCGACGATTGTATGGTCGCCCGGCTCGAGGAGCGCGTTGTACAGCAGGAAGATGCCCTCCTCGGCGCTCGAGACGCCCAAAACATCCTCGGGCGTGATCGCGTCATAGATTCCGGCGACCGCCGCGCGAAACTCCGCTGAGCCGGGCGATTCCGTGTACCCCAACCAGTGCGCGTCGAAGCGCTCGCGCGCACCGGGCTCGAGGGCGAGCAGTTCACCAATGCTGCGCGACTGCGCGTCGCTGGAGGACAGCATGTACTCGGCGGTGAATTCGTATTTGGCGTAGTAATGCTCGATGCGAAACGGCGGCAGGCGCATGGGTGCATTCTCGAGGCTTGCTGCTCGCCCGGCTAGGATGATCTTGCTGCCTGTTGGTACGCCCCGCTGGGAACGCCGACGAAGCGCCGAAACGCGCGGTTCAAATGGCTTTGGTCGAAGAACCCAACCTCGAGCGCCACCGTCGCGGGCGGGTACCCGGCGCGCAACAGCGCCTTGGCGCGCTCCACGCGGCGGTTGGTCAAATACACATGTGGCGGCACGCCGACGGTTGCCGCGAACGCACGCGCGAAGTGAAACGGGCTCGCGCCCGACAACGCCGCCAACTGCTCGAGGGTGACGCGCTCTGCGAGGTGCGCGTCCAAATACTCCACGGCGAGGCGCACCCCGCCCGATCCTCGAGTCACCGCTTCGAGGCGTGCGTCGCCGTAGCGCTCGAGCAAGGTCCACAAGAGCCCCCGCACGCGCACGCCAGTCTCGAGGTCGTCCGTGCCCGCCTCCAGGTCATAGTGCAGTGCGACCAATCGCGCCGCCAGGTCTGGATCGTGCACGACCGGGGCGCGAAACGCGGGCAATGCGTCCCTGTCCGTGACCTCGAGCATGAGCGCGGAGAACAGCCCTGGGTCAGGCTGGAACGCGCGGTAGGCGAACCCCTCGGGTGTGGCGCTCTTGGAGGCGTGCGGTTCCATTGCGTTGACGAAGGTGATGTCGCCCGCCGCCGCCGCATCCCGCCCATGGCGGTGCTCGTACAGTTCACCACCGCGCTCGAGCACGCCGATGCTCAAAGACTCGTGCACCTCACGCTGAAAGCCGGTGACGGTTGAGAACTGCGCCCGCAGCAACTCGAGCCCTGGCACGGCAGCGACGCGCCAAACCCACACGTCTGCCATGCTGCTCACCAACCGTCCATGACGACTTCAGGTTGCACGCCCCGCACGTGCGCGATGACCGCCCGCATGAACGTAGAGGGGCCGAGCGACGTGTTGGCGGTGTCCTCGTACACCACCAACGCGTTTGGCTGCGTGTCGGTGTGCAGGGTCAGGGTCTTGATGCCGTGGCGGTGCGGGCGGTACTCGAGCCCCGTGACTTCAGCCAAGTTCACCCCGCGCCAACGCCACAGCGTGCCGATGTTGCTGACCCTGAGCACGCCCTGCGCGGCATCCACCTCCACGTGCTGCCAGCCGACCAACATCATTGGCACGCCGCACAGCAAACTGATCGCCAGGAACAGCGCGATTGCCAGCGGGTGAATGCCCTCGAGCCCCTCCGCCCACAGTTGGCCCGCGACCACCGCCGTCGCCAACGCTGCAGAAACGAGTGCGTAGCCAAAGCCAATGCGCCAACCGGTGACGAAGCGCTGGTTGGGACGGCGCGCGGCTCGCATCCACGAATTGTATCCCCCTGGGAAATGGGTAGGCGCTGCGTGCCCGAACTTATGGCATGAAAAGCGCGCGAAGCCATCAATTCGATGACCAACCCGAGCAGTGCCGTACCCACCCACGCCTGTTTCCAGCCTGACGCGTCAGCCCGTGGCCCAAACGTGTACGAGACTCGAGGATCGGGCGACAGTGCTCACCCGCCCAGTGTCTGCCCAACACTGTGGGCAGGCACGCAATCTAACTCTTAACGAATTCTTAGAAATCCTCATCCAGTTTGCATCCCATGGTTTAGGCTGAAGATCTATGGGAGATTTCTCAGTGGAGCGGCAAGGCGCGGCTGCGAGTGATGAACTCAGCCTGCGCGACGTGTACCTGGTGCTGCGACGCTGGGCTCGGTTTATCCTCATCTTTACCGTGGCTTGCGCCGTGCTCACCTTCGTGGTCAGCATGCTCCTGCCCAGGGTCTACCTCTCCAAAGTCACGCTTTCGTTGGGCATGAACACCGCTTCCATCGGTGGCTCGTCCATCACCGGACAACTGCTCAGCAACCTGCCCAGCCTGACCGGGTTGGCGCAAGGCTTCAACAACCTTTTGGACACCACCGCGCTCGCCAAAGACCTCGGCGAGGAAAACCCATCCGAGCGCTACAAAGCCGCCTTCGACGAGAAAAAGGGGTTGTTCACGCTCAGCGCCAAAGGCGGCACGCCGCGCGAAGCCCTGGAGAACACCCAAAAGTTCAGCCAGGTCACGCGCGAGTACTTCACTGAGCGCATCTCGAGTGGCATCGCCACGAACATTGATTCCTTGCTGGCCCGCTCGCGGTTGGACATCGCCAGCACGCAGGAAAACCTGCGGCTCTTGCAAACTGCGTTGAAGAACACCCCCAGCGAAACCCGCACCTTGGAGACCATCGTCCCCGTGACGGGTGCGAACGGGAGTCAGGGCGGCGCCATCTCCGCTCGAGGGCAAAACCCTGCCTTTTCCACCTTGAGCGTCCAAGAAGCCACGTTGCGCACGTCGCTGGCGCAATCGCAAGCGCTCATCGAAGCCTTGGAAAAGTTCAGGAACGAACCCGCCGAACTGCAACGCCTCGTCGGTCAAGCGCTGCAACTGCAAGAACTCGTGCCCGCCGCCGAACCACTGCGCGCCGAGCAACCCCGCCCCACGCTGTACGCCGCGCTCGCGGGCGTGCTGGGCTTGCTGATCTCGCTGATCGTGCCGTTCATCGCCGAAGCCATCCGCGACCCGAACGCACCGCGCCGCGACCGCACAGAGCCCGCGCTGACCCGCGTCCCCAGCGCTTCGGATTGAGGCAAGCCAACGCGGCTCGAGGTCGTCCTCGAGCCGTGCGCCCCTCGGGTTGGTCTCGAGGGGCGCATTTCGGTTCTGGCGTCGGAACCTCGAGAACCGTTCAGCTCATATCAATTCCGGCAAATTTATTAAATTTGCCCGCCTTTGAAGGCGTAGGAATGGCTGCGGATGCTGTGTTGAACGTAATCTTTGCGAGAGCAAAGATGAAGTGAATAAACGGAAGTCCGTATCAGGGATCCTCGCGGGTGTTGAAGCCGTTGTTGGCAACGCGCTCGTGGTGCCACTGCCAGGCGTCCAAGTCGAACTCCTCGCCGTCGCGCCAGGCTTCCAGCCGCGCGATGATCTCCGCGACGACATCGCGGCGCATGCGCCCGTCGGTGCTGACCTGAATCGGTGCGAGGTCGTAGGATGGCTTGCGCACTGCCAAAAGTTCGTTGATCTTGCCCAGCGGATCAGGCACTTGCAACAGCACACGCGGGTGCTTGCGGGTGCGCTCCAAGATCGTCTCCGGGCTGGCGCGCAGCGCGATCACTGGTCCGCGCGCCAAGAGCTTGTTGCGGTTGTCCTCACGGATGAACGTTCCGCCACCCGTGCTGACCACCGCTTGGTCGAGCGCCACGCAACGCTCCACGACCTCGGTTTCAAACCCGCGAAAGGTCGCCTCGTCGAAGACTTCAAAAATCTGCTGAATCGTCAAACCCGCGACGCGCTCGATGACCTTGTCCGTGTCGACGAAGTGCAGTGCCAGCGCACGCGAGAGTTCCCAACCGATCCGCGACTTGCCCGTGCCCATGAAACCCACAAGCGCCACCCACGAGACCGGACGGTCGAGTTCAATCGGGTCACCAGTGGCGGGCACGGCGCGCTCCCATCTCGAGGATTCCAGCGGCTCGAGGGGGAGGGGGCGCAGCCGTGGCGTGCGCGAACAAAACGGTGCGGGGGGTCATGCGCCAGAGTGTACAACGCGTCCCGGCAAAGCCCGTGTGCTGCACTGTTGCGCCTAGAGTTGACCAGCCCGCGGATCGCGCGTCCTTGGGCAGAAACGGTCTCAGGGCAGTGACGGTCTCACAGCGGTTTTCACCTTCGTTGAGAAAAAACAAGGCGTATTTCTCAACTTCGGTTCCACCGCTGTTTCGTTTCTACTCGCGTCTCACCCATGTGCGCGTCGTGCCCATGCCCCCATGTGCGCGTCGTGCCCATGCACGCAAGGCGTGACGCGCAACGCTCGCCTTTGAAGAGAGAATTTCCGAAATTCTCTCTTCAAAGTGAAATTTGCTATCAGCAGGTCGTCTCGTTTCTTTTGCGATCCCTACTCTCGAGCACAGCCGAACGTTGAACTCCTGGAGATGCGCTTGAAACTCGAGGCGACTTTGCGAATCGGATGTGACAGCCTGCTCAGGGCAGTGATGTTCGAGGCAGTGACGAACTCGAGTGCGGCAGGGTCGTGGCACCGGACAGCGTTGCTCCAACCCCAGCGTTCAACGCGGCAATTCAAAACTGAACGTGCTGCCCTCGCCGATGCCCGCGCTTTCCGCCCAGACGCGCCCGCCGTGCGCTTCAATGATCGCCTTGACGATCACCAAACCCAAGCCCGTGCCCGACGCGCGGCGCGACTCACCGGGCAGCCGCGAAAAGCGTTTGAAGAGCTGCGCGAGTTGATCGGGGCGCACGCCGTTACCGGTGTCGCGCACGCTGAAGCAGATGCCTGCGTCGGTGGTGCTGAGCTTGACCTCGATCCGACCGCCCTCAGGGGTGTATTTCACAGCGTTGCCGATCAAGTTGTCCAAGACTTGCGTCAGGCGCGGCGCGTCCACGGCAAAGGTGCCCGCCTCGTGAATGTCCGTGTGCATGGTCTGGGCGCGCGCTCCTGCCAGGACTTCCGCGCGTTCCACGCTGCGGCGCACGAGGTCGGCGATGTTTGCAGATCTGCGCTCGAGTTCCAAGTACCCAGCGTCGATGCGCGCGTAATCCAGGTACTCCACCACCAAATGCAGCAGGTCTTTGGCGGCGCTCGAGGCGATCTGCACGGCGCGGCGCTGCTCTGGCAAAAAATTCGCGGTGTCGCTCAGTTGCTCCAACGCCAACCCAATCACGTTCGCCGGGTTTTTCAAGTCGTGCGTGACCATGCTGTAAAAGTCGGCTTTGAGCATGTCAATTTGTTGGCGTGCGACGATGCCCGAGCGCGCTTCGCGGGCTTGTTCTATGGCGTGAAAAAACGGGTCGCGGTCGCCTTCCAAGGGCAAGTCGCTCTTTTGAATGTACCCGTCTGCGCCCGCGCGAATCGCACCAATCGCGGTTTTGATGTCCTCTTCGCTCGTCAGCATGACCACGGTGACTTCGGTGGAACGCTCGCGCAACTTGGGCAGCAACTCCAACCCGGTCGTGTCGGGCAGGTTCACGTCGAGCATGACCAAGTCGTAGCGTCCGATTTCTTGAAAGCGCTCCAAGGCTTCCTCGCCGTTCTTGGCTTCTTCGATCTCCATGCCCGCCTCGGTGAAGATGCGCCGCAAGGCGCTGCGCACCAACCCGGAGTCGTCCACGCTGAGCACGCGCCGCGTGGTTTGGGGGGTGCGTTCGTCCTTGGGCGCGCTTTCGTTCAAACTCGGCGGCTCCAAGAGCAGGGCCCCAATCGGCGGAATGTACAAAAACGCGTCCTCTTCCAAGCGCTCGAGCGTCGCCTCGAGCACCGCCAGGTTCTCGGTTTCATCCGCGCGCGCCAAAGCTTTCAGGGCATCGTCGAGCACACTGATCGAAATCGGTGCGCCCGTGGCTTGCGCGGTGCGCGCCAGGCTCGCCACGCCCGCGCTCAACCGCTCCAAGCCCACGGCCTGGTGCTCCGCGGCCAGCGTGCGCAACTCGCGTGCCCCGGTCTCCAGTGCTTGCAAGGGCACGCTGTCCGAATCTCCGAGGCGCTCCAAGAGCCCTTTGACGCTGTCTTGAAAATCACTGAGCATGGCTGCCCCGGAGTTTACGCGCTGGAAACCCAGCGCGGGCGCTCAACCGTCACCTCGAGCACCCAAGTCAATCAAGAACCTCGAGCCTTGGCTCGAGGTATGAAAACCCTTGAATCTTCCCGTGCCAGCACTGCACAACACGGGGAGGCTCGAGCGTTGCGACAACGAGGCAAGCCTCGGGGAATGCGACCCTCAGAAATTCAGCGTGGACGCCCGAGGTCCATCGTCCAGTACGTGCGGTAGGACCCGCCCTGCACGAGTGCCATGCCGACCTCAGTGAAATTCGGGCTCATGATGTTCGCGCAGTGCCCAGGGCTCTGCAACCAACCCGCCATCACCGCGTCCAGCGTGGCGTAGCCAGCGGCGATGTTCTCGCCGTAGCCGCGGTAGGCGTACCCAGCCGTCGCCAAGCGCTGCGCGAGCGTCGGACCTTGCACGTTCTCGTGGTCGAAGTAATTGCGGTCACGCATGTCGGTGCTGTGGGCGCGGGCGGCTGCCTCGAGCTTCGTGCTCCACGCGAGCGGCGCAGCGGCCGCAAACGACTGCGTGCCGCACGAACGCGCTCTCGAGCGGGCGGTGTTGATCGCTTGCAGGTACGCGTCGGCGGTGGTTGAGGGTGCCGGGGGTGGCACTGGATTCGCGGGCGGTGCTGGGCTGGCGGGTGGGCTGGGCGGCGGACTGGCGGGCGGGTTTGGGTTGATGCCGCTGCCCGGCAGCGGCGTGGTCGCACACGCGCTCGTCAGCACCAGCAGCAGCAACAGTCGTTTCGAGCCAACCGGTCTCATGAGGACCAGTGTAGGGATTGCCTGCGCCTCGGGCTGTGCAAAACCCGATGGACGCCGCGCCGACCCTGTGACAGCGAGCCCCAAGGGATGCAACACTGGTGAACCGGTTCTGCGTCTCGAGCACTGTTCAAATCCTCGAGTGCCGCGTGAACCGCAGTGCCCACACCTCGAGGGTACAGGGTACAAAACTCGAGACCAAGTTTGAGAAGCACGACGGGCGTTTACAAGTTCACTGGCAAATTGCTGCGGGCGCTCTCATACGCGCTGAGGATCAAGCGCACCGCCTCCATGCCGTCCTCGCCGCTGCAAATCGGCGGCGTGCCCGTGCGAATGCTGTGGATGAAGCGCACGATTTCCTCGCTGTGCCCACCCTCGTCTTGCACCGCGTACATGGTTTCGTCCAGCTTCGCCCAGTCGGTTCCAGAGGATGAGCGGTGCGCGTGGCGCAATGTGCGCTTGCCCAAACGGTTGGTGCACTCCAACGCGCCGTCCGTGCCGTACACCCAGAAACCCTCTTCCCAACCGGTCGCCGTCCACGCCGCTTCCACCGTGCCCAGCGTGCCGCTTTTGAATTCCAGGTTGACCACGCCGACATCTTCGACCTCGATGTCAAAGCCCAGCGTCGCCGTGCGCGCAAAGACGCTGTGCACGTCGCCCGCCAAGTGGCGCGCCAAATCCATCATGTGACAGCCGTTGTCCAACAGCGTCCCGCCGCCCGAACGCTCCAAGCTCGCAAAGTTTGGGGAGACCGTTTTGTTGCCGCCCCAATCGTGCGCCTGACGAAGACGCACGTAGCACACGCGCCCAATCACCCCGGCATCAATCAATTCTCGAGCCTTGCGCACGTAATAATTTGCGCGCAGGTGATGCCCAGTTTGCAGCACGACGCCAGTCTCTTTTGCCGCCGCGATCATCGCCCGGCACTCCTCCAGGTTCAGTGACAAAGGCTTCTCGCACAGCACATGTTTTCCAGCCTGGGCCGCCGCTATCGTCGCCGGGGCGTGCATTGCGTTCGGCGTGCACACGCTCACCGCCTCGAGATCCGCGACTTGCAACAGTTCTTCGACTGTCTCAAACCCCGGAATGCCCCACTCCAACTCCCGCCGCGCCCGCGTCAGCGCCACCGGCTCCGCGAACCCCACCAAGCGCGCGCCAGCCGCCACGTAGCCCTTGTGGTGCGTCGCCGCGATGCCACCCGCGCCGATCAACCCAACGCGCAATGGGGCGGGAACAGATTCGGGGCTCGAGGAATGCAGGGGAGAGGTCGTCACGAGCGGGCAGTTTAACGCGGAGGAAGGCGAAGGGCGAAAGGCGAAAGGAAAAGGGAACAGCCGCAACCCTCGAGGCTCGAGCGCACCGCCTTTTTCCTTCTCCCAGCGGGAGAAGGTGGCGCGGTCGTGCCCATGCACGCAGAGCGTGACTGCGCCGGATGAGGGGGGCGAGCGCAGCGAGTTGCTGTTCGTCCCCCGAGATCCCCAGATGCCCTCGAACGTACGGTCATTCCGCCGTCGCACAGGGCAGCCACGGGGGGGCTGCCCCTACGCCAATCGACGAAGCTCGAGTCCTCAGTTTTCTCGAGCGCGTGGTCATTCCGCCGTCGCAGAGGCGACCCGCCGGTCGCCCCTACGCAATGGTCTCGAGCAGCACGGGCGCGTTGCGTTGCAAATCCCACGCGCGCACTTCCAGGCTCGCGCCGTCCACGATCAGCATCGGTACGTCCCAATGCGCGTTCTCGAGGTCAAGGCGTGAAGGCGTGGCGGGTCCGTTCGGGTGGGAGTGATAGAGCGCGCACAGCTCAAGCCTCGAGTCGCGCAGGATTTTCAAACCGCGTGCCAAATCTCGAAAGTCGGCTTCAAACCGCCGCGTCGGGTCGCTGGCAGCGTTCTCCAAAGGGATGATCGTGCTCACCCGTTCCAAGCTGCCCCCGCCGAGCAAACCGACGATTTCCTGGGGTCGCGCAGCGCGTGCCAGGGCGCGCAAGTCCTCGAGGATGCGCTGGGGAATGTGCAGCACGCATTCATTGTAAACGTTCGAGGTTGTGCGCGCTCGGGTGTCAATCTGAAGCTGCATGATCCACCACATCTCGCGTGCTGCGCACAAAACGCTGCTACGGGTTGTGTATACTCCTGTTCACGATGCCAAGCACCGAAGCGCCGCCGCAGCGCGCGCCGAAGATCCGTAAGGCGCGCAAGAAAGCGCCAAAAGCGGCCGCGACGCCTGCCCCCACGCGTTCGCACAACGTCGACATGGAAGCCGTTGGGCTCGTGCTGCTCGGCATCGCGGTGTTCTTGGGCGCGGCGATGTTCCTGGAACTGCGTCCGCTCGATGGGTTCAAAGGCGCGGCGCTCGGCGCGCTCGGGTGGGGCGCGTACCTGCTGCCCGTGCCGTTCCTGGTGTTTGGCTTCTTGGCGTTCATCCGGCAACGCGCCCGCCTCGCCGCTCGAGTGATGCTGGGCGGTGCGGTCGTCGCCCTGGCGGGGCTGCTCGCCACGGGTTTGTACGCGCCGCAGCACGCGGGCAGCCTGGTCAACAGCATCGCCGGTCCCGCTCGAGCCGTTTTGCCGCTGGCGGTGCTCGGCGTCGTGTTCATCGCCACGCTGGGGCTCGAGATCGCGTTCGGGTGGCGGCGCACGACGATTGCCCGCGCCACCGCGAAGGGCACGTCCATGCTGGTCAGCAAAACCGCCAGCCTGACCGGGCAAGCCGCGATGTTCGCAGGCGCGACCACGCAACGCATCGCGCTGCAAGTGTCCTTGCGGGCGCAGCTCGAGAGCATCGGCAAGGACTTGGCGGAACTCTTGAAGATTTACCCCGGCTCCTCGGAATTGGGCTCCTGGGCGGACGACGTGAGCGACGCCCTCGAAGCGCTCGGCTCGAGCGACGAGAACGCGCTCACCCGCACGAAAGAGAACGTCAGCCGTTGGCGCAGCCTGATCGGTGGCTTCACGCAGGGACGCGCCAAGGACCTCGCGGAGACGCTGCCCGGCGAGGACGCGGGTGCGGAACCGTTGATCCTGGAAGTGCAACGCTTGATCGCCTCGCCCGTCGCGGGCGCTGGCGCGGGTGCGCTGGCGCTCGAGGGCTTGCGGCGCACGTTGCAACTGGACGCCAAGACGCTCGAGGATGCGGGCAGCAGGCTCAAACGTGAGCGCGAATTCGCGTTGAAGTCTCTGAGCGCCGCGATTCGTCCCGCCGATCTGCACACAGAATTGACGCACCACACCGCCAGGGCGCAAGGGGAGAAGTCTTTGCTCGTGCGCGCAGAATTGCTCCTGGGCAAAGCCACGCAGTTTCAACCGTGGACAGATTTCGTCGCGCGGCTCGAGGGGAAGCAAGAAGCCGAGTACCTCGAGTTCGCGCAAAATTTGGCGGGATCGCTGAACAATGGCGGTTCTGACGTGTTGCCCGAACTCTTGCAATGGAGCGTGGACTTGGACCACCTCGAGCGCGACCAAGCCGAGAAAGCCCAAGCTGCCGCCGCGTGGTGGAACCAAACCCCGCAAGCGCCGCAACCCGTGGTCTCCCTGACCCCGACCCTCGAGACGCCGCCCCAGCCCACGGTCTACGAAGCCGTCTTTGAACTGGACTTCCCCGGCGGCAACCCCCTGTCTGGGCGCGACGTGGCGCAACTGATGCACCCCTCGGGGCTCGAGACGACCGATGTCAAGCTGGACGACGACGCGCCGTGGGTCAGCCCGTCCGAGCGCGCCGCGCAGAAAGTCGCTGCCGCGCGCCTCAAAGAAAACCCCAAGCCCAACGCCCCTGGCATCGCAGACTCGAGCGTTGGAGAGCGTCTGCGCTTCGACCCGAGCAAAGCCGTCGGCGCGATCCCGATTCAAGTGCCGGGCTCGTCGTTCCTCGATCCGGTGCAAAGCTCCACCATTGACTTCGCCGCCTTCGACCGCGACGCCCGCGCCCGCGCGAAATTGATGGACGAGACCTTCCAGCACTTCAACGTCAACGCCAAGGTCCTCGATTTCGCCAGGGGTCCAACCGTCACGCGCTACGAAGTCGAACCCGCCCCCGGCGAGAAAATCGCGCGCATTGCATCCATGCAAAATGATTTGGCTCGAGTCCTCGCGGTCGGTGGCATCCGCATCGAAGCGCCCGTCCCTGGCAAGAGCGTCGTCGGCATCGAAGTGCCCAACCGCGAACGCGAACCGATCACCTTCCGCACCGGCATTGAAAGCCAGAACTTCCAGAAGGGCAAGCAAAAGCTGCCGCTCTTGTTGGGCAAAAGCATTGACGGCGAAATGGTCATCGAAGACCTCGGGCGGATGCCGCACCTCTTAATTGCAGGCAGCACCGGCAGCGGCAAATCCGTGTGCGTCAACACGCTCATCATGAGCCTCTTGTACCGCTACCTGCCCACGGAACTGCGCTTCGTGATGGTGGACCCGAAGATGGTGGAGTTGACGCCCTACGACGGCATCCCCCATTTGGTGCGTCCCGTCGTCACCAACCCCGCCGATGCCGCCGGGGTGCTCCTGGGCTGCGTCGCGCACATGGAACGGCGTTACAAGATGATGTCGGAAATCCAAGCCAAGAACTTGGAGCAGTACAACGAAAAAGCCAAACTCGAGGGGCTGCCCACCCTGCCCCACATGGTCATCTTCATCGACGAGTTGGCAGACTTGATGATTACCAGCCCCAAAGAGGTCGAAAGCGCAATCATGCGCCTCGCACAGATGGCTCGAGCCACAGGGATGCACTTGATCCTGGCGACGCAACGCCCGAGCGCCGACGTGCTCACGGGTCTGATCAAAGTCAACGTCCCCGCCCGCATCGCCTTCGCCGTGTCCTCCGGCATTGACAGCCGCACCATCCTGGACAGCATGGGCGCGGAACGCCTGACCGGGTACGGCGACATGCTCTTCTACCGCCCCGGACTGCCCAAAGCCCAGCGCTTGCAAGGACCGTACATCAGCGAAAAGGAACTCGAGCGGATCACCGAGTTCCTGCGTAAGCAATACTTCGACGACGATTTCGGCGAGAAATACGGCGCTGATTTTGACGGCGTGCTCGAGGGTCCAGCAGGCGTCCCGATGAAAGCCGAGGACGTGGATTACGGCGATCCCCTGCTGAAAAAAGCCGCTGAAGTCGTGATCGAAGAGAGTTATGCCGCTGTCTCGAGGTTGCAACGCCGTTTAAGCGTCGGACACTCGAGAGCCGGGAAGTTGATTGACATGCTCGAGGCGATGGGCATTGTTGGCAAGCACAACGGGAGTAAGTCCAGAGATGTGCTGATTACCAGGGATCAGTTGGGCGAATATTTCGGGCGACCAGATTGAACTCGAGATGTAAGATTCAGCAAATATAGTTGCCGTGGTTACCTCGAATGATTAATAAAAGTCAGATTGTAATTCAAACTGCAAGTGATATCCAGAAAGATTATCTTACTATTGAGATGATTGTGGCAGAATCTTTATTCTGTGAATTTACAACAGTTGATAACAAAGTAAAAATGGAAATTTACTTAGGTGATAAACGCCTTGAAATAGATGCAGAATTGTTTTACAAGGCGATTAGAGAGTGCATCTTCATGGCTCAAAATTTATGAGAGCAATGTAACGTGAGTTTCACTGCTCGACGATGAAGTATTTGAAGAATCGTGGAAAAACGTCACATTAACTGGCTCGAGCGTAACCATAACGAAGCCAACCCTCAAGACTCGAGTTAACCCTGCGGTTGCGGTGTTGGTTCCGCCTCTGCCTGGGTCGCGCTACACAGTGTTCGCTTAAGGCAGCTAAGGTTACTGAACCTCATCAACACATTGTCTATAACCGCGTTTATGAACTGGCATGTTGATTGGACGAGCGCAGGTTCCCGCGTCGGAACCCTCGAGACCTCTGGCATGGGAGCGACGGTGCTGTTCGTGCCCGGTCGCGGCGACAGCCTCGAGTTGCGTGAATCGGTTGGCGCACGGCTGAAGCAAGCGGGGTACAGCGTCGTGTTCACAGAGCACCGCGGACAGGGCGGGTCTGGTCGGCTCGGCGCTCACCCAGACGCGGTGCACATTGACAGCTTTTGGGAGCATTTGGCGGTCATTGAAGAGGCGTTGGTTACGATCCAGGGTCCTGTGCATCTGCTGTCGCATTCAATGGGCGGATTGCTCAGCTTGCACTTGCTCGCACGCCATCCAAACCGCTTCGCATCCGCTGCGTTCTCGAGCCCCATGTGGGGCTTTGTAGACGCACCTGTGTGGATGGCGGCGGTGCTGTCCACAGTGGCGTCATCGTTGGGGCAAGGCAAGCGCTTTGCGCAAGGCGAAGGTCCATTCGACTTGCGGACCTGCCTGGGCATGCGCACGACCAGCCCCGTCTCTGAGGCAGTGCTGAAAAGTTTCAGCCAAGAGCACCGCGACCTCATGCGTGGCGGTTCCACGTGGGGTTGGGTGCGCGCTGCGAGCGAAGCGATGCGAAAGCTCGAGCGCTTGCCCTTGGAAACCATCACGACCCCAACGCTCGTTGTCTCTTGCGCTCGAGACACGACGGTTTCATTGCCTGCACAGGAGCGCATCGCCAAGCGCTTGCCCAATGCCACGTGGTTGCAGTTGGACACCGCGCACGACCCATTTTTTGGAGACGAGCGCAATCAAGAGCAGTTGTGGAAGGGCATCTTCGGTTTGTTCGCGCCCCCGTCGCAGGTCAGCGCCAACGCCTGAGTGGTCTCGAGTCAACTTTGTGGTTGAGCAGTTGCTTCCGCTGCTGCCTGAGCCGCTTTCTCCTGCTCCAACAACGCGCGGCGCAGGATTTTCCCCACCAAGGTCTTCGGCAACTCCGTTTTGAATTCCAACAATTTGGGCACTTTGTACGGTGACAAGCGCAATTTGCAGAACTCGAGAATCTGCTCTTGCGTGACGGTCTCGCCGTCTTTGAGCACGACGAAGGCTTTCACGGTTTCGCCACGGTAGGCGTCGGGCACGCCGACGACAACGGCTTCTTTGATGCTTGGGTGCTGGTACAAGATCTCCTCGACCTCTCGAGGGTAAACGTTGTACCCGCTCGCGGCGATCATGTCCTTCTTGCGGTCCACGATCTCGAAATACCCGTCGGCGGTCATGCGACCCATGTCCCCGGTCAGCAGCCAGCGTCCGGGCGTTGCACCGCCATCCAAGGCGTCTTTGATCGTCTGCGCAGTTTCTTCCGGGCGTTGCCAGTAGCCGCGCATGATGTTGGGTCCTTGAATCGCCAGTTCCCCGATTTCACCGGCTGGGAGGCTGTTGCCGTCGCCGTCCACGATGCGCACGTCCACGCCTGGGAGTGGCAAGCCGATGCTGCCCGCGCGCCGCTCGCCGTTCACGGGGTTGTTGTGCGTGCACGGGCTGGTTTCCGTCAACCCGTAGCCCTCGAGCAGCTTGCCGCCGGTCAAACGTTCAAACGTCTGCGCCACTTCTAAGGGCAACGGAGCCGCACCAGACAAGCAGATGTCCACGCTCGAGAGGTTGTACTTGCCCACGTCGGCGTGGTTGTTCAGCGCCACGTACATCGTTGGCACACCGGGGAACATCGTGACCTTGTGCTTTTGAATCGCCTCCAGCACGTCTTTGACGACAAAGCGAGGCAGCAGCACGATCTTCGCGGCGGCTTTGATCGCCAGGTTCATCGCCACGGTCATGCCGTAGACGTGAAAGAACGGGATCACGCCGAGCATCACCTCGCCCGCGTCTTTGGTGCGCGGCGTCCACGAATAGGCTTGGTTGACGTTCGCCATCAGGTTGCGGTGGGTGAGCATCGCGCCTTTGGGCGTGCCGGTCGTGCCGCCCGTGTATTGCAGGAGCGCAAGATCGTCCGCGCCAATGTTCGCCTTCGCGGGCTGGGCGGGGTATTTCTCGAGCAATCGCTTGAAGAAGAAAATGTGTTGCTCTGGCTTCACGTCCACCCAGTTGCCCTCGCGCTTGGCTTTCACCGGGTAGAGCAGGTTCTTTGGGAACGGCAGGAAATCGCTGATGCTGGTGACGACGACGCGCTTCACGGGCACAGTGCTGGCGACCTCGCGGTAACGCGGGTAGAACAGGTTGAGAATGACCAGGGTTTCCGCACCGCTGTCGCGCAACTGATGCTCCAACTCTCGAGCCACGTAGAGCGGACTGGTGTTGACCACGACCGCCCCGAGCATGCTGGCGCCGAAAAACGCGATGACGAACTGCGGGCAGTTCGGCAGCATCACCGCCACACGGTCCCCGCGCTTGACGCCCAGACTCTCCAAAGCCGTGGCAAAGCGCTTGGCGGCGTCCCAGAGTTCATCGTAGGTCATCGTCAAGCCCAAGAACTCTACGGCAGTCTGTTTCGGGTGGCGCTTCGCGGAGCCCTCGAGCAGCGTGTGCAAGGGGGCTTCGGGGTAGATCAACTTCTTGGGCACGTCGGCGTCGTAGTGCTTGAACCACGGTTGCGGGTCGGTCACGGCGTCCTCCAAGGGGCAGGGGAGAGGGCGAATTGAAAGAGCTTGCACCCAGTATAAGTTTTTCGGTGAGCCCTGCAACTGCTCGAGGTGCTCATGGAGGGTCAAAGACCAGTTGAATCCTCGGGTCTCGAGGGTCGATGGTCAGCGCCCACTCAGTTCTCTTGGTTACAGTACCGCCGTCATCGCCGGTCAATCCCGAGTAAAGCACTCGAGTTTGTCGCGCTTGACGTGAAGAAAGCCTTGCTGCTAGAACATGCTTAGTCAAACGGTGTGACCCATTCACACACCCAAAGGAGACCCACATGGCACACATCATCACCCAACCCTGCATCGGCACCAAGGACAGCGCCTGCGTCGAAGTTTGCCCCGTGGAATGCATCTACGAAGGCGACGACCAGTTCTACATCCACCCCGACGAGTGCATTGACTGCGGTGCCTGCGTTCCTGCTTGCCCGGTCAGCGCGATCTTCCCAGAGGAAGACGTGCCCGCCGACCAGACCAGCTTCATCGCCAAGAACCGCACGCACTTCGGACTGTAAGCCTTCTACAAACGCGGCGCTCGAACCTTCGAGCGCCGCGTTTTTTGTGCCTGAGGCTTTCTCGAGGACGTACGCGAATGCCCCAAGTACGGCTCGAGCTTTGAGCGTTACCCAGGATGATTTGTGGTCTCTGTGACCAACGCACGCCCTGGTCCAACCCCAAGGGCTACACTGCGCTACGTGAACATCCTCATCGTCGACGATTCCGTGAGCGTCCGCAAAGCGCTCGAGCGCCTGCTCGCGCCGCGCAACTTTGCCGTGACCTCCGTCTCGAGCGCTGAGCACGCCCTGGAAAGCGTCGCGCAGCAAACCCCGAGCCTCGTCATCGCCGACATCGTCATGCCTGGCATGAACGGTTTTGAGTTGACCCAGCGCTTGAAAGCCAGCGACCACCACAAGCACATCCCCGTGCTGCTCATCAGCGGCATCGTGGACGCCGCCGTGCAAGCCCAAGCCAAAGAGGCGGGCGCGCAAGGCGTGGTCAGCAAACCGTTCACCCCGGAAGAATTGTTCCCGCGCATTGACGAAGTGCTCTCCAACGTCCCGGAGAGCGCGCCGCAAGAGCACAAACCCGAAGCCGTCCCCGCCGTCACCACCCCGAGCGCACCCGTGCACCGCACCGTGTCGTTCGACACGCAACTGACGCCGTTCCTCGAGAAGCCGGAAGTGGAAACCGTGCTGATCGTGGCGACCACCGTGGACGCCAGCGTGCTCGCCTACAGCGGCAAGCAGATCACCGATGCGCCATTGATCGGCACGTACATCCGCACGATCACGAGCATCAGCCGCGGTTTGGGCATGAACCTCAATGTCGAAGAAGTCGGTGGGTTCTCCATCGAGTACGGCAACAAGAGCATTTTCGTACAGCGCTTGAACGACACGTCCGCGCTCGCACTCATCATCGGCACCAGCAGCATCCCCAGCACCGTGCGTTACCTGGCGCAGCGTCAAGTGCCCGTCTTGCAACAAGCGTTTGCATAACCCAGACTTCCAAAGCAAAAGAAAACGCTCGAGCACGCAGCTCGAGCGTTTTCCAATTCCAGAGATGGCTTCCATGGTTTTGTGTTTGGCTCCCAGGCCTCGCCAAGACGCAAAGCGCTCAGAAGCGAAACAAACAGGAATTTCGAGGTATACGAAAAAGTCCCTCGAGTTGTCTCGAGGGACTTGAATGGCGCTCATTACGTCTCTGACAGTCTCGAGTGTGCTCATCTCTCACCTTGCGATGAAAGTGAAACTCCTTAGAAAGGAGGTGATCCAACCGCACCTTCCGGTACAGTTACCTTGTTACGACTTAACCCCAGTCATGGACCACAG